>Ga0315296_10000016_pt1 | contig 211545 bp, 170 predicted proteins | sample YL17G14_18_MG_FD_203921 | JGI IMG/M metagenome (GOLD analysis project Ga0315296, IMG submission 203921) | Sediment microbial communities from Yellowstone Lake, YNP, Wyoming, USA - YL17G14_18 | ecosystem: Environmental > Aquatic > Freshwater > Lake > Sediment | place: USA: Wyoming | collected...
ACCACGGGTCGCTCAGGATGACTTAGTATAACTGGCAGTTTGTAGAGGCAGAGAAAAAGTGCATATACTGCGGCGGAGAGATTGATTTACACAAAGAGCATATCGTCCCAAAGTCTTTGGGGATTCGGCTGGAGTGCAGGACCTGCGATGTGATTCAGGGGATACATAACCAAATATGGGCATGCGGGGTTTGCAATTCTTCAAAAGGTACGAAAGGTCTGTATGAGCTCTATAGAGAAAAATATCCGAGTGAGAAGAAGTTCTACGACTTGGTCCCGCCTTTATTGGAAAAGAAGTACCTTAAGACGATTATTAATTGCCATGAGTGTGCCGAAACATTAAGCAGGGGCGACTTAGATTCTAATGGAGAGATTACGGTTCCCGATGTTGATTTCATTCTTCACCAAGTATAGAGCGAAGATTGTCAAATCCTGCTTTGCAGGCCTTGCAATGACCATTTAGTATTGCGTATTCCGTCGCCGTGGCGGCGATGGAGACCCTTGGTTTGTGAATCTGTGGAAGCACACTTTGGGTAAATGAAAAAAATATACCCCGACCGCGCGGGGTCGGGGCTAAATACAGACGATGTCGGGGACGTTGGCCTTGGGTAAGTTTGCACAAACGGGCGGAGGAAGGTGTTAATGGATTAGAGAATTAGTGAATTAGAATATAAAGAACCCCGCGTAAAACGCGGGGCTAAATATAACAGTATGAACCCTCAGAGTACAAGGCGAGAAAGGATAACAGTAGAGCAGGTTATCAGGTAGAAGGAAAACAGGAATCAGGGTATCAGAAGTAAAAAGGTCCTCTGCCTGAGACCCCCCGATCAGGTCGAGGGCAGGCTTTGTGCGGGAATGACAATTATTAAACTGTAGTATAGTTAGACAGGTGCCGGGCGAAGTAATGAACGTTATGGCTTTGGCGAGAACTTCTGTGCGCGGCTGCCCTGGATGTCACTAAGGTAGAGATTGCCTTGCGAATCCACGGCGATGCCGTGGACCCAGCTGAGCTCGCCGGGCTTTCCGGGGGGGACCGCAGTTTTTTGCAGCGGTACCCGCAATAGAACCTCGCCCTTTAAGCTCAACTTCATCAGGAGCTGGTCCGGTGGGGGATAGACGAGCCATTTGCCTGTATCATCTTTCACGGGAGAAGAGCCACAGACCCAAAGCTCGTTGTCTTTTGTCAACCAAAGACCCCAGGGTGTGATTAGTTCCGCCCAGACGGCGAGCAGCTTTCCCTTAGTGTCGAAGACCTGGATTCGAGCGTTTTCCCTGTCGGCGACGTATAGCCTTCCTTTGGAATCGGCCACGATGGAGTGCGGCAGTGCAAACCGGCCCGGCTTAGTGCCTTCCTGACCCCACTGGTCTATGTACTTACCCGCAGCATCGAAGTGAACAATTCGTCTGTTGCCATATCCATCAGAGACAAAGATGTCGCCTGTTGGGAGAACAGCTATGTCGGTGGGCTTGTCGAAGTGCCCCTGGTCAGCACCGGCGCGGCCCGGCTCGCCGAGTGTCAACAGCAGCTTGCCCTCGGGACTATATTTGAGGACGACGTGACTGTTGATATTTGCGGTCCAAACGTTTCCCTCGGGACCGATTCTGATGTAATGAGCGCCGCTGAAATCCTCTATGTTCCAGGCGCGGAGGAACGTTCCATCGGTCTTGTAAACCTGTACGGCCGGCTGGCTGCGTGTGAAGATGTAAACCTGGTCCTGATTGTCCACGGTGATGCCGGGCATCTGGCCCCATTTAAAGTGGTCCGGCTTCCGGGGCCATGTAACATCAACGACGTAGTGTGAGGCTGCACCGCTTTGTTGACCTGCGGGCGGCTGGGCACAGACGTGGCCGGACAGAATCAGGAACAACGCCAATGCGATAAGACTGTAAGAAGCTGAACGCATAGAACACACTCCTTTCTATTTTTCGGGTCTGTCTAACTGCCACGAAGCTGCAGAGAACCACAACAAAAACTGCCTTAGTGCCCGGATTGTCGAAAGAGATGTTAACATTTTGTCTTGTGTGAATCAAGTGAGGAAAATAGATATTACCATCTCCAGGCCCTTCGACTACCCCTTCGACTTCGCTCAGGGCTACGGCTAATTCAGGGCAGGCTTTGACTTTCCGCTTTGCTCCAGCTTACGATTGCCGATTTTATGCGAGGGTGTTGAAAAAGGAAGCGTAATTTGAGAGATTTCCCTTGACGGGAAAGTAATTTAATTGGTATAAATATGGTTGAACCTTTGCCCGTACAGTAGAGCATCTGAGGATTTTGGTCATTCAGCGGGCGCAATACTTGCAATTTTCGAATAGAGGAGGAGTTATGACGTGAGGTATGGGTTTGTAGTGGATATGTTTTTTTGCATTTCAATTAACAATCTATATTAATTTTTTGAACCCCGCCCGTCATCCGCAGGATGCCTTGCGGCAAAGACGGGACGGGGTGAACTCCGCCCCTCAAAGTGGACAAAGGGGTGGGGTGAAGGAGGACTATTATGTCTAAGAAAATGATTTATTTAGTTTCTCTTGTTTTGGTGCTGAGCCTGGTCAGTACAAATGTGGCGTTTGGCGGCAAGGTGTGGGAGAGCAGAGTCAGCAGCGGTAGTGATGACGCTGAACAGAATGTCAGCGGCGGGGGTATGGATTTAAGCAGCAGCGACCTGGAGATTTTTGATGACGGCGGTTTGCAGGTAATAGGTCTGCGCTTCGTAGATATACCCATTCCGAAGGGCGCCATCGTGGATAACGCGTTTGTTGAGATTACATGCGATGAGACAAAAGGCGGCACACAACCTGTTAGTGTTCTCATCGAGGGTGAACTGAATCCCAACCCCCTTACGTTTGCCAACGTCACTAAAAATATTACCAACAGGCCCGCAACGACGGCGAAGGTGGTGTGGGTTCCTGTAAATTGGACTGAAGAAGGTCAAACGGCCCGGAGCTCGGACATCACCTCTATCATCCAGGAGATAATCGACCAGGACGGTTGGGCCAGCGGTAATGCCCTGGTGCTAATCCTCAGAGACAACCCGAATAATCCCTCCAAAGGCGTTCGATGTGCCGAGTCTGCCAGCGACCCTGCCAATGCACCTTTGCTTCATATAGAATTCAGGGGTAAATATGCTGTGGAACCCATCCCGGCTGACGGCGGCCTATATGAGGACACATCGGCAGTGCTTAACTGGTTACCGGGACTCAATGCGGTTTCACACGATGTATATTTCGGCGAGAATTTTGCCGATGTGAGCGATGGCACTGGTGACACATTCAAGGGCAACCAGGTTGATGCGTTTTTCACTGTTGGTCTTCCCGGATTTACTGTTCCGGACGGGCTCGTGCCGGGCACAACTTACTACTGGCGGATTGATGAGATTGAGGCAGATGGCACTACGATAAACAAAGGTGATATCTGGAGCTTTACAGTTCCCTCCAAGAAGGCCTATAACCACAACCTATCTGACGGCGCGTGCTTTATAGACCCGGGTACAGACCTTAGCTGGACGGCAGGCTCCGGTGCGAAAGTTCACACCGTCTTTTTCGGCGACAATTTTGGCGTTGTGAGCAATGCCATTGTGGGCCACTCCCAGGCAGGCATAACTTATGACCCCGGAGCGCTTGAATTAGACAAGATTTACTACTGGCGGGTCGATGAGTACGACGGTGTCGAGACGCATAAAGGCGATGTCCTGAGCTTTACGACTATCGGTACCAGAGGCGTAGGATTGCGGGGAGACTATTACACAGGCGAGAACTTTGAGAAATTCGTGCTGACCCGAATAGACCCTAAGATCGACTTTGGCTGGGGCGACACTGCACCGGATGAGAAGGTCGGCGCCAATAACTTCTCGGTCAGATGGACCGGCGATGTGTCGGCGCAGTTTACTGAAACCTATACCTTCTACACCGTGACCGACGACGGACTACGACTATGGGTGGATGGCAAACTGATTATTGAGAACTGGACACTCCACGGTGATACCGAGGACACAGGAACTATCAACCTTGTTGCCGGCCGGTCTTACAGCATTGTATTGGAATACTTTGAAAACACCAGTGGTGCAACGGCACGGCTGGGCTGGGAAAGTCCACACACAACAAAGCAGATTATTCCAACATCCTTACTATGGCCACCTCTAAAGGCCAGGAATCCGAATCCACCTAACGGTGCCGCCGATGTCAAGCAGACAGCTACTTTTAGCTGGGAGCCGGGAGAGGCAGCCGTTTCGCATCAGCTGTACTTCGGCACTGACGAGGAGGCCGTGAAGAATGCCAATACCGGCTCACCAGAGTACAAGGGCGCCAGGGACCTCGGCTCCGAGAGCTACAACCCTGGAAAACTCCAGTGGGATACGACTTACTACTGGCGTATCGATGAGGTCAACGATGCTAATCCCGATAGTCCGTGGTTGGGCAACATCTGGAGCTTTACGACTGCCGACTTCATTATAGTGGATGATTTTGAGGACTATGATGCCTACAACCAAATATGGTGGGCATGGCATGATGGAGCCGGCTATGTCTCGCATCCTACTGAATCGCCCTATGCCGGTAACGGAACCGGCTCTATGGTTGGCGACGAAAACACCCCTTCTTATACCGAGGAAATCATCGTTCACGGAGGCAACCAATCTATGCCGGTATTCTACGACAACAGCATCCTCAAGTATTCAGAGGTGGAGAAGACGTTGACTTATCCGCGCGACTGGACAGAGAATGGTGTTAGCACTTTGACAATTTGGTTCAGAGGTGATTCGACTAACGCTGCCGAGACATTGTATGTTGCTCTCAACGGCAGTGCGGTGGTCAACCATGATAATCCAGAAGCAGCACGGATAGATGTCTGGACGGAATGGAATATCGACCTGCAAGCGTTTGCAGACCAGGGCGTGAACCTGACTAATGTCAATACGCTCGCCCTTGGTCTCGGTAACAGGAACAATCCGCAGGCCGGTGGTTCAGGTAAAAAGTACTTTGATGATATTCGACTGTATCGCCCGGCGGAGCAGACACCTTAAAGCGAGGATTTAGCTGGCAATAGAGACCGTATGATTTAGTATGGGCCCCATAAGTCTGAGATTGCGAGTTTGACTTTGGCGGTGGTGTGCTCGCAAAGATGTCGTTCGTATAGATGTATTTAGTTAAGGAAACGCAATTTGGAAAAGGTATGGTTTATTGAAGCTCGTTGAAGACAGTGGTGTTTTGGTGCGTGACCAAAGCACAATTTATAATTTTTAACTTTATTGAAGGAGGATTATTATGTGTAGAAAATTGATTTGTTTTGTTGATACTTCGGTGTGTAGCCGGAGCAAAATTTCTTATCAGTTTTCAGTTAAAATTAGGAGGAACAAAAATGTTAGCTAAGAAATGCTTTTTGGTGGGAATTTTCACTTTGCTCAGCGTGAGTTTGGCGATTTCGGCCCCACCTGCAGTACACCCAACAACTGGAGAACCACTGGTGATAGACTGTCTCCGGGGTACTCCTGATGCAATTGACGGAGATCTGAGCGACTGGAATCTTGAGGCTATGACCCCAGCCGTTCTTGATGTGGCAGAGCAATTGTTTTCTGGACAGGATAGCTGGGCCGGCCCTGAGGACTGTAGCGGAGAATTCTATCTGCTTTGGGATGACCAGAACATCTACATAGCAGTGGTGGTGAAAGACGATGCGTTATCCATGAATAAATCCGGCGGCGATATCTGGAATGCTGACTGTATAGAAATATTTTTCTCCACGACAAACGCCGTTGCAGGACATGCTGAACATTACCAGTACGGCTTTAACCCCAAAAACCAGAAATGGAACTGGTGCAACATGGACGGTACTGGTAGCCGCGAGCCTGCTTACCTACAGATAGCCTCCTCCAAAACTGCTGATGGATACATCTGCGAAGCCTCTATCCCATACGGACAGATGCTGTCATTAGACTTTTCAGTAGGCAACACCATCGGATTCCACCCTGTATTCGACGACACCGACAATGGTGATAGAGAACTTCAGATGACCTGGACTGGCCGTGAAGCTCATGACCAGAGTCTCGGATTTGGTCATATGGTTCTCTCGGCCGAACCTGTACCCGAGCCGGTTGGTCCTATTCTTCTTGGGTGGTGGCCCTTGAATGAAGGCTCCGGAGATATTGCTGTTGATTTGTCCGGCAGAGGCAATGACGGCACGATCAACAACCCTAATGGAGGTCTGGGGCCGGACGGCTCGGTTTGGGTGGACGACCCGGAACGTGGCACCGTCATTAGTTTTAACGGAACGGCAAACGGTGCTTATGTTCGCGCCGGCAACATTCCTCAAATGACACTGACCAACGACTTTACCTGGGCCTTTTGGGCCAAGCAAGATGCGGGCAACACGACGCCCAACGATATCATTTTTGGCAACCGAAAGGACGACAATGCAGCAGATTTTGTGCCGCGGCAGTTCATTAAGTTCACACCGACCAAATTCGAGTGGCACATGAATGGCAATGGCAACGACAACCTGGAATATGACGACATTCCCGCCGACGTCTGGCTTCACCATGCGGTAGTGAAAACCGGAGATCAGTTGACCTATTACCGCAATGGCATTGAAGCCAGCTCAGGGACGTTCACACAACCCCTGGACTTTCCTCAACCACTTTTCTTTGGCGGTGACAACGAGAATGCCGCGGGAGAGAATTGGAGCGGATTGATGAGTGACGTGCGTATCTACAATAGGGCACTAACAGGACTTGAAATTCTGGCTGTCGTGAAAGGTGTCGAACAGATCGATATGGAAATCGGCTATGCCATACAGCCCCCAGTGCTTGATGGGGAATACGATGGAATCTGGGCGGCCGCATCGACGCAGTCTTTCGTTCCTCTGGCTGATCCGGCCAACGCCTCCGGCACCTGGAAGGTGTTGTATGATGCGGAGAATCTCTATGTTATCGTGGATGTTACCGACGACAGTCTGCAAAATGATTCGGCCAGTTCCTGGCAGGACGACAGCGTGGAGATATATTTCGACGGTGGTAACACTAAGGTAAACACCCCGCTGTCCGGAGACGACCACCAGTATACGTTTGGGTGGACAACGGACGACTTACAGGGAACCAACATTCAAGGAGCTACCGAAGGTATTGAACACGCTCAGGTAACCACCGACACCGGCTGGCGTATCGAGATAAAGATGCCCTGGCTGTCGATGCAGGGCGCATCGCCCCAGGCTGGTGACTTGATCGGTATTGACTGTTACTACAATGACGACGACGGCGGCGGTGATTCGCGTGAAAATAAGCTTCTCACATTTTCCACCGTAGAAGGCTGGAATGATGCCTCTCAGTGGGGTACGGCCGTGTTGGCAATTATTCCGGAGCCGGTTGACCCCGGCACAGATGGTCTGGTTGCGTATTACGCACTGGAGAACAACACGGATGATAGTTCCGGCAACGGGCTCCATGGTACTATCGTTGGAGCCCCGATCTATGTCGAAGGGCCGGCTGGCTACGGCACCGCGATGGAATTCGACGGCGAGTCCTACGTGGATTGTGGTTTCGATCCGCGCCTGGACATCACCGGTCCCATCTCGATGGGGATTTGGATAAGACCGGGCACAGATGGCAGTGTAGAGACGGCGCCCTTATCTAAGGCGGATTCAGTTAGAGGATGGAGCTGGCAGCTCAGATACGGCTGGAACACCGATAAGCCTACTATCATGGGATTTCAGTTTAATGCAACGGGCGGCAGAGTGTGGGTTTACGTCAATCAGAACCTGGCGATAGGTGAGTGGTACCATATCGCCGCCTCGCATGATGGCGCGACGGTGAAGTGCTATCTCGATGGAGTGGAAACCGATTCAGCCCCCATGACTGACTTTGCCGGCGGCCCTTCCTCCTTGCTTATCGGCTCGGATGGATGGAGAAGCGACTGGATTGGCTCAATCGATGAGGTCGTAATCTACGACCGGGCTTTGTCTGCTGGTGAGATTCTTTACCTTGCGGGCGAACGGGCAGTAGATCCGTCTCTGGTTATATACTATTCCTTTGACGAAGTTAGCGACATTGTCGCGGACCAATCCGGCAAAGGCCATGACGGTCTTGTAGTCGGCGAGGTCACGGCAGAGGCCAATGGCAAGTACAATGGAGCTGCCAAATTCGCAACCGGCAGTTACCTCGACCTGGACGGCCCAAGCTTCGCCGCCGAAGATATTCCAACGTCCGGTATAACGCTGGCCGCCTGGATAAAATGTACTAATACGGGCGACCATCACGCCATATTCAACGCCAGAGCATCTGATGAGACCTGGGTTGTTCACCCTGAGGCCCGCAGTAACGGCGAATTTAGATGGCTGCTTCGCTCTTACGGCGGAACTACAATGTTCGACATACGTGCAGGTGCTGTAACGTGGGACGAATGGCTGCATTTTGCAGGCACATACGACAAAGCGTCCGGCAAGGCGGCTCTGTGCATCAACGGGGAATTAGTTTCGGAGGTTGATGTTGCAAGCCCTGCGGATATAGCCGGAGACTGGGGCATGGGTGCTCGCGTAGGGTACAATATTGACAATGCAAGGCCTTTCACGGGGCTTATGGACGAGTTCCGCATGTTTACGCGGGCGCTGTCACAGGACGAGATTAAGAAAATTATGCAGGGTATGTGATTTCCGTTTGCGTTTGGTTCTGACATGGCGGATGCCTGCACCCCCGTGCTTTCTTGCCTGCACCTGTCGGTAACGCTGGCACAGGTGCGAAAGCAAGAGCGAGGATAGTGTAGGCACAGGTATGTGGCTTTAGAAATGACTGTGGCCGGAGCAGGCTGTAATCGGCATAAGCAAGGTCAAGTTGTTAGCCGATGATTTTGTATCAATACGGGGCTTATACCGCGTGATTCGGTATAAGCCCCTTTTTGAAATGTTAATTGATTATTTTTGAGATTGCCACGTCGGCCGTGACGCGGCCTCCACGCGATGAAGGGGGGAATATCGAATACCGAACAAGGAACTCAGAATTATGAAGTGCAGGAGAAACGCCAGAGAATTTTTGTACGGGGCACACACAACCGAGAATGACATTTTTCAATAGAACCCTCCGCTCCGGTCGGGATGACATTATTTTAGTTCAACGGACCAGTATGCGTGGTCGAGGAATTGCTTCCAGCTTCGGTAACGGTTGTGGCCGAGGTGGACATGAACGAGGGGGTTGTGCCTGGGCCTGATGGGCTTTTTAACAAGCTTCATCCGGGCGTGCTTTGGGGTTTGGCCGCCTTTTTTGACGTTGCACTCGGCGCAGGCGCATACTATATTTTCCCAGACTGCTTTGCCGCCCATACTCCGGGGGATGACGTGGTCGAGCGATAATTCGCTGGTTGGAAAGCGTCTGCCACAGTACTGACATTTGTTTTTGTCGCGGGCGAAGATGTTTCGGCGGTTGAACTTTACTTCGTTTCGCGGCAGACGGTCATAAAATAACAGCCTAATGATTCGGGGCACAGCGATATAGAAATTTACGGTGGATACCCAGTCGTGTCCATCCGGCTCGAAACTACGCTTGAACTGGCTTACCTCACACCAGCTCTGGAAATCATAGTTGGAATATCGGTCTTCCTCGAGTGATACGACCTCTGCAAGGTCGCGAAATAATAATGAGAAGGCCCGCTTTGCCCCCACGATGCGGATGGCCATATAATGCTTGTTCAGGACAAGAACATTACAGTCCAGACCGGATTGATATTCAGCAGCACTCATAGTTAGTATATAATCAGGCAATAAGGGAATGACAAAACAGGAGCCGTTTATAACCTCCCCTCAGGCCCAAAATAAAAAAAGCAGCTTTACGACTCAACTTCTGTTGCTGAGGCTGATTTTGGAATCACATTTTCAGCCCTTAGTCCTTTGTCGCCTTCGACGATATCGAAAGTGACAGAATCTCCTTCGGCAAGAGTTTTATATCCATCACCTGAAATACTTGAGTAGTGGACGAAGATATCGCGGCCATCAGGGGTAGCAATAAATCCGTATCCCTTTCTGGGGTTGAACCACTTAACTGTTCCGTCGATTTTCCCGTCAGACATAGAACGCTCCTTTTGAACAACCTTGCAAAACAAACTATTTTCTGCTCGCCCCACAATCAGATATAGGCGACAGCTCGTAGTTGCAAGTGACTTGGTTTTGTTGTGGATGGCGGCTTTTTATTCAAAACAATCATTTGACCTTAGCGGATTTTACAGCAGCAGGAGCAGAGAGATTTTCTCTCATCAGCCGGCCCATCTTAAACTTAACCGTTCGTTTTGCAGGAACCTCGACGCGCTCAAGAGTTTTGGGATTCTGGGCGACTCTCGCGGCTCTTGTTCTGGTCTCAAAGACGCCAAAGTCTCGGAATTCCAAACGGTTATTCTCGCACAGTTCCCTTGTTATCTCGTCGAGAAAAGCCTGAATTATAGACTTTACTGCCACTCTTTTCGCTTGTGTTCGTTCCGCAATCCGGTCGATAAGTTCTTTCTTTGTAATTGTTGCCATAGGCTACCTCACTTGTAGGAAAGAGCAAATGGGAAACTGGATTCTGTTTATATTAAAAAAGGCTGCTGTATAACGAATCAACTCTTTTAGTTATCCAACAGCTCATCACGCACCTCTGCAAACTTTTATAATCCCGACACAGTCGCTTTGGCCGTATTTTGCAGACCAACAATTTCTTCTCTCGGCTTTAAAACCAACCGACAAAGTGCAAACAATAAAACGCCACAAATTACTATACAACAAAGACTTCTAAACAGCAAGTAATTTTTACAGAAAATTTTTCGGATTCACAAAAAAATCCGGCACCAGCTCAGGAATAAAAAAACTCCCTGATTTACCTGCCCCGTCGCTGCTAAAGAACACCCTTAAACAGGGACACCGAAGAGCTCTGCAAAATGATTAGATACAAGTCTTATGTTGGCAGGATGTTATAAGAAACGGTCTTTGTTTAATTTTGTCGATTATTTGCGAAAAAAGGCACAAAACAGAATAGTTTATTGACCAGCACAGGATTTGCCGGCATAATTTACCTTCCTATATTTGCCGGGCTTGTTTATAGTGAGTCTGTAAAGTACAACGCAAACGATATTTTTGCAGTGTAAATAGTCATTTGCAGAGTTCCGGTAAATTTTTTAGAGAACAAATATGGAATTTACCCAGCAGCAGGATTGATATTTATGTCTTCAGAAAAAAGCGAAAAAAAAAGCTCCGAGAAGCAACCTCAGAAAAAGAAAGATAGAGCGGCGGAAATTGCCGACACGTTTGAATGGTTGATAACCGCTTTCATATTAGCGTTTGTGTTCCGAGCGTTCGTGATGGAGGCGTTTCGCATACCTACCGGCAGTATGGCCAATACCCTTAAAGGGGCCCATTTTCGGCTGCGATGCCGTCAGTGCGGATACAAGTACGAATATGGCTTTGTGCAGGGAAAGTATGGACTTCCGGAGGATTACGTTCCCGGTCCCAGGTCCGGACCTCTGAGAGCATATCCTTCTCGCTGTCCGAGCTGTGGCAATTATCAGCCGGTCGGCGGTACGATGCCGGTGGCGAACGGAGACCGGATACTTGTGCTAAAGTGCATTTATCAGTTCTTCGAGCCCAAACGGTGGGACGTAATCGTATTCAAGAATCCGACCGAACCGGATGTAAATTACATCAAACGATTGGTTGGCCGTCCGGGGGAAAAAGTGCAAATAATTGATGGTGACGTCTATATCAACGGACAAATCAGCCGAAAACCTCCCAATGTCCAGAACGAGCTATGGATACCGGTATATGATAACGACTACCAGCCTATTAATCGCTTCGTGCCCACTTTTAACCACCACGGATGGCAGCAGCCGTTCAGAGCAGGGAGCTTTTCAAAATGGGAAATTGATGAAGACAGACCGACATTATTTCGCCTTGACAGCCCCGCCGACCAAATCGATACGATGATTTACAGTACCACTATCGGCAACGATTTCAGAGCGGCCTATGCCTACGATGATGTTGGAGAATACGACTATCTGCCGTACTGCAGCGACCTGATGGTGCGTTTTTACTGCCGTTCGGCAGAAGCACAAGGACGCATCGGTGCGGCTCTAAGCAAATATCAAACTGATTACAAGGCGTGGGTTGATTTAACAGGCGAAATGGTCATCACAAAAAATGATGAAAATGGAACGACCACGGAATTGGCTCGAAAGTCAATCGAGCCACCGACAATAAATAAATCGTTTCTGGTTAAATTCGCCAACGTTGAACATGAATTGGATTTTCAATTCGGCGGGGAACAATTAACTTATGATATGGGCCGTGGTCTTGAAGACGCCGGCCGGATAAGAGCAGACATTTCGCCGCGGGTGGAAATTCTCGGCTCCGGGAAACTGACACTATCACACGTTGCGATTTTCAGGGATATCCACTACACCGAACGTAAATATGCCAACGGACCCAAAGAAGGCAGGGCAATAGAAAAACCTTTTACCCTGGGAGAAGATGAGTTTTTCGTATTAGGCGACAACAGCCCCAACAGTGAGGACTGCAGGTGGTGGACCAGAGAGGGCTTAGCAAATAAGGGGCTGTCCCCGTATCGCGTCGGTATTGTACCTCGTGACTATCTGGTGGGTAAGGCGTTGTTCGTCTATTGGCCCAGCGGTTTCAGGCCTTTCGCCAAGTTTCCAGTTGGAATTATTCCTAACGTTGGCCGGATACGTTTTGTCTATGGCGGCTCAAACGAGAATCTATAAATATATGCGGATGTAAACCCCGTTAGAAATTTTAGAACCGAGTAAATAATATGGTACAACAAGGTAATATTTCTAACGGGGTGAAAAAATGAGAGGTAAGCTGATTACGAGTCTGTTAGCAGGAATGATGCTGGCTTTGGGCGGCTGCGAGGTTTTAACAGAAAGCGGCATTATCGCCATTTGCAAGAAATTGCGGGCGAAGCTGCCGAAAACGAAAATCCTTCTGTTAGCTGTGTTCCCTCGCGCAGAAAAACCGTGTCCACAGCGAGAAAAAATTGACAAAGCTAATAAAATCGTCTCGAAGATTGCCGACGGTAAGATGATTCATTATCTCGATATTGGCCCGAAGTTCCTCGAGCCGGACGAGTCGATTTCGAAAGAAATCATGCCCGATTTCCTGCACCTGACTCCAAAAGGCTACCAAATCTGGGCCGAAGCTATGGAGCCAACAGTTGCCAAGCTGATGGGCGAGAAAAAATAGCGGCCAGTATGACAGTGTTGATTGCCTTTCGGATTCGAAGCCGGCTCATTCAAGCAAGGTGATACTCGTATGATAGACTATTTACTATGGGTAATCCTTAATTTAGTCACTTGGCCATATAGAACCATACGAGAGTTAAAGAAGAACTCCGGAGTTGGCGTTTCCAAATCAGAGCAGAACACAATCAGATTCTGGAAGCTTGTTGCGTTCATTGGTGTTGGTCTGGTTGTTATTCTTGTTCTTCTCATGTTTCTCTTTGGGATACTGCGGGATACGTCTTCTTAGGTACCATTTTGCTCAAAAAGGTAAAAGGTAGAGCAAGCCCCACCCTACCGGACTATAGAGAATCTGGATTCCTGCTCCTTCGACTCTGCTCAGGACAGGTTTCGCAGGAATGACAAACTCAGGCAATCAGCAATCAATAAAGAGAATTGGTTTTATCCTTCATTTAGCTCGGGGCAGAGCATTAGATTGGCCAATATTTCTTTCTCATCCGCTGATGTTATTGGATATACTTTTCCTCCTGTTTGTATATATTTTTGGCAAAGGTTTTTCCATTCCTGCTCATGTTTTTCATAGTAGTTTCTTTTATATCCGGGCTGCTTTATCAAAGATTGTACTTCATCCAGGTCCCAGTACGTTATCATTATATTTTTATCTTTAAGCAGAAAATTGACGTTTATCGTTTTGTTATCTATTTTCAAAAGTCCGGTCATTTCAAAATCATCTATATTTCTGCTTTTAAGATAACTGTAAATTATCTCCTTGCCATCATTTCCCTTCGCCATATTTATTTGCTTTCGAGAATCTCCGGCCTTTTTGATTCTTTCTCTGCGAGCTATCAAGTTTTCTTTATAACTATTGTTTGTTTGTTCAGACGAATCAGAGCACTTATAACTCAAAGCACAAGGAGAGTAATTAATACTTTGAACAGTCATGACAGGAGCAACACAACTACGATAATGGGGGACATCAATGCTGCCGCTGCCTCCATACCAGGGGTCGGAAACCAAGCCGGAATGTTTATGGTCAAAAGCATAAGGAGAGTAGCGGACATCCCCAGGAATTAAACCATTATGTTTGTGATTAAAAGCGTAAGGAGAGTAGCGAATGTCACCAGAAACCAAACCAAAAGCATAAGGAGACCAGCGAGTACCATAACGGACAGAACGATATGAGCCCGCATCGAATCCTACATAACGAATGGTGAGGTATGCTTTACATACATCGGGCATAATTGCCAATATTACTATTGCAAACAGCGAAATCCTTTTCATTTTATTCTCCTTTCATTTTGAAAATACTTTCACACTTTTTCTGCATCACCTCCTCTGTTGATAAGATTGTCAAATACAGTTATGACAGAAGACAAATTACATTCATTCGCGAGTTGCTCCTCGTTGGGCTGAGAACTTGTGAGCTGGAGCGCGGATAGGCTGGAGAGTCGGAAAGAGGCTCTGGCCGAAATGAAGCCTTCTGGCCTGCAGTCGCAGGGCTTCGGCTCTGAATAAATGGGGACTCCATTCCCCTACACCGCTTTTCTCCATAAAAACGGACATATACATCCTCTGCTATACACAGAGCAACCGCTCAATGTAGCTCTTGCGGGTAGGAAGACTTCAAAGAAATAACGGACTGCTCCCCGCCTTTTCATACCCTCCGGTATTTGTTGCTCCGTCCGATAAAATATCGGATAACTTCAAACAAGTCAAAGGTTTTTTTATTTTTTTGGAAATTTTTATGGTTTTGCTTCAACGTCAGGAGCTGTTGATACTTACGCTGATTTGCCAATTAGAAAATATACAGTTATGAACGTGTCCTATTGAAAGGCACACAGGTTTTAATCTGAGTTCGCTATAACTACGTAAAGACTTTTTGAATTTTGATGAGAAAGAGATTCTTCACTTCGCTGCGCTTCGTTCAGAATGACAACTTTTACACGTTTTCAACAGAGCATTATGAAGGGTATTTCTTAAAGGGAAAACGCCGGCATCGCTGAGCTCATTGCGAGTTTATCCAAGGCCGGCTTTTGGCCTAAAGCAATATTGTAACTGAGTGACAATAAGCATAATCAATATAGCTTACCGTGAAAGCAAATGGTTATTGATACAGTTTTATTGTTTTATTTTTGACGCTCGTTTTTCTTCGATGAGCTTTTATTTTTGTAACCGTTCACGGGGGCAAAAGCGTTTTTGTGTCGTTGCGAGGCCTTTAGGCCGAAGCAATCTCAAATTTCCGCAGCTCAGAGATTGCCGCGCTCGGCTGCGCCTCGCTCGCAATGACAAACTTGCATTTCCTGCGGCGTCGCCGTGCCGGCGACGGCTAAACAAGACGCTGCTGGAAAATCCGACCAAACGCGTTTCCCGGAAATGATAAAAAACTTGCGAAAGTAGATGGTGATTGTTATCTTATTCAGTTCGTTTTATTGGCAGATGTGTTGTAAAGAATTGATTACGGGAAATTCGTGATGAGCGTAACTAAAAAGAACCCAGGTCTATCAAAACTTGATGAGCTATGTATTCAAACGATTCGGTTTTTGTCAGCCGAAGCTGTACAGAAGGCAAAATCGGGACATCCGGGTATGCCGATGGGAATGGCGCCGGCGGCGTACGTGCTGTGGACCAAATATATGAAACATAACCCGGCTAATCCGAAATGGCATAATCGGGACCGTTTTGTTCTATCAGCCGGGCACGGCTGTGTGCTGCTGTATTCGCTGCTGCATCTGACGGGTTATGATTTAAGCCTGGATGAATTGAAGAACTTTCGCCAGTGGGGCAGTAAGACGCCGGGACATCCGGAATACGACCCGGAGCTTGGTGTCGAAGTTACGACCGGGCAGTTGGGACAGGGGATTTCCAATGCGGTCGGAATGGCAATAGCACAGAAATATCTGGCCAACTATTTCAATCGGAAGAAGTTTCCCGTTATAAACTACAAAATTTATGTCATCGCAAGCGACGGCGATTTGCAGGAAGGTGTCGCATCGGAGGCCAGCTCTCTGGCGGGGCATCTTGGGCTGGATAATCTGATTGTTGTCTATGATGACAATCGCATAAGTATTGACGGCGATACGGAACTTTCATTTACAGAAGACAGAGCCAGGCGCTATAAAGCATACGGGTGGAATGTGCAAACAGTCAAGGGAGACGGTAACGATATGGCTGCTTTCGAGAAGGCGCTGAAAAATGCCAAGACTGAGAAAGGCAGGCCATCGATAATAAAGCTTCGGACGCATATCGCTTACGGCAGTCCAAATAAACAGGACACAGCGGAGTCGCACGGTGCTCCATTAGGGGATGATGAAATCAAGTTGATTAAGAAAAATTTCGGCTGGGACCCGGAAAAAAGCTTCCATATTCCCGAAAAAGTGTCGGCTCATATGAAAAAGGTTAAAGCGAAAGGAGCGGAAGCGGAGAAGGCCTGGGACGAGATGTTTGCCGATTACAGTAAGAAATATCCGGATTTAGCAGGGCAGCTCCGGGATGCGGCAGCGGGTAAGCCAGGCGTCAATCTTGATGAGATTCTGCCGAAGTTCGAGGCGGGTTGCTCCATTGCGACACGCAAGGCGTCAGGGAAAGTTTTAGATGCGCTGATGCCGAAGCTGCCGTTGGTTATGGGCGGTTCGGCGGATTTGACTCCTTCGAATAATACGCGGTTTGCCGACGCAAAGGATTTCCAGAAAGATGCACGCGACGGCAGGTATTTACGCTTCGGGATCAGAGAACATGCAATGGGAGCGATAATGAACGGGATTTCTGTAAGCGGTCTGCTGAGAGCGTACGGTGGGACGTTTCTGGTTTTCTCCGATTATATGCGGGCGGCAATTCGCGTGGCGGCTATGTCGAAGTATCCGACCATATTCGTGTTCACTCACGACAGTATCGGTATCGGTGAGGATGGTCCGACCCACCAGCCGGTAGAGCAGCTGGCGAGCCTTCGGGCGATGCCGAATCTATTGGTGTTCAGACCTGCCGACGCCAATGAGACGGCACAGGCATGGAAGTTCGCGTTGGAGCATCGAGATGGGCCGGTGGCTCTGCTTTTGACCCGACAGGGATTGACCGTTTTGGACCAGAACAAATACAGCTCCGCGGAGAATTTGATTATGGGGGCTTATGTTCTGGTTGGTGCGGATAAGCCGGATGTGCTGCTTTTGGCGAGCGGCTCGGAGATTGGTATTGCGCTGGAGGCCGAAGAGAAATTAGCAGATGAAAAGATTACTGCACAGGTAATTAGCATGCCTTGCTGGGAGCTGTTTGAAAAGCAGAGTCAAGAGTATAAGGATTCCGTTATTCCGCCCGATGTCAAGGCGAGAGTGGGCATTGAAGCCGGAGTTGAATTAGGATGGAGTAAGTGGTTAGGTGATAAGGGTGTCTTTATCGGGATGTCGTCCTTTGGCGCATCGGCGCCCGCTAAGGTCTGCTTCGAGAAGTTCGGCATAACAGTAGAAAACGTCGTAAAAGCAGCGAAGAAAACTATTGAGAAAAAGTGAGCTAAAGTGCCTAAAGTATAAAGTGCCTAAAGTTAAAAGGAATGAATAATCAACAAGGAATATTGAATATCGAACTAATCTATTTTCCTTGTTCGGTATTGGATATTCTTTTTTATAACTTTAGTTCACTTTAGGCACTTTCTAATTTCCTACGCCTATGGAACTTGGGCGGGATAAAACGGTAGCAGAGATAATCTCCCGACTGAAATCGGCTAAAGCCGGCGAGGGGGTGGTTAAAGTCGAGGGGATGTGGGGGTCGTTTGCGCGCCTTTTGACATCCTACATATCAGAGAAAACCGCTCGGCCTATTCTGTATATATGTCCACATACTGACGATGCCGACAAGACCGCTGACGACCTGCATACCTTCGGGGGTGAAAGAATCGATACATTCGGCGCCTGGGAAGGTGAGGAGGATTTGGCGGATGCCACCGATGAGATAAGAGCTGAGAGGTTAAAAATCGTCTCTCGTCTCTCGTCTCTCGTGACTCGTTCAAGGGAAGATAAATTTATTATCGCGGCGCCGATACAGGCGCTTTGTCAGCCGATACCGAAGCCGGAAGCAATAGAAGCAAGCTGTCTTCGGCTGGAAACAGACGGAGAAAAGTCGCCGGAAGTGGCCGTTGAATGGTTGATTGAAAATGGTTTCGAGCGTGTGGAAAGGATTGATTTGCCGGGCCAGTTTGCGCGTCGAGGTGGAATTGTTGATATTTATGCTCCGCTGGTACTCAAGACCCAAGACTCCAGACCAAAGACGCAAGACCAGGCTCCGGCGTCGGATGCGGAGGCGGTCAGGATTGAATTCTTCGGCGATACTATCGAGAGTATCCGTGAAATCAATCTGGATACGCAGCGGTCAACGCAACGGATAGAAAGTGTCAGGATAATTTCGGCGGCGTGCGGGACCACAGCGGAGCAGAGGGAGCTTTTTGTAAATATCCTGCCGAAAGATACTATAATAATTTTTGAAGAGCCTGGTGAAATTGAAGAAGTTGCGCAGGTATTTTTAGGCAGGGTTGAGAGCACGAGCCGGCTTTACAGTTGGCCGGATATTTATAAGGCGGCGGAGAATTTCACGCAGCTTCATATCTGCAGGTTCGCCACAGGTGAGCCGGGCGATTTCCTGAGATTAGATATTAAGAGTGTGCAGCAGTATCAGCATAAAGCGACTTCAGTATGGGCGGGGCATAAGGAGGCGCTGGAGGAGTTAGTGCAGGAGGCAAAACAAGGAAAAGAAGTGCTGCTTTACTGCGAGAGCTCTGCTGAGCTCAAGCGGGTGAGTGAGATTGTAGAGGACATCAACAAGGAAATTCCGCCAAGATTCAAACTGCTGTCAGGATTTATTCATCAGGGCTTTGTCATAACTTCGTTAAAACGAATAGTAATAAGCCATCACGAGTTATTTGGTCAATACGCACTGAGGAGAAGGCGCACGCCTGCAGGGGCAACGTCACCGCTGGACACGCTCAGCGATTTGCAGGAAGGAGATTATGTCGTTCACGCTTCCTACGGTATCGGTAAGTTTTCAGGAGTGAAAACGATACGGGAAAAAGACGGCACGAACGAGTACCTTACAATTCAATATGCGGACGGCGTTAAAATCCAGGTTTCGGTCCGTAACATCGCGCTGGTGCAGAAGTATATCGGGACAAGTCCGAAACGGCCGAAGCTGAGCAAGGTCGGCTCAAAAAGATGGCAAAAGCAAAAAGAAAAAGTTGCGCGTTCGGTTCGAGACCTTGCCGTCGAATTGCTCGATGTTCAGGCGAAACGTCAGGCGACAGACGGGATTGCATTCGGGGAAGATTCGAGCTGGCAGGTGGAATTCGAAGAGTCGTTCGCTTACCAGGAGACGCCGGACCAGACCACAGCCGCTGAGCAAATCAAAGCGGATATGCAGCAACCTGTGGCGATGGACAGACTGTTGTGCGGCGACGTGGGTTACGGCAAGACAGAGCTTGCAATGCGTGCGGCGTTTAAGGTGGTCGAGAACGGAAAGCAGGTTGCCATCTTAACGCCGACAACAGTATTGTGTGTGCAGCACGGCAGAACCTTTACAGAGCGGTTTGCAGATTTTCCGGTTTGTATCGAAATTTTAAATCGATTTAAGACGCCAAAGCAGGCGAAAGACATAATCGCACGGACAAAAGCGGGAAGAGTCGATGTTCTGATAGGGACACATCGGCTCCTGAGCGGCGATGTCGGGTTCAAGGATTTGGGGCTTTTGATAATCGATGAGGAGCAGCGGTTCGGAGTCGAACATAAAGAAAGACTCAAAAAGCTGCGTGTCAACGTTGATGTCCTTACGATGACGGCAACGCCGATTCCGCGGACACTGCATATGTCGCTTTTGGGGCTGCGCGATATAAGCTCGCTGGCGACGCCGCCGTTAGACAGGCGAAGCATAGTTACGACCGTTACCGCCTATAACAAAGAACTTATCAGAAAGGCAATCTATCGGGAATTGAATCGTCAGGGGCAGGTTTTTTTTCTGCATAACAGGGTCAAGACGATTGAGAAAAAGGCGTGGGAAATTCAGAAGCTTATCGGCGATGCAAAGGTTACCATTGCACACGGGCAAATGGCCAAGAGCGAGCTTGAGACGGCGATGATAGAGTTTGTGATGGGTGAGACGGACGTGCTGGTATGCACGACGATTATCGAGTCGGGTCTGGATATTCCCAATGCGAATACGATTTTTATAAACGATGCGGACAGATTCGGTCTGGCGGAGCTGCATCAGCTTCGGGGCAGGGTGGGCAGGTATAAACATCGGGCTTATGCTTATATGCTGCTTCCGATGTCGCGGCCGATTACGCCGTTGGCGGCCAGGCGATTAAAGGCTATTGAAGAGTACTCGCATTTAGGGGCCGGCTTTCGAATTGCTTTGCGGGACCTGGAAATTCGCGGAGCAGGAAATATATTAGGGTCTGAGCAGTCCGGCCATATCCAGACGGTGGGCTATCAGATGTACTGCGAGCTGTTGGCGGATGCCGTTAAAAGATTGAAAAATGAGCCGGTTGAGCCGATACCGACTGCGGTTGTCGATTTGGGATTTGCAACGTATATACCGAAAAACTATATACCTATTAACAGGCACCGGATGGACGCCTATCGCAAGATTGCTGTTGCAAGGGGCGAAGAGGACCTGGAGCAAATAAGGGGCGAATTAGCTGATGTGTATGGGCCGATGCCGGATGAGGTAAAACTGCTGCTGGATTTGGCGGAGCTTCGAATCAAGGCAAGTAAGTGCGATATAAAAAGTATAGTTGCTTCGGGACAGGATTTGATATTTTCATTTGCGAAAGATGCCAAGACGCCAGCCGAATCTTTCTTTTCAAAGACTGGTGCAAAAGTTAGAATCTCTGACTCGAGGACGGTATATTTGCGTTTATCGAAGAATTATTTTGAGCCGGGAACGCTTATAAATGTTTTGCGTAAAATCTTTAGCCAGGCCAAATAAAAACTTTATAATCAAGCGAAATGTAAGACTATGTGCGACAGACTAAAAAAGAAAGAGGTTTAATATGAGTAAATGCAGAAAACGAACTTTGGCAATAGTGGCGGCCGTACTTTTTATGGCGGGCTTGGGCTGGTCGGCGGCTGAGGAGCCAAAGACGCTGGAAATCGGTCAAAAAGCGCCCGACTTTAATCTTGTCGGCGTGGACGGGCGAAGTTATAAACTGGCGGATTTCGCGGATGCGGATATTCTCGTGATTATTTTTACCTGCAACCACTGTCCGACCGCGCAGGCATACGAAGAGCGGATTAAAAAGCTGGCAGCCGATTACAAGGATAAAAGCGTTGCGCTGGTGGCGATTTCGCCAAACGACCCTAAAGCAGTACGTCTGGATGAACTGGGCTATTCAGATATGAGCGATTCGTTCGAGGAAATGAAGACCCGTGCAAAAGATATGAAATTCAATTTTCCGTATCTTTATGACGGGGACAAACAGAAAGTTTCACTCGCATACGGTCCGGCTCGGACGCCGCACGTGTTTATCTTCGACAGGCAGCGCGAGCTGCGGTATGTCGGCCGAGTCGATGATTCGGAGAAGCCCAAGCTGGTCAAATCCCAGGATGCGCGGAATGCGATTGAGGCATTGTTAAATGGGAAGAAGGTTGCTGTTGAAGAAACCGGCACAATCGGCTGTTCAATTAAATGGTCCAGTAAGCGAGATTCCGTTACGCAATCTTTCGAGCAATGGGCGAAAGAAAAAGTTGCCGTGGAAATGGCAAATGAGAAGGACATAAAAAAGCTTGTCAAAAACGATTCGGGAAAATTGCGATTGGTCAATGTCTGGGCAAGCTGGAGTGTGCCCAGTGTGAAACAGCTGCAGGAGTTTGTAATTATGAATCGGATGTACCGCCGCCGGGATTTTGAGCTGATTACCATCAGCGCCGATTCGCCCAACAGAAGAGATAAAGTCCTTTCAATTTTGAAGAAACAGCAGGCATCATGTAAGAACTATCTGTTTGATTCGGATGATGAATATCAGCTTATGGCGGCAGTGGATAAGGATTTGCTTGGCGGTATTCCATATACGATTTTGATTCAGCCGGGCGGAGAAGTTATCTGCCGTTGTGTGGGGGTAATAGAGCCGCTTGAGATTAAAAAAGCTATTGTCGGACATTTGGGACGATATTACAAATAAGCGCAGAAATAGCAAAATTGCAGCACCGAAATCAAAAAATCTCAGAAGGGAAAAACTATGTGGCGGAAAGTTAGCAAATTCCTATTTTTCTTCTTAATCGGGCTATTACCGATAAACTGTTTTGGACAATCTCAGAGCAAAGAAGGAAAGTCCCCCTTAGATGAGCTGCCGGCGCATATAAAGCAGGTAACGCACTTCGGTGAGAGGGCGGACTTTTCGCACGATGGTAAGCGTATTTTGTTTATCGAGAAGACTTTTGGTGACGTATATGAGGTAGAGCTTGCGACAAAGATTATCCGACCAATGACACACCGCTACTATCACGAAGGCTACACGCGGGCGCTGTATCTGGCTAACGGCGATATTCTGCTTTCGGGGGCGCGGCAGTTCGACGCAACCAATCCGATGCCGAGCCGAAGCGAAAAAAATGCAGAATTGTGGGTGCTGAAAAAAGACCTTTCAGCCTCACCTGTCCCATTGGGCGAAAATTGCTCCGAAGGCCCTGCTGTTTCACGCAAACGTATGCTTATTGTCTGGACGCAGGGCGGAGCATTTTATATGGCGAATATAGTTTATAAGGATGGAAAGCCCGAGCTGGCAGATAAGAAAAAGATTTTAGATAGGCGTGATTTAGCCTTTGAGACCGGACTTGAGACGCAGAACCTTCGGCCGCCGGACGAGAAGGAGCTGATATTCAGCGCTTATGGTTACGAGGGTACGGAAGTTTTGGGGCTGGATATCGAAACGGGCAAGGTCGTGAACTACTCGATGGCTCCAGACCAGTATGATGAGCCGGAAGGTATTTTTCCAGACGGCAGACACACGCTGGTCGAGTGCGATAAACACAATCGCAAGGGGACACAGTATATCGACATCTATAAGCTGGCGCTGGACGGCTCGGGAAAGACGGAACGGATGACTTTCTTTTCCGACTATCCGGGCTACAAGGCCTCCAATCCCGTAGTGAGTGATGATGGAAAGTATATAGCGTTTCAGGTTGCCAGAAGAGGCGATATGGCCGGCGTGGGAAGAGGCATCTTAGTTTTTGATTTGGAAATGTATGGAAAGACGCAGCGATCTCAGCGTAGGTAGGGGAAAAAGTAGTGCTGATTCTATGGAAACAGTAGCAGGAATCTGGGAGAAGTTCTTCCTCATGATTGATAGGAGAGGTTGGCTATTTGGCTTAACTTACTTGAAGACCTCGGTCAGCTTTGACTTCACAACCGAGAAAGCTGTGTTGTTGAGCCTGCCCAACCGTTTGGAAATAAATTTCTTCTCTATGGTTGCGATTTTGTCACAATGGATTTCTGATTGTTTAGGCAAGGAACCGGTTTCCAAATCAGGAGTATCGACTTGAATGGCATAAGATGTGAATCGTATTTTAGAGGTCACGGCCAGACCGATGAAATCAAGAATGCTTTTATTTTTGCTGATATTATTGTTCGAGACAATCAAAACAGGCCGTTTTTTTGTGGTGGAAAGGTCGGTAAATGGGAAGGGTGTCAAAACTATATCTCGCTGTTCGATGTCGATCATAATTTGTCCCAGATGTCCTCATCGGGGTCATTCCAGATTTTGGAAAAAGCGTCTTCGGAGTGACGCATCAGAAATAAAGTCAAATTCTCTTCGGAGTCAGACCTTTTCTGAGACATATCTTTTAGGAAACTGGTGATGAAATGAGTGATGGTGCCAGTACAGGGTATGCTTAGCATTTCCGAAAGCGTCTTTGGGGAGTATGGCTGAATGTTGGGAGGACTTGAAACATTCCAGGTTGATATATAAGAGCCGTAGCAATTCATTTGTCTTTTCCCGGTAAACTGTGTGATTTAAGCAAATCTATTTTTTCAGTTAGCCAATTCCGTATCGATTCAGCAGTTGCTAAGTCTAAGATAATGCCTGCTTCGATTTCTCTGATTACGCCGGTTTCGCTTTGGCGTGATATTTCCTTCCCTAATGCCCCATCTTCGTTGAACTCGTGAATAACACTTTGAGGGATAGGGGCCCTTTCCAGGAACAATTCCATATAGATATTGCCTCTTGGGGTCACGCCGCCAAAGGCACCATCAACATGAAAGCTCCTGTAGTTGTTTGTTTTGAGGTAGTGAAATTCGATTTCCTGCTTAGGTTTTTCCGATATTTTTGAATTTTTCTGCATAGGTTAGACTCTACACAAAACTATGGAGATAAGACTTACGTTTCAGAGTATAATACTTATATTATCGGTTATTTTCAAGCATAAAATCGAAATATTTTGAGATGGGAGGGGAACAGGGAGATGGCAAACAGATAAAAGGTGTCTGCTCGACCTGAAAAATAGCGATTGCAATTTAGGAGAATCGGTTTTAGAGTGGTGCTGTTTCCAAAATACAACCCCGCAATAAATTGCGGGGCTAAATAATGATTTGTGGTATGCTGGAGCAAGATATGGCAGAGGTCAGGCCGAGCCGCGAAGAAGCTTTTTCGCTGCTGAAAGAATACAACAAAAGTGAAGGATTGATTAAACACGCTCTGGCTGTCGAGGCGGTGATGCGCTATTGTGCCCGCAAGCGCGGCGAGGATGAGGAAAAATGGGGCGTCATCGGTTTGACTCATGACCTTGACTATGAGCAATTTCCCGAGCAGCACTGCCGAAAGACCGAGGAGATACTGACTTCCCATAACTGGCCTGCCGAATACATCCGGGCTGTGATGTCGCACGGATGGGGTATATGCACGGACGTTGAACCTCAAAACGAGCTGGAGAAGGTCCTTTATACTGTTGATGAGCTTGTCGGGCTTGTTGTGGCCACGGCACTTGTACGGCCGAGCAGGAGTGTGATGGATATGAAAGCCAAATCGGTAAAAAAGAAATGGAAAGAAAAATCCTTCGCTGCGGGCGTAAATCGAGATGTAATTGAAAAAGGCGCCGAGATGCTGGGCGTGGAATTGGGTGAGATTATCGATGACGTGATTATGGGGATGCGCGAGGTAGCTGACGAAATCGGGCTAAGAGGTAATTGTTAGTTTTGAGTTTTGATACGCGTTATGATTAGTTCGTTCATCGCATCAAATTATTCGGGTAAGAGAGGAAACCCCGGTGAAACGGGGGGCTAAACAGGCGGTCGTTAGATTTGCCTTGCCCTACAATATTATCTTAAAAAAACATATTAAATAAAATTAGTGTAAGTGGTTAAGCGCGAGATTAGGGTATGCACAAGTGTGTTTTTTTATCGGTGTTAATGCTTTTGCTGATAGCCGGCTGTGGGGACGGTAGTAAGCCGACCGAGGCTGAATTAGAACGTCAGGCTCTAACGCAGAAGATAAGACTTGTGGAGGCCTCGGGCGGATACGTGCTGATTGTCGGCGGTGAGACTATAACCAGCGATGAAATAATTGAGTCACCCGTAGAATCAGGAGGGAGGTTTGTATCACCGATAGAACACTTTAAGCCGATTGCGCAGGCAAGTGAGCTCGAGCAGTTCAAAAAACGAGTCAGGGGCCAGCTTAAAGAAATTGTTTCGGCTAAAATCTCGAACATTCTGCTTTATCAGCAGGCCAAAAGACAAGCAGGAAAGAATATTGACCAAGCTCTTGACAAGCAGGCGGAAAAGGCGTTGAGAGAATTTGTTGTGGCCTTCGGGGGAGACCAGCTCAAGGCCGACGAGGCACTTGAACAAATGGGAATGGACTGGAAGAGCTTTAGGGAATATCAAAAAAGACTGATTCTCACTCAATGGTACTTAGGGTCGAAATTTTCCAATAACAGACCTGTTACTTATCGTGAGCTGATGGACTGCTACAACGAAATGAAGGACAAATATTTTGCCAAGCCCGGCGTTGTCCAATTTCGTCTGATTGATATTCAGCCTGCCAGGATGGAATTGACAGAACCAGACGAAGACCGCCATCAACTTGCGGAAAAGCTGGCAATTGAATTGGCCAGGCGCATACGTTCAGGCGAAGATTTCGGCGAATTGGCCAAGCAGTATTCGCACGGGCCCATGCGGGAGTTCGGCGGATTGTGGAGGCCGGTACAGCCGGGGTCTTTAGCTCCGCCTTACGATATGCTTGCGGCCGAGGCATGGAACACAGAACCCGGACAGATAGCACACTTAATAATAACGCCTGGACATGTTTTTATTCTGAAGCTGGAAGAAAAACAATCGGCCGGTTATGAGCCTTTTGTGAAGGTACAGGAACAAGTGCGAAACAAGATTATTCTCGACCGCCGGAACGAAATTGCTGGTAGAGTTAATGCAACACTTCTGCAGCAGGCGGAACTTAGTGAAACGGACGAATTTATAGATTTTTGCCTTGAGAAGATTTACCAAATGCGCGACCAGCCGGTAACAGTAAAAAGAGATATATACAGACGTACGGAAACACGGACGCCCAGAGACACACAGACACCGATGTTCAGAAAGGCAATACCGGGAAGCATAATGAGATAAAGTAAGAAGAGATAGACACAAAGGCAGAGAAAACGAAAAAGAATAATTCATATACAGAAGCATCTGCCTGCTCCCCGATTTCTCGGGCGAAAGTACGGAGAAAATGACTTGAGAAAGCAGGATTGACGGATGGAGATTGTGGCACACGGTATAGACCTTGTAGATTGTCCGCGGATAGAAGCGATGATAGAGCGGCACGGTGAGCGCTTTGTCCGGAGGGTTTTCACTGCCGCAGAGCGGGCCTATGCCGAGGCAAACAAAAATGAGATAGAGAAATTAGCCGGCCGCTTCGCGGCAAAAGAAGCCGTTCTTAAACTTATGGGGACAGGATGGCGAGGTAAAATCGCCTGGACAGATATAGAGATAAGGAATAGCAGCACTGGCCAGCCGGAGGTTGGGCTGGGTGGGGAGGTCAAAAAAATTGCCGACAAGCTTGGGATTAAACATATAAGCGTAAGCATTACACATACTGCAAATTTTGCCATCGCATCTGCGGTTGCGCTGGCGGAAAAGAGACAGCCCTGAATTTCCTGATTTCACAAATTTCCAAATATGAACTCATCGGGCAGATGTTTAAGATGAGACTTTTTCTATTCGTTCAGCTACCCACACTTTGATGATGGATTGTCGAGGCACACCCAGACGTTTTGCCTCTTTATCTAATAAGTGGATCATCCATAGAGGGAAATCTACATTTACTCTTTTCTGTTCTTGTCCGGGCCTTCTGGCTTTTGACATATCCAGGTATTTAGAAATGTCCCTGCCATCATCAAACCTCTTGTCAAATTCGTTAGCTTTCATAAATATCGATATCCTCTTTCCTGGAGCGTCGTACCGAAATAATCCTTATCTTTTCACGCCGATAGGTAATGACCGCTGACCAATGCTCTCCTGAAATCTTCCCAATTACCAAAAATCTTGGCTCACCACTGGTTCTTGCGGGAATCTCAATTAAATCGGAATCATCCCACAATGCCTGGGCTTGGCAAAAATCCATCCCGTGTTATTTCATTAATTCTATAGGTAAGTATTTCCTATAGTTTTCAAAATCACTATCTGTTGTGAAAATTACAAGCTTTTCCAAGTGGGCAACAGCACAGATTAAAAAGTCTATGGTTGAACCTTGAATGCCTTTGTTCCGGCATATATTGCTAAATTCAGCAGCTTTTTCGAAATGTTCTGTTTCGAGAGGAATATCCTCGAAGGAGCAAAGGATCTTCTTTAATTTGTGAAACTGTTTCGTGCTGGAAATTCCTGATAGGAGCTCTTGCCTTATAGGGCCTATTACAAAAGCTCTACCATCATTAATAAGGTCTTTTAATTCCTTACTAAGCTCTAAATTAGGCTCTTTATGTCGTAGGGCTTGAGACCAGATGCATGTATCTACTAATACTTTCATCGGCTCCTTGCCTTTTTGTAATCATAATTCTTATCAAAGTCAATGGTGCCAAATAACTTAGTAACCTCCAGTTGCTTTTTGTGCACAATATAGTCTTTGAGCGCGGCTGTTACTGCTTCTTTTTTGGTTTTGTGATGCCCTGCCTTTTGAGCCTGGATAATCAGTTTGTCATCTAATGCCAAATTAGTTGCCATTTTACACCTCCTTTTACACAAAATATAACACATTTCTTTGTGTAAGTCAAGATGATTATTACTTCAGTGCAAATAAATTTCTAATAATAGTGTGATAAAAATCCGAAGCACGAACAAATACTAAGCCCTAAAACCCAGATTCTAAACAATATCGAATATTCTAAATCCAAATGTTCAAAACGTTTTGAATTTTGGCAATTTGGAATTGTTTCGGATTTAGATATTAGAATTTCGGATTTCTCCGCCTTAGGCGGAGCGGATTGTCTTTGATTTCAATCCCTCATTTTATTTTACAAGCGCAGATGGGATGTTGGGACTTGCCGGATTTACGCACACTGTCTGCGTGGAAGGATTAATAACTAAATCCATATCTTCCATTGGTACAGCCCCCATTAAGACAGAATCGCCCAGCACTAATGCTCCTGTGAAACATGTACGATTTTCAAAGTTTATTTGTACCGGCCCAACATACGGCACAATATGAGATTTACCATCCGCGGTAGTTACTTCTCTTTTTTCGATTGGTTCTAAACCCAATTGTAAACGGATATGTTCAGGAATACATAATGTCATTGCTCCAGTATCAACGAGAGCCTTGATAGATATAGGCTTAATTTTGTTATTTTTAGGATTTTTAATAGAAATATCTGCATATACATAGCCCATTTCAATTGCTCCTTTTATGGCATTCATTTTGCAAAAGAACCACTGTATAAATACCATATAAGTTTTAAAAAATCAAGAAATATTATATCGCCACTTAACCACTTGACGTCAGCTCTTTTTCTTGAAATACGAAGCACGAAATCCTAAATACGAAACAATGTCAAATGACCAAAACTCGAATATTCAAAACAAACCTCGCGATGTTGCCACGCAGTTGTTTTTGGTCATTTGGATTTTGGATTTTGAATTTGTTTAGGATTTCGAAATTAGAATTTCGGATTTCTCCGCCTGCGGCGGAGTGGATTGTCTTCTATTTCAAGCTCTCAAAGCACATAACGGTTGGGCATCACTCGCCTGGCCGATGGAATAACAACACTCCAGCTAACCAACCAGCCGAGGACTCCTATGATTTTGGGCACCGGTAGGCTAAGTTGGGTGCATGCCATTGTTAGGGTGTCGCCTTTTGTTGGTCACGTCTTTCATGAATCGTAGAGCCTCGACAAAATCGTTTACAGATCGTGCAAGGTCAGGGGCGCCAGAGTCCGAAAGGACCTTCGCATGCTCTTTGAGAAGGTCTATCAGCGTTTGGCGTGCGAAGGGACTCGTGAGCATCTTGTCGCTGGATAGGAGCAGATCAATGAGGCGTGCCACGTCATTTGCGCGCAACAGACCCCGACGAAAGGGATCTTTCCAATGACGAATAATCGCGGCGATTTCGATACCGACACCCCCATAGTAGTCACGTATCCGGGCAGCATCCGCGTCTCGCCAGTGCGCACCCGCGATCAACCGTTCAAGGATATCCCTATGGGAGGCATCGCGGCCCTTTGCCGCCAGAGCGAAGGCAAGAGGCTCAACCAATGCAACTCGAGTCCATTCGCCAGGTTCGATGACGGACTTGCAAAGCTGCTCCAGTTTATTCAGGACCACGGATGTCGGATTCCAGTATTCGATGTTGTTGCTGAGCAGCGTGGACAAGATGCCTGCGACGTTCGGATGTGAATCCCAAGTCCCGACGATCACATCTGGTGTCAAGTCGAGTAGGAGCGACGGTTTCTCGGCGCTTCGAAGGAGATCGCGGAGGGCTGACGTCGTTGCAAATTTGTACGCTTGGGGAGCAAGCACTTCGATCAACTTGTTAACCGTCCCGACGTGAGGGAATTCGATCAGGAGACCAGAATGATCCTCACTCCCTTTCACTTGAAGCTCTCTGTACGCAGATACTTCCCGTATTTTTTTGAGTCCTCGGAGAACGTCGACCGTGAAGGTTGATGTAGGCGCGTCTATCTCGCGGCCGTGTTGCGTGCACGCCCAAATGCCGTTCTCTGGACTGCGGCGCTCTTGTGGGGAAAGAGAGGAATCGAACCGAGGTCCACTTGGCGAGGCGGCGGTAATGTGGGCAGCCGTACCATCAGAAATAACAGCGTCAGCGGTATCCCCTGGACCGCTCGTGGATTTGAGGCACACCGAACACTTGTGCCCTGCACGGGCAGCGAGTATATTCTTCGTTTTGGACGAAAATTTGTCTCGCATGGTGAGTCTGTCCCACCTAACTATTGCTTATATGGTTTCCGTATAAGACGCCAAACTTGGCGGATTCTGCAATATAAAACACCTAAAGTATTAGGGAAATGACATCAATTGTCAAGATAATAAATGCGCATCACGATTGATCGATTGATTAAAAAGTATAAAAAGCTATCCCGCACTAATTGTCCTGCAGTAATTCAACCACCCGGCAGCCCCGTTAAGGATGGCCAAGTCCATTGCTTGGTAGCGCTAATATGGATACAATTGGTGCGGGACTAAATATGTCTGACAGAACGAAAACAAACGATTTTGATTGCGTTGTTATCGGTGGAGGTCACGCCGGCGCCGAGGCTGCTTATGCCGCCGCGAAGATCGGCGCCAAAACCTGCCTTATAACCATCAGCAAAGACACGATAGCCAAGATGAGCTGCAATCCGGCTATCGGCGGTCTCGCAAAAGGACAGATTGCGCGCGAGGTCGATGCGCTGGGAGGGCTGATGGGCCTGGCCATAGATGCCACAGGGATTCAGTTTCGTCTGCTGAATCGCTCGAAGGGCCCTGCCGTACAGGCCCCAAGGGCACAGGCGGATAAATACAAATATAAAGATTATATCCGTATGCAGCTCGAACAGACTGCAAATTTGACTATCGTCGAAGCAATAGCAACACAGATTGTAACAGAAAAAAACAATGTGCGGGCGGTGCGCTGCCGTGATGGAACGATATACAATGCTCCAACGGTAATTCTAACCACAGGGACATTCCTTCGCGGCTTAATGCACATAGGGACAGAGCAGTTCGCCGGCGGACGGCTTGGTGAGCCGGCTGCCAATGAGCTTTCGGAAAGTCTAAAGCAAATTGGATTACAAATCGGCAGACTTAAAACCGGCACACCAGCCAGACTGGATGCGGGAACAGTCGAACTGGACAAACTCGAAATCCAACAGGGGGACGAAAAGCCGGTGCCTTTCTCATTTATGACCGAAAGGATAACTCGGTTGCAGATTCCCTGCTGGATAACCTACACGAATGAAAAAATACATAAACTAATCCGAGATAATCTGCATCGCGCACCGCTTTATTCCGGGCAAATCACTTCCGTAGGTCCCCGCTATTGCCCAAGTATAGAAACAAAAATCGTGCGCTTCGCGGACAAAAAGCGGCACCAGGTATTTCTGGAACCTGAAGACGAAGAAAAATCGATTATCTACTGCAACGGCATAAGCACTTCTCTCCCAAAGGATGTGCAGGAACAAATGCTTAAATTGCTGCCTGGAACGGAGAAAGCGCGAATTGTTCATTATGGCTATGCGATTGAATACGATTATTGTCCGCCGATTCAATTAAAGCCTAATCTTGAAACCAGGAAGGTGCCGGGACTATTTCTGGCAGGTCAGATAAACGGGACCAGCGGGTATGAAGAGGCGGCGGGGCAGGGTATCGCGGCCGGCATAAATGCGGCCAGGAAGTTACAAGGCAAAGAACCGCTCATACTCGGCAGAGACCAGGCATATATCGGGGTGATGATAGATGATTTGCTGACCAAGGGGCTTGATGAACCTTACCGAGTGTTCACATCACGAGCGGAATATCGGCTGGCCTTACGTGCCGACAATGCCGACCGACGATTGACGCCAATCGGAAAATCGGTCGGACTCGTAGATGAAAAACGATGGGTAAAGTTTCAGAAGAAGCTCAAAGATGTCGATTCCCTCAAGAGCTATCTGAAAAACACACGTTCCGAGGGGACAAGTTTGTGGGACCAACTGCGCCAGACGGGTAATACACTTGCAGAAACAATTGCTGAGAACTATGATGTTAAAAATATGAATCTTGCCGAAGATGTGTTTCAGGCCGTAATTGTTGATGCCAAATATGAGGGTTACTTAGCTAAACAGGAGCGTCTGGTTGCCGGTTTTCGGGCTTTGGAGAATAAAAAGATTCCGGCAGATTTGGACTATAACAGCATCGCACATCTCCGGGCGGAGGCTAAAGAGAAGCTGTCGGTTTTCAGGCCGAGCACCTTCGGTCAGGCTTCTCGAATAAGCGGGATAACGCCGGCTGATATTACCGTGATACAGATTCACCTGAAGAAGACGCAAAACTCCAAAAGCAGCGTATAGCATGTAGCGTACAGGAGGCAATTGAGAACAATAAAATGCCAAATGCCTGCGGTTGGATACAACTTGCTGGGCAATCCAATGGGCCGAGGAGCGGCGCGCCAGACGGTTACAGCACTTTATAGTTGTCGATAGACATCTCGCCGATGCCGCACGTGATGAACGATAACTTGCCGCATGTCCTTGTCGACTCCGTATATCATGCGATAATCGCCGATGCGTACACGATACAACTGTTCTGAGCCTGCCAACTTGATCGACTGACGTGGAAAAGGGTTTTCCTTCAATGCGCCAATACTCTTGAAAATGCGCGTCACTACTGACTGCGGCAGCGAACGCAGGTCTTTCTCGACCGATGGTTTGAATATGACTTTATAGGACGCCATTTTTCTTCAGTCGACGCTTCATCTCTTCAAGGCTAATTGGTCGTTCAGCCCGGCGTTCTGCGACCACCGCAAGGTCGTGCAGGTCTTCCATCAACGCTTGATATCGCTTCAGTGAAAGAATGATACCGGTCTTCCTGCCGTTTGTGTCAACCACAAATTGCTCTTGAGCAGCCATTGTCTTTATACTCCTTCTGAACGGTTACAATTCTGCCGGTATTATATCATAACCATATCTGCGCGCCTATCCCTGATTCCGCTTCTGCCGATGCCAAGTACAGTGCGTCAAACGGCCTGATCCTGACTGCCTCGTCTCCGCGCTTAAGGGAAAATCCACTGACCACCTGCGGTCGGTTCGAACGACACAGCTCAGACCCATACCTTCATCTGTGTCGCTATTGCTGTTTGTTGTTTCCGACAACAGTTATGTCAAGACCGTTGCTAATGAAGTACTGGACCATCGCAACCAAAAAGATGCCAATACCAACAATCCCAAGACGCCATGGGTATTCATCAAAGTAACTGTTAGACTCGTGCCAGAAAGAGAAAAGAACCATCGCCTGTGAGGTGATAAACAGGAGGATAATCTGGGACGAGCGAAGATGAATGAATTGCTGCAACCTCTTCTTGCTGTCTGGCAGAGTAAAGCTATCTTCAATATGTTGGAATAGCCATGGCCGATAACCGCCCCAACTTAACGTCTTCCACTTCCCCGTCCTCAACAGCCAACAGAACCAATCCAGCAAATTATGCAGTGAGTACCTATGGAATACATACCAGAAATTGCCCACTGCAAGTGCCGCCACCGCGAGGATGATTATATGCGTGGTGTTATTGAAGCAGAGCTTCGAAAACCATCCGGGGTGGGACTTATAGGCAAACCCGGGCACGATAACCCCGGGAACAATGTGACGAAATATGCTACCGATTTCGTCAGTTATAGCCTTTACAGCATCAGAAATTGACATGGTTTATGCATCCACTTTAAGTTATACAAGTAACTACGTATTGTTTGGTTTCATCATGGCTTCTTTTGGTCGAGATATTGTCAGAATGATACGACGTCCCCATCGGCGAGTCAACTGGATTTTTCAAAGCCAAAGAGAAAAGAGGACAGGGTATAAGGTTATCAGAATATCAGGACGCAAGATACCAGGACATAAGCAGACCATGCAATCTGATAACCTGATGTTCTGAACACCGCCACCTGATAACCCGATAATCTGATAACCTTTAAACTCGCTGTCTTATTGCCTCGACTTGACGTTAGACACCAGATGCTATACGCTGTACCCAGGCACCACATCCCGACTGAACTCGCCGAAGTCAGGTGTGCCGGCTAAACTAACGCCATACGATATATTTATGCTTGATTTGTCTGAAAATATTTACAACAAACAAGTTGCTCGGCAGGAGCCGAAGTTTAAGCTCTGGCGTTCGGCGGGGCTGCTGCTTACATACAAATGCAACTGTGCCTGTGAGTTCTGCTATTATAACTGCGGCCCAGAAAAGAACGGCCTGATGTCCGTAGATACGGCTATAAGTGCGTGGCAGTCGTTGAAAATCCTCGCCGGCGATTCCGCCAAAGTCCACATCACCGGCGGCGAACCGTTTCTGTACTGGGACCGGCTGCAGGAAATTTTAGAAGAGGCAGGGAATCAAAACCTCGGCAAAGTTGATTTGATAGAGACAAACGGTTTCTGGGCCACGAATGAAAAAATCACGAGGGAACGGCTAAAAAGGCTCGACGAACTTGGGATACATCGGCTCAAAATCAGCACGGACCCATTTCATCAGGAGTACGTTGACATAGAGCCAATACGTCGATTAGCCGAGATAGCAACCGAGATTCTTGGGCCCAAGCGTGTGCTGGTTCGCTGGCGAAAGTATCTGGAAAACCCGACGAAAATCAAAATTAGGGGCGGTTCGCGAACCGCCCCCACTGCCGAGCGAGAGCAGAGGTATATCGGTGCAATGAAAGATTATCCCTGTCGCTTTACCGGTCGTGCGGCAGGAAGATTAGCTAAAATGGTTGCATCAAAAACAGTAGAGGCACTTGCTTCGATGAATTGCAAATCAGACCTGCTCGCTGCGAAAGGTGTGCATATTGACCCGTTCGGCAATGTGTTCAGCGGCACGTGCAGCGGCATCATTATCGGGAATGTAAACCGAACCCGGCTTGAGGATATCTGGAAGCAGCTCGTCCCTGCAGAAAGCGAGTTTATCAATACGCTCTTTAATTTCGGGCCTTATGGACTGCTCGAGGAAGCCGACAAATTGGGTTACGAAAAAATAAACGTCTATGCAGATAAATGCCATCTTTGCACAAGTATCCGGCAGTTTTTCTTCAAAAAAGGTCTTAAGAGGTCGATACTTGGCCCCGCAGAGTGCTACTTTAATGGCATAAGACCTTAAATACACAGGAGTTACAGATTGTAATCCTTTGGTGTAATAGTCAAATGACTACTACAAATGACTATGACCGGCAAATATATAAACAGATTGATTTGGTAATGTGATAGTCAAATGACTATGGCTATTTCGACGTGTCGGTTAGAGTCCGGGGATACAGTGCTGCATGTGGCTATGCACGCTTAGGGTGGGAAAGGGCAGGAAGGGAAAAATTTCAAAAATTTTCTTATTTTTTTGTTGACAGCTTGTACAAATGTACGATATTGTAGTTTTACATTTGTAAAATACAATTGTAAAAGGAGATTGCTATGACAAAAAAGAAATTACCTGCTTTAAGCCCGGCCGAAACGGGAATCCTAAGATTAGTCTGGCAGCTTGACAAGGCGACCGTGCAGGATGTCTGCGATAAGCTGCCCGCCAGAAGAAAAATAGCTTACGCAACGGTTCAAACCCTGCTGCGTCGGCTCGAAAAGAAAGGCTACCTGCAACACGATATCCGGGGCAAGGCCCACGTTTTCTTCGCTGCGGTCAAGAGCGAAAATGTCATAAAAAGGTCGGTGACTGACTTTCTCGACAGACTCTTTGGCGGCGACCCTATCCCGCTTATGCAATATTTGGCCGAGCACGGCAAAATCGACGCCGACGATATCGAAAAGCTGAAACGATTAGCTGACAAAAAATAGCCAATAATTTTTTGTGGAAGGTTGCCAATGGAAAATTACTTGACGCAAATCACAAATTATCTGCTGACGCAAAGCTGGCAGATAGCAGTTTTGGTAGCGGTAATAGCAGCGGTAAATTTGGTGCTGAAAAATCGAAGTGCACACATTCGGTATTTGCTCTGGCTGATTGTCTTAGCTAAATGCCTCGTGCCGCCTTTGGTGACAATACCATTGGCAATTCTGCCACAAGAAATCCTGGTTGAACCAGTTCCAATATTACCAGCCGAACTGCCAGCAGCGACCATCGAGAGAGTCAATACAGCTATAACAGAACCTCCTATACCTATTTCAGCTCCGGTTGTGAAAGAAAGAGCAGTAAGGTTCACAGTCCACCAATGGCTCGGATTTGGATGGGTTGTGGGAGTAGCTGTATTCATTCTTGTTGCTGTGACAAAGTCGATGCGGACCAATTTTTGGCTGTGGCGGCAACGAAGGCCACTTCCAGCCGAACTGCAAATAGGGATTGAAGAATTAATCTCCGGCCTTGAATTTAGGACTTTGCCGAAGGTCTGGCTGATTGATGGTATAGGCCAGCCGTTTGTATGGGGCCTGCTGCGCGGCAGTATCTATCTACCGTCCAATTTCGTAAAGATTGATAATGCTGAGCATCGCAAGGACGTGTTAGGTCACGAGATGAGCCACATTCTGCGTTTTGACGCTGCAGTCAATATTTTGCAGATAATCGCCCAGGCTGTTTTCTGGTTTCATCCTTTTGTCTGGGGGGCGAATAAGAAAATCCGGGCTGAGCGGGAGAAATGCTGCGATGAGATGGTGATTGCCCGCCTTGGCGCTAAAGCCAAAGATTACAGCAGTGCGATTGTGAACATATTGATTTCTGAATACGAATCGACCCGGCCGGTTCCATCGTTGGCTGTAGCCGGGCCTGTAAAAAATATTGAAGAAAGGATAAAAACCATGTTAAGACCAGGGAAAAAATTCTACAAACGCCCAAGCTTAGTAGCAGCGACAATCGTACTGCTTTTAGCTCTACTGACTGTCCCTACGGCACTTGTGCTGTCAGCCAGAGCACAATCTAAGACCACAGGTATGTCGCTCCACGAAGCGGCAGCAGCCGGCGACATTGAGCAGGTTAAACTGCTCATTTCAAAGGGTGCCGATGTCAATGCTAAAGACAAGAATGGTTGGACACCTCTGCACTCTGCGGCTTGGTACGGCCGCAAAGATGTGGCTGAAGTGCTTATCGCCAAAGGAGCAAATATCAACGAAACAGATGTATCTGGTCAAACTCCTCTACACCTGGCTGCAAGTTTTGGGTCGATGTTCGTGCCGGAATTACTCCTCGCCAAAGGAGCCAATGTCAATGCCAGGGACAAAGCAGGTAATACGCCCTTGCACGTTGCGGCTGGTTACCCGGGTGCCAGCAAAGATTTCCTGGAGTTCCTTCTGGCCAAAGGGGCAGACGTAAACGCCAGGAACGACAAAGGCGAAACACCCCTTCACCTCGTGCCCAGGACGCCAAGACAAGACAAACGCCGCGAGCTTGCGGCCGATGCCCTCCTGGCCAACGGCGCAGAGGTCAATGCAAAAGACAAAAGTGGCTGTACGCCCCTCCATTTCGCCGCCGAAAATGGCCAAGGAAAAGTGGTAGAGCTCCTTCTGGCCAAGGGCGCCGACAGCAAGGCAAAGGCGGCGGATGGTACCACAACTCTTCACCGTGCTGTGATGAGCGGACGTTCCGACGTGGTGGCGTTGCTTCTGGATCGGGGGGTTGATATCAACAGCGCACAATCAGACGGCTGGACGGCACTGCATTATTCCGCCAGGGTTGGCACTAACGATATAGCAGAGCTTCTTATCTCTAAAGGCGCCGATGTCAACGCTAAAACCGTTCGTGGTGAGACACCTGTGCATCTGGCCGTTGTGCAAAACCGCAGAGACACCGTTAAGCTGCTTATTTCAAAAGGGGCCGAGGTCTCCACAATACAGCTAGCTGCTTACCTAGGAGACCTTGCCAAGGTAAAGAGCTTTATTGAGAAGGGAGTCAGTGTCAACACACAAGATGGATATTGGCCAACGCCCTTGCAGGCAGCGGCAGCTACGGGGCAGAGAGAGGTCGCAGAATTTCTTATCAGTAAAGGCGCTTTGGTCAACGCAGAGGCTGTTGCACAAGGCGGAACGACGGCCCTGCACTACGCGGCTCTCGGAGGCTCCAAAGAAGTTGTAGAGTTACTTATCAGCAAAGGTGCTGTTATCGATGCAAGGGACAAAAATGCACTAAAGGCCCTGCCTCTTGCAGCCATGGCAGGCTACACGGATATAGTTAAACGATTTACCTATTTACGCTATGCCCGCGAGGTAAACGCCAAAGACAAAGACGGCTGGACGCCTTTGCATTATGCGGCCCGAAGTGGTCATCAAGATGTCGTATTGCTTCTTATCGATAATGGTGCAGATGTCAATGCGGAGGCTCCGGATAAGTCGAAACCCTTAGACCATGCAACCTGGTCGGACCACAAAGACGTGGTTAAGCTTCTTATTGACAAAGGCACTAATATTCCCAAGGATGATAATCTCTTGTACTGGTCGTGTATGTACGGCTATAGAGACCTGGCCGATCTTCTCATCAAAAAGGGCGCAGACGTCAACTCAAAAGCCTGGCCCAATGCTCCTTCGTTAGAGGCAGTCTGGAATACACCCTCGAGTAGACAACTTGATATTCTTAAACTACTTTTGGATAATGGTGCCGATCCTAATGCAAAAGACCGATGGGACTGGTCGCTTCTGCATTACACGGAAGGAAATGTAGATTTGACCAGGTTGCTTCTCGACAAAGGTGCAAATCCCAACGCTATAGAAAACGAGTGCGGCCTAACGCCTTTGCACCTTGCCGCGGATAAAGGCCGTAAAGCAATGGTTGAACTGCTCATCAGTCGGGGGGCTGATGTGAACGCAAAAGACTATTACGGACGAACCCCTTTGTCGTATGCCGAAGACCTTGGCAGCAACGACATGTTTGGTCGTCCCAGGAATACGCCCTTGACTATTGAAGCCAAATCAGCTAAGAAGGAGGTCGCTGAACTGCTGCGCAAGCACGGGGCGAAAGAATAATTAGTTAATTAGTGATTGGTTAATTAGTAATTGGTGAGGAAAAGCTCGATTCTGGATACTCGATGCTCGCACAAATGGTGAGTGGTTAAATGGTGATTGGTGAGTGAAAAAGAGTGGAAGGCATAAGTCGGAAGACAGAGGTCAGAAGTCAGAGGACAGAAGTCAGAAGTCAGAGGTCAGAGGACAGAAGTCTCCTGTCTGCTGTTTTCTGTCATCTGTCATCTGTCACTCGGCATAGCGGTGGCTTCGATTTCAAACAGCAGGTCGGGACGGCAGATGTCGCAAATGGCCGTTAGCCACGGCCAGTTAAGGGCGCCTTTGGAGGCGTTGAATATCTTCTCGACCTCAGTTGTCTTACAATAAGCTACCATCTGCACGACATCCTCATCCCTGCAGTTCATATCGCTGAGAACGGCACGAACGTTTTCTATGGTTGTTGCTATCTGGCCCGAGGCATCGCCGATATGCGTAGTAGCTCCATCGGCGTCGATAGAGGCTGTCCCGGAAACGAATACCGTTTGACCGGCCGGTGTAATTGTTTTTGAAGCCCGTGAGAAGGCCGAGCCGTACTCCAAAGCACACTGCTGTTTTCCTACCGCCTGAAGGAACTGGGTGCAGTTTGTCGGTTCCAAGACCGCTGTCAGGTCCATTGCACAGTGGCTGCCATCAGCCGGGCCGAGCCCGATGCCGGTGCTGGCGGGCATTGACTGGCGGGTTCCATCGCCAATAAGCCGACGTTCGGTGAAAAATTTGGTTCTAACGTGATTAAAATCGTCATACCACGAAAGAATGTCCTTCAGCCACATCCATGTTCGCGGTACGGAAAGGAAATCGGCTCCAAATTGCTTAAGTATTGATTCAGCCTTTTCCATCATAGAGCGGGCTTGTTCACCTGCTCCCCGCCTTCGCGGGGATTGGGGGCTCGTGCTACGTAGCGAGCTACTTTGCAGAGTAGCAGCGGATATATTCGAGAGTGTAAGGTAAGTGCAGTTAGAAGTGCGAAGAATTCGTCCACATGGTTTTCCGTCCAATTTAACCACTTCCGGCTGTGAGTTACTGATTGCGTGAACCTGCACTCCGGCAACAGGACCGAGCAATCCTTCCTTAGCAATTAAAAAGCTCGGCCCAACTCCATCGTCAAGCTCGCCATAAGCCTGGGAACGTGCGCGGCGGACAATTTCCATTGCGCTTTGAGCTGCAAAGACCCGCTCCTGGAAAATATGTGCCTTTCTTGAACGGAGTATGTCGGAAATGCCGGAAAAAATCTCCTCCGCCTGGTTCCGGCCAGATGTACTTTCCCCGGGCACTGCTGAAACATATATTTCAGCCGCCTGGGGGGATTCGACGGTACGTGTGTCCACGTTTACACTCATTTCTTGTCTTATTATCCTCCACTCCGTTAGATGAACCCCGCCTTGCGGGAACCTAAATCCCTGCTTTTACCCGGCATATTAAATATCGTTAATCGAAAAAGCAAGCTTAATCACGAATCTAAGTTTTTTCGGGTGTGGCCAGATTTTCTGGCAAGCGATTTTAAGTTCATTTTGGCCTTTCGGAAATTGGCCCATTCGACTGCGCTCAGGACAGGCTTTGATTGGGTTTGTTTTTTTGGAGCCGGAAGGCGGTTTCATTCTCATAATCCTTTGTGACAAAGACGTTTGCGCTCATTTTGGGCTTTACGGAAATTGGGTTTGAATTGGGTTTGTTTTTTCGGACTGCGAAATCATCGTTTTTTCTGTAATCCTTTGTTATAAGTGAGTTTACATTCATTTGGGCTTTTCGGAAATTGGGTTTGAATTGGGTTTGTTTTCACTAAATGTCCAATTGTATTTATATTCATAAGCCATTTTTGAAAAGATACTTACGTTCATTTGACTTTTTTGGAAATTGGGTTTGTTTTGCATAATTTATATTTAAACTCACTCTCTATTTCTCCACTATTTCGGCCTGATATGACAAAAAACCCCTGTTTTCCGGCGTTTTGTGAAACGATGGTAATTTGGGTAACCTCCTAATGTCAGATGTCAGAAGTCAGATGTCAGAAGTCGGAAATCAGAAGTCTGATGTCTGATGTCTGTTTATCTCCGCTTAGGGGCGGTTTATGTTTGCCTGCTGGCTAACATTTGCGTATTATAACATATTTTCAAACAAAAGTCAAAAAAAAACGGGCAAAAATGCACTTTTTTGGATCGCCTGAGTTCGTCGATTTGAGCCGTGTTTACGTGCGTTTTTCGTGGTGGTATATAGGGGTTTGGTTGTATGGAGTTTGAAAGAATAGTAGGGATTTGTGGGTCAATTGATATTAAGAAGATATATTTGTTTCGTTAAGTTATTTAAAAAAATCTTTTACATCCTCACCAAGCATTGTATAGCGGCATATTATTGTTCCTTGGATTTTCTCATCAAGGCTATTTAATTCCAAGCGGTTATCTTTAATTGCTTTAATGATTAAATCAGTTATATAAAGTTTATTTCTTCTTTTCACATTATCACTGTGGATATGATTTAAGATTATGTCAGCCATTTCCCCAAGTTTAGCGTATGTTAAGTTTAGAATAATGCGATGATTCTGGACTAAATCTTTTACACACGTATCTCCTTCTTCTTTAACTATTTCAAAATCTCGGGTTTTTAATTCTTCGGGCTTTAATAGTACTACATAAATGGTTTCTATATGTTTTTTTTTCGGACCAGTTACCAGTGCTAAAATTCCTTCATTTATTATTATTTCCTCTTCATCATGGCTAATTTCCCAGACAGATAAAGTATTTGCAGATGTCCTCAAACAACAGGTAATCGCATCGCTTGGTACATCTGCGACTTTTAGTTTTTCATGTGGTTTCCATTTATTTAAGTTAATTTTTCTAACCAGAAAAGACATGAATCTCCTCAAACAAAAGGTAATCGCATTGCTTGGTACATATGCGACTTTTAGTTTTTCATGTGGTTTCCATTTATTTAAGTTAATTTCTTTAACCAGAAAGGACATGAATCTCCTCAAGGTCAATTATAACTTGCTCGAGATAGTCTTGAAGCCATTGTTCTTTACATTTAATGTGCTTAAGATATTCCAATGAACTTATATCTTCCCAATTTTCAAAGGCTCTGATACCACATTCTCGAACTTCAGCATTTTCATGACTAAGTGCAGCTACGGCTATTGTTGGTCCTGTTGGTTCAATTTCTGTATAGTTTAGATGTGCAATGATTCTTAAGAGTCCAGTTGTAACTCCAATATTAGCAAAATTTTTAAGAAATATCGAATTGATACAATTCTTAGTTACAAAGGGATTGTTTTTAAGGTGTTCTTGAACAAACATATCAGCGGCATTTTCCATGCCAAATTCAAATATTTCTTCGTGTATCAAGTGTAACAGCGTGTCGGTGAACCTATTTTCAAATTCTTCTATGTCTTTGAAATCAACCAACCTTTTTGGAGCAACTCTAAATATTTGTGTAGATTGATTATTGGAGAGACGTTCTTTGAATGACATGTAATCCTGATAATCAGCAGATGAAAATGCAAGGGGTTCCATTGAGACATCGATAATGTCAGAAGGTAGAAAAGTAGAATCACTAATACACATTGATTCGGGGAGAGAAAAGCTTGATTGGTAATTAATTGTGAAAGGTTGGTTAAAGTAAGCGAAACCTTCTTCGAATAACCAGTTATTTATTTCTGAAGAATTAGGCATTTATTACACCTTCCAAGTCTGTGATAATTTTATTATAATTTTCCTTAGCTACATTCATAAAAGGTTCGAGATGCTCTTCACAAAATCTTGTTTCCTCGTTTTCCTGATTAGTGTTGAGTTCATACTGAATCATTATTCTGTCAAATACCCTTAGCTTATCACCAAAAGTTAATCGACCGCTTGCTCGTTTAATTTCTGTAAAAATATTTACTATTTCCGGGGTGTCGGCCAAAGATATTTCTTCTCGTGTTCCTGAGCGATTGTTCCATTCGAAGGGAGAATTACTTTGGTATATGGGCAATGGAATGAAGAGTTTATTGTAACAACTTTCAAGTTCTGCTTTTTTCATTTCTTTGAGCATTACATTGACAATGAAAGCAAGGCGATTACTCTTTTGGTCTAAATAATGAAGTATCTTTTGTGCAATCTCATTTGCTGTAGCTAAAAAATCATCCATTTCATTCTCAGCTTTGTCAGGCCCACAGTTATATGAAATGTTAATATGTTTTGGCAAAAAAAGGACACTCCATTTGTTATCTGGAGAACTCATCCTAAGCCGAAGGCTCTGTTCTTCAGGACCTATATAATTCATAGTATTTGGTATGAATCCGTTATCTTTGAATATATCAAGTAGTTTCGATATTGTAGATGGTTCTGGTAAGATTTTGGATGCATTTACAAAAACATTAACTTGAAAATTAAGGAATAAATCAATCATTTTTCCCCTATCGATATTTAATTCCTTTGGTTGATAATAACATATATTATAACAAAGTCAACGTTAAAAAACACTGGAAAACATATAATAAAACGGCTGAACATAAAAGATTAGTACATAAACTATATATAGTTTGGACGGTGTTCATCGATTTGAGCCATGTTTACATATCCTTTTATTCTATTGCTGCGAACTCATCTATTTCTTATACTCCAAGCCCACAATTCCCGTCAAACACTTTCGTATATCCTTGATACACCGTAGGCTCCGCCGAAGGCGAGCTTATTTCGCTGCACTCTTCAAGATGTCCGCCTCACGCCTTTAGGGACGAAAATAACACAAAAGAAGGGAAAAGGCAAAAGAAAAATCTCCCCAGCACAGGACTGGGTAAAACGGCAAAAATAATTCCCCCCAGCACAGGACTGGGGGCTATATAAAACGACAGAAAGATAATTGTCCCCCCACACCGCAGGGGTGGGTAAAAAGGACAAAAAATCCCCCCAGCACAGGGGTGGGTAAAAAGGACAAAAGTTCCCCCCACCACAGGGGTGGGTAAAAAGGGCAAAAATTCCCCCCACCACAGGGGTGGGGGCTATATAAAGCTTCGCAGGAATGGGAACCCCCGACAGTGCCGGGGGCTAACAGGTATTGAGTCACACCCGTTTTTTCTAAAAAGACCTCTTCTGCGTGAATTAGTGTTACTTGTTATTGTTTTATTGGGGAGAACCGCTTAACTGTTTGTAGGTATCGAGCCATTTTTGGATTTCCTGTGCGAGCTTCTGGTCTCCGGCGGCACGGGCGAGGTCGAGCGCCTTCTGGGCAAAAAGAGCTGCCTGGCGGAATTGGCGTGCCTCGCCATAGTTCATTGCCAGCAGGTAATTCAGTGTCGGCGAGGTGTCAACACCCGGCTTTATTTGTAAAGCTTTAGAGTAATGCCTGAGGGCCTGGTCGAGCTCTCTCTGCTCAGCCAGCACCAGCGCCAGGCTGTAGTGGGCTTCGGCATTGTTCGGGTCAAGCCTGACCGTCTCGGAGAGATGGACCAAAGCCTGCTTCGCCTTCCCCGTGAACAGCAGCGCCTGCCCGAGACTGTAATGCATGCTTACAGGGTTATACTGTTTATCAAGACCGTTCGGCATACGCCGTAAAGCCTCCGAAAGATACGTAATGGCCTGGTCGAATTCTCTCTGATGCAATAGCGCCATACCTAAATCATGGTGTATGCGGGGGTCGTCCGGATTGAGCTGTAAGGCCTTATAATAATGTTCCATTCCATCCTTATGCATCTGCTTGACGTTATAGAAAAGAAAGCCGAGCTTGAGGTGCGCTTCGGCGTTGTTCGGATTTAGCTCCAGTGCGTTTTTGTACTCCTGTATGGCGTTATCCGTATCACCGGCTTTGAAGAACTCATTTCCGGCTCTTACAAAAGAATAATCGTTCAGGAATTTCTCGTGGATTTTCCTGATGGCGTATGGCTTAGCACTGATAAACTCGGGTATGTTGGCGGCACGGTCGGGAGCGGTAAATTGCGACAACAGAACCGCCGGGGTGCTGCGTCCCTCTTCGTCGATGTGAGTGAGAAAAAGCTGCGTGTAGTCCGAATTTGCTTTTGAAGAGAACACCAGCCATTTGCCGTTCGGAGACCAGCTATGCCAGGAGTTCATCCTGTTTGTGTTGCACCGCAGTCTTCCGGCCCGGCCTCCCTCAGCAGGGATGATATAAAGCTCACTATCGGGCTGAAGGAGCATATAACTTTTGGCTTTGCAGAAGACAATCCATTTGCCGTCGGGCGAATACTTCGCGAAGAAGTTGCTCATGCCGTTGTTGGAGGCCCCTTCGATTGGCTCAGGCCTGCCGCCTTTTCCATCGTTAAATGGAATCTTGTATAAGTCGAATAAAAAGGGCTTTCCGTCTTCGGTAAATTCCTTGCACTCTTCACGGGTCAGAAGCACCTTGCCCTTGCCCTGGGTATGCTTTAGGTCGTATGTCTTGGCTCTGGCGAAAACGATGTATTTGCCATCGGGGCTCCAGGCAGGATTGCTCTGGACATATTGCGGGTCATCGGCTCCGGGCAATGAGAGGAAAGTACGTGTTTGTGTGTCATATACACACAGGATGCCTTTGACGGGGAAAAATAGTTGAGAGAAGGCCAGAGGCGGCATCGGAACAAAAACTGATTTATCCTTAACCGTACTAATTACAAACCTGCCGTCGGGGGAAATCTGAGAAAGCAGTCCAAAGGTCTGTTCCTCATCCTCCTTCCTATAATCGTTCCACGTTATGATATCACTCGTGGCAAGAAGCATTTGCTCTGCAGTGCGTGTAATAACATACGAGCCTTTACTGTTGGCATAATCCACATCCATTGCGAAGACCTTGCCATCGGCGGAAAAGGAATGGCAGTTTCCACAAACCGGCAGTTTCTCCAGGACAATAGGGGGCTGTTTCGGCGAAGAGATGGCGCCAAAACGCCATCGGATTTGCGAGGGGTCTTTGACGGCATCAATAAAGGGCAGGTTCAATTCCCTGTAGAACAACGGTGCTCCAACCTGGTCTTTGGATGTTTTGATTGAGATTCGGCCTGCCGAGAGGATTTTTCCCCGGCTCAAGCGATTGACGCCCAGGATGGTGACCAGAGCCTCCTTTTCCAGAGACCGCTTCTTTATCCGTTCCCATTGGTTCAGGTCTGGCGTCCACTGAGTTTCCCGGATGAGGAAATTCATACGTTCATCATCATCCTGGAACTCGATGGTGATAAGCCAGGTGTCAGAAGTCGAGCTAACATCTTCCCAATGGAACATAGGGGGCACAATTTCCGGGGGAAAAAGCGTCTCATTAAGCGGGTAGCGAATCGTCAAGCCATTGTATTCGGCATCTTCCCGATAAAGTGCTAATATATTCTCTATCCGAGGCCCGGGCAAGCAAAGGGCGATTAGTATGACCACGGCAACAGCTACTACGCCCATAACAAGATATATGATTGGCTTACGCATCTATTTTAACACCATTTATGAATTATCCGTCGGCCGGCTCAAAGCTCGTGACAGCTCACCCCGTTAGAAATCTTTGCTTTTCGTCCTGTTAAAATTGACAAGTCTGCTCTAACGGAGTACACGTAAGTTGAGCAGATTTCATATTTTAAATATCGTTGATTGGGAAATCAAGCTTAATCCCGTTAGAAATAACTCGACAAAAAATAACGACGTATATTGTTGTTTTCTAACGGGGTAAACTGCAAAATGGAGCTTTCTATCAAAAAAGTCTTTGCTTTATGAATTACCACACGGCTGTCAGAAGTCCGCCTGTGGGGGATATCCGCATTATAGGACTAAAGCGGTCCGCCTTCGGCGGATTATTCTCGTTCGGTCAGCCACGGCTGAGCAGGCTCAGGAGGTGCTCCGGCTTTTGGCGTAGCCATAGTAACGGGCATACGGCCCGGTATTATTCGAGAGCCTCGAACAACCCGGCCCAGTTTTTCTTTAGTAACGCTAACAGGCTGCCGTACCAGCTCGGGGACACTGTAAGTCCAAAGGCAGGAGTCGTAATAGGTCGGGTCTTTCTGCGGCAGCAGGAAGGGCTTATACACCTTGCCCTGCCAGTCAACGTAGCTAATGTAGGTTCTTGTAAATACCCCACTTTGCCTTTTACTGCTGAAGGCTATCCATCGGCTGTTACTTGACCAGCTATGCCAGGATTCACTTTTGTCGCTGTTGATTTCCAGCCGACGGTATTCATACTTGCCGGTCCGTTGTGCTGCATCGAGGTCTATCATATACAGGTCGCTGCTTTGCTGATAGACGGGGAAGCAGCCGTAATTGCACATACAGAATAACAGCCAGCGTCCATCGGGGCTGATACGCGGCAGAAGGATGCTCAGGCCCGTATCCTGAGCCAAGAGGACGGTTTCCAGTTTGCCCCACTGGTCGTTATCAATGTCGTAGCTTATTCGGACCAGGTCATACTTGATTTCGTCGAACCGCTCAGGAATAATATTGCGTTCCGACCAGAATAACGGTGCGCTGCAGAAATACAGGTAATCCGCCCCATTCGGACCCTGCGACCAGGCCGGATAAGTTTCAAGCCGGTCCTTTTTGGAAATCTCCGGCGAAGTCTTTATGGTCTGAGAGTCAACCAGGTAATAAGCGAGCAGAGAATCAAGGTCAATCACGTCACGAACCTCACTTCTGGCTGAATGAAAGAACTGGTTCACATTATTGATAGAATATGCTGCGACCCGGCCGGAAGGATGCCAGGAGGTATATCCGAATTTTGTCCCAATTTTGTTGACTTTGTCATCTTCGACCAGCAGAACGGAGCTGCCATATACCGCGCTGCGGATGCCGATAAACATTTTGTCGGTGCGATTGTTGCAAAATGTGTGGCAGTTAAGACAACCATGCTTGAAATATTCATTATTCAACACAACTGATTCATTAAAACTATTCAGATTGCGCTGATAGATGCCCATGTCCCCCCAGATGCGATGACCAGGCCGAATCTTTCTATATACCAGGAATGCATCTATTTCCTCATCGGCATCGGCAATTTCGTTGGTGATAGTTTCAAAGCGGGACCATCGTTCCATCTTTGCTTTTGAAGATGACTTGGCGGCCTGGGTTTCGACAAAAATATCAAAGCTTAGCTGCCGGCCCCCGTTTGAAGCAAGAAGCTTACTCCAGGCTTGCTGCGGAATCATAATCTTTGGTGTGCTGCTGAGTATCTCAATCGGCTTTCCTTTTTTAGAGTGTATTCTTACGAAATAGCGTGAACCATCCTGTTGTATGAAAAAGTTTAAGGGCGCGATATTAGGCGGTATGACGGTGCCGGAATAATCCGGTTGAATTTCCGGATGGCGATTAATAACGTTGTATTGCGTGATTGACACTTTACCGCCGCGAAAGGCATAAAACGCTGCGGCAATTATAAGTGCACAGGTTATAAGCGCGTAAATTAACTTTGCTTTTATTTTTGCTTCTGTACTTTTATGCTTTTTTGCTTTGGTCGGCTTTTGCGCTCGAGTCATTTTTTTATTCCTGAAGGTGCACCCCGCCCGTCTGCGATGGGGGGAGGTGCATAGATATAATAGAAGAAGTAAGTGTTACTAAATTTTCCCGACAGCTCTTTGAAGGCAGCTTGTTTGTCTGCCCCATAACTACTGAGTAGCCGGCTAAAATGTTCAATCTGCTGACGTAGTTGAGGATTTGGCTGGTACCCTCTCAGATTGAGAGGTTTTCCAGTTCCATACACATAGATAAGGGAAGCCTCTTCGTAATGTGTGGGTAGCTTGAGATAGCCCAAATCCTGCAAGCGCTCAATGTTCTGAACTAATTTGCCTAAATGCTTGTTAAGCATATACCAGGCCATTAGATATTCAAAGGCCATACGGTTTTGTCTGTTCTTTTCCAAAAGCTGCAATAACACCTTTTCAACAGTAACGGTAGTGTATGTGTATCCAAAATCCTTCTCCAGACGTAACGAACGTAAGCGCTGAATTTCTTTATCCTCTGAAAGGTTAGGGTCGGACTTCAAACGAGCCAGATAGTATTTAGCCCAGTTGGCTTCGAACAAGGTTTTACCGAGCGCTCCGAGGTAAATGCGGGCCGAATCGTAATTTGCCTTTACCATATTTATCAAGGCCAGCCTCTGTAAAACCATGGGGCGGCCCCCAATCGCTTCGAGACAATCAGTCAGGGCATTTTCAGCTATATTAACAAGGCCGATATCTAAATAAACATCAAAGATTTGCCAGTCCACCCATTTGTATTTGGTATCGGATAGAAACAGGTAATCCGGATGCTGGGGCCAGGAGAACATATCGTAGTTAAGTCGGCCGGTATGATATAAAGCTCTATTGACGGCGTGAGCTATAAAGGGATTGGTGGGATTACGTCGAGCGGACTTGAGCAATTCCAGCCACATCTTGTGGTAAGCATAGTAATCAACTTTAAACCGTGTTTTAAGATTCTCATCGTGAGAAAGGAAAACGGCGCTGCCGGCAACAGCAAGCAAAAGCAATGATTCGATGACCCATCTGAGTTTTGGTGAGTGTCTATACCAGGAAAATATCTTTGCCGGTCTGTTTGAAGATTTATTTCGGAGCTTTTTTGCAGGCTCTTTTTTGAGCCGGCTTCGTACAAAATGGAGTCTTTTCCTGAGTATCGGCCAAAGGCCAAATAAAAGAAGTGTCAAAGGCGGGAGCAGATAAAGTAGATAGACTATTGTCACTCCTCTTTTGCGAGATTCGTAATAGAGGATTTTCCAGGAGAAAGGCAACATATTGCAAAAGGCATCGATAATACTAACACAGAAGATGAGATGGCCCACTACGTATGGAATAACAGCGATGGATAACAAATAAAATAAGCCTGTCTTCCATCGAGACCTGAAAAACAGCTCGTAAATGGCGCATACAACTGCAAAAAGCAGGAATGCTCCGCCGGCAAGATAATACAGAATTATAGACAAGGATAAAAAAGTGCCTACCCGCCGCCCCGACTCGCGTCGGGAGACGCGGGGGCTGGTACAGCCCCCCCCTGCTTTCTTGCGAAAGCAAGAAGGGGGGGCAGTTTGTGATAAAGTCATCTTTAAATACAAACATACAAGAAGCATCGCGGTTAAAAATGCCAGTATTGTGGGAAAGTGATAAGCATACCGGGTATAAAGAATAAGCAGAAGAATCGGCAGGATAAAGCGAATCAAGCGAATTCGCGGCAAGCTCACAGCTTTCGACAGATAATCTATACATACACTGAGCAGCCAGGCTTGCACTGTTACAACAAGAGCTCCCGCCCAGGAATAATAGAAGAGTTGAGAGAGAAAAGCTGAGAGATATTCGAGAGGACCGCCGGGGTATGATAGAAACGTTACAAAAAAAGCCCAGCCTTTATAAAAGACCGGGAAATTTGTAATAATGCCGGCCCCATGATACATAAGTCGCAGGTCAACACCAAGCCACAGATACAGATAGAATAGAGCAAAAAAGATAAGCCCCCTGCTCGCCCCGTTAGAAATCTTCGCTTTTTGTCCCATATTCCTGTCCCTTCTGGAATTTCTAACGGGGCTCGTCCCCCCAATATCCCCACTCAATAATTTCCGAAGTGAACCTGCCATTACTCTTATTTCACGAAACGTCTCGCTCGAAAGTTCGTCCGGCACCGATTGAGCCGACCCCCCCTGCTTTCTTGCGAAAGCAAGAAGGGGGGTGCCGGATGAAGAACAAGCATATTAAAAGAAATTATATCGTATCCATGTTACAAATGCACTTGCTTTTCGGATTTTCGTTCTGCAAGATGTCGAAAAAAATAATAAAAAAAGTACAAAACGGTAACAAAACGGTAACACTCGGCTGTCATAATTATTCTTGTTAAAGTAACCGTCTTTTATTAACCTATTTGAAAGGAGCACGATTATGGAAAGGCTTAAGAACATCACAATCATCTTTTTGCTGGCAGCCGGCTTGCTCAACTTCGCAGCCCCGCCGGCTTGCTTCGCAAATCGAAGCAGCGGAGCCAAACCTACAGGTGTTCTGCTGCAGGAAGGACTGTACGCCGAGGAGGTCGATGGCGACCTCGATGCGGCAATCAGAATCTATGAGCAGATAATTAAAGATACTTCCGCTCAGAGGTCTCACATCGCCCAGGCAATGTATCGGCAGGGTATGTGCTATCTTAAAAAGCAAGATGAGCAGCAGGCTAAGGAAGTTTTTGGAAAGCTGGTCGCAAACTACAGCGACCAGACCAAAATCGTAGATAAGGTCAAGCCTATGCTGGACGACCTGAGCAATGCCGACCCGGCAGCACTGATGCCGCCTGAGACCTTAATCTACATTGAAACGGGCAGCCCCGGCAGGCAAATCGAAACCATCCTGAACATGCTCAAAGGAACTCCGTTTGAAAATCCCCTTGCTGCTATCGGCGGCGGCAGAGAGCCAAGACCGAATCTTGGCGGTAAATCGCCCGGAGATATGATGGCTGCCCTTTTGAATCCGGCTATGATGGCTGAATTCAAGAAGATACGGGGGATGGGAGCAGGTGTTACCAGCATTGCTCAAAAAAATCCGCCGGCCATAGCAGTGCTGTTTCCCGGAAAGAGCGATGCCCTGCGCGGCTTAATCTTAGCGGCACTCGGCATGTTAGGAAAACCCGGTGAGGCTATTGAAGGAATGCAAAGCGTGGTGTTTCCTGATGGAGGAGGCGCTGCATACGATGATACGACGGTAATAATTGCAAGTCCGGCCGCGTACTCGCGGGGGCAGCTGACCTGGAGTGTCAAGCAATACAAGGGCGTTACCAGCGAGCCGACACTCGCCTCGAGTAATAAATCATTTGCAAAGCTCAGCAAAAAAGCACGTCAGGAAAATGCTCTAACGATTTGGGCGAACGTTGATGAAGTATTCACAGGTCTTTCAGAAATATTTCCGGAAGGCAAGGTTCCCGGCCAAATCCGTATAGCCGACGGCATCGCCGATTTTAGAAATATCGACGATTTGATTATCTTTTTCAACATTCAGGAGAACGGAATCGCTTTTGAAACAAACATAGCTTTTAAGGACGGCCACCACTGCCTTGCATACGACCTGATTCGTACTCCGAATCTCAGCAGGGCCGGCTTCGAGGCCGTTCCTGCGGAGGCGGTCGGGCTTCTCAGTATCGCCCTGGGTGAGGCTGAAAGCGCCCAGGCTAAGGCTGTAGGTAAGAGAATTGAAAATCTAACTGGCCTTGACATCGGCAGAGAAATCTTCGCAAATATCGAACAGATAACGCTGTTCGCCTTGCCACCCGATAGTGTTTCCAACAAAAGCAATACGGCAATACCTCCAATAGCAAATAATTTTGGAATGGCAGTAACCAGCCACAATCCACAACAGACTCGCCAGCTTCTGACCCAGCTGTTGACGGTATCTAATTTGATAGCAGGCCAGGGCGCAAATGAGCAGCCCACACAGGGTATCAGCAAGTACCAGATTGGACTTGTTAATGACCAGAAGCTCTATTGCTATATGGACCAGATGAATAAAACCACTGTTCTTTCTTTAAGCTCGGATATTGTGGAGAAATCAGTTTCGGCAATTAACAGGCGCAGTTCGGTCTATACTGCCGGGCCCTTAAGTGAAGCTGTAAATAAGCTGTCACCAACGACCAGCAAGCTGGTGCTGGTTAACGTCGGCGGAGCGATACGGATTGCCGATGCTTACCTGAAAGCGACATACGATAACCCGCAAAACCCGGCGCATAAAACATTAGCTCAGTTAGCGCAGGCCTGTGATAAAACCGGCATCCAGCTACGCACCGATGAGAGGATAAACAACTTTAATTCGCGTTTCAGCATAGACCAACTGCCACCGCTGGACAGCGTGTTCCCTTTGCTAATGCAGCTTTCCCAGACCGACCCAACAGCAAAGGCCAAGGCTACAAAGCCCGAGCCGAGTGACGGAGCAACGATTGGCTTAAAAACCGTATCGAAACTGGAGTGGAAGCCGGGCGTGAATGCTAAATCACACAAAGTTTATTTTGGTACTAAGGTTGAAGAGATTTCACTTCTGGCTGAAGTTCAAATATCCAGTTATACTGAATTGCCGGTGTTGGAAGAGGGTTCTAAGTATTACTGGCGTATTGATGAAGTTTGGGCCGATGGTACTGTTATAACCGGCGATGTTTGGAGCTTCACCACAGGCAAGCTGGTAGGCTGGTGGAAGCTGGATGAGACCAGCGGTGATACGGCAAAAGACTCCGCCGGGAACAATGACGGCAGACTTGTTGGCGACCCACAGTGGCAGCCATCCGCTGGCAAAGTCGGCGGAGCGCTGGAGCTCGACGGCGACGGCGACTATGTCGAAATCCCGAACGAATCCAACTTTGACATAACCACGGAAATTACTGTCTCCGCGTGGATAAAGGCCAACCAATTCGATAAAGAATGGCAGGCAATCATAGCAAAAGGCGATAGCACTTGGAGAATACAGCGCAACCAGAACAAAGATTCTCTCGAATTTGCTTGCTCCGGGCTGAAAATTCCGAGCGGTAGTCCCTATGGTAGTTTGTATGGAGAAAAGAGCGTAAATGATGGACAATGGCACCACATCGTCGGTGTATATGATGGAAGTAAAATGTACCTTTACGTTGACGGTACTGTGGACACGTCTCAACCGGCATCCGGCAGGATAAATACAAATGATGAGCCGGTTTACATTGGCGAAAATTCAGAAAGAACGGCGCGTTTCTGGGAAGGCTTGATAGACGACGTTCGCATTTACAACTATGCTCTGAGTGAAGGCGAAATTAAGACAATTTACAACGAAGGCAAATAGAAATAGCAAGTGAAAATAAAAGGTAAAATCAGTGCCGGTTACAACCAATTGCGGTGGGTGGTATTACTGCTCGCGATAGCGGTAATACTGCCCACCGTGTGTCTGCTTTGGTTTATGAGCCAGGCGGTCAAAAACGAGCGTCTGGCGGTCAGGCAAAAACTGTCTGATGTTTACAAGCAACGTCTGGAGATACTGAGCAAAAGGATTGACGACCTTTGGTTGGCCCGAATCGGGTTGATCGAACAAGAAGCGGCGGTAAAACGTGAGCCTGTTGAGATATTCAGCCTGCTTGCAGGCCGGAAAGATGGGACTGAAGGCTCAAAAAAAATATGTGATGCGATTATTATTTACGACAGTAACGGGAAGCCGATTTATCCTATTGCCGGAGCCGGCGAATACCGGGGTGAACTTTCGGACCAGTTCAACGAAGCATGGAATATTGAATATGCTGAAAAGGATTTATCCCAAGCGATAAGATTGTATGAACAAATCGTCAAATCCCCCGTTGATGACTATACCCGTTATAGTGCTTTATTGGGCAAGGTCCGGTGCTTGAGAAAATTGGGGGAGGTTGAAAAGGCCGTTGAGCTGTGCCGCGAGATAGCTTATGGACAAACTGGCGAAAGCGTAAGCTCATCTGCCGAGAGGCATCCTGCGGACTCCGTAGCTTTGATAGCTCGAGCGAGGATTTTGCTCGTAAGGCTTTTACCAGAGAGTAAAACCAAAGATGGTCTCAAGCAGTCGGATTTGCAAGATTTGATTGGTTCTGCTATCAATTACACTCCCGGCAGCGGTTACGGTTTTCTGCTAATGCCGTCAGGGACGCGGATTTTTCTTCTGCGCAGGGCGCTTGAAATTGTAGAAAATAGCGAATGGGCCGAAGAGCTAAAACCGCAGGTATCCAGGGCAAAAGAGCTGCTCTCGGCCGAGGAATTAGCCGCTGCCGCTCTTGAGAGGTATTATACCGGGGCGGTAACGGAATCCTGGTCCGAAGATGATGCACTCAAAGTGATATCATTACTGCGTGCAACGCTGGACACAATTGAAGGAGTTGAATGGAAATGGACGGAACAACTCACCGAACAGATGAAACGACAAATATCCACGATATTAAATTCATATCAAACCAAGAAAGTTGGCAATGCTGCGTTTGGCCGGCCTGCATTTGCCACATTTGAGTCCTGGTCCGAAGACAGCCTTCGCAGGCTGGAATTGCCGGAAGAGGCCTTTGGGATGTATCACAACTCAGGGGGCAAGACATACCTATTGATACAGAAGGCAAAAGAGCTCGGTTCTGATTTCGAATTATGTGGAGATGACCTCGAAGAGCTTGGCATTTCTTACAGAATAACAGACAATTTCGGTGAGTATGCCTCTGGTTTGGAAAATCCGGGAACAGCGGCTTTTCTGAAAGCGCCGTTAGGAAAATTCTTTCCAGGCTGGGATGTTGAAATTCATTTTAAGGATGTTGATATCTTTGAAACAACAGCCGGCAGACAAGAAGTCATGTATATGTTGACCGGACTGCTGGCTATTGCGGTGATGATTTCGGCCGGTTCGCTGGCCACCAGGGTTGTAGGAAAACAGATAAGGCTAAACAAACTAAAAAACGATTTCATTGCCACTGTTTCACACGAATTGAAAACACCCTTGGCCTCGATGCGCGTTTTGGTAGATACTCTGTTGGAAGGCAGCTACCGAGACCAGCAGCAAGTTACCGAATATTTGCAGCTTGTTTCAAAGGAAAACGAAAGGCTTACCGGATTGATTGATAATTTTCTTACCTTTTCAAGGATGGAACGAAACAAGCAGGCCTTCATGATGGCTAAGACCAGCCCGGCTGCAATTGCCCGTGATGCCGCGGAGGCGGTTAAGACCAAATTCAGCAAGGGGAAATGCAAGTTTGAAGTTAATATCTCTGAGGATTTGCCGGATGTGCTGGCCGACCGTGATGCGATGGTAACGGTGCTTGTAAACCTGCTGGACAATGCGTACAAATATTCTTATGATAACAAGCAGATTGAGATGAGAGTTTCTCCCTATGACGGTTTGGTTTGTTTCTGCGTTTCTGATAAGGGTATAGGTATGTCGCGCCGGTACGCCAGGAAGATATTTGACAGGTTTTACCAGGTTGACCGCAGTCTCTCGCGACATGCCGAAGGCTGTGGATTGGGTCTGAGTATCGCTAAATTTATCGTAGATGCCCACAAAGGCTCAATTACCGTTGACAGTAAACCCGGCGAAGGAAGTACCTTCACAGTAAGATTACCGGTTTGTAATTAAATCCTTTGGAAATCTTTACTTTTTGTTTTGTAGGAAATTGATGAATCGGTTCTAACGGGATTAAACCTTAGCAAGGAAGGATTACTTAAAATGAGAAGCGTGCTGATTGTTGAAGATAATGAGGCCATGCTGCGGGGTCTGGAGGACAACTTCGAGTTAAAGGGCTACCGCGTCAAGATTGCTCGTGATGGTGAACAGGGTCTTAAAACAGCACTGACTGAGAATCCCGACCTGATTATACTCGACATTATGCTGCCCAAAATGAACGGCTATGAAATATGCAGCCAGGTCCGTAAAAAGAACCTTGATATGCCTATAATCATGCTGACCGCCAAGGACCAGGAATCCGATGTTATTCTTGGGCTAAATCTGGGTGCGGACGACTACGTAACTAAACCGTTCAGTATAAAAGAGCTATTAGCCAGGGCCGAAGCGTTTATGAGACGCAGAGGTAAGGAGGAGCCTGAAGTTTATGAATTCGGCGATTGCCGGCTTGATATCGTCGCAAGCACCCTTACGCGCAACGGCAGTGAAGTAAAGATTACACCCGGGGAATTCAAAATGCTGCATCTATTCCTTAGAAGGGCCGGATGCACCCTGACCTGCGATGAAATACGCAATACTGTATGGGGTTATTCCCGCTTTATTACTTTACGGGACATTGACAATACCGTCACTGCGCTGAGGAACAAAGTCGAGCCTGACCCAAACAATCCGACATTCATTCATACCGTAGAAGTAATCGGATACAAATTTAAATTGCCCGAATAAAATGGAAACGGTCCTGATAGTTGAAGATGATGCTACAATGCTGCGGGGCTTGAAGGATAACTTCGAGTTCAAGGGCTATCGCGTGCTTACCGCGGCCGATGGAGAGGAAGGACTGAATACCGCTCTTAATAAAAAGCCTGATTTGATTATTCTCGATATTATGCTGCCGGAGATAAACGGCTATGAAGTGTGCAGGCTAATCCGTAAGGAAAATCTCAACATGCCAATAATAATGCTGACCGCTAAGGGTGAGGAGTCGGATATAATATTGGGGCTGAATCTCGGAGCGGATGACTATGTAACCAAGCCTTTCAGCATTAAAGAGCTTCTTGCCCGTGCAGAAGCATTCCTCAGGCGAAGCAGACAAACCGAACAAGATATTTACGAGTTTGGTGACTGCCGGCTTGATATTCCCGCCAGAAAACTAACTTGCAAGGGAAATGAAATTAAACTCTCACCAAAAGAGTTCAGTTTATTGGAATTTTTTGTCAAGAAGCCGGGCCGGGCACTTACCCGTGATGAGATACTGAATATGGTTTGGGGTTATGACAGCTACATCGGCTCCCGGAGCATCGACCGTTTTGTCACCACCCTCCGTAACAAAATAGAGCCGGACCCGCATAATCCAATTTTCATCCACACGATACGCGAGATAGGATATAAATTCGAGCCTCCCGAATGTTAAAGTGAACTAAAGTGCCTAAAGTGAGCTAAAGTGCCTAAAGTGAGCTAAAGTGAACTAAAGTTTCAGGCTATTAGAGTATCAGATTATCAGGTAGTGGGCATCATGTTATCAGTCCGGAAGTCCTGGGGATTCCTTTCGGAGGAATCCTTGCAGAGAACATTGGGCTTGTTTTTCCTGATGCTCTGATAACTGATAACCTGCATCCTGATGTCCTGATTTGCTGATATCCATATTTTAGGCACTCCAGACTTTAGACGCTTTAGGCAGTCATTTATTTGCTGCGTTTATTGCATCGGAAAGTTTGAGCGTACCTTCGTATAAGCTTCGGCCTATTATTACCGCTTCGGTGCCCAATTCGGCAAGTCTTTTAATGTCACCAAGCTCTCTCACACCTCCGGAAGCGATTATGGGCATATTTACCGTCCGGATAAGTGCCTTTGTTCTTTCGAGATTTGGGCCTGTCATCATTCCATCTTTGGTGATGTCGGTGTATATTATTGCCGCCAAAGGTAGTTTGGCGGCTTCAGCGGCAAACTCCAACAAATTATATGGGCTGTCCTGCGTCCAGCCGTGAGTGGAGACTTTTGAACCCCGGGCGTCGAGGCCGAGCACAATTTTATTGCTGAGCTTCTCAGCCATATCGCTGAACCATTCAAAGTCGCTCACGGCTTTAGTGCCGATTATTACTCTTTCGACGCCTATATCGAGCAATTGTTTTATGGCTTCTTCGTCGCGCAGTCCGCCGCCGACTTCTATTTTGAAAAGTCCAAGAGCTGCAATCGCTGATATCGCATCGGTATTGACCGGCCTGCCGAGCTTGGCACCATCCAAATCTACAATGTGCAGCCATTTTGCACCGTCTGAGCTGAATTCCTGTGCCTGTTTCACAGGGTCATCCTGATAGGTTATCTGGCGATTATACCGGCCCTGTATAAGCCTGACGCATTTTCCATCCCGCAGGTCAATAGCAGGTATGATATACATTTCAAGTCCTCGAAATCCTTGCAATAATTAGTGAAATCTTAGTGCTCTGCCAAATGTCGATTTGTCTATTGATACGTTGTCATTCCTGCGAAAGCAGGAATCCAGATTGTTATAAATGGATTCCGCATCAAGTGCGGAATGACAACTACTCAAATCATGCTTGACAGAGCATTAGATTGATAATTTAATCTTCTCCAAATAAATTCAGGCTTACTATTGTCCGACCGTGAAAAGTTTTGTCAATCATTTATTAGTCGTTGTTCTGCATCGCTTGCAGCTTGTCAGATGTCAGAAATCAGATGTCAGAAGTCGGAAGTCAGAAGTCAGATGTCAGATTATCTGTCCTCTGTTCTCTGTCCTCTGTCCTATAGCCTTTAAGGCCTTTTTAACATCGACATACTTGAATTCAAAACCGGCGTCCAGAAGTCTTTTCGGTAGAACCCTTTGTCCGGATAAGAGTATCTCATCAGCCATTTCGCCCAAAGCCAGCCGCAGAATAAATCCTGGGAAAAACAGCCAGGATGGTCGTTTTATAATCCACCCCAATTTTCTACAGAATTTTTTCATTGTTACCGGCTGCGGCGAGGTCAGGTTGAAAACGCCTTTAAGATTTTCATTTTCCATCAGAAATTTTATTGCAGCGACCTCATCATCAAGGCTTATCCACGAAAACCATTGCCTGCCGCTGCCGGGGTGCCCGCCGAGAAAAAACCTAAACGGCCTCATTATTCCTGGAAGAGCCCCACCGTCACTTCCGAGAACCACGCCTGTGCGGATGATTACACATCTAAGGCCCAATGCTTCGATTTGGTTCGCAATGATTTCAGAATTGCGACATACATCCGCCAGAAATCCCTTACCCGCAGGCGAGGTCTCATCCAATCGTTCGTTACCGCGAGAGCCATAATAACCGATGGCTGAAGCCTGAATTACGACAGCCGGTTTTTTGTCCACCTGCTTAATCATTTCGAGCACTGCTCTGGAGCTATCCAGCCTGCTGTGAAGTATGCCGGCCTTTTTCGATTTGTTCCACCGGCCCGAAGCAACGTTTTCGCCGGCCAGATTGATGATGGCAAAAGCCCCATCCGCATGTTGAATCCAGGTTCCGGTCGTTCTTCCGTCCCATTCGACAACTTTAGCCCAGCCGCCCACTGATTTGGCAGCTCTATTAGAGTCGCGCGACAATGCAATGATTTCATAATCTTTATGAAGCTCTCTGCACAATGCCCTGCCTATAAAGCCACTCGCACCTGTTATCACTACTCGCATAATACACTTATATATACAATTATCGAAAAAAGCAAATTGCTTTGACAAAATTCGGCTTTAGATTATATTTACAGATGATTTCGATGACAAAAACTTTTTAAAATTAGGAGGTCCAATTTATGAACAAGACCAGCGTTTCAACACGTGGGGGATTAACACAATTAGCTTTTTCATTAAAGCCTTTTCGTTTAATCATTGTGGGGATTTTGGCCATGTTTTTAGTGACATCAAGTTCCTGTGCTTTCGATAACAATTCGCCATCGTCTCGTAGTGGAAGAATACCCGTTATTTTCGATACGGACATCTGTGATGATATTGACGATACTTGGGCGCTGTCTCTGCTTGTTCAATCACCCGAATTCGATGTTAAATTGATTACAACAGCAGTACGTAACACCCCATCAAAGGCAAAGGTTGTGGCCAAGTTTTTGGAAACCGTCGGCAGGACAGATATACCTGTCGGCATAGGGGTGCAACATAATAAAGCCGGCCATAGGCAAGATGCCTGGGTAAAAGATTACGAGCTCTCATCATATCCCGGCACAATTTATGAAGACGGTGTGCAGGCCTTGATTGATACTATAATGAAATCCCGAAAGCCGATAAAAGTAATTGCTGTTGGGCCGTTGCCTAATATCGCGGCCGCACTTGAACGTGAGCCTCGGATAGCCGAGAAAGCGGAATTTGTAGGAATGCACGGCAGTATTTACCGTGGATACGGCGGCAATCCAAAACCCAGCGCCGAATATAATGTAGAGGCTTTCGTAAAAGAGTCACAGAAGGTCTTTACTGCACCCTGGAATATGACAATTACCCCTCTGGATACGTGCGGTATAGTTAATCTTAAAGGCGAAAAATATCAAAAAGTACTCGAAAGAAACAGCCCTTTAACGCGAGCGTTGATAGAAAACTATCGAGCGTGGTACAAACAGGGCATACTGAATGAAAATAAGGATTTGAGCGAGGCAGAGGTCAACAAGAGGGTCGAAGAAAAACTGAATTCGAGCAGCACAACCCTTTTCGATACGGTCGGCGTTTATTTAGCTTTGTCAACCGAATTAGTTAAGATGGAAAAGCTGGGAATTAAGGTTACAGACGATGGGTACACAAGAATCGACGAAAACAGCAAAGTAATCAATTGTGCCACCGAGTGGAAGGATTTAGGCGCCTTCGAGGATTTCCTGGTCGATAGATTAACGAAATAAGAGATATGTAGAGAGCTGTTTCAATCAAAGAACATTTGGTGTAAGGAGCTAAAATTAAACAGAATATACCGAAAATTGTTGTTGTCGGCAGCTCCAATATGGATTTGGTGGTAAAATCGCCAAGGATACCTGCTGTCGGAGAGACTATTCTGGGCGAAGATTTCATAATGACCCCCGGCGGTAAAGGCGCAAACCAGGCGGTGGCGGCTGCAAAATTGGGGGCGGAGGTGTACTTCATAACAAAGCTCGGTAATGATATATTCGCAGAGCAATCTTTGAAAAACTTTAAAAAAGAGGGTGTCAACACGAAATACGTTATCCAAACCGAGGAAGCCCCCTCCGGAGTGGCTCTAATTACCGTAGATGATGCCGGCAATAATGTAATTGTTGTGGCTCCGGGTGCGAATCAAATGTTGTCCCCTGATGATGTTAAAAAAGCTGAGTCGGATATTTCTTCATCGGGTGCGTTGGTTGCCCAGCTTGAAATTCCGTTAGAAACAGTTGAATTCGCCGCTCAGTTAGCAAACGACTCCGGCGTGCCTTTTATCCTGGACCCTGCCCCGGCCCAAAAGCTCGGCCCGGAGCTTCTTAAAATGGTAGATGTATTAAAACCAAATGAAACAGAGGCTCAGATTCTCACCGGCATAGAAGTAACGTCTAATAGAGATTCCGCCCGCAGGGCAGCAAAGAAGTTATTGGAATACGGGGTGAAATCAGTTATTTTAACTATGGGGGCAAAGGGTTTTTTGTTGGCCAACGATGACAAGATGGAATTTGTCCCTGCTGTAAAGGTAAATGCTATTGATGCCACGGCGGCGGGAGATGCTTTTACCGGGTCTCTGGCGGTAGGTATAGCTCAGGGAAAAACATTGGCCGACGCTGCTTCATTTGCAAATTATGTGGCGGCCCTTTCCGTTACCAAAATGGGGGCACAATCTTCAATGCCCACCAGAGAGGCGGTGGAAAGTTTTGTAAGGGCGGTTCGCGAACCGCCCCTACTCAAGGAGTAAGCGATGCGAAAGTATAACTGCTTAATTACAAGTGTTCTTATCTTCTGTGCCGTGATTTTATTCATCCTGCCTGTAGGCTGTAAGCAGCGCAAGGCGGACAAGCCGAGAATTGCTCTGATAATGAAATCTCTGGCGAACGAGTTTTTTAAGACGATGGAGGAAGGCGCCCGCTCACATCATAAAGAGCACGAGGATGAGTACAAGCTTACGGTAGTCGGTATCAAGGACGAACAGGACGTAGCCAGGCAAATTGACTACGTTGAGCTGATGGTTGCTCAAAGGATGGACGCTATAGTGATTGCACCGGCTGATTCCAAGGCCCTGGTGCCCGTATGTAAGCGGGCAATGGATGCAGGGATTATAGTGGTCAACATTGATAACAAATTCGATGTTGATGTGCTGAGGGATAAGGGTGTAAAGATTCCCTTTGTTGGGCCGGACAACCGCAAAGGCGCAAGACTTGCCGGCGAATACCTGGCGAGCAGACTAAAGCCGGGCGACAAGGTGGCAATCATCGAAGGAGTACCCAACGCGTTCAACGGGATTCAGCGAAAGCTCGGCTTCGAGGATGCGATGAAGGCGGGCGGAATGGACATCGTCAGCTCCCAATCAGGCTACTGGGAGATGGCAAAGGCAGAACCAATTGTTTCAGCATTGATTACGGAGTATGCGGACCTCAAGGCCGTCCTCTGCGCCAATGACAGTATGGCCCTTGGCGCGATAGCGGCGATTAAGGCAGCAGGCAAGTCCCACGATATCCTGGTCATCGGTTTCGACAACATCTCGGCGGTGCAAAGACTGCTTAAAGAAGGAAAGATTCTGTGCACGGTTGACCAGCACGCGGATAAGCTGGCCTTGTACGGCATCGAGTACGCCCTTGAGATGCTTAAAGGAAAGGGGACGCCTTCAGACAGAGAAACTCCCGTTGACCTTATTACCCCGCACCAATTGAACCCGGGTCGTTTCGATATGCCATCTGAGGGTCAAGCCCGGCACCAATTGAACCCCGGTCGTTGCGCTATGCCGTATGAAGGTTGAGTCAGTGGTCGAGATGCAATTGGTGCCGGGCGAGAAGCAATTGGTGCGGGGGAAATCCTCAAATGAAACCCACGACAAGTAAAATAGTTTTCAGAGCTTGCGGGATTAACAAGTCGTTCCCTGGTGTGCAGGCGCTATCTGGTGTCGATTTTGATTTGCGGGCCGGTGAGGTTCACGCTCTTGTGGGTGAAAACGGTGCCGGCAAGAGTACGCTGATGCGTATTATAGCCGGTGTGGAAAGACCCGATTCGGGGCAGATGTTTCTTAACGAGCAGCAGTATCAGCCGGCCGGCAGAGTCCGCCACAGAGGGACAGAACCACGGATTAACACGGATTTTCACGGATTTAGGAAGAAAGAAGCACGTGGCGTCCGGATGGTAATGCAGGAGCTGCATCTTATCTCCAATCTAAGCGTTGCCGAAAACATTTTTATCGAGAAGCTGCCTCACAGATTCGGGATTATTGATTATGGCAAGCTGAATGGCGCCGCAAGAGAAATTATGAAACAGGTGGGTCTTGGAGACGTTGACCCTGATGTGCCCGTAAGGTTGCTGGGGGTTGGGCAGCAGCAGATGGTTGAGATAGCAGCGGGCTTGTCACGGCAGTGCCGGATACTGGCGCTGGACGAGCCGACCGCGTCGCTCACCGACAGGGAGATAGAGCTTCTTTTCGCTCAAATCAGGAAACTCAAGGCCGAAGGGGTCGGCATCATCTATATCTCGCACCGTATCGAAGAAGTTACTCGGATAGCAGACCGTGTTACGGTGCTGCGGGACGGAAAGGTTATCTCGACCCGTCTTACAAGCGAGTTGAGCGTTAGCGATATTATCCGTATGATGGTCGGTCGCGACTTGGAACAAGAGCATTTGCGACACAGCTCAAAGGTAAGCCAACAAATAGAACCACGGATTAACACGGATTTTCACGGATTTGGAAAGATAGCTCTTCGTGTTGTCGGACTTACTGTTGGTGACAAGGTTAGAGATGTTAGTTTTGAGGTCTATCGGGGTGAGATTCTCGGCGTCGCAGGTCTGATGGGCTCCGGCCGGACAGAGACGATGCGTGCGGTGTTCGGTGCAGACCGGCCAGACAGCGGCAAAATATATTTATACGGTTCAAGCAAACCGGTCAAAATCCGCACACCGCGTGACGCAGTACACAACGGCATCGCTTTCCTTACCGAGGACCGCAAAGAGCAGGGGCTGCTGCCGAGCCTTGCTGTGCGGGTTAATATCTCGCTGACGCGATTACGCGATATTAGTCGGTTTGGGTGGATTGATATAGCTGAGGAACGGTCTGTGGCGGATAGATATATCGCTGCACTGGGCGTACGCTGTTCATCCATCGAGCAGACAGTTGGTGAATTGAGCGGAGGCAACCAGCAAAAAGTAGTAATTGCGAAATGGATATACAGGGACTGTGATGTTCTTATCTTTGATGAGCCGACCAGAGGCATCGATGTCGGGACCAAATTCGAGATATACCACATGCTTGGAGAGCTGGCGGAGAAAGGAAAGGCCGTAATTGTAGTTTCGTCGGACACCAAGGAGCTTATGGCTGTTTGCGACCGTATTATGGTAATGTCGGCCGGCCGGGTTGCAGCTACTTTCGGCAGGAGCGAATGGAGCCAGGAAAAGATAATGGCTGCCGCCTTTAGCGAGTACGTCGGAGTCTGAGCGGGGAGTTATAGAATTTTATGCTAAAAAAAACTAAAAAGAGCATATCAGACCTGCCGGCTTTTGTAACGGATTATCTGGGTATGGCACTGGCGCTGGCCCTGCTGTTAGTCATATTCGGTCTTTCCGCCAAGAACTTTTTTACCCTCACGACGTTCAGGACGATTGCCAACCAGGTCCCGGACATAACCATCGTGGCTGTGGGGATGACCTTCGTCTTAATAATTGCGGGGATAGATTTGTCGGTAGGTTCGGTGATGGCTTTGGCCGGTGCGGTCTTAGGGCTTTCTCTGGTCAAATTCAATATTCCACTTCCGGCAGCGATTGTCGTGTGCCTTGTGGTGGGTATTCTTTGCGGCACGGCTAACGGCCTGGTGATAATACGGTGGAAGCTGCCGGCTTTTATCGTTACGTTAGGGATGCTGGAAATCGCGCGAGGCGCCGCCTATCTTGTAACCGAATCACGAACTATATATATCGGCGGGCCTGTGGAAGTAATCACCGAGACCTCAATTTTAGGGCTTTCCCTTCCATTTATCACAGCCGTCGCGATTGTTGTTGCTGGACAGCTGGTTCTTTCACGAACCGTTTTCGGGCGTTATCTGATAGCCATCGGCACAAACGAAGAGGCGGTGCGATTGTCCGGGATTGACCCGCGTGGGCTTAAACTTGCGGTCTTTGTTCTGTGCGGTTTTCTAACATCCATAGCGGCGGTGATACACACGGCGAGGCTGTCATCAGCCAATCCCAACGCCGGCTACGGTTTGGAGCTCCAGGCCATCGCAGCAGTGGTCATCGGAGGCACGAGCCTGATGGGCGGTCGCGGGTCGGTAATAAGCTCGTTCTTCGGCGTGCTTATCATTGCGGTCTTGGGTACGGGCCTGGCCCAGATTGGTGCCCAGGAATCGACTAAACGGCTTACCACAGGATGCGTTATTGTGGCGGCTGTTATCCTGGACCATTACCGTCATCAGATACGCAAACCCCGTTAGAGACATCAGACTCCAGACTCAAGACTCCGGACTTCGCTTTGGTCTTGTGTCTTGGGTCTTGTGTCTTGATGGGGCAAACCACGAAAGGCAAATCGCAAAGTGCAAATCGCGATAAGCAACTGGCGGTGATACTCAGGAAAAGACTTGAGAATGCCGAGAGAGTCGCCATTCCCGGAGTCGGCTCTGAACTAAGGGCTGACGATGTCGCAGGCATCCTGGTCGCCAGGCGGATCAAGGAACCGACCGCAAAGAAAAAACCTCGCGAGGCTCACGGGTTTAGAAAGCGGACTTTTCTGTTGATTGCCTTGACCATTTCCATTGCCCACAATGGCAGCGAGGAGACGACAACCACCATAAACCAGTCAGCGACTTGCAACGGCACGGTCTTGAAAATTAGCTGGAAAAGCGGCAGATAGACGACCGCCATTTGCAAAAGGAAAGACATTACGGCTGCCCCCAACAGTTTTGCGTTTGTTAGTATTCCGATTCTGAACAGCGACTCGGTCTGACTTCGGCAGTTCAAAGAGTGGAAAAGCTGACTGCAGGCGAGCACCACAAAGGCGGCAGTCCTGGCTCTTTCAATTCCTTCATCCTCGACAAAAAAAACAAAGGCGAGCGAGAACTGCGTAGGCTGGTTATCGCAAGGAAGATAAGTTTTGGTTCTCAATCCGAAGACGGAGCCAGAACCCGTGAAACCCTTATGACAGTGCTGCATACATTGAGCAAAAGAACATCTGAGGTGATGGCTGCCTTCAAATCTATTTTGGACAAAGTTGCCGAACAGCCCGATTGCGACCCAGCCGAAACCTTCTCCAGCTTCAATTCATCCTAACCCCAATTCCCACCCGTAACTGACCGGTTACAAAATTTTTTCGATTGTTGTTGCCAAAATCGCTCGTATCATAATAATAAACCAAAAATAGTTTAAAAAAGGCAAAAATGGACACTGATAAAATACTGGCAATAGCGATTTTCGTTTTGACGTATCTGCTGATAATTATTTTTTATCACAGAAAATCTGCGATTGTCTGGGCAGCGGCGGCAGCGCTGTTGCTGCTTAAGGTTGAATCGCCGAAGAATGCTCTGGGGGCGATAGACTGGAATGTTATTTTGCTTTATTTCGGGATGCTTTTTGTGAGTGAGGTTTTTCTATACTCTAAAATGCCGGATTATCTCGCTACGCTGTTCGCTTCAAAGACAAAAAGCACAACGGCGGCGATGCTGATTATATGCGCTTTTACCGGAGCGATTTCAATGCTTTTGGAAAATGTGGCGGTGGTGCTTCTTGTTGCGCCGGTCGCATTGGCGATTTCAAAAAAGTGCGATATCAACCCTGTTCCTCTTTTTATCGGGATGGCGGTTTCGTCGAATCTTCAAGGTACGGCGACGTTAATCGGCGACCCGCCGAGTATGCTTCTTGGGGCATTTGCGAAATTAAGTTTCAATGATTTCTTTGTTCTTGACGGCAAGCCGGGCATATTTTTTGCAGTACAGCTCGGAGCGATTACATCGCTGGCGGTTTTGTATTTCGCGTTTCGCAAGTACAATAAGAAAGTGCCGTCGCTGGAAAAAGAGTATCATATTTCAGGCGTGCCGTCTGTGCTGGTTATTTTGCTGGTGGCGTGCCTGATTTTAAGTTCTTTTATTGATAATCTGCCCCCGATTACGGCGGGCTTGCTGTGCTGCATATTCGGTGCGGTATCGCTGGTATGGTATGTGCTTCATTCAAAGCGGAGGGATGTGATAGCGTTCACCAAGACGCTTGACTGGCAGACCGGCGTTTTTCTTATCGGCATATTCATACTGGTTAAGAGCCTTGAGGTAAGCGGGGTAATCAGGGATATTTCGCAAATTATAGTGCGATGCGCAGGCGATAGCCCGCTGTCCGCATTTATTATAATAACAGGCATCTCAGTGGCGCTGAGCGCATTTATCGACAATATTCCGTTTTTGGTGGTTATGCTGCCGGTAACAAAGCTGCTCACAGAGCATATAGGGACAAACCCTTATGTCTTCTACTTCGGCTTGCTGATAGGCGCAAGCGTCGGCGGAAATGTAACCCCGATAGGAGCTTCAGCGAATATCGTGGCGATGGGAATTGTCAAAAAGCAGGGGCATCACGTCTCATTTTTTGATTTTGTCAAGATCGGCTTGCCTTTCACGTTAGCCGCAGTTCTTGCAAGCGCAGCATTTGTATGGTTTGTTTTTAAATGATTGTCCGCAGCTCAAGCGCTGCCAACGTTTTAAATACCGGCGTTGATTCGCCCGTTAAGCTTGCCTCCTGGGCGGTGAAGTTTGCAGTCAGCCACGATATTCGGCTGTCGGCGGGAATATTGTCGCCTGCCTCCAGCTCTATAATATCGCCGGGCACCAGCTCGAAGGAAGAAATAACTTCGTGTTGTCCCTGGCGGATTACTTTTGAGGTCGGACTTGACAATTTCTTTAGTGCCACAAGCGACTGCTCTGCCCTGTATTCCTGTATAAAACCGAGTATCGCATTAAGTATGACTATAGTGATTATCGCAATGGCGTCGCCCCATTCCTGCAGGAAGCCTGAGACGATCGCTGCTCCTATCAGCACCCAGACGATAAAATCTTCGAACTGCTCTATAAAAATACTTAAAGGTGAATGGCCTTTTGCCTCTTTTAATTGATTCGGGCCAAATTTGATTAATCGTCTCTTGGCTTCTTGAGTCGTAAGCCCTTTTATCGGGTCGGTTACAATGCCCTTACTGACATCCTGAATGTCTTGTTGCCAAAAAAAATTCATTCTTTTCTACCTCTTCTGTCTATCTGACAATTCGAAATAACAAACTTTACTCATCAGTATATTTCTTTCAATAAAAATTGCCAGCTATTCACCTATACCAAATGGTTTTGTGCATCCAGATTTTATATCCGTTCTCCGTAGTAGCTTTCGGCCTTCGCAGCCGCTTCGGCGGAGTAGGCCTACTACGAAGGATGAATCGGAGGACGCCAAAAGCTCCCAAAAAGTGGGCCCAAACAGCCATTTTTTTATTATTTTCGCCGTTTTCTGCTTTAAATCTTATGTCTGATAATAGTTTGTTTGACAAACTACGCCAAGTCCTGTATAATTACAACAAAGGAGAACAGACCACCCTTCGCAGTAGAGATACTGCGGGGGACGGGAAATCAATCGCAGCCGTGAGAGACTCTTTCGGTTCCCGCGAAGGGGTGTCTCTCTAACAGGGAGAAAAAGCGATGCGTTTGGTTGTAAAACAAAGCGACGGCAATACCAAAGAATTGCAGTTCACCGAGGGTCCTATTTCTATCGGCAGAGGAACCAACAACCACGTTTTTTTGCCTGATAGAGGAGTTTCGAGAGAGCACGCGGTAATCAGCAGCACGGAGGATGGAAAATGGATGGTTGAGGACCTGGACTCGTCAAACAAAACGTATCTAAACGATAAGGCAATCCGTAAGGCTGAAATCAAACACGGCGATTGTCTTCGTATAACTGATTTTACTCTCGAAATCATTCTCGAAGAGAATGTTCAGACTGAGGAGCCAATTTATTCGGAAGACACTCTTCATCTGGAAGCGGCGCTGACAGTCCCCAAGCACGAAACTGTGGTAAGAAGGCCGGATGCCCAGCACGCGCCGGCTATGAGATTGGCTGCCAAGAGGTTAACCGACTTTTCGAAGGCAACCGAGAGAATATCTGAAACCGGCGGCCTCGATGAGCTGTTGTTGACCTTGTTGGATATTACGTTAAAGCAGTTCAATGCCTACCATGTCTGGTGTGCTTTGAGAAAGCAGCCTACAGGTCCGATGACCTGTCACGCGGGCAAAAGGCAAGACGGAGCGCCGGTTCAGCTTAACGAATTACAGCTCAGTGAAAAAATCACCCAAGCGGTTGAAAAAGGACAGTTTTTTGTCCTGCCGAGTGTTTCGGCTCAAGTGGAAGAGAAGGGAAGAATACGCTCGGCGATGGTAGCAGCGATTATGCGCCCGACCGGCTGTTTCGGGGTTCTGTATGCCGACAACGCTATGATACACGAGCACTACAGTCTAAGCGATTTGGACTATCTGATGCTCATCGCAATGCACACAGCCGCGATAATGAAAAAGTTCCTGGATTAGCTCACCCTGTTATTATTCGTTATAGATTTCTAATGTTGTGAATCAGGCCCCCCAATCTGATTCATTTTTTGCTTGATTTTCCATCCCAATTCTGCTATTAGCATGACCAAACTACGGTGGCACAAAGCCCATCGCTGGAGTATTTCACAATGCGATTACACAGACTTACGGTATCAGCACTTTTGGTGCATTTGGCTGGACCGGTTTTTTTCATGGTCCTTCTCGGAACATTCGGCCGCTCAGCCTGTGGCAATTCCCCGGTCAAAGAAAGAATGGTAACACCCTGGGAGAGGCAGTACAAAATCAAGCCGAACGAGAAGAGCCGGTTGACTCCTGCTGATGTGCTCGGCCCGGACGGAATCGTCTATCCTAACTGGACAAAATGTGGGGTCCAGGGCGGGATTCCAGAGATAAAGGCAGCTGCATCAATCGAGGACTTCGGCGCTAAGGCAGACGATGATGCAGACGACTCCGAAGCACTGGCAAAAGCGTGTGAAGCCGCGGGCAAAATGGGAGGCGGGGCGGTACTGCTGAGTGAAGGTACCTATTATCTTGACCGCCCGATAACGATACGCCACGATGATGTGGTTATTCGAGGCCAAGGCCCCGGAAAAACCCGTTTGATATTCCGATATTCGATTCCTGAGGACGGCGTGGTTTTCTACAATCCACCTGCGAACAGCCGGGTGGGCAGGAACACACGACTCGAAATGCACTGTAACCCCAACGGCTTGATGAAAATGACGATGATGGTCGATGATGTAGTTATTGGAAGCTGGAGCCGAAGTGAACACTCAGGAAACACATTCGCCTTTACGATATATGGTCGCAGTGCTGTTGGCAAAGTTCCAGATGGCCGACATACGTTGAAAGGTATCGCAGAATACAAAGACGGAGCAAAACGCACTGGAGAAATTCCTATCATTCTTGACTCAGACTTTGATGATACCAGACCTGTTGCAGACTCGCGAGCGGCAATTACCTTCGCGGGCAGGGGTACGGTCGGAAGGAAGCTGGAACTGGCCGGGGATGGCAAAAGAGGTGATATGACATTAGAGCTGGAAAGCACCGAGGGACTTCGGGCCGGCGACTGTATTCTTATTGACGGGCCTGCAACCCAGCGATGGAAAAAGCTCACTAAAAACGCCTGCAAATGGGGAGTATATCGTCAATACGAAATAATTATACGCGACATAAAAAACAACACAATCACAATCAATCAACCTCTGCGAATCGAATTTCCTACTATCGACGGCTCTTACGTACAGAAAGTCATGCCAATCCAACGTTGCGGAATTGAATCCCTCTACATAGAGCAGACAGAAAACCTCTGGATTAGCGGTGTGGTCTTTTATCACGGCTGGAATTGCTGGGCAAAAGATGTAACTGTGAAAAAGTGCGGTCGATTTCCCGTATATGGCTCGATGGCCAAATGGTGCGAAATCCGTAATTGTGTGTTCGATGATGCCTGGTTTAAGGAAGGCGGCGGCACGGCCTACACCGGCTGGGACCGATGCTGGGATTGTCTTATGGAGAACGTCGAGACGTTCAAAATGCGCCATGCGCCTCTTTTCCAGTGGGCTGCCAGCGGCTGCGTGATTCGCAAAGGCATCTTCCACGAGAGTGATGGCCAATGGCATGCGGGCTGGACGAACGAAAACCTTATAGAGCAGTGCGTAATCGAGTCCGTCCGGGGCCATGGAGGATACGGGTACGGGATGTGGGCGTCACCGCCGCAAGACACGGCACACGGCCCGAACGGCCCGAGAAATGTCGTGTACAACTGCGACGTCAGCTCCCCGAAAGCAGGCGTTTGGATGGGCGGAATGAACGAAAACTGGCTGATTCTCTACAGCCGTTTCATCGTGGATAATGGCCCGGGCGTATCCGCCGGGACCGCAAGCTTCGACCATATTGTTAAGGGCAATGTCTTCGTTCTCAAGGATGGCAAATCGCCGATGATTTTCCTCGCTACGTCCGACTGTATAGGAGCCGAGATAATTGGGAACAGATTATATGGCGGGAATGGCAGTTTCGTGGCCGGCCAGGGCAACCCTGCTGTGGTCAAAGACAACAAAGTCTTTATGCTCAGCGATGCACCAAGACCCATCCCGAAGGTACCGTCAATTTACGAATGGCAGCACAAGCAGTAAAACAATTGCATCTTTCAGGCTGACTTGATATAAACGGCAATTTGACCGTGGACTTTATATTTAACTTCAAAAATAGAAGGCAGGGTGGCTATTATTAAATCAAGGAGAAAACACAGATGACAGAAAAAGAACAAACCAGAAGACAGCTCCTGCAGGCGGCGGGTATAGGGGCGGTGGCTTCACTGGCCGGCACAAGCAGCTCACCGGGCCAGATTCGCCCAGCCCCTCCGAGGGGCGGGGTTCGTGGTTCCGCGGCACAGCAGACAGATAAACCCCCGCTTGTTGCCGGCGGGGGTGAACAGCAGATTAAGTTAGGACTGGCTTCATATACATTACGAAAATTCAATCTTGATGATACTTTGGCGATGACCAAACGGGTCGGTTTGAAATACATTTGTTTCAAGAGCGTTCATTTACCGCTGGACAGCACGCCGGCTCAAATCCAGGCCGTCGTGGCAAAAGTCAATGAAGCAGGACTGATACTCTACGGCGGCGGAGTAATTTCTATGACAACCGAAGACCAGGTGCACAACGCCTTCGATTATGCCAAAGCTGCTGGAATGAAGGTCATTATCGGGGTGCCGGCGCATGAGCTGCTGCCGCTGGTAGATAAAAGGGTTAAAAAGTACGATATTAAGGTGGCCATTCACAATCACGGGCCGGGGGATAAAATTTATCCGACGCCGGCCAGTGCCTATGAAAGAATTAAAGATTTGGATAAACGAATTGGGCTTTGCAACGACATCGGGCATACGATACGGATTGGCTCGGACCCGGTAGTCTCAGCTAAGAAGTTTGCAGACCGATTGTTGGATGTGCACATGAAAGATGTTTCGGAGGCAACTACAGAGGGACACGCAGTCGAAGTTGGGCGAGGTGTGATTGATATCCCGATGTTCTTAAAGACACTGTTGGAGATAAAGTATTCGGGTATCGTTTCGTTCGAATACGAAAAGGACGCCGACGACCCGCTGGCAGGGTTGGCCGAGTCGGTCGGTTACGTCAGAGGTGTGCTGGCTGCCATCTGACACTGAGAGCTTCATCCCGCCCGTCTTCATATTGTATAGCCAGACTAAATACATACCCGTTTATGCCGCAAGGCATCCTGCGGACGACGGGCGGGATTAACCTGGATTATTTACCGAGCAGATAGGGTGGGGCTTGCCCCCCGCAATATAATTGGTGGGCTAAAGCCCACCCTACGGGCTGGATGTGGTTTATATCGCAAAGGCAGGCCGGTTATGCCGTATAATATTAGAATTGTCAGTACGTACCCACCACGCAAGTGCGGAATAGGGACATTTTCACGTGACCTGGCTACCGCACTGGAGCACTTTACAGCAGAAGTCGGCCATATAAGAGTCGCGGCAATTGATAATGGCAATGGACCGTACGGCATTCCGGTGGACCTCACTATCGACCAATATACCCCGCAATCCTGGTCTGATACGAGCACACACATAATCACCCGCGCAGGTGAGAGTAAAGCTCCTACTATCGTTATACTACAGCACGAATACGGACTTGACCCTGATAAGGACGGCAATGATGGGCAGGGTACCAATTATATTGATATGGCAAAGGAGTTTCAGAAGGAAAGTCTGATAACTTTAGTTTATCTGCATACAGTTCTTGATGAGCCGGATGAACATCAGAAAAAGACAATACAAGAACTGGCCCAACATAGTGATGGGCTCATTGTTACCACAGAAAGTGCGATTCAGATACTCGAATCCGATACTTACGGAATTGACTATTCAAAACTCAAGCATATTGACCACGGTATCAGGATGAGTCACCCATCGCAATTCGACCGGCTGGAAATAAAGCGGGCTTTCGGCCTGGAAAATCATTTTATCATTACAACACTTGGGCTTCTTTCACCGGATAAAGGGCTCGAATACGGTATTCGCGCCTTTGGCAGGTTTTTAGCCGAATCCTGTACTGAAACTCAAAGAGAAAAGATGGTTTATCTGATTGCCGGCCAATGCCACCCCGAATTTGTAAAGGCCGGAAATGGAGAGCCGTATAAAGAATATCAGGCGTCACTCAACAAAGCACTGGAAGATTCCAAACTAACGTGGTGCAAAGTGAAGGAGCTTGGTACAGCCGATGTTAATAAGTACGATATTGTTTTTCTTGATACTTTTCTGGACGAGAACACCTTGTTAAAGCTTTACGGAGCGACCAATGTAATGGTGCTGCCTTATCTTAATATGCAACAAATATCGAGCGGGATATTAGCTGATACACTCGGCTCAGGTAGAGTAGCGATAACAACAAAATTCAGATATGCTGCGGAGTTAATTCATTCGAATAAAAAATGTCCGGAAGGGATTACAATCGGGCGGTTTGCCAGAGGTATTTTGGTTGACCCTGGGGAACCTTCAATCGAACAGATAGCGAAAGGGCTCGATTATCTGGTTTTCAATATGGATAAACGCCTTATGATGGAAAAGCAGGCCCATCAAAGAGGTTATCAAATGAGCTGGAACAATAGCGCCTGGGGATTGCTGCAATATATTGATTTTGTAAGAGAGCAAAAAGAAATAGTGACCGGCAGGGGAGTAAAATTCAACCGGGAAAAACCTTCGGTTCTCCAAAGAAAGAAACACCGAGACTTACAACTCGGCCAGTCCGAAGGACTCCATACGGAGAACGCTGTCAAGCCCCCGCTTGTTGCTGGCGGGGGCAAGTGAGCTTAACGAGTTTTTGCTCCCTGGCGGATTTATATATTGCCAGAATCACTTCGACCGCTTTGCGGGCCTCGCATCCATCAATCCAGAATTCCTCACCTCTTTCGAGCGCATCGAGAAACGCTTTGAAATTACGCGTATGATTCTTGTATGAGATAGCGGCCGGGTCGGCTACGCCGCCGCCGCCTTCGATTTTGCCGAATTTCTTTCGGATTTGCTCATCTTCGGGTTTTTCGTCGGCGAACTGCCAGAGGGTAATACTGTTTTCCACATTTATAACAGTGCCTTTCGTGCCTGTAATTTCAAATCGCCTGAATTGTCCCGGATATGACGCTGTCGTCCCATAGACAACTCCCAGTGCTCCGTTGGTATAACGCAGCACAGCGACCGCGGTATCTTCCGTTTCAATCTGAGGGTGTCCAAGTTTCGCCGTGAATGCCTGCAGAGATTCAATTGGCGGCATTACATCACACAGCATATCCACCATGTGGATGGATTGGTTCATCAGCGCGCCGCCGCCGTCAAGTTTCCACGTGCCGTGCCAGGAGTCCTTATAATATTCATCGGTTCGCCACCAGGGAACATATATCGAGGCATAAGTAATCACGCCAAAGCGTCCGGAGTTTATTGCCTCTCTGAGAGGTACCATCATCTCATTGAATCGGTACGGGAATATGCCGCCCAGGCGCGTGCCGCTTTTTTCGTGGGCCTCTATCATAGCGTCAATTCGTTCTAAGGTAATATCCATTGGCTTTTCGCATATTGCGTGTTTGCCGGCCTTTGCAGCGGCGACAGTCGGCTCCTTATGAAATCCGCTCGGCGTGGCGATAGTAACAATATCTATCTGGTCGCTCTTGAGCATATCTTCGTAATCGTCGAAAGCCCGAACGTTGAACTTATCCGCAAGGTTTTTAGCTCTCTGGGGTATCTTGTCACAACAGCCGATTAGTTTTGCATTCGGGATATCGCCGATGGCTCTTGCATGAAAATCAGCGATTAATCCGGCACCTATTATTCCAAAGTTCCAGGTTTTCATTTGCGTTTTCCTTTCCGTATAGGTTTAATCACAAGTCAAGCCGACCTCGGCTGCAAGCTCTCTGACTGCGTCGATAGCCTTTGAAAAAAGCTCGGGTCCTGTCGAGCCTCCGAACTGGCCGCCGGTTTGCAGGTGTGGCTCCATCGTAAGACAACCATCGTAGTTAAGCGCCGCAAGCTCGGCAAGCAGCTCTTTGATTTGACCGTCACCTTGCCCCGGTATGCTGCCCACGTCTTTTGCCCCGAGCTTCCAGTCTTTGATATGAATGTGGACAACGTAGGGTTTCATAAGAGGCCAGCAGCTTTCGACATTATCCGTTATCTTTTCACCCCAGACGAAATTTGCAGGGTCATAGACCAGCCGGAGTTTCGGCGAATCGACGGTCTCGACAATCTCAACGCACTGCTCAGCGGTGTGGCCGTAAATGTGAGCCTCGTTTTCATGCACCATCGTAACGTCAACATCTTTCAATATATCAACCTTGGCGGCCATTCGCTCCATAACTTCATCCCGGTAGTCATCGATGTTCTTGCCCTCCGGAGCATAGTAGCTGAACATTCGTATATACGGGGTTTCAAAGAGCATGGCCAGGTCAACTGCGTGTTTGAACTTGTCCAGGTGCGGCTGGAAAGGCTCGTCAAGTTTTACCTTGCCTATCGGTGAGCCGATGGCGCTTACCTTTAAGCCGTGGTCCTGTATCATCTTTTTAGCTTCTTTTAACTGGCCTTTTGTGAGGTCCATTATGTTTTTCTTGTTGATAAAGCGAGGCTCAATGTAACCGACGCGTTCCTTGGCAAGGTACTTAACCTGCTGTAAAAAGTCATCGGTTACTTCGTCCGCGAATGCGCTTAATTTTGCCATTTTCACTTACTCCCTAAATAAAAGAACAAACAGTTCAAACGTTACTTTTTAAAACTCGCAGCCAAATCGGGCAGCTCTCTTTTAATTTCATCAAGTCTGTAACCAAAGCCCGGGCCGCTTAATGTGGATAGGTCAACCTGTCCATTGCGTCTTTGATAAAGGCCCGGATGTACCGCCTCCTCCGGCGCCGAAGCTGCGGGGTAAAACTGCATCGAATTTGTCTCGACACCCATAATCGTTCCGGCGTACGCCGCCAAAAGAACGTGAGGAATCTGCGCCAACATCGGATTAGTCAAGTCCTGTACCATCAAGGTCATTCCGTGAGCCTTGGCCCAGCAGAGGCTCAGCAACGCACCGGTTTGGGTTTTGCAGGTTTTCAGCGCAACACCGGTCCAGCCGAGGTTGCGGCCGAGCTTTATTAGTTTCCAGTCGTGGGCGCTCTCATCCATAAACAAAGGTTTGCGCGCCGATACGCTGTGAACGTCAATCTGGTTTTCTTCAAGGTCGTATGGAAAGGGCTGCTCGACATAGAGAATCTGCTGGTAGATTCGAGGATGTTCTATCATTAACCTGTCCAGGATGTCATTCACATAGGCGGGGTCGGTAACCGTGCAGTTAAAATCGCTGGTTAGCCATAGAACGTTATTTTCGAGCGCTATTTTGCCGACCTTGCTTAAACGTTCATAATCCCAGGAAGAATCATTGCCCCGCAGTTTCACCTTCAGGCAGGTCAGTCCATCCCGCTTTATCCAGTCCGGCAATAAAACCGGATAGCCGTCGTCCGGTTCCTGCCCCGTTAGCTCGCGAGCATCAAGCAAATCCTTACCACCTACCAGATGCCAGGCGGGCATAGTCTTCGCCGGGGGAAGAACAAAAAAATCGGCGGGGTATTTGCCCTTGAACGAGAAGTCGAAATCATCGGCCGGCTGGAGGAAAGCGGACAAATCGGTATTCATAAATTCGGCGTTGTAAGTCGAGTACACATCCCGCTTGTGAAGCTGACCATACGCATCGTGCAGGGCAATATCAAAAGCCGAACAGCAGACCAAAGCCGCCAGATAGGGCATCGGCTCTGTCTGCCCGCCCCGTTGGCGGTTTAGCCTCTCCAGAAGGCCGGGCAATATTGATTTAATAAAATCGCTGCCCAATTCAATCGGGTGACCCTGCCTGTCAAACTGTGCCCAGGCCTCGGCAAGTCCGCCTGGGGCGGAACAGAAAAGCTGCATCGCTTCGCATCTTTCCTGATACCCCAGGCTGCTGGGCCAGGCCCATTGGACACTCAGCGGAGTTTCACCCCATCCCTGTGCCCTTTGTCCCCGGCTGTTCGCCACCGTCACGCAGGCGCGCGCACATATAACAGAAGTTAATGTTTCAGGGCCAAACTTCAGTGGAACCCTTGTTTCCACCGGAATAAAGTACAAATCAACAGATACCGGGCTAATATCGGTTTTCATATTTGTCCCCGCTGCAATATTCGGTTACAGATGAATTTTATCAATGGTTCATATTAGGTGATTTATAACTTACGTTCAATTATTGTCAACCCTAACTTTGCTGTATTCTCGAATTGACCAATTCTTTCGGCAGGTGGACGGTTCTTTTGACTTGTTTTCTTTTTTTATACGAGGTCTTGCGGAATAGGGATGTTTAGGTTATATTTGTCTTCCCTTTTGGTTTAAATCTCTGTAACCAAAAAGGATGTCTTTTCGGGTTGCGTTGTCGGCCTAAAGCTCTATAATCTTGGAAAGATGTTTTGCAGGAGGCAATATTTTTTGAACAAAATCATTTTATAAACGGCGTAGAACAGCAGGTAGGGTGGGGGCAAGCCCCACCGCAAAAAAAATTGGTGGGCTAAAGCCCATCCTACAAACCGAATGTCTTTGGATATTGTATTGAAAGGAGCAAATATGAAACTCGACCGAAAACTGAAGATGGGAATGGTAGGTGGAGGACCGGGAGCGTTTATAGGTGAGGTGCACCGCAAAGCATCTCGTTTGGACGGCGGTATCGAGCTGGTGGCCGGGGCGTTCGATATCAAGCCACAAAAATCGAAGCAGATGGGACGCGAGCTTCTGCTTGACCGCAGGCGAGTGTATGGCACATACGAGCAAATGATTGCAGGTGAGCTTAAGCTGCCGGAGGGTGAAAGAATTGATTTTGTCTCGATTACCACGCCAAACAACTGGCATTTTCCTATCGCCAGAGACTTTCTTAATGCGGGTTTCCATGTTATGTGCGAGAAACCAATGACGTTCGATGTCAACGAGGCAAAAACTCTGCAAAAACTCGTTAAGAAGTCCCGTAAAGTGTTCGGACTGATGCACAATTACACCGGTTACCCGATGGTCAAATTAGCCCGGGACATGGTGCGACAGGGCGAACTTGGTAAGATTCGAAAGCTCGTTGTGCAATATCCACAGGGCTGGTTATCGACCCCATTGGAGAGGACGGGCCAGATGCAGGCGGCCTGGCGGACCGACCCCAAGCAAAGCGGCGGCGCCGGATGTATGGGTGACATTGGAACACATTGCGAAAACCTTTCCGAATACATCTCGGGCCTGAAAATCACCCAGGTGTGTGCAGACTTAACGATTTTTGTCAAGGGCCGTCGGCTGGATGACGACGGCAGCGTCCTGCTGCGCTTTAACAACGGTGCCAGGGGCATCCTCCACGCCAGCCAGGTTTCCATCGGCGAAGAAAATAACCTGGCTATCTGGATTTACGGCGAGGAAAAAAGTCTGGAATGGCATCAGGAGCATCCTAACTACCTGTATGTAAAGGTACCGGACGGGCCGGTACAGGTTTGGCGACGCGGAAATAATTACGTCGGCGCGAAAAGCCCTGCAGCAGCCCGTGCTACACGTCTGCCGTCCGGTCATCCCGAAGCTTTCTTTGAGGCCTTTGCCAACAATTACTGCAACTTTGCCGATACTGTGCGAGCAAAAATAACCAGGACAAAACCGGACCCGTTGGCACTGGACTTCCCGGACGTTAACGATGGTCTGCGGGGCATGCTGTTCATCGAGACCGTTTTGGCAAGCACCAGGAGCAAGCAGAAATGGACAGCATTCAAGAAGGCGTAAAGAAATAAAAAAATTGATACTTAGTCTGAAAGGCTTTGCGTAAACAGAAGTCAGAAATCATAAGTCAGTTCCGTCCTCTGTTTTCTGTCCTCTGTGTTCGGTGCCTCTGAATCCGTGCGGGTCTTTCGCTCACTTGGCCAGGACGGTGTTAATTTCAAGGAGACTTTAATGATGTCCGCAGAAAGAAATTTTAATCGACGTCGGTTCCTTAAGAAGGCAACGGGAATCACTGTCGGTACAATAACATTTCCATACATTGTGCCTTCCTCGGCTTTAGGTAAAGCCGATAGTTCTGCCGCGAGCAATCGCATTGTAATGGGCTGTATCGGTATGGGTGGTCAGGGTACCGCGAATATGCGCGCATTTATGGGGCATGAGGATGTGCGGGTCGTTGCTGTTTGCGATGTTCGTGCCGAGCGCCGCCAAAAAGCCAAGGATATTGTTGACGAGCACTACGGGGACAAGGGATGCGCCACCTACGATGACTTTCGTGAGCTTCTCGCTCGCAATGATATTGATGCCGTGATGATTGCCCCCCCGGACCACTGGCATGCACTGATTGCCGTGGCGGCCGCACGGGCCGGCAAAGATATGTATTGCGAAAAACCGTTAGGCGTGGCTGTGGTCGAGGGACAGGCAATCCGCGATGCAGTGCGAAGGTATGGTCGTGTCTTCCAGACCGGCACACAGCAGAGGTCGGAGCACAATTTCCGGTTCGCCTGCGAGCTTGCGCAAAACGGATATCTTGGCAAGCTCCACACAGTCAAGGTCGCTGCGCCCGGACCTGAGTATAAGCGGACATATCTTAAACCTACCACAGAGGAACCGATTCCCCCAGAGCTGGACTACAATATGTACATCGGGCCGGCCCCTATGAAACCTTATAACGGAGGCAGACTGGCCTGGCCGGACTGGTACCTGATATGGGATTACTGCGCCGGCTTTATCGTCAACTGGGGCGTTCATCATCTGGACATCGCGAACTGGGGCTGCCCGGCACTGTGCGGCGAACCGTTCGAGGTCGTCTGCAAGGGCAGCTACCGCAACGACGGCCTGACCGACAATATCAACGATTGGCAAGCCGAGCTCAACTATACCAGCGGTCTGCGAATGACTTATACAGACACCGGCAACCCGAATAAGCAAGGCTGCCAGTTTGAGGGCGACAAGGGCTGGGTCCATGTCGACCGCGGAGGAATTTGGGCTGAGCCGGCATCTTTGTTGCAGGTGAAAATCGGGCCGAACGAAATCCGCCTGGGTGAGTCCGGCAGCCACCACACTGATTTTCTCAATTGTGTGCGAACGCGCCGCGACCCGATAGCTCCGGTTGAAGCCGGTCACAAAGCTTCTTATCTCGGCCTGATTCCGGAAATAGCAACTCGGCTGAAGCGCAAGCTCAGATGGGACCCGGCCGCTGAACGGTTCATCGGTGATGATGAAGCCAACCGCATGTTGGCCCGGCCGATGCGGAGTCCGTGGCATTTGTAAGTAAGAGAATCTTATTTTGCATAAGATTTGATGATAGAAAATTAAGGAGCTTTTAAAAATGGGTAATATCTATATTGGCCTGAACACCGAGTTTTCTCGCAGCAGCGACAAACCTTTTGAATGGGCTGTTGAGAAAGCCGCTGAGATGGGCTACGAGTACATAGAGCCTATGGTTCACTTCGGCCGGGAGCTAATGAGCGAGGCCGGGTATTTTCACACCGTTTCGATGTTTGACGACCCATACCGAATCAAGGAGGCCTGCGACAAAGCGGGGTTGAAGATTTCCGCTCTCCAGGCGCACGGCCCTTTGGGCAGGCCGGAGGTTCACGGAGAGTACATCAAGATGGCGATACGTGTTGCGGCCGAGATAGGTGTGCCGGTAATCAATACTGACGAAGGAATCAAGGCCAAGTGGACGACCGAAGAAGAGGACCACGTATTGATTAAGTACACGCTTCAGGAAGCGGCCTTTATTGCCGAGCGTCGCGGCGTTGTCATCGGGCTGGAGCCACACGCACAATACTCAAAAACGCCCGATGGTTTGGACCGGATTTACAATCTGGTCAAATCACCGGCCATCGGAATCAACCTGGATACCGGCAATGCCTACCTGGCTGGGCAGGATGTGTACAAGTGGCTGGAACGGGTGGCTGAACGGCTGGTACATTTGCACGCAAAAGATATTTCCGTAGAGCACGCCAAAGCTGAACGGGGCAAGGTAACCGGCACACCGGTGGGTTGCGCCTGCGGCGACGGCGTCATCGACTGGTCCAGGGTCATCGAAATTGTCAGTAAGAATACTCCTCGCGACATCGTATTTTCCGTGGAATGTGGTACGCCCGACCAGGCACGGCGCAGCCTCAAGCATCTCAAGGAATTAGTATAGAGCCGGTCGATATTGTTGAAGGTTTGGCTTCTTGAATAGCTAATGATATTTTGTGCAAGTTTGAGTTGCATATTAGTTCCTACGAATTATAATAGGGCGATTGTGGAAAGTGCTTGTAAAGATTTGCTTCTTTGCCTTTGATTGTAAGTATTTACAACAGACAGTTGCATACCCGCGAGGCAGGACAATGCAGCAGAACAATGAACGTCAGTGTTAGGAGTACCGAAATGAGCAACCACAAAAATATTACTCGGCGTAATTTTATGGCTTCCGCTGCTGCTGCCGTAGCAGTCTCGACAGTAACATCCACAGCGCGGGCGGCAGGGACTTCAAACAAGCTCAAGCTCAAATATGCACCGTCTTTTGGCATGTTTCGCCAGCACGCAGGCGATGACCCAATCGACCAGCTCAAGTTTATGGCCGACCAGGGTTTTTCCGCTATGTTCGATAACGGCCTGATAGGAAAGCCGAAGGATTTGCAGGAAAAGATTGCAAAAGAAACAGACCGATTGGGTATGACCATAGGGCCGTTTGTCTTATATGCCGATTTCGGCAAGAAGTCATTTGTTACCCAAGACAAGGCAATACGTGAAATGCTGATAAACAAGATGAAGGAAGGGGTCGAGTGCGCCAAGCGGGTCAACGCCAAATGGGCGCTGGTCGTGCCGGGTCGTTTCGATGAGGGCCTCGAGTGGGATTATCAGACAGCTAACGTTATTGAAAACCTCAAGCACTGCGCCAAAGTATGTGAGCCGTCGGGACTGGTGCTCGTAATTGAGCCGTTGAATGCGTGGACGGATCATCCGGGACTGTTCCTGACAAAGATTCCGCAGGCGTATCAGATTTGTCGGGCGGTTGGCAGCCCTTCCTGTAAGATTGTCAACGACCTGTATCACCAGCAGATTACCGAAGGCAACCTTATCCCGAATATCGACATGGCCTGGGACGAAATCGCCTCTTTTCATCTGGGCGATAACCCGGGACGCAAAGAGCCAACAACAGGTGAAATCAATTACAAAAACATCTTCAAACATCTCTATAACAAAGATTACAAGGGCGTATTATGTATGGAACACGGCAGAAGCAAGCCGGGTAAGGAAGGTGAGATGGCGGTCATTGAAGCCTATCGAGCCTGCGATGATTTTTAGCTCGGCTGATTTTTTAAAAAGAATTTTGGAGGCGCATAAGGTAGTTGAAACAAATTTAATCGAAAGGATTTATTTATGAAGAAGAAATTAAACGAAAAAATCAGTAACGTTTCGCGAAGGAGTTTCATTAAGACCTCGGCAACCGGTGTGGCGGCGGTCCTGGCCGGCAAGAGTGTCATCTTTGCCGCGAGCGCTAATAGGAAGATGCGTGTGGGTCTGATTGGCTGCGGCGGCCGGGGCAACGGGGCCCTGGAAAACTGCATGGACGCAGGCAAACATATCGGGAATCTGGAGCTTGAAGTCGTAGCAACGGCCGACTGGTTCAAGAGCAAGGCTGTTGATGCCGGGAAGAAATATAATGTCCCTGAGTCACGCTGTTTCTCCGGCGCCGATTGCTACAAAAAGCTCCTCGAAACAAATATCGACATTGTCCTGATGGCAGCCTCGCCGAATTTCCGCCCCGTGCATTTTGAGGCGGCAATTAAAGCAGGCAAGCACGTCTTTATGGAAAAGCCTGTTGCTGTTGACCCACCCGGTGCCCGCAAGATTATCGAGGCCGGCGAGCTGGCAAAGAGCAAAGGCCTGGGAGTCGTTGCCGGCACGCAGCGTCGCCATCAGAGAAGCTATCTCAGAACCGCTTATGCCGTAAAGAGCGGCGCCATCGGTGATATCAAAGGCGGCTGCGTCTGGTGGTGTGGTGGTGCTCTGTGGTATAAGACCAAGGAAGCGGGCGAGAGCGATGCAGACTACATGGTACGCAACTGGGTCAGCTTTACCGAGATGTCGGGCGACCATATTGTCGAGCAGCACGTCCACAACCTCGATGTAGCCAACTGGTTCATCGGGCATCCGCCGATTAGGGCCCTTGGATTCGGCGGACGAGCCCGCCGCAAGACCGGCAACCAGTTCGACTTCCACAGCGTCCAGATGGACTACGCCGACGACCTTCACATCCATAGTATGTGCCGCCAGATTAACGGCTGCTATAACAGTGTCAATGAGCACTTTGTAGGTACTGAGGGTTCAACTGATGGTGAGGGCAAGAAGATGAAGTCGAGCAAAAACATCGATGTGCCGGACTTCCCTGAGCACAAGGGAGCGTACTGCCAGGAGCATGTTGACCTGCTTAATAGTATTCTCGCGGGCAAGCCGCTCAACGAGGCCCGCAACGTTGCCGAATCCACACTTACCGCGATTATGGGTCGTATCGCCACTTATACCGGTCAAATGGTCGAGTGGGCAGACCTCACCGAGAACAAGGATTCGCAATGGTACAACCTCACTCTCAAGCCGACCGCCGAAGACTTTGAAAAAGGCGAGGTCGTGGCTCCACCGGACGAAATCGCTCCGGTTCCCGGATCAGATAAGGGACGCAAAGGATAAAAATTTATACCCTTGTTGGTGTGCCTTGCAGAACAACAAGACAGGGCGAAAAGCTTCAGCTTTGATAATCGTTTACGATTAGAAAAAAAGTCGCGCCATAAAAAGCGCGACTTTTTTATTTATAAGCTCAATACCCACTATATGGAGCTGTGGGTATTAAGAAACTGCGGAAGCTGATTATTCTAATTCAGCTATTTCTGTAAATCGTACAAGAGCGCCTGCCGTTTGTGAATGCGGCTCTATTGTTCCAACCAGCCCCACTTTCCGGCCTATAAGTTTGCTCAGTTTTGTCTGCGAGACCTGGTCGCTCGGTAGGGCGTAACAGACGGTTTTGCCCGATTCGTTGATTATACGGTAGTGCCCCGGGCCGTAAGTCGCGAAAGTTTGAAGCCGCCCTACAACCGCAAATCTGCCCAAGTCTTCAAATTCCGCCAGTCTTGTGGCACGGGCCTTATTTATTCGTTCCTTAATATTCTGCAGCTGCTCGTTCTGGAGCTGAACTTCTTTGGTTACCGCCAAAGCTAATTCAAAGCCCTCTATCTGCTTAAGCACAAACTCCGCATAGCGTGCAGCCTTGTCGTCAGTTTTGTTCTTGGCAATTTCAATAAGCGCCTCTTTTATATTTGCGTAGTTCTGCTGGTCTTTTGGTTTAGCTCGCTCAGCATCAACCTGCTCTCGCAAAGCTTTATATTTATCGAGCATTGTCTCGGTCGTGACCGGCTCGGGAACAACCTTCTCAGAAGTCTCATTGGGTTCAGTCGTCGGTTCAACAGCAGGCGGCTTAACGGTTGGAGCAGCCTTTTCAACCGGCTGGATAGGGTTTGTAAAATTGATGCTCACCCAAAGATAGGCAAAAGGCGGAGGTGCTATCTTGTAATAATCGTCCATCTGTTCGCCTAATAACTTTACTTTATCGCCTTTGTCGAGCTTTCCCTGTAAAGTCGTGGAATATAACGGCTTTACATGGTCAGAGCCGGCATAAACACGAACCCTGTCACCGGTAACAGTGCCAGCTCCAGGGTTGGCTGGGTCGATGCTGACATACTGCATTGAAATCCACGAAAAGCTCCCCGCCGGCGGGACAATGCGAGCCCAGCTAAACTGTTTGCCTATCACTTTTACTGTGTCGCCTTTATTGGACTTGCCGCATTCATAAAAGTTCGTACCGGGACCGGAGCGAATTAAGACGTTGTCGCCGGTTATCTCGGCCATATAGGGAAAAGCCGGGGTGCCGGCTTCATCGGGGCCGCCGGGCGTAGGCGTAGTGGCAGCTTCCTGGGCAACGCCGACGGACACTAAACATGCTAAAATAACGATAGCGAACAATTTGATGTAGGATTGCATTTTTCTATCTCCCAATAAATAAGTTCCTATTCCCCAAATCAACAAACAAACCGCTAAATAACTTTTCGGCTTTTCAAATTAGCACCATTACGAATAATTGTCAACTTTTTTATTGGATTAAATACGGCTGACTTACATACCCGTCGTCGTAGCTGAGAACCACGTATTTCGTATCGACATTCAATTTTAGCAGATAGTTTGTTCTTATCAATAATCAATCCTGTCCGGCACTAACTTTACTTTTGTAATCTGGCAAGCTCGTCCTTACACATCTTTATTTGGCCGGGGTCGGTGAGCTTATCACAGGCAGCCTGGAGGTGCTTTATGGCCAACTCCGGCTGATTAAGATACCGGCTATACAATATGCCCAACATCAGCTCCACCTGCTCGGCGTACTCATACGTGCTGTAATGAGTCAAAAACTGCTCGTAGGCCCGGGCCGATTCAGCATGTTTGCTATCGCCGGCGAGCTGATTGGCAATATCCAGCAGATTCTGGCGGGGCAGAATCTGCTCGCTGTCGTGCCTCATCAGCTCCAGGTAAAGAGCGGCTGCAGCCGACAGATTACGCTCCAGTATCCGCTTGCTAATCTCACTACGAAGCTCCTGGGATTTTTCATCTTGTTGTTCAGCATGGTTTTTGACCTCTTTGACCTTTATCCTTCTGGTTTCTGCCCGGCCCGCAAAGGGTTCATAGCCGCTCGATACCGCATCGCGATATTGACGCCGCCGATTCCATTGTTTTATCATTGCCCAAAGGTCGAAACTGCTGGTGCTGATTAAACCGGCCGCGAGCATAGCTATTATAGCCGCGACGCCGAAGGCATATCCCGCCAGATGTGCGTCATAAGCAACATAGGGTGTGTACCGGATGATTACATTATCGATTATAATCATCTTAAATACGATAAAATACAACGCCGGAACTTCTATAGTACCAATGAAGAAGAACCAATACAGGACGGTTATTAAGGTCTGGGGGAACAGGACCAGATAAGCGCCTGTTACGGCGGCGACGGCCCCGCTGGCCCCGAGAACATCGGCTCCGCTAACCAATGTATGGCCTATGCCGCTGAATACCGCGCCGGCCAAATAAAAACACAGATACCCAATATGGCCGAGCTTGTCGTTGACATTGTTACCAAACAAATATAAAAAAAACATGTTGCCGATAATGTGCATCAAGCCTCCATGCAAAAAGGCGTAGCTTACAAACTGCCAAAGTTGTGGCCGAGCAGCAGTGAGCATAAATTGCTGTACCCAGGGCTGAAATTCCAATTTACCTGTAGTAGGGTTTTGATGGTATTCCAGAAGAAAAATTAACGCATTGACAGCTATCAGCACGTAATTCGTGTATGGTGTCCGTCTCGGCCGAATACTTGTCCGGATAGGTAATATCATAGTTCAACCACTAATTTACTAAAATGATTAAAGTCAAAGGATGGCTTATTGTAAAGGCAAAGAGCGGCCTTGACAATATATAAAAAAAGGACGGCGACCGCCGTCCTTTCCCGGAAAATTGTGCCTTACTCACTGTTTTCCTGCCCTGCGGAAAACATCATAAGTCGGTAATTAACGACCCAACCGGTTTCCCCCCCAGCCAAGGTCTTGTTCTCTAATGAAAATATATAAATAAATCACTGCAAAGCCAAACATACCGGCAAAAAAAGACTTTATTTTTTCTAAGATTCTTGTTAATCAATTGTTTTTATAGGCCGTCGAAGGGCCTTTATTTTCGATGAAGATAAAGCAAGCTAAAAATCGGCTGTAAGGATAGCAGGTATGAAAAAAGCAGGACGATGTATCATAACAGGTTTATTTTGTCTGATTTCTATGACAACCATATCCGATACCTTAGGCAATAAGAGCAGGACTACCGTCATCTCGTGGAATCGTTGTCTGGGCCAAAGGCCCGAGTTTTACGCTACCGACGAGGCAATTCGCATCGCCGATAATGTCCTTCTCTACCAGCTTGATACCGGTGGCTGGCGCCAGAACATTGATATGGCCCGTGTCCTCAGCGAGCAGGACAAAGCCGAACTACACAAAGCGAAGAGTAGAAAAGATTCCACACTTGACAACGGTGCTACACACACGCAGATACGATATTTAGCCAGGGTTTATTACGCCACAGGGCTGGAGCGTTTCAGGCAGGCCCTGCTCAGGGGAATCGATTATCTGCTCAAAGCTCAGTACGACAACGGGGGCTGGCCGCAATTTTATCCCTGGGAAGGACACTCCGGATACTCCAGATACATCACATTCAATGACAACGCTATGATTGGTGCGATGAATGTCCTTCGCGATATTGCCGAGAAAAAGGCTGAGTATGCTTTTGCTGATGAAGCCCGTCGGCAGAAGGCCAAAAAAGCCGTCCAAAGAGGTATTGAGTGCATCCTGAAGTGCCAAATCATCATTGACGGCAAGCGCACCGCCTGGTGTCAACAGCACGATGAGAAGACCTTTGAGCCTCGGCCCGCTCGCAGTTTCGAGCCGGTCGCTATCACAGCCGGCGAGAGCGTCGGTGTCGTCGAGTTTCTGATGAGTATAGACAATCCTTCTCCTGAAGTTATCGAGGCTGTTCAATGTGCCGTTGCCTGGCTCGACAGGATTAAGCTCACCGGCATCCGCCAGAGCAATAAGCCGGACAGCTCCCTGGAGATGGGCTACGATAAGGTTATCACCAATGACTTGACAGCCCCGCCTATATGGGCACGCTTCTATCAGATTGGAACCAATCGCCCAATCTTCTGCGGCCGTGACGGCAAAATTAAATACACTCTGGCCGAGATTGAACACGAACGGCGTACAGGTTATAGCTGGTACATCTACGGGCCGGCCGAGCTGCTGGCCAAAGACTACCCCGCCTGGCAAAAAAAGTGGACACCGGAAAAGAACATACTAAGTAAATGAACAAAAACGTAATAACAAAACGCATCAAGGCGATTCGCCGCGAGTTGAATAAAAAGAAGATAAATTGTCTTATAGTAACAAAGCCGGCCAACGTAACTTACACGACAGGCTTTATGGGCGAAGATAGCTGGGCGGCAATTACCAAAGGTAACGTCTATCTTTTAACCGACAGCAGATACACCGAACAGGCACAAAGCGAATGTCCGTACTGCACAATAATTGAGCGTGCCGATTCCTTAGCTGAAGCCGCAGCAAAACTGGTAAAAAAACTAAAATCAGTGCGGACAGTAACTGTTGAAAAGTCAACCTCGCTGGCGGATTATGAAGCGTTGAAAAAACACGTCAAAGCCAGGTTCAGGTCGGTTGCGAATGTTATTGAAACCGTCCGCAGTAATAAAGACAATACCGAAATTAAAGCCGTCGAAGCTGCCGCCTCAATAGCAGCCCAAGCTCTTGAGCAGACCCTACGACACATAAAGCCAGGTATAACCGAAAGCGAGCTGGCAGGGATGCTCGATTTTCAGATTCGCAAGCTCGGAGCGACAAACAGCTTTCCGACAATCGTAGCCTTTGGCCCAAACGCCTCCCGACCGCATCATCAGCCGAGCAGAAAAAAGCTCAAACAAAAAGATGCCGTACTGATTGACTTCGGAGCTAAATATAAAGGCTATTGCAGCGATATTACCAGATGTTTTGTTGTTGGCAAGCCGACCGCCTTTTATCAAAAGGTTTACGACGTCGTCGAGCAGGCCCAGGCTGCTGCGATAAAAATGATAAAGGCGGGGGCCAAAATAAAGCGCGTGGATGCCGCCGCCCGGAAGGTAATCGACAAAAGCGATTTACCTGTCTATGGCCACGGCACAGGGCACGGCCTCGGCCTGGAAATTCACGAATCTCCTTTCCTCAAGGTTAAAAGCAAGGGCACCCTCCAAGCCGGCCAGGTTATCACAATTGAGCCGGGCGTATATATCCCCGTCAGGCTCGGCGTGAGAATAGAAGATGATGTCCTTGTAACTAAGACAGGATGCAGAATATTAACCCGCAAGTGTCCACATTTACCGCTACGCTAAACTAAGAAGGTCAAATATATCTTTACCCACCATAAATAAAAAGCTACAATGGGAACAATTTGTAATCCACATTTGGAACAGGAGGTCATTATGAAAACAAGATTAGTATTTCTGTTGGTCGCATTTGTGCTTTTAGCCAGTGTATCGGCTGCTGGAGGTCAGATACAGTTCAAGAAAATCGTCGTTGATAAAACCTTTCGCTCCGAGGGCGTGGCGGTGGCCGACGTCAACCGTGACGGCAAGCTGGACATCCTCGCAGGCGATGTATGGTACGAAGCGCCGGACTGGAAGATGCACGAAATCCGCCCCGTCGGCCAGTACGACGGCTCGAAAGGTTACAGCCAGACCTTTGCCAACTTCGCCCAGGATGTAAACGGCGACGGCTGGGTCGATTCGATTATCATCGGGATGCCCGGCGAACCGTGCTGGTGGTATGAAAACCCGAAGGACAAGCCCGGCCACTGGAAGCAGCGAATGGTTGTCGATAGCGCCTGCAACGAGACGCCGTTATTTGTTGACCTGCTGGGTAATGGCAAACCCGTGCTGGTCTTCGCCGTCCGACCCAAAGGGCTGATGGCCTGGTTCAGTGTGCCGAGCGACCTTGACGGCCTGTGGGATATGCACATTATCGCCGGCCCGGACGCACCGGGTACAGACAGATACAGCCACGGCCTGGGCGCGGGCGATGTCAACGGCGACGGCCGAAATGATGTCCTCATAAAAGAAGGATGGTGGCAGGCACCCAAAAACCCCACACAGAATAATTGGGAGTTTCACCCGGCCAATCTCGGGCCGGACTGTGCAGATATGCTCGTCTATGATGCGGATGCCGACGGCGATGGCGACGTAATTACCAGCTCAGCCCACAATTACGGCATTTGGTGGTTCGAGCAGATGCCCGCCGCCGACGGCTCGCAGTTCAAACAGCACCTTATCTCCAAAGAGTTTTCTCAGCCTCACGCGATACGGCTCGTTGACATCAATGATGACGGCGTCAAGGATTTGGTTACCGGCAAGCGGTATTTCGCACACATGGGTAAAGACCCCGGCGAATATGAGCCAGCGGTACTTTATTGGTTTGAACTGCACCGCCCACAGAACGGTAAGGTCGAGTTTATCATGCACATAATCGACAACGACTCCGGTGTCGGGACTCAATTCGAGGTAATCGACATCAACGGCGACGGCAAGCCGGATATCGTTACATCAAACAAAAAAGGCGTTCACGTTTTTCTACAAAGGCGTCGATAAACGTCCCGGCGTGAATGATAACGGATAGCATATACAGTTGAACGCTAATATTTACTTAGACTGACTGATTCTCTGTGTCATTCCCGCCCCGCATCGTGTGCGGGATAAACTCCAGCGGGAATCCACATTATTGTTACGGTTTCTGGATTCCTGTTTTCACAGGAATGACATATTTACTAAATATTTATTGACTGCCGGATGCAATAAGCTATAATAAAAGCAGTTCACTAGGGGTGGCCTTCGGAAGAGCAGGCCTGAGAAAAAACCCTTTGAACCTGAACAGGATAATCACTAAATATCTGAGAAGCCTGCGTAGGAAAGTGATTGACAGTGAAATTTAACAGCCACAGAGTGAATCGCTTCGGAGCAGGAGCGATTTTTTTGTTACCGCAGATTTCCCGAAAAAACACGGGGAAGCAGACATCCGGAAACGACACCGGAGCTTTCACGGGTTGGTACAGATTTACACGGATTAAAAAAAGAAAAAACAATGGCTACACAGTTACAAATCGCGCGAACAGGGGCGATTACCGACGAGGTTAAATTTGTCGCCGAGGCGGAAAATGTTGATGCTGAGCTTATTCGCGATGAGCTTGCCGCCGGCCGGCTGGTAATACCCGCGAACAAACTGCACTTGAAAACCAATCTAAAACCGGCGGGTATAGGCCGGGTGCTTACCACAAAGGTAAATGCAAATATCGGCACAAGCAGTGTCCGCTGCTCGGTAGAAGGTGAAATCGAAAAGATGAAGACGGCACTGGCCGTCGGCGCCGATGCGATTATGGATTTGAGCACCGGCGGCAACCTCGACGAGGTCCGCCAGAAGCTGCTTGCTCGGTGCCCGGCACCTTTCGGAACGGTACCAATCTATGAAATGATAAAGGACAGAAACGTCGAGGATATAGACAACAAAATAATTCTGGAGATAATTGAAAAACAAGCCAAACAGGGCGTCGATTTTTTCACGATTCACGCCGGCGTCTTAAAGGAGTATCTGCCTTTACTCGAGAATCGGGTGGCGGGTATCGTCAGCCGGGGCGGGGCGCTGTTAGCCAAATGGATGCTATACCACAACAAGCAAAATCCCTTGTACGAAATGTTCGACGATTTGTGTGGCATATTAGCCGAGTATGATATTTGTTTTTCTCTGGGTGATGGCCTTCGACCCGGTGCAATCGCCGATGCCACCGACGATGCACAAATCGCAGAATTAAGGACCCTCGGCGAGCTTACCGCCAGGGCCCAGGAAAAGGGCTGTCAGGTTATGGTCGAAGGTCCGGGCCACGTGCCGTTTGACCAGATACAATACAATATGGAAATCCAGCAGCAGATTTGTCACGGCGCTCCGTTTTACGTTCTTGGCCCGCTGGTAACCGATATTGCAGCCGGCTACGACCATATAACATCGGCAATCGGCGGAACTGCCGCCGCCTTTTACGGCGCATCGTTCTTGTGCTATGTTACGCCCAGAGAGCATCTGGGTCTGCCCAATGCTGATGACGTCCGGGCCGGCGTGATTGCGGCAAAAATCGCAGCCCACGCCGCCGATGTTGCTCGCGGCTTAAAAGGCACTGCCGAGCGGGATAAAAAGCTGAGCATCGCCCGGACGAATCTTGACTGGAAAGCGCAATTTGCCGAATCGCTCGACCCGCAAACGGCTGAAAGAATGCACCGCCAGGCCTGTAAAGAGATTGACGCAGAGGAATTGCCATCCGCTGATTACTGCTCGATGTGCGGGCGACAGTGGTGCAGCATAAGAATAAACAAAGAAATCCGCGAAGCGATTAAAAATAGCACATAGAAAACGCGATTAAGCAGGCGAAAAACCACAGCCTGAAATTCAAAAAATGCGTTTTGTCTAATTATCTTCTTCGCTCAACCATTTATACTTCATAGCTTACGATAAATATTGGTACCAAAGAGACTTTGTCTACTGGTATTTCGTAGTTTTACTATAAACAAAAATGGGGATGCGTTTTGCCAGGAAAGAACCAAGTCCCAATTTAGGAGCTAAGGCAATGAGTGTAACGTTCAAAAAGCTCGTGAAAGAAAAGGTCGTCCCGGCCTTTGTGATAGCCTTGACGCTGACAGTAATATCCGGTTGTTCGAAGCAAGAGGGTCAGACCGAAAGCGAAAAGAGATATATTACCGTCAAAGGCTCTGATACTATGGTTCATCTCGTTAGTTACTGGGCGGAGGCCTTTATGCAGAAGAATCCTGGCATAGAGGTCTCGGTAACCGGCGGAGGTTCAGGGACGGGAATCGCCGCACTTCTAAACGGCACCACCGACATTTGCGCAGCCTCGCGAGGTATAAAGGAAAACGAATTGACGCTGGCCACCCAAAAAGACATCCACCCAAATGAAATCGTCGTCGCCAGAGATGGACTCGCCCCGCCCCTGCGGCAGGGGCGGGGCTCGTAAAAGCGGCACTTTAAGGTCATGTTTTCATTGAGTCCAGCTCGATAAAAGCTACCGGCAGAAAGATGAAGACCGGCAGCCACGCATAAAATCCAATTTGATAGAAGCTGCCGACATTGGCTTCCGGGGCGAGCATTTTGCAGATAAAGGTTGTTATAAAACAGGCACCTACCATAGCAAAGCTAATCGCAACCGCTGACTTCATCGACTTTGGGTCACGACAAACCAGAATCGGCAGACACACTATAAGCATTGCCAAATTGATAATCGGCTCGGTAACACGAAAGTGCTTCTGGCTGTAAAGCTGGCGCGAATCCTTGATTTTTGCCTGCTCTGCCTGCGCTACAAGAACAGCCAACTGTCGCCAGCTCAACAAAGTTGTGTGCTCGGATTTGAGCCTGACAGGAATGTCCTTTGGAGTAATGTCACTGGCGTAAGAAGATATCGGCTGGACACCTTTAATGGAACCTTTTTCAATGAATCGCCCGTTAGTTAAATCCCACTTGCCGGTCTGTCTATTGTAAATCGCCCTTTCGGCATCTATCCGGCCGATTACCTCCCAGATACGCGAATTGGCTATCTTACGTCGTCTGATTATAGTGGGCTTATGAAGCGTCGATGTTTCTACATCAAACCTTGCAGAGCAAATTAGCGAGCCATTGCCGTCAGGGATAAACCATATATCATAGGATTCTTGACCGGGAATATCATTCTGGTGGCGCACAAGCTTGTCCGCAAGCGGCGGTATTATAAGCTCATTGTTTACTATATGCACACCGGTCAACAGCAGGGCAAGAAATACTATCGGCCCGATTACACGCTTCAAACTAACCCCCGAAGCCATCACGGCCACTAATTCATTGTAGCGAACCATCTTGTTAAATGTAAAGGCCGCCGCTACTACGGTTATCATCCCTGCGAAATCCCGAAAGTACAATGTGCTGTTGAGACCATAAAATATCAATATGTTTTTAATAACAGCCAGCGTACCAAGCTCGATATGCTCGGTAAACTCGTCGAGATTCACAAACAAATCAATGATTATTCGTAATCCTATCAGTACGCAAAAGGCGATTGCGTAGCCGATTAGGAAATTCTTCATAACATATCTGTCTAATATCTTCATTTCGCGTATTTTCTATGAACGGTGAGCTATACCTTAGTTTTTCAATAGCTGGCGATATATAACAACAACCAGCAGAGACAAAAATAACAACCCTGCCCACATCAATGCTATTCCTGAAATGTGCTGCGAATAAGGGTTTTTAGTGATGTTCTCGCCGCTTATTATGCACACAATCAGCACCACAGCGGGCACACAGCTTACACCGAAAGCGCTGAGCAGATGTCCGCCCTTCTTTATTATACCCAGGCCAATACCAATCAGTATCATTGAGATGCAGCCTATTCCGAACACCAAACGAGAATGCATCTCAACCTTAATTCGCAACAATGTCTTTAGTATTGTCCTCTGAAGCTCATTTTGCAATTCTGTCAATTCCGGACTTGCCTTCGGCCATAATGGCTCGGAAGCCAGTTGCTGACTTCTTAATGAGCCGTTTTCGGTTCTGAATTTATTTGCTATGGCTTCTACGGCTGCGGGTGGAATCAAACCGCGAACGATATGCCGCATTTTTAATTCCTCTGTGCCTTCCATCCTTGCATTATAGATGTCCATCGTCAAAGTCGGTGCCAGCTTATCGCCCTCGATGTGCAGCGAAGCCTTTGTGCACCTCAAAGTGCGCAAAGGTCGTTTGCTGTCCGTATCGTATTCTATAACCACTACGTCGCCGGATAACTCGACTTCTTCTTCCTCTTGCACGTTGCATTGACCCGCAGTAAATTTGACCGAGTTCGGCTCGCCGAGCAATTCATAAAAGCTGTTCGTACCATTAGCTATTCTGCTCTTAATGTCCTGTGCTAACAGGTCTGTGATAAGCTGCGCGTAAGTTTCGCCCGCCAGTTTTGCAATCGGATAAAACAGCATCAGGTCAGCCTTGATTTTTTTCATTTCATTTATTTTCTTGAATTTTATCTCGTCGCCTAACAGTGAGCCGAACTCCGTCGTCAACGATAACCATTCCGCCCCTCCCTCGTCCTCAACGCCCATCTGGTTTGTCCTGTATGCAATTATTTGCACTTCGTTGAACCTGTCTTGCGGCTTGAAATTAACTTTTGCACCTTCAGCGGTAATTATCTTTTTTATTTCGGACTTTTTCCTATCGATATCGATAACAGCCACGCCTGAAAGTGCATTGTGTTCCGGCTCGGTCTCATCGGCGTAAATCAAGAACCGGCCGTCAGGCGGCAGTTTATAATATCTTCTCCGCTGGATATTGCGGAAAAGTATTTGTTTTGCGTCGGCCTTAAGAGCTTTTTCTGCTGAATGTATAAAAACCGGCATTACATAGAAGCTCAAAAGCAGATTTGCAATCGCCACTATAATTGCCAGGGCCAGCCCCGGATAAATCAGTGTCAGCAGGCCTATCCCGCTTACTCTGCATGCGTCAAGCTCATTATCGGTTGTAAGCCGCCCGTAAACCAAAGCCCCCGCGAACAATGCCGCCATCGGCAGTACAAAAGTGAGCGTTATCGGCAGGAAGTAACCCATAAGGTGGATTACTTGCCGAGGTCCTACGCCGTATTCCTGAACCGGCCGCAGAACACCGCCCAGGCTTAGAATCAGCGTCAGGGCCACCACTGTCGGAACAAAAACTCTTAAAAGCTCCCGAAATATATATCTATGTAATGTAAAGACCATTTTTCTACTTATACCATACAACATTACTTTGCAACAAAATTTTCTATCCCGCTTATTAAGCCTTTGTCGTAATAATGCGCCATTACCAAAAAGATTTAGTGCAGTTTTTGCAAATTGCTATTTGTTCTTGTTGAGCTGTTTTATGGAGCAGCCTTATTTTTCTATAGGATTTGTTATTCCAAATTTCAAAGACCGATGTTTTATTGACGTCTCCTAAAACCACTTGACCTTCGTAGTCCAAGCAGCACAAAGCAGCAGTACCATTGGACAACACGGTGAATGTTCGCCAAACTCTTGAACATGGTTTTCTTATTGCTGACTTCACGGTATGATTAATTTCAGAGTCGGTCCAATTGTGGACCTTGCCAAAAGAAAAATCGTCCACACAATTCTCCAGAGTTCGTATAGTCTCGTTTTTGTCCGACGTGCTGCAGCAGGCAGCTTTTATTTTCAATGGGGATTTCTTGAAGTTTCTGAGCTTAACTAATTCTTTAATATTGGCTACGATAGTATCAAACTTAAGCCCAAACCGTATCTGCTCAAACTCTTCCTTGGTAGTCCCGTCAAAACTTATTTTAATCTCATCAAGCCCCGCATCAATAAGCTCATTAGCTTTGTCTGCTGTAAGGACAGACCCATTTGTAAATATTATCACTCTTTTAAGGCCTTTTTCCTTGGCATACCGCACCCGTTGAGATAGATGTTTATCAAGCAATGGCTCGCCAAAATTGTGTAAATGGACATTGCCGCACTTATATTTGGAGCATTCATCTATTATTCTGTTGTAAAGAGCATCATCCATATAACGAGCCGGCCGTTGCATTTTTCGATGCGGACAGATTACACATTTCGCGTTACAGGCGTTAGTCGTTTCTATCCGTACTGTATTGGGAAATTGACTCAATGCAAGATTAAATGTGCCTCCGATGAAAGAGCAGGATATTCTTGATAGTTTTGTTCTGTTCTGTCCTGTTTTGTTAATCACGATTTGTCCTCTGCCGAAAGGCATCTGCCGCAAGGCATCCTGCGGATTTCAGACTTATCAAGTATTGCTTATCATATTGCCGGGGATGTCCAAAAATTCACGTCGATGTAGCATTAAAACCATATCGTTGGTTTCCAATTGTCATTATTCAATCCTTGATTATCGGCAATAGGAGACATTTTGCAATGAAAATCTCCGCCTGTCGTTTATGTGGTTATTGCTGCCCCGGATTTGTGGGGGGATACCGTAACGTAGAGAACTTTTGCCCGCAAGGCCTTAGTGTTTCCTTCGCCTGTTCCAATGATGCCAAAACCGGCACTGGTTTTCAATTCTTGATTCTGTTGGCAAATCAGGAATTTTCAACCGCCTAAGGTCATTTTGTTTTCGACTCTGAAGACGTCAAACTCAGAACCGTACTGCCCTAAGTATAGCAGAGAATAGGCCCGTTTGAAGACCAGCACAGGTAACATCAGAACAGTCCCGATATATGGTATCGCCAGGATGCAGGCGGCACAGCAGCAGGTTACAAAAATGGCTGTCAGAACAAGTGCGCCGATGGCTAACGCTATAACAATTTGAAAAAGAATATACAGAGCGAAGCGGGCTTTGTTCACAGAGAGGATTGTCAGGAATTCCCGCCAGCCGGTGATGCAGCTTGTTGTTCGTAAGAACATAATTGGTACGACAAAGTCCGTCGTGAATTTGCCAATTACGGCGAAGACAATTGAGATAGCAATAATAATAAGGCCCGTTATTACGCACCCTAAGATGCCGATTACAACTGCTCCATCGCCGGTTATTATCATAGCAATACATGCGATAATTAAAAGTATGGGCAGTCCTATCGCGGCGAAACCTATTAATCCTAATATGATTCTGAACAAAAACAGGCTGTTGGCGTGTTGTCGGAATTTTGTCCAGGGAATTTTGACCTCGGCCTTGTTTTCAGCAACGCAGTGGAGGAACATAAATCGCCCCCGGCTGCTCAGCCAGGTAAAAACAAGCCACAGCACTACTATCAACGCCACTACAGTTAAAGCTACAGGAATAATCCAGGCCAGGTTCTCCAGGACAAACTCTTTTGCCTGACCGAAGGCCTCACGGGCTTCAGAAGGCCCACCTCCTCTGCCTCCTCCTCCCCCGTTGCCTCCACCACCACCCAGGTATGCCAGCCAGGCGCAGAAGCCGATAACGAACCATTTGCCTAAATCGAAAGGTCTAAAAAGGATTGTCTTTACCTTCTCGAAAGCAGGGCCGATAGGGTCGATTACACTTATTATCGGTGGTCGTAGCGGGGTCATAATATAAGTCCTCCAAGATAAATAAACCGGTTAACGAACATTACTGCTAAGACTATCACGGCGAAGAAAGAGTTTATGTTAGAGACCAAAATACTAAAGCCCGCCAGACAAACCACAGCAATCATAGCCGCCAGGCCCAAAGCTTTCTCCCACCAGCTTACTTTCATAATGATATTCTTTTCTTCCCGCTTCTTTGCTGTCTTTAACTGTTCGAGTTTGCCAAGGGCACTATTTATTAATGACTCGGTGAATGCTCTGCCGGGTTTACTTGAATCGTCGGCCAGTTTCATAAGCCGCGAGATATTCCTGTCTGATTGAGCCGGAGAATCACGACACAACAGATTATCATTTTTTTGTTTCATAATATTGTCCTTTATCGTACAACGATGCTATTCGCTTGAGTTCCCGGCGAAGAGAAATTCGCGCTCGATACAGCAAACTGTGCACAGCCTTTTCCGTAATTCCCATCTGTCCGGCAATATCCTGTGTCAGGAGACCCTCGATATACCTGGCCCTTAGCACGGCTTGTTCTTTACTTTCCAATCTGCTAAGCGCTGAACGGACGAGCGCGGCTGTTTCTTCTCGTTCGAGCACTTCATCAGGCAAGGGCTTGGTGTCAATCGATTCAAGGTAGTAATTGATATCGCCGTTAGTGCCGGGCCGAGACGCCCGCTTTCTGGCCTCAAGGCGGATGTTGTTACGTGCGATGCCGATAATCCATTCCTCGGGGCTGCCTCTCAATGGGTCATAGCTGCCAAATCCCCGTACAGCGTCGAAAACAGTCCTTTGCACCAGCTCTTCGGCGAGTGAAGGGTTCGGCCAACGCCTCATAAACATCCCATAAAGCAGTGGAATTTCCCGGCCGATAAACTCTCGCCATATATCAGCATCGCCTCGAGCAAATCCGGCCCAAATTCGTTGTTCCAGCTCATCTGACACTTTCTCAAATTTACCTTTCAGGTATTAAGCTCTATTAAGTAATATGCGCGCAGTGAGCGAATTACTCACACTTTTTTAATATTTCCCTCACATTCCCTGATTGACGGTATTGTGAAGCAATCTTTACGTTCCGGATACGACCTTTACTGGTCCGCATTAAGTTTGACTTTCCTGACAGTACAGCTTGGGAGGAAAATTAGGTTTATTTTGGGCTGTTCCGGAGTTATAGGACGGCCCTTGCAAGGTAAACAAGCCGTTAAAACGGCTCAAGCTTACGTGCGTATCCTGAGTCTCCACCGCAAGGTGTCCTACGGAGTGATGGGTTGTTCATGATTTGATTCACGACTCTCGATTCACCCCCTTGGCTTTTCCTGCTGCTGTTTGAGTAAGCGCAGTTCCTTTTGAATCGGCCAATCGGCGAAGGCCAGAACGAATGGCATGATTATATTCACTATTGGCACGAGCATTAACAGCCCAAGCGCCCAGCAGTAGCCTGCCTTGGAAAATATCTTGCAAAATATCAATACCTTTATGATGACCACTATCAGGGCAAAAAAAATTGCGAAAATGGCAAATATCGCTATAATCACGGGAGCTACATCCGGACAATGCTGGAAAGGTGCACCAAGTTCCATATTTTCCCCTTACAATTGGTTTTAAGAAATTATCTTAACGGCAAACGCTGGTTATGTAATTATTAAGTTAGTAGTATAGCAAATAGGCGCTTCTTTTACAAGGCCAATTTAGCCGTGAGAGGCAGGGGTGAGCGAAAGCTCATAACCCGTTTAGCTCAGCTATACCACGAGCTATCTGGTCACGGCGGGCCTCGATGGGGGCCGGGTCCTTAGTGAAACTCGTCATATCTGTCGTAATACTTTCGGGTACCTCAAGCAGAGCAGTGTATTTTTTATGCTGTTGTGGGGTGAGCTTGTCATTTTTAGATTTGAGCAGTCTGCTCAGAATGGCCAGGTACTCGTAGTCCTCGATGCCGTCACGCAGCATTTCCCAGCGGACGCTTTCAACCGGGCCATCGAGAACCGGCTCGGCTGGGTGGGCATCCGCAGCGGCCTGTGGTGGATAAATGAATCGACCATCTCCGTTGCCCCAGGGTTTTCTGTCGCCTTCGGGTGTGCTGTAGCCGGAGCGCCAGCCCATAGGGTCCTCGTAGGGATTCTGGGGACGCTCGGGGTCCGGATAGGCGGCGGAGCTGGTCCAGTAGTTTGTCTGCCAGACTAAGATGCCGTCAATTTTGCTTTTCCAGCTCTGCCAGAGCCAGACTCGCAGCTCGGTGCAGGGATGGTCAATAAACAAGGTGCAATAGGGCGCCTTGGGGCCTGTGCAAACATACCACCAGAATTTTTCACCGTATTGGCGCCGTTGTTCGGCTGGTTCGTGTTTATAGTTATTCGAAACAGGGCACCAGATATTCGGTCCGCCGATTAGACTCGGCTCGACCTGTTCGGTCAGCATACGATTGATGTCGCCGGCTGCCTGCCTGAGCTTGGCGAACCCGTTCATGACGAACTCATAATCTTTAGGGGCAGGCTCATCGAACCAATAGACAAAGGCCTCGTCGAGCCAGCCTTTTTCGCGCAGGTGCTCCTGGACTTCGCGGGAGTAGGCGTTAAAAGCCGCTTTGTAATGGGGCGTATCCTCGCTGAATCCGAGCAGTTCCGGCTCACGTCGGGAATGGAAAGTCCCGCCCCCGAGGCCTGGGATGCTGAGCCGAAAGGAGTTAAAGTGGTAGTAATCAATCCCTCGTTCCATCGCTTTGTCCCAGGCTGTCCAGTCGAACACCGGCTTGAGCTCTTCGGGTTCGATTGACTCAGTAACTTTAGGCCAGGCAACTTTCAAATCATCCAGCGGCGCAGGATCGTAGGGCGAGATATGATGGGCGCTGAAGCTGGCCCAGTACTTATCGAGGACCTGCCGTTTTTGCTGAGGGTCGGAGAGTTTCTGATAGCGGAATACATTGGACGTGGAAAAGCCAAAAGCCGTCGTGCAGGTCATCCGGTCGGGAAGAACGAAATCATAGACCTCAACGCTCAGTTTAACATCGGCACTGTAGTTTTGCGCAGCAAGGTGAATGCTGCCGGTATAAACTCCTGCCGGGACCTCGCGTGGGACTTTGACGCGGAGCCAAAATGGCTGATTTTTATCCGCCTCCAGACCAATAGCACCATTTAACGGCGGCAGAGGGTCAGGCCAAAGACCGGGCACTGAACTCTTGTCGGTTGGGTGGGTAACGTTGACATATCTCACTTTGAGCACTTCCACATTCCCAGCGGGGATAGTTACACCGCCGGGTCCGGTCAACGCTCCGGAAAGCACGGTAAAATCCTTCAAGGAAACTGTTGGCCGAACTACTAATTGCGCCGCTTCAGCTTCGTTGCGGGCGGCGCGTATCACAATTGTCCGGCCTTTTGTTTCAGGCAACGGCTTGTCCGGGTTTATTTTCCAGCCGGACGAGGCCCACCATAAACCCACTTGCTCGGTCGAACCGGCAAGCAGCTCACCGTAGGATGCGTTAAAATAATCGCTTCTTTGAGCTAATACACCCCGGCTGCTTAGCAATAGTGCCAGGCAAAGAATTGTTCTTAACATAGAACATTACCTCCAAAGCGAATTTTCAAATTCAATCTGGCCGACCCCTCACCAATTGAGCCCCCTTAGAAATTACTTCTCATAGTGGACTGTCAGGCTTTCAGCGCCGATTTCTAACGGGGCTCACGCCTAATTGGTGCGGGGCGGGCCCTCACTGAATTTTCAACTATAAACCTCAGTCCGTCAAGAGCTTCTTTTGTCAGCCGGGCATAATTCTGTAATGACAGAATGAGGATTGACCCTTAACAAAAAAGTTATATAATAGATATGTTAATATGAACCTTTATAAAAACCAGAACAGACAATCTTTGAAAATGAAAAAGAATCTCGAACAAATTGCCGGAGAAGATGGCCGATTCAGCCCGCCGGGCATCAGATTCGTTTATGAAGGACTCGGCTTTACCGTAAAAAAGATTACTGTCGAGCCCAGTCACGTCAGCGGCCAAATGCTTTGCGAGGGACTGAAGAAATTAGCTATTCAAAAGTGGGGCAGAATGGCAAAGGCAGTTCTGAATGCCTGGGGCATTAAAACAACCCGCGATTTCGGCGAAATCGTTTATCTGATGATAAAAAACGAATGGATGAGCTCGCAACCAACAGATTCAATCGATGATTTCAACAATGTCTATGATTTCAAGGCCGTCTTTAAAGACCAGTTCGAATTTTGAACTACCAACCTCAAATCAAAAGCCGCAAATCGGACGACTGAGAAATATTTAGATTCGACTTTACAGTCTCATTTAATGATGGCTTGCTGTTCCGGCACCATCGATGCCACATTTTTCGATAAGCCGTTTCCACACTGCCGGCGAACTTTATCGCGTTGCATAATGCTCTGTTATTCGTTCGTTCCCGCATCGATGCGCGGAGATTTTCAAGCGCCCGGCGATTATTCGCAAGTGCAGTGGCCTTGGCAACATATTCTTCGGATGTTGACGCCGCAAAGAACTCCAGACCTATTTGAGTAAGTATGCTCAGCCCAACTCTGGAAATATGTAATTCACCGACCAGCGTGATGACCGGGACACCCATCCACAGGGCCTCACAGGTGGTTGTCGCACCATTAAACGGAAAGGTGTCCAATACGATGTCCACTTCTGAATAATATTTAAGATACTCAGCGTGATGCGTCCCACCGCAAAGAGCCACTCTCTGGTTTGGTATCCCTGACCGCTCAAGCTCACTTAAGTAATAATTTCTCATATCCGGGTCATTGCCGGTTCCGAACATTAACAGCAGTCGAGACTCTTTGTTTGCCTTGATGATTTCTGCCCAAAGCTCCATAATGTTCGGGTTTATTTTTCTATTATTGCAAAGCACCCCAAAAGTCATGCGGCCATTTCTATCGGCAGGAAGCGATGTTACCGGCGGGGCATAGTCGGCAGGGCGATAACAAAGAAATCCATCCGGCAGCAAAGCCAATTCTTCGGTGTAGAATTTTTGTGACCCCGGCGCTTCGACAACGCTGTCAGTCAGGATGTAGTCAATAGCCTGCACTGCCGTTGTGTCAAAGTAACCAAGGTAGGTAACCTGGATGGGAGCAGGCTTGTATGCCATAACTAAAATGCGATTATCTGTTGAATGCCCTGCCAAATCTACAAGAATATCTATCTGGTCTTCTTCTATCAAATCGACGACCTCTTTATCGCAGACTCCGAAAATATTTCGGTAGTGGTCAAACTTCTGCGCAATACGTTCGGTAGTTTCACTTATAGCTCGGACATTGGCATATCCGTATATTTCTACCGCCTTTTTGTTGTGTCCATCCAAAAGGGGCTCAAAGAAATACATTACCGCGTGACTGCCAAAATTGGGCGAGATGTAACCAATCCGAAGTCGGCGGTCAGGGTCGGGAACGTTTTTGTGAGATATTTTGGCAAGAGAAGCCGGGGCATGAATCCGGCCCCATCGCTTGTGCTCCTCAAAAAGCATTTGAGGGTCCAGCTTCGGCAGATAATGCAGGTTGAACAGGAAGCTGGAGTGCATCGCTGCATTGGCCGGTTCGGTTTCCACCGCCTCTCGAAATAGCTCGATACCCTCTTGAGTTTTGCCCGTTCCTATCAGCATTCTGGCCAGATTAGCTAAGAGCTCGGCATTATTCGGCTCTGCCTCGACAGCTTTTTTTTGATATCGTATTGCCTCCGACAAACGTCCCATGCACTGGCTGATATATCCCAGCTCGTTGTACACTAAAGCATGTGGTTCTTGTTCTAATATCTTCTCGAACCACTTTTTGGCCTTGTTTATCTGTCTGGTTTGTTTGAACACCATCCCGAGCACTAACATAATATCTGTTCGCGATGGGTCCTGCTCGATTATCTCACAGACGGCTTGTTCGACCTTGTCATTTAGAAGCTCGGCTGCTTCTCTGACGCGTCCGGTTGATAAGGCCTGGTTGGCCTTGATTAGCGATTGCGGCAGCTCGCCGCTCGAACTGGGCAGATGCAAATTACCGTTTTTTAAAACTAACACTCGCAGTCTGCCTTGCTTTGTTTCGGTTTGCCCCGTTAGAGAGCCGAAAGGCGCAGCCTCTAACGGGGTCTGCGCGTAGCCGCAGGATTGTTCCACTTTCCCTTTGTGGCTTTGACTCATCGATAGTTCTTCCAATAAAGCTGCCGAGACATTCGAATATAGTCCTTCATTGTATGCTATCGGCAAAATTGGCAGTTTCCGGCAAGATTTTTTAATGGACGATTTTGTGGACGACTCGGGGAAACCACCCGTAACCAGCAGAAATTTATCGTGTTAAAGACCTTTATTCTAATTCAAGTATAAACGCCTGGTCGCATCTGCTTGACAGGTGCTCCGGCTTGTGTTCGACAAATCCGTAGCTTTTATACAAACTGATTGCTTCTTTCAATACCGAAGCGGTTTCCAAAGTCATTCTCTTAAATCCGATTTGCCTTGCTTTCGACAAAGCATCTTCCAGTAATAACTTGCCTAATCCTTTTCCTCTATACGAGCCGTGTAAATACATTTTACGAAGCTCGCACGTTTGCCTATCAACCGGGTAAAGCCCATAAGCTCCGATTATTGAGCCGTTCTTTTCTTCAAGAACATAAAACGTCCCGCCACGTTCAAAATAGCTATGTTCAATATCTTTGATGTCGGCGTCCGTGGCCGCCGGGTCCGGCTTGAGGTTATATTCTTTTAGAACGCTATAGACTAAGTCCGCTACTTTTTTGCAATCTTTATTGTTTGCAGGCCTTAATCTCGGCCACTGATTTTCCTGCATTCGTTCTCTCTTTGACGTGCCGCCTACCCCCATAAATCACCAGCCAATACCGATTCTACTTAATAATTGCATATTACCTGAATTTGTCATTCCTGCGAAACTTGTCCTGAGCGGAGTCGAAGGAGCAGGAATCCAGGCTCTTCCAGTTAGTATAATGTGCAACTCTTTAGGCAATTTTTTAACTTTTATTGATATAATTGTATCCACTCCGGAGTGAAAATCAAAACGGGAAATTAAAAGACAAAAAAAATCCCCCGAAACCCAATCGGGGGATTTTGCTATTGTCTATCTAAAATTTTACTATCCCAGATGGTTATTCGCCATATATTGCCTGGATACCCAGAATATCGCCCAAACCTAAGTCTCTCTTTGTAATGTCTCCCGGCCACGTATAAGCGTGCATCGTGAGCGCTCCGTCGCGGAGCGAACGAAGGTCATCTAAAACAAGCGTATGGCCTAATTCGTGAGTCATCACATTCTTGACATCAAAGGAATCTCCTTCCCCAGTAGTGGACCAAGGTTCCTCGCTATCAAAAATGATGTTGAACATAATTAGTTCCTTGGTGTTCACCCAGTACATGAACTGTGTTACAGCTATGGCACCTCCTAATCCATCTATAGGCCCCCAGCTAACGGTGTTGCTTATCTCCGGGTCTGGAGTGTTCTTAATAACTCCATAGATGTTAGTTGAAGTCCAGCTTTCCCATTCCTCGAAGGCGTCTTTGATTGCGTCAAATGCACCTGTAGGTGCCTCTGAGGTATCAACCACACAATCCACAGGAAGGTCGTCGATTGCCCACTGGATGCCTCCTCTAACGAAACGGTAAGTATCGGTCTCCACCTCCGGCGGATACCAGGGAGGGCTGGTCCAATACGGAATGTTGACAAACGTAATCATACCTATCTCCGGAGGGGTCTTTGCGCCTTTCCCTGCATCCTGACCTTGTTCTCCGGCCTTGTTGCCTGACGGAATTCCTGGTGATACAATTAAAATCACAAGTAAGCTTACTAAAACGGCCATCAAGATTTTGGTTTTCATAGTATTTCCCCTTTCTCGGATTTATAAATATTATTTCTCGCTACAATTTAGACGGAACAACTTCGCAAATCACTTTGGGTTTTATTTCCACACCGCATCCTCCACAACAAATAAGCGCTATATTTCCAACTTCGCTTATATATTTTTATCAGATTAAATCGCAAAAATCAAGAAATTTATCACCAATTATCCAGAACAAAAATCCGGCTCGCCTGGAATGATGAACTGTTGTATGTTCTTGCAGACAAAACAAAATCCCCTGATTTGGGGGGATTTTGCTATCACCTCTCTTCGATTTTACTATCCCAAGTAGTTATTTTTTAGGGGCCGTAGATGGACTGAGCACCGGAAATATCGCCTTCTTCCAGAGTGCACTTCTGTGTTTCGCCCTTGCTTGAGTAACCATACATCGTTAGCTCGCTGTATATCTCATTATACAGGTCATCTAAACCTGTCGGATGACCGAACTCATGGGTGGCGATATTCTGGATGTCCATGGCTTTTATGGTGACTCCGCCCTCTCTATCTGGGTCAATGCCCCACGCAAAGAAGGTGTTGAACACAATGTCAATCTCATAGATTATCATGGTCGCTGGGTCATACCACATCACCGCTACTGCGATGTAATTCCGAGGTACAAACTTGACCCAGGACACGGTGTTCTGGCCATCTTCTGCATACCACCTTTCGGTAGTCTCGCCGCCGTACTCGAATAGGTTGGCAGCGGTCACCTCGTCCCAAGCTTCAACGGCAGCATTAACGGCCGCAACTGGGTCTTCACCAGCGACCAGGCTGACGGTAGGGTTGACATAGTAAGTGGCAGTCCCATCTAGCCACCCGCCCCACAACTCGTAATATGTGTTGTCTTTCGGTTCTACGGGTGGCTTTGGGGGTTTCCCTTTCCCCGGGCTATCAGGTCTGTCAGGTGCTACAGGGTGCACAAAGATAATCTGTTCCAACTTTTCAGGCCGACCTGCCATAGCCGGCTTTTCACCTTGTCCTGGATTATCTGATTTTGCGGCAACCAGCCCTACTGATATAACTGAAATTACAAGCAAGCCAACCAAAACAGTTATTAAGATTTTAGTTTTCATTTTTCGTTCCTTTCAATTTAATTTAATTTGATTACGAAAGGGTATAATATTACAAATTCGAAATTTGAGCCTGATAATATTATCGGAATTCTCATACGATTATTAAATAGTTTCTTTATTATCCCCCTTAATTTTATTCATAAATAGTTATTGAATCTCATTGCAATTCAACGGAACGGTTTGACAAGTCATCGTGTTTTTTTCACACTATATCCTCCCCAGCAAATACACTACGTATCCTCACCTTCTCCTCCGGAATTCTTACTAATCACGTAATATAACAGATTAAGCCCAAAAAGTCAAATGATTTATCCCGAATATTTCAGAATATTTTTCGACGGTTGTTTATCTAAATATATTAACAATAAAGCTTTAGGGTGATAATCAGGATAAAAATTTCAAAATGATGTTCTTATAATACTCAACCGCTTTTTCCACATCGCGGATTTCAATATATTCATCCGGCTTGTGGCAGAGCTGCGGTTTGCCCGGCCCAAAAATCACCACCGGTGCGCCCAACGAAGCAAAATAAGGGCCGTCCGTTGTAAAACCCACAGCCGTGGTTTCACTGGTCCCTACAGCGGAGCAAAAGTCTTTAACAAAATCACAGCCGCAATCAGTCTCTAACGGCTGCACCTGGCGCACCACGCTGACCTCCGCGTCAAATCGGGGATTTTGGGATTTCAACTTCGCAAAGATTTTTTCTAAATCGGTAATAATATCCTGATGATTTTGCTTCGGCAAAGTTCGGATGTCTATCCCGATGCTGCATTTATCCGGCACAACGTTAAGTGCTTTACCGCCCATAATCGTATTGACGCTCATAGAACACTCGCCCAACAGCTTGTGTGGCTCGGCGGGGATTTCGTAATTTTCCAGCTCATCCAGCACAGAGCGCATTGAAATTATTGCATTTACACCCAATTGCGGCGTTGAGCCGTGAGCGGCTTTGCCTTTGGTTGTAACCTGGAGCCACAGCATTCCGCGATGCGCCGTAACAATCGCAAAATCCGTCGGCTCAGGAATAACCACGCCGACAGATTCAGGCAATTGGCTCTGGTCGCTGATAATTCTTTTCGCACCGCAGCTATCGGTCTCTTCGCCCGCAGCGGCAGCAAATACAATATCTCCCTGTAATTTTATGCCGGAATCAACAATCCGCCTGATAGCGGTAACGGTCGCAGCGATGCCGCCCTTCATATCCGCCGAGCCTCTGCCATAGACTTTGCCGTCGCTTTCAAACGCCTCAAAGGGGGGCTTTTCCCACTTCGCCTCGCCCGGCCCGACAACATCGAGATGGCAGGCAAATATAAGTGCACCCTTGTGCCCGGCTGACTTTACCTGTGCGATAATATTCGCTCTGGTTTGGTCCCAGGTATCTATTCGGGAATGTATTCCCGAGCGGCTAAGCTCGGCCGAGATTACTTCCGCCGCAGCTAATTCACCCTTCTGCGGTGTGCTTTCAGCCTGAATGAGTTTTTTCAACAGCTCTTTCATAGCAGGGCGATTATACAGCCAGACGCGATAAAAGAAAAAACAGAAAAAATTTTGTTGCGGATTGAAATGTGAGTATAGATAATGGAAGGTTTGAAAATTTCAGAGCCGGGCAAAGGAGAATAAATGGGACCTGTATTGAATGGACTGATAAAACTTCAAAGTGTTGAAAATCGCCTGCGGGTTGAAAAAGCAAAACTTACAAGGTGCAGAAGAAACGTAATCATTCAGGAAAATCAAATCAGAACCCTCCAAAACGCCCTCGAGGCCAAAAAAGAGGAGGTTCAGTTGAGCAAGGTCCAGTTCGACCGCCTCGAATTGGAGCTCAAGTCCAGAGACGAACAGATAGCCAGGTTAAGAGCTTGCCTCAACACCGCAAAAACAAATAAAGAATACGCCGCAGTCCTCACTCAGCTCAACACAACCAAAGCCGACAATTCCAAGATAGAATCCCAATCTCTGGAATTGCTGAAAAATATTGAGGCCGATGAAGCCGAATGCAAAGAAATACAAAGACAGATAAATGAGCAAAAACAACATCTCGAGCAGCTCCGAACCGAAGCCGAAACGCTGGCAGGCAAATATGAGTCTGAGATAGACAAAATCCAGGCTGAATGGGACCAGGTTGCAAAGACCATACCCGCCAAACCGCTGGAGATATTCAAACGTGTCACCGAAACATACGATGGCCAGGCTGTTGCGGTCATTGAACAGCAGAACGGCAAAAAGGGAGCATATACCTGTGGCGGCTGCTTTATGGGCCTCACCGCCGAGTGTGTTAATCTGCTTATGACCAAGGACGATATAATCCGATGTTCCAATTGCACGAGGATACTTGTCCTTGGCGATGTGCAGGGAAGTTAAAAATCAAAATTGCTTTGTAGAAAACATCGTGACATAGCACGTCATTGGGAGCGGAGCGAAGCAATCTCAAAAACAGCGATAGATTTTCCTGCCTGTCACGAAAGAGATTGCCACAGCCCTTCGGGCCTCGCAATGACATTTTACAAAGGTTTCCTGCAAAGCATCTCAAATTCTTGATTATGCTTTTTCACTTTAGTAAAACATAACATGTCATTCCTGTGAAAACAGGAATCCAGAAAACCGTAGCAGTAGTGTAGTATGGATTATCGCTCCTTCGACTCTGCTCAGGACAGGTTTCGCGGGAATGATACAACGAATCAGTCGCTTTGAAGTTTTTTAGTTTTATTTTAAGGAGTTGATAAATTGTCTGATAAAATAATTGCTCACATAGACGGCGCCAGCAGAGGCAATCCGGGCCCGGCCGCTGCCGGTTTCACCTTGGCCGATTCAGCGGGAACTCAACTACTGGCGAAAGCATTTTTTCTGGGCCGGGCTACGAACAACGTAGCCGAATATACGGGTCTCGTAAAAGCTCTCGAAGCTGCAAAACAAATTGGCGCCGAACAGCTGATGGTTTTAAGTGACAGCAAGCTGCTCGTCAATCAGATTAACGGCCAATACAAGGTAAAAAGTGAGCAAATCAGGCCCCTTTTCCAGCAGGCCGTCAATTTGCTCGGTGAGTTCACAAACTGGAAGGTCCAACACATTACGAGAGAGAAAAACGAAGAAGCCGATAAACTCGTAAACCAGGCCTTAAATCTCGGACGCGATATAACCGCAACTCGCGCCCCGGGACAGGTGACCCAAACGAGCAAAGAGCGACGAGTCACAAGCGACGAGTCACGAACAAAGCCGATTCGGCTCGGCGTACTAATCAGCGGCGGCGGCACAACATTGATAAACATCCTCGAATATATCAAACAGGGTCGGTTGAATGCTAAGGTTGCTGTCGTAATAAGCTCACGCTCAACGGTGGCCGGCGTCGAGAGAGCAAAAAACGCCGGGCTGAACGTAAAAATAGTCCGCAAAAAAGACTACTCCGATGTCGATGAATTCAGCAAGCACATCGAAGATGAGCTTGCCGCCGCAAATGTTGACCTCGTCGTCCAGGGCGGCTGGCTCTGCCTGTGGAAAATACCCGACCGGTACGAAAATCGCGTAATGAATATACATCCCGCCCTGCTGCCGAGCTTCGGCGGGCAGGGCATGTGGGGACATTACGTCCACGAGGCGGTATTAAAAGCAGGCTGTAAAATAAGCGGCTGCACAGTGCATTTTTGCTCTAACGAATATGATAAAGGACCAATAATCGTCCAGCGAGCCTGCCAGGTCAAGGACGATGACACCCCTGAGACCCTTGCCGCAAGAGTTTTTGAGCAGGAATGCATCGCGTATCCACAAGCTATAAAATTGTTTGCCGAAGGTAAACTGCTTATTCAAAACAACGTGGTCAAAGTAAAGTATTGATTCGTAGCCCTGTCTGGTGAGTGGAATAAGCGAGCTAACTCGTCCCTTAGGGACTCGTGCCACAGGTAAGTTTGAAGTGCCTAAAGTGCAAAGTGCCTAAAATGTAAAGTGCCTAAATCAAAAAAGAATGAATAATGAATATCCACCGCAAGGTGTCCTCCGAAAGGAGTCCTTTGGACTGTGGAGAAGTTTGCTATTCATCCTGTGGATTTAACATTCGATATTCTTTTTTCGTAACCGTTCACGCAGGACATAATGCGTTTTTGTGTCATTGCGAGGCCTTTAGGCCGAAGCAATCTCAAAAAACGAACGGTTTTAGATTGCTTCGCTTCGCTCGCAATGACAAAAATGCGGTTTTTTCCGTGAACGCTTACCTTTTTTCAAACTTTAGCTCACTTTAGGCACTTGCTTGATAATAAATCGCTACAGTGATTTTGTTGCAACAGGTTCACTTTCCTTTGGCTCGGTTACATCAAAACCCTCAAGCTTCAAATGCTCCTCGTCCTGTACGTCAATCTTTACAAGGTTTTTGCCTTTGAATGTGCCCGCTAACACAGATTCCGAGAGAGGGTCTTCTATATAGTGCTCGATGGCTCTTCGTAACGGCCTTGCGCCGAACTCGGGATTGTAACCTTTATCGATTAGAAATTCTTTGGCCTGGTCGGTCAGTTCCAGCTTCAAGCCATGGTCGGTCAGCCGCTTGAACACCTTCGCAAGCTCGTAATCAACAATGGTTTGCAAATCTTCTCTTGTTAGTGCTCTAAAGACTATCGTATCATCAACCCGGTTCAAAAACTCCGGCCTGAAGTGATGCTCGACCTCTTTCTGAAGAATCTCTTTCATCTTCTCGTAATTCGCCTCAGCGCTCTTTTTGCTGAAACCAAAGCCGGATTGATTTTTAATCAGCTCGGCTCCAATGTTGCTCGTCATAATTAGGATGACGTTCTTAAAATCAACGCTTCGTCCAAAGCTGTCGGTCAGCCTGCCGTCGTCCATAATTTGAAGAAGAATATTGTAAACATCCGGGTGTGCCTTTTCTATTTCATCCAGCAGAAGCACAGCATAAGGCCGCCGTCTAACCCTTTCGGTCAATTGTCCACCTTCTTCGTAGCCCACATACCCGGGAGGAGCACCCACCAGCCGGCTCACGTTGTGCTTCTCCATAAACTCGCTCATGTCCAGACGGATAAGAGAATTTTTATCGCTGAACAAAAACTCCGCCAGAGCTTGTGCCAGCAGTGTCTTTCCAACGCCACTGGGACCCAGTAATATAAAACAGCCCATCGGACGATTCGGGTCCTTCAGGCCGCTTCTGCTGCGCCTTACCGCTTTGGCAACAGCGTTGATTGCCTCATCCTGAGAAACCACTGTCTTATGCAGCTCACCTTCAAGCTCCAGAAGTCTCTGGGTTTCCTTCTTCTCCAGTTTCGTCAGCGGAACACCCGTCATATTGCTGACGACCTCCGCAATGGTCTCTGTATCCACGACGCCGGTCGTTTCTTTATTTTCGTCGTACCATTTTTTATACAGTTGCGTCTTGTCATCAAGAAGCTGCTGGGCTTCGTCTCTCAGTGCCGCCGCATGCTCATAGTCAGCGTTTCTGACAGCCTCGTCTTTTTCTATTTGCAGTTTTTCTATTTCTTTCTCTATCTGCGTCAAATCCAGTGGCGGAGTCATATTCTTGAGTCGAACTCGTGCACCGGCTTCATCGATGACATCGATTGCTTTGTCGGGCAGGCACCTGCCGCTAATGTATCTGGTTGATAGCTCTACCGCCTGGTAAAGGGCCTCGTCGGTAAAGTGAACCTTGTGGTGTTCCTCATAGCGGTCCTGAAGTCCTCTGAGAATATCCAGTGTCTCATCTTTTGAAGGCGGCTCGACAATTATCGTCTGAAACCGCCTCTCAAGGGCGCCGTCTTTTTCGATATGTTTTCTGTACTCGTCCAGAGTAGTAGCACCGATACATTGAACTTCTCCCCTGGCAAGGGCAGGCTTGAGCACATTCGATGCATCAATAGCGCCCTCGGCTCCGCCGGCTCCCACAAGCGTATGCAGCTCGTCAATGAACAAAATAACGCTCTTGGCCCTTCTGACTTCGTTAATAACTGCCTTTATTCGCTCCTCGAACTGCCCGCGATATTTTGTCCCGGCCACCATCATCGCCAAATCAAGCACCACAATCCGCTTGTCTTTCAGGATTTCCGGCACCTGCTTGTTGATTATCTGCTGGCTCAGGCCCTCGACAATAGCGGTCTTGCCAACTCCTGCTTCGCCCAGCAGAACCGGATTGTTTTTCGTGCGTCGGCAGAGTATCTGCACCAATCGCTCAATCTCTTTCTTTCTGCCTATCACCGGGTCAAGCTCATTGTCGGCTGCCAATTGTGTAAGGTCTCTGCCGAAGCTGTCAAGTGCCGGCGTCTTGCTTTTCGGCTTTCGCCCTATCGTTGGACTCATCTTCATTCCGAGAGGTCCGTTATCAACTACCGCCCCCAACAGATTCAGCACCTCCTGGCGCACGTCCTCAAGCTTCAAGCCAAGATTCATAAGAACCTGGGCCGCTATACCTTCGCTCTCCCGCAGCAGACCCAACAGGATATGTTCGGTACCTACGTAATTGTGGTTAAGTGAACGGGCCTCTTCGATTGCGTACTCAATAACCTTCTTGGCTCGCGGCGTCTGAGGCAGCTTGCCCATCGTAACCATATCCGGGCCGCTCTTGACCAGCTTCTCAACCTCCAGCCGCAGCTTCTTGATATCCACGTCCAGGTTCTTCAGAACCGTAGCACCAACTCCGCTGCCTTCCTTAACCAGCCCCAGCAGGATATGTTCGGTCCCTATGTATTCGTGGTTAAATCGCTGGGCCTCCTGGTTGGCCAACGCCATAACCTTACGTGCACGGTCTGTAAAACGCTCAAACATCTTTTACCTCGAAATCTGCTTTCAGAATATACTAAAGCTCCCCTTTATCACTCGTGCCCAAATGAGTTACGAGTATCGAACATCGCTTGTCCGCCGTGGCTTCAGCGAAGGCGGAAGCATCGAGTATCAATCTATATTATACCACACTCACCTAATTCTGTCAAATAAACAAAAACCTACCCTGAATCCCCCTTCACGGGGCTGAGAGTACCTACATTTATATCCCTCAAATTGGGCTGATGTTCGTTTTCGGACTAACATTTTTCTTTTTCAGTTTCAATTTTATCGACAAAAACAAACACCGACTTTTCAGTTACCTGCCCGGCTAAGGACTTTTTCTTTCGTCCGGATGCTCGGATTCTTTATCTTTTGCAGATAAAGAACCCTGCACTTTTCACCGGTATGTTTGGCAGAGCGGCAGGGTCTTGACAGAAACAACTATGGCAGACATATTCCGATAAAAGGTTATAATGAGGGCTATTGCTGTTATCCGATTGAATCTGTGACTTGTCATTCCATATCTTCACCGGCTGCTTATCGAAGGTACTGTTGTTTTGCCAATTTCGATAGTAATCATAGACGCTCTGCCAAGGCCCAAATCGCTCGGGCAAATCCCGCCATGGTGCTGCTGTGCGGAGAATCCATAAGATGCCATTGAGCATTTGGCGTGGGTCGCGAGGCTTGCGACCGGTTGTGGCCGTCCGTTTTGGCAATAACTGAATCTCTTTTTTATAGTGTGTAAAGACTCTGTTAGATGTTAGCAGTAAGAATAGTAAACTCGCCGTTTTCAAAAAAGATGTCCTTTACTTGAACGCCTTTAATATTCTTTTCTTCAAGCAGTCTGTCAATATCAACAGAAATATTCGGATATTCAAGTTTCATACAAACCGGTATTTTGAGTTTCAGTGCCTGATTGAGCCAGCTCACGGCTTTGTTCAGATGGCCGCTGACAATGGTAAGCTCAAATATCGCATTGTCATTGTCAAAACTTATATATCTTAACGAAGCGGGAATAAACGGCAAAACGAACGAGTCGGTCCTTATAACGAAATGGACTCTTCGACCTTTGACCCTCGCACGTATTATCTGACGGGGTAAAAGCTCATTGGAAATCAGGATTTTTAGAAGCTCCTCAAGACTAAAAGTTATTTTTGCCATAGTTATCCTGTACCGGATTTTCTAAGGCTCATTTTTTTTTGATAATCCCGGCTATGGGCAATATTTGAAGATATTGGCGATGAAATATTTATTGGTCCGATGTATTTTTTGGCAACTACGATATCATCAAACCAAACCTTGCTGATGTATCCGGGGGGAGCTTTGGTGATATATAGCAGAACCCAGAGGAAATTCAACTTCAATTCATCGACACTTCGCCATTGAAAGCCCTCAAACGGCTCACCTTCCGGATTCGGGATAAAGCTGTCCCATACCCATCCGCCTTTTGGAAATCCTTTGCCAAGGTAACTGGTTACCTGGTCATTTTTTCTCCAGGGCTTACCATCAATCCATATCGCCTGCCGGCCATTGTGCTCGGTAACGGGGTCGTTCATTTTCATCATTAGCTCGACACATATCCACTTGCCTCGCTCGGCTTTGAGGTTCCGGTCGTTGATGAAGTCATGGCCCCAGGATTTTCTGTCCGGCGAAGACCTCATCCCCATCCAGTAGGAATAGAAATCCCATCGCCAATTCCTGCCGAACGGCTCAACACCGGTGGTAAATCGCTCATTGCCGGCTGGACGAATTCCCGCCCCTCCCTGAGGCCAGGGCGTTGGAGGATTGTAGCCTCCAACGTGGAAAAAATGGTGTATAGGATAGCAGTTCGGGTCAAATTTTACATAGAAACGTACAAAGAGTTTTTCATAGCCAGGCAAAAGACGCCTGTACAAATGCCCACCCGTACTCTTACCACCAACATGCGTCATCAAAAGAGAATGTTTGCCGGCACTGCCTGCGGGCACGTCAGGGGAAAGCGACATAATCTCAATATCCTTTACACTTTCCCACCGCGCCTTTATAGCATCCATAGAACCTTCTTCAAAGTTCTCTGTAAAAATCACATCCTGGTCGTTTTCAATTCCTTTATCGCCCTTGTATTTACTCGCCAGAGCATTCCTGACTACCGAGTCTGCTTTATCTTTGGGGGTACAGCGAATATCTTTTTCGGACACTTCGATTTGAGGTTCTGTTTCTGATAAGACATTGTAACCACTGGGAACTGGATTGACTACATTAGCTATAAACAATGAAACACTGATGCAGAGAAGAACGCTCAGTACTGGCGCAGCAGGCATTAAACATGGACCTCCACTTGGCGGGTACTCACAGTAAGAGGCATCCCTTTTTCAGCTCGGACTTCCAAACATTCCTTGATTGCCTCCCGAATGTTACTCTCAGCCTCTTGTTCGGTTTTGCCTTGACTTACACAGCCAGGGATAGATGGACATTCGGCGATGAACACTCCGTCTTCGTCCCGAAATATAGTGATAAAGAACTTCATGTTTTTTCACTCTTTTATTCTCGACATATTAACAGCTAACATATACTGGGGAACCAGGATTCGGACCTGGACTAACTGATCCAGAGTCAGTCGTGCTACCGTTACACTATTCCCCAATCATTCATTTAACTATAACCAAACACTAACAATCCATTTATTGCTATTTAGTTCCTGTTGCGGGAAGAGGATTTGTCATTCCCGCGAATGCGGGAATCCAGCTTTTTCGCCCTGGACCGCTGCTCCCCGCTTCCGCGGGGACAAGTTTACACCTGCGAAAGCAGGTGCAGGGGTAACATCATTTGTTTTTGTTTTTCACAACAGATACTATCTATTTTTTTTAACAGTAAGTCCACTATATTCAAGCAATTTCCAGGCTGATGGCAGGACCGCCGCCGCCAATGCTATCTTCAAAAGGTCGCCGACAAGAAAAGGATATAATCCCACAGCCGGCACAGCTCTGTTGATACCCGTCAGGCAGCACAGCCAGAGCAAACCAAAAGCATAAATGACGATATTGCCCAAAACCATCGCCAAAACGGTGGTTCCAATCCGCCTGTCCCATCCCTTCTGTGCCAACAATCCTGTGATGTATGCAGCGGGAATGAAACCGACCAGATACCCTCCGGTCGGCCCTATTAGTACCGCAAAACCGCCACCCATCGCAAAGACGGGCAGTCCCGCCGCTCCCTGTATTATATACATAAGAACGCACAAGCTCCCTCGCCGGCTTCCGAGCAGCATCCCTATCGTCAGCACAGCAAAGGTCTGAGCGGTGATGGGAACAGGACTAAAGGGGAGCAGAATCTTGACCTGGGCACACAGGCCGATGAGCAAAGAGCCGCCAATAACCAGAGCAGTATCATACAATACGGCACTCCTTCTCTCACAAGGCCGCAGAAGGTCAGCTACAGTTGCATTCACCAGCATATTTACTCCCTGAAAAAAAATACGATGCTCCCACAATCTCTGAAAGCACTATATCCTGCCGGTCATTATATTTGAAGCTCCTTGTTGCGTCAAATGACATATTGCGGACCTTCCAGAATTCTGAAATACACAGCGTCCACAGGCAAAGTAATACAAAATCAATAGTCAGTGGTCAACAAACAAAAGTGCCTACTGAGCAGCCCTTTTGCAGTCATATTTTTCATCTCTGCAGCGGCGCAATAGCGGCGATAAGCCGATTCTGAGATAGTTTGTTTCCGGCTTTTTTTGCGGGGAAAGCCGATTTGATGTATAATAATTTTGTAAAGTATCGCCGAGATAGCAGGAAAGTCCGAAACTAACTAAGGGAACAGAATACTCATTTTGCGCATCAAATCGATATACAAAATGACGACAGATGCGGAAGGGGGTTATATGAACAAGTCAAGAGGGTTCACGTTAATAGAGTTATTGGTTGTAATTGCCATTATTGCCTTATTGATGGCGATATTGTTGCCGTCATTAAACCGGGCAAGGAAACAGGCAAGGTCAGCGGCGTGTCAGATGAACCTGCGCTCATGGGGCCAGGTCTGGTCGATGTATTGCAATGATAACGATGGCTATTTCTGTATGGAATCCGACCTGGTTGATTGGCCGCGTGGAAATTGGATAATTGAGCTGCGACATTTATACCGGACAAGGTCAGGAATTCTAATATGCCCGATGGCTAAGAAACGGCTGGCCAGCGGGGCGGACCCGGTAAGCCATGGCAGCACGTTCAGGACATACATCATGGGGACGGGCGGACCAGGCATGCAGCAGGAAGAAGGCAGCTATGGAGCAAATTGCTGGCTTTTTAATGCACGGCCAGGGCAGGATGTTATTCAACAGCGTCCGGTTGAATGGAACTGGAAGGGCACCGATGTTAAAAACGGAAACCAGATACCCGTCTTTGCCGACACCATGTGGCGGGGAGGAGGGCCCTTCTATCAGAACAACAGCCCTCAGTCTATCCGGATTGCCCCTCCCGAATATGATGGTCAGTGGGTGGCCGCTAACCATGAAATGAAGCATTTCGCCATTAACCGGCACAATGAGTCAACAAATCACGTCTTTTTGGACTGGTCTGTTAGAAAGGTAGATATAAAGGAATTATGGAAACTCAAGTGGCATCGGGAGTACAACATCAACGGCGGCTGGACAATGGCAGGCGGGGTTACTCCGGGTGACTGGCCGGCTTGGATGAGGAAATTTAAAGAATACTAAAGAATTGCCCGGTCTCTTAAGTCCATTGAACAACCTACTTAACCTTTTGCTGAACAGAGCGATGAATCCCACGGCTGCAGGCACCGATAAATATTCTCCCGCCAGAAAGAGTCCGAGTGTTCCGCCAACAATCCATTGTGGCTCATACTATCAACAGGGCAGTGGGAAACTATGCTTTGGAAAAAAGTCTTACAATCGTCGTGACCTTAAGACACAATCAGATACTTACATGGCACAAAACCGCCAGCGCCCAAAGCAAGTCTTTTTTAGCTACGACCTTCGTCTCGTACCTTTCATTTATCGGTATCAGATGGACATCTGTTTTTGTTGTTCTTATGAGCTTGCAGGTAACGCCTATTTGATTTGCAACACGAGCAACGCTGATTTGACCCTGCGCCGCCGGCACCGATGGACTTAATATCACAACGTCACAATCATTTATCCTCGGTGACATACTGTCACCGTCCACATGCAGGGCAAAACTGTCAGGGAACAGCTTATGAATCTCCTCGCACTGTACAAATTCGACTATCTGCTCCTGCTCTTGCCCACAAACCTGAATAAGATTAGCCTGCTGCTTCCTGATTCCATCCACCAAAGGCCTCGCCTGCAAATCAACCGAGACCGTGCCATCTACAGAACCAATGATTTCCTTGCCGATATGCTTTTTCACCAGCTCATCAAGCTCGGTAATAGCTTGTTTCGGTTCCGGGAGAAATGTTTGTTCCCAAAAATGAACCATCCCCGCCGCGGTTCTACCAAGCACAGGTATCCATCCAGGCCGAGCCGGTTTGGACGGCAGAATCCCGGAGCGAAATCCTCCCTTAATCCCTTTTTGCTCGCATAATATCTCAATAAAAGCCAAAACCGCTTCTGTCAGCTCAGGATTGTCTGTAAACAACACGTCTAACCTTTGCAGAAGTTCGCTATTTTGCCCAAATGCAGGTTTTTTTCCAACGCTTCGGCCTGTCAGCAACCATTCCAAATCCGCTCCTGTAACCTCACATATCTTCAGCAGTATCTCAATTGGGGGAATTCTGTTGTTTTCGTAATAGTTGTAAGTAGAAGGACTTATGTTCAAAGCGCGGGCAAATTTGCTTTTACCCCTACTGCCTACATATTGCTCACGTAGAGATATGAGCCTCGCAATTATTGATTTTCCGTCAAATTTATTCATATATTTTACGCAATTGTAAAATTTCTATTTACATTCTTACGCATATGTGTTAATATTTCGATTAAAACAATTTCTAATATTTGTATTTTAGACCTAAATACGAATTTTGTCAAGAAAGGAATCGTAAAGAAAATGTCAAAATCTACAAAAAAAACAAAAAGAGGAACTACATCAAAAAAACCAAAGAAAATGGAAAAATCCTCAGCAAGCCAATCAAAAGCAGAAGAATATGTAGGCTATCTTTTGGAATTACACAAGCTGCAAGGGGTCCTTCTGAACCGTTTGCACAGAGAAGTTTAACGAAAGACAGGGGTATCTCCGCGAAAACCTGGATTTTTGTTTAACCAAAGCCTTTTCGGGAAAAAGGTTAAGGGCTTTCGAATGATACGGAGAAGATGGCTGCCCATAGAAAATTAAAGACGAAAAACAAAAGGATTAGTTTACGCAAAAGCGAACGTTTTGCAAACGACGTAAAATGGGATATTGAAAGCGAATTGTGTCAACCTATGCTACGGTGGACTTTCGGCACAGACAGGTCAACACGAGCGTTTGGAACCGCCGGGGGATGGAGGACAGAAGAAGGAAGACAGAAGATGGAGGACGGATGGCCGACAAGGAGGGAATATCGAATCCGCCACTGGCGAACCTTCGGTATCGATCAAGGAATATTGAGTGATGAAGGATTATAGGTGAGGATAAGGACGGAGAGCAAGGGAACAGGAGAATGGAGAATTTAAAATTGAGGATTTAGTTCCTTCGATACTCCGACTCCGCTTCCCGCACCAAATGACCCCCGGTCCGCCGGTGTGCAAGAGCTAACCCTGGGGTCAGCCGGCAGGAGACTTTCCTTCGATTTTACTCAGGACAGGTTTGGTACGGGAAAGGCAGGGCAGGCACTTTTGCTTCGACTTTCGCTTTTCTCCAGTTTGCCATTGCCGACCTTTTATGAGGGTGCTGAAAAAGCATCCCGAATTCAGAAGATTTTGCTTGACGAGAAAACAACTGATTTGGTATAAACAGAAGAAGTGAAGTTTGTGCTCGTGGAGAGTGTGCCCTGAGCGCAGCCGAAGGGTCGAATAGACGCGTATCTGTGAATCTTCGGTCTCCCAGCGGTCACAATTTTGCTGTTTTTTTCAAAGGAGGAGCTATTATGTCTGGGGTATAAAGCTGGAGTGAAATACTGTGTGCTCGCACTTGCGGTAACGCGAGTACAGGTGCTTCACAGTGAAAAGATTTTACATTTCGATTAACAATCTAAATTTAACTTTTGAAGGAGGATTATTATGTCTAAAAAATTGATTTATTTGGCTTCTTTTGTTGTGGTGTCAGGCATGGTCAGTAACGCCAATGGCCAATTGGGCAAGGGCAACATTCTGTACGAGTACTGGAACGGCATCACCGGCACGGCGGTTAGCCAGCTCACTAACGACCCCCGTTATCCTGACAACCCGGATGAAGGTGAGTGGCAGCAAAGTTTCGAGGGACATGTCGATTGGCGCGATAACTACGGCACTCGTGCTCGCGGTTATTTATACCCACCGGCAACCGGTGATTACACCTTCTGGATTGCCGGTGACGACGAATGCCAACTATGGTTGAGCACTAATGATGACCCGGCCAAGGTAGTGCGAATCGCCAACGTGTCGGGCTGGACGCCCGCACGCGATTTCTTAAATACCGGTGGAGGAGTCGGCGGCCCCGAGCAAAAGTCCAAACCTGTCTCCCTGCAGGCCGGTCGGAAGTACTACATTGAGGCGCTTATGAAGGACGGCACCGGCGGTGACAGCCTGGCCGTCGCCTGGGGAGGTCCGACTATTGGCAGCGGCCCTGTGCTCATCGAGGGCAAGTATCTATCGCCCGTGATCCGACCTGTCGATTTGATAGCCCGTAATCCTGACCCTGCCGATGGCTCCATCCTTCCGGATACATGGGCGAGCCTTACCTGGTCGGCGGGAGTTACCGCAGTCTCGCACGATGTGTACTTCAGTGACAATCTTGCCGATGTGGAAGCCCGCGCTGCTGAGGCATCGCTGGGTAACCAGTCTTCGACGAATTTTCTTGCCGGCTTTCCGGGATTTCCTTTTCCGGACGGTTTTGTTCCGGGCACCACTTACTACTGGCGGATTGACGAAATTGAGGCCAATGGTACTACAGTACACAAAGGCAATGTCTGGAGCTTTATGGTTCCCCCAAAGACCGCCTACAACCCAGACCCGGCCGATGGTGCCGATTCTGTAGACCCAAATATAGTCCTTAGCTGGACGGGAGGTCTCGGGGCGATAATGCACTACGTGTACTTCGGTGACGATTTTGATGTTGTGAAAAATGCTGCTGGGGGTATGCCCTGGGGTTCTACAACCTATACTCCCGGTACGCTTGAATTAGAGAAGGCTTACTACTGGCGGATTGATGCATTCTACGGCTTCGAGACATGTAAAGGCGATGTCTGGGGCTTTATGACTCCGGGCGCCGTCGCGAATCCGAAGCCATCTAACGGCGCTGTGGATGTAAAGCATACACAGATTCTTAAGTGGGTTGCCGCAGATAGTGCCGCTTCACATCAGGTCTTTTTCGGCACAGATAAAGAAGTCGTGCGCAACGCCAATACAAGCTCACCTGAGTATAAAGGCACCAGGAACCTCGGTTCCGAGAGTTATGACCCAGGAAAACTCCAGTGGGATACTACCTACTATTGGCGTGTTGATGGGGTCAATAATGCCAATCCCAAAAGTCCCTGGGTAGGCCTTGTCTGGAGCTTTACGACAGCCGACTTCATTGTAGTAGACGATTTTGAAGACTACGGTATGGGCAACAATGAAATATGGTGGTCGTGGAAAGATGGGCTTGGCTATGCCGCGCACGGTAATGAACCGGCCTATCCCGGAAACGGGACCGGCGCAGCCGTGGGCGACGAAAATACGGCTTCTTATACCGAGGAAACTATCGTTCACGGAGGCAGCCAAGCAATGCCGCTCTTCTATGACAACAGCGTCCTCAAGTATTCGGAGGCCCAGAAGACGCTGACTTATCCACGTGACTGGACAGAGAACGGCGTCAACACGTTGACGATTTGGTTCAGGGGCGATTCAGCTAACGCTGCTGAGACGTTGTATGTTGCTCTCAATGGCAGCGCTGTCGTCTCTCATGATAATCCAAAAGCAGCACAGATAAGAACCTGGACGAAATGGAATATCGACCTGCAGGCATTTGCAGACCAGGGCGTGAACCTTGCCAATGTCAATACGATTGCTCTTGGTCTTGGCAACAAAAAAAGCCCGGTAGCCGGCGGTTCAGGTACAATGTACTTTGACGATATTGGTCTGTATCCTCCGGCGCCGTAAGCCCGGATTCGGCAATTAAGATTGCGCGGTTGACCCCGTTAGATAAAGTCGTATTTTTCACATCTAATAGGGTTGATACAGCAGATTCGTGTCAATTTGGGGTCTATACCGATTTGGTATAGGCCCTTTTTTGTTAGTAATCGGTGAATGGTGAGTTGGGGAGACAGAAGACCGGGAATGGAGACAAGGGAATATTGAATATCGAATAAAGAATAGCGAATATTGAAGAAGAAAAAGTCAAGGGAGAAGGACAGATTATTTTAAGCAATACCGAATTTGCCCCTCCATAGGCGGGCCTTTGTCGTGAGCGAACCTTTGGTATCGAAAAAGTTACGGGGTCAGACGTTTTGCGTTTGAATGTTGGATTCGGCGGTGTTTTGTTCGCCGGGTTTAAATGGCAGCGGCTCGGCAAACTGAACTGCAATGCGTCGCAAAAAGCTATTGACATTATCAACGCGACAGACCTGGGCTGAACGGGTGAAATTTGCCATATCGAAGGAATCATCCGGGCCATAATGGGGGATACTAAAACGAGCTGTTATATGCTGGCCGGTGTAGGGGCAACCATCGTCGGCGTGGCAGGTAAACGCAGCACCCCTGCTGGAAACATCAACCATCTGACCCTGCGAGAGCATCTCATTAGGGTCCTCCGCAAACCAGATTGGCCAATAATAACGCAGTCTTTGTTCTGTTCTTCGCTCGTTTGGCTTGTCCATTATAAACACCCTTTAAATCTGCTTTTTTTTGTTTTAACGACTTGCGAATCGACAGATTTGAGGGGCGACTTTACAAGGGAACGCCGAGAAAATCGCGGCTCACCTAACTGATAGGCGTAGTTTGTGGTTTTTTGGTTTATTACTGTGGGAAATCGGTTTAAAGTTTTTTATAAGATTTTTAGCCTTTGTCGAGGATATTCCTATAACGTTAAATTGAGTTAAGATCGAAATCAACAAGAAGATTGATTTTATTTAGACTAAAATGGACAGTTCGATTGTGTTATAGGTGACGAACGTTCGTTCTAAGACAAAACGTGCAGGATTTAGATGATAGAAGACAGGCTGCTTATATGGAGATTGAAGTTTGGCAGCACCGATGCTCTGTGCCGTATCTATAAGAAGTACAAGGATAATCTGCTAAGGCTGGCATCGGCCCTCTTGAATGACCAAACCGCTGCTGAAGATATAGTACACGACTGCTTTGTATCTTTTGCACAATCTCCGGAGAAATTAAAGCTTTACGGAAGTCTCAAAAGCTATCTGGCAACCTGTGTTATAAATCGTGTACGCAATGCAAAGAAAATAAGACAGCGACAGGAAACTACCGGCCTGTATGAGGCTGAGTCAGCCGTGTCAAATTCAAAAAGGCCGGAACAGTGGATTATCGACAGCGAGCAATTAAGACAGCTTAATGACGCACTTGCTCAGCTTCCGGAGCAGCAGCGAGAGGTAATAATCCTGCATCTCCAGGGAGGGATGAAATTTAAGGCAATTGCCGAACTGCAGGACGTTTCAATTAACACCATCCAGAGCAGGTACCGATATGGATTGGATAAGCTGCGGTCGATTTTAGATAGCGAGGCCGAATTATGAGACCGGCAAAAAATATAGAAAAGTTAATTAAAAATATTGATATTGATACCAACACCAAAATGGATAAAGCCGTCCTTGATAATGTCCTCAAGGCATTTGAAAACTCAAAAAAGCCGGCTGCAATTGAGCCGAATATATGGAGAATAATCATGAAAAGTAAAATAACCAAATTCGCTGCCGCAGCGGCGGTGATAATTATCGCGGTACTCTTAGGTTTACATTATTTTGGTGGGTCAATTGATGGTGCGAGTGTCGCATGGGCAGACATAGCAGAAAAGGTCCAGAAAATCCCAACGGTTGTCTACAAAATGAAGACGGAAATGACGGGGCTTTCCAACATGCCAAAAGATAAGGTGGTTACCATGGAAACGGTTGTTTATAATTCACTGGAATTCGGCGTGCGTCAGGACAGTGTGGCAGAAGGCAGAGTGCTTTCGCAAACTTACCTGGATATGCCAAAGAGACTGGCCATCATCGTGCAACCGCTTGCGAAACAATATATGAAGATGACATTAACCGATCAGCAGGTGAGCAAGTTTGGACAGAGCGATACTCGAGAGATTATAAAGGACTTTGCCGAATTTGGTTATACAGAACTTGAACACAAAAACATAAATGACATTGACGCCGAGGGCATTGAAGTCAACGATGTGCGCGTTTTCGGCGGTACGTTTGAAACGTTGAAAGGCCAGTTGTGGGTAGATGCAAAAACTCAGCTTCCAGTCCTTATGGAATGTGATTGCACCGCAGACAACAATTCAGTACATACCAAAATGACTATGTATGATTTCAAATGGGATGAGGAGTTAAGCAAAAGTATTTTCGAACCCAACATCCCATCTGATTACAAATTGGCGGTTCAAGGGAAGATGCCGGATATGTATGATGAAGCAACGGTATTTACGGGATTAAAACTGTTTGCTCAAATGTCCGGAGGCAAATATCCAAGCAGTATGTCTATGATGACTATTGTTAAAGAAGGAGGGCAATATGCGACGGACAAGCATGCAGAGCCCAATCAACGCGATATGATGGATATTGGCGGAGCAGCCATGTTTTATGCGATGCTGGTCAAAGAAAAGAAAGATCCCGCCTATTACGGCGACAAAGTCGTAGCGAAGGATGCCGATGCTATTTTGATGCGATGGAAAATCTCTGATAATGAATACAGAGTAATATACGGCGATTTGACGGCAGAAAATGTTTCAACAGAACAATTGGCTGAATTGGAAGCAACAATTTCTAAATAACAACAATATCGAAGTAAACGTAAAAGGCCGGGCTGATTTTACTCGGCCTTTTTTATGCGCTTTTTTAATCAATCGTTCATTTGCCGAACGAGCTTGCAGAATTCTCTGCCGCGATGCTCGAAATTGTCAAACATATCGTAGCTTGCGCAGGCGGGGCTTAATAAGACGACATCGCCGCTTTTAGCGAGCCGATTCGCCAACTGGACTGCCTGGGTGAGAGAATCAACGGTTTCGACTCTCGTAGCTCGTATCTCGTGTCTTGTGTCTCGTTTGTTGAGATTGCCTCGTCGTCCAGCACCAATTGAGCTTAGGCTTACGCCTAATTGGTGCTGGACTCCTCGCAATGACATTTTTGCGTTATTTATTGCTGATGCGATTTTTGGGGCGGTCTGGCCGAGCAAGATAGCAGCTTTGGCGTTAGTGGCTATTTTTTGTCCGAGCTCGTCGAAGGGTAAATCCTTGTCATATCCGCCGGCAATAATAATCACAAGCTGGTCAAAGGCCTCTAATGCAGTAATGGCACTTTGCGGTGTGGTAGCCTTGGAATCATTGTACCAGCAGACGCCGTTTATTTGTTCTACAAGCTCAAGCCGATGAGGCAATGCCTTAAAATCAGGCAGGGCCTTCTTAATACTGTTATCGGCAATACCAAAGTGCCTCGCTATATTGACGGCGGCAGCAAGGTTCGAAAGGTTGGCCCGGCCGGGCAGTGTGAAACTATCTCGAATCTCCTTGCTTACATCGTCAGTTGAAAACTTAGTGCAAATCCTGCCGGCGTCTTTGCTGTATTTTTCAAACCATTCGACAGCAATTTTGTCTTCAGCGTTGAATATGGAAACTGCAGGGCTGTTTTCAGTAGGGTGGGGCTTGCCCCACCAAGTTTTGTTCGGTGGGCTAAAACCCACCCTACGCACCTGAAATTTGAAGATATTTTCCTTGGCGGCGCAGTAATTGGCAAATGTGCCATAGCGGTCAAGATGGTTCGGTGTAAGATTCGTTAAAAGTGCGACTTTCGGTGCTTTTTGAATCTCCGCTAATTGCCCAAGCTGAAAACTCGAAAGCTCCAGGACAACCAAATCACTCGCTTTAATCTTATCCAGAATAGTTAATAACGGCTGATTGCCGATGTTGCCGCTTAACCAAACGTATTCGTCGCTCGTCGCTTCCGCCTCGGCGGACTCGTCGCTCGTATTTTTTAGAAGATGGGCGGTCAGGGCGGCTGTTGTGCTCTTGCCGTTGGCTCCGGTAATGCCGATTATCTGTGCGGGGCATAGTTCAAAAAAGATGTTTATCTGGGACGTAACAAATCTGTTGTTTCGACGGGCCAGCTCGAGAAACTCATTATCAGCGGGGACTGCAGGATTGGCTATGATGATTTCAGCTTGCTTAAAATCGGCCGGGTCGTGCGAGCCGAGATGAAATTCTATGTCAGGAAATTCGTTAAGTTCGTTGATAGAATCGTTTAGATGCTCGGCTGAAGCAAAATCCGTTACTGTTACTTTTGCGCCGGCCCTTGCAGCAAATTCAGCGACATCGACTCCGCCGCCGAAGTGTCCTAAGCCCATAACCAGAACTTTCTTGTCAGTGAAAAAATCTTTGTTCATAATTCCTTTATAAGAGACTTAAAAAACGGTTATCCTGTGTTTTCTTCCGCCTTGTACCCACGATAAATACAAACAACACCGGCTGTTGACTGATTCGCCTGTACTTTTTTAAAACCGGCTTCTTTCATAAGTGCGCAAAAATCGTCAGCGCTATAAAAATTCTCAACGGTTTTGCCAAAATAACGATAGGCATAATTATCCCCGGAGACCACACAACCAATAATTGCGAGCAGACAGCGAAGATATAAAAGATAACAACTTCTTATTATTCGCACCTTCGGCAATGAAAATTCCAGTATCAAAGACATACCGCCCGGTCTCAAGATTCGGTGCATTTCTTTAAGAGTCTCAAATGTATCGGTGGTGTTCCTGATACCAAAAGCAATTGTTACTACATCGAAGCTGTTTTCAGTGAAGGGTATTCTGGCTGCATCAGCCTGCATCAAGCTGATATGTTCTGTGAGTTTGTGACTGTTTATTTTCTCCCGGCAGATAGCCAACATATTTTCCGATATATCGAGTCCGACAGCTTTAGCTATGTTGCGGTTTTCGCGAAACAATGAAATTAATAGGTCGCCCGTGCCGGTTGCCAAGTCAAGAATTTCCAATTTACCCTTTCTGCTCGAATTTAAATATTTAGCGACCTTGCGACGCCAGAAAAAGTCCTGCCCGAAGGACAACAAGTGATTAAGAAGGTCGTAACGCGGCGCTATCCGGTCGAACATTCCGCAGATATCAACTTTGTTTCTAAAAGTTTCGCAGGTATCGGAAGGTTGCAGAGACATTTTTCCTATTTTAGATGAAGTTTTGAATTTTATGTTACGGTTCTACGTTTTTCGCTTTGTGTTTTTCGTCTTTATATCAAGGTTTGCATTGCGTTTGCCAAATCGACCTTTGCGTCGATGACGGCCTGCTCGATGCATCTTTTCCAGTCGTCGCCGAACTGGCCTTTATATATCGGCTTTTCATAGGCATAGATTATTGAGCGTGATGCGTTGATTAAAGCTCCGGTGCCGTCTGTTTTGCAGAACCGGACACAGTCGGCAGCCCCGGCGCCCTGAGAGCCGTAGCCCGGGACGAGGAACCATACCTTTTCATACTTTTGGCGCAGAGCAGTTGTTATTTCCGGCGCAGTACCGCCCACTACCATTCCCACATTACTGTAGCCGTGCGTGCCGATTCGTTCACCCTTGTTGGCGATTTGGCCGACGACTTCGGCGAGCTTTTCATACATTGTCTGGCCATTAGCGTCGGTAAAATCCTGAATAGCGGCTGCGGAAGGATTGCTGGTACGAACCAGCACAAAAATACCTTTACCCTGCTTGTCGGCCATATTTGCAAAAGGTTCGATACAATCAGCACCTATGTAACCGTTAATAGTTATGGCATCGGGGGCCAGTGTGTCCTCGAGGCCGGCCAGTTCCGGATTTTCGAGATGAGCAGCGGCGTAAGCTTCTGCGGTGTGGCCTATGTCGCCTCGTTTTACGTCGCCGATTATTTCCAGGCCCAGCTCGTCAGCCTCGGAAATCAAGGAATAGTAAGTCTCCAGGCCTTCCCAGAGATACTTTTCAAAAAACGCAATGTTTATCTTCACGGCAGGTACCATCGGCGCAACGATTCGCATCGTCTGAGTGCAAAAATCGAAGATAGCATCGACAGCGGCGGCGGCATCAAGCTCATCGTTCATCTGGCGATGGTCTCTTATCGCAGAGGGCAGTCTGGTATAGACGGGGTCCAGCCCGACAATCAAGGAAGTTTTCTTGGTTTTGACGGCGTCGCAAAGACGGTCAGCAAAATGACTTGCCATATTCTAAATCCTCACAATTGGAAAAAACTTTTAATAAACATTTGAACCACTATAATCATATAAATGGATTCGAGCAAGACAGAAATACAAGGTATGAAAACAGATTTGAAAATTCGCAAAAAAGCAAGATTCAAAAAACTGGTCTGCTGGCTCCTGGTCGATTTGGCGGTAGCGGCCATCATCTTCGCTATACTCTTATACAGGCCCGGTCGCTATAAACCGACCGATTTCGGCTCCGGAAGCCACGAGCGGGGACAGGTCAGTCCATATCTGACAAATGATTTATCGCCTAAAATTTATAACGGTGCTCAGCGTGCCGAGCCGTTCGAGGTGGTCATTACCCAGAAGGGAATAAACGATATAATTGCCCGGGGTAACTGGCCAATGGAGTCCGAAGGAATCCTGCTTTATGCACCTGCAGCGCTTTTTGTCCCCGGTACCGTTGTTCTGATGGGAACGGCAGATGTCAAAGGCGTCGAATTCATCATTACTATTGAGTTAGAGCCCAAAATCAACGAACAGGGACTTTTAAACCTGGAGGTTGCGAAGGTAAAGGTTGGCGCTATGAATATTACGCTCCTTGCCAAGATTGTGGCCAAAAATATGTATATGCAAAGGCTTGCCGCTTTACCTATAGACACAGAGGCTATACAGACAAAAATAGCTGCGTCATTGCTTACTGGTGAGCCGTTTGAGCCTGTTTTCATGGTTGACGATAAAAAAAAGGTGCGAATTGAAAAAATAACTATAGATAAGGAAAAATTACTGGTGCGTCTGGTTCCCGCTTCGTAGCACGCTTTGTGGTTTGAGCCTCGAGGCCAATACAAAAAAGGATTTTAGTTCAAAAAAAGCGATTTTATACGGACATTGGCGGTTTTGGGGCATTGAGTTTTTTTTGTTCGTGTCGGATTTGGACTAAAAATTATACAAATTTGACAAAAAAATAATTGCTATTGTCGTATTTGACGATTATTATAAAGAGTTTGGTTATAATGATTAACAGCTACCAAAGCTAAACTTTGAACTAAAGAGGCGCTTAAAATGGTTTTGACAGGATTAGCAAACAGTGCAAAGTAGGCGACTAACAATTGACCCGCATGGCTTTGCTTCTGCGCAAATGGTGGCTTGGAAATCGGTTTTCTGCTTCAATGTCGGAAAACGAACGAGGTTTTTTAGTATCGGAGGCAGATGATGTAGCGTAAAGGCAAACTACAACCTCTGTTCGTTTTGGGCGTGCCGGGGAACCTTTTTTGCAAGGAATCCCCTTTTGAAGTGGAAACGTGTACAGTTTCCATTTTTTTTTGTCCGAGACCAGAGAGTAGTTCCGGGCTTGAAAAAGAAAAGAAATCGGTGCTGGATTAAAGAGAAAAGACAATGAGTCAGGAATTACTAAGAATCGTGGAAAACATTGCCCGCGATAAAAACATCGAGAAGGAAGCGATATTTGTGGACCTGGAAGAAGCCATGGTTTCGGCGGCGAGGAAGCACTTTGGTGAGCCGGAAAGCAATATAGAGGTAAGCATCGACCGCAACACGGGCCAGATTACGGCCCTTAAAGACGACGAGAAAATCGATATAAAACGGCTCGGCCGAATCCCCGCCCAGACAGCTAAACAGGTGATGATACAGAAAATACGGGCTGACGAGAGAAACAGCATCTATGCCGAGTTCGTTCAGCGAAAGGGCGAAATCGTAAGCGGCACGGTTGTTCGATACGAAAGCGGAACAGTGATTGTTAACCTGGACCGCTGGACGGAAGCTTTTATGCCAAAAGGCGAACAGATAATGGGCCAGACACATCGGGTGGGCGAGAGAATTCGATGTTTGATTCTTGATGTAAAAGAGACCTCGAATCAGGTCAAAATTATCCTCTCTCGCACGCACCCTGATTTTATCCGGCGATTATTCGAGGTAGAGGTGCCGGAAATTAATGAAAAAATTATCGAAATACGGGTACTTGCGCGAGAGGCAAGCTATAGAACGAAAGTTGCGGTTGTCTCATTCGACGACAAGGTTGACCCTGTCGGGGCCTGCGTGGGTGTGCGGGGCAGCAGGATAAAGAATATAGTCGATGAGCTTGGCGGCGAGAAAATAGACATTGTCCGCTGGAATGAGTCGTCACAGGTGCTCGTGGCGAATGCCTTGATGCCGGCAAAAGTCAGCGAAATCGCCCTGTGTTTTGAATTGGGACGAGCAACAGTTGTCGTGGATGAGGACCAGCTCAGCCTGGCTATCGGTAAGCACGGGCAAAACGTCCGGTTAGCCGCCAGACTGACCGGCTGGGACATCGACATACTAACGCCGGACGAATACAACCAGGGCATCGAGAGGCTGACAAGCTGCGTTAAGTCTGTGGAAGGCGCCGGCGATACGGTGGTTGATAAGCTGATAGCACTTGGCGTAATATCCCTTGGTGATATTGAAGATGTAGGGGTCGAACCACTGATTAATGAGCTGAAGATCGACGCTAAGATCGCTGAGAAATTAGTTGCAGCGGCAGCCAAGGAAATCGAACGTCTGGAGGTCGAATCGAAACAGAGCGAGGCGGATAAGCAATTAGCCCAACAGACAAAAGCAACAGATAGTAAACAATAGCCATATCTCGAACGGGATATGATGTATCAAAGACGGTTGAGAGTGGAGATTTATTTTTGGCCACTACAAGAGTTTACATCTTGGCCAAGGAGCTCGGCACAAAAAGCTCTGCCATTGTGAAGAAGTGCCAGGATGAAGGTCTGGACATAAAGAACCATATGTCAGTGTTATCGGCCGGCCTGGCAGCGACCATTCGGGAGTGGTTCAGCGAAGGCGAAAATATTACAACTGTTGAGACGGCAGAGAAAGTTGACCTGGAAAAGGTCCGAATCAAAAAGAAGGAAAAATTACCGGCAAAGGAAACAAAAGTTCAAAAAGCCGAGCGGATAAGACCCGCTGCCAAGCGAACCAGGTCAGCAGCCGAGACAACTACTGCTACAGAAACAGAAGCTGAACAAACCGAGCAGGAAGCTGCGGTAACTACAATAGAAGAGCCTCCGCCGGTCGAAGAAAAGATAACCGAAGCACCACCGGAAGAACAAGAGCCGGAACCGATATTACCCGCCGGGCCGATGCTGGAAAAACCTGAGCCGGCCCGGCTGAGTGGACCACAAGTTGTTCGAGTCGAAGCACCGGAGCCGGTACGACGACCAAAGCCTAAGCTGAGAATCCGATACGATGCACCTGTTACTGAACCGTTGATGTACAGTCAACAGGCAGAGGAAGAGTCAACTTTGGCTCTGGATGGGGACAGAAAACATGTCCCAAAACGACTAAAAGAAAGAACACATGGGCGAAGGCGGGATGGGCGAGATGTGCGAGATGTGCGAGATATGGAAACGGTAAGGAGGCCTAAAACCAGCAGCCGATGGCGACAAAGAGATATTGAAGAAAGACAAGCCCGGCTTGATGCGGCCGGGGGTGAGGGCCTGCGATTAAGGCCGACTCGTAAGATCGCTTCCAAGACCAAACAGAAGCTTGCTGTTCCTGTCAGGCCCAAAAAAGTCGTTATAAGCGAGCCAATTACAGTAAAAGACTTATCAGCAGCTCTGGCGATTAAATCAACGGAAATCATCCAAAAGCTCATAAAACAGGATGTAATGGCCACGGCCAATCAGGTAATAAGCAGCGAGGTTGCGGAGCTGGTTGCCTTGGAGTTCGACACTGAGCTGGTGGTGGAGCACGAAAGCACGCTGGAAGAACAGATACAGGCCGATTTTAAAGAACGTCAGAGAAAAAATCTTCAGAAACGGGCGGTGGTTGCTGCGATGCTCGGGCATGTTGACCACGGCAAGACCAGCCTGCTGGACAAAATCCGGTCAACTCATATAGCAGCCGGCGAAGCAGGCGGCATTACGCAGCATATTGGGGCGTCTGAAGTTACCTGGGACAATAAAACAGTAACATTTCTGGATACTCCGGGTCACGAAGCTTTTACAGCAATGCGTGCCAGAGGAGCTAATATGACCGACGTCGTTGTGTTAGTTGTTGCTGCTGATGATGGAGTGATGCCCCAAACAATTGAGGCGATAGCCCACGGCAAGGCAGCGCGTGTGCCGATTATTGTGGCTTTGAATAAAATAGATTTGCCGGGCTGCGATATAAATCGTATCTACTCTCAACTGGCTGAGCATGAGCTGACTCCGGCTGAATGGGGTGGCCAAACTGAAGTCGTCAAGACCAGCGCAGTTACCGGTGAAGGTATAAACGACTTGCTTGAATCTCTGGATTACGTGGCTGAATTACTTGAGCTTAAGGCTGACCTGACAATCCCTGCGACAGGATGGGTTATCGAGGCCAGACTGTCGGCAAAGAGCGGGCCCGTGGCGACTCTGCTAATTAAGGAAGGCCAACTAAAGAAGAGTGATGTAGTCCTGGCCGGCAATGCCTTCGGCAGAGTAAAAATGTTGAAAAACAGCTACGGCAAAAACATAAGGACAGCTACAAGCTCTATGCCGGTGGAGATAACGGGCCTGAACGATGTCCCCCAGGCCGGTGACAGATTTTACTGCCTGGATGACATCAACAGGGCCAAGGCCGCCGCCGAGGAAAACCAAGTACGCTCAAGAGAAAGCTCGCTGGCGGAACGGACACAGGTAACATTGGAAAATTTATTCAGCCAGATAGATGCCGGCAAAACAGAAGCTTTAAATCTTATCATCCGGGCCGATGTGCAGGGCTCGGTGGATGTCTTGAAAAAATATTTGTCCGAGATGAGCACCGAGGAAGTAAAGATTAATATTTTGCATGCCGCGCCGGGTGGAATTACAGAAGGTGATGTTGTGCTTGCCGAGGCGTCGAATGCTATCATTATTGGCTTTAACGTTGTCCCTGAAGAGCACGCCTCCAAGATTGCAGAAGCCAAAGGCGTTGAGATAAGGCTGTACAACATCATCTACCGTATAACCGAAGATTTAGAAAAATCAATGGTCGGTCTGCTTGAGCCGGAAGAAATAGAAAAGGCGATAGGCCGAGTTACGGTAAGAAATACGTTTAAGATTTCCCGAATCGGTACGGTGGCCGGCTGCTATGTCAGCAGTGGATACGTAAGCAAGAATGCGAAGATGCGGCTAATACGTGACAACATTGTGCTCAAAGATAACCTCAGTGTAGAATCGCTCAAGCATTTCAAAGATGACGTTCGTGATGTAAAGGCGGGCCTGGAGTGCGGGATTAAGATAGCAGGATTCGATGATATTAAAATCGATGACGTTCTTGAGTTCTATGAAATTGTGAAAGTAGCCAGAACCCTTTGAGCTGGTAATTGGTAATTAGTAAGCGGTAACTACTTAGCCATTTAATCAATTACTAATTACCAATTGCCATTTACTATGTAATCAAACTATGGCGACTCGACGGCAGGAGAAAATAGCCCGTGCGGTGAAAGAAGGCGTCAGTGACGCTATTGCTCACCATCTTAGCGACCCCCGCATTGAGGGATTCGTGAGCGTTACGAGAGTGGAAATGGCAGTTGATTTGCGCAATGCCGATGTATATATAAGCATTTTCGGCGGGGACGAGCCGGCTCAGAATAAGACTTTCGCGGCAATAACACATGCAAAAAGCCGAATACAATCTCTGGTAGCCGGCAAATTGCAGAGCAAATTCTGTCCCGTATTACATTTTTACTTGGATGAGAAATTCAAAAAGACGTTAGAGACTATGAAACTGATAGACCAGGCAGTCAGTGAAATGGAAAAAGATGAACTGGAAGAAGATTTGAACGACGAAGAAGCGTGAAGCGAAATACGAAATTCGAGGTCCCTCTGCTTCGGCGGGACTAAAATTGTACCCGTGAAAACTAAGATGCGATATTCGGACCTTTACGCTGTCGGCGAGAGGCTGATATGAAGAACAGCAAAGAGTATTCTCAAAAAATACAAATGTCGCACAGCTCACTGAGCCGGAAATATCCAAAAGTACAAAAAGTTATCCATAACGAACCAACGGACGCAATTGTTTATGCAATCATCAGCGCCGAGCTGAGCGAGAATGCAACAGATTCTGCGATTAAGAAATTCGGTGATTATTTCGTTGACCTGAACGATTTACGCGTTTCGCGAACAGAAGAAATAGTAGAAATGCTGGGTGAGGATACACCTGTTACAAGGAATATAGCCTTGACAATCACCAGTGTTCTAAATGCTATATTCAACGAATATCATAAAGTGAGCTTAGAGGTATTGAAAAAAATGGGCAAACGTCCCGCTCGACAGATTCTTAAGAAGCTGGAAGGTACAAGCCGGTTCGTAGTCGATTATTGTATGCTCACGTCTCTGCAGGGCCACGCCATACCGCTTACCAAAGGAATGATAGAATATCTCATAAGCAAGGAGCTGGTCTATCCTAAAGCTGACGAGCAGCAGATAGGAGGCTTTTTAGCCAAGCAGATTTCAGCCGACAAGGGATATGAGTTTTATGCTCTTTTGCGGCGTGAAAGTGAAGCATGCGGGAACAAAAAGAAGAAAACGACTCGCAAAAAAAAGGCTGCAACTATCAAAAAGAAAACAAAGAAAAGAAAAAGTAACTAAGACAAAGAAAAAGTAAAAAGTAAAACGATGTCAGAACGGATATTAAAGTTAGGTATTCCCACAGGTAGTCTGCAAAAGGCAACGATTGAACTTTTTAGCAAAGCCGGATTCCACATTGCCGATTCCGAAAGGAGCTATTTGCCTCGTATAGACGACGAGCAGATCCGGCTTATTATGTTACGAGCCCAGGAGATGGGCAGATACGTGGCCGATGGGGTTCTTGACGCCGGTATTACCGGCTACGACTGGATAACAGAGAATAACTGTGATGTGGTGGATGTCTGTGAGCTTGCCTACAGCAAAGCCACGAACAATCCAGCCAGATGGGTATTGGCTGTGCCTGATGAATCGCAGGTTAAAAGAGTGAAGGATTTGGCCGGCGGTATAGTCGCAACCGAGCTGGTTAACGTAACAAAAAAATACTTCGCAGATAAAAATATCAACGTAAAGGTTGAATTTAGCTGGGGCGCTACCGAGGTAAAGGCCCGGCTGGTCGATGCAATAGTTGAGCTTACCGAGACCGGCACATCACTGCGGGCAAACGAGCTGCGCATATTAGATACCGTGATAACTTCCACGACGAGGTTTATCGCAAATAAGCAGGCCTGGGACAATAAGTTCAAGCGGGAAAAAATAGAAAATATCTCCATACTGCTCAACGCAGCAATCGAAGCCAGCAGCAAAGTCGGCTTGAAGATGAATGTAAAGAAGAACAACTTAGAGTCGATACTGAAGATTTTACCTGCCGAAAAAAGCCCGACCGTTTCATCACTGGCTGACCCGGATTATGTAGCGATAGAAGTGATTATTGACGACAAAATCGAACGGTCCTTGGTGCCGGCATTGAATCGAGCGGGCGCATCGGGAATAATTACATATCCCCTCAATAAGGTTATACACTGACAATTGATTCCGCAAAAAGACAGCGGTTCTGCGGAAAATTCCGAGTAGGCTAAAGTGTCCAAGTCCGTAAAGTTTATTAGTGTCATTGGTTGGGTTAATTTATAGTTACGAATTGAGAGTACGGCCAGGTCGTTAAAATGTTTTTTGCCTGTTTGTGTGTCTTTTTTCATATCGTCGTAGATTATATTATATCGCAGGAAAATAACGCAAACAGCAAGATATCCGCAGCCCAAAGCTATCCACATACTGTAATTGTGTGCTCACTGCCAGAAATGACACGCGGCGAAAAAAGTTCAGTGAAGCAGGTAAATAGCCGAAATATAGGTTGGAAGCTACAAGGTTTGACTGTAGAATAGATTATAAATCTTATAAACGGGTTTAGTTAGGAGAAATGCGATGAAGCGATATATTTTGAGTGTGATGCTGGCAGCCATATTTGTGCCTGTGCTCGCGGTCGCTCAGGAGAAAGGGCCGGAGAATATCGAACTCCAGATGGAGATGCGACAAAGGGAAATGGAGCTTCAACAGCAAGAAGCACAAATGGATATCGAGCGGAGGATGCAGGAGCTCAAACTAGAGAAACACAAGATTGACCTGGAACGTGAAAAGCCAAAGGACATCGATATCCAGATGGAAACGCGTGGAAGGGAAATGAAACTGCAACATCAAAAAGCCCAAATGGACGTTGAGCGGAGAATGCAGGAGCTTGAGCTGGAGAAACGCAAGATTGAGCTGGAGAATATGCGAAGACCGAAAGAGCATCCAGGTCGTGAGAAGGACGACGATGATGAGAATGGGCTGCATCTATTACTGCTTTTGATCGCGGTTGTCCATATCCTTTGCGCGGTTTGGGTGTACCAGGATATACGCCAGCGTACCGGCGGGTCCGGTATATGGATAGTGATTGCACTTTTGACCGGGCTGCTCGGGACATTGGTTTACGCTGTCGTTCGAATCGGCGAAAGCCCGAAAAGCCAGGCGTGAGCAACAATAATTGAATCCATTACAGATGGGTCTGCAATATTGATTCTGCCACAAGCGGGTTTCGCCCGGAGCGAATCTTCGACTTCGATACGCCTGTTAGAAGTCCGCCCACGGCGGATAACCATATTTTGACTATTGTTTTGAGACTGGCGCGGCAAGACTTTCGGCCAGTGGCGGGGCTAAAAGAAGAAGTCCTATGGACTCTTTTCGGAGGACACCTTTGCCCTGCTGCCGACCCAAGGCGGAAAAAGTCCGCATGGTTTAGATATGGATATCTATAATCTTGTCAGCTTCGCAGGGATATTTGTCCTGGTCGGCTTTGCGTGGATTCTGTCGGCTGATAAAAAAAATATGAACTGGAGCGTTATCATCTGGGGGATTGGACTGCAGATACTAATTGCCCTGTTCATCTTCGTTGTTCCGGCAGGGTCAAAATTATTCCTGGTCGTCAATGACATAGTAGTAAGCATCCTGGATTCTGCGTCGGCCGGCGCAAAGTTTGTGTTCGGAAGATTAGCGATTGCCCCGGGTCAGACAAGCGAGACAGGAGAGGAGTCACTCGGATTTATTCTGGCTTTTCAGGCGTTTCCTACGATTATCTTCTTCTCGGCTCTCATTGCGATTCTATACTATTTCGGCATAATGCCTTTAGTCATAAGGGGGTTCGCTTATGTATTTACAAAGCTGATGAGAGTATCCGGCGCCGAATCTTTGGTTACAGCCAGCAATATTTTTTTTGGGATTGAGTCCACTCTCACTGTTAAGCCATACCTTAGCAGAATGACCAATTCTGAAATCTGTACTACTCTGACCGCGGGGATGGCTACGGTCGCTTCCAATGTATTGGCGATTTATGTGTTTAGTTTGAAAGCTCAATTTCCTACAATTGCAGGCCATTTGGTTTCAGCTTCTTTGCTTTCTGCTCCGGCGGCGCTTGTTATGTCAAAAGTTATTTTCCCCGAGAAGCAAAGCCCGGAAACATTAGGTGTGCACGTTCGCCCATTTTATGAAAAGGAGAAAAGTCTTTTCGAAGCGATTATTAACGGTGCCAATTCCGGGGTCAAGATGATTGTCGGAATTGTGGCGCTGCTTATAGCGGTTTTGGGTCTGGTTGCATTAGCTGACCTTTTATTGTCCGCTGTAGGCGCAAAGATAAATTTACTTTTCGGCATCGAGGGACAGTGGTCTTTGAAAGCGATTTTTGGTTACATCTTTTATCCATTTACTTTAATCTTGGGTATCCCTCTGTCCGATGCGGGGACAGTTTCCAAAATTATCGGTGAGCGTTTGATTGTTACTGAAGTTGTGGCTTATAAGGATTTGGCAGCAGCTTTAGAGCATAATTTATTGCAGTACGAACGTTCGGCGGTAATTACCACATACGCGCTATGCGGATTTGCTCATCTTGCCTCGATGGCCATTTTCGTCGGAGGTATCAGCGCATTGGCTCCTGATAGAGTCCGTAATATAGGGGGGGTCGCCTTTCGCGCACTATTGGCGGCAACGTTGGCCTGTCTTTTAACGGCCTGTGTGGCCGGAACCTTCTTTACAGAAGGCTCGATTCTATTGGGCAAATAATCATGTTCTTAAAATATTTGAAGGACTGCCGGGAATTTGTAGCTGGTGATGATTCAATTCTGCGTGAGCTTTTACATCCTGAGAAAGCAGATTTGAAAATTCATTATAGCTTAGCTCATGCGGAGGTCAGGGCCGGCCAAACGACCAAACTACATAAACTTCGAGCCGCCGAAGTATATTACATAATAGCCGGAAAAGGCCTGATGCATATAGATGAAGAATCTCTTGAAGTTGGTCCTGAGTGTGCTGTTTACATTCCGCCGCAAGCAATGCAATATATTGAAAACACAGGAGATTCCGGGCTGAAATTCCTGTGCATTGTGGACCCTGCATGGCGAAAAGAGAACGAGGAGGTTTTTGATAGATAAGCTACTATGAGAAGTTTTTTAGACATTAAGAGATTGCTTCGTCGCGGAGTTTATCCTGAGCGTAGCCGAAGGGCTCCTCGCAATGACACCACCATCCCGTCATTGCGAGCGAAGCGAAGCAATCTCATAGTATTCTCGTGATACCGTTATTATCCAAAAACTTTTTCCAGGTAACTTAGTATTTCAAGCACCTAACCCAGCACTAATTAAGCCTGGGCTTGGGTTCACGGGGTGTGGCTAATTTTTCCGGCACCACATAACATCTTTGGGGCATAGGATTGCGCTCTCTCTCATTGCGAGCAAATACTTACGTGCATATAAGGCACCGAAGCAAGCTCAATACCTGTTAGCCCCCGATACTGTCGGGGGTTGTCTTTCCCTGGAGTTTATCCCCAAGAACTACCCCCTTGACTTACTGCAGGGGACCAGTAACACTTTTATATAGCCCCCACCCCGCGCGGTGGGGGTGACTTCTATCCCTTTTTACCCACCCCGCGCGGTGGGGGTCACTTTTGTCCTTTTTACCCCCCCCGGCACTGTCGGGGGTTGCTTGTCCCCGAACGTAGGGGCGGTTCGCGAACCGCCCTTACCCGAACCATATATACCCGAACCACTCCATATTGTTAGCCCCCGGCACTGTCGAGGGTTTACTCTAATGGGGCCTGCCCCCTTGTTTAGAGTGCCTTATACTCTAAGGGGGTCATTCCTGCGCAGTTTTATATAGCCCCCACCCCTGTGGTGGGGGGACAATCATCTTTCCATCGTTTTATATAGCCCCCAGTCCTGTGCTGGGGGGACAATCATCTTGCGACGAGGGAGCACTTCGACATTGGACATTCAGATTCGATACCTGTCCTGAGCAGAGCTGAAGGAGCAGCAAACGAAGATTTCTTGCCTGTTATTTTGTTTTGAAAATTGGGATTTTTTATATTTGATATTGTTTAGGATTTAGAGCTTAGAATTTAGGATTTTGCCGTTCTTTTTTCTTTGCCTTTTCCATTCTTTTGTGTTATTTTACTTCCCTAAATGCGTGAGGCGGACATCTTGAACAGTGCAGCGAAATAAGAGATACGAAAATTGAACCGAAGCAGCGACTAAATTGCTAACAAAAAGTGGTGGATATTATTATGTTAGGATCAAACCATGTTGTCAATTTGTAGCCATAGAGGATGTAAACGTGAGAGGGAGGAAGGATTGCCGTTCTGTCGCATACACTGGACTAATCAGGTGCTATCATCTGCATCTATGAACAGACACAATTCTCCAGCGCTAAAAGATATTATCCCATGGTCAAAAGGTACAACAAGAGCAGAGCATCTCCTTCTTGTTTTAATTTACTATGAAGGTTTTTCACCTAAGGAAATAGGTGCAACACTTGATTTATCAGAATCCACTATAAGGAAAATGCATCGAAAGCTGTTGGATCGATTGTATCCCCATTTGAAGGATTCATCTGAAGTCATTTATCCATTTTCACCTGAGGTTAACAAGTCACACATTGTCCAAATACGTGAGTTCAATAATGAACTCATCACCTTTCTTGCTGGGCACCCAAACTATTTGTATAATTTCATTCCTCGGGACTTTGAGCGGCTCATTGCGCATATCCTTGAAACATTAGGCTTTAATGTGAAATTGACAGCACCTACGAAAGACGGCGGATGTGATATAATCGCATTTAGTGTGAATGATCTCGCTATTCAATCAAAATATATCGTAGAGTGCAAACGGTATCGACCCGACTGTCCAGTAGGCGTGCGGTTAGTAAGATCTCTATACGGGATAAAAGATTCAAATCAAGCACAACATGCAATACTGGCTACAACTTCATATTTCACACGTGATGCTATTGCTTTTGCAAAAAACCCTTCTGTGATAGGTTTGAATCTCAAGGATGTTAATGATATTAGTGAATGGTTAAAACTTTGTTCTAAGAAGAATCCCAACCAATTGTTTGAGGAGATTCGCTAAAACATTCAAAAACTAGGGACAGCCACCCATTAATGGTTGGGGACAGTACGCAAAAACGGTGATTGTCCCTAATGAACTAGATTCAATTTGATTCCAGCGTTATAGTCACTTTTCTTTTTTCTTTTGATTTGTCTAAATACTCAACAGTAATAACATCCCCTGGATTCTTGATACCAGCTTCCTGTTGCCAAATTGTGTAACCACGATAATATACTCCATTGATTGATAACATTTGCATTCCTTCTTTCAATCCAGCTTTATCCGCAGGTGAATCGGCATTCACATACTTTATGTTTCCACTATCTTCAATTACTGCCCCAAACCTTACCTTAGAATATACTGCCGCAACACCATATAGATGTGGCCTTTGTATTTGTTGTGACATAAGCATACCACCCCCATATGAACCAACTGTTTCATCTTTTGAAACTTGGTACTCAGTTAAGATGACAAGCTCAGCTCCAATTTTTGCTGCTTCTTTCTTCATCGCATTTTCTAATGTATCAATATTTGCGTACCCATTTCCGTGTGCACCAATATTTGCGATATATATAACTCCTTTTTCCGGTACGGTTCCTTGCTTAAATATTTCGATTTCATTTGCTAATTTGTTAGCCCGATTTACTTTGTTGGCGAGAGGTAGAGGTTCGGAAACAGCATTGGCCATTCCACAGCCACTAACAATGTATACAGCGGACAATAAGAATGTCGATAAAAACATTGTCTGCCAAGATGTTCTCTTTGGTATTTTCCAAGGGATTAACAAAATACTGTTTGAATTCTTTCTCGTTAGATAATTAATCTTCATACTTTTTCCTTTCAAAATGCAACTTAGTTGATTATATCATTTTCCTTGCAAAAATAGAGACATTCACCTACTTAATCTATGCCTCACCTGATCGTCAAAAAATTAACCTGCCATAAGTTGCATATCCGTCTGCGAAAGTTTCAACAATCGCCCAAAATATGAACCGCTAATCAAAGATGTCCTCTCTCAGTAATGAGAAAATTACACAATTTAAGCGGGATTTACAAGATAAATAGTTCATTTTTTGGCCGGTTTTTTTTTGACTTTTGTTTGAAAATATGTTATAATACGCAAATGTTTGCCAGAAGGCTAACATAAACCGCCAGCAGGCGAAGATACCTGCCAGAAGGCCACGCAAAGCTTGTCCCCGAATGTCGTAGTCGGGGATCCAGATTATTGCTTAACTATTTACCCAAATTAACCATATTAACTAAATTATCCAATGAACCACTCAAAACCATCGAGTATCCAGTATCGAGTATCCAGTATCGAGTATCCAGTATCGAGAATCGAGCAACGAATTATGCAAAACAAACCCAATTTCCGAAAAAGTCAAATGAACGTAATTATCTTTTCAACAAAGGCTTATGAAAATAAATACAATTGGACACTTAGTGAAAACAAACCCAATTCAAACCCAATCAAACCCAATTTCCGAAAGGCCAAAATGAACTTAAAATCGCTTGCCGGAAAATCTGGCCACACCCGGGTTCACGCTCAATTGGCGCTGGAATGTTGACGGATTTAAAAATTTCAGTTACTGTACAAAGTGGACATAGATGAAATCAAAACTGCGTTTTGTTCTTGAAAGGAGAATTTTGAAATGAAAAGACGAGATTTCCTAACGGCGGCGAGCCTTGCCGGGATAGCAGGTATGAGCCCTTTCGCGGCGGCCGCAGAGGGTAACGACGGCAAACGAGAATATTTTGAGATGAGGCAATACCATTTGCACGTAGGTTCTAAGAAAAGACTGGTCGGCGATTTTCTGCGCGATGTGGGAATACCCGCGATGAACCGCATAGGGATCGAGCCTGTCGGTGCCTTCAATGCGATATATGGGCCCAACAGTCCGACACTTTATGTTCTGCTTGTACACAAATCTTTGGACTCGGTAGTGAGCTCAGCTTCGCTTTTGATGGCGGATAAAGAGTACCTGAAGGTGGGGGCTGAGTTTATCAATGCGCCCTTGTCTGAGCCGACGTACGTGCGAATGGAAAGTTCGCTGATGGTGGCTTTTAAGGATATGCCGAAACTGGAAGCGCCGGAAAAGGGAGAGCGGATTTTCGAGCTTCGGACCTACGAAAGTCACAGCATCAAGGCGGCCAAGAAGAAAATTGAGATGTTTAATGAAGGCGGGGAGATAGCAATTTTCAAAAAGACAGGTTTGCAGCCGGTGTTCTTCGGCGAGACAATAATAGGCCCAAAAATGCCGAATTTGACTTATATGCTGGTCTTTGACAATATGGCCGACCGCGACAAGAGATGGGGCATTTTCAGCGGCGACCCGGACTGGAAGAAACTCAGGGCCAACACCGCTTACACGGACACTGTTTCCAATGTTACCGACATAATCCTGCGACCGGAGTCATATTCGCAAATATGATTGCCAATGTCGAGCGGAATAAGTGAACTAAAGTTTGAAGTGCTAAATAAGGATATCAGTAAAACAGGAAATCAGGATGCAGGTTATCAGTAGAACAGGGTATCAGAAAAAATGAACCTGATGCCCTGATAACCTGGTGCCCAATACCTGGTAACCTGATTCTCTGATAGCCTGAATCTTTAGCTCACTTTAGGCACTTTAGCTCACTTTAGGCACTTCTCTAACAACCAATCACCAATTAACGTGTGGTTGGTTTTGTTCCGAGGATTTGGAGTGTCTTTCCAAGAACCGGTAAGGTTTTGGTTGTAACCTTCGGGTCGTAAAAGTCGCCGATTACCTCCATTTGCACAACAGCCTGCCCAAGACCTTCGGTAAGAGATTGCAAAACGGAAGGGTCTGCGGTGGCAAGACGCCGACCTCGGGCGATAAGAGCCAAATCGACATTTCGTGTTTTCAGGTCCATCCGTCCAGAGCCGTAAAAGGCAACGGTTCGGCCTGACAGGTCGAGCTTTTTAATAAGCAGGTCATTGCGCCTGATATAAGAATCAACGAACATCTGGTCAAAAGCAAAGTCTTTTGGCTCGGTCAGCTTCAACACCTGCAAGATTTTAGCCAGGGGCGAAAGATGCCCGACCTGCATATCGCTGATTGCGAGCCTGCATGTGCCGATACGTGAGGAGCTTTCGCCAAGGCGGGCATTGACGCTCAAAGAGCCGTTCATTTTCCCGCTCGTATAGCCGTTATCAGGAGTCTCATTGAGTTTTGTGTCCGACAGAAATTGTTTTAAGTTAATATTGTCAAAACCTAACCGCAGCAGATACTCTGAAGCACCCTCAGCTCCACCTATGGCGGATTTGAGCTCGAATTTTCCTGTCGATTTTCCGCCATAACAATCGGCGATTAAATCTTCGGTGGCCCAACTGTGCAGGTCGGGGTCATAATAGATATCCGCTTTCAGATTAGTGAGAGATTTGCCCTGAATCTTGAGCGTGCCGCCATCGAGAGCAGCCCGGCAATCACTGAGACCTTCGCCGGTTTTATACAAGCCCTTCGTTTTCAATACGGCGTCCAATTCGGTTTGGACATCGGATATTTTGAAACCACAGTTTTTGAATCTGACAGCGCCGGCGAAATCAACAGACTTTTGCCCATCATCTGTCCGGAAAACCGAGATATTTTCCAAATCCATATCAAATCGGCCGGAAGGTGAGAGACTGCTGTATAATTGCCGAATATGTTGTGGCAAGGCTGTGCCGAGACACTCATCGAGGTAAATGTCGTTAGCCGAGAGCTGTAAAAGGGCGTTACTGAAAACATTGTCAGCCAAAGCTATTTGGCCGTTCAATTTTATGGTCGAGGCCCTTCCGAAAGGAGTCCCTTGGACTGCTGTCAGCGGAACACCATCACCTAAAGTTGCAGAAATATCCTTAAGCGTGATACTGTCTGTTGTTATCAACAAGGTGCCGGTGATGTCTCTGAAGGGACAGGGAAACTGCGGGAAATCGGCGCTGTCACCCAGGCAATCCACAGTTATACTGTAATCAAGGGGCTTCGTAAGGCTCTCTTTGTTCAAATCGGCGCTGAGATTTAGTTTGCCCTGTGGTTTCAATTCGGCGACGATTTCTTTCAGTAACTCAGGCAGCAGACTAAATAAATCATTGTTAAACCGCACCTGTTCAAAATCCAGCGACAGGCGATAGCGGAATTCCTGGGTTTTCCGGTCCGGCCAAATTCGGCCGGTCAACGAAACCGAACCATCGCCGTACCGGCCGGAGAAGTCTTTGACAGTTATCAAATCAGGTGTAAAAACAGCATTGGCTGATATATTTGAGACAGGCAACGAAAATTGGTCGGACTTCAAAGAAGCTTTTTTAAAAGACAAATCGGCTGTATAAGTCGCAGGTTCGGCCCCCTGTCTCGAAACCTTTACCCAGCCATCGGCCAGACCTGCAGGGTGAATTCGAGCGTATAAATTCCTCTGCCCGTTAGGCAGTGCCGCCTCCAGTGTAGAATCGAGGGGAATATTGTCTATCTTGATGGACACATCATATATCGAGCTATCGGCGCTGTGGGCTGCCACTTCGCCGTTCAAGGTGATTTTATATTCGTTCACCTTTGAAATCACATCCGAAAAGATTACATTACCGCGGTCGAAAAGAAGCCGGCCTGTAAGATTTTTTAATGGATAAGGAAAATGTCGATGTACAGCTTCTGCGCCGCGCAGCTCGACCGCAAGTTTTTTTTCCTTGTCCGTTTGTGAGCGTCGGCTGAGCCGGTAATCTATCGCTGCAAACCCCGCAGGGGAAAAAGCTGACCAGGATTCTTTCTGTTGTGTGCCTAGCGCATTATACAGGTCATTATCCAAAGCGACATTGTCGCTTGTAATCCGGATTTGATACTTCCAATCCGGGCCAGAGTCCCGGCTCCAGCCGTTAAAGAAAAGCTCAACGTCTCCGTGCTTACCGTTTAGATTGCTCAGCGTCACGCTATTTTTGGTAAAATCTATCTGGCCAACCAGATGCTCTACGGTGTACGGGAACTTATAGCAGCAAAACGCAACATCCTTACAATAAACTTTGCCGGCCAACTTACTTTCGCTTAGCCGGTTTAAATTGCCTGATGCCTCAAGGTCAATATCTATTCGTCCATACGGCTGGTAACGGTTGAAAAATCTTTGCAGAGCAGCAAATGGGCTGGACCTCTCTAAAAAAGCCGGCCCAACTAATGCTAATTTATCCAGCGCCGGACTACGTTTGGATTGCAAATCTTTTATTCTTAGCTTCAGCGAGAAGGTATTGCCCTGGTCATACCTCAATTCAGCAGCCAGGATATCTATTATCCACGCCATCTCAAGCTCAGAGACATCTACGGATGAAATTCCGCCTGCAATCGTAACAATTCCCGGCTTCCAAAATCCGCTCAGGCGGCCTTTGCCATAACCAGAAGCCATCGTGGCTGTCGTTATATCGAAGCTGTAGCCGTCTTGCGTTTCCTCATCGAATCCAAACCTTGCATTAAGAGGTACTGAAACAGCAACTTTTACCTGCCCGTCTGAAATCTTGCTATATTGTAGTGTTCCCGCTTTGAGATGAATACGCGGCATTTTGCCGGACGTGCCTTTAGGAGGCCTGATTTTAAGCGCCGATAAATTCCACCAGCCCGTATCCAAATCGTATTGGGCATTGAAAACAAAATCATTGACATCTATAACTTTTAACCTGGGCCGCAGTAACAATAAGCTGCTTAGACTAAAGCGTGCATACACTGTTTCTGCTTTAAGTATAGTATCAGCATCACTTTGCTTCTTGTATGGGCTGATTACAAGCTCTTTGATGAGGACCGAACCGTCGGTATGAAAATTAACGGATTCGGTTTTTATCTTTGTGTTGGTCAGCTCGGCAATCTGTCCTAAAGCGATGTGGCAGAGAGCTCGGCCTGCCAGGATAAAAAAAAGCCATAGAAGAGCGGCCAGAATCGACACTTCCACAAGCCAGCGAATTGCAGTTTTGAATTTCAAGTTTTGAATTCTGAGCTGGGCCATAGAGAATGCAAATAATGTTGGGTTCGCAGTTTTTAGTTCGTTGTTCGTAATCTATTTTAAATATTCCAACTACCAACTCTGTTCGGCAATCAATCATTATTTTTTAATCGCCTTATCCGCTATATCCCGACGGCAATAAGCACCGTCGAATTTTATTTTATCTACCGCTCTATATGCCCTTTCCTTTGCGTCTCGGATTGTCTGCCCCAGGGCGGTTACGCCTAACACTCTTCCGCCGCTGGTAACAATATCCCCGTCCATTTTTTTAGTGCCTGCGTGGAATACAATAACATCTTCGAGCTGTTGTGCATCTTCGAGACCGATTATCTTTTTGCCTTTTTCATACTCGCCCGGATAACCGCCTGAGGCGATTACCACACAAACCGCCGGCCGCTGGTCCCATTCGAGGGTAATCTGGTCTAATGTGCCGTTGCAGACAGCCAGAAGGGCTTGGAGCAAATCGCTTTTCAGCCTTGCAAGAATCGGCTGGGTTTCGGGGTCGCCGAAGCGCACGTTAAACTCCAGTACCCTCGGGCCGCCGCCGGTAATCATAAGCCCTGCGTACAGGACACCCTTATATGGCGTGCCGTTTCGATTCATACCATCGACCACCGGCACAAGAATTTCACGCGTAATCTGATTTATCAAATCCTCAGTAACCACAGGCGCTGGACTATAAGCGCCCATTCCGCCGGTGTTGGGCCCCGTGTCGCCGTCACCGATGGGCTTGTGGTCCTGGGAAGATTCCATAACATAGATATTCCGCCCGTCCACAAAGGCAAGTATCGAGGCCTCTTCGCCGAGCAGTTTATCTTCGACGATGATTATGTCACCCGCCGGGCCGAATACTTTGTCGCACATTATCTTTTCAGCCGCTAAGATTCCATCAGAAGGGTCGTCACAGACAAAAACACCTTTGCCCTTCGCAAGGCCTGCGGCTTTTACCACCACCGGTTCGTCTCTGCTTGCGATGTATGCTTTGGCATCGCTGAATCTGTCGAAGGTTCTACCCTCAGCCGTGGAAACGGAGCTGGAGCGCATCAGCTGCTTTGCAAATGCTTTATCCGCTTCGAGCTGAGCGGCACCGGCGCTCGGGCCGAATGCCTTTATGCCGGCAGCTTCAAACACATCAACCAGGCCTGCTGCAAGAGGGTCCTCCGGGCCGACCACCATAAGACCGACATCATTCTGACGCGCAAAGTCTAGAAGCTTGTCGGCATCATCAGCACCGATAGGAATATTCTGTCCACATTGTGCTGTGCCGGGGTTGCCCGGTGCGATATAGAGTTTGGTTAAGTCTCTCGATTGAGCCAGTTTCCAGGCGATTGCATGCTCGCGTCCGCCGCTGCCAATTAAAAGCACATTCATCTGCCACCTAAATAATTGATTATTGATGATTTACTATTGATTATTTGATTTTCTTTTTTCCATCTGATAACGACTGTACACAAGCAATAGTTTAACAGAGGCGGTGGATTTGCTCAAGGTGTCACCTTTAACTTCAGTGGAAGAGTTTTTAAAGGGTCTTATCTCTCGTAGCCCCAGAGTTTAACATCGTCGAATTGGCCGGTGTCGTCGAACGAGCCAACGCCGACCCTGCCCCAATCGAAACGTTGGTCAACGGCAGTCATTATCGGTTCGGGCCCGTCGTCAAAAAAGACCTCAATCGTGCCCTCTTCAGCTTTACGCACTAAGCGCACGGTGTGCCAGTTATCGTCCCACTTTGTCCCCTCGGTTCGTGTCTTTGCAATCGAGACACACGGCTCTGCATCAACAATAAATATCGAGTTCGCGTTAGCATCGGCTTGGTTGGCAATGTGCACGTAATAGAAATGCGACGGGTCCTGATGTCCAAAAAACAGGCACATATCTCGATGGCTGTAATCCTTCGTCGTGGAGCGCATCTTCAATTCCAGCACGAAGCTGCCCACGACGAAATTCCGAACAAGGTTAATATTGAGAGGCGAACGGACTCGTGGCTCATATTCGCTCTGTTTATACAGGGCCAACACCTTTCCTTCGTGTCCGGGTTCGATTTGCCACGCGAACGGGTCTGTGGCCTGCCAGTCACCCAGACTGCCGTCTTCAAAGTCCGCCTCGAACAACAGCGGCATTTTCTTACCGCCGCCTATACCAGCCAGTCCGTTACACCCTGTCGCCACAGCCAACAGCATCAGTAAAATAACACTTGTTTTCCAATAAATTACTATTTTCATCGCTTAGTCCCCTTCGTAATAAATATTCCTTTTCTTTGAGTTACATCCGGTCCCTTTAGATATCACCACTGAGCTTCAATATAAGGCCCTATGGGGCCTTTCGGCCCAAGCTTAGGCATGGACTTGAGAATGGCTTCTGCTATTGCAACATCACTTTGCCGGGTAATTTTGATATTCGAAGAGTCTGCTTCCACGATCGTTACCTTATGACCCAGCGCTTCAACCAATTGCGAGTCATCGCTGATTTTGCTTCGGTCCAGATTTTTGAGGTTTTCGTAGGCCTTTTTGAGCAGGGAGGCCCCGAAGACCTGTGGGGTTTGAGCCTCGTAGAGACTCGCCCTGTCAACGGTTCTGATTACAGTGTTATTCTTTACTTCTTTTATTGTCGCCGCGACAGGGCAGGCAGGTAGGCCGGCACCGCTTTTGGCGGCAGCGACGATAACCTTGCCAATCAATTCCGAAGTTACGCAGCATCGACAGGCATCGTGGACGGCAATAAGGTCGATATCATCATTGATAAGCTCGAGACCTTTATTGACGGTATCAAAACGCTCAGAGCCCCCAAAAAAGATTTTTACGTTGAAAAACTTCAGGTTAGGTCCCCATTTGACGCTGACAAGCTCCTCATCTTCGGGCGCGATGCCTAACAGAATCTGTTTTACATCGTTGCGGTTGGCAAAAAGCTCGACGCTTCGCAGAAAGACCGCCCTGCCAGCCACGTCAACGAACGCTTTCTTTCTTTTTCCGCCGAACCGGCTGCTGGCCCCGGAGGCACAAATAATTGCAGCAACATTTTGACTCATAGCAAAAGTTCCCGTTTTATGCTTTTGTTTTTCAATTCCTCAAATCTGTGAAATCTGTGGCTAAAATTCGATGCCTCGTCTGGCAGATAGACCTTTCTCAAACGGGTGCTTGATATTTTTCATTTCCGTCACCAAATCCGCTAATTCTATCAATTCCCCGGTTGCGCCTCTGCCGGTCATAACAATTTCGACAACAGGGTCTCTTCTGTCAATTATATTTTTGATATCTTCTAGTTCAGCCAGGCCTTTTGAAAGGCAAAATACAATCTCGTCAAGTATGAGCACATCGTAAAACCTTTTCTCCGCCGTCTGTGCGATTCTTTCAAGGGCCTCTCTGATTGCAGCCCGCATCTTGGCGACAGCTTTTTCGTCCTCAAAAGATTTGGACATATCCCAGGGTGTATCAAGCGCTTCGGTCCTGATTCTGACAGCACCCAATTGCAGAGCGAAACGCTCGCCGATATCAAGAGACGGCGGCTTTAAAAATTGATATATCAGGACCTTGTTTCCCTGGCCGGCTGCACGCAGTGCCAATCCGAACGCAGCGGTGGTTTTGCCCTTGCCATCTCCGGTATAAATCTGGACAAGCCCTTTTTCCAGCATAAGAATATATTAAAAAAATAAGAGACAAATTAAAATAAAAAAAAGGACTCTGCAAAGCGGTATTTCTTAATCTCCCAAAGTATTTGTTTTGCTGAAAGCTTTACCGGCCCTATTTCACTGTTTGTCGGAGTTGGAAACCTGGTCTTCGGAAGCCGATTCTCCAGTAAGTTCGGCAATGGTTTGGGAAGCGGGCTCATCCATAATAGATATATCTGTGGTGTATTCCGGATAAGAAAGAGAAAAAATCTTCTTGAAGGTAAGCTTGGTTTTGTCCCGAAGCAGGTCCAGGACGTAGAATTCATTCACATTTTTAAGGGCATTATTTCTGGCTTCATCGTCAAGGGCCAGAACTTCATCGGAGCTGAAATCTTCTATTATGTCGTACTTCCAGGGGACATTCTCCGCTTTTTCCAAAGGTAGTTTGTAAAACTTTCTGTTGTAGATTTCACAGCTCAGGACCCTTGGGCTCGGCAGCGCGATTTGAATCACCTTTTGCGAATCGTTGATAGTGTAATCCATTCGGTCCAGCTCAAAACCGACTTTCAGCTTAGCCGTATATCTTAACAAGCCTCTTTTCCAGCGAATGGTAATAAGGCTGGTCTTCTTCTCCTTTATCTCCGTAACACCTTCGGTTATGTATTCCAGAACCGCTAATTCCGCTATCGCCTGGATGGATTTAATCAGGAACGTAGTTGTTTTTGATTCCGCCCTGGGCGACGCGGACAACTTTTTCCCGACCCAAAAAGCCAACAACCCTATGACTGCAATGCTGGTAATGTAAATAGCATACCACATTTGGCTGCCCTTTCCGTCTTTTGCCGGTGAGCTTGCCGGCAATACGACCTGATTGAAATTCCAAGGACAATTATTTAAAGTTATTTCACCAACCGTATAGTCTAAGCACTTCCCTGGGCGATTATTTAACAATTCAACTTTTCTGTCAAGCTCTGTATCTGCAATTTCATCAAAATATGTCATTTTCGGAAAAAACTGTCTCAGCAAGCCAATATACCACTTTAGGAATAGCCCGAAAGAAGTAGTGAGACACCTCACTCTATTCTTACACACTTGCACAACAAAAGTCCAAAAGTACCGAAAAAGGGTGCATTTCTTGAAAAATCTTCTTTTTTGTCTTTTTTTCTTGACCTGCAATTTGAATCTTGGTAAACTGTTGAAATACGATTAATTTAAAATGGCTAAAGTGTCTTCTGGCTACGAGTACAAGGGGGGTGGTCTTGATAGAGTCCATTTTATATTTATATTTAGACGCCTTGCTATTTTTGAGGAGGCGGAGGATTGGTGGTGTACAAAAGCAGCAGATTACCGTTTGTATTGCTGTTGCTCGTTATGGCCACAGCAGCAAAAGCTGGGCCAACGATGAGCAATTGCAATGGGAGCTTCGTTGCCGGTGCTGTGTCACCGGCTTCGGAAGCACATGTCCTCTTCGTACTCGAAACAAGCCAAGTTACTGAACCTTCCAACGCTCATCTGGCCAATATCGGCGTAGAGCTTTTAAAGCCACCCGCTGATTTTACGAGCTCGCCACCTGTTGGTGCACAGTCTTTGCCGCCCATACCTGCAGCGCTTTTCATGGTTTTAACAGGATTCCTTTGTGTTTCATTGGTTAAAGACCGCAGGTTCTGGCTGGGAGCTTTGGCCGGCTTGCTATGGGCAGGACAGACCGGAATTCAAGCCATCCCAAAATTAGCCGCGCATATCAGCTCAAAGAAACATATTCAGCAAAAATCTCATACTAATACTGTTCGCTTACATCAGTTTGAAGAATCTTTCCGTCTGCGCAGTGACATTGAAGGCACTAAATACATAGGCCTGCTTCGCTATTTAGCTGGAATACCGAACGACACAACGTCGTTGCTATTACCGGCACCCCTTCAGTCATTGCGAGCGCAGCGAAGCAATCTCATCGTATCGCCCAAGCAGGTATTGTTTGAGCAAACCAAGTGCAACCTCACAGCGTCTCAATTCGCAATAATGCATCTTTCATCTTTACCAACCCGGGCAACCAACTGCCTGGCTCCCGTAGCCGGGCAGTATATTCTTTTTTCACCGGCATTTACTTTTGTTCATCTGGCCCGCGGCCCGCCCAATCCGGCCTGAAAACTACAACCTCCTTTCTATGCGGAGGGTCATTGCGCGCAGGCCCTTCAGGGCGGAGGTTGATGGGATTCTGAATTAGTTAGGTTTTCCATTATTACAGAAAAGTACTAAAGGAGTAGTAAAAAAACGAATTGTAAACAAAGGCAACATTAAGACGAATATGATAAAAAAACATTTTACATCTGAGAGGAGGAGATGAACAGATGAAGAAGTTAATAATATTTTGTGTAGTAGCGGGATTGCTCTCAATAACAAATAACGTAGCTGCAAATCCGACATACTCTGAATCGCTCGACAGTTTCACCGGCAACCCATTATACAATGGCAGTAGTAGCCCCGCCTATATCACCTATGTTCATACGTACGACGGTTCCGTTGACCCGCTCGTGCAAGGCTCGATAATCGGCTCGGCTACGCTTACTATCGATGCTAACGATGTTGACCCCAAAGCGACATCGGGGGAACCCAAGGTAGGTGAAGAGGACGCAGTCAGAGTTAAAATCGACAGTGGCGCCTGGATTCCACTCGGTCTCCTGGAGCAGAAGGCTGCATACACTGGCTTAGATGAATGGAACTGGGCCCCGGGAACCGGCATAACCACCACTGTGTTCGACCTGGGCTCATTATTCGACCTGTCGTTATTAGAAGGCGTCCATACGCTGACTGTACAGGTCGCAGTCGATAATTGGTGGGGAGTTAAGATTGAGAATTCCACGCTGACAATTGTGTCCGCCATCCCGGCACCCGGTGCTGTTCTGTTAGGCAGCATCGGCGTAGGCCTTGTCGGCTGGCTGAGAAGAAGAAGAACATTGTGAAAAGATACGATTAACGCTAAAAAAGCGAAAAGGGCAAAGTCATACAACTTTGCCCTTTTTTGTTATGCTCACATCAAAACCGAATTTGCTGGATTTATTCAGCCCGATGATTAATTCCGGCTCTCAACCAAGTGATGGCTCACGCCAGCTTCCGATACCGTCCCACCAAGCACCAACGTAGTCAACAACAGACTTGTTTCGGTTCCTCTGCCTGGCGATGGCTATTGCCATATCGCGAAGCTCCTGCATACAAGCCAGTCCCCCAATTTGCCACGCATCGACGCCTATACTAACCGCTTCGCGCTCTGCTGCCGTAAGGCATCCTGCGGACTGCCTAAAGTCAATTTCATTAGTTGTCAACAGTCCGGCGAGCTTTTCAGCCTTTGGCTTCAACACTTCCCGCCAGTGGTCCTGCTCCGATTCTGCCTTGGCTAATACCTCTGTCAGCAAATGCTCACGATTTCTTTGTCCGCTTTGGCGCAGCGCTTTAGCCAGGGCCAGCCGTTCAGCACAGTGCTTTCGGCTTACAGGCAGCACCAGCATCTCCAGCAGACCAGCCAAAGGGTCGATAATCACCCAGACCAAAAATGTTGTCCCCAAAGTTCCCAGTGCGATTCCCAATACGAATTGGCCGACCGTACTGATGCCTATCATTCCAAGGCAGCCCGCCAGCCCACCCAAAAGAGGTGTTATGACATAAAACACAGCATAGTAGCTCGTGCTGGTCAGTGGGTGTTCTATTCGCACTTTTTGACTGCTGCTAATCCCTCTGTAAATCGCAAACAAATATAGACTAATCAGCAGCAGAACTATTAACACACCGTACCCGGACAGCGAAAATAGAACCCACCACTTAATGCCTGCCTGGCGTAATGCTACAACTAAAATATAACCAACGCAGACGGTGAACCAAACCGTGCCCGCAATATGAGCCGACTTCAATGTCTTATGCCCGGACATGATATATCCCCTCACAAGCATGATATGAAAACTCTATCAGCTTCTACAGTGAACTAAAGTTTGGAGTGCCTAAAGTAAAAAAGAATGAATAATGAATATCCACCGCAAGGTGTCCTCCGAAAGGAGTCCCTAAGACTTTGGACTGCGGATAAGTTTGCCATTCATCCTGTGGATTCAACATTCGATATTCTGTTTTCAAACTTTAGCTCACTTTAAGCACTCACCACGTAGCTGGAGGACCTATCTATACCCGCCGTAGTAACCGGCTCCACGGGTCTCAATCATATAGGCCCCGGAAAAGGCTCTAGCAATCGGCCAGAGAACCTCTTCCACCTTCAAACCTAAAGCTCCCAGCACAGTTGGCGGTACAAAAACTATATCGCCTTCCTGCAACAGAACATCTTTACTTGTATCGCCATGAGCAACCATGCGGTCATAGTTCACTTCAAAAATTTTAGGCTTCACAGTTTTATCTCTCGACGGCCTTATTACCTGGATGCGTTCCTGCCAGGCCATAGGGTTAAGTACTGCTATAGCAAGAGCGGTCAAAACCGTATCACGGCCAGTATAGACTTCTGGGCCGGGCCTTGAGACCTGCCCCAGCACATAATACACTTTGCTTTGGTATGCAACAATCCGAACATCGATAGGCTTTTCACCTTCTAATTTGTAAAGCTCCAATACCTTCCCCCGCAGGATATTTGCAACTTGTTCAGTAGTTCTACCCGCTGCTTCAATTTCGCCCAAAGTTTCAAAGCTTATCTTGCCGTCCGGACGAATCCGCTGCCGTTCCTTGTCTATCTCCGGCACCCTTGAGCAATGTATCTCAATCTCATCCGGCGGCTGTAAAACGTAACTTTCGGCTGTAACATCGACCTTATCCGGCCTTAGAAATGCTTCTATGTCTTGCGGATGAGATGAAAAGCAGCCGGTTAGACTAATTGTAATTAGTGACAAAAACGCCGCTGATATAATTCGTGTGTACTTCATTGTCATTCTCCTTTTTTCCTTGTTCTATCGGATTTCCAGACTATATATCGGTACATACGAAAGCGAACTATAATCAAAAAATATTATACTTAATATCATTTTTTATCAGACCTTTTCTCAAATCTCTCTGAGGCACATCTCTGTGAGGATATGTATCTGGCTGTGAACGTCCCATAACCTCTGATACTTACAATCCTATTCGTATTTGATAGAAAGTTCTCTTGTATCAGTGATAAATCTCAAGAGCATTGCAATTTTGCTTTTGACGCGGGTTTTTCGATAAATATTTCTCGTGTGAGTTTTTACCGTACCTGGCCTTATGCACAAATACTTTGCTATGCTGCCATTTTGCAAACCCTGGCAGATCAGCTCTGCTATTTGGCACTCACGAGGTGTTAAGCCATATCGCTCCTGCACAAATGACCATTGCTTTTTGTTAAGCAATATGATTTGGTAGTGTTTGTCGCGGGAATCAGCACCGGCAACATTCTCGATTGATGGATTTGGCAATTCGAGCATGGTCAACTGCCCTCCTGTAACTGTTTGAGCAAACGCTGTGCTTCAGCCAGGTCTGTCGTTAATAGACCTCCGATACTGCTGTCCAGCTCCAAAACCTTGTTCAGACATTCAACTGCTTTGTCCCTTTGTCCGAGGCCGGCAAAAGCTCTTGCTAAATGAAAACGTGAAGCGACAGACGCAGGTGTTTCGTTCGGATAGAGGTTAATACACGTAGTGAAATCCTCGACGGCTTTGTCGAATTCGCCCAGCCGGTAATACACGACACCGCGGGTGTCGATTAGGTCAATATAGTTCGGTGCTATCTTTAGTCCCTTCTGGGCAAGCTCGAGCGCCTCCTGGAACTTGTCCTGCTCTTCGCACATTATCCAGGCCAGATTGTTGATGACAATTAGATTGTCAGGCTCAAGCTGAAGCACCCTTTGATAAAGCAAAACCGCTTCGTCAGGACGGCCAACGGTGTATAATAGTATAGCGAAGTCAGCCATGGCCTCAGTTGAATCAGGCTCGTTCTTCAGTATCATCCTGAATAGTTCTTCGGCCGTTTTCCTGGCCTCACTACCATCACCTGTCACCAGGTTCTTGGCAACATAGATGAGCGTACGACTATCTTTCGGGTGCTTTTGGTACCACTCAGCGACCTTCTGGCTTAGCTGACTCCATAATTGGTCATCTTTGAGCAACTGTACTTGCGCTAACAGCAGGCCGAGGTCATTTGGTTCAGACCGGAATAGAGAGTCAAATTCCTTTTGGGCATCCGCCTTGTTGCCATTCTTGTGTAATGCTACCGCAAGGGCGGTTTTTATCCTTCTCTCCTCAGCGGTACCGACGCGGGAGACTAATTGTGATTCGAGAAGTTTTACAGCTTTCTCAGGCTCGCCTGCTGCTATATATACGTTGGCCAGATGTAATGTGGTATCGGTATTGTTCGGGTCCACTTCACGCAGCACCTTGAGAGTTGGAATCGCCAGGATTGGTGACCTGACCGCCTCGGCACGAGCTTTCAGCAGGAGTAACGCCCTATCGTTGGGTTTATGTGCAAGGCCCCGCAAAGCGGCATCCACAGCTCTTCCGGCCTGTCCCTGCCTGAGCGAGATTTCTCCCAGAAGCACCCAAGGCCTGCTGATTTCGGGCTGGTCTCCGGTCATCTTTAGAAGAATCTGTTCAGCATTTTTGATTGCCGGGGCTGTTCCTTCGGTAAGCAGTGAACCCACTTTGAACAACTGCAAATCGATATCATCAGGATTTGATTGGAGAGCTTCATCAAGGATGGTCTTTCCCTGAAGTACTTTGTCGGGGTCCCCTGATGCTAAAAACAGCGAGATAGCCTGTTTTTGGATTCGGATATTGCTCGAGTCCAAAGATAGCGCCTTTTGAATATCAGCGAACGCCTTATCCGGCCGGCCTATGGAATTGTAAAACACGCTCCCGGCTATCCAAACCTCAATGTTGTTGGGTTCGATGGCGGCAGCGTGCTCAAAGCCTTCTATTGCCTTATCAGTCTGCTTGAGGGATGCGTGTGTTCGAGCGCGAAAGATATAAGCTGATGCGTTGTTGAGGTTTTTTACTATTTCATCACAAAGTCTCAACGCCTCTGTCGTTTTGTTCTGACGAATATTGAGCTGGACTTGTGCAGCAGCTATCGTCAGTGAATTAGGGTCCTGGATTTTTAGTTTAGCCAGTAATTCTTCAGCCTCGTCAAATTTATCCTGCTGCATATTGAGTAATGCAAGAGACAAACAGGCGGTTTGGTTATTGGGGTCATTGCTGAGGAGGTCCTGCAGAATGTCTGAGGCTAAGCTTAACTGGCCGTGTCTGAGGTAGCTTTGCAATTGAAATTGCTGAAGTTGCGGGTGATAGAGCTTTTGCCGGGAAGCACGATTCAGAAGCTGCTCGGCTTCGTCATATTCCCTTGCTTTATAGAGTGCAGCGACAGTAGGAATTATTATGTTAAGGTCATCCGGCGAGTGGCTCAGGCCTTCACGATATATCGAAATTGCCAGTTGTAGCTCGCCGGCGCGTTCGTATGCTGCCGCCAGGAGCATTCGGCTGGCCTGGTCATTCGGATTTGCCAGCAGATTTTTCTGCAGAAGCGTAACAATTTGGGGATAACGAGCTTTGAAATCGTCTGCTGCGAACCAGACTCTCGCTTGTTCATATTGCCATTGCCAGCCATCCTCACCCTCAAGTAACTTGATGTCATTGACGAGCTGCTGGGCTTTCTTGGGATCTTTGATAACCTGTTCGCACTGTAAAAGTCGGCGTTTTACAGGAATATCGTCAGGCAGTTTTTGTGCAAGTCCATCAAGCAGTGCGTAAGCATTGCCTTTCTGATTCCACTGAGTATAAAATTGGGCAAGCAGCAGGCCTAATTGGCGCCGGGCGATGGGCTGCTCGATACGCGTCAATGCATCTTTAATAATTGCTTCGCATTTTTCTTGATTGCCTTGTTGAGCCAATAAAATCGCAAGGTATCTTACCATCTCAATAGAGTCGGGAAATTCCTCTATCGTCTCATCCAACAACAATATTGTTTCATCTATCTTACCCTGAGCATTAAGCAGCTCAACTTCAGCCATAACAATCCTAACCTGGGAAGGATGGTCTTTCTTCAGTTGAGTCACCAATGCCTCAGCGTCAGTGAAATTACCCCGCTGCTGTGCGAGCTGAAGCTGCAGAAGTTTGACCTCGAGAGCACCGTTAGTGGCCTTTTCCAAGGCGGACAATCGTTGTTCTATGTCCTGCCACATTTGCTCATCTCCGCCTGCCGAGCTTACCGCCAATAGTTGCATTCGAGCTTGTAAATACAGTAAGACAGGCCTAAGGTCTTCCGGTGAAAGGCGCATCGCTGTTGCGGCGTGCTCTGCCGCCTCGGTCCAGTTTCCTGTCTGGGCCAACATTTCGGCCAGGGCCAGACGTCCGGCGAAAAGATTTGGACTTTCGGAAACGAGCGTGCGTAAATTACTCAGCGCCAATTGTGTGTTGCCCAGGCGAGACAGAGCTGACGCCAATAACAATCGAACTTGTGGAGATGTATTACCCAATCCAATTGACTGCTGCCAATATTCAACGGCCTTAAATAAACGTCCTCTCTCGGCAGCTAAAAGACCTTCCAGGAACGCAACGGCAACAGGTGAGACATCCTTTTGGTTCATTTCCAAGATACAGTCGGCAGCGCGGTCGAGCTGACCACAACGGATAAATAGCTCTGTAGCTATTGGCATAAAATCCCAGGGCTGAGACGAAAGCTCTTTTAAGCCGGTCTCGGCAACCTTTAGCATCTTTTCCTGCGACCTTGATTTCAGTGCAAGCAGAGCCCATATTCGCCAGAGACCTTGGTCTGCCGGCGTGGCCGTTTGCACAGCCATAAGATGTTCCTCTGCCTTATCCAGGATGTCTGCGTTGATAAATTCCTCGGCAAGGCGCAGCCGCACCTCAGGGTCAGATAAATCCTGCTTTTCAGCCTGCTCTAAGTCAGCTAACGCTTTGGCGATGTCTTTGCTTCTTCGGTGGAAACCGGCACGGACTATATATGCCAGGGCCGAGGAAGGATTATTGTTTACCGCTCCATTAAACCAGCTCGCGGCTGAGTCCGGGAAATCTTCAGGACGCTGCTCTGCAAGCTGACCCAATGTTTCGTAGGCTAATATCTGGTCAGGATGTTTTTGTAAGACGGCCTTCAGCTGCGCTGCTGCTTCACTGAATTTTCGTTGTCCAGCCAGCGCCAGGGCCAACATCCTGCGAAGTTTAGGGTCATTATTTGTATCGAGCTGTTTGTTGACAATTAACTCGGCCTCGCCGGGCCAACCTATCGTTAAATATACTTCAGTAAGTCGCATAGCAGCTTCGGAATTGTTTGGGTCTGCTCTCAAAACGGCTCGATAAGCTTCTATGGCTTGTTGAACATTGCCGGGTTTAGAAGGCCTGATTTTAAGCTGTGCATCAGCGTATTTGAGCAAGGCGGGAACATCATCCCCCTTAACACGGAGATACCTGCCTAAATCCTTTGCCGCTTCTTCCCACTTTTGTTCGTCGTATGCTTTATTGCCGAGGACGAGTCCCTGTTCGGCCCTGTTAGCTTTCTGCCACTGGCGCAGTCCAAAGGCGATTGAGCCCAAGAGAATAAAGACGATTACCAGAACAATTGCCAGTTTCCAGTTAAAATATTTTTGAGGCATTTACTTACCCTTTCTAATTAAACGGACGACAGATATCAGAAGTCTGACGTCTAAAGTCTGAACTCCGACATCTGATTTCTGTCTTCTGTCTTCTGATTTCTATCTTCTGACTTCTGACTTAAAATTGACTGATGAAGTTATCAACCAGTTTTTTGGTTGTTTGCCAACATATCCGTAGGTCCATGCTTAGCGACAGATTTCTGACATATTTGGTGTCATAATATATCCATTCCTGGAAGTCTTTCATTAGTAGGCGGGTTCTGTAAACCTGCCACAGCCCTGTGATTCCAGGCCGAACCGATAGTCGGGCGTCACGCCAAAATGGACACAACATATTCTCCAATTCGGGAGAAGGCCTTGGACCGACAACACTCATCTGTCCAAGAATAACATTAATGAATTGAGGTATCTCGTCGAGATATGTCTCTCGCAGGAATCTTCCGACGGCGCTGATTCGCGGGTCATCATCCATCTTGAATTGTGGGCCATCGACTTGACTAACGAATCGCAATTTATCCTGTATCTTATCTGCACCGACGTGCATTGTTCTGAATTTTAGACAGTTGAATGTTTTTCCATAGAGTCCCTGCCGTTTATCCTTAAAAAATATCGGGCCCGGGGAAGTTAATTTTATCGCCAGTACGATGAAGGGCAATACCGGAGCGAATAGAACAAGCACTATTACCGCCGCAAAACAATCAGCAATTCGCTTAAAGCTTCCTGCGTAAGAGAACCTCGGCCAACTGCGGTAGGTGTCATTGATGCGTCGTTTTCGGTCCAGGTCGAATAGTCGCGAGCGGCAAATTCGCCTCGAACTAACGTTAGTGCAGTGAGTCAACTGTTTCCAATCGTGTTGTGGTCCTTTTACGATGCGGTTCTGCACAAATTGATTCTGCGGCACTAAGACTTCCGGGCCAATGATTGATGAGTTTATTACCGCTCCTTTTTCAATTTTAACGTTATCACAAATGACGGTTGGGCCCACCACGACCGCCTTCGGGCCGATATAAATGTTTTTTCCTAACAGCACTTTTCCAACTAATCTTGAATCCCGTGATATCGTATTTGAATTTTGAGCTCCGCCCCTGCTTGTTGCTGGCAGGGGTTGAATTTTCGTAATGCAGGCCCTGCAAAAGTTCAGCAAACCATCTTGTGTTTCTAAATCCAATACGGCTCCGCCTACCTTAATTGCTTGCAGACTCACTGCATTCGACCGGCACCTTTCCAAAAGTGTGGAAAAGGATTGAGACAAAGCGCAATCGGCGAGAACCTTCTCGAGAACATTGGTTCTAACAAAAAGATGATGAGGCCAATCGGTGGAGATGGGGGCGAGCTCGGCCGAATCACAGTACAATCGACGGAATCCTGCTACTTTACCCTCCGTTGTCAATCGCATTTTTTCTCGTTTACCCAACACATCAGGCTCGACATTAACCGCCACCACGTCCGTCTGGATTTTAGCCAGTCCGCCTATGGCGGATTGAAGAAGCCGGCTATCAATTTGCGTCGCAAACCGTCCGTTGGAAACGACAAACCATGAGCTTCGTCCGGCTTTCCGCAGGAGCTGTGGACGGATTGAAACATTTTCCGCATAACGTAATTTCATTACCTTGGTTATACGGGATTCAACGCTCCATTCCTCCGGGATAGCGCAAACAATCCTTCTGCTGTGGCCCCAACGTAAGCACCTGCTCAAGCCATAGAGAATGACACCGGCAATAGGCTCGCTGGCCAGTGCAAAACGGAGGAGACTATCGCCGCTGCCCTTTGCGTCCGCGACCGGCGGATTGTCTTTGTGTATGATAATCAGATTCATTGTCCGCAGGATGCCTTACGGCAGTGGATTAAGAATTTGGGTTCCGCGAATAATCTTCAGCCGACTGATTTTCCCCCGAAGCCCTGGACTCGCCCCGTCCCGTCTTCGACGGGCGGGGCTCGTTGGCATTGCCTTCTACGTTTTGGCCAAGGTCCAGCAGTTTTCTCCTGGCTCGCTTAACATTTTTCCTTGATTGGACATTTTGTGCGTAATAACGGTATCCACGATGGGAGTAACTCTGTTCAACTTGGACATTACCCAGTACTGTGCCCAGCACCCTGGCATCTATTCGCGATAGCCGTTCCTTTGCTTCTCTAAGCTCTGGTGTAGTAGTTTTGCCCGCGAAGCTGGTCAGAATAACCGCATCTCCAAACTTGGCCCATATAAGCGGGTCTGGAAAGACCAGTACAGGAGGAGTATCAATAATCACGTGATCGTATTTTTCGCTTAGTTCGTTTATTCGCCGGCGTGCGAGCGGCGAAGCTATCAGTTCGTAAGCATCCATACCACCGTGAGAATCCGACGCCAGGACATCCAGGCCGGTTGAAGGTATAGAATAAACAGCCTGGTCAAATTCTTTCCCTAAAAGTACATCCTGCAATCCCTTTGAGACTTTTGGGAGATTCAGCAAACGTGCAATATCCGGTTTTCTCAAGTCGCCGTCTATAAGCAAAACCTTTTTCCCGGACCTGGACAAGCTTGTAGCCAGATTAATGGCAAAGGTAGTTTTGCCCTCCTGTATCCCTGGGCTTGTAACAACAAGTTTATTTGGTATTCCTTCGCCGTCCAGTAATCCTAAATTAGTGCGAATGGTCTGGTAGTCTTCGGCTATCTGTCCCGGAAGAAGAGCCGGTTTGACGGTGTGTGAGCTCGTGGTGGTCCCGATTATTCGAATACCGATGCATTTAGTTACATCATCGGGCGTACGCAAGCGCAGGTCTGCTTTGTCTTTCAGAAAAGCTAACAGCATTCCACAAGCCATTCCGCCAAGCACGAACACCGTTATGTATTTAATGCGCTTGCTTGGCACAGAAACAATTGTGGTTTCATAAGGAACGGATATCCGAGCCGGCCGTTTTCTTTCCATCTCCATCTGTTGAATACCCCGCCGAATAGTATCATACACTTCCTTGGTGAGAGCCAGCTGCTCTTGTTGCTCTACAATGGCTAATTGTTTACGACCGAGCTCTATTGTATTGATGTCTTCCTGGTCTATTTTAGCCTGTAATAAATCTCTGCGGGCAATTAATCCCTGCAGCTCAACTTTTGCATCGGCAAGCTCAGCCTCTCTATTTTCGCTTAGTTCTTCAGCAATACGTTCATCGAAAGTTTTTTCAACCTTCTCATGATGTTCTTCCAGATTAGCTTTGAAAGCTTCTAAAAGCTCGGCTCTCTGTTTAAGTTGAGGATTTTCTGCTGACAGAGTTTGCCTGGCGGAAATAAACTCCTCCTCCAATTCAGCTATACGCTCGGTCAACATTTGAATCAAAATGTTGTTCTGAACAAATGTGTGCCGCCTTTCCAGCAAGTCTTTCTGTAGAAATGTCCTGTCTTTAGTTTTTTCGAGGAGCTCTATCTTTATCTCTAAGAGGATCTTGTCTGCGTCTAATTTTGTTGCGAGCTCTTGTAGAACTCCAACTCGTTGGATCATAATCTCCTGGCGTTGAGTTAACTCTACGCTGCCATACTCTTGCGCCAATTGCCGTAGGCTTTCACTTTGATGCTGTATTTTTTCTGCATATACTTGGCGTTCGTTCTCTAAAAGCTGCAGCTTTTGATCTTCCCCATGAGATGATTTGGAGCCTTCTATAGCCATATAAGCCGTACGAAAAGAAGTTACTATTTGTGCCGCTTCTTCGGGGTCGCTGCTTTCCATATCAATATTTATCAGCTCGCTGTGCTGTACCGGAACAGCAGTAATAATTTTCTTAATTATTGCTTGCCGGAGAACTTCAATTGGTTCGGCTGGTTTTTCGGGCAATATAATTGTAATAATTTTCTCACCTATTGCTTGACGGAGAGTTTTCAATAAACCGACTGCTTTTTCAGGCAAAGGACTTCTCCTCTCAAAAAACTTAAGCCCTTTGTCTGACAGGTCGTCTGCAACCCGTTGAAGCACTCTTTTATCCGCTACGATAAGTCTTGCCTGGTCGGTCTTGAAGTTATCGTACATTGGCATTACATTTTCAGAGTCCTTGTCGTTGAAAAGGACATTAGGAATGATTGGTGCCACCCGAATTGACGCGGTTGCAAGGTATTGAGGTTCCACCAGAAACCATACTGCAGGAATCCCAACAGCACAAATCGCCACAAACGTTACAAGCACAAGAGGCCACCGGCGAAGTATGCCGGCAATTAAATTGGATATGTTCTGGCCCTCAGGTTCGGGTGGAGTTTCAAAACTAACAAGCTCTTGTCCAATCACCTGGTCATGATATTTTTCTAAACCGTTCATTTCTATTCCTCCTTACAACTCACTGCTTACATTGGTTAAATGGTGAGTGGTTAATTGGTTATTAGGAAAGTGCTTAAAGTGAGCTAAAGTTTGAAAAAAGAATGTCGAATGTTGAATATCAAACTTCAAAATTCCTTGTTCTCCACAGGACACCTTGCGGTGGATATTCATTATTCATTCTTTTTTACTTTAGGCACTTTAGACACTTTATACTTTAGGCACTTCAAACTTTAGTTCACTTATTCCACTTACTACTCACCACTCTTTTTTGTCGTTTAATTATTATTGCTTCTTCTTTGCCTGGAAGTGTCGTAAGTTTTGTCAAAAGCCAAAGCTCACCAATTACCGCCGCAAGGGCCAACGGCATCATTGCATATCCACCAAAATCGTGGAATACTGTTTCCCAGTAATCGCCTTCAAGCACTGTGAAAAATACCGCTGTGATTGCTAATCGCATAGTGTTACACAGTAAAGCAATGGGCAGGCTCGAAACGAGGATTATCAGTTTCTCCCACCATGTTCGTCTAATCAGCAGAACAACCAATCCGCCAATCACAAAAAAGGCGGTAATCATTCTCAAACCATTGCACGCCTCAGCAACCGCAACATTTGCATTGCCGATATTGATAACATTGCCTTCTCGCACGACCTCGTAGCCCACCATCTCCAGACAGAATACGGCCGACGAAGTTGCCCAATGTTGCAGAGGCAGCGTCACAGCCGCCTGGACACGGTTAGGCCAGGGGAGCATTAAACATAGGAACAATAATACCGTAGATACCTTTCGGAGAAGCTGCCAGCCAAACAGAAGCAGTACCAGTGCAGCAACACTTAGAACGATAGATAATCTTTCTGCTGAGCTGTACATAAAGAACAGCCCAAACAGCCTGATGCCCTGCGCCGCCACGAAGGCAAACAGGCCCCAGATGGAAGGTTTTATTCTGCACTGAGCGATTGTCTTGTGCCTTGACCACAGAACATAAACAGCCAGGAAAGGAACTAAAAGGCCGGAAGAGTATTCATCACTTCTTTGCCATAAACTCCAGAGGTCGGCAAAGCCGGGCCGGTAAGACCAAAGAAATGCAATTAGAAGGAGACTTCCCGCAAGCCATTGTATAATTTCTGTTTTGCGCGACCGCACACAACCTGGCATTTTTTCACTGATTTCACGAAGTGGTAACTGTAACGCATTCTGTAATCTGCTCGCGTTATGTTGCACAACTTCTAAAGCCCCGCTGGCCAAACGTCCCGGCATTCCTTTCGGCTTAAATGATATTGATTTTTCTTCCGCAACAGTATTAGCTCGCAAAGTCACGTTGTAGTCGAGTATGCATTGTTGGATTCGGCAATTTGGCCCTGCTCGTGCACCATCCCACAGCACGCTATTTAGCACAACGCTATCCTCGCCGATACTAACATTATTTCCTAATACGGCCGGGCCGATAACAACCGCACCCTTTGAAATGCGAGCGCCGTCCATGACAACAGCCGGCCCGTAAATTCGCGCGCCCGGCTCAACTTTGGCATTAGCCGCTACCCATATTGTTTGTGAATCGGCATCCCTGCAGGGTTTTAGGCCTGCATTCAGTTCTGGAATGCCCTCAAGGTAATTAGCAATGGCGTATAGGTATTCTGGCCTATCCTGGAAATTGCCGGCATGATGTGGCAACGTTGCTGCGTGAACAGTCTTGCCGGCACGAAGCATTTCAGGAATTAAGCCTTCCTTGATATCGAAGTAACCTGCTTTCGGGATATGTTTCAGGATGCCGGTTCCACAAACATAAATCCCTGCCGGTTCGCCCATTGATTTACTACGCCTGTCAGTCCTTGGGACTCCTTTCGGAGAAGCGTGCGTATCCGCATTCCCGCAGTCAGGATTCAACATCACAGTCAAATCGGACTGACCATCGCGGTGTGCATTTATCAACACATCAATTTCGGGGGGACGTATGATGCTGGCAGGAAATACCAGAAGTGTCTCCGCCTTGCGGGAACCTAAGGCATCTGTTTCATCACCGGCGGCATCGCGAATACAACCTGCAGTGCCGACCGGCAGGGATTCGTCCAGAAAATTCACCTCCATACGATTATCGACGTGGATTGATTCTTCCAGCAGTGAATTATCAAAGCTGGAACAGATTGTTGCCTGCTTTATACCTTGATTGGCTAAAGAAGTTAGCAGATGCTCCAATACGGATTTTCCCGCTACCGGCCACAAGGCTGTGGGCAAACGCGACGCCAACGGACATCTTCCAAAGTCACGACCACCGGCAAGTATAATAGCTTTAATCAGCTTCTTGTTATACATTTAGTTTACTAAATTTAGTCCTGCAAACTGTTCAGAAAACGACGAATTCTATCAGCGATTGCATCAGGGCTGGCTTTTCTTTTTAGGGGGATGAAGTTTTTCAATTTGCGAATACCATCAGGCAACTCCTTGACATCATACACTGCCAATATGTGCCCAAGCTCCTCAAACTTCTTAGCAGTCGCTACTTGGTGGTCGTTGACATGCTCCTTATATCGCTTCATACGTGGCATAACCAGTAACGGTTTATGGTTCTTCAATGCCATTGTTATCGTACCCACCCCAGCATGGCTTATCACACTTGATGCTCTCTTAAAGCGCTCGTCAAAGACCTTTTTCTCCAGAGAGGCCACAGATTCAAAGTTACGTGGTTTGTATGAAGTTTCTCCTATCTGGGCAAATACCTCTTCGTCAATCAAATCCTGGTCGAATATATTGTCCACAGCCCGGACAAGACGGTCGAACGGAAACTGTGTCCCAACGGTCAAAAAAATCATATCGCTGCGCCTACGTATTCCACATTACTATATTGCTCGGCAAGTTCAGGCCACTGCACAAGGAATAAGTCAGCTATGTGCCGAACCATTCTACCTGACAGCGATATCCACTCCACATTGGCAATACTGTCGATCCAAATGACTTTCGCACCTAATAATTTACCGAGATAACACACAATGCATCCTACTGCGGCTCCAGTACTTATCACGACGTTAGGCCTTTCGCGTAATATTACACCTATACACCGCATCAGAACCAGAATAACCCGCAAAAGATGTTCACGATTGCATTCGCCCACAACATGGGTTGGACCATATTGCCGGAGCTTCTTGGCAACCATATTCGCAGTAGAAACGTAAAAAACTTCGTATTCTTGCCAACCGTCCGCAAGTTTTAGCAGCTCTGTCAGATGCCCTCCAGCCGATGCAGTCAGGCAAATTTTCATTTTGTTGTTTTTGGATAGCACCATAGATATTTGGTTGGTGTTCTCATTTCTCAAACAATTTATTTAGTACTAATTCTGCCTTACTGTCCCATGTGGATGTCTCAACTTTTTTCCTCCTATCCACAACACGCGTTGGGCTGTCTTCCGCCAATGCTTTTCTTATGCCTTCAGCAAAATCCTCCGGGTTTATTGCTTCGTGTACTACGTCGCGAAAGCCCTGCAACTCTGAAAAAGGCGTACTAACCACAGGCTTACCTAATGCTAAATACTCCTTGAGCTTTATCGGATTGCACAGCTCAATCCACCGGTTCTGCCGCCATGGCATAATAGCGACATCAAAACATTTACCATAGTGCGGAATTTCTTCATAGGGCTTCTTACCAAGCATCCATACATTATCTTTCGCAACTAAACCGGAACAATCCGCCGATACCTCACCAACAAACACAAAGGATTTCCCGGGTAAATAATCTATTACTTTCTCAATAAAACCTATATCTACCGTATAGTCGGCAATCTCGCCGAAAAATCCTACTATCGGTCTAGGTATCTCAGCAATGTCTCCGGGTTTATAGGGGTCCTGCTCTGCTGATGCAAACAAGTGGAAATCAACACCATGGTCCAGATAAATCGCTTTCTTGCATTGGCCTGATTCTTCATCATATAAAGCCCTGCTAACAAATATTGTCAGGTCGGCATTAGCCTTTAATCTATGGTCATGCTCTCTAATTAATTCAATATCAACGTTAGGAAATTCCTCATACACATCAGTTTTCAGGTATATCAATTTTGCCTTCTTCATATCGATAGCTACATCGCATGCTGCTGGGCAGGCAACCCAAATGATAGGGTCATGTATTTCCAGCTTCCGAATGATGTTTTCTATTTGTTTTCTCAAAAGCGATTCATTCAGTGGCCGAGCCCACGAAATATGATGCACCGGCAGTGTAAACGGACTGTACACCCAAAATCCTGCGTCTGACTTCTTAAGGCCGGTGAAGATGCTTTTTGTTTTGCGAATCAATTTATGAGTAAAACTCTTGCCCCCCCCGGTGTTCTTTTTCAGGCTGGGCTTTTGCATCACGATTGAATTGACGTAAAGAGCCGTCCCCATCCGGGTAAATCGCCGCATTAACTGCATATCAATATGGGCCCGATGGTGGTACCACCAATCTTCTGCGCCAAAACATACGGTGTCGATTCGTCTCTTATTGTTGCTCATCTCTTTTAACACAGACTTTCGGCCCCCAACAGGGCTTTGCAGGCCCCGGTTAAATATGTTCGCGCGATTAGAATATCGTCGCTTTTGTTATTGCGGGAAAACATAGCCCTGACCAGCCAATAAGGAGCTCTCAGGAAGAAAAATAGTGCTACCAGCAAGCACGCCAAAGCGTACGTCAAAAAACTTTTGTGTTTTTTCATAAAGAGCAATATGCTCCCACGCAACTGTAGTATCATCTTAGCTCGTTTTTGCCTGCTGCTTTGTCCGCCGAGATGTATAATTTCACATATTGGAGTGAACATAACTTTCCAGCCGGCCTTCTTGAAGCGATAGCACCAGTCGGTCTCCTCCCCATACATAAAAAACTGTTCATCCATTGTGCCGACTTGTTGAATGGCTTTCTGCCGGATAAGCATAAAGCAACCTGTTACGACATCGACTTCTCTTATGTCGTTCCTATCCCACCATGTCATTTGTTCGCGCCCAAAAAACTTGCTCTTTGGAAAGAGTTTATATAAGTAAGTGCTCGAGAGCAGCATGTTCAATATAGATGGGAACATAAAGCAGGTCGGCTGCAACGTCCGGTCAGGATTGAGAACACGACAACCCACAATCGCAGCTTTCGGATGATTATCGGCAAAGGCAGCTGTTTTAGCTATAGCATTTTCCAAAACTACAGTGTCAGAATTCAATAGTAACACATATCGCCCTTTGGAAATAGCTATGCCCTGATTGTTAGCTGCTGCGAAACCGCGATTCTGCGAGTTTTCAATGAGTGTTACCTGCGGGAAGTCTTTCTTGACCATTTCGACCGAGCCATCGGTTGAGGCGTTGTCTATGACAATCACTTCGAAATCTATCTCACCACCTTGCTCATAAACAGACTCCAGGCAATCCCTCAGGATGTCCCGCGTATTACAGTTAACAATGACAATAGAGACATCTGTCATAATTTTCTTGTTCCTAAAGTCGTGGCTATCTGCTTACGAATATTTGCAATGAGGGCTAAAAGAAGATAGGGGGTCATATCATTTCTTCAGGGCTGTAATAAATATAAATTGACCTCTTTGACCCAATTTCTTCTTATTATTAGCTATGAATCTCAATATATTTGTTAAACATCTCACGAATTCCGCCGCCGCAAACTGCCCACTTCTGTTAGTAAGCATCATTCTGCACGAAGTATATACGCCTTTAAAATAAGATAGATTCCTTGATAATACCGGCATGTTATATGTTCTAATGTCTAATACATTAAATCTATAGCTTTGCAAAAGATTTGTAATACTTTCACAAGTAAAATGATACAAATGTCTAGGGACATCTAAATGCCTCCAGTACCGACCCCATAGCTTACTATCATAGGACTCCAAATTGGGAGCATTAATTATCAATCGACCCTGCCACGTCTTTAGTATTCTGTTCAATTCTGACATCATCTCCGTTAATTGATGTATATGTTCCAAACTTTGATTCAACGTTATCAAGTCAAAATACTCGTCAGGAAAGAATTCAAAGAACTCGTCGATGTGCAAGACTTTTAATCCTTTCTCTCGTGCTTTTTGAATCGTAGCTGGATCAATTTCGACACCATAACTATCAAAACCTTCGCATGCCTTGCGTATTAGAAATTTCCCGGAGCCGCAACCGATATCAAGATGCTTTCTTGCCGCATTTCCCAGCGAGTCGAAATGCAATGCAGTCACTTCTTTATATGAATAGTAATTTGGGCCGTAAAAAGAATTGATTTCTGAAAAGTCAGGCCGAGGGTTTGTATATGCGAATCCACATCTCTTGCATTTCACAATAAGAAACTCTTTTTTTGACACCTTGACATCGAAAGATGTCAGATACCGCTCACAGGTCGAGCACATACAGATTGGACAACCAATAGTTTCCACAGAGTACCTCTTTTACCTCAGTAGTACAAGCCACAACCGGGTCATACACAACCGAATCTGATCGCCAATGTGGCCGAGGGTCACTAAACTGTTTGTCAAAAGTCACCTGCCGGAATATGTGAAACGATTCCTTATAGAAGCAACTATCTGATGTACTAAGTCGACATCGTGTTTTATAGTAAAGTGCTCATTTGCAAACTCATAAGCATTCTCAGTTATTTGCAGTGCGTAATTATCATCTGATAACAGTCGTTTGATACACTTGACAGCATCTCCAACATCACCATCCCTAAATATCATCGAGTTGACATCAGGGATAAGGTAATCCTTTGTGCCTTCCGTCAAATTTGTTAACAGGGGCGTCCTGAAGCACATTGCCTGGACTATTCCGATATGGCCGTTTGCGGTGATTTTGTTTTCAATAGGCAAAAGTGACAATTTTGCATTTGCAATGTATTGGCAGTATTCAATTTCTGATATGCCCAACACAATTTCCACATTTGAACTGAAACCTATTCCCCTTATCGCTCTTGGATATGTGATTATAATAAAATGCACTTCTGGAATGGCAGCAGCCACAAAGGATAGAAAGCGATAGTCCCTACCGGAAAAACCGGCCGAAACAGTATAAACTTCTTTTATGCTGTTATTACTTAATTTGATATATCTGCTATCATCTAAATAAGGACCTGACAAAAGTTTCTTTATGATTTTACTATTCGGAATATTTAACATCTTTGAATATATATTTTTTTCATGCTCGGAATAAACAATAATAAAGCTGACGGAGCTACAAGCATATCTTGCAATTAATAACTTTATGCCAGTGTATACACTTTGTGTATTAAAATTCCAAATTACATGATTAATATTACATAACGTTAGACGATTAATTATAGAAACCAAGAAACCTATTCTCGGATTATCAGATATGACAAGCTTGATATCCCAACTTTTATATTTAAATCGACAAATAAAAGTTGTAACTAATAAATTAATAAAATAACAAAACTTATTATTTCCTTTAATAAATCTTCTTATACTTTTTTTAAAATACTTGTTTGTTGTATCTATATTATAAAAAGTGCTTCTGAATGGATCAGACCTTACATGTTCTGAAATAACGAGTATATTCATATTAATGATAACCTTTGCCTATATACCTCCTGTTGAGAAAAAATCCTATTATGTTCGGCTGCAAAATTTCGGTACTTCGTTTGATATACCAAAATAATCCTCAATCCTTATTAATCGGTTGGAGATTGCTTATACGCTTTCATTTCAAGCATTTGACACTTACTTTCAACAGTCAAAGCCATGTTTTCCAGCAAAACCCATCATGGAAAAATAAAGCATAAAAACAATATCGATTAATTTGTTTCACAATTTTTGTCGACAGATACCAAACATCTTTCCTTTTATAGAGCCCACAATAGCAAAGTTAAGATACAGGATTATCATTATCTGACCGAAATATGATACACCCAAAAAAGCTACGCAGTGTCCCAAAATTGCTACGAAAAGACACCAAGCTAAGAACCGCTGTTTAGGTTGTTGATGTTGGATGGACAGATGCAAAAGGATTCTCAAGGCCATATATATCATTACTAAGAACAGAGCAAGAGTTCCAAATCCCCCTACAACTCCTTCAAGAACATACTGATTTGTAATATCTGACAGCCCCAGGCCCCAGTGTGCCGTGCTGCGACAGCCTAAAAACAACCACTCGCCAAAGTGGTTAATTGCCTGGTCAATAAGAATAAAACGGTGCCAGCCTGTCGAACCTCCTACAACGCCTATCCTTGAGATTAAGTGCCAAACGGGCGCTTTCATAACAATATGAAGAGCGACCAGCGAGGCAAAAAGACCCCAACCGGCACAAGCCGTATATTCTCGCCACCCGTACCCGCATAACATAATCAGCACTATCAGCAATGTTAAAATTGGTGTGCTCGACGCCGTAGCTGCAGCAATAAAAGCACATGCCGCCACCGCCGACCAAAGCAACAATTTAGATTTATCCTGACCTGCAAAACCTATAAACAACGGAACCAATGTGGCCCAAAACAAGCCCAGCATGATGGCATGCGGGAATGATGCCTGACATCGATATCGCCCTTCACGTACTACAGTCTCTACCCTGCCAAGAACTGCAAAAGGATTTTTCCCTGTCGCCCACTCCAATCCTACTAAAACTGCTAATGCCAGAGAACAAACAGCGAAAATTTTGATTGCCAGCCTTATGTCACTCCAGGAACTTATGTTTATTCGAAAAAGCCAGTACAAACCTATAATATCAAACAGCACGCCACACTTGTAAATCAATGCCCTCATATCCGCCCACTGTATTAGGTATATGACCGCTCCACAAATCGCCCATGCCAGCACCAATTTATCAAAACGGTTCCACTTGAATGTCAACCGCTCTGCCCGCAAAATAGTTCGGAAAAATCCTACCAGAACGAGTATCCGCAAAGGCGTAAAATCCAAACCAGAGATTATTACCCGCTGGTCGGCTGGAATAAAACAGGCCGCTAAAATAAATGGAAGCAGGAAATATTTCTTGGGAACCACAATAAGTAAGCCAATCAACCCTAAAGTTGCCACTATAGTGTTTTGGTAAATCATAATCCAGACTAATTAACGTTCGCTTGGTTGCCTCTCACTTATTCAGATAATTCTTACTTGTCTATAGCAAAAGCAAAAGCCGGCCATAAATAGAAAATCAATAATGATGCTAAAATTGCGATAGCTAAGACTATTGTTTGGCTTTTCTCTTAACCATCGAGAATTAAACTATTAACCTTTTCTGCCAACAAGGCTAACTTGCGACGCAATGAATTCTCGGGCCAATCCTAATAGGAGTGCCGACATCAGTTTATTCCTTCGGCGATGAATGATGTATGTGCAGGAGCAAAGTCTCAGGCTAAGTTGGTCAAACCAATCTAAAACCATTTTGCGAGTCGTAATCCTAAGGTGTGCACGATCCAAAATGCCGGCATCTTTGTAGCGGATATGTCCCAGTATGAACAGCTGCCAAAGTACCGAATAGTGCCGAAAGTTGGGGATAGAAACATAAACGATTCCACCAGGCTTTAAACTTTTAATATGCCTTTTGAGTAAGCTAACGGGATCTATCAAATGCTCAAGAATGTCAGCGTAGATAAGGCAGTCAAAAGAATCACTCACCTGGCTAATATCAATCACAGACGCGTCTCCCTCCAAGATAGTTAACCCACGCTGTCTTGCAATTGCTGCGGCTTTGGGATTAAGCTCCACTCCAACTACTCTAACTCCTTGTTTCACCAGTTCCGCTTCGGTAATCCCGCCAGCGCAGCCCACCGAAAGTACGCATTTTGCATCGGGGGGGACTACGGCCAACGCGTCACGGCGAAAATGCTCAAAATACGTTGCGGCACGACAGACATCGCCACAGGCAGTTGACATAGAGGAGGTTGTCCCGTTGTGGCTTTGCGGAATATTTTGGTGTCTATAGTAGAGGCGCAGGTGTCTTGAACAATACCTGAAGCCGTATTGGAGCCAGGCTCGGAAGCCAGGCCGGAGTCTGAAGACACCACAGGTGGTCTCGATCACAGCGACAGGACATTGTCTGTGTCTCCATTTGTTGCACAATGCGTCGGCAGCATTCCAAAAGGCTGCATCTCGCGTACCTCGCCCGAGATGGTGCACACAAGCATCAATTGCGAAGTTGGGCAGATGCCTTGTCGCTGCCTGCAGGCACAAGTCTGCTGCGTAAAAGTGAAAACCACCGAGCTGTTCATCGAAGAATAGGCTGCTATCCTTTCGGACGACCAGGCACACTTCATCTAACGACTGTACCTCACAGGGCAGCGGAGGCAAATGGAGGTGGCCGTACCTGTCAATTATATGTCCTGCCCAGCTACCCTTTGCGGTAACGCCCATCAGGCCTAAAACGCCCCATTGGGCGTTGACTTTATCCACAATAGCTATCTGGTCAAGGATGCTACTTAGCCATGTGGGGGGAAAAGTAACATCCTGGTGGACGAATATTATGTACTTGCCTTTTGCTCGGGTTGCTCCAAGGTTTAATGCCGCTGCTGCAGAAGTAAATCGTCCTTTGGTATTGTCCAGTGCGATAAGCTCGTGATCGACCGTCTGCTCATGCAGGCTTTTGACCAAGTAATCCCGCAGAAGGGACTCATTGTTATAGACACATACAACGGAAATCATCGCAGTACCGCCCATCGGGTGCGCTGCAGGCTCCCCACTACCTATCCCTTGTCTTCGTAAGAATCAGGCCGCCAGAACCCCTTCGTGAAGAGAGCACGCCTTGTTTCAATCAAACGAACGCCTGCGCCTCCGAGAGATCTGACAAGCAGGTACTTAGCAAGCGCCTTAGGCGATGGGTTGTCCAGGAACGACTGTCTGATATTACTAAAACCGGCCCGCTTATCACCTGCCTTTAGCTGGGTCGTCCCCAGATTGAAACGCGCACCGCCGAGGTGTTCGTTCACCAGACGCCTCTCGTACGGCTGGAGATTCTCGTTCGACCTGAGTTTGTTGTAAATGTGGACCAGACATTCATAGCTATAAATCGGACTGTCCGTATGCTGTCGCGACAGGTTGATATTGGCCGGTTCATCGCGACGGAACATCTGTACTAATACCTTACTATTCACACCCCATGGACCTACAAGCGCCAGGCGGAAGAACAGGTCCAGGTCCTCATGTATTGTCAGTCTCTCGTCGAACAACCCCACGTCAAAAATGGCCTTGCGTCTGCCAAGATAGCTTGAGCTAAAACAGAACTGGTATTTCAATTGCTCGATCAGAGGCCTTTCAATAGTCCATGAGTTTTTACCTACCCGTAGATTGCCTCGGAATTCAAATAAACGGACCTCTCTGCCATCGGGCATAATGAAGGCAAGATTGGTGAAGTGCGCAACGAGACGCGGCTCACGTGCTATTTCCTCCATTTGAACGGCAAGTCTCTCCGGCAGCCATTCGTCGTCCGAATCCAGTAACGCAATCCACTCGCCAGTTGCTTCTCGGATACCATAGTTTCTCGCCGCGCTTATTCCGGCCCTTTCCTGATAGAAGTACCGGATTTTATTTGAATATGCTCTCAACACCTCGCGCGTGTTATCAGTTGAGCCGTCATCTACTACGATAATCTCATAGTCCTTGTAAGTTTGTGCCAGAACACTGTCTATTGCTTTCGTTACATATTCAGCACGTTTATAAGTTGGTATTATTACACTGACATTGGGCATGCTCAGGCCTTTCTCCGATGGTTCATAAGCAGTCTTCTCTTTGCCCATCGGACAATTGGAATCAGCTGAGGGAATTTTATCTTTATCCTGAGTTTTGTATACTCCCATCGCCACAACTTCATTAAGGGGTAATTTTTCACAAGGAATTTGGCATCTTCAATCTTGCCGACTCCCAGCCGGTCGTGAGCATTTCGCAGAGCGTATGATGCAAGCCACTTCTCCAGCACATCTCGATTCTTCAAACAATTTTGTCTTATTTTTTCCGGCTCTATTAAAAATGCCTCAAGGGGATTTGATTTATATGATCCCGCCGACAAATCCGAATCATTATTGTGATAGTAGGCCAGCGGTTTTGTGTTTCTAAAAAACCGATGATTTATGCCAAGCTGTATCCATAAATAGTAGTCCTCGCCGTATGTGTATCTGCCCTTATCATAGAAACCACCATAGCCGCTTGCGATAGCCTTTTTCACAACCAGTGTCGAGGAGAAAAACAAATTCAATAGCTCCTGGACCTCCTTGATAGGCGCATCTTGCCGGATGCGGTAAGGACCATGAGCATACTTAAATCCGAACTGTCTATAACAATCCACGATGCACACATTCTTTCGGTCGGGAAACCCAGAAACACTATCTTGATACCAAGCTGAAACGCAGAGGTCGCACTCAGGATGATTTCTGAGAATGTGCATACTATCATCCAGGAAAGACGGCAGCCATTCATCGTCCGCATCAAGAAATGCAAGATAGGGAGCTGTAGTTTCCTTGATTCCCCGATTGCGAGCTGAGCCCGGGCCGGCATTGGCTTGTTGAATCAATCGCAATCGAGGGTCATCGTATTTTCGTACTATATCCGGGCTGTCATCGGTGGAACCATCATCCACTACAATCGCTTCGAAGTCTTGATAAGTCTGGGCAAATACAGAATCAAGAGCCCGAGCTATGTACTTGCCCTTATTATAAAGCGGAATTATCACGCTGACTTGTGGCATAGTTTTCAACCCAATCTATCAGTTTTGGTTAGCTGTCTGCACTGTTTTTGCTCGTTCTGATGAATGTTCGCCCAAGCTTTCTAAGTAAGCGGCGGAAAAAATCTCTCCGAAGCAACTCGCTCATTACGAGGCAAGGAGATAAAAGTATGGCTTTCGTAATGTATTTGAAGGCCAAGCTTTTCGATCCTTCCCGCCTTGCAATAGCCCCAATAGTAATTAGTAAAGATATATATTCTTCCTTCAGTTCCTTTGCAGTTACGTATTCTTCGAGACCATTCATTGCTCTTAATGCCTTAACCCGTTCGAGATCGAACTGGCAGAAGCCGAAAGTCATTGTCTTGGATTTGTTATGGAGTCTAAACTTAGCAAGTAATTCAGGAATATACACAACGTTACATCTTTGGAGCAGATCGACCATAAGAAAATGGTCCATAGTGAATCGAAGTTCTTCCCGAACTCCACCAGCCATTTTTACTTCTGAGAGGGGCAGATACGTTCCTGGTTGATGCCAAATCCACGAATTCTCTCTCGCCTTTTTTATATTGAGGAATTTTTCCATTGTGAGGCCGTTCGGCGCGATAATTCTCTCGGTTCCGTCCGGCTTAAAGTCTACGACGGGCCCCGCGATAATCGAGTTCGAGGTTTTCCTCCAAGCAGCGGCAACGGCGCGGAGTGCACTAGGACACAGTAAATCGTCCGAGTTTATCCAGTTGAAGATATCGCCGCTGCAGTGCGCAAGACCTTTGTTAATTGCGTGGCTTTGGCCGCGGTCGGATTCGGAGACCCAATACGTCAGCCAAGGCGAATACTTCTTGATGATCTCAACTGAGTTGTCTGTACTGCCGCCATCTATAATTATATACTCAAGATTTGGATAACCCTGCAAAAGCACCGAACGAATGGTTTCTTCGATGAATCGGCCCTGGTTGTATGATGGCGTGACAATACTCATTTTGGGCCAGGGCTGGCCATCCGGCATTTTTTCCTGTAAACGCTCACTTTCCTCAGTCCATGGCCAACCAGTTTTATGTTTTGCTGGAACTGGCAATTCTCTTAGAATTGGATAATGCATAGCTATCCGCTGCTCTTACTCGTCTTGAAAATTCGTATAATTTGTTCGCAAATAAAACTTATATCTTCGTTCGACAGCATAGCCGAAGAAGGCAAATTAATTCCCTGAGCAGCCAAACGGCTGGCAACAGGATAACTTCGTCCGTGGGCAAGGTCTTTATACATGGGAAGTGTGTGCATAGGGAAGAAAAAAGGTCTGGTTTCAACACCAACCTCGGCCAATTTCGCCATAACGGAGTCTCTGGAAATGGGTAATTTCTCATCCAGTACTATGCTGGTCATCCAGTAAACATTGTGCGCCCAAGGTTTCTCCGTCTGAATTGTAATCCCAGGCAAATGTCGTAGATGCCTGGCATATTGCACAGCAATTTCGCGTCGACGGTTGATGTGCCAGTCTGCTTTCTCCAATTGAGCTAGTCCGATGGCTGCTGCTATATTGGTCATGCGATAGTTGTAGCCAACGATGGGAAACCAGTATCGTCGGTTCGGATCCATGCCTTGACCCTTCAACTGACGCACCTGTGTAGCCAACTTCTCATCGTTTGTCACCACCATACCACCTTCACCGGTTGTTATAATCTTGTTCCCGTAAAAACTGAAGGTTGCAATGTCACCTAATGAACCGACTCGTCGTCCTTTATATTCAGCCCCGTGTGCTTCAGCGGCATCTTCTACAATGAACAGACCATGTTTCTTAGCAATCCCTAAAATAGGATCCATATCTGCAGGATGACCGTAGATATGAACCACAATGATACCTTTGGTCCGCGGGGTGATGAGAGATTCAATTTGCGTCGGATCTATATTCCACGTCTCCGGTTCGGAGTCCACGAAGATGGGACGTGCACCACAGTAAGTTACGGAGTTAGCAGTAGCAACAAAAGTCAAAGTAGGTACGATAACTTCGTCACCCGGTCCTACACCAAGTGCCATAAGTGCTAGGTGCAATGCGGTCGTCCCATTGCAGCAAGAAAGAGCATACTTCACACCACAGAATTCTGCGAAGGCAGACTCAAACTGCTCTACATACTTACCGCTGGACGATATCCAATTGGATTGCAGACAATCCATTACGTATGTCTTCTCATTGCCAGCAAGAGCAGGCGCTGCTACTGGAATCCATCTTTTCATAGAACGAAAAATTCTTTATTAGAAAAAGGGGATTTCTAAAGAACATTTAAGCAAATGCTTGTCTTCTTCTGAGGACGAATAATTTGCCAATTTACGATATACAGTTCGATACATTCGTGCAGTCCTTTCCCATGAAAAAAGTCTAATTCGTTCGGTCCCGTATCGGCTCAAGTCCCCTCTTAGCTTGTCGTCTCTTGACATACGGAGCAGCGCATACGCTATACTCTGCACGGACCAGGGATTAAACAGGTATGCTGCATTTCCGGCTTGTTTTGGAAGACAGGTCACATTTGAGCAAGCAACAGGGGTCCCTTCAAACCATGCCTCTATCAGTGGGAAACTATCTGCCTCAAACAAAGTTGGTAGAATAACAAACTGAGCAAGTTTATATAGAGCGCGCAATTCTTCTGGATCTACGAAGCCCAAAAATCGTACTTGATGATCTAGTCCCAACTTCGTCATATTGTCGATTATATTTGGGAAGAAGTCATTTTGTCTGCCAGTACAAACAATCTGCACCATAAAATTATGTCTATCCCTTAATAAGGCGATAGCCTCCAATAATCGAATGTGATTTTTATGCGCCCAGGTCTGCGCTGGGTATAATGCAAATATTTTAGGGAGACCGAACTTCTCAATCGCTTGATACAGATTCTCTGAAGATACTTCTTTATATGCCTCGGTTGGCGCTCCGAATGGAATAGTATAGATTTTATTTCTGTCAATATTGTATTTGCTAACTAAATCATTCTTCACCCACTCCGTCGCTACAACTACGATTTTAGCGTACCGACACCACAAACGATACCACGTTTCTCGCAAACGAATGCTCTCTTTGGTGAAAAACTCAGGCAGATGTAAATGTTGCAAATCATGAGGATTAAACACACTTGGGACAGCACATAGTTCCATAGATTGATATGGAAAATGTATAACATCTAAGCCAAGAGACTCTATGAAGCCATCCTGGGAACAAATCCGACAATTATTTTTCACTTTCCTATATAGAAGTTTCTGGTATATTCGTCGCCTAACCCGCCGCCATGGTCGCTTAATGATCTCGGGAATTGCAGATTTAACTACTTTTAGTGAGATCTTTTCATTGTAGGTAGTCATACTATTTGGACGAACTATTATCTGCATATTTGGGCCTATATAAGGTCGAACCCAATCAGGGGCAGAAGTATTTGTGAGGATAACGTATTGTTCCTCTCCATCTGTGAGTTTGCCTAACGCATGAATTAACCCAATGACCACCTGTTGTACTCCGCCTGCGCAGCCAGATGAAACCATCTGAGCGTTAATTCCGATTCTTAGGGTCCGAGAACACATACCTTTTCTTATGATGTTTCGTGACTTACACTTTCCTCAATCGTACCTTGATTTCTGATGCGAATAATTTTGGTGAGTGAACTATTAGCCACCGTCCCACTCTTCTTAGTCTTCCAGGTAATTGGAGTGAGATAAAAGAATATGACTCTGCTTCGATCCTAAAACCCGCTTCTCGGAATATCTCTTTCGCTTCTCTTAATGTAAAGAAACGGATATGGTCAAAAGTCCATGGCTTTAGCACACCGGCACTATCTAAAGAGATAGACTTGGAATCAATAATACCTTTCCCGAACAAAATTCTTAAACGCTCTCTGATATTGAAATGTAGTGGTAATACGATTATCGCATACCCTTCTGGTTTAAGGACTCTATGAACTTCCTTTAGGCATCCCAAGGGGTCAAAAAGATGTTCCAAGATATCTAGTGCTAAAACACAGTTAAAGAACCTGCTTTCAAATGGTAGTTCCTTGCTTATATCATATATTTGTGCTTTAAGACCTTTCGCCTGAGCCCTCCGCACTGCTTCTTGCGAGATGTCTAATCCATAGACCTCATTACCCTCATTCACTATGTGTACGGAGACGCTTCCAGCGCCACAACCAATGTCCAGTACACGAGATGAGGAATCCAGTTGAGTCCATAGTGGAGCGATCTTACGAAAATTGTTCCCAGATTCGTCTAAATCTAAAAAGTATTTTCGATAAAACTGGTCATAGTACTGACTAATATCGCTCATCTTATCAGATATCTTGATCACATTTTAAGCAAGACTTTCGGTTGTTCGGCTATATGTATTTTCGGACAATGTCCACTAACTCCTGCATTACTTTTCGCAGATCAGCAGAACACGGGGTTCTGGATAAGAGGGTAAGACTTTCACGTCGCGAAATCGTTTTCTGAGGGCACTAATGAAATTGTCAAGCACGTACCAAGAGAATTTCTCTGACCACCATTCGCGTACATATTTGTCATTGTGGGGAATGAATTCCACAAGGAGCCGTCGCTTTGTGAATATGGATAGCCCATCAGTGATTTGGTCAAAGTTTAGGTGTTGTTTAAACACAAGGTGATGGACTAAAGCAAGGGCTATAACCATATCGCACTTGAGCCGTTCGGTCGCTGGAGCCAAAAGTTTATTACACAAACCATAGCCTGGCGAAGGGTTTCTAAAATCCATAACCAATGGAATAATCGGCAGACTCTTTTCTTTTGTATCGCGATAAAGCTGCGTTACGCACGATTCATCTACATCAAAAGCTACTACCTGGCTTCCCTGCAATGCTGCCAATTGCGAATACCATCCTCGGTTACTGCCAATGTCTAACACAGAGCCCGGGCGCAAATCAGACAACACCTGATGTACACTGATATGTTTTGCCATCCACTCATCTGAAGGTGAAAATGAAGGGAAAGAATCATCGTAATAGTCTGACCACTCAGTTTTAAGAGAAGGTATGATAATACCTTCAACCTCTCGCCTCACTTGCTGCAAAAAATCCAAACGAGAGTGCGTAACTGGCAACAGCATGGATTTCACTAAGGCAAGCCCCTTCCTAAGCTCAGAACGAAACGGACGAGGCACGCATTGTTTTGCCATTGACCGTAGCATAAGACCCAAAGACGACTTACGAGTCAACGCTATGAGGTCAGACTTGAGAACACCATGGTCGTAGTCATGCAATAGCCAACGGGCTATCCTCCCATATCCCTTAGTCATGAGATATAATGGGTAAACGAAGAAGCGACAAAACTCGTCATGCGCTGGCCACAAGGCGCTTGGTTGAGCAGACACGATTGAACCGAAATCCACATAGAGAGGTTTGGGCCCATCAAATAGAACATTCCATGGATGAGCGTCTTGGAGAGTTAGGCCATGCTGTGCAAGTTCTATTTCAGTGTTTATAACCGTTATCGCCGCATCCTTTAGCATCGCAGCACACCACTCATAAGGGTAAGATACGAAAGGCAGTTCACGGTGTCGGAGAACCATTTTGTAGTTATCAACCCGCAAAGACGTAACTTCGGTTTCTATTAGAAGCCCTTTATTAACAAGACGCTGTACAATGCCTTCATTGAACAACCACCGATACAAAGAAGCCAGATCAGCGTTTATAGCACGATATAACCGACCTTCCCACCAAAAGAGTCTTCCACTTGGATCTGCAGAGGACAAAGGATGAAAAACTATCTCGTTGTAAGGGATTTGTTGCATACTTGCCCTAGACCTCCATTAAGCACCCATTTATGATGAAGCACGCAAAGAACCCAATCACGCCCAGGAACTTTGCCGGACCCATAGACATCTTCTGCTTTCACATCAAAACATGCCGCATACTGAATGTAATCAGCAATAACCCCGCTCTTGAACACTGCAAGATTCACATAGCATAGACCAGCCGTAAGGTTAATGGCCTCTGTCACACAAGTAACGCTGCCCTCAGGTGGAAGAACTTCGGAAAGACCGCCCACCGCATCGCTATCTAATAGGAAAATTCCAGTGTTGGTATAGTCATAAATCCCAACTAAGAACTTAGGATACCGAATGGGCTCCTTACTACGATAGATAATCGTAATTTTTAAGCGGCTGGATGACCGAATCACTTTGTCGTGGTCTGCGCTCTCTATTCGAAGGGAAACAGCTCTGACACTCCCATCCCCAGAACGATCTTTCCGTCGGTCTATGGGGATGACTTCTGTTGAAGTCACAGATTGTAGATATTGCCGAACGACTTCCTGGACAGAGCCCTCACGAATCATCTTCCCGCTATCCAGCAAGCAAGCCCTTTCACATAGCGACTGAACTGCTGCCATATTATGACTCACAAACAGCACAGTTCGGCCTTCCTTTGTTACGTTTTCCATTTTACCAAGGCATTTCTTCTGGAAAGCTGCGTCACCAACAGCCAGAACTTCATCGACAATCAAAATTTCCGGTTCCAGATGTGCGGCTACGGCAAACGCCAGGCGGACATACATACCACTGGAATAGCGTTTCACCGGCGTATCAAGGAATTTTTCCATCTCGGCAAACTCGACAATCTCGTCGAACTTTCGTTTGATTTCCTGCCGGGTCATTCCCAGGATGGCACCGTTGAGGAAGATGTTTTCCCGCCCCGTGAGCTCCGGGTGGAAGCCGGTTCCAACTTCCAGGAGACTGGATACACGGCCTCTGATGCGTACTTTTCCGGTGGTCGGCTCGGTAATCCGGCTGAGAATCTTAAGAAGCGTTGATTTGCCTGCACCATTGCGGCCTATGATACCGATGCGCTCTCCCTCTTGAACTTCAAAATTTATGTCCTTGAGTGCCCACAATTCTTCCAAATCAACCGATTCGCGGTTGGGCGAGAGCGGGTGGCGAATACGCTGCCAGAGACCTCTGGCAGTATGTGTCATAGCATCACGCAGGCTATCGTCGTACCTCTGCTTTTGATGGCCAATTATGTATTTTTTGCCTAAGTTTTCTGCTCTGATGACTGTGCTCATATTGTGGATGAGAATCTCATTTTCTCTTTAGATAATATCTGCAAATTTGCGTTCGGTTTTGGCGAAGAATTTAGCTCCGCTGATAAAGAGCGTTATAGCAAGGCCTATGGAGATTAAGAAGGCCGGTGGATAGAGGTTGGCTTCTTTTCCGAGCAGTGCCCAGCGAAAGCCGTCGATAACTCCTACCATAGGATTGAGAGAGTACAGCAGCCTCCATTTTTCAGGTACAACGCTGCTGCTGAATCCAACCGGTGAGGCATACAAACCAAATCGCACGATAAACGGCACAATATGCCGAAAGTCACGATACTTGACATTCAGAGCACCAATCCAGTACCCTGCACCCAGCGATGTCAAGGCAGCGAGGAGCAATAACGCAGGCAGAACCAGAATCTTCCAGTTTGGCCAAAAACCGTACAAGAGCATCAAACATACGAGAATAGCAAATGATATAAGAAAATCCACTAAGCTAACCACCATAGACGTGCTGGGAATAATGATACGTGGGAAATAAACTTTTGTTATCAGATTGCTGTTGGAAATAAGTGAATCACCGCTTAGGCTGAGGATATTACTAAAAAACTGCCAGGGAAGTATCCCCGCACAAACGAGTATGGGATAGGGCGTATTCCCGGACGGCAGCTTGGCAACCCCTCCAAAAATTACGCTTAGAATAACCATTGACAATAATGGTTGCAGTACACTCCAGGCAATACCGATTACGGTTTGCTTGTATCGTACCAGAATGTCTTTCCATGCCAGAAAATAGAAGAGTTCTCGATATGCCCAAAGCTCTTGCCAGAAGTGTTTCAAGCTCTTGTTAGGTTCAATTATAATCTCGTCCATATTTTACCTGAATATTTCAAAACAAATCGTTGTTATTCATTGATAGGGCATATTTCCAACTCATTACATCATCATTTCCCGGATAAGCATTTTCATAACAATTATTTTTGTCCAAATAAGTCCAGCTATACTCCGTCCCCGTCGGCTGCATTGAAGAAATCAATGTAACTTTCTTTAACAGCACAAATTAGGATACTGTTACGATGCTGGTTTTCACCGGCATCGGTTTGGTCTATTTCAGAACACTATCTTTGACGTTGCTATATTCAGCCACCCGCACCTTGCCGTTCTGGTCCGGGAGATAATCCAAAACCAAATCTGTTACATCCTTTGCTATCGTCCGGACGAAATTCTCCAGCACCGAGCTTATCTGAACCTGTGCCACATATCGAGCCGGGTCGCCGGCGATATTAGGCCTTCGACCAAGCGGGCCGGAAAAGTCGTTTTCGTCGGCGGTAACTTGACCGTTCAAGATATAAAAGTTCAAGACCACTGTCCGGTTGTGCATCGGAGCGGGCTTATGGAAGCGATGTATTAAACAGGGTATTTGTCGGCCGGCTCGTGAGACAAATTTCAAGGATTCGGTACCATCATGTATCCAGCCATATCCGGGATAGCACACTCGAGGCCGATGACCCAGTAAGCCTCCGGGTCTGGATGAGCAATATACGATATAAACATCCGCCCAGGCCTTGGTCGCAGAATCAATATATCGTCGGCTCACAAAATCGTCCGCAAAGTTCTCCTCCATATATTCCTTAGCGATACTGGGAATGGGCAAATCGCTGCCGGCCCAGCTGCCGATTTGCGCAGGGAAAGCACTCAGAGATACAGGAAGAACGATGGGGGTATCAATAATGCGCCTCAAGCCGGATGCCAGGACGCGGTAAGTTATGCCGGCTGTTATCAACAGCAGAACAGCCAAAACCCAAACGAACCATAGTGGCGTTTTACCTGGTGCCGTTCGCATCGAATAAGATACTTTGGGTGCTCTTACCAAATAGTTATGCCCAATCGGATACATCAAAGAGTATAACCTTAAAGTAGTACTCTAAAGCTAAAAAATAATGCTCCTCCTGAGACAATGGTACACCGCTCTCCGTTGGAATAAATCCCGGGATGCCTCCTCCATAAGGGCACCAACTATAACGCATTATTATACTTTACTGAGGTTATTTTCGTCAAGGCTGTAGTTCGACATAAAGAAAAATGCGACAAATCCACAAACATACTCCGATAATGGCCAAAAATCAGCTAAAAATGCACTTTTTTTCTGATTTTTGGCAATGGAGGCAACTTTATCGGTTCTGAAAAAATCCGTTCCCGCCCACAGATTCAGCTCAGTCCAACACAGAGGATAGAGAACAGACTCTGACTTCTGACCTCTGACTTCTGACCTCTGACCTCTGACAATGGCCTTGACGCGCGCGGGGGATTCAGATAAACTTCTTCGAATAATTAGAACGCCGAATAAAATCTTACGAAAAAATTAGGAACCGCTTTACGGCCTATTTTGAATAGACCCTCGGATGACAGATGACAGACGACAGATAACAGAGGAAAGAGGACAGATGACAAACTCTGATTTCCGACTTCCGACTTCCGAAAAACTTGTATTTGTGAAAGGAAAGGCTATGGTTAAACGAATTGTGTCGGGGAAAGTGCTCTATCTTTTACTCTTTATTGTTACGTTAGGGTGCGTATCCTGTCAACGAACAGCGGATATTGTTACTGAGCCATATCTGCTCGATACCGGGCTGGTATCGCGTTCGATTTGTTTTGAGAATCCGACCGGGGCGCCGGGCGAAGGCGGCAAGGAAGCCAGCCGGCTCGGCGTCGGAAGAAAGGGGGCTCCCTCGATATCACTGAAAGCCGGCCGGGAGGTACAGCTTTGCGACATCGAGGGGCCGGGCACCATTCGACATATCTGGATGACAACACAAAGAGACACGCTTAACCTGCGGTCTCTGGTGATTCGTGCCTGGTGGGATAACCAGGGACATCCGAGCATCGAATGTCCCATCAGTGATTTTATGGGATTTGCACACGGCAAGGTGATGCCGTATTACTCGGCGGTGCACTCGTTAGGTCAAAATGCCGGTATGAATATCTGGCTGCCTATGCCCTTTGCAAAGCGAGCGAAGATTACGCTGACCAATGAAGGTGAAAAAGACGTGCCGTTGTATTATCAGATTGACTACACAATCGCAGACAAGCATCCGGATGATGTCGGTCGCCTGCATGTGCTGTTCCGCAGGGAAAATCCGACAACAATGAAGAAGGACTTTGTAATGCTGCCGCAGCGAAAGAACAAAGGCCGGTTTATAGGCGTAGTCATCGGCGTGCGCAACCTAACGCCAGGCCAGTGGTGGGGTGAAGGTGAGATAAAAATTTATATGGATGGTGACACGGACTTTCCTACAATCTGCGGCACCGGAAGCGAGGACTACGTCTGCCTGTCCTACGGTATGCAGCAGACGCCGTACCTTTATAACGGTTGCAGTCTGAACGAGAACAACTTCGTCTCGATGTACCGCTGGCATTTGCCCGACCCGATTTCGTGGCGAAATGAGTGTCGCATCACAATTCAGCAGATTGCCTGGAAGGATGGCCTGGCCGAGACGCAGGACGACTGGTCGTGCGCGACGTTCTGGTATGAGCCGCTCCCCAGTGCTCCACTGCCTCAGATGCCTGACGTCAAAGTACGAACAGCGGACATCTGGAAGGATTAGACAGATAAGATTGTTTTGACAAAAGAGGTTTTGTAAGAAAAGAAAAGGAGAAGACTATGCTGCGCGGATTATTGACTGTTGTATTTATTGGTATATTGATTTCGTTGGTCGGCTGTGGGGAGCTCGGGCCAGGTGCGGACAAGACGGAGGCCGGCTTTGTGAAGCTGTTCAACGGCAAAGACCTGAGCGGCTGGGAAACGAGCGGCGGTGCCAGGTGGATTGTCGAAGACGGCCTTCTTGTGGGAACGCAGGGTGAGAATAACGCTCCGGGCGACCTGTTTACGACAGAGACATACAAGGATTTTCTGGTAACCGTTACCTATCGAGTTGAGTGGCCCTGTAACAGCGGCCTCTGGTTCCGCTACCAGTCACCCCAGAAGGCGTACCAGGCCGACATCCTCGAATACAAGAATCCGGTTTGCTATTCGGGCACGCTGTACTGTCCCGGCAAGATGTTTCTTGCAATGAATACGGACAACAGTCTTGTAAATCGGGAAGGCTGGAATACGATAAAGGTTCGTGCCGAGGGTGACCATCTTCAGGTATGGATTAACGGCCATCAGGTTGCTGACGTGCACGATGATACTACCGATTCCGGCAAGATTGGTTTTCAGGTGCATCCGGGAGCGGAATTTGGGCCGATGAAAATCGTCGTCCGTGAGCTTTTGCTTAAGCCGCTGTGATACGGCTCACAAAAAACGTATGCGCTTCTCCAAAATATGGTCAGGCTGAAGATTCCGCCGGGATTTCATCCTGAATGTAGCTTTTTTCTTTATAGCTCCTGGCGACAAAAATGAAAATAACCGCCGTTACCAGCATTACGATTGTAAAGAACCAGAAATAGCTCGCCCCGGCAAGCTTGCTGGTGCCGTCTTCATTTTGAATAAAGGCATTTACTATGGCGGTGAAAGCATTTCCGAGTGAAATCGACAGGAGAAAGACTGCCATAATGAATGACTTCATTTTCTTTGGGGCCTGAGTATATGAGAACTCCAGGCAGGTGATTGAAACCATTATTTCAGCAGAGGTGAGCAGCACGTATGCAAGCACCATCCACCCGATGCTGGGTGTACCGTCTGCAACAATATCGGCTTCGATCAGTGCTGAGACAATAAAAGGTGAAGCTGCCAGTAATAAGCCCAAACCTATTTTGCGCAGTGCCGTCAATGGAAATATCTTGTTTATTGCCGGATATATAACGTAGGAGAAAACAGGAATCAAAATCAGTATCATCAAAGGATTGAGAGCGACAATCTGCGTGGGCAGCCACTCATGGCCCAGCCAGTTGCGGTTCATTTTCTCAGCCTGTAGCATCCAGGCCGAGTCCATCTGGTCGAACAGTGCCCAAAACGGCGCCACAAAGGCATAGATAATACACAGCTTGCCGATAGCTCTGATTCCTTTGCCGCTGAAGCACTCTTTGACAAATTCGATACCCCCGCGTGGTATGTGGACAAATTTCTTGCGTCCGAGCCAAAATGCTATTGTAGCCAGCACCATGAAGGCACAGGGAACGCCAAATGCGACAGTAGGCCCGTATCGGTCAAGCAATTCAGGTACCAATAGATTGGAAATAAAAGCGCCCAGATTAATTGCGAAATAGAACCAGCTATATACTTTTGCCATCAGGTGCTTGTTGGTTTTTCCGAACTGGTCTCCGACGTTTGCGGAAACACAGGGTTTTATTACTCCTGAGCCGATTGCAATCAGAATCAAGCCGGCTGCCAACCCCGAACGCGTATGATTAAACGCAAGGGCAAAAAAACCAAAACAGTAAAGTACCGAAAAATACATGATGGTTCTGTATTTACCAAGCCAAATGTCAGATATCAGAGCGCCGAGCAGAGGCGTAAAATAGACAGCCGAGACAAAGAGGTGAAACCAGGTCTTGCTTTGCTCAGGAGTCATGGGAGCCGGTTGACCGCCGGCGTTAAGCAGCAGATGGGTCATAAAGAACACAAGAATACATCTCATACCGTAGAAGCTGAATCGCTCAGCCGCTTCGTTGACAAGTATATATGGAATTCCCGCGGGCATTTTCTTTGATGGTAGAGGTGCGGTGATGTACTCTGTCTTAGCCATAATGGATTATGCAGCTCCTTTATGTCGGATGAAGTCAGAGGTCAGATATCAGAAGTCAGATGTCAGATTATCTGTCCTCTGTCCTCTGTCCTCTGTCTTCTGTCTTGTTTCGTGTCGCCGGGCGACCTGTCCGTATGGCTCAATATAGTACACAAATCGGCGGATATATCAAAGAAGAAATGGCTGGATGTGAAAAATAACAGGTCTGTCTATCGGCAATCTTAGAACCTGCTTGATTTCAATGGTCAGAGTTGATAATATCCTTGAGACAAAAAATGGGAAATGGTAACGAAACGGCATAGGAGTAAAAGCTATGAAAAGCTCACCGACCCTGATAACGGTCCGCCATAGGCGGACGATTCTAACAAGCGTATTGGCGATGAGCGTTCTTTTTCTGGGTTGTGCAAATAATGCAAAGGAAAATGATGTGGAAAGTTTCATTACAGCGCACGTGGAAAAAATCAAACCTATGGAGAAAGAGGCGAATCTTGCCTCCTGGGACGCTGCAATTAGCGGCAAGTCGGAAGATTATGACAAAGTCAGCGAATTAACACTCAAGGTCCGCCAGGTTTACAGCAACCCTAAGGAATTTGCTTTTCTTAAAGATATGAAAGAGTCCGGACATGTCAAGAACGCCATATTGGCTCGACAATTGGATGTTCTGTACAATAGTTATCTTGAGAGCCAGATAGAGCCGGAGCTGCTGAAAAAAATCGTCGATTTGGCCACGGAAATTGAAAAAAACTTCAGTACTTTCCGAGGTACCATTGAGGGAAAAAAGGTTACCGACAACGAAATCAAGGAAATTCTAAAAACACAGACAAATTCCCGTAAGAGAGAGCAGGCTTGGCTGGCCGGCAAGCAGGTCGGCGCCGTCGTTGCGGATGATATCATCCAATTGGTCAAGCTGCGAAACCAGGCGGCACAAAAGCTTGGCTTCGACAATTATCATACCCTTTCTCTGGCCACCGCCGAGCAGGATGTAAAAGAGCTGGACAGGATTTTCGAGGAGTTGTACGAGCTGACCAACGAGCCTTTTGCCAAATTAAAAGCTGACCTGGACAGCATATTGGCGGCCAAATACGACGTGGCCGTTACGGAGCTTATGCCCTGGCATTATCACGACCCGTTCTTCCAGGAAACCCCGATGGTATATGACCTGGATTTGAATGTCTATTACGAAGATAAAGATGTCAAGGAATTAGCGGCAGAATTCTACACTGGTATTGGACTGCCCGTGGAATCCGTTCTTGCCAACAGCGACCTTTATGAGAGCGAAGGCAAAAATCCGCACGCTTTTTGCACGGACATCGACCGAGAGGGTGATGTGCGTATTCTGTGTAATCTTAAGAATAACGAGGACTGGATGGAAACTATTTTGCACGAATTGGGCCACGCTGTTTACGATAAATGTCACGACCCCCAGGTGCCGTTTTTGCTAAGAAGGCCGGTGCACGTTTTTACGACGGAAGCCGTTGCTATGTTCTTTGGCCGATTAAGCCGTAATCCAGCCTGGATGCAGCAAATGTTGGAACTATCAGATGAACAGCGTATGGAAATTGAAAAGGTCAGCGGTAAGTACGCACAGCTCAAACAGCTCATTTTTGCCCGCTGGGATATGGTGATGTACAATTTTGAAAAACAGCTTTACGCAAATCCCGGCCAGGACCTGAACAATCTTTGGTGGCAGATGGTTGAGAAATATCAGCTCGTGAAAAAACCCCAGGGTCGCGATGAGCCGGATTGGGCCGCCAAGATTCATTTTACCATTGCGCCCTGTTATTATCATAATTATATGTTGGGTGAATTGCTGGCATCTCAGTTACATCACCATATAGTGCACGAAATTCTAAAGCTTAAATCGGACGAAAACGTAAGTTATGTTGGCCTGAAAGAGGTCGGAGATTTTCTACGCGAAAAGGTCTTTGAAGCAGGGGCGGTTTATCATTGGAACAAGATGATAAAAAGGGCGACCGGAGAACCGTTAACGCCGAAATACTTTGTCGCTGAGTTTGTAGAATAATAGCTGAAATTAAAGAGCCTATATAGTGCTCTGTCAAGGCTCAAAGGATGGTTTGTCATTCCTGCGAAACCTGTCCTGAGCAAGGCCGAAGGAGCGGGAATCCAGATTTATTGATGGGACTGGATTCCGCATCAAAGCCTGCCCTGAGCAAAACCGAATGGGTGCGGAATGACAGCCCTCAAAGCACGCTTGACAAAGCAATAGGTTATTATTTTAAAAGATAACCACCTGCGAGTGAGCTAAAGTGAGCTAAAGTAAAAAATAATCAATAACTTTAGCACTTTTAACTTTAGGCGCTTCAAAGAACGGAGTCAGTTATGAATTCAGAAGGACCCGCCTTGGGCGGATTGCCGGAAATTACGGTTAAGGCGTTTGTTTTAGGGATGGTGCTCTCGATGATTTTGGGGGCAGCCAACGCCTATCTGGGGCTGTTTGCGGGAATGACGGTCTCGGCCTCGATACCGGCTGCAGTCGTCTCGATGGGCGTGCTCAGGCTGTTCCGAAAAAGTAACATCCTCGAAAATAATAACGCTCAGACGGCAGCATCGTCGGGCGAAGCAATAGCTGCGGGGGCGATATTTACACTGCCGGCGATGATTATATTAGGCGCCTGGGATAGCTTCAGCTACGGATGGGTCACCATAATCGCTGTTTTCGGCGGCGCGCTGGGCGTGCTATTTACGATACCGCTGCGGCGGTCGTTCATCGTTGAGAAAAAGCTCAGCTATCCCGAAGGTATAGCAACAGCCGAGGTCCTAAAGACCGGTCAAGAAGGAGGCCGCGGTGTCTGGTGCATTGCCCAAGCCGCAATTGCCGCCGGCTTATTCAAGGCCGGGGCCGGCATGTTAGGTCTTTGGCCCGAGGCGGTCGAAGTGAGCAGAGCCATCGGCAGAGGACTATTTTACTTCGGCTCAAACTTAAGCCCGGCTCTGCTTTCGGTCGGATATATAGTCGGGCTGAACATCGCAGTTCTGATTTTCCTGGGCGGTGCATGCAACTGGTTCGCTGCAATACCGATTTGCGCTGCCCTTCAAGGGCGACCAGAAGGCGTTCAATCTTCGGTCGATTGGGCTTATCAGATATGGCGCTCGCAGACACGGTACATAGGTGTGGGCGGAATGCTCGTGGGGGGCTTATGGACAATCTTTAATATTCGAGCGTCGCTATTAAGCGGCATAACCAGCGGACTAAAGGCGTATCAGGGTATAACCAAAATTGACAGGACGGAAAAAGATATACCAATGAAGTGGGTTTTGCTTTCTATAGCCGCTTCGGTTGTGCCTTTATTCCTGTTGTATCAAGTATTTGTTGGCGATATACACGTATCCGCTGCAATGGCGGCGATAATGATATTAACGGGCTTTATATTTTCTGCTGTGGCAGGGTATATGGCAGGACTGGTAGGCTCATCCAATAATCCCATATCCGGCGTAACAATAGCTACCGTGCTGGTCTCATCGCTGCTTCTACTTTTATTGATGGGCAAAAACGCCCCAAACGGGCCGGCAGCAGCCATAATAGTCGGCAGCGTAATATGCTGTGCCGCTGCCATAGCCGGTGATAATATGCAGGACCTCAAAACCGGCTATATTTTGGGGGCCACGCCCTGGAAGCAGCAATTAGTGAACCTTGCCGGCACGATAGCCGGTGCATTAGTGCTGGCGCCGGTAATGACACTGCTGCAGAAGGCTTATGGATTTGCCGGCCAGCCCGGTGCGGGGCCGAAGGCTCTATCAGCTCCGCAGGCAAATTTAATAGCCGCCGTAGCAAAGGGTGTTTTCAAAGGGGAGCTGCCGTGGAATTTCATCTTTATAGGAATGGCAGTGGCGGTGGGCGTGATAGCTCTTGATTTGTATCTACAGAAGAAAGGTAGCACGTTTCGCACGCCGGTCCTCGCCGTGGCGATTGGTTTCTATCTGCCGCTGGAATTGTCCGTGCCGATCTTTGCGGGAGGACTTATCCATCACGCAGCAAGACTATATCACAACAGAAGAAATACCCCCCAGGACCGGGTCGAAGAATCGAGTCGCAACGGCCTGTTGTTAGCTTCCGGCTTTATTACAGGCGAAGCCCTGATGGGAATTCTTTTAGCCATACCGATAATCCTGCTCAAGCAAATAGACATCAGTCTGCCCTTTGTTTACATAGATAACCTGCTCGTCAAGGTGCTGAGTCTGCTTGGCATAGAGTTGACATTCGCACTGCCGGTCGGCGCCGTACTGGGAACAATTTTATTGCTCGGCGTCGCCTACTGGCTCTATCGCGTCGCACGGGGGAAAATTGGTTAATTAGTGATTGGTTAATTGGTCAATTGGGAAATGAGTTCGGCTGCCTTTTGAGCGCCATTAACAGGGATTGGGGGATAATCTACTTCCTTACCGAGATTAGCAATCACCTTCTCGGCCAGAATCTCCGGAGTTGTTTGGGAATATATCATCTTGATTCCGGCCTGGTGTCTGGCTAATCGCTCTGCAACGTGAATCTGCTGTTCGCAATGGTCCGCAAGTGGAAAGTAAAGAAACGGTCGTCTTAGCGCCGTCAATTCAAGCGTGGTGGTGCCGCCTCCCTGAACAATAGCCAGATCGCTCGCTGCAAAGTGCTCATAGAGAGCAGGAACATATCCCCTGATTTCTACTGCCTCCGGGACTTTCAGGGACTCGACAGCGAGGCGGGGACCACATATCAGAAGCATACGCAAGTCAGGGACTTTCTGCTTTATAATCGGATAAGCCTGTCCGCAGAGCTCCAGCAGGTCTTTGCCGATGGAAGTGCCGCCGATGGAACATACGACCAAAGGCTTTTGACCATACCCTAACTTACCTCGGATCTTTGACTTGTCGGTGTATTCCGCCGGGTCGAACGGCAGAATATATCCTGTGAACTTGTAGTGCGCCCTCGCATGGTCTCGGCGGTTAGGTAAAAGAAAGCCAAACCCTTTATCAGGGATATCTTCCGGTTCACCTGCAAAAAGGGCCAAATTCTTCTGGTCAGAAAGCAGTTTACGGTCGGTTTTTGCCCATATCCGGTTCCATATATAGACTCCCAGCTTTTCAATGGGATTCCTGGTCACTGAATCCAGTCCGAGAAAATCGTAAATCATAACAAAAGGAGCCTCTAATCGGACGAGTTTCATCGACAAGCCAATGCCTATTTCATAGGTCTCATCGCCGATAACGACATCAAATTGTTCCTTGCTGGTTATCTGCTTGAAGATTTTTACGTTGTGCGCCCACCCTCTCCTGGTATTAGACGCGTACTTCAACACGCTAAGTCCGAAGCCCTTAGCAGCATTTTCAGCGGGAATGTTATCGTTGGCGTATATGTCAGCTTCTGGAAGAAGCTTCTCCCCTGCTTCGTTGAGCAGCAAGGTTGCCGGATGTGAAGCCAGCCAGGACAGCTCTGCTTCAGGGCACTGCTTACGCAATTGTCCGGCTACCGCCAGGTCTCTGGTAACGTGTCCCAATCCTATTGACCCGCTGATATAAAGAATTCTTTTTTTGTGCATTATTTTGCCTAAATCAATGAGAATCCCGATTCTCGATGCTGGATACTCGATACTCGTAAAAAAAGCGAGAATCGAGTATCAGGACTTGTCCTTGGGTATCCCGTGAGCTAAAGTTTGAAAAAAGAATATCGAATGTTGAATAGCAAACCCCGTTAGAGACTTTTTCCTTCTGGTCTCTAACGGGGCAAACTTCAAAATTCCTTGTTCGATATTCATTATTCATTCTTTTTTACTTTAGGCACCGACTTGTCCGAAGGACTCCGCCGTAAGGCGTCCTCCGTAAGGAGTCCCGAGGACTGTGGACTTGCGGAGAGCTGACGAATTTTATCGAGGCTTTCACTGAATTGTTCCCGGGCTTTTTCCAGGTAGGCATTGACCTCATCGATATATCCATCCGCTGAGGCCGACCATACACGATTGAGATACCGTTCACCGGCGGCAAAGTGATTCATAACATCACCATAGGCGGCAAGGCCATAAACGTGGGCGATGGTTTGGCGAGCCTGGACGAAGGTATTTATGTCCTCAATGAATAACCGGTCGATGTGGTGACGCACATCGTAAGTGTTGATGGACTGTTTCTGGGCGTTGAGCTGGGTTATATTTTTTACGATGCAGGCCAAAGCAGTCTCAATGGACTGCATATTCGAAGCGAGTTTTCCTTCGGATGTGATAATATTGCGCTTGCCGAAGTGGACGAGCGCAATGCCTGCGGCTCCAATTGCAATTGCTATGACGAAATAGTGCCACTGGACCTGTTGTTTGTCCACGACTGCAGCCAAAGCACCGGCCAGGAAGACAACTGTTATCAATATGTATCCGAGACTTTTCATCTGAATGCCTTTTTGTTCTTATTAAAAGACCAGGCCTAAGATAACCTTATATAAGGCGAAGCCTACTCCTACAAGGGCCTCGCCGACGATAAGACCTGCTGCAATGGGCAGGCCGACCTCTTCACTGAATCTTGGACCTTTTTTCCAATCCACAAAGAGCCGAATCACAGTTCCAATGCTGTAGGTCAGGACGATATCGAAAGGCAGATAAAAACCAAGCCCAACGAGAACACCCAAACCGCCTATCCCACTGGCGCTTAGCATAGCGCCGAGACAAGTGCCCGCTAAGTACTTGTTAATGGGAACTTGTCCGCCTAAGATAGCGCGCATCGTTTCGGCCAGGGCCGTAGCCTGGGGTGCCGGCAGCTGCTCGCTGCCCAAACGGTAAGCCTTATCAAGGACGAAAATAAGGACCATGATTACGACAGGGCCTAACCAGGTGGCCATGAATTGGCCTATCTGCTGTTTTCTCGGAGAGGCGCCCACAAGATAGCCGGTTTTTAGGTCCAGCATCAAATCGGTGGCCTGGGCCATTGCTACGCAGGTTGCCGCCCCAACCATTACAGAGGAGATGATGGCGGGGGTATCCCCGAGACCGCCGGCTATGACAATCAGTATGGTAACAGCGATTAGTGTCATGCCGCTCATAGGCGACCAGTTCGTCCGCCCTATACACTCGGACAGAATCACGCCTGCAACCCATATCCAGAGTGTCCCCAGAAGTGCCATAAGAGCGCCGCGGAAGATTCCCATTTCCTTAACCGAGGTGATGGCAACAACAAAAAGAAGAAGTGTAGCACCGGCGATGCCGATATAGAGTAAGCGGATAGGCATTTCGTCCTTTGACAGGGCGGTTTTCATTTTGGCAGCATTGTGCATGCTGCGGACGGCACTGACGATGAGCGGCAGCGCCAGAACGATTCCGGCCAAAGCCCCGCCGATGAGCATACCAATACCGACCGGCCTGAATAAACCCAATCTCATATATTCAGGCATTGTCTGCTCGAGAGTTGCAAGTGTTTGTGGTGTCGGCAGCAGGTTACGAGCCGCCAGAATCGGACCTAAAATCCAATAGCATACAAAGCCTCCAATGACGAAATAGATGCCGCCTCTTCCACACAGAAAACCGACACCAATGGTCATCAGTGAAACGTACCAGATGCCGTTCATATAGTCGGGCATACCGATGAAGCCGCCGAGGTTCCATTTTTCAAATCCTGTAACCTGGACGATGATATGCGCAAGGCCGCTGATTGCTGCGCCAAAAAGCAAAAGCTGTGCTTTACGGATACCGGCGCCGGGGGATTTGAGGACCGCTGCGACGGCAATGCCGCCGGGGTAGGTAAGCCGTTCAAAGTCTATCATTTGTTTGCGGAGCGGGATAATAAAGGCGATGCCCAAAACGCCGCCGGCTATACAGCCAATGACCATTAGAATGGGATTGAATTCGGTTTCTCCCAGAATAAAAAGGGCCGGGACGGAAAACATCATACCGGCTGAAGCAGCGTTAACGGCGCTTGCGATAGTTTGGTTGATGTTATTTTCGATAATGCTGCTTCGGCCCATAATGCCTCGCAGAATGCCAAATCCTAAAATGGCCGCTAACTCCGAGGATTCATGAGAAAAACCCAGAATCAAACAAGCGTAACCCCAGCTGATTGTGATGATGATACCCAGACCATAGCCTACTAATACCGCGGTCAGGGTAAGCTCCGGATAAGGTCCTCTGCGGATGGTTCTTTTTTCACCGGCTTCTGTTTCCGCCATTATTAGTTATCCTCAGCAAATGTATAAAATATTACAGCAAAGAGTCTTAATCAACGTCCTTAGTATCCGGCACTTTCTAATTGTGTGGCAGCATCGGCTCGGCCCGCTTAAGAAACTGTATTGGAACACCCCACGGGTCGCGCAGTATAACTAATTCATCGCCTCCCGGTGTAACGTTTACGTCCACTGCGACCGTCGCTCCGGCAGCAATCAATTTTTTTGTGATTGCCTTGACGTCGTCAACCATAAAGGCAATATGAAGTAAAAGCGGGTCCATCGATGGATAATCCGGCACTGCATCCGGCGGATTATTATAAAGCTCCAGCATCATATTGCCGCCGGAGTCGGAGATAAAACGCATATTGACCGGAGACGGGCCTTTTCTGACAACCTTCATCCCCAAATTCTCACAATACCACTTGGCCATAGCCGCAGGGTCTTCGACATTGATTGCAACATGCTCGAGGCGTATTCGGTTCGTACCTCCGGCAAAGGCAGAACGGTCATCTTTTGTTTTCGCTGACTCAATGCCACAGCCGGCAATAATTAAAGCGGCAAACACAAGAGGCACTATTAGTAAACTGTTTGTCCCTAATCTGTATATCATACTGCATCTCCTTTCCGCCCCAAACCTTTGAGGTCAAGTTAAATATTTATTTTTTCAGCTTCGGCCGTAATCATAGCCTTGCACAGTTTTGCTCTATCAGCCGGAATTAACGGAGAGGGCGGGATTCGAACCCGCGGTCCACATAAAGTGGACACGGCCTTTCCAAGACCGCTCGATAAGCCACTCTGACACCTCTCCAACAGCATTTACTATTGACTATTTTCTATTTATTATCGTTCTTGAATCTTATACTTCTCTTTCTACATAAGCTTTTAGCTGCTAATATTTTTCCCCGGTATATATAGCGGAAAAATGAGGTGTCTGCAATTATAATTAACCATAAGAGTGGGGATTTATCCTATGGCGATTTTTTTGGAAAAAAAATGAACCGCGCGGCGGTGGAGACAAACTGTGATAAATAGCGTGGATAGGTCGGTCGAACAGCTTGTAGATGAAATATTGGTAATGGACTGCCAGAGCGGCAGCGTCAAGGCACTGGAAATACTGGTCTCACGATGGCAGAAACGCCTCTGGCGATACGCCTACAATCTGACCGGGGATTCCGAGATGGCGTGGGACATAACGCAGGAGAGCTGGCTCGGCATCATAAAGGGTTTGAGAAGATTGCACGACCCTGCAAATAATTATGTAAAGGAGATAATGAAAATGGGATTGTAAGAAGATATGGATAAAAGAGTGAAAAAGTTTGGTATTATAGATGTAAAATCGGCTCAGGGTGCCGCTATGTTTGTGGCTCTTATTGTAGCCAAACTAATACCTCAAATAATGGATTTATGCATTTGGTGGTTTGTAGGATTACTAATAATATGCGCAATAAAACCAGTTTACGTGTTTTGGTTTAAGAAATAGATTTTTTTGGCTTTGGTTTATGTTTCGGGGCGTATAAAACATATAGAAGCTCGAACCGGCGAATTCCGACTTGCTATACCCGCTGATTTCAGATGTTGTCTTAGATTTTGGCTTTTTGTGTCCTCAGGAATATAACACGGAGGCTGCCGAAGATGAGCAAACAAAATCGCTTATTCAAATTATTTCTGCGAATCTTAGGCTCTGTCGCCCTTCTTGCGCTTGGGGCTGTTATTATGCCCTGCTCCTGGATGAACGCTATCCATCAGTGGCTGGGGATGGGGCAGCTCCCGCCTGAACCAATCATCGGATATCTGGCCCGCTCAACCTCGGCGTTTTATGCTATGCTTGGGGGACTTTTCTGGGTAACCTCATTTGACCTGCACCGGCACAGGATGGTTCTGTGTTACCTTGGTGTTGTGATAGTCGTATTTGGTACGGCTTTTTTTGTTATTGACCTGCTCGAAGGGATGCCGCTCTACTGGAGACTCACGGAAGGACCAATCAACATAACATTCTGTGTTGTTATTCTGGTCTTGAGCTATCGTATGGGTGTTAAGCCACCTCGTTGATTTTGCTGTCTAATCACTGCTGATTGTTTTCGATTCGGCGGCGCAGAAAGAAGTCTTGAAGTAGCTTGCTGCACTCTTCAGCCAAAACACCGCTCGTAACTTCAAGTCGGTGGTTGAGTCTTTCATCTTGTACAATGTTGTATAGACTTTTGCACGCACCTGTTTTTGGGTCATCGCAGCCATAGACTAATTTATCCATTCTTGCCAGGACAAGGGCCCCTGCACACATAGGGCACGGTTCTAACGTAACGTACATTGTACAGCCATTTAACCGCCAGCTTTGAAGAGCAGCAGCCGCCTGTGTCAATGCGATTATTTCTGCGTGGGCTGTCGGGTCACTTAGCTGTTCTCTTTGATTATATGCCTTGCCGATTATCTGGTTTTCAAAAACAATCACCGCCCCTATGGGAACGTCGCCATTTTCTTCAGCGATTTTCGCTGCTTCGATAGCCACTCGCATATATTGCTGGTCATCATTATAGCTTTTCATATTATCGTAGGATGGGCTTTGCTTTAGCCCATCCAGTTATCGTAGTAGTAGGATGGGCTTTAGCCCATCATAATAGTAGGATGAGCTTTAGCCCATCATAGTAGTAGTTATTCACCGGCCAACATCCCATCAAAATCCTTTTGCAAATCTTCCCAGTCTTTCTGCAAATAGACACCGTCATGCACATATTTATGATATGTTGACCAGGGCCAATCTTCAAGTTCCTTTACCAGCTTGTGTTTTACAGGATTATAGTGGATATAGTCCACACGCTTCTGCCAATCCTTCTCATCTCTGATTTGATGTTCCCAAAAGCGGCGCTGCCAAATTCCGCGTTCACGCTTTTTCTCTCGTGATATGCTTTGTGAGATTTCGGACCCCTTAGCACCGAGGAACTTTCGGGTAAATTGGCTTTTGATTGCTGACCAGCGATACGAAAAATCGCAGTCACCATCCGGCAGCTTCCAGATGCAATGCAAATGGTCGGGAAGCAGACAAATTGCAACAATGTCAAAATGGCGTTTTTGTCTGATTACCTGAAAAGATTGCCGAAGGCATCGACGGGCCAAGTTGCCTGTAAGAAATTTTCTGCGCTTGTACGTAATTACTGTAAAGAAATATAAGCCTCCCTTAAATTTAGCTCGTCGATAATTGGTCATCTCTCCATTGTAAAAAAAGAAACGGCAAATACAAGATTAACCAGCATGGGCTAAAGCCCATCCTACAAGTTTCGCAGAGTTCTGGTGGTAAGTGTTTTTAATTTAGTCGCGTCATCAACCTGAAAGATATATCTGGCATCCTTTCTGTTTTTCTTTTTTTGACTCTCGCGCCCGTAGGTGTTTGCCCCGAATTAGTAGTCTTTAACTTGTCTTAACGCCATCCCCAAGCTTCGCTTGAAGCTGCCGCCCATCGCAAAAATAGAAAATAGGTAATAATCAATCATCAATAATCAATAGAAAATAAAAACTACCCCCAAGGGGAGTCGAACCCCTGTTACCGGGTTGAGAACCCGGCGTCCTGGGCCACTAGACGATGGGGGCAAAACTCAAACTAAACCTGAGTTTAGTTCGAGAAATCCTAAATTCGAATATCTAAATCCGAAACAAATTCTAATGATAATAATTCAAAATTCAAAACGTTTTGTTCATTTGTACATTTGAATTTTGATATTGTTTAGTGCTTCGTATTTAGGATTTCGGATTTCCACGGTTTGCAAAACTGCAAACCCTGGAAATAGCGGCGCTCGGACTCGAACCGAGGACCCTGGGCTTATGAATCCCATGCTCTAACCATCTGAGCTACGCCGCCGGCAATTTACAACAGTTTATAGTATAAACTTACGATATGTCAACCAGTTTGCCGGAAAATTTTGAGATGTCCGGGGAACATCGTATCCCCGAAGGCAGGGATTCAAAATGGCACGACAGGACAAGACCCTCAGCAATTGAATTTGTTTTGTTAATTGCTGTATCGTGACAAAATAGCGTAAAGTCAGCTCTAAACGTTTCCCTCCGCACTTCTACGTGTATTAGTGCCTGTGGCTAATTTTAGAACCATTTGCTCCATCGCCACTGGAGCTTTCGTTTGGCCGGTCTTTATAGCGTAGTCGGTCTCGGCTAACTCCTGTAAGTATTCGCCAATTTGTTTGAAGCTCATTTGCTGCAGTTGGGCAAAGAATCTATCTCGATTGCTCCATATTCGAAATCTCTCCGCAATTTCACCATATCGAGCACCCTTCTGAAGCAGCGACTTGATTTCGAACATTCTGCGGAAATGATATGCAAAAGCCCCGACAACACTGTACTCGGCCGATTTGTCCTGTGCGAACATACCCCTTAAACGCTCTACAGCCCGGCCGGGGTTGCCGGCGATAACTGCATCAATCACTTCAAAGGCATTGAATAAGCGATTATGGCCTATGAGCGATTCAATGTGCTTCGGCGTTATAACCTTTTCGGCATCCGCGAACAAAGCTAATTTGTCGATTTCACTATACAGCCGCGTCAGCTCATCACCGGTCAGCTCGATTAAAAGTTCGGCCGCATCCCTGCTGAGCTTTTTATCGTGTGCGTCGTTCGCATATTTTATCAGCCGCTGCGGAAGTTCCCCGCGCTTAGGCTGCGCAACACTAATCAGCTTTCCAGCCTTAGCCAGTTTCTTAGATAGTTTGGTTCGGGTATCCCAGTTGCTCACGGTCAATATAAGTCGTCCCGTAACGCACGGATTATCAAAATACCCCTCAAACAACTGACGGTTTTGTGATATGAATTCATCCGCCCTCTTTATAAAAACAACTCGCTTGTCGGTGAGAAACGGTAACGTTCGCAGCTCGTCGAACACCTCTGAAGCCGTGACAGAAGCTGTATCAGCCTCAAAAAGTCCGGTCGTCCTTTGTTCAGGCTCCAACAGCTTATCGATAAGTTCCCGGCACTGAGCGTTAACAAGAGATTCTTCTTTGCCGGCAATTACGTAAATCAGCTCATCCATAAAAATCCAAAACAAAATGTTATTAAATCCGAAATTCTAATCCGCCACAGGCAGACGCTTCTCCGTAAGTCCACAGGACGCCTTACGGCGGAGTCCTTAGGACTTACAAGCGTACCGAAATCCTCCGAAAGGAGTCCTTTGGACTGTGGAGTGCTTCGGATTTCGATGTTTAGTTTCTTTGAGCCGCGAGCATCCAGCTTCGATTCAGGATTCGGGGCTTTCCTTTCCGTTCTCCTTTTTGGCTTGAGATTTCGGCTTAGCTTTCGGTTTTAATTTAGTTTTAGCCTTAGGTTCCGATTGCGGTTCTTTATTATTGCCGGATTTATTTTTCGGAGTGTCTTCCTCTTCAGCAATTATCTTTTCAGCGGCAACGAGTTTATCGCCAGGTTTGAGCTTGATTAAACGGACACCCTGAGTATTTCTGCCAATCGAGCGGATTTGGTCAAGTCCGGTGCGAATAATCATTCCGTTGGCAGTTATCATCATTAAATCGTCTCTGTTCTGGACGGCTTTGAGTGCAACCACTTTGCCGTTTCGGGTGGTCGTTTTGATGTTTTTCAGGCCGACTCCGCCCCGGCTCTGAGGCCGGTAATTCTCCAGACCGGTCCGCTTGCCGTATCCGTTCTCGCAGACCGTAAACAGAGCGGCTTTGTCCTCCACAATCACCATACCAACAACCACATCTCCGGGTCGCAGCTTAATACCTTTGACGCCCCGCGAGGCACGGCCCATTGAACGAACCTGACTTTCCTCAAAGCGTATCGTCATACCGTCACGTGTGCCTAATACAATATGGTCGTTCCCTTTAGTCAGCGCAACACCAATTAAATCATCAGCCGGCTCAAGATTGATGGCAATAATACCTGTCGACTTTGGATTGCTGTAAGCGGATAGCTTTGTCTTTTTCACAAGGCCGTTTTTTGTAGCCATAACGAGCTGCCGAGGCTGTACGTCCCCCTCGCCTTCGTCTTCAAAGCTGCTGACGTTGATTATTGATGCTATCTGCTGAGTTCCAAGATTCAGCAGGTTGACGATATTTCTGCCCTTGCTTTGTCTGGACATGCTGGGTACGTCATAGACCTTCAGCCAATAGCACTTGCCGCGATTGGTGAAGATAAGCAGATAATCATGCGTCGAGGCAACGAAAAGATGCTTGATGAAATCACCTTCTTTTATATCCGAGCCTATGATTCCTTTACCGCCCCTGGCCTGCCTGCGATACGTATCCATCGGCATCCGCTTAACGTATCCGCTGTGACTGACCGTAACGATAACTTCCTCTTCGGCAATCAAATCCTCCACATCGAGCTGCTCAACCTTGGCCGTGATTTTCGTCCGCCTGGCATCTCCGTATTTTTCCTTTATTTCGTGAATGTCCTCACGAATGATATCCAGCAAAAGCTCCTCATTGGCCAATACCGCCTCATAGCCTTCTATCTGCTCGGTCAGGTCGGCGTACTCTTTAGCCAGCTTCTCCATCTCCAGACCCGTCAGCCTTTGCAATTGCATCGTCAAAATCGCATCGGCCTGCGGGCCGGTGAGGAAATGCTCGCCTTTACTTTTTTCCTTAACAAAAGCCTTAGGAAGGATTTCCTTCAGCGTAGCCAGCTCAGCCAGCCGCAAAGGCTTTTTCATCAGGTTCAATTTTGCAGTCGGCGTATCGGGTGACTTTTTTATCAGGTCGATAATTTCATCAATGTCACTAACGGCCAGGATAAGACCTTCGAGAATATGCGCCCTGTTTCTGCATCTTTTCAGCAGAAATCTGCTCCGCCTCCGGATGACGGTCTTGCGATGGTCAATGAAGCAGTCGAGCATCTCCCTGATATTGAGAGTTTCAGGCCTGTTATCAACCAATGCGATACTGGCAATAGCAAATGTGCTTTGTAAAGAAGTGTAACGGTATAGCTTGTTCAGCGCAATTTCGACATCGGCATCTTTCTTCATATCCACGACAATCCGAAGCCCGTGGCGGTCCGATTCGTCCCTGACGTCGGCTACTTCGGGAATCGTATTATTGTGGACACAATCTGCAATCTTCGAAACAATTGCGGTCTTGACGACCATATAGGGTATTTCCGTTATTATAATTCTTTCCCTGGTTCTTTTGCTTGTTTCAATATCTACTTTGCCGCGAACCGTCAAATGGCCGCGACCACTCGTGTAAGCGTCAATGATACCCTTTTTGCCGCAGATGATTCCGCCGGTTGGGAAATCGGGGCCGGGCAGAACCTTCATAATGTCCTTAAACCCGCAGTCCGGCTCCTCAATGACTAACAGTAAAGCGTCGCAAACCTCGGCAATGTTATGAGGCGGGATACTCGTGGCCATCCCCACCGCTATTCCGGTTGAGCCGTTGACTAACAGATTCGGAAACTTCGAGGGCAAAACAGTCGGCTCTTCACGCGTTTCATCATAGTTCGGCACAAAATCGACGGTATCATGCTCAATATCATCGAGCATTTCCTTAGCCGGCGCCGCTATTCTCGCCTCGGTATATCGCATAGCCGCAGGCGGGTCCGAATCGATACTGCCGAAGTTGCCCTGTGGGTCAATCAGCGGATAACGCATATTCCACTCCTGACCCATCCGCACTAATGTCCCATACGTGGCCTGGTCGCCGTGAGGGTGGTAATTGCCGCCGGTATCGCCGACGATTTTTGCGCATTTACGGTGTTTGCTTCGCGGCCCCAGGTTCAAATCGTTCATCGCAACCAGTATTCGCCTTTGTGAAGGCTTCAGACCATCTCGAACGTCCGGCAAGGCACGCGAAACTATCACGCTCATCGCATAGTTGAGGTATGAATTCTTCAGCTCATCGAGGATATGAATATCCTCGAATTGCTCCTCTGTCTTCTTGACTTCCTTCATAAGTTCTATGCCGTCCTTAATGCCAAATCTTGTTCGCAAATAGATTACCCCCAACCAGCTGAAAAGTCAAGAAATACTAACAATTTTGAACGGGCATACACCCCAATTTCTCCTGCCCGGCACAACCATGACCGCGCCCAAGCAGATTGCAGGCCGGCATACGCAAAAACCGGTGCCAAAAAGGACAAATAAAGAACATCGGCGAATTTTTCTCGTATAGAATTACACTCAACTGGCCGATAACAATCTTATTGAGGAAAAATGATGATACAAAAATCAAAAAAGTATATCCGCCGCCTCTGGAAAGAATGGCGAATCACCATTCTTTTCTTAGTTTGTGTAGTAGTACCTGTAAAATCAAGTCTGGCGGACTGGAACTGGGTCCCGACCGGCTCTATGAATCCTACTATACTGGAAGGCGACTTGCTCTACGTGGATAAAATAGCCTACGATTTGAGATTTCCTCTCACTTTGCATCGGCTTGCAAAATGGTCGGACCCACAAAGAGGTGACATAGTAGTTTGCTTTTCTCCCGACGATGGAACTCGATTAGTCAAGAGAGTAATAGGCCGGCCCGCCGACACAATCGAATTAAGAGACAATACACTTTTTCTAAACGGAGAACCGGTCAGCTATACAAAAATCGATGCGAAATACAGAAAATATCTGCCCGGCAGGCTAAAAAGAAAGTCTATACTGGCAATGGAGGATTTGAACGGATTAAATCATCCCGTTATGAGCACCCCTTCAATTGCAGCGGTTCGAAACTTCGGCCCTATTACGGTACCACAGGACAGCTACTTTGTTATGGGCGATAACAGAGACAATAGCAGGGACTCAAGATATTTCGGATTTGTGGAAAGAAAATCAATCGTCGGCAAAGCGAAAGGTATAATTAGCTCATTCGACATTACCGACAAATATCAGCCCAGATTCAAGAGGTTCTTTACCTCTTTAAAATAGCTTGTCAGACATTTGCTATTACTCGCCTTTCTTCTCTAAAATCGCCTCGATTTCGTCCATAGTTCGATTCATCGCTTTCATCGTTTTATTAAACGGCTCAGCGCTTGTCATATCCACTCCCGCCTTTTTCAAAAGTTCAATTGGATAATCGCTGCCGCCCGATGATATAAATTCAATGTATTTTTCGACCACGCCTTGTTCTTCGCCCAATATCTTTTCAGCCAGGGCCGTGGACGCAGTGAAAGATGTCGAATACTGATACACATAGAAGTTATAATAAAAATGTGGAACATACGCCCATTCGACCGCATACAGGTCGTCGATATGGCAGATTCCCTTCTCGTGTCCGTAGTATTTTTTAAGTATCTCACCGTAAATTTCGTTGAGAACATCCCCTGTAAGCGGCTCGCCGCGTTCGGCTTTTTCGTGAATACGCAGCTCGAACTCGGCGAACTGGGTCTGTCGGAAAACCGTTTGCCTGATTCCTTCCAAGTAATTCATCAGCAAAGATAACCGCGTGTCATCATCTTTGATTTCCTTGAGCATTTTGTGAATCAGCAGGGCCTCGTTAAAAGTGGAAGCCACTTCTGCAACAAAAATCGAATAGTCGGCTGTCGGATAGGGCTGGTTCTTATTGGAATAATAACTGTGCATCGTATGACCCAGCTCGTGAGCTAACGTGCTCACATCATCATACTGGTCGTTGTAATTCAAAAGGATATAAGGATGAACATCGTAAGCGCTGCCGTTGCTATAACCGCCCGCACGTTTACCCGGCGTCGGATAAACATCTATCCATCGTTCCTCAAAGGCCTTTTCGACGACACGACCGTAGCTGCTCCCTAACGGTTTTACCGAATCAAGCACGAGCTTCTTGGCTTCATCGAACGTATATTGCAAATCAATACCCTTAACCACCGGTGCATACACGTCTGAATATTTTAACGTCTCCACGCCTAACATTCGTTTTTTCAAATTCAGGAAACGGTGGAATGAATCAAGGTTGCTGGTAACATTTTCAATAAGTGCCATATATACTTCTGTAGGAATATTATTCTTATCCAACGAGCTTTCCAGCGAAGACTTATAGCCCCGCGTGCGGGCATAGAACATATCCTTCTTTACATTCGCATAAAGCTGCGTACCGAAAGTCCCTTTGAACTTGGTAAATGTATCCCAGAACGCCGCAAATACAGCTTCGCGGTCATCTCGATTCGGCGAAGCCCGATAGCGGGAGTACCCTGCCTTCGTTAGCTTGGCCATAGTGCCGTCACTTAGCTCTATTTCGGGATAAGGCAGCTCCGCATTACTGAAGACCCCGTAAATCGTGGATGGGCCGTCGGCCAACAAGCCCGCCTCCGCCAATATCTTCTCCTCCTTTTCTGATAGTGTATGCGCCTTCATCCGCTGGATGTCATACAAAGCCATCTTATAGATTTTCAGACCAGGTTCTTGCTCAATGAATTTATTGATTGTCTCCTTATCCATCCCGGCAATCTCAGGCGTGATAAACGCCGCCTTGGAGCTGTAGTCGGTACGAAGCTGCTGCATTTCCTGCTCCATCGCAAGGTACTTCGAATTGCGCGTGTCCTCGTCGGATTTCATATGCGCATAGCTATACAGGCGCCCAAATTCTTTGGAGACTCGGCTGTTAAACTCCAGACAAGCCAATAGCTCAGATGCAGAGCCTGCCAGCTTACCTTGGTACTTTGTAACTTCATCAAACTGAGCAATCAGCTCTTGCTTGGTTTTTTTCCATACCTCGTCAGAAGCATAGAGGTCTTCCAGCTTCCACTTGTATTCGGCAGAAACTTCCGACCTTTCACGAGTTTGGCCTAAAACCTGAACCTGAGTAAACGCAAAGACTGTAATCAATATAATAATGACGTTCAGAGCTTTGTTCATATTTGTCTCCTCGTGGGTCAATCTATTTATAAATCTTCATAAGCATCGTGGCCGTATATAACTGACTTAACGAGCTGACATATCCTAAAGCCTACAGCCACCCGTTGTCAATCGTACAACTTCGCCATTTCACGGGTCACGAGCCGCGAGTCACGAGCCACGGTTCAAGTGCTCCTGTGCCCAGATAGCGAGACCCGAGCCTGCTAACAAAACAACTCCAAAGAGCAATTGAAAAACATTCAACGATTCCCTGAAGACCACACTGGAAATCGCAAGGACGATAAACGGCTGTGCCAGCATAACAAGCCCTGGGATAGTCGCCCCGATGCGCCTCATTGCCGAATAGTAAAGCGTATGGGATAATGCTATGGCCGTCGCCCCCGAAATCACAACACACGCCCACTGCCAGGCCCCCATTTTCACGCAGTCTCCTATCCGACCAAATAAAACTGCAAGCACACAAAGTCCTGCAACCGTATATATGCTTATCACCGAAAAACTATGACGAGAGTCAATATCCTTAAAAGCGATTCGCGCAGAAACTATATATACCGCCCACATAAACGCCATCGCAAGAGAAAAAGCTATACCCGTCAGCGTCCCGGCCGCAGCGAAATCTTCCTTACAATACAGCACGCCGATTACCCCCATCGCCGAAAACGCCAATCCCGACCAGAAACGTTTGCTTTTGACCAGCGTCCTTTCCTCGGCAAAGAATATTAACGAAAAGCTCGCTATCCAGATTATAGACGATTTCCCTAACAGAACCATAAAGGCCGGCCCAATATAATAAAAGGCACAGGCGTACAAACTCTGCATAACAACATTTGCCGCGCCCGGCACAATAGCTCTTCGCCAGACCCTTCTATCGAGCCGTTTTGTCCTGATGGAAAAGAGAAGAAATGGCAGCCAGACCAGACACGCCACCGAATAGCGCAGCAGGTTTTGCGTCCACGAATCCAGATACCCCGTCAGGTATTTTATAAATATCGGCCCCAGCGACCAGAAGCTCAGCGCACCAATACATGCAGCTGTCGCCGAGAAGTCAACTTTTCGAATGTTGCCGTGCTCGCTCACTAAGAAACTCTGATAAAACCGACCTGCTTGATATTTAGACCTGGGTTTTACCCAGGGTTCTCATATTTTTTCCGCCGATTTACTCGGCGGGTTTTGTTTAGCCGTCGCCGCCACGGCGACGGAATACGCAATACTAAATGGTCATTGCAAGGCCTGCAAAGCAGGATGTGACAATCTTCGCTCTATACTTGGTGAAGAATGAAATCAACATCGAGAGCCGTAATCTCTCCATCAGAATCTAAGTCGCCGCTGCTTAATGTTTCGGCACACTCATGGCAATTAATAATCGTCTTAAGGTATTTCTTTTCCAATAAAGGCGGGACCAGGTCGTAGAACTTCTTCTCACTTGGGTATTTTTCTCTATAGAGCTCATACAGACCTTTCGTACCTTTTGAAGAATTGCAACCCCCGCATGCCCATATTTGGTTATGTATCCCCTGGATAACATCGCAGGTCCTGCACTCCAGTCGAATCCCCAAAGACTTTGGGACGATATGCTCTTTGTGTAAATCAATCTCTCCGCCGCAGTATATGCACTTTTTCTCTGCCTCTACAAACTGCCAGTTATACTAAGTCATCCTGAGCGACCCGTGGT
>Ga0315296_10000017_pt1 | contig 210912 bp, 191 predicted proteins | sample YL17G14_18_MG_FD_203921 | JGI IMG/M metagenome (GOLD analysis project Ga0315296, IMG submission 203921) | Sediment microbial communities from Yellowstone Lake, YNP, Wyoming, USA - YL17G14_18 | ecosystem: Environmental > Aquatic > Freshwater > Lake > Sediment | place: USA: Wyoming | collected...
ACTGTTGTAGGTCTGGTTGATTCTGCTGTAGAGGACTGAGGCGTTGTAGGTTCCCCATCGTGCAAGGGTCTCCTGCGTGGTCGCGTTTATCTCGGTTATGCCCGGGTAGACAGTGTTTTGTAGGTACGAGTAGCTGTCATGGGCGGTCTGGTTTATCTCCTGGAGGGACGGGATTATCTGGTTAACCAGTGTATTGTTTATTGCCGACAGCGCTGTGCTTATCCACCAGCCGGTACACTGTGAGTCCCTTAGGCATGCCCGTAGGTTCTCCACAACACTCTGATTATAATATGTCAGACTCCTATTGGCATAACCCCAGACATATGAGGCTAGCAAAACGTAGTCTATGCTTGTATTTGTGGTGACGCTTTGGGTAGATAGCAGGGTGGCTCCGTTGTAGACAGTTCCTGAAATGCTGCAGTTTGCATTCATATGGAAGACTGAGACAGTTGCGGGGGTTGTCCACTGGTACTTGTAGCTTCCGGTGCCGAAGTTCGTCATTGTGCCATTGGTAGTGGAGCCATTCATGAGATTGAGCACAGTGATATCAAGGTTGCCGTCGCAATTAGTGACGACGCCTAAGGCCGATTTAACTAGTGCGACTATGCTCGCCTGCGTTGATACTGAAATCGGCGTCGACGCAATCAGTTCTATTGTCGGGTATGCGCTGCCGCCGGGGCCGCCCCCTCCCGGCACATCCTGTGAACTTATTGTCTTCGGGTTCGAGATGTATGGCGTGAGGCCTATGCTGCAGTTTACAATGGCAACAAATGTCGACTGGTAAGGCAATGAGGTCGTGTAGTTGTATTGGCCAGTGGCGACATTTGTCATCGCGACACTATTCAACAGGATTGTGCCGTTAATGCTGTTCTTCAATGTGAGCAATGCATTTGCATCGCAATTCGTTAACTGTCCGTCAACGCCTCTCACGAAAGCCACTATCCCAAAGTCTGTGTTTGTGTCCACGACCGCGGGGGCGTCCACCTCGACTGATGGATATGCTCCGCCGGAAGATGTCAGCGTTGCGCGGAGGATAAACCATTCTGTGGTCTTGCCAGGCAGTGTGATGTCCCAGTATACCTTGCAAGCCGAGCTGAGATCCTCGACGTTGTATACTACTGATCCGCCGGTCGAGTTTTCAAGGCTTGTGATATAGGCGCAGGTTGTGGGAACAGTGACTTCTAAGGTCTTGGAAGCGGTTTCATAACCTTGGTTCGTCGCCGTTACGTTGCTTGTGAATGCGGTGCCCACTATGTTGTTTTCCAATGACATGGTTATCGTTCCGGCTGTCCTGCCTATCACAAAGCCACCGTAATAATATGCGAATACATCGTTTTCATCCGTTGTTGTGACTTTTATGGTGGCGTCGCCGCTCGGCAGGCTCTCGTCAAGAATCACCATGTCGTAGTACGAGCCAGTACCGCTCCGCCCAAGGAGGTTAGTGCATGAGGGGGTGGTGCTCGGGTACCTCGAGCACTTTATAGTCGTCCCAAGCGCGTCAATCACCTCCTCCTGGACAGAGACCGGGTCGACCTCGTCGCCGCTGATATAATCCGTTATAGAATGGGTTATCGAGACAATCTCTCCTTGCGAGTAGCTGAGCTTGTCCGTCTCAGTCACGACCCTGTAGGTGGTGACGACGAAGGACATGGAGTCGGTCAGCTCCCCGTTGTTGTAGTTAATATATACATAGTAGAGGCCAGATGTCAATGTGCTCGGCAGCGTGTAGGACCAGGAGAACATGCCGCTCACGTTCGTCGAGGCCTGGTAGGTCTTGATATGTGTGCCGTCATTCTTGAATATCTGCACTACCAAGTTCTTATTGGCGAGGATGCTGCCGTTCCTCATCACAAGGACGGTTATGTTCATCTCCTGGCCGGCCGAATACTGCCGCGAGTCCTGGTCGAAGACGATAAATGCGGCGTTCTCCCAGTCCTTGAGCAGGAACTGCGACTGCTGGTTGCTCCTGAACGCGGTCGGCGACTGCTTCTGGAAGAAGGTCTCGTAGTCATCGGGGTCTCCGGAGGTGTAGAGCAGGTTCGAGACCAGCATTTCCTGCCTCGCCAGGGTCGGGTACACGGCGATGTCGAGTATGTGATCGTAAGGGAACAGCCAGCCCGAGGCCTGGCCGTATCTCAATGTGAAGTAGTTCTTGAAGCTTGTCGTCTCCCTGACGCTGCTCCAGTATGGGGACCAGCCCTGGCTCGTGGTAAGGCTCCCGGGGGAGTAGGTGTATATAAGCGACGAAAGCGCATTGGTCAGCACGCAGAAGCTCCTGTTGGTGTGCCTCGATATCTGGCAGTACCACGGCTGTTTGTTCGGATGCTTCTCGCCCTCTTCCAGGTCGCTGACGGATTCTATGATAGAGGTGTGGTCGTCGCTGTGCTTGTAGTCCCACAATGAATTGTGCATTGACACGTAATAGGTGTCCTCTGCGCCAGGAGGGGTCCCGACGCCGGGGAAGTTCTCACGCCCGTCGATTACCAGCTCGTTGTACGCCGCGACGTCGTTGGTCGCGGGGACCCTGCTGCTCCAGCCCGGCCTGAAGACGTCCTGCACCTCCAGGTTGTAGGTGTTGTGCGGGCACGTGGTCGAAGCTGCGTAGGTAGAACCGCCGCCCCAGAGCAGGTGCTGCCAGCCAGGGGGTCTCGCCGCCACCAGCGTCCCGGCCGCCGTCGAGCCGTACGAGCTGCTTATCGTGCCGAGCCAGCATGGGTTCCTGTAATAGGTGAAGTTCTGGCTTGCCTTCTGGCTCCACAAGGCAGATTCATCGAAGACGTGCTTTGTGTAATACGACTCCGGGGCGAACGCGTACCTGAACCCATAGGATACTGCAGTCGACGACGGGGTGTTCATGAACTGCGGGTTACCGGAGGTGGCGAAGGCGTGGACAACGTAGTTGTTGGGCGTGTATGTGAAGTAGAACTTGCCGTAATATCCTGCCGTCGCAGAACCCTTTTGGGCGAATGACATGTCTAGGTCACCGTTCAACTGGAGGATATACGATCCAGTGGCGTAGGTGTTGAACGGGTAGGTCCAGCCGGCGCTCAGGGTCTCCCCGACGATGACCGTCAGGTTCCTCGCAAATATCAGTTGTATCCCGTCGCTGCCCCTCATATCCTTGAACTTTATCACCTGCGTAGCGCAGGGGATGTTCTCTGTGTTCTCCCTGATGTGTATGTCAGTGTCCGCGATAAGGTTCGGCAGGTCCTCCAGGAAGTCGTCATATCCCTTGTAGCCGTACTCCTTCTCCGGGCACTTCGGTATTATGTAGGAAGATATCCTCGCGCTCGTCGAGTACGGGTTCGAGGCAGCATACGGTCCGAGGAAACGGTTCTCCCGGTTGTCGGGCCTGTAGAGGTTCGGCTGCATATAGAACTTGCCTATGAGGCTCGGATCGTACCACCGGTTGACCGACGTCTCGTCCCAGGCCATCTCGGGTATCACATTCACATAACCCGGCTCGCCCATGGCCGGGAGCTGGGAGCTGATGTTCTTCGAACAGCTTATGAACTCGCTCGTATAGAGCGGGGCTGTTGCAGTGCCATAGGACTCGGCAAGGCTGGTGGACAGATTGTACTTATAGTACTGCCACAGCTTGTGGGCGGTGCAGCCCTTGTCCCAGAAGGCCGTATCAAAGTCGGATGGCCTCAGGATGGAGCCGTTTGCCTGCGGTATCTCGGAAAAGCCGCCGTACTTGATCGTGAACAGGAGCGGAAGCGGGCCTGCGGAGAGGTTGGCCACAGTCCTGTCTGCATTGAAGCGCGCAACTGGCCTCTTCATCTGGTCGTACAGGCCAGAATAGTAAAGCCAGGAGTTCGTTCCTTGCGGGGGTATGAGGCTGTTGATGGAGACGTAGTAGTAGGGCGGCCAGTTCTTCGATACTGTGGTGGTTATAGTCGGCAAGCTCTGGTTGAGCTGCGTACGCAACATTACCCTGCCGGTGTTAGCGAAGAAGTAGTAGTCTGCATACAGCGTTCTGGCGCCCCCTGTTGGCCTGCTGGTTATCGCGAGTATTGTAGCAGTAGTCCGGAGCTTTGCAAAAATCTTGCCAGTGCCGCCAGTCTGCAGGCAACGCGAGATTAGAGGGACCGCACTCGCGCAGATGTCGGCAGCGGCGCCTGCGCCCGCCGGCGTGCTGTCCGAATTCTTGTAGCATGTCCTGACCTGATAGTGGGTGGTACCCGAGGCCCACATGTTGGCGGTGTTGTTGAACATGAACCTTGTTAGCTCGAGGGCCGGTGTTGCAGCAGCAGGCCTCTGCCAGTTGTACCAGTTGCTCGAAGTCACATTGACCTCGTGGTTGTTGCCGCCGCAAGAGCCGGCAAGGGTAGTGACCGTGAGGTCCGTAGTCCCTGAAGGCACCGGCGCCGCGCCAGGGCTGTTGTAGTAAAGCCTTAGACTCTTTGATTCTCCCTGTGTCCAGTTCATCATTATCCAGACCGAGACGTTGTGGTTAACGGAGCACCCAGTGGAGTTGTCGACCTGCCACAGTGATATGGACACATTGCTTGTGTCGGTTATGATGACGTCCTGGCAGGTAGATCTTATAGCACCGGTCGCATTGAAGATTATCTCCACCGGCTCGTTGGTCCTGTTCAGCAGGTTCGGCTCCTGCGCAGTGAAGGGTATGAGGTTGCCATACGTGTTGCCGCTTATGTCGTAGCTCCCGGGCGCGTTTGCAGAAAGCGTGATGACTACTGGGTTTCCAACTTTCATCGTCTCTATATCGACCCTTCGCCACATGGTAGTCTGTCCCACATTATTTAGGGGATCGGGAGTCTTTGGCATAAAGAATATGTAGTTGTCGTTCCTCCTGTTCAAATCCGCCCTGAACTGCGGCCGGTAGTAGTACGCAGTACCGTAGTTTGTGAATAGCACAGCCCGCCCATAGTTGTCTGAATAGACATTCTCCTGGTCCGAGCCGAACTTCGTCGCGAAGCCGAGGACCTGGTTGTTGGTCGTGTTGTGCCAAGAGGCCCAAGCCCAGTTGTCAGTCCCGTAGTACTTGGTTATCGGATAGTAGTCCCAGAACTTCGTCTTTACCAGTGCATAGATAACGCCCGTGATGAACGTCCCGTTTATCGTCGTTCCTATGTTCCACTTGCCGGCTGCTAGCGTAGCCGGTATCTCCTCGTAATGGCAGGATGCGTCCTGGTAGTGCCATCCAAACAGCCCCGGAGCATATCTCGTATTCGGGCACGAGGTGTGGTAAGTGCCGTTGAACATTTGGACCACGTTCCTCTGCGTTGACGTCATGGCTGTTTGTATCACCGGGTCTATGAACAATGAGTTCCCGAGAACGTTGGAGGCAGTGTACTCAGAGGCGGTGAACGAGTTGAATGTGTTCAGCATCGAGTACCTGAAGAGGGTTCCGACCAGCTTGGTCGTGTTGGTGTCGAGCGGCACCCCCTGCTGGTTCCAGTGGCGGAAGGTGTAATAGGGCGTCTCGTTGCTGAGCCAGATGTTTTTGGGCACATCCGCTATGTAGTTCCAGTCGTTCGTAAGCCCCCTTATCCAGAAGCCGCTGTAGGTAGCGGCACTCACATCCGCCTTCGCTATCTTCTGCACCCAGCCCTTGGTGTAAACTGGATAGAGGAAGCCTGTAGCGTTGCTGTCGACCCACAATGTCTGGGCTGCAGAATGCGTGCCGCCGGAACCGTAAGCCTCGTTGTAAGCCGTCGGTAGCCAGGACCTCCAGTTCCACCATGTCACGTTGCCGTTCGTCTTGTTTATCTGCATTATGACCGAGCCCGCTACGCCAGCGGATATCGTCGGAAACTCCCGGACGGCGTAACAGAAGCTATTGTCGCATCTTATGTTGTTCACATCGCCATTATCATATGGCGTATCCGTTTTGCCGATGGTCCATGCCCGGCTGCCATTGCTTGCCCAGAGCGCCTCGACAAAGCCCTGGTTTATGACACCGGTCGGATAAGTGACTGTCGCGCGGGCCACGTAGACGCGGTCGCTGTCGCACGAGAGACCGTACACTGGGAAGTTGTAGCCTGCGCCCAGTGTGGTCTCCGGCGGGTCGGAGGTCCATAGCTGTGCGCCGTTCGAAACCTGGTAGGCGCTGACGTTCCCGTTGGCAAAGCCGATATAGACCACTGAGCTGTTCGGGGCGATGCATGAGTCATAGGCTATCGATGCAACGGCTGTCGGGGCGAAGGTGGCGTCATAGACTGGCGGATCTGCAGTTATCGTGAACTTCCTCGGGGCCCGGCTCGCGGCGTATGTTATTATTATGAACTGGTTGTTGGGGGCGACATTGACGGAGTAAGACGCATACCCGTAACTCGTCTGGCTGCCTATCAGGGAGCAGTCGCTCATGTTTATCCTCTTTAGGTTGTTGGTCGCCGTGGAGGTCACAGCATAGACTATGCTGCCGTTGTTGGTCACGTCGTTGATAGACTCGACAGTTGCGTCAGTGTACCTGCACGGCGAAGAGCCGTCAACCTTTGAGAACTTCTCGACGCCGCCCTGGTTCGCGACACTCACGTTCGAGGCGGTGAAGACGTACCCAGCCGGGTCGCTGTCGCCGGTGATGCCGTTCTTAGTCGGCTGAGTCGCTGCCCAGTTGTTTCCCTGTTTTGACCAGAGCATGGCCGAAGCCAGGCTCGTGCCTATTTTGATTATGGACCTGCCGCCGGAGACCCTCCAGTCGTTCGGGATGTAAAGCGAGTAGGAAAACCCGCCGGAGGAGTTGGTTGTTACTGCGATGGTTGTGTTTAGTTTTGGAGTAATAGCACTGAACAGCCACTGTTCTTTATAACCATCCCACCAGGAGCTTTTGTTCTCGAGGAGCATGGTCATGTAGTAAGTAGTGCTGGGCGAGAAATCAGTACCAGTCAGCAGAACCGTGCTGTTTATGTTTGTCTCGGAGACATTATATGAAATTGACGGCACCGCCCCTGCGGCCGGCGCAAAAACCAAAATGAAGAAAACGGTTATAGAAAGGCTCGATATTTTAGCTAGTGCATCAGCTGGCTTGAGCGCACCGATTACTCTGTCAAATCCACAGCTGGTTAGGCCACCCCTCTTCTCGAACATTTGTTAGGCGGGATAGTAAGGTCTAAAGGTATAAAAACTTGTTTTTTGAGGGATCTGATTAGGATAAGGTTTTTATACCCCAACCCTCAAAATAAGTGGGAATTTTCTCCCACTTTAAAAATGCAAGAGATTTCGAGGATAGACGAGAAGGGCAGGCTGCTTGTGCCTTCTGATATAAGAAAGGCGCTAGGGCTTGAGCCAGGTGTCGAGGTGCTGGTCGGCGTAGAGGGCCGGACGGCAGTAGTCTCGCCAGTCTTCGACAAACGGGTCTATGAGCTGAAGATTGTGATGAGCGACGCGCCAGGAACTCTAGCAAAGATAGCTTCGTTCCTGTCTAAAGAGGGTTTCGACATAATAATGTCAGAGTCGCGGAGCCTTGAGAGGGAACGGTCAGCAGAGTGGGATGTCACTGGCAAATACAAGGGGGATTTAAGTTCTCTTGTGGGCAAATTAAGGAGACTGGACTTTGTTTCAGGAGTCATAATCAAAAAATGAAACTGGAAACGCCGCCGGGGACCAGGGATTTCCTCCCCGAGGAGATGGTGAAGAGGCAAGAGGTCATCGACAAGATCAGGGCTACCTTTGAGCGCTACGGGTTCTCGCCTGCTGAGACGCCTGCATTTGAATATGCAGAGCTGCTTGAGGACAAGTACGGCGAGGAGGAGAAGCTCATCTACAAGTTCGAGGACATGGGCGGCAGGAAGCTGGCCCTTAGGTATGACCTGACGGTGCCGCTTGTGAGGATCTTCGCGATGAACCAGCTGCCAGTGCCGTTCAAAAGATACTGCATCTCCAGGGTGTGGCGTTTCGACCGGCCGCAGAAGGGCCGCTACAGGGAGTTCTGGCAGTGCGATGTAGACATAGTCGGCGTCTCGAGCATGAAGGCGGACGCGGAGATAATCTCTTGCGCTATTGACACTCTAGAATCCCTTGGGTTGAAGGGCTTCAAATTCAAGGTGAACAGCAGGAAGATCCTTGACGATTTGTTGGCAAAGGCCGGCATAGACAAAAAAGACGAGCTGGCAGTGTTCAGGGCCCTTGACAAACTGGAGAAGGTTGGTGAGGGGCAGGTGAGGGCGGAACTGAAGGACGTTGATGAGAAGAAATTAGATAACCTGATTGAGATGCTTAAGACCAAGAACCTTGCAGGTGTTGAGAAATTGGTCGGGGAAACGGAAGGCGTCAAGGAGCTTAAGGAACTGGCAGCTCTCCTTAGACTATATAATAAAGAGATAGTGTTGGACCTGTCAATGGTCCGCGGGCTGGATTATTATACTGGGCCGATATTCGAAGTCGATCTGGGCTCTTACGGTTCTATAGCCGGTGGCGGAAGGTACGACAAGCTGATAGGCAGGGTCGCTGAGAAAGAGGATGTTCCTGCGGTCGGGATAAGCCTTGGCATTGAAAGGATAATCGAGGTCATGCGTGAGAAAGGGCTGCTCGGCGGGAAGAAGACTGCGACTAGAGTCTATGTCCTGCGCGCGGATGATGAGTCGGGGACCGAAGCTTTGAAGATACTGCAGGAATTGCGCAATGCCAGGATACCTGCAGACAGCGACCTGCTTGGGAGGAATTTCTCGAACCAGATGAGCTACGCCAACAAGATAGGTGTTGAAAAAGTTGTCATCGTCGGGCAGAAGGATCTGAAGTCGGGCAAAGTCACTGTAAAGGACATGAAATCGGGGGACCAGAAAACGGTCGACAGAAAGAAGATCATCCAGTCACTATGAAACTAAGAATCGCAATACCGAACAAGGGGAGGATGAAGGAGCCAGCGGTCGAGCTGCTGAAAGACGCCGGGCTGAAGCTGAACAGTGGCGATGACAAGGCACTCTTCATAAAGACGAACAATCCTGATATAGATATCATAGCAGTCAGGGTCGAGGACATCCCTGAGTTCGTAGAGGATGGGGCAGCTGATATCGGGATTGTCGGGAAGGACGTAGTAGCCGAGAGGGGAGTCAAGGTCAAAGAACTGATACCGCTGAGTTTCGGCTATTGCTCGCTGGTCCTTGCAGTAAAGGACGATTCAGGGATAAAGTCTGTGAAGGACATAAAGGACGGTTCGCGGGTGGCGACAAAGTTCGTCAACTGCGCAAAGGAGTACTTCAGGAAGAATGGCAAAAAGGTCGAGATTGTGGAGCTCTCGGGTGCTGTTGAGATCGCTCCTGTCATCGGGCTTGCAGAGGCTATCATCGATTTGACATCAACCGGTTCTACGCTCAAGACGCACGGACTCAAGGCCATAGACACGCTGCTCGAGTCGCAGGCGGTTCTGATAGCGAACAACAATTGTAAGGGCGAGCTGCTAGATGATTTGCTGCTAGCGATACAAGGCGTTGTGTCCGCTGAAAAGAAGAAGTATCTTATGGCGAATCTGCCAGAGGGGAAACTGGCAGATTTAGAGAGGGTCAACAAGGGCGCTCTTTCGCCGACTGTCACAAAACTCGACAAGCCAGGCTGGATCGCAGTCCAGATGGTCGTCGAGGAGAAGGAGATTTTCTCATTGATAAAGAAACTGAAGAGCATAGGCGGCAGGGACATATTAGTCCTGCCCATAGAGAGATTGGTCAAATGATACGGATTCTGACGCCAGATAAAGTGACTGAAGAGTTCATGCGGCGCGCAGAGGTAGACATCGGCAGGGTCTATGAGTCTGTGAAACCCATTGTTGAAGACGTCAGGAAAAGAGGCGATGAGGCTGTTCTGGAGTACGCAAAGAGGTTCGACGGTGTCGTCCTGCGCGAGATGGCAGTCTCAAAAGAGGAGTTTAAGGAAGCGTATAAGGGTATAGACACGGAACTGCTTGCTGCCATAAAGCGCGCATACAAGAACATCAGGGAGTTTCATGAAAGGCAAATGCCTAGGGAGTTTAGGTTTGAAGTCGAGCCTGGCGTCGAGGTCGGAAGAAGGGTAGTTCCAGTAGAGCGAGCAGGATTATATGTGCCTGGAGGCAAGGCCGTTTACCCGTCTGTCATGCTGATGCTCGCAGTACCGGCGAAGGTCGCCGGCGTCAAGGAGATTGTAGCTTGCACTCCTGCAGGGAAAGACGGAAAGCTGGATGTCGCTACGCTAGTGGCTGCGGACATTTGTGGTATTGACAGGCTCTTCAAGGTGGGCGGCGCCCAGGCGATAGCTGCTATGGCATACGGCACAAAGACCATACCGAAATGCGACGTGATAGTTGGGCCGGGCGGGCCGTATGTTTCAGCTGCGCAGAGGATTGTCAGGAACGACGTGCGCATAGACTTCCCACCGGGGCCAAGCGAAGGGATGGTGCTTGCGGATAACTCTGCGAATCCGAAATTCGTCGCGGCTGACGTGCTGAGCGAGGCTGAGCACGGACCGGATTCGGCAGGCGTTTTAGTCACCGACTCAAAGGAGCTGGCACAGGCTGTGCAGAAGGAATTCGAAGAGATGCTGGGTAAGTTGGATGACACTAGAAGGAATTACGTATCAGAGAATATTAAAAAGTACTCTGGAATAGTTTTGTGCAAAGATATGGAAGAGGCAATCAATTTTGTCAACAAGTACGCGGTAGAGCACTTGGTCGTCAATACGAAGGACCCTGAGAAGACGTTAAAGAGGCTGACTACCGCCGGGACCTACTGCCTCGGCCAGTACTCACCAATAACCGCAGGCAACTTCGCCGCAGGGCCGAACGCAATCCTGCCTACTGGCGGGTTCGGGCGGGGGTATTCAGGAGTTTCAGTCGACACTTTCCTTAAGAAGCCGACAGTCGAGAAGCTGTCAAAAGAGGGGCTGGCAGGTTTAAGGAAGACGATAACTACGCTATCTGAATTCGAGGGCTTCCCGGCGCACACCAAGTCAGTGGAAGTCAGGTTCGAGAAATAAAATGGTCGGAGCTGAAATCAAGAAAGCAACGGAAAAGGAAGTCGTGGCTGAGAGGGTTACCCGCGAGTCTAAGATAAAATGCAGGATAGATTCCGGCAAGCGAAGGAAGACAAAGATTGACACAGGGCTGCAGTTCCTCAACCACATGATAGAGACCATCGGCTGGCGGATGAACATGAATATCGATTTGGAGTTCAAGGCCGTGAACTTTAAGCTGACTCACGTCATAGCAGAGGATTCAGGCATCGTGCTGGGGTCCGCCCTACGCGCGCTTTTTGAAAAACGGATGAAGAAGGGCGTCAACGGCGCGTCGAGGAGCATAATAGACGAAGGCTCCGCAACAGCAGCCATCAGCATAGAGGGCAGGCCGAAGCTTTTCCTCGAAGGCAATGCCGCGACGGACATGACTGCTGTAGAGGACATGAAGACTGCGGACATTGATGATTTCTTAGACGGTTTGGCCCTCGGCCTGGGCGCGACGATAAGGATAACCATAGAAAGCGGCAAGGACCCGCACCACACCTGGGAAGCAGCGTTCCGAGCACTGGGCGAGGCACTGCGGGAGACCTTTGAGCCGAACCCATGGAGGGGCGGGATGACGGCAGGGGTAAAAGGAAGTTTAAAGTGAAAGCGATTCTTTTCGACCTTGATGGTGTCATCACCTCTGAGAGAATTTACTGGAACTGCTCAGGACTAGCGTTCGCAAAGTACCTAGGCAGCAAGATGCCAGAAAGCACCAGGGACAAGATTAAATTAGCCAGAAAGCTCCTGCCCGACAAGGTAATCGAGGGATTTAAGGAGGTCGGAGTGAACTCCAATTGGGATATAACCTATGCCATATCGGTCCTTGCTGACTTGGGTAAGGAACCCAGCTGGCTCCTTAAGGAGATGAAGAATCGCGGCATGAAGGGACTGGAGTACCTGAAGCTGTTGGATGAAATCGACTCATCGGAGAAGCATGACCGAGAGGGCGGCAAATGGGCCGAGTCGCACAAAAGGTTCCAGGCGTGTTACTACGAGTTGGAGGACACAGACGAGCCGGTGATACCACTCAAAAAGATAAAAGACACGCTCGATATCCTTAAGAGCATGGGGCTGAAACTTGGGATAGTCTCCGGCAGGCCGTACTTGGAGGCTAAACTGCCCCTCAGGAAGTGGGGACTCTGGAATTACTTCGATCCTGCTCTGACAGTCACGGAGAGGGAGGTGAGCGAGGAGGGCAAAAAGAGGGGGGAACATCTGGGGAAACCGAATCCGTATCCAATCCTGCGCGCTATTTTCAATAATGAAAAGTGCGAGCCGTGCGAGATAAAACAGATAGCTGAGGACTATATCCTTGTCGGCGATTCTGTTGCTGACGTGCTGGCTGCCAAGAATGCAGGGATACCGTTGATCTGCGTCAGGACCGGGATTGCCAGCGAGGAGTCGCTTAGACAGGCTGGGGCCGAGATGATAGTGGACGACATTGTTTCAGTTCCTGCAACTGTTAGAAAACTCCTTAAAAACAGAGAGCAGTAAGCGCATTTCTTAAAAAGACCGTTTGTTATTTAAATAACCCGCTTCAATATACCCCATGGCATCCGCAAAGGACCTGATGTTACCGTACCTGAAGGACTGTGAGGCCGCTGCCTATGGGGCTAAGATAGGCGTACAGCCGATAGCCAGGCTTAACCTCAATGAGTATCAATATGATTTGTCTCCCAAGGTGGTCGCAACCCTGAAGGAGCACGCACCACTCGGGAAGTTTTATGTCTATCTAGGGGACGAACCGACGGCCGAACTGCAGGAGAAGATAGCAGGCTATGTTGGTGTCGAGAAGGACAACATCGTCTTGGACGAAGCCTTGGACCAGGCGTTCAACCGCCTGCCGAAGTCGTTCATCCAGCTGGGCGACAATATCGTCTCGATGGCGCCGACATACCCGGAACTGATATTGGGTGTGGAGAGGTGCGGGGGCAAGAGGAAGATGGTCCCAAAGCACGAACCGGACCTGCTGATGGACGCTGACAAGATTATCGAGGCTATCGACGAGAAGACTAAGATGGTCTTTGTCTGCTCGCCGAACAACCCGACTTCCGTGAAGATGAAGCGTGACGACATACTCAAAGTCGTGGAGAACGCGAAGAACAGCATAGTCGTCGTCGATGAATGCTACTATGAGTACTGCGGTGAGACAGTGGCAGACACGATAAACGAGTATCCGAACTTGTATGTTGCGCGCAGCTTCTCAAAGGGCTTCGGCCTGGCAGGGGCGAGGATGGCGTATCTGATAGCATGCAAGGAAGCCTGCGAGGTGTTCAACAAGGTACTGAACGGCTTTGAGCTGAATAGATACGGCGTTTTTGCAGCCATGGCATCGCTCAACGACCTATCATATTACCAAGGCATATGGGCGAAGATAGCCAGCGAGAAGGCCAGGATGACTAAGGAGTTCAGAACGTTAGGCGTAAAGGTCTGGGACTCGGCTACCTCGTTCACGTTCATGGACATCTCAGCCAGCGGCAAGACGTCGACACAGATGAAGGAGATGTTTCTTAGGGAATATAAGATACTGATACGCGACGTGCACGCGACATTCCCGGACCTGAGCAAGAAGTACGTAAGCTTCGGGACTGGCAAGCCAGAGATCAATGATATGTTAATCGAGGGCATGAAAAATGCTTTTTCTAAATAAATCGGATGTTGAAAGGCTCGTCTCCATGGAGGAGGCGATAGCTGCTGTAGAGAAAGCCTTCCTTAAACACGCTGCCGGGAAAACGGTCTATCCTCCAAAAAGCCAGTTCATGCTACCGACGAAAGAGTGGAAGTGGTGGGGGTTCATGCCAGCCTATGTAGAAGGTATGGGCGTTACCTGCAAGATAGTCTGCGATTACCCGGACAATAAAAAGATAGGAAAACCTACAATAATAGCCACGATAGTCTTGTGCGATGCTGACACCGGCGAGGCAAAGGCGATAATTGACGGGACTACGCTGACTGCGATAAGGACAGGCGCGCTCGGTGCGCTTGCGGCGGACAGGCTTGCGCGCAAGGACGCAGAAACTGTCGGGATTATCGGTTGCGGGGCCCAGGCCAAGACTCAGTTAGAGGGCATGACCAAGGTCAGGAAGATAAAGAAGGTCAAGATCTACGATTTGAACGACACAACGATGGACGCTTTCATCACCGACACGAAAAAACTCGGCGTGGCCATAGAGAAATCAACCGCTGACGGTGTTTTGGACGCTGACATCGTCGTGGCTGCCACTGTTTCTAAAAAGCCTGTCGTGTTCTACAAGAAAATCAAGCCAGGGACTCATGTGACTTCCATAGGCGCGCACACCCCGGATGCGCGTGAGCTGGACGAGGAACTGGTGAGGGAGGCAAAAATAGTCATTGACTCAAAAGACGTGCTCAATTCAGGTGATCTAAAGGATTACAAAGGTAGTTTGACCGAGATACAAGATGTCCTCGTCGGCAGGAAGATCAGGACTGATAAGAAGGACATAACGCTCTTCAAGTCTGCAGGGACCGCTTTGCAGGATGTGGCGATGGCCAGCCTTGTCTATGAGAAGGCCCTGAAGATGAAAATCGGCAAGAACATAGATTTCTGAGCACCGCTCACTGCTCACCCCGAGGTCGGTTTTAATACTCATGCGCAGATAGAGTCTCATGAGACGCAGCGGTGTGGCTGACCTGCCACTCCATCCAGGACAATGCCCGAAGTGGCTGTTCACACGAATGGTGCAACTGTCGCGGGCCATAACCGAGGTCATTGTAAACGATTACTCACAGGAAGAGTTCCTTAGACGGCTGAGCGACCCGTACTGGTTCCAGGCATTCTCCTGCGCGATAGCCTTTGACTGGCACAGCTCCGGCGTGACAACGACTGTATTAGGTTCCCTAAAGGAAGCACTCGGGCCTGAGGTAGGGATCGCAGTCTGTGGCGGGAAGGGGAAGACCTCAAGAAAGACGCCGCAGGAGATCGAGTCAATTGGAGAGGTGTTTTCGCTATCTACCAAAAAAATCGAAGAACTTAAGAGAGCAAGTAGAATGTCCGCCAAGATCGACAGCGCTGCAGTGCAGGATGGGTTCAACCTCTACCACCATTGCCTTGTCATGACTGAGAAGGGAGAGTGGATAGTGGTCCAGCAGGGGATGAACGAGGAAACCAAATACGCGCGCAGGTACCACTGGCTGGGTGAAGAGGTGAAGGAGTTTGTGGATGAACCGCACCACGCTATTTGCTGCGATTCAGTCAATAAAACGCTCAATATGGTGGCGCATGAGAGTGAGGACTCAAGGAAGGCGTGCGTCGATCTGTGCACAGAAGACCCCAACTGGGTCGTCGGGCAGATAGCGAGCGGGCCGCAGAAGACTTTGAATGATTTCTCAGGGGAGTTCGTTCGTTTTCCGAGGAGGCATGAGGTGATAACCGCGGATGACGTGAACCCGCAGAGGATGAAGCAGATATTGCTCAGCACTTACGAAGCTAAGATTAAGGATTATGAAGAATTGTTGGGGATGCCGGGAGTCGGACCAGCGACTGTGAGGAGTCTGGCACTTCTGTCGGAACTGATCTACGGCGAGAAACCCAGTTGGAGAGACCCTTGCAGATACAGCTTCTGTTTGGGCGGCAAGGACGGGTTCCCGTACAAACCGAAGCTCGACCACTACGACGAAGTTATAATCACCATGAAGGAGGCCATAGACCGCGCTAAGTTGGGTGAAAGAGAAAAAATTAGTGCGATACGAAGGCTCAACTCTTTTTCCTAATACCGGTCGAACATCGACATGGAGCCCTGAGTCTGCTCGGTGCTGGTCGGGTCGTCAAAAATCGGCTGCTCGCTCGATTCATGCGATTCTGGTGACATCAAGCACTTGCCGCAGATCCACTGTTCCCTGCCGCAATATACGGCAGGCACAAGCACTGCCTCATCTGATGTCCTGCCGCAGAAGCAGCAAGCCTCATGCCCATTGCTATGGGCTATTGGAGCTCGATATGCGTCCTCTCGGTACTCCTTGGGCATCGCATATTCTAGGTCGTCCAGACCGCTCTTTTTCACCATCTTGGGGTTTGGGTGGGTATATTTGATGCTGGGGAAATAAAAACAGTAAAACGCATATGCCAGAGAGCATCTATTCAGCTCTTGCCATGGCAGCAGTTTTTGCATGTGCCGCGATCGATGCAGAGTGTACAGACACGCGCACCGCATATCCTGCAGCTTGTAAGGTTCCCTGCAGAGTTGCAGATGTCACAGAGTCCCTTGGTCACTTTATGAATATCATCCAGAGTATGCGGATGATCGCAAGAATCACCAGTATTATCCCTATTATCCTGGCAAACCCGGAAAGCAGTATGATGGCTATGCCCAGTATCAGCAATAGGAACGGGCTTATACTCACTAAGAAGCTAAGTGTGTCGTCAACGGGGCCTACACCGGTGTGAGTCTGGTTGAGGATCTGAGAACTGTTTATCTCCGGGAGGTTGATATTCGGAAAGACGCCTTTGTTGATGTTGTTTCCTGTTGTGTTGTTTGTTGCAGCAACTGCACCACTAAGTAAAACAAAAAGAACCGCAAATGTTGCCAGTTTTTTCATCTTAATCCGACCTATACTTTTAAGGATAGTTAACTAAAATAGGGTATGCCTACGGTTGAGTTCTCCACTGGTGATTTCATGCGCCTTGTCGGCAGGAAGATCCCGCTTAAGGAGTTCGAGGAGCGAGCAGCAATGCTGGGCACTAGCGTAGAGGCTGCCACAGACGAAAAACTGGTGGTGGAAATATTCCCGAACCGCCCAGATATGCTGTCTGTCGAGGGCTTCGCGCGCGCATACAAGACCTTTACTGGAATCACGTCAGGGCTGAAAGAGTACAGGGTTGAGGACTCGAACATAAAACTGACAGTTGACGACAGCGTCAAATCCGTCCGGCCGTATATTGTTTCCGCGATAGTCAAGAACCTGCCAATCACAGAGGAGATACTGCTCTCGATAATACAGATACAGGAGTCGCTGCACGGCTCTCACGGCAGGAGGAGGGCCAAGGTCGCGATCGGCATCCACGACTTTGACAAGACAGAGCCACCGTATGAGTACATGGCCGTTCCTGCCAAATCCCTGTCGTTCGTGCCTCTTGATTTCTCGGAGGATATGACGCTCGGCGAAGTCTTGGAAAAGCATCCGAAGGGAGTCGACTACCGCTACATACTCGAGGGCAAGAAGCTCCTGCCAGTCGTTTTGGACAAGGAGGGAGTCGTGTCATTGCCGCCGATAATCAACGCAGATAGAACAAGAGTCACCGGCCAAACGGCGAATTTGTTCATCGAGATGACGGGGACTAACCGACTCGCACTGAAACATGCGCTCAACATAGTCCTGACGTCACTGGCGGACCGGGGCGGGCAGATAGTCTCGGTGCAGGTCGGGAGGGAGAAATTGGATCTGTCGCCGGAAAAGATGAAGGTTAAGGTTGATTACATAAACAGGCTACTAGGGCTGGAGCTCAAGGCTGTAGAGGTTAAGAAGCTGCTTGGAAAGATGGGTTATGGGGTGGCAAGTACGAGCGAAACTGAGATTGAGGCACTGGTCCCGTGCTACAGGGCCGACATACTCCATCCGATAGACTTAGTGGAGGACGTCGCAATCGCCTATGGCTATGAAAATTTCAAAATGGAAGGCACAGACATACCGACGGTGGGCAAACCTGACATATTAGAGGAGAAGACATTTAGTTTGAAGCTGCTGATGCTCGGTCTCGGATTCCAGGAGACTGTTCCTTTCACGCTGACGAACGAAGAGGTGTTAGCGAAAGCAAGGGTCTCAGCGAAGCCTGTCAAGATAAAGAACCCAAGGACCTCGGAGTTCACTGTCGTCAGGCCTTCGGCAGTGCCGACGCTCCTCAGCACGCTCGCCTACAACAAGAAAAAGAAGATACCGCAGAGGATATTCGAGATAGACGATGTAGTTATCGGCCCAAAGGAAACTGGAAACAAAAGGATTCTCGGCATGGCGATCCTGAACCGCGAGGTCAACTTCTCGCAGATGCAGTCTGTCGTAGAAGCGCTTTTAAGGAATCTTGGCGTTAGCTACAAGCTCAGGGAGGTTGGCGACGTCAACTTCATGAAGGGCAGGTGCGGCGAGGTTGTCATAAACGGTAAGCGCATAGGCATATTCGGCGAGGTACACCCGCAGGTCTTGACGGACTTCGACCTTGACTATCCGGCAGTCATTGCGGAGATCGATGTTGACGCCCTTTTTGGATGAGGCCTTTTATCTGCCCTTTGTAGTGCCTGCCGAAAATCGAGACGCCCTTGTATGTTGTATTGAACAAGGAGTGCACAAACTTATAGCCGTGATAAGTCGCGTCTGCAAGAACGTCCTGCGTCTTGTCGAGCGCTTGATACTGTTTTATCATAAACGAGTTCATCCTGTTTTGGAAATCCTCCTTGGAGAGGTTTTCCAACGCGCCGATGAGCTTGTCGACGAAATCCATTGACGTCTTTTTGACAGCTATGCCTCTTTTGTCAAGGTCTTTGACTATTCCGTTCCTCATGTTTACCATAGTTTCGACCGTCGGCTCCTCGACGAAATGCTTTATGTCCCTGGCCCCCATCTCAATCCTGCTCTCGGAAAGCTCTTGCTCGGCTAGCCTGGAGAGCTTCTCCTGAACATCCATGCACCACTCGCCGCCCGCTGCTATGTCACAAGTAGACATCCTCTCCAGCTCCTTAAGTTCCTTTCGCATGTCTTCTGTCAAGCGTCCCTCTTTGTCCAACCGTTCGATGGTCTTTTCTATGGAACTCCTGACGTTGTCGGCAGTCTCTTTGCTGGGGATGTCAAAGAGCCTCATGAAGTTGTCCGATATCGTGCTCAGATTGCCGAAGAACTCGCCGACTTGTATTGTGTGCTCGTCGGTTTTTGCGCCCTTGAAGATGTGGTAGACTACCTTGCAGCCGTCTGAGAACAGCGAGGTCACAAGGGTCACGGGCATTCCCAAAAAAACGACCCCAAGGGCGACGTCCGCAACAGCCCCGCCAGAATGGCGTACGACGTACTGCTTTCCTTTTTTCTGCTTCTCCCTAGACTCGCTGCCAAGGGATAGCATCGCGTCGCCCAACCGGTTCAAACCTCCGAAAAAGCTGGAGTTTCGCAGTATCTCTGGCGGGATTAATACTGAAAGCGCTTTTTTGAACGAAGTGCCTATCACTACTGGCACGTCCTTTGCGAACCTCTTAGCCCGCTTTTTCATCATTAGTGTTTCTTGTTGGATGAACATAAATCATTAACCTGGCAGTGTCCGCAGTCCGGCTTTGGCCTACAAAACCTCTTGGCCAGCTCGTCTATGAGCGCGTGGAACTCCTTAAACATGTAAAGGTCAGGCTCTAGTTGGTCCTCAAAGAAAGAACGCATGCCCTCATAATCGATTGCATCACTGACGAAGCCCATCCTAGAGAAAACACGGCGTGTGTAGGCATCCACGACAAAGACTGGCTTGTCCAGGGCGTAGAGCAGTATAGCATCGGCAGTTTCAGGACCTATGCCCCAGACTGACAGAAGCTCTGCACGCAGCCTGGATGTGTCCTCCTGCATCATCTTTTTTTCCTTAAAATCATAGGTTTCGAAATACCCCATGAACGCCTTCAACTTCTTCGCCTTTTGGTTGAAATAACCAGTTGGACGTATTATCCTTGCCAGCTTTGCCATAGGGATTCCATCCAACGCTTCTGGTTTAAGGAGCCTTTGTTTCTCAAGGTCCTTTATCACTGTCTCGACGTTCTTCCAGTTAGTGTTTTGCGTGAGTATCGCACCGACAATCACCTCAAACCGCGTCTTAGCTGGCCACCAGCCCTGCGGACCAAAGGACTTAAGCAGTATCGAGTATATCCTAAGGAGTTTTTTGTCGCGCATGGTAATATTACCTCATGCAAAATAAGAGTCCGAAATTTATCGCGCACAGCGCATACATGGCATGCATCATGGAAGCATCTGCAGAGAAGCCCGGCAATGTCAGTCCGACGAAGAGTTTTGGAGACCTGTCATATACAGATTTTGTAAAGGCTGCTGAAAGGCTCGAGCCTTTCATCGAGAAGGCTGTAGGTGAAAGGACAGAAGTCGGAAAACTTATATACGAAGCTACATCTGAGGGAAACAACGTCAACTTCGGCATAGTAATGATGTTCATACCATTGGCGGCTACACAAGGCAGGGGCACGTCTAAACTCCTTAAATCGCTGACGCTTGAGGATACTGCCCAGATTGTGAAGGCTATGCAGAAGACAGCCCTAGGCGGTATGGAGCTGAAGGACAAATCACTGGCAAAGTATGATGTCTTCTCCAAGGGGATTTTTGATGTGATTGGAGAGGAGAAAATAACGCCGCTTAAGCTGATGGATATGGCACAGCCCTATGACACACTCGCGCGAGAATGGGTCGAGGACTACCCGATATCGCGCGCAATAGCTACACGCATAGAGGAGGAAAACGAGTCCATAATAAACGAATATCTGAGGGTCCTGGCAGACTATCCCGACACCCTGATTGCGCGCAAGGCAGGTTTGGAAAGGTCTAAAGAGGTATCACAGATGGCCAGATGGGTGCTCGCGGGAAATCTCAGCATAGGTGAATTTGACGCGTATCTGCGCGCGGATGGGAACAGGATGAACCCTGGGACGACGGCGGATCTCATAGCTACCGGTCTTTTCCTTAAACTGATAAAAAATAACACAAGATGATACAGCTTTACGCTGACGGCGGCTCGAGGGGAAACCCAGGAGAAGCAGCTTATGCTTTTTTGATCTACGACGGCGGCAGGAAACTCTATGAAAAGGGCAAAAGGCTGGGTGTTACGACAAATAATGTCGCTGAGTACACGGCTGTCATAGAGGGTTTAAGGAAGGCTAGGGAGTTCGGCGACGAGATAGAGGTTTTTTCAGATAGTGAGTTGGCGATAAGACAGCTCAGGGGGGAGTACAAAGTCAAGAAGCCGCACCTGAAGGAACTTTACAAAAAACTTAAGGAAGCTGAGTCGAAGTTTAAGAAGGTCTCTTACACCCATCGTCTGCGAGAAGATCCTATGCAGAAACTGGCTGACGAACTGGTAAACAAAACACTGGACTCTTAGAAGCAGTTCTTTACTGTAGTCTCCAGCTCTGCCATCATCCTCTCAGCGTCTTTCTGCGTCTTCCCTTCTACAGTCAGCCTTAACAACGGTTGAGTATTGGAGACTCTTACAAGCGTCCAGCCATTAGAATAGTTCACCTTGACGCCGTCTATCGTCAGCGGTTTCTTGTCCTTAAACATCTCGGCCAGCTTTTCGACGACTTTGAACTTTTTGTCATCTGAGACTTCCATAGTTTTCCTGATGACCGGATATTTCGGTATGCGTGCAGTGATGTCAGAGAGTTTGTCTTTTGTCTGTGAGAGTATCTGCGCGACATAAGCAGAAACCGCGATTCCGTCGTCGAAACCGAAGTATTTTGGTACTACGAAGTGGCTTGAACTCTCCATGGCAAAGACGGCACCATCTTTCACGGCATCCGCAAGGAACACATCGCCGACTCGTATTCTTTTGACCGTTCCTCCTGCAGCTTTTATGGCCTCCTCTACGGACATCGAGCAATCGACATTGAGTGCAACTTCGCCCTTCTTTTCTTTTAAGATTTCCTTAACCATGATGGCGCCCATTTCCTCTGCTGATTTGACAAAACCTTTGTCATCGATGAATACCGCCCTGTCCGCGTCACCGTCGTACGCGGCTCCGAAGTCTGCACCAGCTTTTTTCACAGCTTCCTGCAAGCCGCCCAGTGTTTTTTCGTTTGGATAAGCGCTCCTGCCAGGGAAATTCCCGTCCGGGAAGTCGTTTATCGCGGTTACGCTACACCCGAGTTTTTCAAAAAGTCTCTTCCCGACGCTTGAGCCAGCCCCATTGCCGGGGTCAACAACAAGCTTCAATGGCTTCTGTAATTTGGTCTTCTTTACGATGTAATTCAGGTAATCCTCGATTACTTCCTTAGAGTCTTCGACCTTGTGAGCACCCTTCTTCTTTGACTCTTTCCAGGACTGGCCAAGGTAAATCTCCTTGAGGCATTGTATGCACTCGGGATGGCCAACACCATTGCCCCTTCTGAACCTTATGCCGTTGTACTCCGGCGGGTTGTGGGACGCCGATATTATGACTCCGGCAGCCGCCTTTATGCACGCGGTGTAGTAGTTCGCAGTGGGCGTAGGCACCATTCCAACGTCGATCGTATCCAGCCCCGCTCTGTTGAGCCCTTTGGTAATAGCCTCTTGTAGTTCAGGCCCGCCGTGGCGTGCATCCCTGCTCATAACTACAGTACCTTTGTTGTCGAGAAATGTCCCTAGCGACAGCCCTATCTTCTCGGCGAAATCCAGGGTTATCTCTTTCTTGTAAACGCCCCGTATGTCATAAGCGCGGAATACATTATCGGCCATAGGCTAATTTTAAGCTTCCACTTAATAAAATAACCCTAACATGGCTAAGATTGCAGTATTTGGGCCTATGGGCACGTTCACCGACGAAGCCGCGCGCGGTTACTTCAAGGGAGGGGAGATAGGCTATGCACCAAGCATAACCGCAGTATTTGCAGAAGTAGCTTCGGGCAAGGCCGAATATGGAGTTGTCCCGATAGAGAACTCCACCGAGGGGAGCGTCGGCGAGACCATAGAGAGCCTGATGAGGTATGACGTTCAAATCGCAGGCGAGATATACCACCAGATACGCCACGTATTGGCAGGTGTGGGGAAACTCAGCGATGTCAAGCAGATAATCAGCCATCCGCAAGCAATAAACCAGTGCACTAAAAAAATCAGCATCCTACTGGGCAAGAAACTGCCGAAGATCGTGACGAAACTCCGCACAGGCGCAGATTACTCGACAGCAGGTGCAATAGCCAAGGTGGCAAAACTGAAGGACCCGAAGGTCGCTGCCATAGGCTCCAGGATAGCTGCTGAAAGATACGGGCTCAAGATTCTGATAGACAACCTGGCTGACCGAGAGGACAACGAGACCAGGTTCTTTGTCATCTCAAAGAAAGGCAAGCCAAAGACGGGCAGAGACAAGACGAGCGTCATTATCGCGGTGAAGGACGAAGCGGGGGCGCTCTACAGGCTCCTCGGCATCTTCGCGAAAGAGAACATAAACCTGACCAAGATTGAATCGCGGCCGCGCAGGGACAAGAAATGGGAGTACCTGTTCCTCATAGATTTCGAAGGCCACAAGGACGAGAAGAGGATAGAGAAGGTCCTGAGCGCCGTCAAGGACAACACCACTTATTACAAGTTCCTGGGCTCATACCCACGGGGTTAAATGGATTTTGTCTCCCTAGCTGCCGGACTTAGCGGCCCGTTTGGCTATGTTGTACTGTTCTTTCTTGTCCTTGCTCTGTCTGCATCCCTATTCCTCCCTGTTCCAGTCTTTGCTGTTATCGTAGCAGCTGCCTCAGTTCTAGACCCATTCTGGGTCGGTGTCATTGCCGGCATAGGCTCGGCGATCGGTGAGTTGTCGGGATACTTCATCGGTGTGGGCGGGGAAAAGGTTCTTGAAAGGAAAGAAAAGGAAGGCGCTATCTACAAAAAATCTAAGGAGGTCTTCAAAAAATACGGTTTTTGGGGCATAGTGGCTGTCACAATATTCCCGTTGACATTGATAGACTTCATGGGCCTAATAGCTGGCGCTCTTCGCTACGGCTGGAAGAAGTTCCTGCTGGCTGCAATTATTGGAAAGATACCGCGATATCTCATTGTCGCCTACGCCGGGAAGAAAGCGATTGACAGTTCTGTAGGTTTTGCGACTGACAACCCGATACCGTCCCTTGTCGCGGTTTTGGTTGCAATCGCGGCGTTCGATTTCTGGTACTTCCTGCAAAAGCGGAAGGTCAACGCCTCGAAACCGAAAAAGTCCTAGAGCCGCATGCTTCGCACTCTGCAATGTCGCCCGCATATTCCTTGCCACAAGCCGAGCATTTCTTCTTCCAAACTAGTTTCTCCTTTATGCCGCGCATCGAGATCCTTTCAAAACCTAATCCAAGGACCATGCACATATTCTGCACGTCATAGTCGTCAGTCACTATTGGCAAATTCTTTTCATGCGCAAGCGCTAGGACTTTGATGTCTGTGTCGGAGAGCAAAGAAAGAGCACCGTTCGTTTCAGCAGCGTCATGGACATCACTAATGGCTTTCTTTGACGGCTCCTCGAAGGTTATCTTTTTCTCAGCTATAGCAGCTTCTAACTTGAGGCGCGCCTGTATGTCTTTTATCTCAGTTTTCACTTCCGGGATTGTCAAAAAACGGCCGTCAATCTCTTTGTCGCGCGCATTTATGATTCCTGAAGAATCAAGGACTTTCATTTTACGAGTTTCAGCGCGATCCCTACTGCCTCTCTAGCGTTCTTGGCGACACTGACCTTGAATATGCCATTGATTAGATAATCTGCAGTCCCGCCCGTACCTTTTATGACAATCACGGGTCGCTCGTAATTCAACGCGAAAGAGACTTCGGACATCGTCCCGTAGTTTCCGTCTATTGCTATCAAGACATCGCATGCGGACGCGATGAATATGTTCCTGCCAAAGCTTAGGCTCGTCGGCATCACAATATCGAGATATTCACAGTCGCATTGCTTCTTATCCAAAATCGGGAGGATTCCTATGCTCATCCCGCCAGCTTCCTTGCAGCCCTTTGCAGCCGCGCGCATTATTCCACCCCTGCCACCACAAATGAGAACGGCCCCAGCTTTAGCAATTTCTCTGCCAACTTCCTCAGCTATCTTTAGATTACCTTCGCTAGTCTCACGACTGCCGATAACGCCCACGTTTATTTTCATTTCTTCAGAAGTTTGTTCGTTCTCTCAAGGGACCCCTTCGTGTCGCCGAAATGCTCAGCTGCCTTTGTCATCTCATCGATGAATGCCTCCTCGTTGCGCGCTGATATTATTCCTTCCAGCCTCTTCACTGCACGCATGTATGCATCCCTCGCCTTCTTTGTCTCAGGATTGTTCAGCTGTATCTCCGCGTACAGCTTTGGGTCCTGCGCGAGTATCCTGCCGACGACATCAAGGATAAGGTCGTAGACTGGCGAAGAGAACTTGCGAGATTTCTGCAGGTCGAACTTGAGGTCTCTCATGGCCATTCCGGCTGAGATGAGCATGAAGTGGGTCAGTCCCTGGACGATACCCATGGAGCTGTCATGCTCTTCGGGCGAGCAAATAGTTATGCGCGCGCCCTCTTTCTTCAGAAGACTCTTCATCCAGGAGGACATCTTGCCCTCGCGGATTGGACATAATACGAAGTTCTGGCCCTTAAAACTTGTAATAGTAGGCCCAAAGACTGGATGGCATCCTAATATCTCGACTCCTTTTAGTGCTGCTTTGTCCATCGCCTCGCATGGTGCTTTTTTCACCGAGGTCAGGTCCATCAGCAAAGAACCTTTCTTAGCGACGGGCGCGACCTCCCTAATTACATCCAACGTCTTTGCTATTGGGACTGTTATTATGACGATGTCGGCGCTTTTTGCAGCTTTTTTGTTGTCGTTTTCGAAAAGAACGCCAAGCTCCTTAGCCGCTTTCCTACCTTTCTCAGGCCTTGGCCCAGCTATCACTACCTCCGCGCCCCTCTTTTTCAAAATCCTGGCGAAAATGCGACCCATCCCGCCGTAACCGCCGATTATTGCTACAGAAACCATCGCCTATTTTTCTTTTCCCAGAACAAAAATAGCAGGGGCTGAAATGGAGGTAAAACTAATCGCATACACGCCAAAGCCAGACATGGTCTGCGCTGCGGCTGCATTCACGAGCTGGAAGAAGAAGACGACTGCCCAACTCTTTGAGGAACTCAATGAAAAGGAAGCACTGGACTTCCTTAGAATGGTCATGGGCTTCGGCCACATGTCCGTCACGGAGCACGCCTCATTCACTTTTTCGATTTCTGGCGTCTCCCGCGCACTGACCCACCAGCTGGTCAGACACAGAATAGCCTCATATACTCAACAGAGCCAAAGATATGTCAAATTTTCAAAAGACGAGATAAAGTATGTAACTCCCCCGACAATAGCAAAGGACGCAGATGCAAAAAAGACCTATGATGGGCTAATGAAAGAGATCGCCGACGTCTATGAGAAATTAATCAAAAAGAACATCCCTCCAGAGGACGCGCGCTTTGTTCTGCCGAACGCCGCTACGACAAATATCGTCGTCACGATGAATGCGCGCGAGTTGTTACACTTCATACGTTTAAGGAGCTGCGAAAGGACCCAGTGGGAGCTGCGCGATGTAGCAATAGAAATGCTGAAACTAGCAAAAAAGGTCGCGCCGACTCTCTTTAGCGATGGCGGCCCAAATTGTATGATAGGACCCTGCCCGGAGGGTAAACTGACCTGTGGGAAAATCATTGAGGCCAGGAAGAAGTTTAAGGAACTTTAAAGTTTAAGGTCCCCATGCTGCTCTATCTTCGTCTTTCATCTCCTGTGCAGTCTTTCCGAACTTCACAGTTCCAAATAGATCTCGAATGCTTATTGGCTTCCGCTGTTTAGATTTCATTAGCTTATATTGAATTTGTGGGAATAAAATTTACGCTAGTTCTTCTCTCAGCTCTTTCACAGCGTCTCCAATCGCCTTGAGTTTAAGGAACGCTGTCCTCTCGTCAGGCAGGAGTTTCAAGCCACAATCAGGTTTTGGATAGACCTGTTCGGGTTTAAGGAACTCAAGTGCTTTTATTATGTTCTTCTTCACTTCTGCGACCGATTCCACCTCCGCCTTGTGCACATCTACGACGCCAAAACCGAGGTCCTTCGTGAAGTCGTACTGCCTTAGAACGTCCAAGGTCCTGAAACCGTTGTTTGCGAATTCCAAATCGATCAAATCTATTTTAAAGTCCAGCGCGTATGGGAACAGCATCTTGAAGTCCCCGTAACAGACGTGTATTGCTGTATAGGCCTTCAGCCCTTTGGTTATTATCTCTATTGCCTCACCCTGCAGCATCATCTCTTCTTCGCCCGGATGCGTGCACAGCGCAGGCTCGTCTATCTGTATGTACGGGCAGCCGGCCTTGTCCAAAGCCTTCGCCTCTTTTGCCAGAGCCTCGGCCAGGTCGAGAGTTAAATCCCTCCTGTTGGCATGCTCTTCATAGAACGCCCAGTCTGCCATTGTGTAGGGCCCTGTGAACATCTGCTTGACCTGCGCGCGCTTTCCTGCATACTTGCTCGCGAACTTCCAGTCATCCAAAGTCATCGGTTCCTTAAACTTGACCCTGCTTGTGACTATCGGCTTCCTGAAATAATTGTTGCCCCATATCCTGACCCATTCGCCCTCTTCAAAGCCACCGAGCCGTTCGGCGAAGAATACAGACATGTCCTCCCGGCCCTGCTCGCCATCGGCGATTATGTCGATGCCTGCCTTTATCTGGTCGTCGATACATACCTTTGTAGCCTCGTGTACTACAGCCTCATAATCAGCCTGCTTGATCTTCTTCTCCTTAAGCCGGTGCGCAGCCTCGACTACCTTCGGATTCCTAGGGTGGCTTCCCACGACCGTTGTTGTCAGTATCTTTTTCATTCTTCTTTTCCAAGCTTTGACAGCATCTCTATTTTCCTTAAAGCGTACTTCCTAGGCAGGAACTCCAGCCCGCAGTTCGTCGACAGGATTATCTTGTCCGAGTCCAGCATCTCGATGCGGTCCTTGAGCCGCACCATGTCCTCCAGTTTCGTGTTGCGCGCATCAAGCAGGCCCAGCTGCACATTCTTGATCCCGCTTTGTATCAGGACCTCGTAGTTGTTCTCAAAAGAAACACAGTCTACACCTATATAATCAGCTTTTACCTGTCGCAGCTCTTCAACACATGCCAGCAATTCGCCGAAGTATGTAGTTATTATCGTCTTCCCGCGAGCAGCCTTGACCAGATGTTTCAGTTCGTTGTTTATCGTGCCGAACAGATCCTTGTCCAGATGATATGAGAGCGACGGCTCGTCTATCTGTATATAATCCGCATCCAGGGCTTTTATCTCCGATTCAAGCGCCTTAGAAAGGGCGGCTATGCACTCCGAGTCGTCCTTATAGAACTTGTTCTCAGAGAGTTTGAACAGCGAATAGGGACCTGGCACAACGGCCTTTGTCTTTGCGCCGGGGTTCAATTCCTTCAACAATTCTAGGTTCTCTTTAAGCGCAGGCCTCTTGCTCTCGACTTCGCCTACTATAGTCGGCCTCCTGTAGTAAGTGTTATTGTCATAGAACCTGATGAGCCCCTTCATCTTGACCCCGCTGAAACCGGCAGCCACGCTGGCAAGGAAATCGTCCCAAGTTATCTGGCCATCGGTTATTATGTCCAACCCAGTCTGGTCGCCAACTACCTCCCGCATCGCTTCAGTCAGTACACGCGCATCCTCATCCGTAGGGACGCAATCGACCTTCTTCTGCCTTCCGTAGGTCTTTATTTGGTACTCGCGCAAGGCCGCAGGCCTAGGGTAAGAACCGAAAGACGCTGTAAGGACCATAGTCGGAATTGTAGTTTTTTCAATAAAAGTCTAAAGACCTGAAATTACTTGAAGTAATAGCCCCGCCAGGATTCGAACCTGGGTCACGCGGTCCAAAGCCGCGTATGATTGGCCGCTACACTACGGGGCTGCACAATCTACGGTCCTGTAACTGAAGAAACCGCGGGATATTTAGCAAAAAACTGCTTAAAAGCCGCTATGGCAAGTAAGGAGAGAAGTTTATGATGAAAGCCGCCAGTACCACGAGTGTGAAAACTGCCGAGAATACCTTGCCTATGCGCAGCCTCTTGCCATGGGGAACCTTTGACTCCAGCCATAAGAAGAGCCCATCGTAGATGAAACCTCCATCGAGCACCTTTATCGGGAGTAGGTTCATTATGCCCAACATCAGGTTCAGAAAGAAGGTCCACTTGAGTATGTTGAATACCGTCAGTGCTGTCGATGGCTCTAACTGCGAGGTTGCTACAGAAGGCGCGAACAATGACAATATAGGGTCCGTGAACATCTGCAATCCGACAAACCCTCTGTTCTCATAGTTCGGGTTCTTTGTAAGAGTGACTGAAACTGTTTTGTCCTCAGTCACAATCGTCAGGTTCTGTCCCGGTTTTTTATCCTTCATCACCTGAGCGAAGTCCGCGAATGTCAGCGTATCGACGCCGCCAACGCTCTTTACGACGTCACCGGGGTTTATGACACCATATGCCGAAGAATTGGTCACTACTGCGCCGACTATAAAGCCCTCCGGCTTGACAATGCCAGCGGAAAGAATAAGTGACCCTATCAGCAATATTGCAACTGCGACCACGAACATGTTTGCGAATGAGCCCACTGCGTAGACTCGGAGCTGCTTCATCCGCTTCGCTTTCTTAAACTGCTTCTCATCTGGTTCGACAAACGCTCCTGCAGGTATTATGCTGAGGAACAGCAACCCTGTGTTTTTGAGTGGTATGCCCTGCGCGCGCGCAACCAGACCGTGGAAGAGCTCGTGAAGTGCAATCATTATCACGAATGCTATTAGGATGTCCGGGAAGAAGGGTATCGAGATGTTCGTCCCTGCGTATTTCAGAACAGGCATGCCGTTCTCAACCTCAGGATAGCCCGGGTTCAGGCCGGGCATTTTAGAGGCTCCCGTCATAAGGTTGATCGCCTGCATGGCAAGCGGCACTACTATGACTGCGATCAGACCTATAGTGCCCAGCACCAATCCCATCGCCAGCGAGGGGACATCACCATAGGTGATGTAGTCGAGCAGGTATGGAGAACCGAAGACTGCCGCCGCCAAGAAGAAGGAGAGTATCGTAGCGTTCCTGACTGACAGCCTGTCGGCAAGCCTGAAAACCCCTTGGCCGACTAACAGTGCTGCGAGCAGCGCGAGGAAGTTGTTGCTGAAGAAAAAGCCCATCGGGAAGATGCTTATCAGATTCGGACCCAGGTAAACGAACGTAGAAAACAGTGCCAAAACAGATAGTATAATGCGTCTGCCCCTTTTGCTAGCGTGATTGACGACAAAGGCTGTGCCAAGCCCTGCGAAGAAGATTATCAAGGCGAAGTCACCGACTGCGGTCCAGAACCTAGCGTGCCTCGCTCCTTCTTTATCGATGAACTTAAGGCCCTTCTTAGAGTCTATCTTGTAGAATATCCCGGCGTAGCGCGTCTTCTTAAGGAAGTGGTGTAGCACAGGCCACATCAGAAGGGTTGTCAGGCCTATCGCCTCGAGCAACGACCATCTTCCTACACTAGACGCTAGGGCTATGTTCAGCACTAATATCATCAGTACTGTCATCGCCATCAATGTGGCAGCTTTTTTCGTCTTCTTCGACACCCCAACCATCTTCGTATTTTACGGCTTACACTTAAAATAAGACATGCTTGATGTCATCATTGTCGGCACTGCTCACGTTTCCAAAGAAAGTGTCAAGGAAGTCGAAGAAACAATACTCCGAGAAAAACCCAAATACGTCGCGCTTGAGTTATGCGAGCCCAGGTTCGAGGCGCTGACGCAGAAGAAAAGGTGGGAGGAGACTCCGATAACCGAGCTGATAAAGGGCAACAAGGCATATTTCCTCCTGGCTTATTCGCTACTCTCCGCCTTTGAAAGGAACCTGAGTGAAAAAACCGGCGTGCGCCCAGGCGACGAGATGTTGGCAGGCGTAAAGGCGGCCAAAGAAGTTGGCGCCAAGGTCGTCCTTGTCGATCGGCCGATAGCCATAACCCTAAAGCGGGCATGGAGGATGTCCAAGCTGCGCGAGAAGCTGAGAATCGCAAAGGAGTTTCTGTTCTCGATGTTCGGTGGCATGGAAGTGACGGAAGAAGAGATTGAAGAACTGAAGAGAGAGGACGTCCTTTCAGAGATGATGAAAGAGCTGTCGAAGATAGCTCCATCGGCAAAAAAGGTCCTGATAGACGAACGGGATGAGTACATAGCCGGAAAGCTTAAGGAATTGGACGGCAAAACCGTCGCTGTCGTCGGGAAGGGCCATCAGAAAGGCATAGAGAAGAGACTTAAACAGAAGAAAAAAACTGATTTCGCAAAGCTAGAGGAGATACCGAGGTCCCGCTTCAGCGTCAAATGGTTCTTCTATGGGCTGACTGCTCTGACCATCTTCCTGCTCATATGGGCTGGGATAAGCAACCCTGAGAAGCTGCCGCAATATTGGGGGGCCTGGATAATGCTCCACATCGTCTTCACGGTCATATGCGGGGTGATAGCCATGGCCCATCCGCTATCAATAATCGCAGGGGCTTTGTCTTCACCGATAACGGCGATACTGCCGACTGTTGCAGCCGGCTGGGTGGCAGGCTTAGTAGAGGCAAAAATCAGGAAGCCAACTGTGAAAGACTTCAACCAGCTTAGGGACCTCAGGGGAATACGGGATTTCTGGAGCAACAGGTTCACGAGGGTCCTGCTGGTCGTCTCGCTGATAAACATCGGCAGCATGCTCGGGACGTTCTTGACACTGCCCTACCTGATAGGGGCACTCTAGGTTTTTTTCTTGATTGTCATCACGTCGCCGAGGGTCAGCGCCCCTCCGCTACGGTTCTGCACATACTCCTGCTCGTTCTGAATGACTAGCTCGGTCAGTTTGACGTGCAGGACATGCTCCAGCTTCTTGGCTATGTGCAAGTTGGGTATATAACCATGCTCTATGCGCTTTATCATCGACTCATGCTCGCTGATCTTCTTCCCCAGGTCTTCCTGCGTCCAACCGAGCTCTTCCCTTTTCGCCTTAACCATACTGCCGATGTCTTCCAAAACCTCTTCGGTCTTTGTGACTATCTCTTTCTTCTGCTTCTCCATTCGCTTGACTTGCGACGGTTTAGGCGCCTCTTGAATCTCTTCTATTACTATCCCTAAGGCTGCACAATGGTCGCAGACTATTGCTTCGGTGCCTGCCACCTTTGCCTTGAAGCGCGCGCCAGGCCGACCGCACAAATCGCAGGATGGTTGCATGTCTTTTTTAGCGTAAAAACGTTAAAAAGCTGATGAAAGTAGACGCCAAGCCAGGAGATTATATCGAGATACGAACCGCTGATTCGACTTATTCCGGCGTGCTGATGCCACGGCCAGAACTTACGGACAATGACCACATAGTCCTTAAACTGGATAGCGGCTATAACGTGGGCATCGCATTGGATGAAATCAGGTCGGTGAAAAAGCTGGGGAAAAAGGCTGAGCTTGAGAGCTTCCCGGCCAGGAAAATCGAGAAGAACCCGAACCTGCCGAGCATTGATATACTTGGTTGCGGCGGGACGATAGCTTCACGTATCGACTATGAGACCGGCGGTGTCAAGTGGGCCATGAAACCCGATGAGGTCTTCTTCACAGTCCCGGAGCTGAAGGACATCGCCAATGTTAGGGGTGCGCGCCTTTTGTTCAACATCGCTTCTGAGAGTATGACGGCGAAGCACTGGCAGGAGATGGCCAGGGAAGTCGCAAAGTCCTTAAACTCAGGTGCCCGGGGAGTCGTCTTGATGCATGGGACCGACACTATGCACTATTCCGCAGCTGCGCTCAGTTTCATGCTAAAGGATATCTCAGGTCCTGTAGTGATAACCGGATCGCAAAGGAGCTCTGATAGGGGGAGCAGCGATTCGCCGCAGAACCTTATCTGTGCTACCCATTTGGCAGCTAAATCTGATTTAGGCGAGGTGGTAGTCTGCATGCATGGGAGCGAATCAGATGATTTCTGCTGGGCTCACAGGGGCGTCAAGGTGAGGAAGATGCACACCTCCCGCCGAGATGCTTTTCAGTCAATAAACGCAAGCCCGCTGATGAAGGTGACGCCTAAAGGAGAGATCGCTAAGCTGGCTGAGTATAGGAAGGCTGGTGGAAAGACTATCGCAGATACTAAGTTCGAAGAGAGAGTAACGCTCCTCAAGGCTTACCCGGGGGGCGATCCGGGATTGATAGACTACTGCGTAGACAAGAAGTTTAAGGGGATCGTGATTGAGGCTACTGGTTTAGGCCACGTCCCCGGTACGTGGGAGAATTCCATCCAACGGGCTGTTGAGAAGGGTGTGGCAGTGGTCTTTGCTGCGCAGACTCTTTATGGGAGATTGAACCCTTACGTCTATGAGCCCGCACGCAAGATGAAGGACCTTGGGGTGATATATGCAGAAGACGTGCTGCCAGAAGTCGCTTATGTGAAACTTGGGTGGGTGCTTGGGCATGGATTAGACCCTGCCAAAGAGATGCCTAAGAACTATGTAGGTGAGATCTCTCCGAGGACTGAGGAAAAATTCGGGGTTGGAGGGTTTTGAAGCAAAATCGCATTTTTCTGCTTCGCGATTCTATAGTTATGATGGAAAAGGGGGTATACCACTTTAATATTGAGAAGGATCCTGACAGCGATTGGCTTGTGGTACAATGTGTCGAGTACCCTGCTGCAATCAGCCAGGGCAAGACCATCGATGAATGCCTGAAAAATATTAAGGAAGCTCTTGAGTTAGTTATCGAGCACAAGACCAAGAGCGCAATGAAGGGGTCTAAGATGGTAGTAGAGATGTCAGCTGCGATAGCATGAAACCCGTAAAGAGAAGAAAGTTTGTCTCCCTCCTAGAAAAAGAGTTCTTTGTAAAGTTTGTTAGAGAAGGTAGAGGGTCGCATGCGCTTTATTCGTCGCCTAACGGACTGTTCGTGATCCCGCACTATGAGGAGATTTCCGGAGATCTCGCCAAAAAGATACTCGAGGAGCTGGACATAGATTGTGAAGAGTTCTTGAAACGGCTCAGGGAATAATACGCTGAGGACATGCTGCCTGAAGTCGCTTATGTGAAGCTAGAGTGGCATGGATTAGACCCTGCCAAAGAGATGCCTAAGGATTATGTTGGTGAGATTTCTCCTAGGACTGGAGAGCACAAGTTCACTTTGCTATGACAGTTATGGTTATTTTCTTAGTGCTGCGATCCAATGTGTAACTGACCTTGAAATCGTCTCCAGACGCAGGGTCGTTATTAATATTGCCATAGAGTGTATTGTCCAAATCGCACTCAAAAGTACCTTGGGGGGTGGAAATATCTAAGGACTTATCATCTAACCCCCAACCGGCACAGTCTAACGCCAGGGGGTCTTTCCAGATTCCATCTATTTGAATTTGAGAGGTTCCGTGTAGTTTTACATTAGAGGCGCCATAGTCAGTAGTGACGAGATCAGCTATTTGGAACGCTATCTTATAGTTCCTCTGATTATTGAAGTGATTTATAGTCCATACAGGATTTATTATGACCCAGCCAGCGACAGATCCACTAGAGTCTCCAGTGCCGCCTGTAGCTCCTCCAGCAGATTGGCCAGGCGTTACAGTTATCGGGTTTGATACTCCTGAAGTACTAGTCAGGAGGTCATCCCTATCGTCCCCATCAATGTCTACTTTAACATAAACCTGGGAGGCTACAACAATAGGAGTGGTAGTAGTTAGGGCAAAATCACCATTATTTGGATTTGGTTTTGTAACTGGAATAGGCGTATTGCCGACAACAAACTTAAAGGAGCTAACATCACTAGCGGAGGCATACGCCGTATTTCCTTTGATACAATTGACTACCGCGTCCAGGTTATAGTTATTGTTACCAGTATGTGTTACTGTAAAGCTCTTCAATGTACATGTAACTGCGCTGGTTCCTGCCGCTGGGCCACCACCGGTTCCTGCCGCCTTGGTGTAGACATCATTGATGTATGTGTAACAGCACCCGCCAGAACACTGATTAAATGAGCTAATAGCGATACTAAACTTGCTGTTACAGGTGTTCTTATCGGTATAGATATCCTGGCTTCCATATTGTAAACCTATGGAATCACTGACTCCAGCAAGGTAGGAGTATATCCCAAACACCCCATTATCGTCGGGCGGAAGTGCTTGGGCATTGATTGTACCACCTCTGCGTGACCCTGGAATTGTTGTTGGTCCGCGCCGCATGACACTACTGACCGCTGCGCCCTTAATTGACACGAGATCGCTAGCAGTAACTTTTGCTCCGTTGCATTGTTTCAGGGTGCCCTCTAAGCAGATAAGGACCGCTTTGTCTGCCGTGATGTCCTGCTGTATCGTATAAGTACCGCCAGCGGAGGAGGCCTCAAATGGATTGCCTGAAGCGCTCTTTTGTGCGTTACTCGTACTCATTTGAACTGGTAACGGTGCGGGAGAGTTTTGACCTAGATCGGCCTTCAGATAAACTGCATTGCCGTCAAGATAGGGGAACGGACCTAGACTGAAACGGCCATTATCATCTGTGGTTGCAGTAGCGATAGGACTTCCTGTCGGTCCTGGGGATGCGATTACTGGTATGATTGGCAGGGCATTGCCCCTAGACTCCTTCAAAGTACCGGTTATCACAAACTGGACTTTAGCATCGGCATTTTTAATGCATAGTTGGTCTGTTGTTAATTGGAGGTCGTTTTGGAGGCTGTTCTCCACTCCGGAGTTTAATTTAGATATATCGACTGTGACGACATTGCTCATATAACACGCCCTTGTACTAAGACTTGTCGAAGGCTCCCATGTCGCCCAAACCTGAGAGCTGCCCCACTCCTTAACAGTATCTTTTATTTTGAAGGTTATTGAGCCGTCTTGATTGGACTCTACACTAAGGGTATCCCCTGTATTCCCCAAGTTATAATCAATCTGGGCTTTGCCATTTGGCTTTATATGGGCAGTTACATCGGTCGCCACCAAGCTGCTAGTTATGTTTGAGGGCCTTATCGCCTTCCCGACCAATATCGCTGCCGGATTATCAGCCTTGCCGCCGCATACACAGTCAAGGAGATGGTCTATGGCTGCCGTGCTATCTGGCAGGGTCTTTAGGCCAGTTATAGAGTTAGAAGCCGCGAGTGCATCGACCTTAGATTCTCGGTCCCTGGTCCCAACTGCAACTGTACATGCCAGCTTGCCAGCGCTGCATTGTGCCGCTATTATGCCCCACTTGTCATCCCCTGGGAGATACACCTTGCTAAAGCCAACGGCGGGCTTCGCATTATTGAATTTTTTGACTATCTCGTTTAGGTCTTCCTCAGCGTAAGCCATCACCAGGTACTTATCAGAGCTTTTCTTGGCATAGCCAAGTTTCTGCGCCTGTGTCAGCGTCCAGGTTGAATCGAATCGAATCTTAGTTAGGTTGGACATTAGCCGTAGACATATACCATTAACAACGTCATTACGAGCATCTTTGTCGCCAGTGTTCACGAGATATGCACTGTCGCTTATCTTAAGCAGGACTGGAGTAGACCATGGTAATTTGCCTAGAGCGCCGCTTCCGGGGCAATAGCTGAACTCCGGGCTCACTGCCTCGAACTTGGGCTTCTTGCCGCTGTCCAGGGACTTTGCCACCTGGCCGATTGGGCTATCATCACCATAATACGAGAGGACATATAATGTCGTCCCTGGGGACAGCTTGCTGAAATAGGATGCCTCGGGATCTGAATTGCTGGTCAGAATCACGCCCTTAAGATCCGAGGGCACGTTATTGGCATCCCCCGCCAGTATGACGTTGGTGTATGCTGGATCGTTCGACAAGCTTGTGGGATACCTGACACCCTCGCTCTTTATGATGTTGCCGATGTCGCTTATTACGGCATCGGACAGAAGTGTTCTATAACCACTGGGAGCGTCCCTCAGCATCCCGAGGACGTACTGGTTGTTGGCCTTGGTGGTGGTGCTTGATATCCTTGACTTAAGGAATACCACCGCGCCAGTTCCGTAGAGTCCGCCCCTAGAGGAGGCAAACAACGCGCTCCTGCCGCCCTCGCCACTGAGCACCTTGACATCGCCGCCCAGCACATCAGCAGAATTGGAGCTGTCAAGCTGCTTTATGTCGAGTATCGTGAAGTCGCCGGTCTGCGCTGCAGACTCCAACATCTTCTGGAACTTGTCGAAGTCGCACTTAGTTGCTGTACAACAGGTGTCTGTACCTGTTATCGTACCTGCTTTATGCACATATACGTACTTGAGGTTCTTGGAAATCGAGCTTACAGCTTTCTTTATCGCGTCGCAGTCGCTGGACGTGCTCACAAGCCCAGCGTAGTCGTTCACTAAGACATAACCGCCAACCTTGGAGTCCATTAAACCCAGGCTTTGCAGGAGCTGCTTACACGCCTCAAAGTTCAGGCCTATGTACCCGCCGCCAGAGCCGCCCATCCCTATGCTTCCGGTACCTCCCATAGTGCCTCCATAACCGGGATACGCGCCTGATGCTCCGTAGTAGGGAGTGCCTCCATAACCGGGATACGCGCCTGATGCTCCGTAGTAGGGGGTACTGCCATAATATCCGACCTGGCTGCCGCCAAATGCCCCGGGCACGCCGTAGTTAGAATATGGATTATAGCTGTTATAAGGCACGCCATACGGCGAACTTGGGTAGTAACCTTGCTGGCCCATCAATTGCAAGCACCCAAATAGATTAAAGCTTCCAGCGCCGCCAGTCTCGCAATCCTCGTCGCACGGGCAGTTCGGCTCGCAGTAGCTCTCATCGTCGCAACCACACGTGATGCGGGCAGTCGTCGTGGTGGATCCCGTCCTGCTGCCCTTGACCGCAGCTATGCCTATCGTCTTTGACCCTAACATACCGCTTGTGCTTCTTTGCCCTGTTGGCCATGCGAGGTTCTCTGCTACTGGGACATAATAACAACCCTTGACTATGTCATAGCCAGCCGTCACAGCTGAGTCCTGATACCATCCGCCCGAGCCATCGAATCTGGCTGTGACCTGGGCGTTTTTGACTTCGCCACAGTCATCAGTTACTTTCACACAGAAGCCGCTGCTCCTGCCGGAGCCTATACTAAGACTGACCGTATTGGCGGTTACGCTGAGAGCGCCGCACTCTGTCGCCTCGCAAGCGGTGCAGTATGCGTTACAAACATAATCAGTCGCGCAGCCTGTTGTTGTAGCCGAAGCATCGCACTTCTCGTTGCTGTCGATCTTTCCGTTGCCGCATAGGTTCGTGGCTGAAATCGTCGCCTCGCCCTCGGCTATCTTGGTGATGTCCCCCCTCTTGGCAATGACACTGAATTTGAATGTCCCTGATTTGTACCTTCCTGAAGTTTCCTTTGGTGCCATAGCAGCTGCGAGGGCACCCCTGTAGCACCTCTTGGTCTCGTCATAGTTAGCGTTCTTTGTCGTCGTCTGAGCCCAGCCGTCCATGTCATCGACCTGCACCTGCACGCTTGCATCGGTTACGACTGTACCGTCTTGGTCCTTCACATATATGCAGAATGAGACGCTGCTTTGCGTCACTGGGTCGAACGTTACTGAGTCTGTGGAGACCTGCAATTGCTCTTTATAAACCTCTAAATTGAAGGCAACCTGCCGCACACATAGCGAGTTCTCAGCTACTTCGAACAGTCCGCTGTAGCTGGTCGGGTCGCTGACTGTGAAGCCTGCTATGATCTCCTGGTCCGAGCTGAACGATGTCGAGCCGTAGGTCAGCGAGAACTGCTTGAATGCGCCGTTGAGCTTGAGTGTGACGTTCGCCTCTTTTCCGTCAGTCAGCTGTACTTTCTGCTTATTGCTAATGGTGCCCTCCTTGGTTATCGACGAATCACCCCGGTCACCACCCTTGAGTATCCTTATTGGCACCTGGGCTTCCAACCCGGCTACAACCCTTATCTTGGTGCCGCTGTCTAGGACTTCCATGCCGAGGTCGCAGAGAGTGCCCAGGTCATACAGTGTTATTATGCCACAGTTGCCCTGGCTGACATCGGCACGCTTGAACGTGTATATGTCCTTCGGCTCGTAGAGCGTATATGACTCATTGACTCTGAAGTAGTAGTTGTCCTTCATTGCCTGTGAGAAGCGGACAGTTCCATCGGCTGTAGATTTTTGCTCTATTGGGATCTCTGCATCTTTGTCATAATAGAGCGTAACATCGCCATCCAGTGTCCTTGACGTGTCGCTTGCCCTCACCTGCACGCATATTGGGAAGGCCTCGGGCAGATAGACATTGACCGTGAGCACGCCGTTCGGCACCATTGTGAGTATAGCCTCATCTTCCTTGCCATTGTATGTCGCGTAGCCAGTCTTGTTGACGACTATGTATATCTCCCTTGGGACTATCTGTCCGCCTATGTTCGCTTCAGCAGCTATGTCCAGGAACACCCAGCAGCCACCTGTCGCGGTCTTTCCTGAGACGATTATCTTGTCTATTGCCTGGTCGTATATCGACACGTCGGCAGTGAGCGATGTGTTGGCCGCAGCGTCCCTGGTGCAGACCTTGACGCTGCCCTTCTTGAGTATTATCGGCGCGGTGCCGCTGTAGAGCGTGACGTTGCCAGTCGTACCGGCGGCAATCGTCGCAGTGCCGCTGACTGCCGGCGTCGAGCCCAGGTTTATCGCCTTGGCGTAGACCTCCTTGCCGTCCGGTATGTTCTTGAACGTGTAGCAGTTGTCCGTGTCGTCCTCGTCTTGATCAGTCCTTGCAGTCCAGAGCAGATTGTTGTCCGTATCAAATAGCTCCACTTCAGCCTTGTTGAACGGATTGCCATTCTTGTAGACGCACGCCTCGAGGTTACCCGAGTTCTCTTCATCGGCCTTGCAGGAGATTATGTCAAGCACCTTGCCCTCTTCCGCAATCTCGACTCCCGACTTGCTCAACTGGTACTCGTCGTCGAACGCCACTGCGTAGATGCTGGTGCCACTGGCTATTGCAATCCTTGCGTTGCCGCATGTCGGTATTGTGACGGTGGCTGAGCCGCCACATTCTGTCGTCGCCTCGTCAAGGACATCATTCAACGCAACGTCTATTACTTTTACTTTCATGCCTCTGACCGGGTTGCCGTCGCAGTCGGAGACTTGGACGTAGACACCCACCTCGCTGCCTTCGGCAAGCGGTTGCATGTTGACAGTGAAGCTTGTGATCGTGGAATAGTCAACTGTCTTTGCCTCTGACGGGACGGAGTGCGACTGGTAACCCTGCGCATTCACGACTGGATATACCGACACTCCCTGGCTCATGCCTGTGAAATCTTCGCATTCCTGGGCTATCGCCCTTGTGGCATAGGTCGTCCCGTCAGCGCCCTTTAGTATTATGGTCCCTGTGTTGAGAGGAGCGCCGTTCTGGTCATAGACGCAGACCTCGACCTTGCCTGCTACGGGCAAGCTGACTTGATAGGTCAAACCGCTTCCAGTGACGTCCAGGCAGTTGTCCCTGCCGTTGTAGCTGCCGTAGCTGGCATCCGCCGGGTCTACCGTAACATATATCTTAGTGCCGAGCACTACATCATTGAATGTGGCCGATCCGGAATAGGTAGTCTGCGGGTCCCCTATCGGCATCCCTATTTCACAATTGAAGAGCTGGACCGAAGCGCCATCGACGCTTTGACCTAATGAGTCCACGACATTTACAGCCAGGCTTGTTGAGAGTGAGTTTTCCGGAACGTTTATGGTCGTCGTGGTCGTCTTGCCCTCTTGTATCGTGACCTGCTGACCATTTGGCGGTATGTGCTGGTTGCCGACGCTCAGATAAACAGTTACAGTGGCTCCTGCTGGCAGGTTCTCGAAAGTGGCGACGCCGTTTACCGGCGGCTTCGTGTCTGAGACCTGCCCTGCGCTCGTTATGACCACATATGATCCGCTTGGCAATTGCTTGCCGCCGGCAACATTGACGGCGACGGCGAGTGTACCCACCTTCCTGACCAGGGATATCTGCGTGCTGCCAGTTGCGTCTTTGAGAGTGACTTTAGCGTTGCCGGAATTATAGCCGCTCTTGCTAGCAGTGACCTCAGTCTCGGGGCCTATCGGGAACTTCAGCTGCGCCTTTCCCAGGGCGTTTGTGGTATTAGAAATAGTATCTGTCCCGGACAGATAGCTGACCGTTGCTCCTTCGACAGGCTGGCCATTGGACACTACAGTCACCGAGAGCGTCCCATACGAGATGCCGCCGAGCACGCCCATAGCGAACACTACCAAGACGATTATGATTAAGGCTATTACTGCCAGTAGGAGGAATGGGTTGATGTGGTGCTTGTCACAGAAGGATGCCAACGGTATGCCCTTTGATTCGAGCCATTCGGCAAACGCCCATGCTTTGTCAGAAATCTTGTAAGAGATACCTGTAAGTCCTCCCTCGTCCGGCATTTTGGTCCTTGCAGTCCAGAGAACTGCAGGTAAATTAAGGCATTAACGTATAAAAACAAGGGTGGCGGGAATTGCGACAAAGTAAAGCCCTTACAATATTTTCTCCAGTATCCTCGCGTATGCAGGCCTTGTTATCATAAGGCCTATGCCCGCGCCGATTATTGTCGTGAAGGCGAACCCACGTAGGTCTGTGACGCTCATCAGGGGCAGCATGGCAAAGATTACCGTAAGCACTGAGGTTATTATGATGAAGAATGCCCTGTTGAACGAGTCCTTTATGTCCCAGATGTTTGTCCCCTTTGAGCCCCTCGCCTCTTTATTCTTGCCGCCATGGGTTGCTTCATCAGTGATAACCACCTGGTGGTCGACACCAGTTCCTATGGCAGCTATTATACCTGCAAACGCGGCCATGTCGAGCTCCCACGACATAAGAGAAGCGAAACCCATGACTATCACTATCTCACTGAAGCTTGTCAATAATATGAAGATGGATATCTTCGGCCTCCGGTATCTTATCGATATTATCGCCGCGACCAGACTTAGCGCTATCACAGCCATTATCCCTATATATTTGAAGAACTGCTGGCCCAGTTCTGGTAGGTTCGGCCTTTCGAGGACTATTTGGGTCTTCACAGGAAGGTTGCCGGAGGTCATCCATATCTTGAAACGCTGGGCGGTCTCCCTTGCCTCCGCGGTGGTGGCTGATGAACCCTCAAAGACTGAGCTGTAAATCGGGTTGCCGTTTGTCAGGCCTTCGCTTATCTTCAGAGTGCTCTTCAGGCCTGTGACAGCATCAATCCAAGAATCCGGGTCATCTGCTGAGTGATATGGCTTGTCGGGATTCTTTGGGTATGTCTTAACTGTCAGGTTCAGCCTGGTTATAACATCGTGGAGGTCCTGCGGCAGCTGCGTCTCGTTGATTGAGAATATGACAGAGTTCTTTCCGTCCGCCTTCAGCCGCTCCATTGAAGAGATTGCTTCATCGAGGTCCAGCGAGGTCGTGTTGACCGTTTCGTTGACCACCACCCCCAGTTCTTCCAAAAGGCTTTGGTTAGTCCCCTCAGGTTCTGTAGCGGCATTGTAGCAGACTATCGGTATAAGCGCGCGATCCTCCAAGAAGCTCAGGTCGGTATAACCAGTATCGTCCGGATGGTTCGTGAATGCAGTACTCGACATCTCAGAGCACGAGTTACTGTCTATCAGTATGAAAGACTTGCTCGGGCGATCAAGGAATATGTCAGTCATGTGCCCGGCTTTGCCCTCCATCACCTGTCCACACCGCGCCGGCGCATCGCCACTGGTCTTGACATATACCTGCCAGTTGTTGCCAGATATGAAAGCCCCACCCTGTTGGGTGATGTCTAATTGAATCTCAGTGCCCTTTGCGCAGAGATTGCCCTCGACTACCTGCTCGAAGACTGCCTGCTGGTTGATTATGTCCTTGATTTTGGCTATGTCTTGCGGATCAATTGATGATACCTTGATTACTATATGTCTACCATCCGCTTCTTTCAGGACCTGCGTGGATTTCAAGCCCAAGCCATTGAGCCGGTTCTTGAGTATCTCGACTACGGAGTCGACATACGGCTCGCCGCCTGCCTCGATCTCCACCTTCATCTCCGTGCCGCCTATGAAGTCTATGCCGTAGCTGAGCCCCTTTGTTGATATCAGCAACAGGGAGAGGACTACGCAGATGACGAGCAGTAATATCCTCCAGTCTTCGAACAATTTCATTTTAGGACCTGAATAGTGTGAATTTGAAACGCGAGGACTTTGTACCCGCTGGCTTCCTCCGGAGATACCACTCAAGTACCGCGACATTCACAAACCATGTGGTAAAAAAGTCGGCCATCAATCCGGCGACAAGCACGGTGGCTATCTGGCTGACTGTCTCCATTTGGACGAAGAACGCTACTATTAATATGGCTGTCAATCCTGCTATTGACGTCCCTGTCATGGTTATCCCTGTGGCGAAGGCCTTGTTGACCTGCTCGCCGAGAGACTTGCCCCTCTCATTGAGCACATTAGATGTCAGGACTATGTTGTCGTCCACTGAGTAGCCTACTAGCATGAGTAATGCAGCGAAGCCCGCGAGGCTCAGTTCGAAACCCAGCAATGAAAGCAGGCCGAGGCCTATGGCTATGTCGAATACAGCGGCTTGTATCACGGCTATTGAGGGTATGATGGAACGGAAGGCTATGAAAATCACCGCCATCATGAGGACGCCTGCTATTATGAATACCTTTGAGCCCTGCTCGAGGAGCGTCTTGCCGAGTTCGGGCTTGAATGTAGATGGGAGTACCTTGGCGAGCTCCTCTTCACTGAAGCCTATTGTTGCCAGCGCTGAGTCGGAGCAGGATTTGTTTATCGCATCCTTGCTCTTTATTATCGCAGTTGTCCTGCCCTCGAGATTCTGCACGTTTGCACGTATGTCCGTGGAGCACTGACTCAATGCAGACTGAAACTGTTGGGCGCTCACGGCCCTGTCGGTCAATATCTGGATCTCAGTCCCGCCAGTGAAGTCTATGCCGAGCTTGACGCTAAACGCGAATGGCATTAAGAGCAAACCTATCAATGGGATTAAAACCATCCAGACTTTATAATTGACTCTGCTGAATACCTTTCCGTAGAAGTCCATGTGAATCCCTGATTGGAAGAAAGTGTAGTATTGATAGTTGTGATATATAAATGGGGAGCATTAAGGAAGACGCTGATTAGAGCTAGGGCTTGCAGTACGGGCACGCATCATCGATGAAGTCATCCAGATCGCCACCACCGCATGCGTCGGCAGCTAGTTTCTGGCAGCAGATACATGTGGCATTGAGGTAGTACCACCTGCCGTTGAGATCTATTGCCGAGGTTATAGGCGGCTCCTGTAGGGTACACACCAACTGATATCGGGAGATGTAGGGCCACGCAGCAGTCACTAATTTCTTTGTTATAGGATCCTGCCCGAAAATCCTGCCGCTTCCGATGATATCATGTCGGCTATCAAGGTTGAAGCTCAGGAAGACCCCCGAATACATAGTGCTGTCGACAGTACAGCTTATATCAAATGCTTTTCTGTAGACCTCATAATAGGTTCTGTTCAAGTCCGATTCAAGGGCGTTTAAGGACTCGTTCCACAGGTAAGTCTTTACGGCAGGGCTATTATTGAGCTCGTGCCTGTCGAGCATTGCCTGCAGGTAGTTCTGGAAGTAGACATCGAAAGTATCTACTTGCATCGCGTTCGAAGTGAACAGGATGTTGCTCGTCGCTCCGGCCTTCGCAGTGTCTATCCGCTGGTTGTTTTCAGTGACTATCGTCAGTGTAACGCTCATTGCCACCAGGAAAAAGAAAAACCCGAGGAAAGGCGAAACTAAGTAGAAACCTTTTCTCGAGCTAAAGATTGTTCGCGGCCTCATGGTCTCACGGGCTTGAGTAAGTGGCGTTGTACGTTTTGCCGTTTATTATCATGACTACCTGGCTGTTCTCGTTCGTCAGGACGGTCTGGTTGAATATTATCTGCTGGATGAAGACTTGTATGGGCGAGCCTGGCTGCGCTGGCGTGTAGACTATCGACGCCCCGAGAAACGTAAACTGTCCGCGCGACTGGTCTCCCAACACTATGTCTATGGAGCCGTGCTCGTTTGGTAGGAACGTAGCTGGTCCTGAGACTGTGTCGACAAACCCTAGCGGCACTCCCGACGCCTTTGCCTGTACCAAGGTGTTCGCAGGGACCGTTATCTCTTCAGTGTATCCAGAAGAGCCCTGGCTCAGTGAGCCGTCAGACGCTGATCCCGGTATCTGGTTTTGCGTCACAGCTTCCCAAAGGGTGATCGTTGCCTGATCAGTAAGTATGTTACCCTGCGCATCATGGACTATGACCTTTACATAAGCTGGGTTTCCGCAAGAGACCTGCAGATTAGCCGAACTTTGCGAATCCGGCACTATTGTGATGCCCTGCGAGAACCCTGGGGAAGTGCATCCCGCTGGCGGGGATGTGACTGTCGCTTTGACGTTCTTGCCGGCAGGTATCTCAAAAATTACGCACCCATTGTCGGAGGGTGTAAGGGAAGCGTGCTGCAGCTCAGAACCACCAACCTCCAAAACCGATATCCTGCTGCCAGAGAGCGGAGCGTTGCCGGACTTGGCGCATACCCTGAGAGTCCCAATGGCGGATTCAACAGCGCCTGTAGACCTTAGGGAAATCGACTTGTAGACCGTGTCCCCGGAGAGCATGTAAAACCGGCCTTCCTGGTCCTGCGAGCCGTCATAACTGTTATACCCTGCTGTCGTCGCTACTAAGTAATAAAGATTGTCTGACCGGACGCTTATTGTGACGGTGCCGGCCTCCGCAAGGCCGCTTGCTTCCTCTAATCCATCACTGGTCCTCACCGCTGAGACTAAAGCGTCTACCGGCTGATTCGTATCCGCATCCGCAACCTGGGCAACTATATTGCCGAAGGTCTGCATCGGTTGGTCGTTCGTATCTATTATATAGTCAAAACAGCCCTCAGGGAGAATGACGTCTATAGTACTGTCGCCGCCCTTTATCGTCTTTGGCCTAGATGTCTGTTCCTTCCCATTTGGGCAGGAAACCCTTACTTTGACCAGCTGTGATGCCATGTTTGGGAATTCGAATACTGCCTTTCGGTCGGTGACAGAGGACAGCGTATTCCCGTCTTTGTCCTGTACTTCTATGGTAACCGGCTCGCTGACATTGCCGATGACATCTACAGTCAGTATCAGGCCCGTGGCATTTTGCGCAGTGCACTGACCGCAGTCAAGCGGGCACGCCTTACAAGTCTCGTCCGGAGCCAGACATATGCCGTCACCGCAGGGGGAACCTGCATGCGGCACTAAAAATAGCCAGAACAGGACTAATAATATTAATACAATACCCAGTGGGAACAGTACCGGCGGTATCCTAAGCTTTTCGAAAACCGCACCTATGGGTATGTGCCTGTCCCAGAGCCAGTCGAGCATCGCCCAGCACTTGTCGTTGATTTTCTCCCAGAGGGCCATATTATTATATTATCGTGGGGGCTATTAAAGGCGAATGAGATTAATCTACAGATGATGTCGCCGGCGAGAACAGCTGGCAGGTTATTGCCATCTTAGTTCCACTGCAGGCAGAGGCAGCACCACTTGTGCCAAAGCATTCCATCTTTGTCAGGAATGCATCATTGTGCGAATCAATACTAGTGGGGAAGAGGCTGCTGCAGTTGAAATATCCCGTTGCCGGGGGGGCGCTAGTTGCTGGCGAACCGACGGATATTGCTGTGTTGAGCTTCGCGCACTTGAGTTGCATGTTACCGCTGCCGCAACTGTTGCTCGCGCATTGGAAACCTACCGCGACGTAGTTTCCTGAGCCTTGCCTGCTGTCGCCTTCGACGTCGCAATCGGGGGTATGACTTGGATTAGTCAAGAACGCCGGGCCTAGTGTCGCACCTGGCGGTAGTTTCATGCAATAGGCCCTGCTGTACCTTTGGTTGCATGTGCCTCTCGTATCTTGGGCGCTGCTGTGGCAATCATACTTGGTCATGGCAGATTCGGGGGGGCAGTCGGCAGCGGCCGCATAAGCGATCCATATTCCAGACTTGTCCCAGGTACAATCATAATTGCTGGCACAAGTATCGGGGCCCTGGCCCTCAACTATCGTGCATACGCCATTATCATCGCAGGTCCTGAACATGCAGTTCCCCCAATAGGTGCCGTCGCATTGGCTCGGTGTCCCTTTGGTATAGATATTGTCTACGACTAGATTGCATGTCCTGGTTTCATTGTTGCAGATGTAGTGCTTCCATGGGCACTCGTTGTAGTATACATCAGCGGGCGGAAGTCCTGACGATGAGCTGCATTGGTCTGTCCCTGGATTATTGATTACCTTGCAGGTGTGAGTGTAGTCATCGCATACAGTGTGTGCGCAGAAACCCCAATATGTGCCGTCGCATTGGTTCTCCCCTCGTCCGCTGACTGCATCGCATGTCTGGGAAGCGTAATTGCATACGTTATGCTCGCATTCGCCCCAATAGGTGCTCGGGGTGCAGTCGTTCCTTCCGGGCCCCTCCACTGCCTTGCAGAGCTTATTGTCATAGTCGCATACGTAGTGGTAATTGCCTCCGGGGGTCCCACTGAGCGGGTTCTGCGGGTAAGTCTCTCCGGTTCTACCCATCATCACCCATTCCCAGACACCCCCTGATTGCTGGCAAACATACTTAGTGTTGCCGCCGCACATCAATGTAGCTCCAGTCTTTAAGGTAGTGCACTGCCATTCCAACGAGTTGGCCCATTGATACGGGCCATTGTTTATTGAAACGCAGCGCTTTACGTTTTCTTCAGTTGGGTTATTGAGCGACATTCCGCTTATTGAAGACAACATAGTGCATGGCGTATGCGAGGTGCATGAGCAGATGTCCTCCAGTTTAGGCCCTGCACCCGGGAAACTATAATAGGAATTCGCTATCCTGTCGAAGGTGTCACTGTCCGTCTGCCCGTCGCAGTTGTTGTCGCGACCATCACTGCATACCTCTAAGGAATCTGGGTTCCATGAAGTGGAGTCGGGCGCACACTGCGGACAGTTAGCCGGGTCCGTCCCGCCAATTACCATTGAAAGACATTGTAAATCTTCGCTTGTTATGTAACCATCGTTATTGACGTCAAAGCATTCATCACCGCCGGGAGAGGGAGACTGTCCTAATATCGAAATGGTTGTCATAACCTCCCGCATGTAGGGGATATCGTTCCCATCGATAAGGCCGTCATTGTTGAGATCACCCCTTGTGCCGCATGCCACGTCGCAACAAGCACTCGCTGACAGAGTCCTTGTCGTCGGGTTTATGGCAACGGTCACTAGGTTGCTACTGAAAGAGGACTGCTCTCTTACCCCTGGGCTGCTCCCGCCAGGCACGGTTATGTCCATCATCTGATAGGTAACATCCTGGCCAGTCGGCAGAGGCGATGTATATGGGGGTAGCGCCGTCAAAGGTGCGGATGCGCAGTTCGGGGCTCCCGTAAGCCGGTAGTACAGGAAGTCAGTTGTGTTAGTCTTTGTTGTGCTCACCCCCCTGACTTTTAACCTGAGTGCCTGGTAACACTGTCCTGTTTGTTGGCTTATACATGCAGGCATGCCGTTCTCGGCGCACTGGACAGCTGCGTCGTAATTGTCAGCAATCGGCCCCTCAAGGTAGAACTTATAACACGCCCTCGCCTGGCTTAAGGAACTGCAGTCATAGACGTTCACTGGACAGTTACTTGAATCGACACCGGTCGCATCTCCATTTACTGCGTATAATGTTGCGTTGCTTGTGACATTTGCGTCATCATAGGACCAGCATTTAACTGTGTAGGCGCATTCTGGGGAAGAAGGACGTAACGCTGTTGTCTCTAGTTCGTATCTCTCTGATGTCACATCCCAAACCATTGGGGTGGTGGCCTCTTCAGCTCTGCCATAGACAGTGACCCGCAGGTCTTGGTTTCCTATGGGAGCACCGTTGAGTGCAAATGCCGCAGTCATGTTCACCGAATCACCGGGTGAGAGTATCTGCGGAGAGACGCTGCAGGTAATGCTGCCCGGCTCTCCTGCCAGAGTCCTGAATTTGCCCTGAGCGAAACCCAAGCACATGTTGTTGTTCGCCACCATGCTCGCGAAGGCGTTGTAGTGATAATCGCCGCCCTTGAACGGAACTGCGAATTGTGCCAGATAGAGACCGGGTACGACCCTCTGGAGCCTTGTGTAGTTGATTATGAACTTCCCTTTGAAATCAACCTGAACATACAAGTCGTCAAGATTATCGGCAGGTTTCCAAGTCGTGCCATTTATCTGTGTTATGTTGAAGTATAGGCTCACTGGGGATGTTCTTGTTGCAGTGTGGCGAGTGTCCAGTGAGATACGCAAGCATCCCTGCACGGTAGTATTGAATACGAAGAGTGTAAGTGCTTCGGAGGCCGGGTTCGCTTTTACCTTAGTGGCTTCTATCGTAACCGTCTTTTGGCCAAGAGCCATCGGTGTTCTCATTAGGCAGACCCAGTGATTGTTGGTGTAATTGGCGGTTATTTGGGTGTTCGGCGCCCAAGAGGGCCTACATATTACGCTAACACCGCTTGTAGGCATGAGTGCAGTATCACTGAGCATGACAGCATCTGCAGTTACATTGAATGTTTGGTTTCTCTGCATGACGTTCGCAGATAGCGCGGCGTTAATTATCGTCATATTTGGTAACGGTGGTGGCGGCACGTTGAGGCTTATCTCTACTGTTTTGTTCTCTCCAGCTGTTATTGTGACTGTGCTGGATTTTGTGGCGATGTAGCCCGCCGGCGGGTTCTTTGCATAGATGTATACCTTATCCCCGTCACGCATCTCGACGTATTCGGTGTAATTACCGCTGGAGTCGACTTCCATAGTCCTTATTCTCGCGCCGTTCTTGTAGTAAAGCTCTACAGTGCAACTGTCCGTCAAAACGATGTTGTTGAGTCCACGGACCCTGGCCCTGATGCTGCCTGTGAAGTCGCAGGTCAGATTTATGAAAACCGTCTTCTGTTGGTTCTCCTCTATTAGTATCGGACCTAATCGGTCGCTGCCAGCTGTGCATCCTGAAGGGGCCCTGGAGATTCCGGTATAATACTGCTGACCCGCATCCAGCGTGAAGATGTAACAGCCCTTGGAGGTCGCCTCGCCTCTGAACAATGGACAATCCTTTAGGTTGCCGACGGCCTTGAGCTGTCCCTCAAGATCATAAACACCTAGCTCACCGCTACTTTCTATAGGTTGGTTGTCGCCTTTGACGCAGACTTCCAGCTTGCCCTTAGCTCCTGCCGGAATCATAGATGTAACCAGCTGTATCTGTTTGTTAGCCTGGTTGCCGGGTTGTACATACATGGGATCGCTCTGGCCATTATAGCTGTTATAACCCTTTGCAGTTGCTGTCAGATAATAATAGGTATTAGGCTCGAGGTCTGTGAACGTCCCCTGACCGTTCATATATTGAACCCCGCCTATAGGGGTACCGTCCGTGTCGAACAGCGCGACGGTCGCATCCACGTCCTGACCTGTCTGCTGGTCGGTTATTGTGACAAATATGCTGCCCTTCTGCGTCGGGGTGATGGAGGCTTGGCAGTAATCATTGGGCATCACGACGCCTATCGTGGTCTTGCTCTCAGTGCTTATGGTGTCTGATGTCACAGCACTCGTCTGGCTCTGCGCAGAAGAGACTTCTGCATAGACATTCTTCGCGGATACTGAAGTGAATGTGACGACCCTTGCACTTTGGTCCGTCTTGGTGCCGATTGTCGTGCCGCTCTGGTCCTTGAGACTGACCGTGAACGTGTTGCAATTCTGAGCGCCGCTTATGGAGACTCTTATGTTCTTGGTGGTCGGCTGTGGCGGGGGGCAGTCATCCGGGCAGGATGCTGTAGTCTCGTTTGCGCCACAGATACCGTCGCCACAGACGTCCTGAAGGGTTGGTGGTCCTCCCGCTGGCATGAAGAATAGGAAGAAGATTAGAGCTATTACGGCTATTACGGCTATCGGGAAGACTATTGGCGGTATGTTATGCTCATCGAAGAACTCGCCTAGGTGAAGTGCGTCCAAGACGTCCCAAAGGGTATCCTCAAGGGTCATTCGGATAAAGTTATGGATAGTCTTTAAAAAATGTCTTGTATACTATCCATTGTACATCTGGTCGAAAGCCTCTTGATTTGGCAGGTAGTTTTGAATGGCATATTCAAGCAGGAATTCGTCATCAGTGAATAGCTTTGTTATCCAAAGCATCTTATCAGATGTCATTGGGCTTTCCTTTACAGGTATGTCATAGGTATAATGGCCCTTGACCGCAGCTACGTAGGACCTATCAAGTAGTGGTGATGCTGGAACGTCCGTGAATATAGCATCCGCCCATTCGCCCTTCTTCATGACCAGATAGCTGCCGTCGTCGGATAGGAGCGTTTTGAGAGCGTCTTTTCCGTCAAAGGTCACTGCCTTCGCCAGCTGCAGTGATGAGACCTTGATAGGGGCGTCTTTTGAATAATCGACGGCCACTTGGTCTATGGAGAAGGTCCCGACGGCGAAGGTGAGTTTGAGCTTAAGCAGGCCCGGGCCCGGGGCTATCTGCGACAGCATTATCGCCTCACCGCGCTTGCCCCTGTTGGAGAATCCGAGATACTGTGAATCTATGGATACCCATTTTGACCCGTCCCAGACATGGGCAGATACCTTAGCGTTCCTGGTCACGAAATCATCAAAGACCTGCGACACTGTGGCGTTTTTGCCGAGGTCGCTCAGGAATCCCTCCAAATTGTCTTTGCCTACAGTCTCCAGGATTTTCCACCATACGAACGTTATAATCCCTGATTCGCTGCCCTTGAGTATCACCTTCACTTCCTTAGCATCGGCAGGCTTTGGGAATTCGAGGATTATTTCATCCTGTATGTCTGACCCTGCTTTGCCGTTTAAGGAAGCCAAGTCGAAGATATAGCCGTCCCTGTCTTCGAAACTCACCTTATAAGTACAATCCTCACCGTCCTTAGCCTTGCAACTGAGCGGCTTCAGCAGGTTTGAGAGTGTGTGGACAGTGCCCTTCGCATCTGGCATTACGACCATGCCAGGAGGATGATCGACGGCAGACAATGCTATTTTGTTTATGCTGGTTATCTCGGGGAGCTCTTCAGAAAGCCGCACAGTCAGCTTGCCGTTCTCCGGTCTTAGATTGGCCATCGTGCCGTATGTGTAGGATTCCCATGACGGTAATATCGACATTGGGTATCCGAGATGGTCGAGATAGGTTTTGTTGCTGACGACCGAGTATAAGTATAGGCAACCCCCCTTGTTATGGGCTAGGAACCCGTCCGCGAAATAGTCGTTATAGTTCTCTATCCTCTTTAGGTTGTATGTCTGTACGCCCTCAGGTATGTTCTCGAAAGTGATTTTGTTTACCCGGGCCCAGTTGCCGTTGATATCGAGAATCTCATCACCGACTGCTAGTGTTTCTACGATTAGGCTGTCTTCGGCAAGAGTTTCTTCAGGGTCTATCGAAGCCCAGCCTTTCTCTTTCGCGTATAATGGGTGCTCACTGGTCAATCTGAGTTCTTTCCCACCCTTGAACTTCAATGTATAGATATGGTATCTTATCGGGGATTCAATCTCCAGGACCTTGGCCTTAGTGTAAAGTCCGGCCTCTGTGTCATAGGTGGCCACCAAGTTGCCGACTTTGACGTCTTCTATGTTTTTTGTCGAGCCGTCGGCCATCGTCACTTTAGTTCCAGCAGGGAAGCATGAGTCAGTATCACATACCGCATCGCCGCCCTTACAGTCATTGTCCCAGCCGTCGCCACACTTCTCGCCGGGCAGATTGCTCGGCGGAGGGCCACAAGTACTTTTATCGTTGTCACATGTGTAGATATAACGATTGTTGATGGTACATGTCCATAAATGACAACTCGTGTATGTACCGCAGACAGTGCTCGTCCGCGTGCAATTAGTGTAGCTTTGTGGGTACCATTTACCGCTGGCGCCACCACTCTCTGAACTACAGGTCCAACTCTGGCTGTCGCAAGATATCTTCTCGCACTGGTGATCCTTGACGCACTTGATTTCATTGGGGGTGTACCAGCGCCACATTAATACTTGCTCCCAAGTAACCGACCGGCAGAGCTTGTAATTGCCGTCGTCCACGCCAGGGTTGACACCGCCGTCTGAATCAAACTTCATCTCACAAGGCGTAGTAGGACCGCACTTACAGGCAGGATCCGACATGTCGATCTTGCCGTCGCAGTTGTTGTCCCAGCCATCATTGCATATCTCCAGCGGGCTGTAAGCCGCAGGTGGCATGTTCTCTTGGCAACCGATACATGCCATCCAGTGCTGTATATCACCTTTTAATAGCTGGCTCATACACATTAAATCTTCTTTAGTCACCGATTCATCCACGTTTACATCAGCGCATGGGAGCATGTCGGGCGTCACTTGCAGCTGGCCAGCAACCATAAGAGTGAGTATGATAAAGTCCGTCTCATCTACCTTGCCGTCGCTGTTCAAGTCGCCTCTCGAACCCGTCCTGCACTCCATGTTGAATATCCTCATGCACTCTAGGGGAATCTGCTCCTGCGAGGGTAGGATCGTCCCCCTTTCAAAGTCTATCCTCTTCATTGCCCGCAGGCACGTGAGGTCCGCGTTGGTTATGGTCCCATCTTCATTGAAATCTGCTACGTTCAAGATGTTCTGGGCAGGTGTGACACCGGCAGATACAGCTACTATTATCTTCTCCATAACCGTCTCATCAGCGTCATCTATCCTCCCGTCATTCTTCATGTCGCCCGGGAGCGATGAGTCTGTGTCTATCTGGAAGCAGAAGCCCCCGTTCATCGGTACCGAACAAGCGCCGTCGCCTACATCGCCATACCACTTACCAGCGACCATGTTCTGCAGGCACGTCAAATCGTTGTTGTCGACAACTCCGTCGTTGTTCATGTCGCCGCATTGCGCCAGAGTGTTCCTGCCTGAGGGCGAGGTCACTGTCGACAGGAACGATTCCGCAGTAGAAACATCGGCAGCATCGAGCTGGCAGTCGGGCACAAGGTCGCCCTTGTTAGCGCTTAGGCATTCCTGTGAAGTCGATTCGCCACATCCGGACAGTATGCATCCGACAATCTGCTGCTCTTGATAGGGCGCTGTCTGTGTCTTGTAGTTGAAAGTACACTTCCTCACGTCCTCTATGCTCTTGCAGGACGCCTGCCGGTCTAGCGGGCAGATTACTGACTTGGTGCTGTTTAGACTTATTATGTGTACGCTAACCCCGTTGCCTGCTTCTTCGCCATTCAGGGCTACATTCGGGATCTCCAGCCCGTTTATCAAGAGCTTCATCTGCAGGTTGCATGTCTCAGTCGGCGGGGCAGATATCCGTAATGAATACTGCTGGCTGCCTGAGTCCCATGGTAATTTATAGTAGATCCCGCCGGCATATAACTTGAGTATGTCCAAGCGACTGGCTATTCTTTGGTTGTGTGTCAGGACTATGTCGATTGGGAAAGCCTCGCGCGTATAGAATATAGTCGCAGGCAGCGACACATCGGCCTTCAGGTTGGGCGAATGCGCAGTGGCTGTGAAACCGAATGTATATGACACATTGTAGTAAACCCCATCTTTTGATATCTCAACGTACATGTTGAGTTGGTAGTTACCCTTATAGGGAACGTCTGCTACAAGCGTCCAATAGCCGTCATCCGATTTTTCCAGATTGCTTGCGTTTCCAGCATATGCTGCCGGTGAATCAAGATATCTTACCCCCATCTTTTGGGCGGCTATGCTCTGTATCGGGCTGTTGTTGAACGTTATGCTGTAGAAGAGATCAAGGGGAGGTTCCCCATGTGTGGCAAATGCAGGGGTTATCACTATGAGGCCAGCACCTAGGGCGTACTCCCTGACCTCAGTGGTCATAGTGTAATCGGCAAGGTTCTTACCATAAGTCGCGGTTATAGTGATATTATAGGAACCGGTTGTTGAGGGCGCAATGCAATCTGCTCTCCAAATAGTGCCATATAAGACCTGACATTTTCTGCCCCCTATATCAACAGTTACCGTAGCAGTAGTTCCTGCCAGTACGGTCTGCCCGAAAAGGATCTTGTTTATTGTAACGGAAAAGTGCTGTCCCTTAGACAAAACATTCGGGGCTGCAACGCCGCTGAATGTGAATTCTTTAGACTCGTTTGGCTCCGCAGATCTGGTAGATAGGTTCAGTATGACCGCCCTATGTTGACCCTTGGAGACCTCTATGTTGTCGGACTTATAGTCCAGATAATTTGAGGGCAAGCCGCGCGCCCAGACGTAGAGCGGCGTGTCTGATGGGACTGTCACCTCTTCAGTGTAACCGTTGGAGCCATACGCCAGCGAATTGGCGACTCCTCCCCCGGGGATGAACGTGCCATCGCTCTTCCAGACAGTCAGTGTCGCATTTTGCGTCAGAACCACTCCATTCGCGCCAATCACCTTCACCTTTAGATAACCGATGCTCTGTGCACAGTCCAATACGAGGTCCACAAGCTGTCTCTGTATCGGAGTTATCGTGACAGGCAATACCGCTATTGGTATGCAACCTTTGGGAGGAGAGGACATACTTATTGTGACCATCTTTCCAGATGGGATGTCCTTGAATACATAACACCCGGGCCCACTGGGCTCAGTCGTCGGGTCAGCCTGGGAAATCTCGCCTACTAACATGAAATCGTCAGCTGCTCCATGCACGCTTATGAGCCCTGCAGTCAGTGGTGAAGTCCCATTCTTGGCGCAGACTTCCAGCTCGCCGGTCTGAGGAGTGCCTGAGGGCAGTGGAGTCAAAGAGATAGCCTTTGAGGTCGGAGCAGTTGGGGATATATAAACCTGTTCTTGAACCGATTGATAACCATCCTTCTGCGCATTTATCATATAAGTCTTTGAGGACTGCAGTGTGAAATCCCTCTCGCCGTTGACAAGTGCATTTGACCAGGGTGTGTTGACGGCATAACCACCCTGCGTCTCAGATATTGTTACCTTCACGTTATTGAGTGCGGCGTTATTAGAGGCGTCTTTTACCGAAAGCCTAAGAACGCCATTGCCGCCGCCTGATGGGCATATGGTGCTGTCTAGTGTTACTCGTATAGTGTTTACACCTTCTGAAATGCTTTGAAGCGGTATGGTCTGGGAATGTTGACTTGAGTCCTGGATGATGATAGCTATATTATCCGTATCTATATCGTTGAAGTTTAGCTCCGTAGTGACTCCAGCCTGCGTTGCTAGCTCGGAACCGCTAGAATCGCGAAGTGTCACGGTGATTAGACACTGCGGCACTTGTGAGAATATCACCCTCACTGACTTACCTGTGGTCCCAGGCACTACACCTCCGCAATCCTCCGGACAGGATTCGCTAGTCTCATTGGCATTGCAGGTCCCATCTTCACAATAGCTCATCTCCTGACCTCCCCCCCCTGACATCAGCAATAGAACTAGGATTATGATTGCAATTATCGCTAGCGGGAACAATATCGGCGGTAGGTTGTGTTTGTCAAAGAAGTCCCCTAAGTGGAGAACATCTAACAATGGCCAGCACTTGTCGTTCAGGGAATCCCAGATACCAGCTAAATCCATTTGTTTAAGATTAACGACAGCTGGGATAAAAATGTGGTGGGACCACCGAGATTTGAACTCGGGTCACACGCTCCCAAAGCGTGTAGGATAGTCCTGGCTACCCCATGGTCCCAAAGCAATCTAGTATTTGATACTAAGAAAATAAAAGGCGGGTCGGGCGTAGTCAAACCGGTTTACTTCTTCGCCTTCTTTGTCTTTTTCTCTTTCACGCGCTCGTAGACTAAGAAGTCGGGCTGCTTCTCCTCTGACTTGAAGCCATTTGAGAAAACCACAAACTTCTGACCGTTCAGGTCAAGGTTGAAATACGGCTTCCCGTCGGCTGAAGTGTTCTGCCATAGTGCGCCAACTTTTTCCAGATTGCTGTCCATTCTTTTCACCTCCTTTGTTTCTCAGCAGGACCAAGGGGCAGGGACGTCTAGAAGGAGTGATGATACTTAGGTATACATCAGACTAATAGTTTGGGCTAAGGAAGATTATGCTAATAAGATAATTGGATGGCAAACTAAGGCAATGCAAGCTTAAATTGCCATATCATTTCAGGAACGCCTTTTCGGTGGCGTCAATCTCTTCCTTGTTCGTCAGAACCAGGACCCTGTCATCCGGCTGGAGGAGGGTTTCCGGATAGGCGAGCTCCCTTTCGCCGGTTTTCCGGATTATTGAGACGACCTGCGAACTCTTGGGTATTTTGAGCCTGCCGACCCTCTCGCCTATGAGTCTTGAATCTGGCTTTATCTTCAGCTCTATGACCTCGATTTCGCCTTCGTCAAGCATCGCGAATCCGCTGAGGTCGGGATCGCGGACCATTTGCTCGATTTCTGTTGCTATGGACAGCTCCGGGTAAACGACGGTATCTATGCCGAGTTTTTTGAACAATGACTCGCTGTATTCTATGTGGGTTATCCGGCAGAAAGAGCGCTTTGCGCCCAGCTGTTCGGCAAGTATGCAGATGAGTATATTGGTGTCGTCGCCGCCAGTCATCGCAAGGATTATGTCAGCCTGCTCGACGCCCGCTCCCTGCAGGGTCTTTATCTCTGTTGCGTCACCACATATCACCGTAGCGTCCAACTTGTCGGTCAGCTCCTCCGAACGCCCCTTGTCCTTCTCTATGATGACTAAATCGTTCCCCTTCTTTGAGAGCAACTGCGCCGTGTAAAATGCCAGCACGCCGCCACCGGCGATTATTATGTACATTGCGGATTAGTTATGGTTTGCTGTAAAAAAATCATCTTCGGTGTAGGGCATATGCAGCCAGCGCAAAAAGCGGGAGGAACTCGAGGCGCCCCAACAGCATTGTGCCGATGAGGGCAGCTTTGGCCGGCCACATAAGGTCAAAAGCCTGCATCGACGAGGTACTGCCGCTCTGCGCGCCTGCAACTGTAAAAACTGAGGACACTGAATCGTAGCCCAGGGCTATCAGGAACCCTGCGACTAAAATAATCGCAATACCGTATATGAAGGCATAGACTGCTATCTCGGCTATCTGGTCGGTTGAAACAGTCTCGCCGCCGTACTTAAAATGGCTGACCGAGCCTTTTGGTGAGATCTCCTGCGAAGCGCGCCATCCTATGTATTTCAAGAGAATTGCGACCCTCCTTACCTTCAAACCGCCTGCAGGGCTGTTGGACGCACCGCCTATGAGCGCAAGGATTATCAAACCCGCCATGATGGAGCCTGAAACGTTTAACATCTCAAAGGGGAGTATCTCAAACCCGCCGGTTGTCGAAGTGGAATAGGCTTCGTATGCTAGCGGCACAGGATCGAGGCCCTTCATCGCTGCGTAGCCTGCGACCAGCGCAACGCCTATTATGAGTATTATTAAAAAGGCTCTGGTCTCGGAGTCCTTGAAATACATAAGAATTCTCTTGCTCTTTAGGACGCGATAGTGGGCGACAAAGCTTATGGAGCCCATGAGCATCAGGAAGGCGACAATGGTCGGCATTATTGAAAACGCCTGCGGGTAGTGCTTTTGGTAGTAGAGCCATCCTCCAGAGTGTATGTCGGTTCCTGTCGTCGATATTGCATTTACAGACAAGCTCAGCGAATCCACAAACGGTATGCCAATCACAAGAAGCATTATTATGCCGACAATTGTCCAGAAGCTGTATATCTTGAATATCTCCCTGCCGGAGTTGACAAGGCTGGGCTTCAGGCGCTCATACCCCTCGCCTATCACTATCCTGGCCACTGACTCCGACTGTAGGATGGAATAAAAGGCGAAGGCTGTAATCCCAATGCCGCCGAGCCAGCAGAGCATCAGCCGCCAGAACATGACACTGTTCGGCAGGAGCTCAGGTATAGGGACTGCGGTTATTCCCACTGTCGATATCGAAGAAACGGATTCGAACAACGCGTCCAGCGGGTCCATGCCTGCCACGGCTATGAAAGGATAAGAGCCGACTATGGAAAACACGATCCACATGACTGCGAGTGTGACCAGTGTAGTCTGCGTGAACGGAGCCGCTTTGTGCTTTATTCGTTTCATGAACAGGTATGAGAGACCGGATGTTATCAAAATCAGCGGCAGGTACACATACCAAAAAGGCTCTCCTGAGATTATGGCTATGGCCATCGGTATGAGCATCAGCATCCCGAGCCAGAAGGTTATGATCGATACGTCGCGCGTGATCAATTTCGCCTCAAGAACCTTCTTTGGGTAGTACAACATCATGGTTGGATGCAATTATTACCGGCAAGATTAGAAAAATAAAAAGACCGAGACTGTAAACCCAGGACTTCACCATAAAAGGTGATACGCCGAGGCTGGGATTTGAACCCAGACGCCCTTTCGGGCACTAGATTTCCAGTCTAGCACGTTAACCTGATTCCGCCACCTCGGCATGACAATGCCCAGTACTCCTTAAACAATTACGACAGCAGCACTAGGTGGAAATTAGAAGCAGAGGATAAAAAAGAACTAAACAGCCGCCTTATCGTGGCGGCTGTGGTGGATACTGTGGGTACTGAGCATATTGGACTGGCGGCTGTGGCTGTGCCGGCGGCTGCTTCTTGCCGACCAACATCTTGATTGCAACCAGCACGGCGATGATCACTACTACGACTATAACTAATATTATTATCAGATTCGTGTCTATTGCCGTTTTTGAGGAGGTTGTCCCAGTTCCAGCCGGTCCAGTGCCCGTGGTTCCCGTCCCGCTAGTGGCGCAATTGCCCGTATTTGGGTCGCAGACTGCCCCTGCTATGCAGGTTACGCCACAACATGGATTTGTTTTCGTGCAGGTGCCCCAAGCGCCTGCTGCTGTGCACATCTGTGTGCCCGGACACGATGGGCTGAATGCGCAGGGTTGTGTTGCTCCTGAGACACATTCATTACAGCCTTCGTCCGTTTGGCCGTTGCAGTTGTTGTCTATGCCGTCGCCAGTCCTGCTTGGGCCGCATCTTTCCTGAGTATCGGAGCAGACGCAATTGCCAGCTGAACAGTGTTTGTTAGAAGTGCAATTGACGTTGCAGCATGGGTCCGTCTTAGAGCACAAACCCCAAGTTCCTGCAGGCTTGCAGGCCTGCGTTCCCGCACAACCATCTTCAGTGCACGCTTTGAGCGTGCTAGGAGTGCACTCGCCACAGATTTCATCCGTTTGACCGTCACAGTCGTTGTCTATGCCGTCGCCAGTCCCGCTCGGGCCGCATCTTTCCTGAGTATCGGAACAGACACAGTTGCCGGCTGAATAGTGTTTGTTAGAAGGGCAAGTGACGCCACAAGAGGAGTCAGTTTTAATGCAATTGCCCCACCGGCCGTTGCACTTGTCACATGAATGGTACTCATCGTCGCAATCCGGTAGACAATCCTGATAGGTCTCATTACAGTCGTTTGTACAGTTAATGTCCCAGCCACAACCGTTCAAACAAGCCTGGTATGTGAGGTTACATGCGGGCTTGCAGTCGTGGTGGATGTCATCACAAGCATCATCTCCACATCCATTAGAGCTTGAACAAGAACCGCTCTTGCAAGTCGCTTCGCCTGAACAACTATTTTCATCAGTACAGGATTTGGTATCCCCGACATGGCAGTTACAGCTAGTTGCACCCACTGGTGGCATATAGGCTGTAACAATCACTACCAAAAACAAAGAAACGACAATCGCATAGGGAAGATATTTTTTCATTTTAGGTTGACCTCTTATCGCCATTTTAGGCCAGATATTAACGGAGGGTATAATATAAAGCTATATGCCGAGAACACTCGAAAAAATTAAGTGGCAGGCGCATCGGGTGGAGACAATCCACCGAGATGGGAAAAGGTTTACATGCTCCCCTTCGCGATTCCTTAGACGACGCATACAATCCTTATGGCTGCTCCCGTCAGGGCCTGACCAAGTTCGAACTATAGGCGTCCCAAAGGGACGAAGGATCGACGCAGAGGAAAACCAACCGTCTCCCAGAAGACTGAATCGCCCCTCAGATTCGGCTCCCTATAGAGGGTTTAAGGAAAGAGGGAACCCCTAGCTCCCCGGCCTAGCCCGCCGAGTATTTTTGAGCGGATGTGGAGAAAAAGGTCTTCGGGACTTGCATTTCTTAGTTGGATGCTGAGGGTAAGACGCTCCGTCCCTCTAAGACTCAAATCGTGGCGGGTTACACTACACAAATTGGCTAGATTGAAGTAGCTTTAACTTTTTCTCTTTTTATGGGTCATGCTTCGAAATAACCGCTCATTTAACAGCGAGGTGGAGCAGCCAGGAGTGCTCGTCGGATGCGCGTAAGGGAAACCTTTGTGCAGGCGAAGCTCATATGAGTCCTAAGCTCATGAGAAACGCATTCTTGACTTAGGCCTCGGGTAAACCCGAAGGTCGCGTGGTTCAAATCCCGCCCTCGCTATTTTATTTTTCTGCGCGTAATCTATGGAAGGGTCTTGTAGTGTAACTGACACTGCTACTTCCTTAAACCAACTGGACCGACTTGCCCTTCCTAAGTTTTGGTTTTATTCGCTCTTCCCTTAAACTCAATCTTAAAAATGCTTTCAAAACTCTGGAGGTTCTTTGAGAAAATAGAGTCTGATAAGACCCCGCTGGTATATTGGTTCATTTCCCTGTTCGCCATAATAGCCATCAGAAACCTCTTGGAGGGGATCTTGGAGAAGTCCCATTGGATAGTGGCACCACGACCGTTCTTTATAGACTTCCCAGTGGCCTATGTAATGCTTTTCCTCGCGCTTGCAATCCTGCTTAAACTCATTACGCGCGCAAAGGTCTCCTCTCTGATAAAGGTCCTTGTAGTGCTCTTTTCTTTAATCCTGATAGTCCCAATAATCGATTTTGCCGCTTCTGGTGGTGAGGGACTGCACATAAAGTATCTAGCAGGGAGCGCAGAGAATATAGCCAAAAACTTCGTGACATACTACTCGGATGGTGGTGCTACCATAGGCGAACGGGTTGAGGGAATTGTATTTGGTCTCCTGTTGTTGCTGTATGTATATATCAAAACTAAGAGCGTAGCAAAGGCAGCCGTTGGCATCTTCCTGGCTTACTGCGCAGTGTTTGTATTCGCTGCATTGGGTCCTTTAGCACATGGTTTCGCGCATTTCTTCTTCGGCGCTCCGACAGACGCGCTCTCGGGCACTTACGGTAATGGGCTCTATGAGGCCTACAAGGTAGGCCTGTTGGTCACGCTGTTCATCTCCTTTATAGTAGCGATAGAACTCGCGCTGCTGCTTGCAATCTCCAAAAGGCAAAAGTTCATACTGTTATTGAAGGCTATAAGGCCTGTCAGGAGCGCCCATTACCTGCTCTTGAGCGTTTTTGGCATCTTGCTGGGAATCTCCGCAACTGGGAGCTGGAAGTTTGGGTTCTATGGCATTTTTGCGTTCGGCTATGTGGTCTCGGTGTTCTTTGCATACCAATTCGCCTGTCTTATAAACGACTTCTTTGACAGGGACTTGCACATGCGGATTAAATCAAAGCAATCCGATGGCGACTGGCGCACTGTCAAACAGGCCTCGATGGCATATCTTGCCCTCGCTCTTATCATGGGCTACACGATTGGCTATGAGACTTTAATCTTCCTCGCGTGTTCTGCAGCCGTTGCATTCCTCTACTCCGCACCACCACTAAAATTGAAGAGATATCCGATAGTCGCATCGCTGGCGCTTGCGGTCTGTGCGCTGTTGGTAATTTTGGGCGGATTTGCGGTGTTTGCGAGGGACAAGACCGTAGAGCTATTCCCGCAACAGGTCGCCATTGTGGTCCTTCTAGTCTATACGCTTGGCACCAACTATAAGGACTTGAAGGATGCTAGACTAGACAAGGAAAACAAGGTTTACACCATACCCGTCCTGTTGGGTGAAAAGAAAGGCAAGATAACAATCGCCATCATGACGGCTCTGTCCTTCCTCGTGGTACCGTTTATTCTGAATACCCCCGATTTGATAATACCCTCGGTTATAGGCAGCCTGCTTTCAGCGGTTTTTATCGCAAGAAATGCCGATGAGAAGATTTTCCGTACGATGCACCTATGTTATTTTGTCCTAGTTATGTACTACCTAATATAAGTACGGTCGTGTGGTTCGAATCCTCGCTATTCATCCTTCTTCCCATCCCCAAAGCCATTCTTAAATTTTGAAAGCTAAAGATATCCATATGATGTCAAAGCGCAGTAGAAAATTAAGACGACCGACTGGAAGTGGTCAACCATCGGCTCTGAAGATAAAGGGGCTCCTGCCGGCTCCGAGGGAAGGTCTGTTTGACAACCTACAAGGTGCAGGTTGGCATTCGCATTCAAAGGTAATGGACGGTTCTATAATGTTGGTCCCGTCCAAATATGGTAGGGGTACTCTTCTGGCACCTGGCGGTATTAGGGGGGCCATAGAGCACTTGGAGAATAAAGAGAGAGCGAATGATTTCATGATAAAGAGACTCGGAAGGAACTTGGGCGGCGCTAGGATAATACCGACGAGCTTTGTTACTGAGTATGAAGTGCGCGATGGTGTGCGTGTCCCATACGGGGCTGATGTGCCTAGCTCTGGCCGACCAGACGAGATGATTTACAAACACAAAAGACTTCATTACCCTATGGTGCCATCGCTCAGTCAGTACATAGAGGCCATGCCCGCAGTAATAAACAGGAATAGGGCGAGGGGGGGCAAAAGAGAAATACTAAGGAGGGCTTTCTCGGACATAGACGAAATATTTGGCAGTGATGAACAGGCCCGTCGAAGGTTTTTGGATGAGGCATATAGGAATTTGTCTAAGAACTTCAGGACGGAGAAGGGGAGACTCAGTTATCTAGATGACATAATGGAAAATATGCGTATCTTGCACAACAAAGGACGCATAGCCCATGGTGATTTACACGGAGAAAACATCAGGATATATCGCGGGAAGCCATATTTCGAGGATTTTGGAAAATATGTAGACCTACAGGAAGCGGCAATGAAACCAGCCGTGCTCGACAGAACGAGCAAACGAGAGATCGTGGAGGGCATAGGCGAGGACGTATTACGTGTGGCGAACAACTTCAGGAATATAGTGCCGAGGGAGGCTGTGGAGAAAAGAATAAATCGGTATATAGAGGGTCTGGATTACCCGGAAAGAATCAAACAAGGGGTGAGAGAATATGTTCGCGATCATCCGTGGTATCTTGATTATGTGTCCTTCATGAATGGGTTCCCAAACATTTAAGGTGATAGAATGGAAACTGTCTGGCTCGGATACATCGCTGGCCTCCTGACAATCGCTTGCATTGTCCCGCAGATAATCCAGAGTTATAAGACTAAGAAGACTGATGAGCTGTCGCTCTTGTTCCTCGTGATCATGATGCTCGGTCTTGCTTTGTGGCTGGCGTATGGCCTAGCGATAAACGAACCGGCGTTGATAGCGGCTAACACTGTCTCACTACTGCTAGTCGGCTCATTGCTTACGATGAAGCTGCGCTACGGCTAGACCTGTTTTTCTTGTTCGTTTGTATATAATGCACATGCCCCTGCCCCTGAAAAAGAGAGGTTTCATTACTACAACGCCGCTGGTAGGGTCGGTCCTATTCCTGACCGCAGCACTCATCGCAGTTACCATATTTGTCGAGAACGAAGCCAAGATAAGCGTCGCCAGGAGTGCGCAGACTAATGACAAACTCGAGTTCATGAGCCAGGCCATACAAGCGGATAGCTACGACGTGCTCCTACAGCAGAGCCTTGAGACGCTGACTACTGATTTCATAAAAAAAGATTACTTCAGCATAAACACCGATGAGACGTGGAGAGAGAGTCTGAAGAGCAACCTTGTCGAGTATTTCACTAATGCTTTGGGGACGACGCTCGGTTTGGATATCAGCGCTTATGCACATGCTTATGGGAACATCCCTGGCATGGATAAGTGCGTAGTGGATTCAATTAGCGAGGGTATGGCAAGGGCCGATGTCTATGATGCACCGATTGAGGAGGGTACAACCGATGATACCATCATGGCGCGTGGGTATTCGTTCGGTCAGAGCATATCCTGCAAGTCGTATGACCCCGAAGGGAGCGTCAAGGTCGACATAGGCGGCAGGTATTATAGGATAAATGTCAGGGTCCCAAAGCTCTATGAGCTAGCGAAGCTAGTGATAAGCACTGCGAAAGTTGCTCTGAACGGGCATCAGGAGGGGATACCCGAACCGATAGCTTCATGGACTGCTGAGAAATGGGCGATTGTCAACAGGGTAGACAACAAACTCTTAGACCCAAATTCGGTCAAATTGGATGAGATTATCGCAGAGTGGGTCAAACTGATGGATGGTTGGTTCTCTAGCAAGATAAAAGATCTGATGGAGGATAAAATAAACGCTGACACTGTCGGTATAAATCTGGATGAGTTCGCCGTCAAACAAGCAGACGAAGTAGAGTACACGCTGGCTAAAGATTTCGAGATTTCGTGCGATGCAGAGAACAAAGCTGGCGTCTACAGGAACTGCATGCCCTTCAGGGTGGCTGCGGTCCTAGGGAACAAAAAGTGTAGTGGGATGGAACCGCCGGAAAACACCCGGAACCCGTTCTACAATTTGCAGAGCTTTGGTATGACGTGTGGCACGGGCAGCTGTCCGGGGGGTTTAAGGGATGCTATGGAAGGTATAGTAGCACCATTCGGCAGTGTTTGCATAAGCTATTATGAATATGAAGACTCGGTTTATCCCGTGTGCAAGAAATGGAGGGGCAAGGCCAAATCAATCCTGCTTAAGGGCGCCCTTAAGGACGATAACCAAGACTATGTCGTCATCGGACAAACAGAGAGCGTATTCAAGTTCAAGAGCCAGCAGCCGGACGTAAACAATTACAATATAGTGACGGACAGGCTGACATGCGAGTACAATGCTGACGACAAAAATGGCGACTACAGCAGATACAAGGATAATGTAATGAAGCTGCTGCAGAACATGGAGGTAAAGATAGGCTATGGGGAAATAGGGGGTCCGAATAGCGTGAAAAGATGGGTTGATTTGGGAAGCTCGCTGCCTATGCTATACGATGACAATCTGAGAAGCTCTTATGACAACATATATGGCCATGCAACATTGCCGATACCATGCTTCAGAGAGAGGGACCTCGGTCCTTACACCAGCGCAAAGGCAAATGAGAAATGCACGGACCAGACAAAACCAAGAGTCGAGATGAGGATAGACTGGACGGAGACGCGGACATTGTGCGAGAGCCGGATAGATGCTCTTTGCAACGCTTTCTGCAGCGGGGTCGCACTTCAGAACAACGCGCAGGAGTTCTGTGAGAGCATGTTCCCGATAGAGGGGCATGTCGGCGGCGGGTCAGGAATACTGAAATGCAAGGGCGGACCGGCATGCGGCGACACCTTGATAAAGATTACATCCATGTCATTTACAAGGGCAGCAATGGGAGAGACTTAAAATGTTTTTTGACCTTCACATACACTCGAAATATTCGTATCTGGATTCTGTGGCAGAGATAGGGGATATAATAAAGGTCGCCAAAAAGGCAGGCATGGGCGCTATAGCTATAAGCGACCATGATGCGATAGAAGGTTCTCTTAAGGCAGCGAAGCTCTCGTCTAAGGAGCTGATAATCATACCAAGCATGGAGATCAGCTCTGTTGATGGGCACATAATCGGGCTGGGGATTAAGGAGCTTGTGAAAAGGGATATGCCTGCCGCTGAAACTGTTGAGAAAATCCATGCGCTAGGCGGGATTGCGATTGCAGCACACCCCTACGACACCCTGAGGAGGGGGGTCGGAGACCTATCCTGGAAAGTCGGATTCGATGCTGTAGAGGTAAACGGGCACTGCCTCTATGGCAACGGCAAGGCTGAGAGCGAAGCGAAAAAGCATGGAAAGTCAGTCGTCGGCGGGAGTGACGCGCACTCCGCCAATGAGATAGGGATTATATGTACACGTGTTGATGGCAAGAGTGCTGAGGAGATATTGGAGAACATAAAGAAAGGCTTATGCAAGCCTGCGTATAAGAAGAATCCTGTGTCGCTCAAGACCTCAGTCCTAGCTGGAAAAATCTCTCGCAGGATCGGTAAGGGGTTAAGGGGAGATTAAATCTTTCTTAGTATTTCCCTTAAGACTGCGACGCCCCTTTTGAATTCTTCGCGACCTGCATCGGTTATCTTATAGTATTTACGCTCGCGGCCGACCATGTTTTTTTCGACAATTTTGACAAAACCTGCGCGCTTTAGCGCATAGAGGACGCGATATGCGGTGACATTTCCTGGCTTGAACCTGAAACGCTCCTCTATTGCAGCCCTTAGTTCATATCCGTACATGTCCCTTTCCTTAAGTAGCGACAGTATGTACAGCCAGAGGTTCTCCTTTGTCAGCTTGTCGCGAAGCCTTCTTGAGGGCATGATGGCTTATTATATTTTATAATTATAAAACTACATGAGACTCGGGCAGCACGTCATGATAGATCAGAAGGTCTTGGCGAAGATCATTGATTATGCGCAGCTGAGACCAGGTGACAGGGTCCTTGAGATAGGGCCTGGTGAGGGCGCACTGACTGAACTACTCATGAAGAGATGTAACGTAACTGCTATAGAGAAGGACCGTGAGCTGTTCCTTAAACTTACGGATAGTTTCCCTTCGTTGGATATAATCCAAGGTGATGCCCTGAAAGTAAACTGGCCACCTTTTGACAAGTGCGTCTCGAACCTGCCGTACCTGATTTCGAAGAAGTTCCTGCTTAAGCTACTGCAGCATGATTTTGAGCTCGCGGTCTTGGTCCTGCAGAGGGAGTTTGCCGAAAAGCTAGCGGCAAAACCTGGGTCTAGGGAATATGGCGTAGTTTCCGTATGCGCGCAGGTCTGCTGCAACGTCGAGCTGTTGGATGGAATTCCCAGGAACGCATTCAAGCCGCAGCCTAAGGTCGAGTCGCGGATCGTTCAGCTAAAGCAGAGGGAAACGCTCGACAAAGGATTTTTAGACTTTGTTACTATACAATTTCAGAAGAGGAATAAGAAACTAGGCGACCGCCGTGTGCGCGACTTATCGTCACAAGAGCTATTAGCGCTTTACAAAAATGGCTGAGATCATAGAAATCAGCAAGGTCGACATCACTGCTCTTGCTCGCCGGGTGAAGGCCGGCGAGGTTTTCATATACCCTACAGACACAGTCTATGGCATAGGCTGTGATGCACTTAACGAGGAGGCTGTGAAAAAAGTTTTTGAAGCCAAAGGGAGGGACTTCAAGAAGCCGCTCTCAGTCGCATTTAGCGACATGAAGCATCTCCTTAGATTCGTAGACATCAATGAAGAGCAGAGAAGGGAAATGGACGCGAAGCTACCGGGGCCTTATACCTTTGTCGTCAAAAACAAGCACGTCCCGAAGATTGTTACGGGGGGATTAGATACTGTAGGCGTTAGGATCCCCAAGCATGATCTTATAAGGGAGCTCATAAGAGAGTCAGGTGTGCCGATTGTAACAACATCGACGAACCTTTCGGGCGGTCCGGCGCCATCGCACATCTACGAGATCCCCGATGAGATAATCGAAAAGGTGAGCTTTGTCATAGATGCCGGCAAGAGCGGGTCTGGAAAGCCATCGACGATAATCGATTTGACGACTGGTAAGAAACTCCGCTGATTTTATTCCTTAAATCGCAAAACTTAGCGGTGATGATGCGAACAACCTCTGATCCTTCAGAGAAATCTGTCGGATATGATGAACCTTATGAGCACTGACTCTAGAAACCACCGAGCGTCATCTGCCTGCCAAAGCCCTTCAGCTCTTCTTCTTGATAACCTAGCGCTTCGAGTATTCTCATGACAGCGGGCAGGACCTGGTTGTTTATGTAATACTCAGCATCGTAGTCGTTCTCGTTGACGAAACCGATCATCTCTGCCTTGTCGCTGATTGACGAGCCCTTTTTCGTTATTACGTATTGTATCACGTCTCCAGGCTTCACCATCTTGCCCCTCTTTATCGCCTTTTTTGCCGCTTCCACATGCGGGCCAGTGTTCTCATACTCCCCAAGCGGCTTTGTTATCTGCGTGTATATCAGCAGGTCCTTAAGCGGGACTTTTCCTGCGCGCAAGTCATTCACGACTTCCTTGACTATCTCTGCAGCCTTCTGCGGGTTCTTCTCCCATAGTATTGTGTTCAGCACCTGCTCTTGCGTCCTCTTGGCTATCTCGGCCCAGTCGCGGCGCCGGATCTCGAGGCCCTTCACCGTCAGCTTCTTGTCCGGAGATATCAGTGCGTATCTCTTCTTTGTCACAAAGACGCCACGGGTGTAAAAGCCCTCGAACTCGAGTTGCATCGCAGGCGGCAGCTTCTTGTTTATTTTTGTCAGGAAGTCGTTCTTTATCTGGTTTATCTGCACGTCTGTCAGCTTCTCGGGTATCGCCATCATCAGGCTGTCCGTGTCGCCGTAAACAACCCTGAACCCCTCATCTTGTGCGGACTTTATGGTGTTCTTGATGTATTCCCTGCCCCATGCGGCGACAGAGCTCGCGCAGTCGTTGTTGTACCATCTCGCGCGCGAAAAGCCCATGTAACCGTACGCGCTGTTGGCAAGAATCTTCAGCGCCTGCTGGCGGGCATCAAGCATCTTTATCTTTGTCTTGTCACCGCCCTCGGCAACCAGTTTCTTAAGCTCCAGCTTGGCCTTCACCCTGCTGTTCAGTATGTCCTCGAGCAGCTCTGGTATGAGGCCCTTTTTCTTCTTGCAAAACTTGATTCCGGTCGGCGAGATATGCCACTCCTTCTCGCAGCAGTCGCAGTTTATAGTAGACGGGTCTATGTTGTGCGCTATGATTATCGACGGATATAGTGAGCGGAAGTCGAAGACGAAGATATTGTCGTGTATCCCCTTCTCCGGTTCGACGACATATGCACCCTCATAGCTCTCCATCCTTCTAGTTGCGTATTCAGTGTCGCCGGGCTTTTGCGGAACCAGTATGTTCTTGTCATGCGCCATCTTCATCAGCAGCCATTCGATCGCGTTGCCTGTGCCCATCCTCGATACTTCAAAGATCGGCTGGTGTATCAGCTGCGAGAGTTCGTATTCGGTCGGCAGGACCTCGAGGGCTATTGCCAGGCATGAATCCGCGTCTGCAATTGCGTAGGATAGTATTGTGTCTACGTTCTCGCCTGCATCCCACCACTTGTGCATGTGCTCCACTTCTATGTCCAATTTCTCTTCGTCGAACAACGCAAGGTGGACGTCTTCGAGCGTGTATCGCGGTAAGCTGAACATGCGCCTGCAGACGGGATATATGTCAATGTGCGGCCTACCGATGACGCGCGCACCCATGTCCATGCCGCGCCGCTCCATCTTGATTTCAATGCCTTCTGCACCGAGGGTGAAGTCTATTCCCAACTCCTTGCACCTGTCCTTGAGGACTGGAAAGTCATAATTGTCGCCATTGTAGGTGACTATCAGGTCTATCTTCTGGTTCTTCACGGTCTCTATGAATTTGTTTATCATTGCCTTCTCGTCCGGGCACTTTTCGACAAACTTCAAATCATGGCGCTCGTGCTTGTAGTTCCATGCTTTCCTTAGACCGAGATTGTCCGCATAGCTGATTATTATCGGGATTATCTTGTCCCTTTCGTTAATCGTCTCTATATCAAACGATGCAATCCGCAGTTTCTTGTTGTCTGCGCCATTCATTGGCGTCAGGTCTGCATCGATTATGTATCTCTGCACAAACCGGATGTCGTCCTCTCGCGTTTCTTCGCATTTCTTCAGTTCTGCCACCCTTTCGCGTATCTCAGCGACATGCGACGGGTGCTTGACCACTATCCTTATGACTTCGATTTCCCGTCTCAGTTCTATCCTCTTGACTATCTCGAGCCTTGTTATTTGGGGGAATTTTGCGGCCTTTATCTCTTCCAGAAACTCCTGCGCGCTGCCGCGGGGTACGGCATAGAAGTATGGCTCGAAATTCCTGACTTCCTTGAGCTTCTTGTCTTCTAGATGAGTATCAGACAGGTAAAAGAGCTGTATTAACGCTTTTTCATCCTCAGTCCGGTAGGTCGCATCTAGCAGAGTTTCCATTTGTAGAAGATTAGTTTTTATTGGAGATAACATAAAAGGTAATAGGATGAGTCACAGAGACCGCGTCAAAGAAGCGCAAGGCAGCGAGGGTGGGAAAAGGCCTACGGGCAGGCGAAAAGAAGATCAGCAGGCTGACCTGCTTAATAACGTGATGGAGCAGGTGCGGACCCTAGATTCGGAGATAGATCTGCTTAAACAGAAGATGAATCTTATCATCCGTGAAGTGAACGTGCTCAAACGCGTCGTATTGCTCGAAAAGAAGGATATAAGGGATATCCAAGGCGCGGAGGAGGAAGAAAAGAGCAGGTTTGATAGCTTAGTGGAGATAGTCAGGGGGGTGAAAGAGGGTTCAAAAGATTAATAACGACTAAACTACTTCTATCTCAAACGATCTGTCGAATATCTTGTTATCCCCGAATTCTGTTGAGTAAACGAGTCTTGCTGTCGGGAATATGATTTTCTTGCCCTTGGCCATTACTTCCGATTCCAGTTTGTAGGTGATGGACGTTTTTTCACCTGACTCAAGATAGATGTTCCATATCAGCTCTCCGCTGGGCTGTATGACCGGGTCGTGGCTGAAATCAAAAGGATGCAACTCCTTCGGCGGGTTGTCAGTGACGCTGATCAGAGTCTTTGACTTGAGGGGGTTTGAGATGTCGATTCTTCTCTCGAGCTTGTCTTCGCTGCTTGCCGGTATTGTGGTTTTTGAAACATAACACTTCAGCGATGATTTTTTGAACACCAGGTTGAAGTATGCCAGAAGCCCGATAATCAATGTTATGGGCGCGAGTACAAGGACGTACTTTATTGAATCAAAATCTTCACCTTTCTCTGACTTTGCCCTTACGATGAGGTCGAAGCCGTCAGACGCCGAAGCGTGTCCCGACTCTAGGAAATTTTGCGAGTTCTCCTTCTCCAATGCTGTTATGCTCTTAGCGGCTTTGATGTAGACGTCCTTAGCTGACATAAATTTTTCCTTTGCGTTATCGAGCATCGCCAGAGCACTTGGGGTCACTGTTGAAGTACTTTGCATCTGATTTTTAAGATCACTAGCGCCTTGGGCAAGAGCAAATGCGAGAGATTCCGGCGTTGAAGCCAGCGCGTTCTTGATGGTCTTCAATTTTGTTAGGGCATCACTGTAATTGCCAGAATCGTAGGAGGACTCTGCAAGCAAGAACAGAGTTTTGAGGTTATCGAACTGATCTAGTGCAGGGGATGTTGACCCGGCAGGGAGCAAATCCGTCTTGGAGACCAGATAGTTGGACTCATCAAATGCTAGTTTGAGTACAGAATACATCCTCAAAAAAGTCATTTGGGACGATGAGAGCTGCGACTGCAGGGACTCCAGTTGGTTTAATATAGTGATAACCTCGTCCCAGTTCTCGGCTGCACGGGCGGCTTCTAGAGCCGTTTCTTTTGATGATATCTCCGATGCTAAATTCTCGTAAGGCGAGACATCGATTGAGCAAAGGGCTGGCGGCAACAACACCAGCACCAAAATCGCTGTTACTATTGGTTTCAGCATTTTAGGTGTGATATTAATTTAGGCAAGTGTCAACAAAAATGACCGGAAAATCAAGCCCTCTTTAGGAGCGCCACCCTGCTGTCCTCTTTCGAGTCCTTGAGCTTGAAGCCTATCTCTGTGCCCAGCTTCTCCGCCAAGTCAAGTATCTCCTTGTGCGAGAGCATGTTGTCGAGTGTCAGCCGCTTCCGCGAGAACCCGACGCACATGTACGATTTGACTTCGACGAAATCCGGATCCGCCTTCCTTATCAGCTCTGCGAACTTCGGTATGTACTTCTCGTTATTGTTCCAACCTTTGACCATTGTCATGCGTATCACACGCCTGGACTTGAAAAGCGGGAATATGTCTATCGTCTCGTTCAGCCGCTCCCAGCCATCCTTTATTACTGGCCGGTCCAGCTGCTTGTAGAGCTGCTGCGTCGGTGCCTCGAGGCTCAGATATAATTGCGTCGGCTCGGTGCTCATCTCCTTCAGCCGCTCAGGGAACGTTCCGTTCGTGACTAGGAATGTGCTCTCGAATCCGTGCTTATGGAAGCTCTTTATCAAGTCGCCTATCTCCGGATAAATCATCGGCTCGCCTGCAAGGCTGATTGCCGCATGTATCGGGTTCTGCGCCTCTTCCCATTTCTTCGGGTCGACACGCTCTTTGAGCCCACCATATCCGCTTATCAACAAGCGCTGCGCCTTTAGCGACTCCTCGACTATGAAATCCGGGTCATCGAATTCCTTTAGCTCGGTCCCAAGCGTCCATTCTACTGGCCTCCAGCAGAAGACGCATTTCTGTGTGCACCAGGAGACTGTGGGGGTCATCTGCAGGCACCTGTGGGACTTTATGCCATAGAATTGCTCTTTGTAGCAGGAAGACTGGTTCATCAGGCTGCGCCTGAGCCATTCGCAGACCTTGACAGCCGAGTGCCTGCCGACTATGTGATAATGCTGCTTTATCAGCATCTTCTGCAGCTCCTCGGGCAGCATCGGCACCGCAAGTTTCGCTTCCTTTTCCTTGTGTTTTCCTTTCTTGGACGCCATAGGGTCTAAATCTGAAGGTGGTCGCAGAAAAAGGGGTTTTTAAGTAATTTTAGGCGTTTATAAGGCATTGCTTTCACTTTTTCAGAGACACAAAAACCACGCAAAAAACAACATGTTTTTATACTTTAAGGCGTTAACAACCCATAGAATTCTCAAAAGAAGGCTAAAATGGCAAGATTTGTTGTTGCAAGGCAGCTGGGTGGTAAAAGGTCCATCACGACCACAGGAAAGGAAATCGGAAGGCTTGACGACATCGTTGTTGACGAGACGACCGGCGAGATGGAGAGCATAGTAGTCGAGCCGGATGCCGAGACTGCAGAAGACGTACGTTTTCCGAAAGACAGCCAGGGTGACTTTGTCATACCGTTCAAGGCTGTGAGGGCGATAAGCGACGTCATCGTTGTCGAGGAAGCTCCAATGTCGATAGCTGCTCCCGCACCGATGCCTCCAGGGCGAAGGTACGGCGGAAGGCCTTATGGTCAGCAGCAGGCAGCTGGTATGCAGTAAACCTACCCGGTTTTAACTCCTTTTATTTTCAATAGAGGTAGCTGGGGCTGGTTAGACCCTTTTCTTGCCCTCTTCCTTTACAGCTTTTACGAGCTTTGAGACCTTTTCCCTGACATCCTTGGCATTTTCTATCGCAGTTCCGACCTGGACTGCGTCTGCGCCCGCCTTGATATCCGCGCGCACCTGGGCCTCTGTCTTTATCCCGCCGGCTACTATGTAGAAGGTCTCTTTGCTTATCGCAGAGCGGACTGCGCCGACCATTTCAGGGGAGACCGGCTCCGGCGGGTTCGACCCTGCGTCTGTGAGTATGAATCGGAAGCCCATTAATTCAGCAGCAAGTGCCATGGCAGCAGCGAGCTTCGGCTTATGGGGCGGTAACGGTTTTGCATCGCCCACCCACGCCACTGTGCCACCCTCGCCGACTACCAGATATGCGACTGGTAGGGCTTCTATGCCGAGCTTTTTTACAACCGGCGCCGCGAGCGTCTGTGCCCCGCTTATCCAGTACGGGTTCCTGGAATTAAGCATAGACATGAAATATATGGAATCAGCCTTTCCCGTAACCGTGGCTATGTTACCCGGGAACAAGTTGACCGGGACTTTCACAGCCTTCTTTATTTCAGAAACCGTGATGTCTAGCGCCTGCCCCTGGACTCCCGTAGAGCCACCGACTACTATCATGTCTGCGCCCGCTTCATACGCCTGGCGAGCGGAGTTGGATGCATCCTCTAGAGTAGCGTAGTCCAAGGGGTCTATTACCGCAAAAAACAAAGCACCGTCCTCGCTCCTTTTCTGCAGGAGGTACTTCTCTACCTTACCTATCATTGTGGTATATTTATAACATCAGTATAAAAAGGAGTCTTGATGATTATGCCGCTCTTGGATGCTTTCTTGCAACTAGAGTGAGTCTCGGGCCGTAATGCCGGCCGTTGCGTCTCGAGTTCCTGACATCCAAACGGCCGCCATGGGCCTTTGCGATTAAATTGGCCGATATCTTGCCATAACCACGTCTGCGATTTTTGGGGTGCTGGGTCCAGCGTCTGTTTCCGATAGCTGCAAGATCCTGAGGTGACAGTTCAGGTCCGCGGTTGACTACACTTGTACGGTAGGTATGCTCATTTTTTCCTCTGCCCGATCTCAGAGAGATCTCGACTTCGGGAGAACCCTGGCTATGCATTATCGCATCGTCAGTAAGGTTGCTTAGCCCCCTGCCGAAAAGAAGGTTGGGGTCCATATGAACCGTCCCTATATCCTCTACTCTGCCAAGCTTTATTCTTACGGGTTTGCCTTGTCTGTCCCTATGTTCTCGTGAAACAAAATCCAACAGAGATCTGCGTGCGTCCATAGGACGGAAAAGCGGTCTCGGCTCCCCCATAGTAGAAGCTGTAAACTGTTTTTCCTCTTGTAATAGTCTCTTAATCTCGTTCTCAGTCAGGCGTAGGAGTTTGGACTTTTTCTTCATACTCCCGAGGAAATCGAGGATATTCTGGACTCTCCCTTGAAGTTCAGGCTTTCGTTCTTCTAACTCCTGTCCCCATTGACGAATTTTACGCTCCGCATAGTCTCCATTTGGCGCCCTTTTACGGCTCCTAAAATTGTAGTATCTATCGTGAATAGAGTAAATGCGACGCACGGGCCCGGATATATAAATGGTAGGGGTCTTTCCCGTACTTGCGTTCGAATAGTCTAAGGGCCTCTGGATCCTCGCGAGAGAGCGTTCTTGTCAATGTCTCCGAGCTCGTCCAGAGATAATAAACTTTATTATGATGGTCGTGTGCGAATGTAGATAGGTTTGGTGCCAACACATCCCAGGGGAGCTGCAATTCAGCCATAGTAAGTCTATTATTAAAGGCAAAGATATAAACCTACTGATGGTTGATCTTGTCGTCGAGAACGGAAAACTGGTGACGCCTTCGACAATAATCGAAGCGAATCTTGTCGTAGAAGGCGGTAAGATATCCAGGATAACAAAACAGAAGGTCTCTGCCGGAGAAACTGTCGATGCGCGCGGCCTTTATGTGATACCCGGGCTGATCGACGCCCATGTACACTTCCGCGATTTCGGCGAGTCGTACAAAGCCGATTGGGCAAGCGAGTCGCGCGCGGCGGCGGCCGGCGGGGTGACAACAATCCTCGACATGCCGAACAACAAGCCGGCGATAAACACTGCAAAGCGGCTGGATGAGAAGAGAGACGTCGCCTTAAGGAAGAGCGTCATCGACTTTGGGCTGTTCCTCGGCGCTGAAAACGATAACCTCAATGAGATCGGGAAGGCTCAAAACGTCGCAGGAATCAAGTTCTTCCTCGGGAAAAGCACTGGCGACCTGCTGTTCGACGAAAAGAACCTGCCACATTTCCTCGCCGAGCTTAAGAAAAGAGACTTGCTGGCGGCGTTCCATTGCGAGAAGCTGACTCTGACAGAGAAATACAAGAAGGACAAGTTCAGGTACTTCGACGATATACGCCCGCCGCTGTGCGAGGCTGCGTCGATAAAGGACGTTGTCAGGTCTATGCACAATAACAGGATCCACATCTGCCACGTGACAAGCGATGCAGGATTGCAAGAGGTGAAGAAGGGAAAGAAGCTGAATAGGAGCCTGACTTGCGAGGTCACTCCACAGCATCTGCTCTTTAACAAAGATGACGAACTGGAGAAAAGGGCCTACCTGAAGATGTTCCCACCACTGAGGAGCAAAGCCGATAATGCAGCCCTTTTCATGGGCCTGCGGAGCGGGCTGATCGATATTGTTTCAACTGACCATGCGCCGCACACCGTGCAGGAGAAGGAGCGCGAGTTCAACGAAGCACCGGGCGGTGTCCCGGGAGTGGAAACGCGGCTGCCGCTTGTCCTCGATCACACGGACCTGCGTGGCTTGGTCGAGACATGCTGCAGGAAGCCCGCCGAGATATTCAGGATGAAAGGAAAAGGGATTCTGTCAGAAGGCTATGACGCAGACTTCGTCCTGTTGGATTTGAAGAAGGAATGGAGAATAACCAGCGAGTCTGTCTTCACCAAATGCGGCTGGACGCCGTTCGACAATCTGAGCGTAAAGGGCAAGGTCGAAGGCACTTTCGTGAGGGGCGTACAGGTCTTTGACGGTGAGCAGCCGATAGAGAACAATGGCAAGGAAGTGAGATTCGGTTAAATTTAATCGTGCAGTAATCGAGCAAGGAATTCACTAGGACATAAATTTATAGGGGATATGAAGAATTTTGACTATGGCTAAGAAGGTGCGGGGGCATGGCCCGGAGTTTGAGGGTAAGTTAATAAGATGGCAGAGAAGGTTTATGAGCCAAGCACCGGGAGCAAGACTTAAATGCGGATGGTTGCGTGGTGGTGACTACCCATTGTCGCTTGTTTTCCAAGACGCTATTAGAGAGGGGGATGGCCCAAAAGCCGCGAGATATATACTTGAAAGGAGGCAGCAAAGGATAAGAACACATCTTGCAGAGTTAAGTCTGTCACCTATGTTTCAGCCTAGGGGAACGGACCATAACAAGTTAGTGAGTGAAAGAGATAAGCTTTTGAAGGAAGATGCTAATTTGAAGAAGATTTTAGAAATCATGTCGAAGGTAAAGCGATGGTAGATTGGTGCAACTCTTCCCAACCTTTTATACCCAAAAGTTCAAATATAAAATAAATTCACTCCTTAGCATGGACGCTGCCTAGGGGTGGTTGGGGATTGATGGTTCGAGGTGTTTTAGTACTGCAGGACAGAACAGTCATAGAAGGTGAGGGCTTTGGGGCCCAAAAAGAGGCAATGGGAGAGGTCGTCTTCAACACTTCCATGGCTGGCTATCAAGAATACCTCACCGACCCGTCTTACAAATATCAAATTCTGATGCCCACGTACCCACTGATTGGCAACTATGGTATAACTCCTGAGAGATTTGAATCGGATAGGATACAGGTTGAGGGTTTTGTTGTAAAAGAGCTATGCGAAAAGCCAAGCCACGGCCAGATGAAAAAGAAGCTGGATGATTGGCTTGCTGAAGAGGGAATACCCGGTCTGCAAGGCGTTGACACCAGATTCCTGACGAGGAAGATAAGGAACTACGGCGTGATGAACGGGATTTTGAAAACCCCATACGACCCGAAGGAGCTTGGAAAGCTTAAGGAAGAAGTGCGCAGCATGAAGACCATCTCCGAGGTGGATCTCATAGAGCTAGTCACCGTGAAAAAGCCTGTAGTGCATGAGCCGAAGGAGATAAAGAGGACGGTTGTTCTGATAGACTGCGGCGCCAAGATGTCGATAACCCGGAGCTTGATGGACCGCAGTTGCAAGGTCATCCGTGTGCCAGCAGGAACGGATGCCAAAGCAATAATGGATTATGACCCCGATGGCATTATGGTCTCCAACGGGCCCGGCGACCCCGATAGGGCTGACTATATAGTCAAGAACATCAAGAGGCTGATCGACGAGCAGGTCCCGATATTCGGGATATGTTTCGGGAACCAGCTGGTCGGCCGCGCGTTCGGCGGCAGGACCTATAAGCTGAAATTCGGCCATCGAGGAGCGAACCAGCCAGTCAAGGACCTGCGGACTGGGAAGGTCTACGTCACCTCGCAGAACCATGGGTTCGCTGTTGACGCAAACAGCCTGCCAAAGGAAGTCGAAGTCACGCACATAAACCTGAACGACCAGAGCGTCGAAGGGCTGGCGCATAAGTCGCTGCCAGTTTATACCGTCCAGTATCACCCGGAAGCGCACCCGGGGCCATGGGACAATGGCTACCTGTTTGACGATTTCATGAAGATGATGGACAAGAAATGAAGCGAAAGGATATCAAAAAGGTCCTGATAATCGGCAGCGGGCCGATACAGATAGGGCAGGCAGCGGAGTTCGACTACAGCGGGAGCCAAGCTTGTTTGAGCCTGCGCGAAGAGGGGATCAAGACTGTCCTTGTCAACAACAACCCTGCGACGATACAGACTGACACTGACATTGCCGACATAGTCTATTTAGAGCCTATAACGTCGAGTACGATCGAAAAAATCATCGCAAAGGAGAAGCCTGATGGGATATTGCCGACTATGGGTGGGCAGACTGGCCTCAACATGGCTGTGGAGCTAGACAGGTTAGGGATTCTGAAAAAATATAATGTCGAGGTTTTGGGAACCCCGATAGATACCATCAACAATGCGGAGGGGCGGAGGGAGTTTGCCGACTTGATGAGAAAAATAGGCGAACCTGTCTGCAAGAGCAAGTCGGTGTTCAGCCTGCACGAAGCTGAAGAGGCGGTATTCGAGATAGGCTACCCAGTCATAATACGACCGGGGTTCACACTCGGCGGGACCGGGGGCGGGGTCGCGTTCAGCGAGAAAGAGTTTTCGAAGGTAGTACAGCGTGCGCTCAGCAGGAGCAAGAATGGCGAGGCTCTTGTAGAAGAATATATCGGCGGCTGGAAGGAGATAGAGTACGAAGTCATGCGCGACTCGAACAACAACTGCATAACCATATGTAACATGGAGAATTTCGACCCGATGGGTATACACACCGGTGAAAGTATCGTTGTCGCGCCGACGCAGACCCTGACGGACACTGAATATCAGATGCTGCGTTCCGCTTCCTTAAACATCATACGCGCGCTCGGGGTCGAAGGCGGCTGCAACGTGCAGTTCGGACTCCACCCCGAAAGCATGGAGTATCGGGTCATAGAAGTCAACCCTAGGGTGTCACGGTCATCTGCCCTAGCGTCGAAAGCGACAGGTTATCCAATCGCGCGGGTCGCCGCAAAGATAGCGGTCGGGATGACGTTGGATGAAATCCCTAACGAAGTCACAAAGACCACGCCAGCATCGTTCGAGCCTGCGCTGGACTATATAGTCGTGAAGATACCGAGATGGCCGTTCGACAAATTCAGGGGCATGCCTAGATATATTGGAACGGAGATGAAGAGCACCGGCGAGGTCATGAGCATCGGAAGGACCTTCGAGGAGGCACTGCAGAAGGCAGTGCGCTCACTGGACCAGAAGAGGATGGGCATATGCGCAGACGGGCGGAAAGAAGAAAGCGATGACATGAAGATAAGGGATGCACTCGAGCACCCGACAGATGCGCGGCTGTTCTATGTATACGACGCTCTGAAGAAGGGATGGAGCGTCGACGAAGTGCACAGGCTCACAAAGATAGACAAGTTCTTCCTGGAAAAGATAGTGAACATCGTGGAGATGGAGAAGGCGCTGAAGAAGAGCAGGCTGGATAAAAAACTGCTGCGAGAGGCTAAAGAACTGGGTTTCTCCGACATGCAAATATCTCAACTTACCGGCATGGGGGAGAAAGACGTCAAGAAGCTGAGAAAGGAGAGTGAAATCAAGCCGTGCTACAAGATGGTAGACACTTGTGCCGCAGAATTCGAAGCGAAGACCCCGTATTACTACTCGAGTTACGAGAGCGAGGAAGAGAGTAAGGCATCCGAGAGGAAGAAGATAATAATGCTCGGTGCAGGCCCGATACGGATAGGGCAGGGTGTGGAATTCGATTATTGCACAGTACACGCAATCCTTGCACTGCGGGAATTGGGCTACGAAGCGATTATAATAAACAATAATCCTGAAACGGTTTCGACGGACTTTGACACTTCCGACAAGCTATACTTCGAGCCGCTGACTATCGAGGATGTGCTGAACATCGTCGAACTGGAAGACCGCAACTTGTTGGGAATCATGGTCCAGTTCGGAGGGCAGACGGCGATAAACATCTCTAAGGGTCTAAGCGACGCAGGAGTGAGGATACTGGGCACACAGGCGGATGCAATAGACCTTGCATCAGACCGCGGCAGGTTCGAAAAGCTGTTAGAGAAGCTGAAAATACCTGCGCCTAGGTGGGGAATGGCAAAATCGTTTGATGACGCTCTTGAGGTTGCGCATAAGCTGGAATACCCAGTCTTAGTAAGGCCATCTTACGTCCTTGGCGGGCGGGCCATGGAGATAGTCTTCAATGACGAAGACCTTGGGTCATATATGAGGGAGGCTACTGAGGTCTCGCCAGAGCACCCGATACTCGTCGACAAATTCCTAGACGATGCCGTCGAAATAGACGTGGACGCAGTCTGTGATGGGGAAGACGTTTATATCGGCGGTATAATGGAGCACATAGAGGAGGCAGGGATACACTCAGGCGACTCCTGTTGTGTCGTACCTCCACAGACTCTTAGCGAGAAGGTCATAGAGGACGTTACAGATTACACAAAGAGGATGGCACTCGCCCTTGAAACTAAAGGGCTGATAAACATCCAGTATGCAGTCAAGGACAGAGTAGTTTATGTCCTTGAGGCAAATCCGAGATCATCAAGGACTATACCTTTCATATCAAAAGCAACTGGCGTGCCTCTGGCGAAGATAGCTGTCAGGACGATAATGGGCGAGAAGCTGAAGGACATATTGGATAGCTTTGACTATACCAAAAGGATAAACCATGTCGCGGTCAAGGAAGTTGTCCTGCCGTTCGACAAGCTTAGGATAGACCCCATACTGAGCCCGGAGATGCGGAGCACCGGCGAGGCGATGGGCATAGACCATAATTTTGGCAATGCATTCTACAAGGCGCAGGAAGGAGCAGGGATTAAGCTGCCAGACAAAGGAAACGTATTCATCTCCGTCGGCGGTGACAAGGAGAAAATCGAGGTTGCAAAGCTGGCAAAGGAGTTGGAGAAGCTCGGCTTCGAGATATATGCGACGGAAGGGACTCAAGAAGTTTTGACAAAGTATGATGTCAAATCAAAGCTGCTAAAGAAAGTCTTTGAGGGAAGCCCCAATGTGGTTGACATGATAGAGGGTAAGCGGCTGGACTTCGTTATAAATGTGCCGAAGCGTGGAGCCAAGGCAGCAGAGGATGAGAAGAAGATTCGGTTTGCAATACTCGACTACGACGTAGCCTATGTGACTACAATGGCAGGCGCCCGGGCGGCGATCGGTGCGATAAGGAGTGCGCGCAAGGGGGATATTGAGACGAAGAGCATAAATGAGTACTTTGCGGCTAATAGTTCATTTTTAAAAAATAAAGTGTAGATTAAGCCAATGGATTTCATCTCGACCAGGTCGATGAGCAAGGATCTCATAGAGGAGATCCTTAAGAGCGCCAAGAGATTCGAGCCTAAAAAAGACTTCTCGCAAACGCTTAGGGGAAAGGTCTTAGCGACCCTGTTCTTTGAGCCTTCGACAAGGACCCAGTTCTCGTTCCAAAGCGCGATGGAGCGACTTGGCGGCAATGTGCTGGGTTTCTCCACGATCGAGGGTACATCTGTCAAAAAGGGCGAGACTCTTGTTGACACCATACGGATAATATCCGGCTACGTCGATGCGATTGTAATGAGGCACTCAAAGGAGGGTGCGGCCAAACTTGCCGCGGATATATCACCAGTCCCAGTTATAAACGCCGGTGACGGGAGCCACGACCACCCGACTCAGACTCTGTTGGACCTGTTCACGATAAAGAACAACTTCAAAGAGTTTGACGGCTTAGACATAGGCATATGCGGAGACCTGCGATATGGAAGGACCGGCAGGCCGCTTTCAATTGCGCTTAGCAACTGGAGGGTGAAGTTACACTACATTTCTCCGCCGCAACTGAGCATGGACGGAGGGACCATAAAGTTCCTGCGCGACAAAGGGGTCCAGGTCAAGGAGGTCCTGAAGATGGAGGATGCGATAAAGGAACTGGATGTCCTCTATATGACGCGCATACAGCAGGAGAGGTTCCCGACTGAAGAGGAGTACCTGAAGTTCAAAGGCGTTTACGTCGTGGATAAAAGGATAATGTCCATGGCTAAAGAGGACATGATAGTCATGCACCCGCTACCGAGGGTGGATGAGATTGCAATTGAGGTGGATGACGACCCACGCGCAAAGTATTTCGAGCAGGCGAGGAACGGCGTGCCTGTGAGGATGGCAGTCCTCAACAGGGCGATAACGGATTCAAAATGATCGAGAAAACACTGAAGGTCCAGAAAATCGAAGAGGGGACTGTGATAGACCACATAGTCGGGGGCAAGGGATGGGAAGTCGTCAGGCTGCTCGGTCTTGACACTTATCCTGGGACTGTCACTCTTCTTTCGAACGTCTCTTCCAAGAGCCTTGGCAAGAAGGACATAATAAAGGTCGAGAAGAAGCAGCTGGACAAGCAAGAAGTCAGCAAGGTCGCCCTCGTTTCTCCAAAGGCTTCGGTGAATCTGATAAAGGATTTCGAAGTCAAGAAAAAATATAAAGTAGAGCTTCCTGAGGAGATAGTCGGCATACTCAAGTGCAGTAATCCCGTCTGCGTGACACACTTCGAGCCTGTTCAGAGCCGCTTCACCGTCGAGGCAAAGGACCCGCTGACACTAAGATGCGTCTACTGCGAAAGGATACAAACTAAGCTGGAGTTCAATTAGGGTCTAAGCTATCTTCAGCAGCCGCAACATTATCGCGTTCTGTATCCACATGCGATTCTCTGCTTCATCTAAAACTACGCTCTGCGGCCCGTCGAGCACTTCTGCCGACATCTCCTGGCCCCGGTGCGCAGGCAGGCAGTGCATGAACAACGCGTTTGGTTTAGCAAGCTTCATTATCTTCGGCGTGACCTCATACGGTTCCATGATATCAATCCGCTTGTCGTGCTCCTTCTCATCTACGTGTAGACTCATCCATGTGTCTGTGTATACGATGTCAACGCCCTTGGCAGCCTCTTCAGGCTCCTGCGTCAGGACATATCCTTTTGAGTGTTTAAGGATCTCAGGGCGCGGCCCGTAGCCCTTTGGGAATGCACATCGCACCTCTATATCTAGTTTCGGCGCTACCTGCAGCCATGAGTGACAGGTGTTGTTAGCGCAGTCACCAAAGAAAGCCAGTTTCAGGCCTTCTATCTTGCCGATTTTCTCGTCTATTGTCATCAGGTCCCCGAGTATCTGGCAGGGGTGGTCTGCGTTCGTCAGCCCATTTATGACCGGGACTGTAGCGTTCTTCGCAAGCTCCTCTATTGTCGAATATTCATAGGTCCGTGCCATGATTAAATCCACGTACCGGCTGGTCACGCGCGCTGTATCAGCTATGGTCTCCCCGCGACCTAGTTGTATCTCATCCTTTGAGAGGTAAATCGCATGGCCGCCCATCTTCGTCATTCCAGCTTCAAATGAGACGCGGGTTCGGAGCGACGGCTTCTCGAATATCATCCCCAATGTTTTCCTGTGCATGGCATTTGCATAACTATGCGGGCTTGATTTTACGGCCTTGGCTAGGTGTATCAGGGAGTATATCTCCTCCTTGCTTAGGTCCTTCACAGAAATGAGGTACTTTATCATCGAGTATCTTTGCCGCGTAAAGAATATAAAACTATACCCCTCTTTTTCTTCCGCGAGGGTCAAAACTACCCATGGTCAAACTCTGGGATAAAGGGTATGAGATTGACAAGGGAGTGGAGAAGTTCACTGTTGGGAAAGACTATATTCTGGACAAGAAACTTGTCTGGGCGGACATAGCCGGCAGCATAGCCCATGCGAGCATGTTGGCGAAGATCGGCATACTCACCCCGGATGAACTGAAGAAGCTGAAGGGCGCGCTCCTTGAGGTACTCGAGCTTGATGAAAAGGGCAAGTTCGAGATAAAGATGCAGGATGAGGACGTCCACACCGCGGTCGAGAACCATCTTACGAAAAAGTTGGGCCCTACTGGGAAAAAGATACACGCAGCTCGGTCCCGAAACGACCAGGTCCTGGTGGACCTGCGGCTTTATACCAAAGCAAAGCTGCTGGCAGTTGAGGAAGCTGTCCTCGAACTGGCAGGAGCGCTCATGATTTTTGCTGAGAAGAACAAGACTGTCCCGATGCCGGGGCGGACCCATACACAACTAGCGATGCCATCCTCAGTCGGCCTCTGGGCAGGAGCCTATTTAGAGTCTCTGCTTGATGATTTGGAATTAATAAAAGCAGCTTACGAACTCAACGACCAGTGCCCGCTTGGAAGCGCTGCCAGCTATGGCGTGCCGCTGTCGATAGACCGGCAGATGGTCTCCGACATGCTCGGGTTTAAGAAGGTGCAGAACAACGTGCTTTATGCGAACAACAGCCGAGGCAAAGTAGAGGCTGCCGTTCTAGCCATGCTCGGGCAGGTGATGGTAGATTTGAGCAAGATGGCGAACGACCTGATATTCTTCTCAATACCCGAGACGGGCTATTTCATGATTCCGGAGAAGTTCTGCACAGGCAGCAGCATAATGCCGAACAAGAAGAACCCTGACGTATTAGAACTCGTGCGGGCTAAGGCGAACAAGGTCCTGGCTTCGTATTATCAGGTCATCAACACCATAAAGGACCTGCCGTCTGGCTACAACCGGGACTTCCAAGAGACTAAGGGACCGCTGATTAAAGGGCTGGCTGTGACAGAAGCGTCACTAAATGTCTGTGCGCTAGTGATAAAAGGGCTTAAGGTCAATAAGGAAAAGTGCATAAAGGCCTGCGTGCCGGAGATATTCGCGACTGACAAGGCGATCGAGCTTGCTGCCAAGGGGATGCCATGGCGTGACGCTTATCAGAAGGTCGTGAAGGAGCTAGGCAAAGTGAAGGCAGAGGACCCTATTGCGAGCATAAAGAAAAAGAAGCACATCGGCGGAACAGGTAACTTAGGCCTAGAGAAATCTGCGGCTAAGATAAAGGCTGATAAAGCTGACATCGCGAAAAAGAAGAAAGAATTCGCAAATGCCCTAGAGAAGCTAAAGAAATAGGTTATTTTTTCTTCCGCTTACCAGCAACGACCGAAGGCAGGCCCCATATCTTGATGAAACCCTCGGCTGCCGTGTGGTCAAAAGCGTCTGTCTTACCGTATGTCGCTAGATTTGTCTCGTAGAGCGAGTATGGAGACTCCCGGCCGACTACTTGGGCATGGCCCTTGAAGAGTTTGACCTTGACATTCCCCGTGACATACTTCTGCGTCGAGTCGATGAAGGAGTTCAAGTCTTCCATCAGCGGCTCGTACCACTGGCCGAAGTAGGTCATCTGAGCCCACTTGCTGTCAATCATTTCCTTAAACAACTTCTGCTCTCGTGTCAGGACCAGACTTTCAAGGTCCTTGTGCGCCTCTATGAGTATGACTGACGCAGGGCACTCGTAGACCTCGCGGCTCTTTATGCCGACTAATCGATCCTCCATCATGTCAATCCGGCCGACGCCATGCTTGCCGCCTGTCTTGACCAATTGTGAGACTAACTCGACACCGCCCATCTTCTTCCCGTTTAAGGAAACCGGTATTCCTTTCTCAAAACCGATAGTGACATACTCCGGTTCGTTCGGGGCCTTCTTTGGGTCGACTGTCCATGTGAAAGCATCCTCCGGAGGCTCTGTCATCGGATCCTCGAGAGGTCCTGCCTCGATGCTTCGCGTCCACAGGTTCTCGTCAGTGGAGTAAGGACTCTTTTTAGTGACTGGAATCGGGATTCCGTGCTTCTTCGCGTATTCTATCTCCTCGTCCCGCGGCATCCACTTCTCCCGGACGGGAGCGATTATCTTGAGCTTTGGGTTTAAGGAGCGCACTGATACGTCGAACCGGACCTGGTCATTGCCCTTGCCAGTGGAACCGTGTGCTACTGCGTCAGCGCCCACTTTCTCTGCAATCTGCACCAGATACTTGGATATCAGCGGCCGGCCGATGGCAGTCCCTAGCGGGTATTTGCCTTCGTACATGCCGTTCGCCTTGATCGCCTTCGTTATGTAATTGTCAAAGAAGTCCTGCCGGGCATCTATTGAATACGTCGCTACCGCGCCGAGCTTCTTGGCCTTCGCTTCTATTGCGCGCAAATCAGCTTCACCCTGCCCCATCTCAAGGGTAAGGGTGACCACGTCGGACTTGTAGATGTCCTGAAGCCATTTTATACACACTGATGTGTCCAACCCGCCTGAATACGCAAGAACGGTTTTCATCTTGAGAATGTAGGTATAGTTTTAATCTCAGCAAATAAAAGAATAGGGGTCGGGAAATGAACGTTCCAAAACACATAGCGCTGATACCTGATGGCAATCGAAGATGGGCCAAGGTGCACGGATTGAGGCCGTGGGAGGGCCACAAGGTAGGGATTGAAAGGTTTAAGGAGCTCCTGGACTGGTGCTATGACCTGGGCGTGGAGGAGGTGACCGCTTATTCATTGTCTAAGGAGAACTTCGGCAAGCGCGCGCAGATGGAGGTCAAAGCGCTGTTCAAGCTCTATGAGGATGGTTTCAGGGAGCTGCTGACGTCGCCAAGGGTCGCTCAGCGGGAGCTGAACGTGAAATTCGCCGGAGACCTGAGTGGCTTCCCAAAGGGTCTAAAAGACTTGGTCAAAGAAGTCGAAACCAATACCAAAAAGTTCAAGAAGCGCAAGCTGACGCTTTGCATCAATTACTCCGGCAGGGAGGAGATATTGCAAGCGGCTGATCGTCTGGCAAAAAGCGGAAAGCCTGCGACCGCGAAGAACTTTGAGAGTTTCCTCGAGATAAACTCAGAACCGGATCTCGTTATCAGGACCGCAGAGCACCGCATAAGCAATTTTTTGCTGTGGCAAGCCGCATACAGCGAGATTTACTTCTCTCCGAAGATGTTCCCGGATTTCACTAAGCAAGACCTAATCGACGCAATAGGGCAGTACAACAAAACGGAACGGAGGTATGGAAAGTGATACTTGGCAGGGGCGAGATACTGAAACTTGTGAAGAGCAAGAAGTTGATAGAGAATTTTGATAAGGAGTGCCTAGAAGGTGCTGGCTACGACTTACGGGTTGGTAAGTTCTACAGCGCCTCGGGGCAGGCACACCTCGGCAAGAAAGAGAGGAAACTGCCAGATGTAACAGAGATACATGTTGAGACCCTGCTCATGAAACCTGGCGATTATGTACTCATCGAAACAATCGAGAAGGTCAGGATTCCTGCGGACTTGGTTGCGCGCGTGTTGAACCGAAGCTCTTTGTTCAGGTGCGGAGCATCGACCTTCAACGCGCTAATCGACCCGGGCTACGAAGGGACGCTGACCTTCGGGCTGAGGAACATCTCTGAACACGATCTCAGCATAGAGAAAGGAGCACGCGTTGCGCAGATAGTCTTTGAAGAGGTCGAAGGGGAAACAGAATTGTATAAGGGCAGATACCAAGGCGGGAAAGTCGCTTAAAGCGATTTTCGCACGAATTCCCTGCAGTCCTCGCAGAAGAACTTGTCCTTGAGATCGACGGCCATTATGTCATTTGAGAACTGCATGACGCAGTTCTTTGCCTTACAGTGGTCAAGGCCACAGCAGTGACCAATCTCGTGCACTGCCTCCTTCACTGCGCGATCTCTCAGCTTGTCATACTCTGATTCTTTGCCATAGAACCTCTGGTCAAGGCGATATAAAGAGATGAGACAAATCCTTCCGCCTTTCTGGGCCACACCGAATACAAAGTTCATGTCATTTACAAAGATGTCTACACTGCCGACAGCGATCATCTTATCTGCCTTATAGTCCTTGTACTGCGAGCTTATGAGGGATATCAGCTTGCCCGCATCGTACTGCTCCCGGCTCTTATCATATGCGTTCTCTGGCAGCGACGCCACTGGCTGGGCTATGATAACCTTCGAAAGAAATGTATTGCCTATTTCTTCTTTTAGGTCGTTGAGGGTTTTCTCGCTTATATTGAGCAACGGCACCAGTAGAATTGACATAGCTAGGTTTGTCAGAAAAGGCAGAAAAATGCTGGCTTTAGCTCTTCAACCTGGTCCCGCAAGACAGGCAGAACATCGATGTGAGGTCGTTGGGGGTCTTGCATGCCGGGCATATTATCTTGGCTGGCGGCGCTGAGGGATATTGTTGTGCAGGAGCTTGATTGCTTATTACCATCGGCGGTGGCATATACGGCGCAGGCGCCTGGACAAAGGTCGTTGACTGCATTGGAGCATAAGGCTGTTGCATTTCAGGCGCTGGCGAGGCTAAAACCGCTGACATTATTGCACCGCCTATGCCACCCATCACACCTATGATTATTGGTATTACGAGCAAGGCTAGCACATAGTATAGTATTACATTGGTGCCGAGCGCACCAGGCATTATCTGGGCGACTGGGACACCGACAGAGGCCGAATAAGTGAGACCGCTCAGGTCTACACTCGTATACGCGCTTAATCCTGCATATGGGTTGGCCATCAATACGTTAAACGCGAGGAAGGACATCAGGAAAGCTATGAAGTATCCAATAATCGGGCCTGCAAGGCCAGCCACGAAGCCCCTGCTTGTTGAACCACGAGCTATGATTCCTGCTATGACGCCACAAGCTAGCGGTATCATTATGTCAAGGACTAAGTTTGTTGCGCTTACATATCCAGAGAATAGTCCAGAGAAACCGCTGCCGAGTGGGCCCATTAATAGGGAATAACCGCCAAAGAAACCTCCGGAGAACGCGAAACCGAGCAGCATGTCAACTAAAACAAAGATACCCATTCCGGCGAGGATCGCCAGTCCCATAGAACCTTCCCTGTAAGCCATTTTGATATCGTTAAGTAAATGCTGCTGTATATAAAAATAAAATCCGGGTTTATTTTGAGAGCTCTAGCATCCGGTCTATGGCCGTCTTCGCGCGGAGCTGTATATCTTTGGGCACGTCTATTTCGGGTCCTCCGCTCTTTAGGGCCTTGAACGCCTTCTCAAGGCTGTTCTTCTTCATGTTCTTGCAGATGGCATCCTTCGATAGGGGGTAGAACTTCTTGTTGGGCATCTCCTTTGACATCTTATAAAGCATGCCGACTTCGGTTCCTATTATGAATTCCTTGGACTTCAACTCTTTACAGTATCGCAGCATCCCGGATGTCGATTTTATTGCATCTGCCACGTCCTGTATCTCAGGTATGCATTCCGGATGCACGACCACTTCTGCGTTGGGGTGCTTCAATTTGGCATCCATCAAATCCGCCATCGTCATCATATAGTGCGTTATGCACATTCCAGTCGGCGGTGCGACAATTATCTCCTTGTCCGTTCTCTTCTTGACATAGTAAGCCAAATTCTGGTCCGGCCCGAAGATAACAGTATCGGACTCCATCGCATTGACTATTTTCTCTGCATTAGCAGACGTGCAGACGCAATCGCATTCGGCCTTTGCCTCGGCTTTAGTGTTGACATATAGGACGACATCTGCAGCCGGGTTTTCTTTCTTGAGCTTCTTTAGGTAATCGAGCTTTAACATTTCTGCCATCGGGCAGCACGCACTTTTGTCTGGGACCGTGACCTTCTTTTCAGGATTCAGTATCTTTGCAGTCTCTGCCATGAAGTCTACACCACAGAAAAGGATTATATCGGCGTCCACCGAGGTCGCCGCTCTTGCAAGTTCTAGCGAATCGCCCACGAAGTCCGCAACGTCCTGTATTTCTGGGACTTGATAGTTGTGGGCAAGAATGACAGCATTCTTCTCCTTCTTGAGGTCTAAGATTTCCTTAGACAGATTCATCTCGTGAATTTGGGGGTTACGGGCTAAAAAGCTGAGTTTTGTATGCCCCTGAAACTAGTTAGAGCCCTTGCCTTTTCTTGATAGAATTTTTGAGGGTAGCACAGAAAACAATTGTGTTGTGCGGCCCACCGGAAGTCCAGTGAGCACGTGTAGATGCCGTTGCGTCATCCGTACTACAACGTTCTTACCGTCTCTTGAAAGACGCAGAACCTGAACGGGAACCTGAACGGTCCGTCCCTTGCCAGTCAACATTGGGATTTTAACTCGTTGGCCAGTCCTGACTGAGAGGGACTGTTTCGTCTTCCTTTTTTCCCTCCTTGAAGGAACAAACCTTGCATGAAGCCTCGCTCCTTGTACAGAGTTTGGACGGTTCATAGTTATAGGTATAGTTGTGATGAAGAGCTTAAAAATAATTATTTGATTAATGAAGCCTTCAGCATCGGCGCAAGGGCCTCCAGCAGCTCCTTCGCGTGACTCTCGTCATTGGCCTTCCTCACGACAACCCGACCACTCGCGAGTATCGACATCTCCGCGCCTTTGTAAGAAGCCTTTATCACGCCTAGCTCTTCAGAACTCCTAATGTCTGAGAACCTTTTGTCCTTTGCCATCAGGGTCTCAAGCTTCCGCAGGTTCAAGGCTCTCGTCATCGGGTCTTTTCTTCCGACGACCAGCAGGTGGAACTGTACCTTGCCTTTGGTGAGACACGGCCGTATCTCGCCAAGTTCGCAGTTAGGTAAGATTTTCTGTATCTTAGTTGTAATTATCATTCTACAGTAACGCTCTTCGCCAGGTTGCGCGGCTTGTCGATGCTGAGGCCCTTTGACAGAGCCACATAATAAGCTAACAGGTGCAGCGGGACTATCATAGTCAACGGCGTCAGGAATTGGTCTGTCTTCGGCAGGATTATTTTCAGTTCGCCGTCGCTGCGGACACCAAAGTTCTCGCCTTCAACTAGCTCAATGACCTTCGCCTTCCTTGAGAGTATCTCCTGTATGTTCGACTGCATCTTCTTCCTTAGATCGTCATCAGGGTTTATCGCCACGACGCAGACCTTCTCTTCCATCAGCGCAAGCGGGCCGTGCTTCAGTTCGCCAGCGGGATAAGCCTCTGCGTGCAAGTATGATATCTCCTTTAGCTTAAGTGCTCCCTCCATGGCAGTCGGATAGTTCAGCCTGCGCGCGATATAGAAGTAGTCGTTGGTTTTTTCCAGCAGCTTTGCGACCTCTCGTATCCTCTCGCGATTATCAAGTATCTGGTCTATCTTCGCAGGCACGTCCTCAAGTTCCTTAAGCTTTGCATCTGCGTCCTTCGCTGAAATTTTGCCCTTCAGTTTAAGGAGCTCTAAAACCAAAAGTGTGAGCGAGGTTATTTGCCCGAGGTAGACCTTCGTCGATGCAACCGCTATCTCCAACCCAGAGTATGTGTAAACGCTCTCGTCTGCGACCCTTGTCAGCGATGAACCGACGACATTGACTATCGCGACTGTCTTTGCGCCGCGCTTCTTCGCCTCTTTGGCAGCTGCCAGCGTGTCCGCGGTCTCACCGCTTTGCGATATCAGTATGACAGCGCTGTCCTTCCCCACGCTCTTTACAGTGGAATACCTGAATTCAGAGGCTACCTCAGCTATGGCAGGGATGCCGTATTCCTGCAGCATGTATTTCGCGACTGCTCCAGCATGACACGCAGTCCCGCATGCCACAAGATAGATCGAATCGCAATCTTTGATTTTTGCCGCCGCCTTCCTTGCAATCTCCTTAGACCTCAGCGCGTTCTTGACTGCAACCGACTCCTCCAGTATCTCCTTCATCATGAAGTGTTCTTGGCCGCCTTTCTCCGCGGACTCTATGTTGAGATCGCTCGTGTGTACTTGTTTCTTCACTTCCGTGCCAGTCTTGATATTTTTCACAATGACGGAATCTTTCGTCAAGATGCCATACTCCATGTCGTCAAGTATTATGGCCTTTCTGGTTTCTGGAAGTATCGCAGGCATGTCTGAAGCGAGGAAGTTCTCGCCCTTCCCCAACCCTACAAGCAGCGGGCTCTCGTTGCGTGCGAATAGTATCTTGTCCGGCTCTTTTTCGTAAATCGTGAGTATGGCGAAACTGCCCTCCAGCTCCTTAAGCGAGTCTGCAAAGGCCAGCTCGAAGCTCTTTGTCTTCAGTCCGTCTTCTATCAAATGCGCGACGACCTCGGAATCGGTCTCAGAATCGAACTTATGCCCTTTTTTCCTTAGACCCTCGCGCAGCTCGGCGTAGTTCTCTATTATCCCGTTGTGGACGATTGCTATTTGCTTTTTGCAGTCCGTGTGCGGGTGCGCGTTCACCTGTGACGGTGCGCCGTGCGTTGCCCATCGCGAATGTCCCAGCCCGATTTTAGAACCGCTGTGGAGCGAGACCTTTTGGCGGACCTCATCCACCTTCCCCTCGTCCTTGGCTATCTTCAGACCGCTTTCTATGTAAGCTATTCCTGCGGAGTCGTAGCCCCGATACTCAAGCCGCTTAAGCATGTCGAATATTTTGACGACCGCGCTGCCATTACCAATATAGCCAGCTATGCCGCACATATGTCCTCGGTTTAGAAAATAGGATTATTTCACTTTCTTTAGCTGCATGATGGCGTCTGCGATGTCGCCCTCAGTAGCGACCAGTGCGCGCTCGGCAGTCTCCCTGTCCACGTCCGCCTGATCCATCACCATCTCGATGTCGTCATCGGTTATAGCAACCTTGACTTCCTCGCCAGTTTCCTTATCTCCATAAGAGACCTCACCGCTCACTTGGAACATCTCCTGGTTCGGCATCTTAGTCAGCATGACCTGAGGATTGGTTATAACTATGTTCTGGTCTTTGCCTTCTATGATAACACGCTCAGCCTCGATCTCCTCGACCTTTATGCCCATCCGCTTCAGCACAGTCTGCATCTGCTTAGGGCTCATGCCCCCTGGAAACATTTTTGCACCTTATTTACTTTATTTGTTGAAAACATAACAAAAACGAAAATGAGGCTGTTTCTGGCAATAAGCATCCCGGCTGAGCTTAGAAGGCGGCTCTTTGAGGCCAGTCAGGGTCTAAGGAAACTCGGCCAGATGAAGCTGGTCGAGGAGGAGAACGTACATGTGACGCTCAAGTTTTTGGGCGAGGCGGAGCCTGAGCCCGTCATAAAAGCGCTAGGACTTGTCAAATCTTCGCCTTTCGAAGTTTCCTTAAAAGGCATCGGGGTGTTCCCGAACACGGATTACATCAAGGTGATCTGGGCCGGTTGCGAGAAAGGTGTTCAGGAGATTATCACGCTGCACAAGCAGATCGAATCGGTCTTGACGAACTTCGAAAAGGACAGGGACTTCCATCCGCATGCGACCATTGCGCGCGTCAGCTTCCCGAAAGACAAGGAAAGGTTGGTCAAATTCTTAGAAACGAGCAAAGAAAGGGAATTTGGCTCGTTTGAGGTCATGTCTTTTGATTTGATGAGGAGTCAGCTCTTTCGGGAGGGACCAAAATACGGGGTTGTCCGGTCGTTTCCCTTGAAGCTTTAGCCAAAGCTTCCAAGGTTCTTTTCTCTTCATCAGTGAGCTTTGATCTCGACACTGCTAGTAGCCGAATCTTTTCTGGTTTGATAGGGCCATTGTAGAGTATCTCAGGGTTCATCGATACTGAGAGGTTTGATAATCTGGAATTTCTTGATAAGTGCGCAGCTGTGGGTTCCTTAATTGTACTCAATAGGTCTTTCCTAACGTACTTTGGAGGCTCATCCGAACCTAGCTGTAATGGTGCGTATCTCTTGTTGAATCTCGAGAGCGGAATGGCAGTTCTCCAATACTCGTCAGCAAGCTTACGGACCGTCGCGCGATCATGGTTCTCGGAGTACTCCTTAATGGCCCTGATTTTGATATCGTTATCGCAGACTACGGCTCTTTGAGGGTTCACAAATGCCCGAACAATTTCGACATGAGATCCCATGAAGGCTGGGAGCCACTTTTTGAAATGGTCTGGTACCCCACTGAATTTATGAGACGGAAAAAAATATAAGCTTCCGCTCCTAAACCTAGACATGTTTTCTGGGGCTCGTGTCTCAAAAATGTGGTTCACGAGTCTAGCATACTTGTCCCTTGTGCTATCCATCGAGAGTCTGCTTTGCGGAAGGAAGAGCATGCCATTTGACATTATTGAGGGTATATTCTCTGCCGGCGAAATGTGCTCTAGACTCTTTAGAGACCTGGCAGAGTTCTGCAAGTGCCTAGCGGCAATCTCCAGAGCCTGCTGTTCGGTAATATTGAAATCCTTAGCTAGGGTAGACACAAATTGCTCATTAAAGGGCTGCCTTCTGCGGACCTGCTCATTCAAGCGGTCTTTAAACGCACGTAGAATCTCGCCCTTTGGCAGCGCCCTGTGTTGTCGGGGTCTTCCAAATCTCCTTAACCTATTTTCTCGGGCTTGTAATTTCAGGTTGCTCATATTGTCTACTTCTTAGTGTAAGGGACAAAAAAGCCTTTAATTACATCCATTTCTAATTTCAACATGTTCGGCGGTCTGAAAAAGCTCTTCGGCAGGGCTGAGGAACAGGTCAAGGAGAAGCTTGAGGAAAAAATCCCTATAGAGAGGAGAGAATCCGATGAAAGGGTCGAGAAGAAGATAAAGATAGGAATCGGCGCCAAAGTCAAGACGACCCTGGGCGGGACTGCAAGGCTCAGCGAGTCCGAGATCGAGGACATAACCTGGAATCTGCAGATGGGGCTTATGCACAGTGACGTGGCGATGGAGGTTGCCGAGGCAATAAGCACTGAGCTGAAGCAAAAACTCTCTTCGGCCGAGTTTAAGGACCCGAAAGGTCAGGTCCGCCAGATATTCAAGGACACGCTCGTTGACATCCTCGAAGCGGGCGGGACACTAGATTTCCTGGAGTTCGTCAAAACGCACGAAAAGCCGGTGAATATCGTCTTCTTTGGCATAAACGGCAGCGGCAAAACGACAACTATCGCGAAGATCGCGCATATGCTGAAGAAGAATGGTTTGTCCGTCGTGGCTGCAGCCGGCGACACGTTCAGGGCAGGGGCGCAGGAGCAGCTGGGCACGCATATGGAGCGCGTCGGGGTCAGGATGGTCCATCACCAGCGCGGCGGGGACGCGGCGGCTGTTGTCTTCGATGCGGTAAAGCATGCACAGTCCAATAAGATAGATGTGATATTGGCTGATACTTCGGGAAGGATGCAATCAGATGCTGACCTAATGGGCGAGATGGAGAAGATCGTCAGGGTCAACAAGCCTGACTTACGGGTATTTGTCGGCGATGCATTGACAGGCAACGACGCAGTCGAGCAGGCTAGGGTCTTCAACGAGCGGATAGGCATAGACGCTGCAATACTGGCAAAGTTCGATGCTTCGAAGGGTGGAGCAGCTCTCTCAGTCAGCTATATCACAAAGAAGCCGATAATCTTCCTTGGCATGGGGCAAGGATATGATGATTTGAAACCGTTCGACGCGAAGGCTTTCGTGGATGAGATTATCTAAGTTTTTATACACTTCTTCTCAAATTAGCAGGCAAGATGACCGAAGCACCTCAGCAAAGGAGATCTAGAAAACATTACGGGCACAAGAAATGCCAGCGTTGCGGCAAAGGCAGTTTCAGCGTGACGAAGAAGTACTGCGTCAGCTGCGGATACGGCAAGACCAAGCGGCGCAACGACAACCACCCAAAGTGCAAGAGGAAGCAGAAATAATATCTTTTTCTTTTGACCTACCCTTAAATATACATGCAGAGACCAGTACGCCCCAAGCATGTACATCACGTTGAGCATGTCAGCAGGATTAGTAGGCCTCATGGGGCCAGGCCAGTGATATCCGAAGGGCCACATATACATTTCTCAGCAACGGAGATTGCCTCGATCCTGGTCTCAATGATAACCCTTTTCCTGGCGTTCCATATATTCGGCGTTTTTGATTCTGGGATTGTAGTGGGCGTTGTCCTTGGTATCACGCTGCATGAGATCGGTCATAAGCTGGTAGCCCAGTTCATGGGCTTTGAATCCCGATATAAGCTCTGGGAGATAGGGATAGTCCTTGTCCTGGCGATCGCAATAATAACCCGCGGGAAGTTCATATTCGCTGCTCCGGGCTTTGTAGTCACTGAGGGCAATGCCACTGCGAGAGAGCGCGGTTGGATATCATTGTCAGCGCCCGCGACTAACATAATCTTAGCAATTTTCTTCTTCATGTTCACCGGAGCACTTGCTATGTCCGCTGCCTATGTAAACATTCTACTGGCTATATTCAACCTCCTGCCGATTCCGCCACTGGATGGGACCGCAGTCATGGAATGGAGCCCGAGCATGTGGAGTTTGGCGTTCGGCATATCAATAGTCCTTGGCGTGTTCTTCTTCTTATAAGTTTTTTAGGCGAAATAGGTAATCAATATGATGAAGCACCTTATCCCTGTGCTGGTCCTGCTGCTGGTCGCTGCAGGTGCCGAAGCCCAGCTACCGCCCGGAGACAAACCAGATTTGGTAGTGATTGGTATCGATACGCTGCCCCAGCTTAGGGAACTAATGGTGGGTAAGAGTTACGGGATTTATGTCTGGGTTGAGAACCGAGGGTCGCCCTTTGAAGACGCTTTCCTCGTCAAGGTTGAGCTAGGCGATAATCAAACGCGGATCAAAGAGATAAATGGGAGCATCTTCGTGAATTCGCAGGCCAAGATTCCATTTTCAGATTTTATGCCTTTCAAAAAAACAGGCACATATCTTATTCGGGCAACAGCTGATCCGGATAACTGGGTACAAGAGATAAGCGAATCGAACAATGCGATGGAAATTAGCGTGAACGTCAGCCCCGGCAATACCGAGGTTTTGACCGGAAAGGCAGAGGGTCCCAAGACCGGTGGCACACCACTCAGCAAGCCAAAGGCGGATGCAGAAGCTATGAAAACTTCGATGCTGCTTGTGATATTGATTGTCGCGATACTTGTTACTGTTATAATCATCGCGATTTATTTGGTTAGGAGAAGAGGTCCTGTGCAAATCGCGCAACCATTGCAAATTGCTCCTACTAACACCGTAGCCATGGAGCTAAACTCCTTAAGAAGGGAGAAGGAAGAGTTGGAAGAAGCCCTAAACATAGCGAAAGTTAAGTTCTATAAGCGCCAGATGGATGAGAGCAGCTATAAGGAAATCGTCAAAGACTACCAGGAGAAACTGACGCGCATAGAAGCCAGGATGGCAAACATAGAAAAAAGGGTTACTAGATTGGAGAGGGTTGAGGGAAGGCAGCCGGATAAGAATCTAGAGTAGTCAATTCCCGAGCACCGTCTCAAAGAACCTATTCAGCTCCTTGATCATTAACGCCGGTTCGCTGTCCTTTCCGTGCTTCTTTTCGTATTTCTCCAGCACCCATTCGGGCTCGCGGATTACTACGGCTCCATTCTCCTCGTCGACTAGGTTATCGCAATAGGAGATTATCTTTTCCTCAAGCGTCCTTGGCACATAGTCGCCATCCGGAAGTCCGAGTTTTTTTGCCTCTGCATGCCTTATCCCTCCCCCGATGTGGCGCTCGCATATACGTGCGACTTTTTCGAGAAACGCGTCATTAGTTGCATTAAGGTTCCGCAGGATCTGCGCACCGGCGACACCATGATCCACGCCCTGTCTCCTGGTCCTTCCGATATCGTGGAGGAGTGCGCCAACAGACACTAGTTTTTTGTCTATATGTATCGCCGGGTTCTTCTTATTTAGGGTTCCCGCTAGCTTCATGCAAAGAGAGTGAACTGCCTCACAGTGGTCAATCAGCTCTTGGGGCGGATTGAAGCTTATCAAAAGCTCCCGGGCTGCTCGTTCGTCCAGCATTTTCAGATTGTATTTTTCAGAGAAACTGGTAGAGGGCCGAAGGTCTCGAGCGTTTTCTTGACCTGAGCCAGTTCCCTCTTTATCTGCTTGCTCTCAGAGGCAGAATCTGCGGGTTTAAGGACTGCATTGCAACGCGGGCAGCGGAAATTGGCGTCATATGAGTCCGTGAAACTCATCCTTAGACAGCCGTTCTCGCACCTGAAGAAATCAGACTGGTTTATCTCCTGAAACTCGCGCTTGAGCCTCATCATCTTTGACATTAGATAGTTCCTCGTGCTTGATTCTACGCACTCGTGCTTTAGTTCCCACGTGTACTTGAACCAGCCTTTCTGCTCGTCACGGGTTGAGTTATAAGATACGATATTGTATTTGTGAAGACTATTGAGCGCTGTGCGGACTTTTGTTACAGGTATTTGGGTCTTTTCGTGTATCTGTAGGTCAGTACAAGGGCGGTGCAGGGAGTTTATGATGCGTATGCCCTCATTTCCTACCATCTCGTACAAAATTTCAGAAATAATGTCGTCCCTGTACCCCATGTTAGTATGTTAGAAAGGCTCTCAATTAAAATATTTCCATGGATGGAATCATTTTGAGAGAACTTTCTTTCCGCATTGTTGCGGTAAAATCTCTTTCTTCGCGCCCTTAAACTCCTTTTCCAGTTCCTTTCCCGCGAAGAGCCGATCCAGGAAAACGGCAAGAGCGGATATCTCCGAGTGCGGCTGCGATGTGACGGCTATATTATAGTCTGCAGCCTGGTAGACCTCGAACGGGACCTTTTCCCCGCCGACAATTATTAGAATCTTCTTGTTCTTCCGGATTTTTTCGATTTGGGTCTGCACCGGCAGGCCGTACATCGTTAGGTGGGTTACTACGAAGTCCTTCTTCTTGTACTCACCGACTACCTGCTTCCAGTCCTGAGCAAACTCCACGTCAAATGGCCCGCCCCATGAGTCGACAGCACGTTGGATGGAATTAGCGAGGTGCTCGTCTTTTAGACCAGTGATGAGCATCTTCTCGGCACCGAATGCACGAGCGACTAACCCGAGATGAGTCGTGACTCTCTTGTCGCGCTCAGCGCGGTGGGAGAGTCTGAGGACTGCTGCTTCCATCATAGACTTTAGATGTAGGGGAATAAAACCAGAATATTGCTTCTTTTAGGTCCATATGCCTCGATTTTTAAAACCTATGCTTCAAATTTAGGGGATTTCTTATGGCAAGAATTGTCGTCAAATTCGGTGGCACCTCCGTCAGTGACGGGGAAGGGATAAGGAACGCCGCCAGGAGCGTGGTGAAGGAAGTCGAGAAAGGCAACGAGATTGCCGTGGTAGTCTCGGCTATGGGCAAGACCACGAACGGCCTGCTAGAAGCGCTTGAGACATCAACAGATGGGAAGTACACCGCACAGATGAAGGACGACATAGCTGCGATGGGGGAGAGGACGTCTGTGAGGGTTCTCTCTGCCGCCATAAACTCCATGGGCGTGAAGTCCGTCTACTTCGAGCCTACTCAAAAGGAGTGGCCGGTGATCACGAATTCAAGATTCACGAATGCAACCATAGATCTAGGGGCGACTCGGGGGCGAGTGAAGAAGTATGTCGAGCCGCTGCTAAGGCAGAGGGTCGTTCCTGTGATATGCGGGTTCCTCGGCATAGACAAGATGGGTAATGTTACGACAATCGGCCGCGGCGGGAGCGACACTACTGGTGTCATGATAGGGAATTGCCTCGATGCAGACGAGGTGGTGATAGTCACAGATGTGGACGGGGTCTATAGCGGTGACCCGAGAGTCGTCAACAGCGCCAAGTTAATACCGGAGTTAGACGTGTCAGTCCTATGGGACCTGGCAGTCGCCGGCGCAAAGGTGATGAAGTGGGACTCGCTAATCTACAAGGGCAAGCATCAGACGCTAAAAATCGTGAACAGTTGTTACATGGATTTGGGTGCCAAAGGCACTGAAATAAAAGGTGAGTTTATGGAAACATCAATCAAGAAGATGGACGCGCCGCTCGGGAGCGTAACTGTGGTTGGCAAGAGCCTCATAGAGTACTCAGGACTCTTGGCAAAGACGTCTAAGCTCCTGGGGGACAAGGAGATAAACATATGGGGTGTGACGGTGGCTCCTGACTCGATGACGTATTTCATCGACGAGGGTGCGGTTGAGAAGGCGACAAAGCTACTCCATGAGTTCGTATTGCATGATGACAGGGCGGTTTCAGTTACGTCTGCGAAGGGCATAGGACTTGCTTATGTGACGTCTCCGGACTTCCTGGATGAACCAGGCGCTCTCGGCAGGATAACGGGGGCAATCGCCGAGGCGAACCTGAACATAAAGGAGGTCACGACCTCGAAGAGCCAGATAATGATCTTTGTCGACTACAAGAACCTCAACGCAGTCTACGAAATCTTGAAACTGCTCTTTGGCAGGAAGAAGTAGAGCTTCTTCGCACAGTCGCCTATTTTTCTTTCTGCTTCTCCAAAATCCGAGGAAATGGATAAGTTAAAGGTAGGCATCTTAGGAGCCACAGGGATGGTAGGCCAGAAGTACGTGTCGCTATTGGATGGCCACCCATGGTTTGAAGTGACATACCTAGCTGCCAGTGAGAAGAGCGCCGGAAAGACTTACAGTGAAGCAGTCGCCGGCAGGTGGCACATGGAGTGCGACATACCCGAAGGCGTAAGGAAAATCATGGTTGAGGACGCGGCAAAAGTCGAAAAGGCAAAATCCTGCGACTTCGTGTTCTCTGCATTAGACTCTGCGCCGGCCAAGGAACTGGAGCACAAGTACGCCGAGATAGGGATACCTGTGGTATCAAACGCCTCGGCAAACAGGTGGACACCGGATGTCCCGATGCTGATACCGGAGATAAACCCAGAGCATATCGACATCATACCTATACAGAAGAAGAATCGCGGCTGGAAGGACGGTTTCATAGTCGTTAAGCCGAACTGCTCGCTCCAGTCTTACATGACACCGCTGTTCGCGCTCAAGGAATTCGGGCTGGAGAAGCTGATCATAACGACAATGCAGGCGCTCTCGGGCGCAGGGCACCCGGGCGTCGCTTCGCTGGACATAGTGGACAACGTGATCCCCCTCATCAAAGGGGAGGAAGAGAAGTCCGAGAAGGAGCCGATGAAGATACTCGGCAGGATACAGGGCAATTCAATAGTCAACGCATCAAAGCCGCAGATATCGGCACATTGCAACAGGGTGCCTGCTCTTGACGGCCATATGGCCTGCGTGTCCGTGAAGTTCTCGCAGAAGCCGAGCATGGATGAGATATTAAAGCTGTGGAAGAAGTTCACGGCAGAGCCGCAAAGGCTCAAGCTTCCGTTCGCTCCGGAGCAGCCGGTGATATACCGACTGGAGCCAGATAGGCCGCAGACGCGCCTCGACAGGAACGCTGGCAAAGGCATGGCGGTTACGGTAGGGCGGCTGCGCGAGTGCAATGTCTTCGACTGGAGGTTTGTCGGTTTGAGCCACAATACGGTCAGAGGCGCTGCGGGCGGGGGCATACTCAACGCTGAGCTACTGAAAGCCAAAGGCTACCTCTAGGCCCGTTTGTTTTCTTTTGTTATTTATTTTCTTTGTTTCAACTACTGCATCATGGAAGAAACCGTCTTCTGGGCCGACAAGTACGCGGACGACATCATAAACAGGAAAAAGTACACCTATCTGGACAAACCCTATGTCCTCCCGAAGGAACCGAGCATCAAAACATCGTCCTCGCTCTCTGGAGTGCTGCACATCGGCCGATTGACAGACATAATCCGCGGCGAGGCGGTCTACCGCGCGCTTAAGGACAAGGACGTCCCTGCGGAGTTCATCTACGTGGCGGAGGACATGGACCCTTTAAGGAAGATACCGAAAGGCGTTCCAGACAGCTACAGAGATTATATCGGGGTACCTGTCACCGACATCCCAGACCTGTGGGGCTGCCACAAGACCTACGCAGACCATCACATAACAGAGTTCTTCGACATATTCGCCGATTTCGTCGAGGAAGAGCCGAAGCGCTATTCCATGCGGGAGGAATACAAGAAGGGCAACTTTGACTGGGCTGTGAAGACAGTCCTGGAGAAATCCGAAGAAATACGTCAGATCATCAATAGCTTCAAGGACCAAAACCCGACGCCGGCCGGCTGGATCCCTTACCAGGTGGTCTGCGAGAAATGCGGCAAGATAATGACGACTGTCGTCGACCAGTATAAGGACGGCAAGGTTCACTATGTCTGCAAGGACTACGAGTTCAAGTCAGAGACAGCAAAGGGCTGCGGTCACGAGGGCTGGGTCAAACCCGGTGGCAAGAACGGTAAGATGGTCTGGAAGAGCGAGTGGGCGGCCCAGTGGAAGCGGTGGGACGTCGTCGGCGAAGGGGCCGGCAAGGAATATATAGTCCCGAACTCGGCGTTCTTCGTCAATGCGCACATCTGCGAAAAGGTCTATGATTACCCCGCAACGACCCCGATATTCTACGAGCACATCACGATAGGTGGAGGCGGGAAGATGTCCGCATCCGTTGGCAACGTCGTATTCCCGCGTGACTGGCTGGCGGTCGCTCCGGCGGAGGGGTTGAGACTATTATTCCTTAAACGCATCACCAAGAGCAGGGACTTCAAGTGGGAAGAGGTCCCTGTGCTGATGGATGAGCTCGACCAGATGGAGAAGATTTATTACGGTCTTGAGTCTGCGAAGGACGAGAAGGAAACTGTGCACCTGAAGAGGCTTTATGAGATGGCACTAATGAAGAAGCCTGCGAAGGAATACGAAGAACATTTGCCTTACAGCGTCGCCGCCATGATAGCGCAGGTCACGATGGGCGATGAAAAGCGGGCCGAGAAGATAGTAAAGAAACTCGGTTACCCAATGAATGACAGGACCATTGCACTCCTGCCTCTCGCAAAGGCATGGGCAGACAAGTACGCGCCGCAGTTTAAGCTGCTGGAAGGGGTTCCTGAGGATGCGGGCAAACTGTCTGCAGGGCAGAAGAAGGCACTTTCCGATTTGGCTGATTCCTTAGACAAAGACTGGACTGAGAAGGATTACCAGAAGAACCTGTTCAACACCGCAAGGGCGAACAACATCAAGCCGCCGGAACTATTCAACGCTGTTTACACGGTTCTCATGGGTCAAGAAAGGGGACCGAGGGCCGCTCCGTTCATACTGAGCTTGGAGAAGGACTTTGTCCAGAAGAGGTTTAAGCTGAAGGGTTAGTAGTTTTATATTTTGTTTTGATAGGTATCTCATGGGAAAAGCTAGAGTTAGGGCCAAAAGACCCAGGTACATAGTCCAGCAGATAGAGCGTATGATCGCCAACCCGAATCCTGTGTTCAATACTCACCCGCAGTTCATGAGGACTATCACAGAAAGAGCGCATAGCGAATACGTCGCGGGCATCTCACCGGAGTCGCATGACAGCCTGGTGAAGGCCTTTGCGACAATGAAAAGGGACCAACTTCGCAAAGTCGAGAAAGCTGAAGCTAGAAAGCCAGTAACTGCTGAAAACTTTAGGGATTCTCTGTTTTCTGGATCCCGTACTGAAGGTTCGAATGTAATGGAAGGGTCAATAGTTCTTTCAGGAAAGGCACCAGAAAATATGCACTTCAGGACCGAAACACTTATTACTCCCAGTGGGCAGTATGGTAACCTCCATAAATTAGCCTTAAAGAGACTTCCGGGATTCAGGAGAGACGGCTGGCGGCTCCTCGGCAGCCATTACACAGAAACCCCGATTGGAAAGGAACGCGTAATTACCAACCATTTTTTCGCCCCAGGAAACTCAGACAATCCACAAGGTATTTACTCACTCCATGTGGCACCAGCTCAGCAGGCGATAGTGTTCTCACATTTAGGGGATACTTGGAAGAGAGCATTCACGGCGAGAACACCGAAAGATGCCCTTAGAAAGGTGGCTGAATATGAGTGGTGGTTTTATCAGGCCAACCCAACTGGCAGGGGTGGTGCGAATATAGGCGATTGTATGTCTGCGAGTTTGAGGATGTCATTGGGTTTGCCACTTGATCGGAGGTATGCGCACCGAGACTATGAAGCCCTGACATTGCCACTCAATGAATATGTGTCTATGAGGACTAACCAATTAAAGAAACTTATAAAAAGATAATGATTGTTTCTAGCTCACGCTCCCGCACCAGACTGGGGTTTTTATTGCCCCTATTTCTAATATTTAAACGTAATTACGTTAAAATAATATGGTCTCAATAACCTTGTCAATACCTGCGGAGGTCAAAGCCAAGATGAATCAGTTCCCGGAGATGAACTGGTCGGGACTGGTCAGACAGACTATCGTGAAGAAGACGGAGGAGCTTGACTGGAGAAGAGAGATGCTAGAACTACTGAAAAAAGAAGAAGCCTTTGACCAATGGGCCGTAGAAGTCGTGAGGAAGGGTCGCAAAGGCAGGTTCGCCGAGTTAAAGAAAGCAGGGTTGGTATAACCGGACGTCAAGATGAGATTAGTCGTTGATACAAACATCCTCTTTACCTATTTTTGGAAGGGCTCTGTGCTAAAGAAAATCTGTGATGCACGCAAGGTCGAATTGTTTACACCCGAATTGGCTCTAAAAGAGCTGGATAAGTATGCAGGTGATATTGCTAGAAGGACTAGTATTTCGTCGGATGAGTTCTCAAATATGCGAAAGGACATGCTTTCAAACTTCGTTGTAATTGATCGAAAGGATTATTCAGAGTTCTTCGAAGAAGCGTACCCCTTGTTGTCTCAGCTGCCTGAAAAGGATCGAAACGAATTGTTTGAAGATTTGGATTTTATAGCAACATCCATGATGCTTTGCTGCCCTCTGTGGTCTAACGACAAATTGATTGGAAAACAGAGGGGCATTGTTGTCCTGAACACTGCTGATTTGGTTTCTCTTCTTGACATCGACTGATCAGGACTGAAAACTTCACAGCTACCAAGTTATGGCTTATGCCTCGAGCTCCCGCACCAGACTATGATCGCAGTGCAACCTTCCTTAGACTGCGGCTGATGCTTCGCGTCTTTCTCGTTTAACAGGAAATCGCCTTTTCTATGAATGCCTTTCTCGTCCTCAAGGCTGCCTTCTAAGATATATACCCATTCCCAGTCGTCATGCCAGTGCGGCGGGTCGCTTAAACCGGGCTCTATTTTCATAATATCCATCTGTATCCCGCGCTCGTCGTCCCGGGCAAGGCGCTTCATCTTCACGCCCTTTCGTATCTTGTCCCAAGTCATCTTCCGAGCGCGTGAGCAATCGCCTTCCCGAAGTCCTTAGACACCTTTGGTCCGCAGGCTGTTATGATCTGGCCGTCTACGGTCAGCGCCTCGCCGGTATATATCGCTCCTCTTGCGCGAAGGCTGTCTTCTTCGCTTGCAGAGACAGTAGCCTTCTTCCCCTTAAGCAAGCCAGCATTCGCCAAGATGACTGGTGCTATGCATATCGCTGCAAGGACCTTTCCGGACTCTGCTGCTTTCTTCGCTATGCTTAGGGCCTGTGAATCATTGAAATAAGCAGCCGACCCGCTCCCGCCTACGAATACTATTGCATTGTAGGCGTTGACATCTACATCCCGGAAACCGATTCCAGCAGTCGCCTTTCCGCCCAGCATCCCTCCGATTATCCCAGGGTTTTTACTAGCAGTAACAACGCCTATCTTGGCCTTCTCCAGTTCGTCCTTCGTCTGGAAATACTCCTCGTCCCTAAACCTCTCTGGCGCTAGTATAAGCAGGGCTTTCATCTTTGATGCCCTCCTGTGTTATCCTAAACTTAATTTGCGCACCTTCTGGCCGGAAATTGTGGCGCACTATGGTCGCGACCCTGTAAGACCCTTCCTTTGCCAGCTGTATGACGACCTTGGTCCAGTATTTCAAGACGTCCCTGCCGACAGGAACTATCTTCGTCTCTGCGCCGTCACGCGAGAAAGTCGCATAGACCTGGTTCGTTATGACGACAGGAATCTTGTACTTCTTAGCAACCTTCATCAGCTTTGCCAGTTGCTTTGAAAGCTCGCGGTTAGTTATTTGCGCCTCTTCTGCAGTGCCCATTTCGAGGCGGTAGAGTGAAACCAATGAGTCTACCACAACCAACCCTATGTCGTTTTGCGCCGCAAGGTCGTCCAGCTTGTTAATCGCTATCTTCTGCTCGTCGAAATCAGCTGGCTCTGCGACGATTATGCGCTTCAGGAACTCGGCTGAATCCTTGCTGGCAATCTGCTTAAAACGCTCGTATGAGAACGAGCTTTCAGTGTCTATGAAGACCACTTTCTTGCCCGTGCGTGCGGTGTTGGCTGCTGCTATTAGACAGAGATTTGTCTTCCCGCTGGCAGCCTCGCCGTATATCTGCGTTATTGTGCCAGGCAGAAAGCTAGTGAGCTCCTTTATGTCCCAGTCCCCAACCATCATTTTAATTTGTTTAAGGATTAATTAAAACAAGATATTCTGATGACAACAAAGCTCAAAGTAGCAGAGGCGTTTAGGAACGACGTCGGTCGGGGGATCGTCCGAGTGGACAGCAAGGTGATGGAGGAGCTTGGGCAGTCCAGCGGGCAGGTCATTGAGATAATCGGGAAGCGGAAAACTGCTGCTATAATATGGCGCGGCCACCCACAGGACGAGGGCCTTGGCCTCATCCGGATGGACGGCTTCACCAGATACAACTGCGGGGCTCTCATGGGCGATAGCGTTGTCGTAAAGAAGGCGGTTGCAAACGAAGCCCATAATGTGGAGTTCTCACCAGCAGAACCTGTCAGGATATCCGGCAATTTTAGCCAGTATCTAAAGCACAGGCTCACCGGCCGGGTAGTTATAGACAGCGATAGGATAGTTGTCGGCGTCCTCGGCTCTTCAATACCCTTCGTCGTCACAAAGACAGTGCCTTCCGGGATAGTCACCATAACCGAATTCACAGAGGTTACGCTGCAGGGCAAGCCCGTCATCTCGGAGAAGAAGATGCCGAGAATATCCTACGAGGACATCGGCGGACTGGACGTCGAGATACAGAAGATAAGGGAGATGGTCGAACTCCCGATGAAGCATCCCGAGCTGTTTAAGAAGCTTGGTATCGAACCTCCGAAGGGCATACTCCTTTACGGCCCACCAGGAACCGGGAAGACCCTGCTTGCGAAGGCAGTCGCCGGCGAAGTCTCAGCCAACTTTGTGAGCATCAACGGGCCGGAGATTGTCAGCAAGTGGTACGGCCAGTCTGAGCAGAACCTGAGGGAGTTCTTCAAGCAGGCAGAGGAGAAGGCTCCGAGCATAATATTCATCGATGAGATAGACGCGATCGCCCCTAAGCGGTCTGAAGTGCATGGGGAGGTCGAGAAGAGGATAGTCGCACAGCTCCTCACACTAATGGACGGACTAGAGACTAGGGGCAACGTCATAGTGATAGGCGCTACGAATCGTGAAGAGGACATAGACATGGCCCTCCGCAGGCCAGGCAGGTTCGACAAGGAGATAGTCATAGGCGTGCCCGACAAGGAAGGCAGGAAGGAAATCCTGGAGATACACACAAGGAACATGCCGCTCGACAAGAGCGTGAAGTTGGATGAAATCGCCTCTGTGACCCACGGCTTCGTGGGTGCCGACCTTGCCGCACTGGCAAAGGAAGCGGCCCTTGGCGTGCTGAGGCGCAGCCTGCCGCAGATGGACTTGGAGAAGGATGAGATACCCGAGGACGTCCTTGAGAAACTGATCGTCAAGAGAGAGGACTTCATGGATGCGTTGAAGAACGTAGAGCCTTCTGCGATGAGAGAAGTCTCTGTCGAGGTGCCGAAGCTGAAATGGACTGATGTCGGCGGACTTGAGGACGTCAAGAAAGAACTGAAGAGGGTTGTGGAGAAGCCGATAAAGGACCCTATGTCGTTCAAAAGATACGGCATAAAGCCTGCAAGGGGCGTGCTGCTTTACGGCCCGCCGGGATGCGGCAAGACCCTGTTAGCGAAGGCAATAGCCGGCGAGAGCGAATGCAACTTCATAAGCGTGCGGGGGCCGGAGGTCCTGAGCATGTGGGTCGGTGAAAGCGAAAAAGCCGTGAGGAGCATATTCAAGAAGGCCAGGCAGGTCGCCCCATGTATAATCTTCTTCGATGAGATAGACGCTATTGCTGGGATAAGGGGCATGGACACGTCCAGAGTCTCTGACCGCGTGCTCAACCAACTGCTCACGGACATGGATGGAATTGAACGTCTGGAGAATGTCATGGTCATAGGCGCAACAAACCGTCCGGACCTTGTCGACCCAGCTCTCCTTAGACCTGGCAGGTTCGACCAAGTGATACTCGTCAGACCGCCTGATAAGGGGGCGCGTTTGCAGGTATTCAAGGTCCATACCAGGGACATGCCACTTGCCAAGGTGGACATGAACAAACTGGTCAACATGACTGACGGTTATACGGGAGCCGATATAGAAGCTGTGTGCAGGGAAGCTGCATATGCCGCAATGGAGAAGGGAGTAAAGAGTGTTGGCCCGACAGAATTTGAGCAGGCTCTCGAAAAGGTGAAGCCTTCAGTCAAGAGCGTTGATGTTGAGGCTTATGAGAAGTACATGGAGTATGCTGCGGAGGGGGGCAAGGTCAAAGAGCCCAGTTACGCATAATTCGCCCCGCTCATTGCTTTTTATAGCGCCGTCCGTTAATATAAAAAGCCTCAAACCGAAGGAATGGAAATCGAAGGGGTAAAGACCGTAGTGTTTGGCATCGGCGGCCCCGGATGCAAGCTCCTCGACCGGCTCGCCAGATCCGTCCCAAACAGCACCGAACTCGTAGCCCTTGATACGGAAAAAGCCCGACTAGATGCACTTGTCGGAAGGATAACCAAGGTCGTCATAGGTGAGTCCATGCATGCCGTATGCGGGACTGTAGAGGAAGTAAGGGCAGCGTTTAAGGGGGATATGCCGAAGATCGGGAGTGTATTATCGGGGACCGGCATAACTATAGTCATCGTTTCTGCAGATGATGAAGGGGGGGTGTGCATAGCTGAATCCCTATCGGAGTTCTGCAGGGATAGGAGGATACTCACGCTCGTTTTGGCACTATATGAATCGCACAGTGTTGTAGCGCGAGACCGAATAAAAGTTCTGAAGGAGAAATCCGATGGCATAGTCTTGGTAGACGATAGCCGAAATGAAGCTGACAACGACCTTGCCAGTGCAGGCGCATTTGAAAGGATTAGCTCGCAGTCCGTCAGCTTGATAAACTCCATCTTCGCCTCCGCTTCAAATGCAGGCTTTGCCACCCTGAGGCCGGATGAGCTTAGGAAATTCTTCCATGACGGCCTCTTCTTTATCTTGGCACATGGGCACGGCGGATTTCTCGACGAATCCTGCAAAGCGGCACTGTCACATGAGATTTCCAAGACAGAAAGGATCCTTGCGATAGTTTCATCGCAGATTGAGCTGGAGATAGAAGATTTAAAAGCGGCTACGCAGTCTATCGAAAACCAATTGGGTGTGGAATCAATCGAGTGGATACAAGTTCAATCGGCAGCCGAGGGGATAGATCTTCTACTCCTGTGCGGGGTTAGGGAACTGCCAGAGGTCAGCGTAAAGGAGACTCAAGGTGAAATCGCTGCCACCGACGAGACACATCCGCCTAAATGGACGCTTGCGAAAATCGAGTCTAAGGAGGTTCCTGAAAAGGAGATTGGGGAGGTGCCTATAGTAAGTGAAGTGGCCGCTAAGCCAAAGGCAATCGAGGAATTAGAGGAGATATCCATGATTGGCGAGGAGACGAATGCTCCTGTAAAGCAAAAAGTAGCATTGCCTGAGACTGAGAGCCAAACGATTAAGGAATCCGAAGAGGAAATAAACGAATCAGACCTTGCAGCGGAATTGGAAGAGGTAGATAAGGGTGCAGAGATACGCGTAGGATCTGATGACGGCAAGGCTTCTGAGCAGAAAACACTGGATGTTACAGTTGAGGTTGAAGACATAATCGAGAGGCAGATTGCCCAACCGAAGGTAAAAAGCCCTGCGCTTATAGGCATGTATAAGGTTCCGTCAGAACAACCAAAACTGCCAAAAGAGAACCCAAAACTCTTGCAGAGGGACAGGCCTATGCCACTAGAGATAGAACCAGAGCCAGAGGAGGATACTATAGATGACATAGTCAACGACCTGACAGGAATGCCAACATTCAAGAAGAAGGGACAGAAGAAGTTGGGGGACTACCGGGATAATTACAATAGATATGTTTGATTTTTAGTATAATCGCGCTAAATAAACAAGATGCTCAAAAAATTGATCCCGTTTTTGTTGGTCCTTGCAGTGATGCTTCCTGCCGTTTCAGCCAGTGTGGACCTTAAGATAACAACACCTCCTGATGGTGCCCAATATACCTTTAGTGGAAGCCTTACTGTTACCGTCATTGTCAAAAATGAAGGGACTAACGATTCGCACGGCGTAAACGTTTCCGCGGAAGAGGAGGGACTGGAAATTGCTTTGCCCGCCCCTGTCGGCATACCCGCAGGAGGAGACGCCTCGTCCTCCTTGACAATAAGCGGCCAACTCTGCAGGACAGTATCCTTGACTATAGAGGTGAGCGGTTTGGATCCGGAAGGCGAGAGTAGTGAGGACCGAATTACTATAGAATTGAGGCCCCCCGTTAATGACTTGAAAATAATCTACCCACAACAGACGCTCACGCTCGTAGATGTAGAAGAAAACAGCACGAAAAGCTTTGAAGTGCTCGTTAAGAACAATAAACTTGAAACCGCTGACAGCATCTCCCTCTTAGCTAAATCCAACTCAGCGAAAATAAACTGTAGTGTCAATGCTGGTGCGATGTCCATACTGGGGGAATCGACAGCTAGCTATCCCGTCACATGTTATCATGTCAGCACCGGTGAACGGGTCGAGTTACAGCTTATGGATTCGTGTAAGAGCCTCCAGGACATGGAATCTGTCACATTTGCGATTGTGTCCGGGTTTAAGGACTACAGACTCCAGATACTTTCTCCCGTTGAGAATGATCAGCTAAGGGTGAGTGACTTGGGTGGCATAGTGAACGTCATGATAGCTAGTATAGGAAAGGACAATATGACGGGAGTCTGTGCCTATGCAGAAGGTATAAGCTTCACTAGGGATAATTGCATCAATTTGACCTCCAAGCAGAATCGTACGATCTCGTTAATGATGATCCCCAACAACAACCTGACAAATGTAGGGATAACTGTTAATGACAGCACCGGAACTGCGCATGATCATGTAACTGTTTGGGTGACTAAGATACCTATTGTGCAGCTTGCCAATGTAACGCCAGTTGCGAATCAAAGCGGAAACAATACGAGCCTTAGCAATACCACAACCGCTGAGCAGAAGAAAGAATCCTTTGAGATTCCGCGCGAGATTTTGATATTGATAGTACTGCTAGTGCCGATAATAATATTGACTGTTTATATCAAGAAAAGCCTGCAGAGTTTAAAGAAATAGATATAGAGTAGAGAATCAGCTACTTCCTTGAGGCAAACCTAATCACAAAGGCTATCCTCTGGAAAGCAGTTATGTTCGACAGCACTGCAGTCGCTGCAACCATGTAGATAAAAAAGACCGTGTCGAAATAACCCAGCACCATGCCTGCGAATATGAAGCATAACCTCTCTGCGCGCTCTAGAAGCCCTCCCATCCTGCGGTGGTCTTCCGGTTCTGTCACAACGCCGCGGTGGTCCGCATATGCGCGCACGAATGTCGGCATAAGAGCACCGAAGATTAGTAGGGATACCCAGTAATAGTGCGGCATCAGTATGTCAAGGGTGTAGTTGTTTGAAAGGAAAACGAGTATTCCCATGTACATCATTAGTTCCACGTACCTGTCGATGACTCCGTCTAGGAAGGCCCCTAGATTCGTCACTGCCCCAGTCACACGCGCAACTGCCCCGTCAATAGCGTCTATCAGGCCCGATGCCATGAATAACAAAGCCCCAAGCAACAGCTGATTGTAGATCAGGGCAAAGAAACCTGCAGCCGCGGGCACAAGAGCAAGGACTGTCCAGGCATTCGGGCTGAGACCCACCTTGGCAAAAATCCTGCCAATCTTGACACTTGCAGCGCCACCAGCGCCCATGGCTTTGAGCATTTTTGTTACACTACATTACCTTTCTCGCTCGCCTCTTATAAATTCCTCCACCATCTGCTTGGCCAGTGAGTCTGGGTACTGGATAGGCGGCGTTTTCATGAAATAGGCTGAAGGTGAGAGTAACATCCCGCCTACGCCTCTGTCAAGGCCCAGCTTGGCGCATCTGATTGCGTCCACCATGACACCAGCGGAGTTCGGAGAATCTTCGACTGATAGTCTAAGCTCGAGATTCATCGGCACATCGCCGAATTGCTTGCCCTCCATGCGGATGAAGCAGACCTTGTTGTCCTTAAGCCACGGCACCCAGTCAGACGGACCTACATAGATTTGATCATCTGGAAGGCGCTGTGGGAGCTGTGATTGGACGGAATTCGTCTTTGATATCTTCTTGCTCTTCAGTCGCGAGCGCACGAGCATGTTCTTGAAGTCCATGTTACCGCCAACATTCAGCTGGTAGGTGCGCACCAGCGGCTGGCCGCGGTCGACAAAGAGCTTTGTCAGGACCCTGTGGACTATCGTAGCGCCGACTTGGGATTTAATATCGCTGCCGATGACCGGCAGTTTCTTTTTTTCGAAGTGAGATATCAGCTCCCTTTCGTCTTGTATGAACACTGGAATCGCATTGATGAAAGCCATTCCGGCTTCCATGCACTCGCGAGCATACCAACGGACGCCGTCTTCTGAACCTACCGGAAGATAGGACACACAAACCTCGGCTCCGCTGTCTTCCAGTTCTTTTTTAACGTCAACGGGAACTTGCCTGGGATCGACTAGGAAGTCATCCCTCACTGTTTCGCCTACGCCGTCTAATACGGGCCCCTTCTTTACTTCGACGTCCCAGTTGGGCACATCGCTGAACTTGACAGTGCAGTTCGGCGGCGAGAAGACGGCCTTGCTTAGATCCGTTCCGATCTTTCGCTTGTCGACATCAAATGCTGCAACAAACTCGATGTCCTTTATCTTGTAGCCTCCGAGGACGTTGTGCATCAGTCCTGGGACCATCTCATCGGTTTCACCGACATGTTTATAGTACTCGATGCCCTGGACTAACGATGATGCGCAGTTTCCCACGCCGACAATAGCGACTTTTATTTTCTTCGGCATTTTCTGTTTGTTTTACAGTGGTAAAATATGGAAAAGTTAGAGGGTTTGGGTATAAAAATAAGGAGTTAGTAACTCTGGCCCCTGAGTAGGTCCTCAAGCGTCTCTCTCTGGCGGATAACCCGTGATTTGCCCTTGGTGACCATGACTTCAGCCACCCTTGGGCGGGTATTGTACTGCGAACTCATCGAGAAGCCGTACGCCCCTGCATTTAAGATTGCGAGTAAGTCACCTTCGCGCATCTTTGGGAGCCTCCTGTCTTTGGCCATTATGTCCCCGCTCTCGCAGACCACACCGACAACGTCATAAGTCTCTTCGTCCTTTGCGTCAAGTCTGTTCGCCACGAGTATCGGATGGTAAGCGCCATAGAGGAACGGCCTTATCAGTACATGGAATCCTGCATCTGTGCCGACAAAGTTCTTGTAAGCATGCTTGACTGTGTTGACGCGAGTTAACAATATGGTCGAATCGCAGACTATATATCTGCCCGGCTCGAGGTATAGCTCACCATTGTAGCCATATTTCTTCAGAACGGAAGCTATGTTTGCTGCAGTTTTTTCGATGTCTAGTGGCTTGTCTTCAGGTTTGTATGGCACGCCAAAACCGCCGCCTAGGTCTATGAAATCGAAATCGATGCTGACTTCTTTCTTTATCTTCTCCGCTATCGACATTATCTTCTCTGCGACATTTTTGAAGAACTCTGGGTCTAGTATGCCGGAACCTGCCATCATGTGTAGACCGAATTTGGTGAAGCCATAGCCCTTGGCTTTCTTGTAAGCTGCTACAATGTCGCTCTCAATCACGCCGAACTTGCTGTCCTTTGACCCGAAGTGAAGCTCCTTGTGATAGCCGCCTTCTATGGCAGGATTGACCCTGAACGAGATCAACGGCGTCTTCCCGTACTTGACTACACAATCTAGCTGTGATATGTCATCTAGATTGAGTTTGATCTCGTTGTCTACTGCGAACTTCAACTCCCACTCGGAGTGATTGTTGCCAGTGTACAAAATCCTGTCAGGCGTTGCGCCGAGTTTCTGGGCGATTTGTATCTCGTATGGCGAAGAGCAATCGAAATTCGCCCCCTCCTGCTCGAGGACTTTCACTATCGCTAGGTTGTTGTTGCACTTTATGGCGTAGTGTATCCTTGTCTTTGGATAGACCTTCGTGAAAGCGGCCTTGAGCCTGCGGTAGTTGTCGCGCACTCTGTCCTCATCCGTGACATAGACTGGCGTACCGTACTGCTTGGCCATCTCCAGGGTGCTGCACCCGCCGATGAACAAGGCATTGTTCCTGTTCTCCAGCGGAGTTTTTACCCACTCCTTCTTGCCGAAACCCTTTTGCTCTCGGTAGCCGTTGTCTCTTCCTGTAGCCATCTTCTTATTTCAGCTCCTTTATTCTCTTCGCAGCTTCCTTAATCCTGTCTGTCGGTGATGTGATCGACACCCTGAAGTAACCTTCACCGTATTCGCCGAATGCAGTTCCCGGCGTCAGGACTACATGCGCCTTCTCAAGGGCCTTGTTGACAAAGCTTGTCGATGTCTCGCCCCTCGGGACCTTTGCCCATAGATAGAACGTTCCTTTTGGCTTCTCTGCGTCTATGCCGATCTCCTTAAACGCCATTACAAGAGTCTCCATCCTTGCGTTGTACTCGGGGAGTGCTGGCGGGACCGAATAATTTTCGAGCGCGTAGATGCCAGCAATCTGTATTGCCTCAAATACGCCTGAGTCCAGGTTCTCCTTCACTTTCGACAATCCTGCGACAATCTCCGGGTTGCCGTAGGCAACGCCAAGCCTCCATCCAGTCATGTTGTAGGTCTTGGAAAACGAGTGTATCTCTATCGCTACGTCCATCGCGCCGTTTATCTCGAATATCGACGGCGCCTTGTATCCGTCGAACGTAATCTCGCTATATGCGTTATCGCTAACAATGATTATGTCATTGTCCTCGGCGAAATCAACGACTGCCCCATAGAAATCCTTGTTCGCTACAGCTCCCGTAGGATTATTCGGATAGTTCACATACATCAGCCTGGCTTCCTTCGCATCACTCCGGTTAATCCTTTTCAGGTCTATCAAAAACCCGTTCTCTTCCAGCAGCGGCATCTTGACTGGAATCCCGCCAGAGAGTATAGTCGCGCCATTCGCATATCCCGGATATCCCGGATCCGGTACAAGGACCTTGTCGTTTGGATTGACAAACGCTCGCGCAAGGTTGCACAAGCCCTCCTTTGACCCTATCAGCACCTGGACCTGGCTTGCCTCTAAGCTTATGCCGAACCTCCTCTTGCACCACTTTGCCCAAGCCTCGCGGAAGTCCTGCCTGCCAGCATCCATCGGGTATCTGTGCGTCGCTGGGTTGTCGAGAGCCTTCTTCATCGCATCGCGGATACCCTGTGGCGTAGGCAGATCCGGGTCGCCTATGCCAAGATCGACCAAGTCCACACCCTTGGCTATCAACGCCTTCTTCTTTTTTGAAATCTCCGCGAATGGGTATGGCGGGATTTTCCTTAGGTTATTCGAATACTCGATCTCCATTATAAGTAAGTTTGAGATTGTATGAATAAAATCTTCAGGAACTCAGTCGGCAAGCACTGCGAATATCTCGGTTCTCACCTTCTCGAATGTCTCCGCGTTAAGTTTCCCTATCTTATGTACTAGGAGTGCTCTCTCGAGAGTCCCTATCTTATCACAGCGAATCCTGCACGCAGTCTTTAGATTGCCTTCTTCCATATTTGGTTTGCCGAGGAGAATTGAATATTCTACCTGTCTTAGATTGCTCGTCAGCGGACTGGCCAATACGTCCAACTGCCGCGAGTTGTATCGGGAATTCGAGAGTATCAGGGCTGGCCTGACCTTGCATAGCTCGCCGTTGGAAAACGGGTAGCGCGTAAGATAAATCTCCCGCTGTTCAATCCTTGAGGTAGCTTTCCCAGAGCTTGTCATCTTCATCCTTCCAAACTTTTCCAAATGCCCTTTCAGTGGCGGCCCTGAGTTCGGGGAAGTTCTCGATTACGTTCTCGAGGGCCTCCGGCTTCTTCAGGATTATGTTGTCGTCCTTTTGGACTATCAGAAGCATCGAGTTTCTCTTGAGACCCATGCTATCGCGCATCTCCTTTGGAACGACTATCTGGCCTTTGCCGGTCATCTTAACGGTTCTCGCATACATGGTGTGAAAATTCACACTTATTGAAGTCCGACGGTTAAAAGGGTGGGTAGTTAGGTTTTAAGAATCAATTGTTACTAAATCAAAGAGAGGCTTATTTCAGCCCCAAAACATCGGACATCTCGTACATGCCTGGCTTTTGCTGCGATAGCCACTTCACCGCTCTCAGGCATCCATATGCAAACGCGTCTCGAGAATGCGCCTGGTGCTTTAGCTCCAGCCGCTCGCCGAGAGTCCCAAAGATAATAGTGTGGTCACCTACTATGTCGCCTGCGCGCACCGCGTGTATGCCGATTTCTTCCAACTTCCTCTCGCCGACCATGCCCTTCCTGCCGTAGACGCCTACTTTGTTCAGGTCTCTATTAACGGCATTAGCCATGACTTCCGCCAGCTTCTTCGCAGTCCCGGAGGGAGCGTCCTTCTTAAACCTGTGATGCGCCTCGACTATCTCGATATCGTATCCATCGAGCGTCTTCGCTGCTTCCGCGACTAACTTGAACAAAAGATTGACACAAACTGAGAAGTTTGGCGCTATCAATCCTACTACGCCAGCCTTCTTCACTGCATCAGTGATTTCTCTAATCTGCACATCATTGAGCCCGGTCGTCCCTACAACGATGCCCACTCGGTTCGCTGCAGCTACCAGTACGTTCTGCACGCAAGCCCCAGGGTTAGTGAAATCTATCAGCAGCTTTGGCTTCTTTGATTTTAGCTCGCTGTCGAGATTGGCAGAGGAGATTATCTTCACTCCCGCAGGGCTCATCCCGAGCATCTCGCCGATGTCTCTCCCCACGTGCGGGCAGTCCTTAGACTCTATGGCCGCAACTACCTTGAGTTCCTTGTCTTCCACTGCCCTTCGGAGCACCTGCCCAGCCATGCGGCCGCAGGCCCCGGATATGGCTATTTGGATCATACTAGTCCTAGGTTTGTCAATACCTTCCTTAGCTTTGCCTTGCTCTCTTCGGTAGGCTCTACTAGAGGCAGCCTTGGCTTCCCGGCAGGCATGCCCATCATCTCCATCGCGGCCTTTATCGGGCCGGGGTTGCTCTCGACAAAGATTACCTTAAACAGGTCCAAGTACTTGTAGTGCAGCTGCTTTGACTTCTCTATGTGACCATTCATATATTCATGTACCATATCAGCGACTGCATGAGGCACCACATTGGAGGCAACGGATATCACGCCCTGTGCGCCTAAGGCCATCATAGCATAGGTCCAGCTGTCCTCGCCGCTGAGCACGCAGAAATCATGCGGCGCATCCCTTATAATCTTCATTATCTGCTCCAGATCGCAGCTGGCTTCTTTTATCCCGATTATGCGCTCCACCTTGCTAAGGCGCAAGGTAGTGTCTGCGTCCAGGTTCTTCCCTGTCCTGCCTGGGACGTTGTAGAGTATCTGCGGTATGTCAACAGCCTTCGCTATCGCCTTAAAGTGCTGGTACATGCCCTCAGGCGTCGGCTTGTTGTAATATGGCGAGACCAACAGAACGGCATCTACGCCAGCGTCTTTTGCGTACTTCGTATAGTGTATGGCTTCGTGAGTGCTGTTCGAGCCTGTCCCTGCAATTACCTTTATCTTGCCCTTCGCAGCCTCGACACTGAGATCGATGATATGCTCATGCTCCTCTTGGGTTACCGTTGGCGACTCGCCAGTCGTGCCCACTGGGATAATCCCATCGATCCCTTCCTTTATCTGGAACCTGATGTTCTCCCTGAGCCCTTCTTCATCTATCTCACCGTTCTCGCCGAACGGGGTTATTATTGCCGTGTATGCGCCCGAAAAGTCCATTTTAGAATTAGCGGCTCTTCTCGTCCTTGCCAAAATCCGGGACGAATAGTCTGTGGTCTACCTCTCCCTGTATCTCTTCTAGTATTCTCTCTGTCAAAAGCTTCTTTATCTCCGACAGCCCTTTGACCCTAGTGTCAATGTCCTTGAAGCTCTGGAACAGCTGTAATTCGCGCTCCTCCAGGATCTTGTAAAGGTGTTTCTTGCCGACCTTCGGCAAAAGCTCCAGCTGATGATGCTTTAGACTGATTGCCTGGGCTCTGTTGACCCAATCTACAAAAAACGTCTCGTTCTTTGAAATTATCTCTTCGACGACATCTGGTACGTCGTTCTTTGCTGTTGCCGTAAGCTCGTCGTACCTCAACCTCTTCTTGATGGTCCTGACCTTGTCCCTCTCTCCATCGCCTACATAGACCTCTTCCCTTGCCTTGAAGCCGACACCCTGCTTTGGCGTCACTTCCAGGAGCACGAAGAATCGGGTTCCCACGGTCTGCGCCACAGGATACCTCTTGTACACCGGCAGTGAGGTTATACCTTCAGGTAGGTAGTCGAGCACGATAGCGTGCTCCTCTCTCACCTTCTCGTCCCGGTGCTTCCCCTCGGGCCCCTTTTCTTCATGTGATTCCATTTATCGGTATTTTGCCAGTATTCCGAGGATCTTGTCGATCTCCTCTGTCTCAGGCGGCTTCCTCTCTTTAGAGAAGAATGCCCTCAGCTCGTCGCGGTTGACCGGCATGGAGTTGACAATCTCTATCGCCTTCTCCTTGCTCAAAGCAATGCCCGTCAGCTCTTCGACCATCTTGTGCGCGTCGGTGTAGGACACCTTCGCGGCGTGTTGCGCATGCTCAAGCGCCTTCTTCTGCACATACTCGAGCTCGATTCCACCCTCTGCTTTGTCTTTCGAAATCGCGGTCAGAAGCTTCTTGACCTCAGCTACAGTAACTGGTTCCTCAGAATAGAATTCCTTTCCGTTCATTTTAAGCCTTCTTGACCTTTTTCAGGTGTGCCGGCCCCGTGACAATTGTTTTGTCTTTGTTGCCGTCCTTTATCGTTACCTCATAGCACTTGCCACGCTGCGCCAGAATCACTCCCTCATGACCCTGATATCTCGGATGTGGCATCGCGTCCTGTATCTCCGAATTTAGGTCGATAATAACCTTCTCCCCTACTTTGTATTCCCGCAACAGCTTGTTCACAGTGGTCTTCTCCCTATGCTTCTTTAGCTGGTGGCGGGAATGCCCCCCGCGATTGCCTCTGACTCTCTTTACCATTTTTAGGATAAGTTAATCTAACCCCAGAAAAACTGGGACAGAACTAAACTCCTCCGAATTTTGCGCTTAATTTGAAAGGAAGGCTTGAAAAATAGATGGAAGATCCTAAGCAGTAAAGAGGGAGCGCGCCCGCGAGAAGTCGCAAATGATTGCTGTGTTGGGGTCCAGGCGAATTGCGGACGTCAAACTCCCATAGGGTAACGGGAGGAGTTATAAAAACGTTCACTCTATAGTGATTGTGGTAAACCTTTAATTTCTCTCCCTATAACTTACCCATGTCTGAATTCCATGCGCTTGACGCGAAAGAGGTCCTTTCCGAACTGAAGAGCGGCTATTATGGTCTGTCCGACGAAGAGGCTGAAAGGCGCCTGATCGACGGCGGTCCCAATGAGCTGAAGAAAGAAAAGAAGGAGTCCCTGCTCGGCCAATTCATAAACCAGTTTAAGGACTTCCTGATAATCATCCTGTTAATTGCAGCTGTCGTCTCCGTGGCCGTTGGCGAGATTATGGATGCTGTCGTCATTTTGGCTATAGTCGTAATCAACGCGATAATCGGTCTGGTCCAAAATTACAGGGCAGAGAAATCGCTAGATGCGCTGAAGAAGATGATCTCCCCGACTGCGCGCGTCGTCAGGCAAAGCAAGGAGATAAAAATGCCCACAAGCGAAATCGTTCCCGGTGATATAATCTTGTTAGAAGCGGGGGACAAGGTCCCTGCTGATGCGCGACTGCTGGAGGTGTTGGAGCTCAGAGCGGATGAAGCTGCTCTCACTGGCGAGTCCGTTCCTGTCGAGAAGAATATCAAGAAGGTCGAAAAAGGCATGGATGTCGCCGACAGGACTGACATGGTCTACTCAGGGACGGTAATCGTCTATGGCAAGGCGCGCGCGGTAGTGACAACTACTGGCATGGACACCGAACTTGGCAAGATAGCATCGATGGTGCAGGAAACCGAGAAGGAAGAGACGCCGCTGCAGAAGAGGCTCGAAATCGTGGGGAAACAACTGGGCATTATGGTATTGGGGATCTGTGCACTCGTGTTTATAATCGGTATCATACGCGTGGGCTCGACCCCAGAACATGTAACCTTCATGTTCCTTGCAGCAGTCTCGCTAGCCGTAGCAGCGATACCCGAAGGTCTGCCGGCCGTCGTCACGATGGCACTGGCCCTCGGCATGCAAAGGATGGCAAAGAGGCATGCGATAGTCAGGAAACTGCCGGCAGTCGAAACACTCGGAAGCTGCGACGTGATATGCAGCGACAAGACAGGGACCTTCACCAAGAACGAGATGACCGTCAAAAGCCTCTACATAGATGGGCGGGAGCTATCGGTCAGTGGTTCTGGTTATGAGACTGAGGGGAGGATATCCAACGGGAAGAAGGAGGTTAAACTTAATGAAATCGGAGGGCTGGAGATATTGTTAAAAGCAGGTGTACTTTGTAACAACGCATCGCTAGAGAGTGGTGGGATGGGAGATCCGACCGAGATAGCGCTATTGGTCCTGGGCGCCAAGGCGGATTTGTACAAAGACGGGCTTGAAGCTGAAAACCAGCGGATAGAGGAAGTGCAGTTTGACTCCGAGAGGAAGAGGATGTCCACTGTGAACAAGGAAGGGACCAAGAGGGTCGTCTATATGAAGGGTGCTGCGGAAGTGGTCCTCGCTCTCTGTAGCAGCATATTGAAGGATGGCAAGGTCGTGAAGCTTACGGATGCAGACAAAAGGGCTATAAGCAATGAGACATGTACTATGGCTGAGAACGCGCTAAGGGTCCTCGGCATAGCCTACAAGGAGTTAACTGAGAGCGAAGACGTCGAGAAGGATCTTGTGTTCGTCGGCCTTATTGGGATGATAGACCCGCCAAGGGAAGAAGTCAGGGAAGCCATCAAGGTGTGCAAGGTGGCTGGAATAGACATTAAGATGGTGACAGGCGATCACGCCATCACCGCGCGTGCGATAGCAAAGGACATAGGGCTGCCAAGTGGCGATATTGTAACGGGCGAAGAGCTTGAGAGGATGAGTGATGAAGACCTGAGGAAGCGTGTGGAGGGGATAACCATATTCGCGCGCGTGAACCCCGAGCATAAGCTTAGAATAGTAGACGCGCTGAAATCAAATGGCCATATAGTGGCGATGACTGGGGATGGCGTCAACGATGCGCCCGCACTGAAGAAGGCGGACATTGGGATTGCCATGGGGATTACAGGCACTGAAGTGACTAAGGAAGCAAGCAGTATGGTGCTGACAGACGACAACTTCGCTACAATCGTTTCAGCAGTAGAAGAGGGTAGGGGCATCTATGACAACATAAAGAAGTTCATTATGTTCCTCTTGTCTTGCAATATCGGGGAGGTACTTGCCATCTTCTTGGGCATCCTCATCTTCCCGATTAAGGAGACTATACTCATACCGGTCCAGATACTCTGGATGAATCTGGTAACGGATGGGGCCCCGGCATTGGCTCTCGGCGTGGACCCAATGAGCGGAGATGTGATGAAGAGGCTCCCAAGGCCTGCGAACGACAGGATATTCTCGGGTCTGATACTCAGGAATCTGCTCCTTGTCGGCTTCGTGATAGCTATAGGGACACTTGGCGTCTATTACATGTACAACCCCGGTTTCGAGGGCGGGACTGAGACTGCACTGAAGGCAGGCACTATGGCGTTCACAACGATGGTGATGTTCGAGTTCGTTAACGCGTTCAACTGCAGGTCGGAGACGGAATCGCTATTCAAGGTAGGGTTCCTTAAGAACAGATGGCTGCTGATAGCAATAGCTGCGTCGATGGTCATGCAGATGACCGTGATATACGTACAGCCACTGGCAAAAGCCTTTGGCACGGTCCCGTTGAACCTGGAGGATTGGGCGGTTGTTGTGTTGGTGTCACTAAGCGTATTCGTGGCTGTAGAGTTATTCAAGTTGTTTGAGCGGCGCAGAAAGAACTAGGAAGCGTCCTTTTCTTTTTCCTTAAGGGCGACCTGCTCTACACGATTCTTGCCAGGGAGTTTGGCACTTGCCTTCCTCAATGCCTCTTTGGCGACATCAACCTTGTTCTCTGGGACGGATACTGACATTATTTTTTGGTTCTTCCTCACGCGGGCGGCCGTGCCGATCGGCTTGCCGAATGCCTCTCGCATACCGCTGGAAACGCGGTCGGCGCCTGCGCCTGTAGCTGTCTTGTGCTCCCTAAGAATGTGATGTGGGTAAACCCTGATTTTAAAGTAAAATCCCTTCTTGCCGAGATTCTTCTCGAGCCATCTGACTGCAGTCTGCCTGGAAGCTTCCAGCGCGTTGTGCCTAATCTGTATGTCTATTTTGCTGATAAGATCCATCCGCACGTCGAACTCTGCGTTTGGGTCACCCATATCAAAGTGGGTTATCTTTAGCCCCGGCACCCCCGTTACGAAGGAGTCCGAAGCGTTGTTAGACACACGCGTGTATGCCGGGCTGTCCCAGTGATAACATCTTGCAGGCCTAAGTCCCATTTTGAGGTGATTTTAGAAGCTACGGATATTTAAAGGTTTTTAAACTGGTTTTATTGTCTAAAGCTCAAAATAAACGCTGTTTCTGTGGGGTTGGGATGATACCAATAGCGAAACCGCTGATAGGCGACGAGGAAAAGAAGGCAGTACTTGACGTGTTAGGCTCTGGCATGATAGCACAGGGCAAGAAAGTCGAGGAGTTCGAGAAGAGCTTCGCTGAGTATTGCAACACAAAGCACGCAGTGGCAGTCAACAACGGGACCTCGGCACTGCACGTTGCCTTAATGGCGATGGGGATAACGCAGGGTGATGAAGTCATAACGACGCCGTTCTCGTTTGTCGCAACCGCCAATTCAGTACTGTTCTGCGGGGCAAAACCGGTCTTCGCCGACATTGATGAGAGGACCTTCAACATCGAACCGGAGTCTGTGAAAAAGAAAATCACGAGAAAAACGAAGGCGATAATGCCTGTCCACCTCTTCGGCCAGCCATGTGATATGAAGTCGATAATGGAGATAGCTGAGGACAAAGGAATTATGGTCATAGAAGACGCCTGCCAGGCTCATGGCGCTGAAGTCGGAGGGAAGAGAGTAGGTTCCATCGGGACGGCAGGAGCTTTTTCATTCTATCCGACCAAGAACATGACGACCAGTGAGGGTGGGATGGTTACGACGAATGACGACAGGATAGCCGAGATGGTGCGCATCTATCGCAACCATGGCCAAGTCAAAAGGTACTATCACGATTACATCGGGTACAATTTCCGCATGACCGATATCTGTGCGGCAATCGGCATCGAACAGCTGAAGAAACTGGAGGGTTTCACGAAGAAGAGGATTGAGAACGCTGAGTACTTGAACAAGAAACTCAAAGGCGTTAAGGGCATAACCACCCCATTTGTTGCGAAGGGCGTCAGGCACGTCTATCATCAATACACGATAACTGTGGAAAACAGGGATGAAGTGAACAAGAAGCTCAACGACGCAGGTATCTGGACCGGCATCTACTACCCCGTCCCGATAAACGAGCAAGCGTTCTACAAAGGGCTTGGATATAACTCCAGGGACACACCAATTTCATCCAACGTGGCTAAAAAGGTCCTGTCGCTGCCCGCGCACCCTGCCGTGAGCAAGGCGGATTTGGATTTCATCACTGATAAGGTTAGGGAGGCTTTATGATGGCTATAACAATACATCCGACTGCGGAGGTTTCGAACGAGGCGAAGATTGGCGAAGGCACAAGGATCTGGCACCAGGCGCAGGTCAGAGAGAAAGCCGAGATAGGTGAGGGCTGCAATATAGGCAAGGGCGTCTATGTTGATACTGGTGTCAAGATAGGCAATAGGTGCAAGGTACAGAACTATGTCTCTATTTATCATGGTGTGGTCATTGAGGATGACGTCTTTATCGGCCCTGGCGCGAATTTCACCAACGACATGTACCCGCGCGCATTCCTTTGGGACGAAAACAGATTGGGTAAGACATTGGTTAAGAGGGGCGCTTCAATAGGGGCCAATGCGACAATAGTCTGCGGGGTGACTATAGGCAGATACGCAATGGTCGGCGCAGGAGCCGTTGTGACAGGGGATGTGCCTGATTATACGTTGGTCTACGGCAACCCTGCCCTGTTTAAGGGCTTCGTCTGTGAGTGCGGCCATACGATCAAGATCTTCCAGAGCAAGGGCAGCATGCGAATAGGCAAATGCGATGTCTGCGGAAAGACCATTTCCATCAGCAAATATACTGAAAAATGATTAGGGTCGGCGTTATCGGTGTCGGGAGCATGGGAAAGAACCATGTCCGCGTTTACTCGGAACTGAAGGGTGTTGAGCTAGTCGGCGTTGCCGATAAGGATGAGAAGACCGGTAGGGAGGTCGCAGACAAGTTCGATGTCGGGTTTTTTTCAAATTACAACGATCTTCTGAAAAAGGTAGATGCGGTCAGTATAGTCGTTCCGACAAAATTCCACCATAGGATAGCAAAGGACGTCTTAAGCGCTGGCATAGATGTGCTTGTCGAGAAGCCGATAACCTCTACGCTCAAAGAGGCTGACGAGTTGATAAGGATAGCAGATGAAGGGAAAAGGATTCTGCAGGTCGGGCAGATAGAGAGGTTCAACCCTGCGCTGATGCAGGCGAGGGATTACATCAAGCCAAAGGAGGTAATACAGATTGAAGCGCACAGGATAGGGCCGTCCGGAGCGAGGATAACCGACGCCGGTGTTGTTCTGGACTTGATGATACATGATTTAGACATAATACTGAGCATATTGGGCGATGATGTCCGGGAGATCTCTGCCTTTGGCAAGAGGATCTCGGGTGATCATGAGGATTTTGCAGAAGCGATGCTGAAGTTTGGCAGCGGGGCTTTGGCGTCGATTACCGCTAGCAGGAACACACAGAAGAGGGAGAGGACCCTCAAGATAACCCAGAAAGACAGTTACATCGTGGTCGATTTCATGAACAAGGTGCTTGAGATACATAAACAAGCCAAGTCGGAGTATGTCACCCAGGATAGCAAATCAAAACTTGTCTATAGTGATGTTGTCGAACGGCCATATATATCGCAAGACGAAACGCTTAAGCTTGAACTTCAGTCGTTTGTTGACTGTGTGAAGAGCAGGAAGCCGCCAATAGTCGACGGGCGTGCGGGGAAGAAAGCCCTCGAGGTGGCTATGTCAATTCTCGAAAAGATAAATGCTTAAGATGTCTACAAAGATAGCAGTATATGGCCAGGGGAAGATGGGCCTGCCGCTGGCGCAGGTGATGGCTCAATATTATCCGATAGTAGGTGTTGACATAAATAAAGGGCTAGTGGAAAAACTTAACAAAGGAGTAAACCCGATGCCAGACGAGCTGGGTCTTGGCAAACTGATAAAAAAGAACTTTAAATCGAAGAGTTATGGGGCTACAACTGATTTTGGTTATGCCTCCAAGGGCGCTAACGTCCACATCATAATCGTGCCTACTCTGATAAAGAACAACAAGCTGGACTTGTCGATAGTGCGTGACGTAGCTGGAAAGATAGCACCTGGACTGAAGAAAGGCGATGTCATCATAACCGAGTCTACAGTACCGCCAGGTTCTACTGAGAGCCTAGTGTCGATACTGGAAAAATCCAGGCTCAAATTTGGTGAGTTCGGGCTTGCTCATTGCCCAGAGAGGACAATGACGGGGACAGCAATAAGGGACATAACAGGGCAGTATCCAAAGATAATTGGGGCTAGCGACAAGAAGACTGCAGCTGTTGTAAAAGGCATCTATGAAAAGGTGAACAAGAAAGGCGTGATTGTGATGTCTTCTATAAAGGCTGCCGAACTTGTAAAAGTCTTTGAAGGCTGTTACAGGGATGTTAACATCGCGCTGGCCAATGAGCTTGCATATGTGTGCGAAAGGGAAGGCGTAGACTGTGCTGAGGTCTTCAACGCTGCGAACTCACAACCCTACTGCCACATACATAGACCCGGTTACGTTGGAGGGCATTGCATACCCTATTATCCTTGGTTTGTCATCGACGAGAAGACAAATCTCATGAAGCTCGCGCGTGAGATAAACGAAGGAGTTATAGGTATATTGATTAGCAAAGTCAATGATGCTCTAGCAAAAGCAGGTGTCAAAACAAGCGAAGCTAGAATCCTAGTGCTTGGACTGACATTTAGAGGCGGAGTCCATGAATTTGAGCACACTGCAGCGGCCCCTTTCATGAGGAAAATGAGGGATCTCGGCGCAACAGTTTATGCTTATGATCCACTTTGCGGAGCAGAAGACTACAAAAGATTCGAGGTTGCTGAGAAAAAGGATTTCAAAGATATAGACTGTATTGTGATACTTACAGACCACGCTGAGTTCAGCAATCTGAAGCTGGATAGGATAGCCAAGGAAATGAAAACCAGAGTATTGATAGACGGTAGGGATATGATTAGCCCAGAAAAAGCGAGAAATGCGGGCTTTGACTATCGGGCACTGGGCAGATGAAAATTCTGATCACTGTAATGAGCTGAATCCAAGATGAAGATATTACAGATGTCTCGCTGGTTCTTCCCGCATGTTGGCGGAGGGTCGATACGCGTCTATCAAGTCGCTAAGACTCTGACGCAGATGGGGCACGAGGTGCATCTGCTGACGCACAATCCCAAATCAATAGGGCAGTGCAACCTTGATGAAGAGGCGCCGCTCTATGAAAAGCATCCGGACGGGTTTTTTGTCCATCGGTTGCCGTACTACAAGCTAGGCAAATCCTTCAATTGGGCAATCTCGATACCGCTGATGTCCAGAAATGCGGTCGAGATAATAAAAAAAGAGGAGATAGACGTCATATTGTCGCACAACCCACCATATCTGGTCGGGACTGCGTCATTAAGCGCATCAAAACTGACAGGCAAACCGGTAGTTACTCTGATTCATGACGTCTGGGGGGCCTCGCACTATAGTCCTCTGCAATACACAATCGGTAATTTCCTGCAAAGACGCTGCATCAAAAGATCCAAGAGGGTCGTCACCGCTTCGGAAGGCCTGAAAAACATCATAGCAAAGGAGTTTAATTTCCCGAAAGAGAAGATCTTCGTCTCGCCGACCGGCATAGACCTTAAATTCTCAGAGATAGACCAAAGCAGGCTCAAGGAAGTGTTGAAAAAGTATGCGAAACTCGGGGTAAGACCCGATGGAAAGTATATCTTCTTTGTAGGGATCTTAAGGAAGTGGGCCGGCGTTCCCCAGCTTATCGATGCCTTCGCTGGACTCTCCAAAGACAAGAGATATGCAAAATTCAAGCTCCTGCTGGTCGGCGGCGGGGATAAAGCGGAATTCGAGAAACGGGCCGAGAAGCTTGGTATTAAGGAAAGGGTGATATTCACTGACGCAGTGCCTTACGCTGATGTGCCTTATCTTATCAGCCTGGCTACCATTACGTGCGCGCCATTCCCTTCGACGAGTGTGACTGACCAGGATAAGCTGATGTCGCCCCACAAGGTCCTTGAGTACATGGTGGTTGGAAAACCTATAGTCGCAAGCGCTGTCGGCGGCATGGAGACCTATATTAAGGACAATATCACGGGCGTCCTCTACAAACCAGACGACATAACTGATTTGAAAGATAAGATAGTTTATCTTTTGGAAAACCCAAAGCTAAGAGAAGGGCTTTCAAAGAACGCCTATGAATATGTGCGAAAAGGTGGATTCGAGTGGAAGGATAGCGTAAGGTCAGTGGAAAAGGCTTTGCTAGAAGCAATAAAAAATGGCTGATAAAATAAGGGTTTCAGTAGTCGTAGGAACCAGGCCTAATCTGATAAAGATCAGCCCGCTTGTCAAGATCCTGGCCAAGGACCAGGGTTTTAAACTCCAGCTCATAGACACGGGGCAACACTATGACTACGAGTTGGATGGGGTTTTTGTAAAGCAACTCCGCATTCCAAAACCAATATTCCTAGACGTGGGCTCGGGTCCAAGCGTCGAACAAATTGAAAGGGCTAGGACGAGAATAGAGCGGGCGTTGGCCGAGTTTAAGCCCGATATCGTCCTTGTCATAGGCGACACGAATTCTACTTTGGCAGGTGCCTTGGCTGCTGCGAAACTGGGAATACCACTGGGGCATATAGAGACGGGTTTAAGAAGTTTTGACTGGCGAATGCCTGAGGAAATAAACCGGATTATTGTAGATCACATGTCTGATCTTTTGTTCGCTCCGACTAAGAACGCTGTTAAGAACCTGAAGAACGAACGTATCCCGAAAGAAAGGGTCTTTTTCACCTACGACATCAGTGTTGATGCATGCCTTGGGAATTATCAAATAGCGAAAAAATCGAAGATAGCCGAGGGGTTGGGAATTGGCAATGATTTTGTGTTGGTTACCTTGCACCGGCCATCAAATGTAGACGACGGGGAGGTTCTGTCGTCGATACTGAATGCTCTTGTAGTTGTTAGCAAGAGCAGAGAGGTAGTTTTTCCTATACATCCAAGAACTCTGAAGAGGCTTAAGGAGTTCGGTATGTTCAAAAAGTACTCAAAGAGTATAAAGTTCATAAAACCATTGGGATATTTTGATTTTCTTAGACTGCTTGGGTCGGCAAAATGCGTTGTCACTGATTCGGGTGGAATCCAAAAGGAGGCGCTTATCCTGAAAACGCCTTGCATAACGGTCAGGGACACGACTGAGTGGCCTGAGACGTTAGAGGGGGGCGGCAATACGTTAGTCTTGCCAGATAGGATACCCAATGAGGTCTCTAAGAGATGCTCGCCAGGATTCCATAAGCTTATGAAAGGGCTGAAGAACCCTTATGGGGATGGGGGCACTAGCAAGAGGATATTGAAAATTTTGAAAGAATATGATGGATACAGGCATGAAAAACAAGCTTAAGGATAAGAACCTCTTGGTCCTTTCATGGTTTCCAGACGAACATAACAAGAGCAATGCGGGCATATTTGTCAAGGAACAGATTGAGTTGGTGAGGGACTACTTCAATGAGGTGGTGGTTATAGACGCAATACCCTACGTGCCACCTTTCCTGCTGCCCATTCTCCCAAAAAACCAGCAACTGTTGCAATCAAAAAAAGGATATAAGGACGCCAATGTCCGTGTTTATTTCCCCCGTTTCTTGGATTTGCGCAAGATCCCATTGATAGGAAAATCGGTTTCGGAGATGCTGAGGCTCAAGGCAACGGAGAAGGTTATCCAAAAGGAGGGAATAAAATTTGATATTATACATGCTAATTTTGCTTACCCCTCGGGTTATACTGGGGCATTACTGAAAGAAAAACTTGGAAGACCATTGATGGTTACTGTTCACGGATCGTCATTTAGGGAGTTCGCAACGGGACGTTCCAAAGTCAAAAAGCAAATACAAAAAGTGGTTGTGCAGGCTGATTTCATAACCACACCCCATCCGGAATTACTTGGATATCTAAGGGGCATTCAAGCGGGGGATAAATCTTTTTTTATAGAGAAAATGCCCAGCTTCCGAGAGTCATCTGCTACTGCCAAACTTAAAGACGCCAAGTCAAAAAAGGTAATAACCTTCCTGGCAATGCTAGAAGACAGCAAAGACCCCCTAACATTTGTACGCAGTATACCTTTGGTATTGGAAAAAAGGAAAGATGTACTCTTCGTAGTAATGGGCGATGGCAGATTAATGCCGGAAATTAAGAAGGAGGTTATAGAGCTGGGTATAACAAAGAATGTCCAGATATTGGGCTTGCGCTCTGACCGCCAGGAGATATTAAACGCCTCCGACATATTTTGTGCATTAAGTCCATTGGAGAACATCTGGTCGGGTACGGTTCAGGAAGCGATGTTCTGCCGTGTTCCGATGATTGTTACGAGGGCTGGAAAGACCGAAGAGCATTTAGAGCATAAAAAAACAGCGTATCTGATAGCCCCGCGGTCTCCAAGTGAACTGGCTAGTGCAATTCTGGAGCTTCTCGGGGACGGAAAACTGCGAGAGGAGTTAGGGAAGAACGCTAGGTTGTTGTTCGACAGGAATTGGGATCGTGAGAAGATAACGAATCAGTGGCTTGAGATATACGAGAGGGCCTTGTGTACTGATTAAACTAGGCTTTCTTTTTGATGAACTAGTTATTTTGTCTACAACTTTCTTTAGGCGCTCTGCATAAGTGGTCTTGTCATCATGATAGATATAATATTTCAATTGCTCGTTTATTCTGCTCTTGTGAGACCTATTTGGATCAGAGAGGTCCCGGTACATTGATAGGAACATGTTGCCAAATTTTGAAGCATCCTTGCACATCCATATGCCATCTAGGTTTTCGATTCCTTTGAAATGCTCATAGAGGAAGAGTTTATGCGGACTGGTTATGTGTACCTTGTCATCATACGCTATTACTAAAACTTCCTTTTCGAATATGGCTGACTCGACTAGCATGGTCGAAAGTGGGCAAACAACGAATTTTGCATTACTAAGAAGTGTTGGGTAGTAATCAAGCGATGGCAAAAAGTCCTTTGGCGTCATAGGCGACATGATATTCTTGGACTTAAGATAATTGTCAGCTACCTGTTTGTCCAGGATAACGTGCTTGAATTCATCGGGCCTGAACTCATCAAAGCAAGCTCTTGGGTTCCTCCAGGGATGCGGTCGGTATACAACTATAAGATCTTTTATCTTGGCCTTTTCTATTGTTGCGTCTAGCATTTTCAGCGCGGATATTTCGTCAAACGCCAAGAAACATCCTGCGAAGAGAACATATTCAAAATTATATGGCGAGGGGGATTTCTCCTTCTTTTTGCGGAAATAATGATCCAAATGCGGCGAACCTATCTCAAAAACGCTCCGTTGGGGGATTCTGTGTATAGATTCGGCGTGCTCAACGCTTTGGGTACCCCAAACGCCTAAGTAGTCGGGATTGCTAGGAAAGACTATCTTGCTAGAGATGTTATCCCAGCCGTTGATTAACTGTAATATCGGTATTTTGAGCTTTTTACATATGAGCGTGGCGTCGATTGCCATATAGTCTATTGCTGAGGTCGGGACTATGACTATGTCTGGATTCAGGCGCTTGATTCTTTTATACAAATCCTGGCTGTAGAGCGGCAAACTAGCAATGAGGCGGATTATATTGGGCTTGTGCAGAAAGGATGTGGAAAGGAGTTCATATGACAGTCTAGTGGGGGTCTTGTAGCGCTGGCTCCTAAACATGAAAGATGAGGACCTATCCCTATTTGTGAAGGTCAATAGGGGGAGCAAAAAACGCCCGTAAGTGAGGGTATGGCGCCTCGGAACCTTGATGACGCCCAGGAAGTTCTTTTTTTTCTGAAGTTCGGACAAATTCTTGACATCACTTGTCGCTAGATAGTAGGTGTTATCGTCTTCTATCTTGGAGAAGGCTCCGCTCTGAAGGAAGTTCCTCACGTAGAGGTCATTACATATCAATATTAGCTTTTTCATCGCTAGCCTATGTCTTGGTCTGCCGGCTGCCGGTACCGCATGCGAAAGAAGATTGCTCATGAATCTTTAAAAATTCCAGTTGTGCGGGCATTCTAGCTTCGCCGGGTTTGCGAGGCTGTGGAAGGAGACACTTTGGGAAGTGGATCACGTCTACGCGGTTTGCAGACGTATTCCCTGTAGGGCATGATGGGTTTTGGTTTCTCCAAGATTCCGGTGGCTATAGCCGCTGACTTGGCGATCCTCTTGAGCGCCTTCCTCAAGGCCTCTTTGGGCGAATCCATATTGCGTGGTTTTATTTCTATTAAATCAAAATTCGGCCTGAGTAAGTCTGAGAGGTTGTCAAGCTCTGAGTTTATCATTATACTGTCGCGGTTTAAGCTGTAGAACACTCCAGTGCACGTCTTGCTTATGAAGTCTATGTAGGCACGCACCTGGGCATCGCGCATTTCTTGAAGCGATGCCATGTTTATCACTAGGTCGAACTTGAGGCCCTTGAGCTCCTCCAAGTGGTAATTCGGCAGGAGCACAAAATCGTATGAGTCGAAGGCTCCGGATCTGATGAAATTCGAGAAATCTTGGGGGTCATAAAGGTATATCCTCTTCTGCGGGTTTAGCATCGTCAAGTATGCAGCTGACAAGAGCAGGGTCTCGGGGAGGTCTATAATCACATAGGTGGCGTTCTTGAGGAGCTTCGAGAGATGGTGTGCCAGGGCCCCGTAACCGCCGCCTATCTCGAGCGCATAGTACCGCTTCGCTCGCGAGGCTGCATTCTCTCTGAAGATATTGTTCAGGTAAAGGGTATTTATGACGCGCTGGTAGCGTATTATGTCCCTGCTGATGAAGCGGCCGCCAGGGTAATGGAAGCCTATGCCACCCTCGGGCTCGTTTATTAGATACTCTTGTGGGATGCCCCTCGTAAGGCCAGACAGATCATATTTCTTTGCGAATCTGGCAGCATATTCAAAATGGTATGTCTGATAATTGTCGCCCGTCATATGGTATGTGTGCAAGCGCAGCTTCTCGAAGGACTCCTCTGGCAAGCCGAGCAGATAGTCGAAATAAGAGCAGAAGTCCGTCCAGCACTTGCTGGGAGAGGTTATTGAAGTGTCTGCACCCCTGAGCATCTGCCGCTCCCTCAGCATGGAAACTACCTTTGATTTGATCGACTTTATCCGTTCGCGAGTAAGATTGTCCATAATACTGATGTTCAGGAAGCCCGCTTAGAAGCCTTGGCAGGGGCGTTTATAATTGCGATGTTATGAGTTAAAACATAACTTTTGATCCTATAAAAATCAGAATAGTATTTGGAATTTTTATCTTCTAATTTTGCTAGGAATTGGCTAGCATCACTACCCCCTAACAAAGCGCGCCTGTAGAAGAACCTTGCCGTGTTATACACACCGGCCTTCCTTAAAACGGCAGATATCGCCCGGAGCATCCTTTGTTTTGGGTGCGTGAAAGTCTGCTCTTTCCAGGTGTCAATAAACTCGTCAATCAGCCTTGACGCCTCGCTGGGAGTGACGCCAAGGGTCTTCATGACGTGCCTTGAAAGGCATTGCTTGTACCTGCGGTATTTTTCGTCGTACGCCCCCCTTTCTATTATATCACCAAGGGTCTCGTACCTAAACCTGATGTCCTTGGCCATATACTCCCGGGCATAATATAGAACGTCCAACTGTTTTTCCTTTCCGTATAAGGAAGTAAGTGAGTAGTACATTATCTCGGCAAATACTAAATTGTCTATATTTTCCGCTATCTCCTTTACAAACATCCTAAAAACTGGTGTCCGGTAGACGCCGTAGAAGGCCTTTGCCTTACGCAAGCGTATAGGCTGCACGCTTGGAGAAAAGGGATAAGGTAGTGAATAATAAAACTTAGACGCGCCAGATGAGTCCTTTTCTAGCCAAAATGACATATAATGACCGTGCGCCACTATGAACTCCTCGTTCTTGTCCAGGAAATCTACAGCTTGTGATATCCCGTTTGGGACTATGAAGTCATCATCCGCGCACATGACGCAATACTTTGTTTTAACATGCCTAAGAGAATCAAGAAGCTTGTCGTAGAAGTAAGTGTCCGGCGAGTATGACGATAAGTAAGTTATCCTAGCGCGTTTATGAGATGAAACTAGCTCCTTGTTCAAAGCCTTGTTGCTGTCATAACTCGAGTCCACAACAATGATGTCATAACAGTCATCAAAACTATCAAAGTAATCCAAGATTCTATTTAGGTATTGAGGCCTGTTATAAGTTGGTATTATTATTGTGCAATCACTTAAATGGGCTTTTGAAGCTAATTTTCTTGCCACTTTAAGCGTCGTTGAGGCACCTCAAGTAACCACCGGGGGCAACTGTTATAACTAACTTCTTCTCAATTTCGGAGTCCACTTCAAATCTTTTGTTTATCTTGAGGAATTCAAGTACTGCTGTTTTGGGGTTGTTGCCTTTATCCCAGGGGCGATCGCTGAAGAATCCCTTTGGCATGTCTTCGATTACAGTATCAAAAACTACTATGTAACTGCCTTTTTTCACGAAGGGGGAGTAGAGTTTCAATTCCTTGAGAACATGGTTGTGGGTATGCAATGAGTCTAGACATACGAGTACTCGTTTTTTTCCGTTGGCCAGTTCGGTTACCTTTTGTATTACGTGGGGATCCACAGAAGATCCTTCAATCAGCGTTATTCGTTTGTACATTGGATGATTCGTTATCGCTTCTCTATTGTGCTTGCGTATCTCTATGTCTATGCCAATAACTTTGCCCTCGAGCCCCATCATCTCAAGCATGGAAGCATAGAAAACTAAAGATCCTCCATGTGCCACTCCAGTCTCAATAATGAGGTCTGGCTTGACCTTCCATATTATCTCCTGCATGGCGACTAGGTCTTGCGGGTATTGGATTATCGGGCGGCCCATCCAATCAAAGTTATATGAGTATTTGTTCTCAATAGATTTTTTCATGAACTCGACACTAGCTGCCCTTAATCCATCATCCTCGCTGCTCTTCTGAAGGTTCTTTTCTCTGAACTCTTTAAAGGCCAAAACAGGATCCATTTTGTATATTTTGAAGTGTTCGTCCAATCATTCAAACTTTTCGGTCTTTCTTAGGGCCTTGGCAGGATTGCCAACTACCACGCTATGTGATGGGACATCCTTGGTTACCACAGATCCAGCCCCTATAACAGACCAGTCCCCTATTTTGAGTCTAGGGAGTATAACGCTCCCAGCGCCAATCATGACTCCTTTGCCTACTTCAACTATCCCGCAGATAACGCATCCAGGAGCTAAAAAAGAATGGTCACCGATTTTGCACTCATGAGAAACTATGCTGCCAGAGTTTATTGCACAGTTATCCCCAATGGCGGACCATGGTTGCAAGACTACATTCTCGTGGATAATGTTGCCCACACCAAGCTCTACGTATTTTGTATCGACAGAAGGGTGCACTAGGTTAGTCAATCTTGCCCCATACGAGAGTAATTGGTCCGTCGTCTTTTTTCGCGTTATGCAATCCCTAGTTATAGCGTTAATCACAAAAGCGTCCCTATACGCTTTTTCCGCTATTATCTCGCTGCCGCCTAGAACTGTGTAATCACCAAACTTGCTGCCGTGCTTTTTTTTATCATTGTCTAGGTATCCAATCAGATTCCAGTTTTTATCCTGCGCTTTCACTGCTTCAAATATCCTCAGTGACTCCGGATTGTTTGCTCCCAATATGAGAAGCTTCTTTTCTTTACCCGACTTTTGTCTCATGGCGTTTTTTATCAAGTATATCTTGTAATACAGCACAGATGTAGTCGACCTCATATTTAGTAATGCCCATTCCACATGGAAGATTAATGCCGCTTTTTGATAAAGCAACGGAATTGGGAGTATTCGCTTTTGTTTTTATTGGCGGGAGTGTTGAAAGTGGATAGAAGACTGGCCTTGCTTGTATGTTATATGCCTCTAATTCTTTGACTAGAGCTTCCTTAGAAACCGAATATTCACTACTGGGCACGACAGTCACCATCCAATAAGTATTTTTCGTACCGGGCTTTTCTGCATTAAACCGTATTCCAGGTATTTTTGAGAGTCGCTCTTTGTACCAGTAGAATATCTTCCCCTTTTTCTCCAAAAGCTCATTTATTCTTTCGAGCTGGGCTAGCCCGCAAGCTGCCTGGAAATTGGACATCTTGTACTTGTAGCCTATTTCCAAGTTCCAGAAGGTTTTTTTTGGGTCCTTGCAGTGGTCGTTGTAATACCTGGCCCTTTCGATGACCTCTTTTTTATCTGTCAAAAGCATCCCCCCTTCGCCGGTTACCATAGTTTTTGAGCCGTGGAAGCTAAAACAGGATACGTCCCCGAAGCTTCCTGCCTTCCTCCCGTTATATTCAGAACCTACTGCCTCGGCGGCGTCCTCTATGACTGTTAGATTGTGATCTGCGGCAATTTTTAGAATCTTATCCATGTTTGGCATATTCCCGTAAAGGTCCACTACTAAGATTGCTTTAGTGTCCTCGCCTATGTTGTCTTCTATACTGTCTTCGTCTATGCACCAAGTCTCAGGATTGATATCTGCGAATACGGGCTTAGCGCCTATGTAATACAAAGGCTCTACACTAGCAATCCATGTTATATCCGGGACTACCACCTCGTCACCCCTCTTTAGGCCGAGTGAAAGATAGCTGAGGTGGAGAGCGCCAGTGCAAGATGATGTCGCAAGGGCATATCTGCGACCAACATACTCCGAAAATTTCTCTTCAAACATCGAGATATATTTTTGATAGTTTTCGTTCCATCCGTCCCTGGCAGCTTGTGTTACATAACTTATCTCCTTTTTTGTGATAGATGGACCCGTGGATGGTATTAATTTATTTGGTTTTTTCAAAGATTCCATTTCAATGAGACCTCCGTTACATGTGCTTTTCTGGTATTAGCTTAAGTTATTAGTGTTCTTCATAAGAGTGCACCACAGCATCAATATTCATCTAATATCCACCACCATTAGAGGAGGTATCCTTGCATTAAAGGCCATTTTTCGTCCTTTTTGGAAATAATTGTGGGTTTCAGGGGCCATTTTATGCCAAAGAGGGAATCGTTCCACCTGATGCCAGCTGAGTGTTGCGGGGAGTAAACCTCAGACATGAAATACTGCATACGGCAGTTGTTTGAAAGCGTCTGGAAGCCATGCGCAAACCCTTTTGGTATGTAGAGCATTTTCCCATTCTCCTTGCTGAGTTCTTCGGAGATCCACCGCCCGAATGTTGCGGAGTCTGGCCGGACATCTACGGCCACGTCGTAGACTGCTCCTTCAAGACACTGGATGATCTTCGCCTCCGCCTTGGGCTCCCTCTGGAAGTGCATGCCCCTTATGGTGCCTTTCTTCTTTGTGAAAGATTGATTTGCCTGCTTTATGTCAAATTCTATTCCATGGGCCAAGAGCTCCTCCTTACAGAAAGTCCTGGCGAAGTATCCGCGGGCATCTGCCTTTGGCTTAGGTTCTATCACATAAACGCCGTCGAGCTTTGCCTTGATGAATTCCATTTTTCTGTCAGATTACCTTCGCCTCCGGAATGGGTATTATGAACTTGCCGCCACTCTCTTTGAACTTCGACTGCTCCTTCATTATTTCATCAGCAAAGTTCCACGCAAGTATTAGCATGTAGTCTGGTTTGTCTTCTAAAACCCTTCCAGGAGGAACTACGAGGATGTTCGTTCCGGGCGTGTATTTGCCCTGCTTGTGGGGACTCTTGTCAGCTATGTAATCTAATATGTCCAGCCCTATCCTGCAGTAGTTCAGCAGGGTGTTGCCCTTAGCCGCAGCGCCATAGCCAACCACTGCCTTTCCGCTCTTTTTCAGCTCATACAGGAGCTCGAGAAGCTGTAAGCGAGACTTCCGGACCTTGTCCGCAAAATCGCGGTAGGGCTTTATCGTATTGAGCCCCCTCTTTTTCTCTAAGTTTAGAAGCTCTGAAACTGAGGGCTCTTCCCTAAAACGGGCATGCGCCCTGCAAGCGAACAGCCTTATTGAACCTCCATGTATCTTGGTCCTTTTGATGTCAAATATCCTGAGGCCGTGGGAATTAAATAGTCTGACCAAGGGAGTGACGGACAGGTAGGAGACATGCTCGTGATAGATCGTGTCATACTCTACCTTGTCTAGCAGATTAACTAGGTAGGGGGATTCTATCACTACGACGCCCTCAGCATCAAGCAGTATGTCAAAACCTCGCATGACCTCATCCAAGTCAGGTATATGCGCAAAGACGTTCGTCCCGATTATCACGCTCGCCTTTCCCTTTGTCTTGACTATCTCCTTTGCAACCTTTTCAGAAAAGAAATCATTGATTGTTGGGATGCCAGCAGCCTCGGCTAAGGGGGCTATGTTTTCGGCTGGCTCGACACCAAGTATCCTGATGTTGGAGTTCTTGAAGTTCTTTAGCAGGGTCCCGTCATTGCTGGCAAATTCCACTACTAGCGAGTCTTTTGGCGGCTTGACTGTGTCCATGACGTCTTTTGCCAAAAGCTCAAAATGCTCCCTCGCCTCGGCAGAAGTGCCTGAAACATATATATAATTCTTGAAAAGTTTTTCTGGAGGCACGACCTCTGCAAGCTGGACGAAACCGCACGACTTGCAAAAGCATACTGTCAATGGATAAAATTCTTCCGGCTCTTCCAGTTGCTTTTTGTCAAGGAAGCTGTTGGCAAGGGCGACCCGTCCAAGTGATAGAAATGCTTCAAGATCTTTGCTTTTACATACCCGGCATACCTTCATTGTAGTATCTCTCTGTACCACTTAATCGTTTCCTTCAGGCCTTTTTCCATCGAATATTTGCATTTCCAGCCAAAGAACTTTTCTATCTTCTGGGTTGATAGGCATTGCTCACAGATCTCACACTTGGCCTTGTTTAGTATGACGTATGGTATTTTCTTGCCCATTGCCTGTGACACGTTTTCTACTACTTCCAGCACGCTTAGCTTAACCCCGCTGGAGAGATTAAACGCCTCGCCCCGGGACTTGTCTATATTCTCGCATAGTGTCAGATAACCGTCTACAGCGTCTTTGACATATAAGTATTCTCTAGTCATTTTCCCATCGCTGCGTATCTCTAAGGTCTTATTCATGAGGCCTGCGCGTATTGCTCCAGGTATTATCCTGTTAAAATTCATGTCGCCAGGGCCGTATATATTGCCAAACCTAGCGATGGTAACGGGTAGGTTGTAGGTAGCCACATAGCTCTGCGCTATGAGATCTGTGCACGACTTCGACGCGTCGTAGGGCGACTTTCCATTCAGCGGCATCAATTCGGAATACGGCAACTGTTTTGAATGGCCATACGCTTTGTCTGATGACGCCACGATAATGCCCTTCACGGATTTAACGTGTCTTGAGGACTCAAGCACATTTACGGTGCCCATCACATTAGTCTCAAACGTCTCGAGGGGATTGATAAATGAAGTAGGGACTATTGCCTGCGCGCCCATGTGGAAGATGTAATCGATTTCATATTTTGAAATGACATCGAATACCCTTTTGTAGTCCTTGAGGTTGCCAAAAACCTGAACGGCAGTCTTATCGAAACCTTGGGTCACAAAATAAGACCTCGGGTCTATCTCTTTATCAAAGACTATTGCATCGGCCTTGTTCTCGATTAAACCTTCAACTATGTGCGAACCTACGAGGCCTGCACCGCCAGTAACCAAAACCTGTTTGTTTTCCCAAAATTTCATTATTCCCAGACCTTCCAAGGCGCTTTTTTAGCGCCCCATAGGTTCTCCAGCTCTCTTCGGTCTCTTAGAGTGTCCATGGGCTTCCAGAAACCAGTGTGTTTATATGCCACAAGCTCGCCCTCTGCGGCAAGACGTTCAAGCGGCTCTCGCTCCCACACACTCTCGTCATTTTTCAGATATTTGAATATGCCGGGCTCTAGAACAAAAAACCCGCCATTTATCCATCCGCCATCGCCCTGCGGCTTCTCTATGAATTTGATTACCTTGTCGCCTTTTGTCTCCATGGACCCAAATCTGCCAGGTGGTTGAACTACAGTCATTGTAGCGAGTTTTCCGTGGTCCTTGTGAAAACTAATGAGATCACGTATATTGATTGATGCTAGGCCGTCTCCATAAGTCAGCATGAAGGTCTCGTCACCGACGTAATCCTTAACTCTTTTGATCCTGCCGCCGGTCATGGTGTCAAGCCCCGTGTCTATGAGGGACACCGACCAGTTCTCACTCTTGGTATTATGGACCACCACTTTGTTCTCCTTGAGCTTTATTGTGACATCCGAGTTGTGGAGAAAGTAGTTCGCAAACCACTCCTTCACTAGATACCCCTTGTATCCCAAGCATACAATGAAGTCGTTGAACCCATGTGCGGAGTAGATCTTCATTATATGCCAGAGTATCGGCTTGCCTCCTATCTCGGTCATCGGCTTGGGCCGTATGTCCGTCTCTTCACTGAGTCTAGTGCCCAATCCCCCGGCAAGAATGACTGTCTTCATGTTGCAGTAGTTTGAGAAAAAACAGTTAAAAATCCGCTAAGTGGCCTTTTTTCTCTTTTCCATCAGCACTTCAGCTAATTCAAAGTCTAAAGGCGTGTTAATGTCCACGGATTCAGATTCATCCATGATAATCGGCAATATCCGACTTCCAGTTATTGAATTCTTTTGCCAGATGTTCAAGGGCCTTGTGACGTCTATAGAAGCGTTTTGTATGTAGATGACGGGCAACTGATGATAAGCCAATGTGTGGGCCTCCGGAAGCTTTTGTTCCCTTGGGACAAACGAATGTAGCAGTCCATCTTTGCCTAGGGTCCACATCTTATACGGGTGCTCGGAGCAAAGCCTGACGGACCTCACGCTGTCTGCCTTTGAGTTTTTCATTAGTAGTTCAATCGCTTTGTCGACAGTTTCTGCCTTTCGAAAAGGCGACGTGGAGAAGAGTTTCACTATAATATCTGGTTCATAACACTCATTTTCCTTAAGCCATTTGAGGGCATGTTTGAATGCATCAAGTTCCGTTGAATCTGCACCAGAAATCTCCATCGGTCTTCTAAATGGAGCCTCGGCCCCGAACTGTTCAGCAATCTTTGCAATCCCATCGCTATCAGTGGAGACTATTACCCTATTTATGTATTTGGACTTCTTGGCGCACTCTATTGTATATGCTATCAGGGGTTTCCCACCAAGTAGCCGTATATTCTTGTTTGGCACTCTCTTAGAACCACCACGTGCAAGTATAAGACAGATTATCTTCATTTTTTCTGTGGCTAATTTCATTTCTTTTTGGTCCATACTTTTTCTACCCTTGACGCAAGGCTTGCTCCATCCAGTCCATGGTGCTGCAAGACCTCTGTTGGGTTGCCGCATTCTGGATATTCCTCAAGCCCGAACTTTATGAATTCTTTGTCCTTAAGCAAGCCTGCCTTATTGGCTACATCTAGCAGAGTGTCGCTGAGCCCTCCCTTTACCATGTGATTGTCTAGAGTGAAGATAATCTTGCATGATCCCACGCTTTTCACCAGCCAGTCAGTATCTGTTCGGTTCAGCCACGGCATATTGACGACTTTGAGCGAGATGTCCCTGCCCCCCAAAATCTCGGCTGCTTTAAGCGCCTCATGGAGCATCACTGGACCGTACGAGAATATCACAACATCCTTGCCTTCTTTTAGCACAGCGCCCCTGCCAATGGATAATTCATAACCCTTCGGTAGCTCGATAACGCTTGGCGAAGGCGATATTGTGAGCCGGATCATACAGCTCTCTTTTGCCTCGTCAACACAGTAGTCGACGACCATTTTTGTCTCTGTCGCATTACAAGGCTCTAGTATAATCATGTTCGGCAGAGCCTGAAAAAGTGATATATCCCTGACGCCTTGGTGCGACTTCCCGGGACCGGCGGGTATGATACCCGCAAGATGGCATACGTAGATTATCTTTGTTCTTTCGGTTGCGTTCGTGTATATCTGCTCGTTAGCCCGCGCAGCGAGGAACGTGGAGAAGCTATTGACTACAGGTAGCATCCCGCTAAGGGCAAGGCCCCCAGCCATTGAAACCATGTCCTGCTCAGCTATTCCGTTCTCTATGAACCGTTCTGGGAATTGCAATTCGAATTCCCTGACGCAACAATCAAGAGCGAGATCTGCGTCTAGCACGACAATGTCCTTTCGCCTCTTGCCGGCTTCCACCAAGGCTTTGCCATAAGCCTGCACGACTTTCTCCGCGCTGACTCCACTAGATTTCTTCTCGTATTCTTCTATTAGATCGAACTTCAGCTGAGGTATCTTCGCTTCAGAGCACTGCTTTTCAAGCTTCTTCAGCAGTTCCTCACGCCCTTTCTCAAAGTTCTCGTCATTGGGGGCTCCTGCGTGCCATTTGTAAGACCCACAGCCATCGATAAGGGCCTTCGGATGCTCCATGAAAGAAATCCCTTTGCCCTTTAGGGTGTTTGCTATGAGCACTTTCGGTTTATCCTTGACTTTCTTGCATCTCTCCAACGCTTGCTCTATGCTCCTAAAGTCGTGGCCGTCGCAAGTCTCGACATGCCAGCCGAATGCCCGGAACTTAGCAGCAAGATCGCCCAAACTTATTATTTCGACTACGGGTTTGTCGGATTGCACTGTGTTCCTGTCGACTATAACTTGTATATTGTTCAGCTTCTGATGGACTGCATTTTGCAAAGCCTCATAGTTCTGGCCTTCTTGTAGCTCCCCGTCGCCCGTAAGGACGTAAACCATCCCGCCCCATCCGTTCTTCCTCTTGGCCCATGCGAAGCCCTTTGCCTTTGATATCCCCATGCCCAATGAGCCGGAGTTCATCTCTATGCCTGGGATACTTACTTCAGGATGGCCGTCCAACCCCCTGAGCCTTCTGAGTTTCATGAGCTTGTCGTATTCTATTATCCCAAGAGCTGCAAGTATCGCATATTGCGCAGGCACATCATGGCCCTTGGACGGCAGGTATATATCGCGATCGTTGCTCTTAACACCGACCTTCCGGACATTCATCTTTGAGAAATAGAGGTATGTGAGCAGGTCCATAGCGCTGAAACTGGTTCCCAAATGGCCGGAGCCAGCCCTCTTGACGGCATTTAGAGCGTTGAACCGGCACATGTTGCCGAGCAGTTCGAGCTTCGTGTATTTATCGGGGATCGAGGACTCGACGCGAGAAAATTCCGACTTTGGTATTAGTTGTATCTTCACCATCTTGCTTGCTCCAAAAAACAAATCACTTCTTCTCTTTAAACTGCGAGTTCTGGCTGATTCCGCTGTAATCCGCGTATATGGTCTTCCAGTTGCTGAAGACGTCCATCGCCTGTGTGCCGGGCTCCCTTGTGCCATTGCCAGAGCCCCTTAAGCCACCAAAAGGCATGTGGGACTCTGAACCAAATGTTGGGGCGTTGACATAACAGACGCCAGTCTTGATTACATCCAGGGCGTACATTGCGTTGTTCAAGTTCTCTGTGAATATCGACGCAACCAGACCGTATTCAGAATCGTTGACCATGTCGATGCCTTCCTGTAGGCTCTTTATCTTAAACACTGCTAGCACCGGGCCGAATATCTCCTCGCGCGCCAGCTTTGAGTTTGGGTTTACGTCGGTGAATATCGTCGGCTCTATATAGTTGCCCTTTGTGTATGCCCCGATCGTCAAGATGTGCCCGCCGTAAAGCAACTTGGCCCCTTCTTTCTTGGCGCCATCTACATAAGCCATTATGCTCTTCAAGTGCCTCTCACTGATTATCGGGCAGACTCTAGTCTCTGGGTCAGTCCCTGGTCCTATCTTAAGGGACCTGGTCTTCTCCAAGACCATCTTAAGGAATTTGTCGTACACCTCCTCATGGACAAACACCCTGCTTGTGGAGGCGCACCTCTGACCTGCGGTGGAAAAAGCGCCTGTTACTACTGCCTGCGAGGCGGTTTCGATATCTGCGTCGTCCATGACTATCAACCCGTTCTTGCCACCCATCTCAAGAGAGTATCTTCTCAGGCGTTTGCCGCACTCTGTCGAAATCTCCCTGCCGACCTGTGTCGAGCCCGTGAAGGAAATCAAATCTATATCATTGTGCGCAACTAGCGCCCTTCCAGTCTCCTGGCCAAACCCATAGACTATGTTAATTACACCATCTGGGAAGCCCACTTCCTTTAGTATCTCACCCAGGAGGTGCGCAGTCAGTGGCGTTTCCTCAGACGGTTTAAGGACTACAGTGTTTCCACATATCAGAGCGGGGAAAAGCTTCCATGTTATTATCGCCATGGGGGCGTTCCACGCTGTTATAAGCCCGCATACGCCAATTGGGTACCTCTTTGTTAGAGCCCATCTTTTGTCTAGCTCAGAAAAAGTAGTCTGACCGTACATTCTCCTGCCCTCGCCAGCCATGAAATAAGCTACATCAGCGCTTGATTGTATATCACCAATTGCCTCTGGCATAGTCTTGCCCATCTCGCGGACTATGACCTTTGCCAACTGCTCCTTTCTCTCCAGAAGCAGGCGACCTGTCTCGAATATCAACTTGCCCCTCTTTGGTGGTGTCATATTAGACCAAGCTAGGAAGGCCTGGCGTGCGGCCTTGACTGCGATGTCAATATCTTTCTTCCCAGAATCCGCGAATAGGCCAACGACATCCAACCTGTCAGCTGGGTTGATGTTTTCAAAGTACTTCTTAGTAGAAGGCTCTACAAGCTTTCCGCCTATGAGATTGTTATATTTTTGCATTTTTAGATTGCCGTCCACCCCCCGTCTACTATGAGATTCGAGCCTGTCATGTATTTTGACGCGCCAGACGCTAAAAACAGTATGGCACCGTTGTATTCGTCTTCGTTCGCCATCCTGCCTATTGGTATTATACTGTAGTAATTCTCAATGAACTGCTTGTCTTGGTTGTTGAAGACGCCTGCAAGCGTGAGGGTATTCACGCGCACCCCTTTTTTCGCCCAGTATGTAGCGAGGTAACGCGTGAGGTTGTAGATGCCCGATTTGGAAACTGAATACGCTATCGGTTTATAGAACTCTTCGCCCGTCTTCCTACGATACTCATAGATACCCTGGTTTGGCGAGACCATCCCATAGATGGATGAAATGTTGATTATGCTACCCCTCTTGCTCTTTGCCATTATGCCACCGAAGACCTGACACGTGAGGAATATGCTTTTGAGATTGGCTTCCATCACTCCGTCCCAGGACCTCTCGGGGTAACTCTCGAAAGGCCCGTTCCCCCCCACGGGCGCGTCGGGAGGCGAGTCTATTGCCGCGTTGTTAACGAGTACTGTCGGAGTGCCGATTTCTCTAGAGATCTTCTTTGCTGCTTCGATAAGGTCGGATTTCTTCGTGATGTCAGCCTTTACGAGCTTTATTTCGCCGGACGAGAGCGCTTCCCTAAGCTTGTTGTTTTTTGTAGAACTGGCAATGTCGATTATCACTACCCTGGCACCTGCCTCCGACAGTGCGAGCGAGAACTGTGAGCCAAGTTGGCCCAACCCGCCAGTCACTAGAGCGACCTCGCTGCTCAAATCGAACAACGTCCCAGTATATTTGTTTTTCATTTTCACTCCATCTTTGAGTCTATCAAATCGCATATCTCTCTCACCGCCCCGCAGCCGCCCAGCCTTTTTGAGACATAGAGTGCTGCTTTCCTGATGCTCGGGCAAGCATCGCCAACCGCCATCGGGAAGCCCACTATACTCATAGCCCCGAGGTCATTCTCGTCGTTGCCGACGAATGCGACGTTCCTTAAATCGATGCCCCTTTCTTTTGAGTATTCCCGCAAAAAAACTGCCTTGTCTCCGAGACCCTGGAAACACCTGACCTCTAGCTTCTTGCACCGTTGAGAAACCACAGGGTTCTTCTCTGTTGAGAGTACAATTATCTCGATGCCCCTTTTGCGCAACTTCTGGAGCCCTAAACCGTCTGCGCGCGTACACCTGACAAATTCTCTCCCACCATCATCACTGTAGACATAGTTGTCAGTCAAAACGCCGTCGAAATCCATAGCGAATAGCCTTATTTCGCCGTAATTCGCTTCCATGATGAAGAAGTATCCTGCTGGCTAAGCCAGCAATCTCCAGTTAGCTTTTAAAATGAGAGTGCTGAAGTGGGTCATCCTCCTTGACATCCACTAGCAGTTTCTTGCCTATGAAATGCTTGAACTCGGAGGCAGATATCCCATCAAATGGACATTTTATCGTTATGTTGTCCTTCGTGATAATCGCCCCGGCCTTTAGGTTCTTGGCATAATATATACTCTTACCCATCTTCCGCTTGACGTTCTTCTCACTATCGTGCACAGTCTTCGCATGCGTGCCCAAAGCCATGTCAACTCTTTTTAAGTCTCGGACTACTTTCTGCAGGCCTGGAGGTTCGAGACTGAATTTGTGGTCCGTACCCTTAAGCGCGCGATTAAGAGTGAAGTGTTTTTCGAACACGGTGGCGCCGAGGATGCGAGCGACCGACGGAGCGAGAATCCCCCAGTCATGGCCAGAGTAACCCACCACAGCATCTGGAAACTCCTTGAGATAAGTCTTAATCACGTTCAGATTAAGCATGTGGTAGTCGGCAGGGTACGTTGCAGTGCACTGCATTATGCAGATTTGATCGTTGTGCTGCTTTATCGTATCATACGCCCTATGGACATCCTCAAGCGTGGCCGCGCCAGTAGAGACGAACATGGGTTTGCCGAACTTGGCGACGTGCTCCAGAAAATGGAGCGAGTGCAGGTCGCCGGAAGCTATCTTGAAACTGCTGATGCCTATGCTCTCTAGGAAGTCTACGCTCTTGAAATCGAAGGCGGTGCACATGAACTCAATGCCTATATCCTCACAGTACTTCTTTAGCTCTATGAACTCCGCCTCGTCGAGCTCGATTGCCTCGCGGTGCGCGCCATATGTAACCCCAAAGCTGTCAGGATTGTCATAGACCTGGTCGTACAGGGCTTTTGTGTATAAACTCTTATTGTGCCGTTTTTGGAACTTGACTGCATCGGCCCCACAGAGCTTTGCAGTCTTTACCATCTCGATAGCAGTCGCTAGCTCACCCTGGTGGTTGTTCCCTATCTCCGCTATGACGAATGGTGGCGACTCCCTAGTTATTACTTTGTTCTTTAGTCTTATCACCATGTTCTGAAATGATGGCCCCTTGTGTTTGCCCCCTTTTTAGGAGTTTTTTTCTTAAAAACGTAAAAAAGAGCATTATCTCGCTCTCAGTAAGGCCCTTCATCAAAAAGAGCAGTCCGAAATAGACGACAGCGCCAATTGCGGAGGTGATGAGTATCCTCACCCAGCCAATTGGGTTTAGATAATAGACCAACACGCCCATCATTAGTGCGGCGAGAGTGCTCTTGAGGATAAACACCAGGTCAAATGAAATCTTTATCCTTTTCCGTGAGAAGAAATAGGAAGCAAAGAACAATCCGATGAAGCTTATCAATGTAGCGAGCGCCGACCCGAAGATGCCCATTGGTGGGATCAGTAGGACGTTCATGGCTATGTTGGCGATGCTAGCGACTATTAAGAGGGCGGAAGTGGAGTATGTGTGTTTGATGAGGTAGAATATCGTAGAATCAAGGAGAAATAAGCCGTAGAAGATGCTTGCAAATGCCACGAGTGCCGTAATGCCGAACGCTCCTTCAAGGAAATTGGAATTTGCCAGGGATTGAGTGAGTGAGGGCGACAATATGCTCAAACCTACTGCGGCGGGTATTGAAAACATTAGGAAGTACCTAATGCTATGGTGCATGAACCTTTGTACCTCGTCGTGCCTCTGGCCATCATATGACTTTGAAATCGGGGCCAAAAGAGCTGTGCTTATCGGGCCCAAGAACATCATGACTGTGCTACCTATGGTATACGCGACTGAGTATATTCCTACGTAAGTGGCGCCCATCAAAAGGCCTATGACATACCTATCGCCAATGTTGAGTAGTGTGCTTGAGAATTTGCCGGCAACCAAGGGGCTGCCGAACTTAAGATACGGCCAGACGCGGTTAAGTCTTGGCAGTGACGGTCCCGTCCAACGCGCTATGACTACATAGGATGCTATCACGACCGCAGTTGTCGATATGACTGATGCCAATACGAACTCCGCAAGACCTCCACCAAGAAGGAGGACCAATGTTCCAAAGGCAATCGGGAGGAACGCCTCAAGGGTATTGAATATCGAACAGATGAACATCCTTTGTTTCATTAGAAAAAAGGCGGTAGAGTTGTCCAAAAGAGCCTGCAGCGGCACCAAAAGCGATCCTATTTGTATTATTAATGCGCTGTTTGGGTCGCCAAAGACCGTATCAGCTAAGAATCCTGCCAGGAAGAACATAACAGCGCTTAGCCCTAGGGAAAGTGCCAGCGTGAAGAATGAGACCGAGAAGATGCCTTCAGATACCTTCTTTTTATCACTCTCTGCTGAAAGCAGCCGTATGATCCCGAACCTTGCGCCTAAGCTTGAAAAGGGCGTCAAGAATGCGATTGTTACCAGTAGGGTGGTGTAAATACCGTAATCGGACACCGAAAGGAAGGCAGTGATTATTGGGAGAAAGATTATCGGCCTGAATTTCACTATTATTTCGGAAACGGCGACTATCCCAATGTCTTTTGCAAATCTTTTGTATATGCTCATTTGTCGGCAGGGTTATAGGATGGCGGAATACCAGTCTATAGTAAGTTTTAAGGCCTTTTCCAGTGGGTATTTGAGTTTCCAAGAAAGCTCTTTTTTTGCCTTTGAAATATCGGCTAGAGAATGCTGAATATCCCCTGATCGCATGCTTTGATAGGTTAGCTTCGATTTTGAATCCGTCAGCGCTATTATCGCGTCTATGAGACCTGAAATGGTGGTTTGTTGCCCGCTCGCTATGTTATAAGCGCCGTTTTTGCCGATGGCACCCTTATTTGCAGATACGACGTCTTTTACGTAAATGAAATCCCTAGTTTGTTTGCCGTCCCCGTATATTGTGATGGGCTTGTTGGAGAGTGCCGCCTTTATGAACTTTGGCACGACTGCTGCGTATTCTGACTTAGGATTCTGCCGGGGCCCAAAAACGTTAAAATAGCGGAGAGCTGCACAATTTAGTCCGTATAGCTCATTGAAGACATTTGCATAGTATTCGCAAGCTATCTTTGAGACTGCGTAAGGGCTCTTAGGCAGGAATTGAGCGGTCTCCTTGATGGGTAGACTCCTACAGTCACCATAAACTGCGGATGAAGAAGCGAAAACAACGTTTTTCACACCGCATTCAACACATGCTTTTAGCAAAGCCAGAGTGCCAACCACATTGGATCTATTGGTTTCTAGCGGGTCGATGATGCTCCTAGCAACGCTGGATATTGCTGCCTGATGATAGACTGTAAATACACCGTCAAGGGCGTCTCTGAGAACTTTCTGATCGCATATGTCGCCCTTAAAGATTTTTGCGGGCGAGTTGGCCAAAAAATCGCGGGAGTATTTGTTTGAAGTCGAAGAATTGTCAAGTGCCAAGGGTACCTTGAGGTCCTCGACTATATGGCTGCCTATGAATCCAGTAGCACCCGTTACCAATGCTGATTTATCTTTCATGTTCTCCAAGAGAAGGTTTTACCATATATCTAAAAAAAGGACATAGATAGAGCGATTGCCACGAAAATTGCCTCTATAAGCATGAATACTGCAACTGCCCATTTTTCCGTAAGCTCGCCGGTCATTTTCAAAATGTATTGTGCAAGGCCTATTGGCTTTTCTGGAGAGTGTAGCTTTCCATACTTATCGGGAAAGCCCCACCAACCGCTGCTTGGGAATTTGTTTTTGGCCTTTATGACAAAATCGATTATGTAGGGTATCATTACTAAAACTACTGCAAACTCAAAATTACCCAATATTGCTGCCGAACCCAAGGTCGCCCCTATTGTCAATGTCCCGACGTCCCCGGGGAATATTTTGGCCGGGAATTTGTTATATAGGAAAAAAGCGAATAGTGCGCTGGATAATGCTAAAAGGAGGATCAACGCCTCTAAGCTACCACTTTTGTAAGCTATTGGCAAAAGACCCGCAGAGGCCACCAGTCCTAGACCTGCTTCCATGCCATTGAACCCTGCATACATGTTGGTCAAATTTGTTATTACTGCTATTCCAATTGGGACCAGGAGTACAGGATATATCAATGGCAAACTAACCGAACCTATGAAGGGTATGTATACTTGAGAAATCCCTGCACCTATTGCTACTAAGGGTATTGCCGCAAAGATTGGCAATATCGCCTTTACTCCCTGCCGTAGTCTGACTAGATCATCGAATATGCCTATTATGGCTATTATCAGTATTGTGGTTAAGGCTGCGAAAATCTCAGTTAAATCTAAAGTCTTGGGAACTAGGCCTAACTGAGGAGCGAGGCTGCTATGTGAAAGAGTCGCAAAGGCTATGAAACATAGGACGCCGGACGTCAAGCCTGCGACTACGGCAAGACCGCCCATTTCGGGTATTTCTGGCTTCCCAAGCTTATGTACATCCTTGCCGGTTATCTTCGCCTCGGAGAACTTCCGTATAAGAACGGGGACAGAGAAGAAGGTGACTATGAAGGAAACTGCCAAAACTAGGAGTATGAGAAACATGTTAAGTTAGGTTATTTTAGAATAAAAACAGAAGTATGGGGGCCTAAAATAGTTATACTGCACAGATATTCAGAGATTTTCAGCTTACAACTTTCAGGGAGTGCGCCTTGCAATAGGTTGCATCGCCTACGCAATAGTAATCAACCTTGATATAACCGGCGAAATCCGCTTCTAGCTGGTCTAGGACCTGCTTCTCTTGTAAGCATTCCTGGCAATCCTGGCTGAAGAACGCTTGTATCAGGGACTCATTCTTATTTGGAGCACATGGCACAACACTGGTCTTTTTGACAGTCTTCAGTAGTGCGGTGACTTGGGGATTTACTAAAATAGTGTTGTTGTTAGAATCATAGGTTACTCCAAATTGCCTGCACGAGCCAGATGGTTCGCCTTTGTTTGCTATGCATGTTATGGTCTTTAGCGCATCCAGCTCGCTTATGCCGCCAGAAACCGTCCCGAGCCTGTTAAGTTCACAATTCCATACCAACGAGGGATAATTAGTTATCTTATAAGTGTCCTTCAGTTTTGGATCGTAATAGTCAAAAGTCATATTTATGTCAGAGCCATTCGTGGTTCCTTGAGTGATTGGAGTCTCTTCCTTGTTTATGCTAACTAGAGTTATGTTGAATACTAGGGTCTTGTTGGCAAGTGGATGGCTGCCAAATCCGTACGCCTCCCCAGGCGAGATTGTGACCACCTTATTCTGGCCGACCTCCATCCCTATGACTGCATTTTCAAATCCTTGGATTATCGCATTCCCTCCTAGTGTGAACTTCAGCGGATCCTTGCCTTTTGAGGTATCAAAGACTGTTCCGTTCTCAAACATGCCAGTGTAGTCTACTTCAACTACGTCGCCGAGCTTCGCAGCATTGGGGTTCACAACCGGGACCTCGCTTGGATAATCTATCTTGTATACTTTGACTGTTGGATAGAATTTATCTGTCTCGTTATCTTTGATTATATGTATGTACTTCAGCCCTTCCGCATCCTGCAAGTAGAGTTTCGTGAACATAGAGTTCATCCACTTCTGGGGAACGTGGATGAATATCTGCGGGGCAGAAACGCTTTCGGTAAGTCTTACACCGTAACCGAGGTTTATTAATAAGTCCTTGCCAGAGGCCATGACCTCTGCATAGTCTTTCGTTTTGCAGTCGGAGGATATGAACTTAACCTTCTGCTCACCATTAGAATATGTGAAGATTACGAAGGCTGGGTAATCGCCGCCGTCGTTGTATTTGAGGCCACTGTATCCTGAGTACAGATAACTCTTGACTACTTCCTTGACTTCGCCGTTTTCGACAACCCTCAACGGGCTTTGTCCATAGAGTTTCGTGGTGTATTCTGGCCTGCAGGCATAGCGCTCTTGGGGCATTATCTGATAGGTGCCATAGACTGCCGTACCCGGGGACCTCAGTATTCTTGCAGTGCCGCCTTTTGCGAAAGCAACTCGCCAGTCGAGCGTCATGTTGCAGCACTTTGTCGGGGTCGCTTCGCAGCACTTCTTTGGGTAGATGCTAATTAGATTGTCCCTGGTACACACGACGCCTTGATCGCAAGTGTAGTCTCCATTAACTTCCTTTGCCACCAAACCGTTTTCCACGTTTTGGCACACCTGGCCCTGGCTACATACTCCGTTGACTGCAGTCTCGCCGTTCGGGTATTCATAGTAGTTAGTGCCTAAGAACGCCAATGCGGAGGCCTTACTGACTAAGGTATTGTCGAGTATTATGTATTTTGTTTTTAGGTTAATGTTCCAAGGCTGCTGCATCAGCCATGCAATTGCTTCGTCCTCGCTGGTCGTATTATAGAAGAACCTAGCGGTCCTCATGATGTAGCCTTCATCGGCCTGTGTCGGATCTGTGACCGTAGTCGAGCGGGACAACGCCGTTATGAAGTGGCCATAGTCCCACCAAGTAAAGACATAGTCGCCATTGATGTAATTGTTACCAGCGAATTGGCCTGGTGCTATGTGTTGGTCAAGCCATTTGACCCCAAGGAACCATGAGGGATCAACACCTGCGGACTGTTTTGTGCCCTCCCAGGATGGGCTAGAAAGGCTGAACGTAGTAAGCGGCAGGAGTACAACTAATAGAAGAAGCGGTATTATTTTTAGGCTTGTGAGCTCCTTCTTGTCGTTTGGTAATAGCAGGCCGACCATCGCTCCAAGCATGAGGAAGCCTAATGATTGAGAGAATCCGAGTCTTGCCTCGACCCAGACGAACTTCATGGCTATCAGGAAGAACATGAGCCCAAATAGGTAGAGAAGTGAGGTATCGAGCAACTTGGAATAGTCCTTCTTTGTGAGATAGTAGATTATTAAGATTAGTAAGACCGCTGCCATTAGGATTGTCAACGGTTCTCCCAGGCCGTACCTGCTATAGCCAAAGTCAAGCTTGTCCCAGATGTTGCCGCTGACGAGGGCAGCCTGTTCTGATATGGTCTTATCTACGAGGAAGTTTTTGGTCGATATCCCGGCAAACTTCTCGAACATCTTGTTTGGAAGTTCGGCTATATCGTCCAAACCTATTACAAACGCGCCGAATATAGCTAGGGCCGTAAAGATCGTGCATATTATTGGGAGATTTTGTTTTACAAGTTCCTCTAGCCCATGTGTTTTTGCTTTCTTAGACCGTGTCTCTTTTTGTTTGAGAGTTAGCAGGGATGTTAGCAGTATTGCACCCAAGATTAAGAATATGCCGACTTGTGCTTCGGGGGCAGAAAGGGCGCTTGCCGATTCTAGGAACAATGAGTAGTACAAAACTATTATCCCTATGAAGCCTATTATCAAGAGAGCCTTGTTGAGGGCATGCACCGGCAGCCGCGTCCGTATGTTTTCGGCCCATACTCCTATCAGAACCGTTAGCCCTAGTGGCAACGCATACATCATGGAGTTGGAGAACGCGAATTTGTCGATTAGAACTACTTTGCTGGCTAAGAAAATCAGTGCAACAAAGAAGACAGCCTTTGTGGCTTCCCAAATTTCCTGCCGGAATATGGCTGCAAGGTAGAAGTACACTAGTAGCGCTAAGACGGGTACAAGCAGGAGGAACTGTACACCACCCCAGCTTAGGCTGGTTATGAAAAAGGCCACGCCCGAGAATACTGCGAATTTCAGGACAGAGCTGCCATTGGACTTTAGGGCTTTTACCAGTAGGTATATCGAGAAGATTCCAAGGACCATCCCCATGAGGTCCTCCTCAATCGCCCCTGCCATTGATTTGGTAAGGAGCATCCCCATCGTAGCGAAGAAAAACCCGCCAAGAGCGCCGCTTTTCCAGTCGCCGGTCAGCTCCTTAAGTAAGAAGAATATCATTACCGCACCAAACGCAGACATTATGACTGGGTAGAGCACAATTATGCTCTGCAGGGACTGGCCAGTGAGGAAGGTGAGATAAACTGTGAGGTAATAGGAGAATACGTGTGGTGCAGGCCTGCCATCTGGCGGGTATACTCTATAGTCCATGGGTGCTATGTTGCCGTTCTCATAGAGGTCTTGTGTGAATTTGTAGTGATAATAGGGGTCGTCCATTGAGATTAGGTTACCTGGCATTGGGCCATCCCCCAGCATAGCTGGGTAGACCCTGAAGAGTATTGCAGTCACCACCAAACAGATTATGATTGCGGTCTGCAGCTTTATGATCTTACTTGTGAAGAGGAGCGACGCTAGCAGGTAGGGGGCGATTAACGCGGCTAACAGCATGTCTTCTGCGGAGTAAAGTAGAGCTAGTAGAACTCCTAGTCCAAAGAAGAATGAAAGTATATTCAAGGGGTTCTTTTGGAAGCCAGCTAGATCTTTAAATGAGAGGAATAATAGCAAAAAGCTAGAGGCTCCGACTGCGGCAAGTAAGAGCATGTGGGTCACGGAACTGGGTATGACTAGCCAAAGAGCAAGTAGGAATAATACTGCCGCAGCAATTATTATTTGTATCGGCGCTTTCAATGGATTGTCTGTCTCAATTGGTTCCATCTTAACTTCTTTCTTCGCCACTTTCTTTTCAACTTTTGCCATTTTACTTTTTTAACAGGATGTTGAGCTGCTTGTCCGTGCTGAAGAGCTCATCCAAAGTTATTGGGTAGATACGCTTCTGGTCCAACTCGTCTAGTGCTGTCATATCAAACTTAGAAAGTAGCTTCTTGTATGCACCCATGTCAGCGCCTATCTTTTTTAGGTGACTGCCTGTGAACTCTATTATGATAGCGATGTCGTTCTCGGCGATTATCCTTTCCATGCCCTTCAGCACTTGTGGCTCCCAGCCTTCCACATCTATCTTTGCAAGGCTTATCTTTGTGCCAAGCGGGAAACAATCATCCAACTTGAGGGTCTTGATTGTCGTACTCTCATTGACAGGCGAGTTAGTCCCCGTGGCAGACATGCAGATTAACCCGCCCCTCGTTTGGCCTATGAAAAGCTCGGCAACACCGTTGTGGTCGGACACTGCAGCCTCAATAGGACTGACATTCTGGCAGTCGTTTTGGCTTATGTTCTTGAGCAGGTATTGGAACATTTCAGGTTCCGGCTCATATGCATAAATCCGTCCACTTTCACCGACCATTCTGGAGAAGTTCACGGTATGCCAACCAGTGTTTGCACCTATGTCTAGGACCGTATCGCCTGGTTTGATAATCTTTTGGGCTTCTGCCAACGTCAGTGGTTCGTATGTCCCATCCATAAGCAAGCTGAGGTCTCCACTGGGTAAGGAGAATACGCCTGCCTCGGTCTTCACGAGTTTGTACCTGCTTGCCAGTCTCTGCCCCACCTTCTTCACGAGACCAATCTTATTGGCTCTAGTCTTGCGGGTGACTTTTGCCACAATCCTGAAGAGGTTTTGGCTCATTTTATAATTAGGTGTTGTCCTATCAGTAGAGGCAACCCGTTGACTTCTAAGTGTTGTGCCATGAACTCATCCACCGCTTTCTTTGCTTCCTTCTTTTTAACTTTGGCCATTTTATAGCAGTTCTGCGAAGTCCCTTATCACAGTGTCAGGTTTCTCCTGTTTTAAGACGTCGCTGTTGTATTTGTTAAGCAAAAAGACCGTGTGGCAGCCCGCAGCCTTGCCTGCCTGGATGTCGTAAATCGTGTCCCCGACAAAGGCAGCTTCCCCAGGCTTTATACCTAACACACGCAGTGCGTTGGTGACAGGCTCGTGATGGGGTTTTTTGTTTACGGCATCCTCTTCGCCTATGAAAACATCAAAAAACCTGTAGATGCCAATCTGTCGCAGCGTCTCCTCGATTACCCCGCGCGGGGACGTGCTCACCACTCCGAGCTTGTAGTCGGCAGCCTTTAAGCGTTCTAAAGTTAGAGGTACGTTCTTAAAAACCTTGACTTTTGCTAGGTTCTTGAGCCAATTTACCTGGAATGCCTTCATTATATCCCGTAGCTCATCCTCGGTCAGGGAGCCGATTAACTTCGATATTGTGGGGCTTACTGGTTTGCCGAAGAGCTTCTTGTCGAACTCCTCCTTGGTAAGCTGGCGCTTGCCATGCCCCTTCAGAGCCTGATTGAAGGACTCATAGATGACGTCAAACGTGTCTGCCAGAGTCCCATCCATGTCAAAAAGAAAGGCTTTATACATTCTGTCGCAAATTTACCCCGTTTTAACGGGTTAAATTATAAATAAGCATCAATATGCGAATTGCAATAATCGACAGGGGCAGGTGCAAGCCTACTAAGTGTGGCCTCCTCTGCCAGCGGATGTGCCCAAGGGTGCGGAGTGGCGATGAGACGATAGTAGTTGACGGGCTGACAAAAAAGCCCGTGATAATGGAGGACTTGTGCATAGGCTGTGGAATATGCGTCACCCGCTGCCCTTTCAATGCTATCATAATCACAAACACACCTGAGGAAGTAGGTGTTTTGACATACCAATACGGCAAGAACGGTTTCAGGTTATATGGGCTGCCTATTCCAAAAAGCGGTAATGTCGTTGGGATACTCGGCGTCAATGGGATAGGGAAAAGCACGGCTTTAAAGATACTCAGCAACCAGCTAAAACCGAACCTGGGTGAACTTGGCAAGGAATTGGAATGGAGCGAAATAATTGAGAGGTATAGGGGCAATGAGGTGCAGAATTATCTGAGGAAACTAGCATCTGGTGAAGCAAAGACTGTCTACAAGCCGCAATACGTCGATGCACTCACCAAGATGGAAGGGACTGTCAAAGACCTGCTGTCTAAGGTCTCGAAGGATTGGAAGAGTGTCGCTAAAGAGCTCGAACTCGAAAAAGTGCTTGGTAGGGAGGCAAAAACTCTTGGTGGCGGCGAACTGCAGAGGCTGGCAATTGCCATTGTATTGCTGAGGGATGTGGACTTGTACTTCTTCGACGAGCCTACCTCCCATCTGGACATATCGCAGCGCCTGAAGACCGCCAAGATAATACGACGTCTCAGCGAGAGCGGGAAATCGGTCATTGTCGTCGAGCACGACTTGATGGTATTGGACTACATATCTGACTATATACATATAGTGTATGGTGTAAAAGCAGCTTTTGGTGTGATGTCCCAGCTGAAGAACACGCGCGTCGGCATAAACGAGTACCTGGCTGGGTGGCTGCGAAACGAGAATGTTAGAATAAGGGCCAATGAGATAAAGTTCGAAGAGACTGGAACATCCAAGTTCGAGAGCTCTGATTTGCTCTGTGAGTATCCGCAGATTAAGAAAAAGTACAAGGAGTTTGAACTGTCGGTGGATTCCGGCAAAATCTATAAGGGCTCTGTGATTGGGATACTCGGACCGAACGCGACTGGAAAAACGACCATGATGAGGATATTGGTGGGGGATGAGAAGAACGATGGTGAGAAGACAGATCTGCGGCTCAAGATATCCTACAAGCCGCAGTACCTTAAACCTGTGGACAAGACGGTAAGAGAAGTCCTTTCGGCGGCGACAAAGGACCTCTATAAGGGTCATTACAAGACTGGCATATTGGAGCCATTCGAGCTTGAGGCCCTGTTTGATCATAATGTTAGTGAGCTGAGCGGCGGGGAACTGCAAAGGGTCGCGATAGCCGAGTGCCTGTCACGGGATGCCGATATATATTTCCTAGACGAACCGTCTGCGTATCTGGACGTCGAGCAGAGGCTTATCGCTGCCAAAGCCATCCGCAGGAAGATGGAGAACGAGAAGAGGAGCGCCATGGTGATAGACCACGACATAGGCTTTGTTGATTACATATCTGACAGGATCATGGTCTTTTCCGGGGAACCGAGCGTTTCAGGGAGGGCAAAAGCGCCGGCCGGTTTGAGAGACGGCATGAATAAGTTCTTAACAGGCATGGATATCACTTTCAGACGGGACGAGGAGACCAAACGGCCGCGCGCTAACAAACCCGGCTCACAGAAGGACAAAGAACAGAGGTCTAAGGGCGAATATTATTATAATTAAGAACTCTTCTTCTCCATGTAGCCGCACTTGCCGCATCCCCATCGGTCCTTGTGCGCAGCCATGAATACGCCGGGTCCGCATTTTGGGCAGGTCTTGTTCTTCGTCTTGACCTTGTCGCCCTCGACTATGTACATCTCCCACTTCTTGCTCGTCTTCTTGGCTTCCTTCTTACCCTTCGCTTCTTTGCCTTTCTCAGCCATCTTGAACCTTATTTCTTCTCAGTCTTTGGGGCTTCAGTCTTTGGGGCTTCAGTCTTTGGGGCTTCAGTCTTTGGGGCTTCAGTCTTTGGGGCTTCAGTCTTTGGCTTCTCCGCTTTTTCAACCGGAGCATCGCCCTCTTTCTTCTTCTCTCCGGTGTCTCTCTTTGTCTTGTAACTCAGGCTTATCTTCTTGAGAGCCTCTTCGTTGTCGTAGACTTTGACTTTGCCTGTGTTGATGTTGGTCCCCATCCTCTGGTCGATGAGATCAATGACTATTAGCTTCTCATTTGCCTTCAGCGTCTTGGCCAATTCAGCCTTCAACTCCTTCCTGGAGGGCGTGGTCTTACCAGATGCGGTGAATTCGACCTCTCTCCTCTGTAGGAGTAGATTTTTCTTGTCGCTTATGATTTCAACGCCCATTTTAATCGAATTTTGAAAGTATATCCTTAAACAAGGCCTTTATTTTTCGATCGATGACTATTAAAATGGCCCCTTCGTCCGGTTGCCCGTAGACGATCATGTCGCCTTCCTCAGCGTTCAATATCGCCGGGATTGCCAACAGGTCCTCCTCGCCTTTTACGAACAATGACGCGCGCTCTGATTTCAGCGCCTTGCTCACCGCGTCCCAGGCTTCCTTCGTTATAGTCGCTGGCGGATTCCTGATAGTGATGGCCTTCGCATAAGTGCGCAGAACCGATGTGTGTTCGTCGCTAAGAGCGACGCGTTTTGTTTTTCCATCCCAGATTATAAGGACTGGCGAAACGCCGCCCTTTATCAAAAGCTCTGAAACTGAGTCGCCTATTGCGATTACTCTCCGCTTCTCTTTCCTCAGGAGCTCGGCGACTTGTGAACACTCCACCACCCTGCCCAGCGGCTTCTGCAGCTCTCCGCGCAGAGATGTGGGGAGTTTTAGATCTTTGGAGATGCTTATCATAAATTGACAGGTGGCTTACGTCTTCAGGGCGTATATGCCCTTTGTCTGTACGTCCATTTCCTTGGCTATCTTGCTCTTCTCTGGGTCTATGATCGCGATTTTTCCGCTCCAGTCGCGCGTCAGTTGAGTGTTGCAGCTGGGGCATTTTTGGAGTTCTGCATAAACCTTCCCGCACTTGGGGCATGCCATGTCCATTATTTCTTGGCCTCCTTCTTCGGCTTCTCAGCCTTTTCTTTTTTCTCCTTAGACTCTCCTTTCTTCCCGCCTTCCTTGGCGTCTAGTTCTAGCCAGTCCCAGGAGCCGAGACCCGGCTGCCTCATGGTGAGGCCGATCTTTGTGTCCAGGAGAGTCGATTTCTTGCTTATCGTGACGACCCTTGCGCGCATCTTGTCGCCTAGCTTGAGACCCCGCTTGGTCTCCTTGCCGTCAAACTTCTGTTCTTTCTCATTGTAGTTGACAAAGTCCTCCATTATCTGGGAGACGTGAACTAGGCCATCGATAGGGCCTATTGAAACGAATGCGCCGAATTCGGCGATTTCCTTAAACTCGCCCTCGACTATTTCTTGGAGCTTCGGCTTGTAGGTCAGCATCGTGAAAGTCGTGTCGTAGTAAACCCCACCGTCACCAGGCACTATGTAGCTATCACCCACGTCCTTGACGTCTATGGCAGCGACTATGATGCCCATGTCTTGGTCTATCCTGCCGACATACTCCTTGTCGAGTATCTCCTTCATGCTCTTCGCCAGGTCCAAACCGAACATCCTCGGCGGGACGCGGACAGAGTCACGCAATTCGATCTTGTAATACATTTTGATGGTTCCGTTTAAGGAGAATTAAGCGGGTAAATTAGCAATATCTTGGTTAAAAACCAAATCAGAACCTGAAGTCCTGGAAGTGATAGGTATCCTTTATGATTTTCGGTATAAAGTGGCGTGCTATGTCCCTTGTGGTCACTATACCGATTATCTCGCCTTTTTCAACGACCGGCAACCGCCTGAAGTCGCTATCAGTGAATATGTGGCATGCCTCATAGATGTCTGCGCTGGCGTCTATAGTCGTTACAGGAACCGTCGTCACATCCCTGGCCTTTATTTTTGCGGGGTCCTTCCCCACTGAGACTATCTTTGTCATTATGTCCCTTTCGCTCAGGATGCCCAAGCCTTTGGGAGTCCTTACCAACACCGAACCTATCTTCTTCTGCGACATTATCGCCGCCACCTCCTTTACGGAGAGTTCCGAATCGACAAATGTGTGCTGATGCATTATCTCGCGAACGGTTACCATTTTAAGCCTCCTTGGTGTTCAGTTCCATTGTTTCTCATATGGGGTTAGCCCCACTTCAGTGCAGGGCCACGAAAACCCCGACGAAGACTATTGAGACTATCGCCATGAGCGTTATTAACGTGTTGAGGCTCGGCCCGGCTGTGTCCTTGAACGGGTCCCCGACAGTATCGCCGACTACCGCAGCCTTGTGAGCATCGCTGCCCTTGCCGCCGTATTGGCCGAATTCTATGTATTTCTTCGCGTTGTCCCATGTCGCCCCAGCGTTTGCCATGAAAAGGGCCATGACGAAGCCGCTGACCAGCGAGCCTGCCAGCAATGCTGCCACTGCAGACGGCCCGAGGAGGATGCCGACTGTTATTGGGGTTATTATCGCCAGCAGTGAGGGCATTATCATCGCCCTCTGGGCCGCCTTTGTCGATATCTCGACGCACTCGGCATAATCGGCCTCTGCCTTGCCGGCCATGAGCCCTTTTATCTCCCTGAACTGCCTGCGCACTTCCTGCACTATCCCCGCAGCGGCCTTGCCAACGGCGCTCATGGTCATCGAGGAGAATAGGAAGGGCAGCATGCCGCCAATGAACAGCCCAGCTATCACTAGCGGGTTCGTCAGCTGGAGGTCGAGCGAGGGTATAACTTTCCCTGCGCGCACAAAAGCCAACATCACCTCGTTCCTGAACGCAGCTATAAGGGCAAGTGCAGTCAGGGCAGCCGCAGCTATGGCAAATCCCTTGCCGGTCGCGGCTATGGTGTTTCCTAAAGCGTCTAAGGAATCTGTGCGATCCCTGACCTCTTCGTCAAGACCCGCCATCTCGGCTATCCCGCCTGCATTGTCAGCCACTGGGCTGTATGCGTCTGCCGCTAAAGTTATGCCTAATGTGGAGAGCATGCCTACCGCCGCTATCCCTATCCCATAAAGGCCCATGTTGGCGTTTTTGCCGCCACCAGCCAAGAAGAACGCAGCTATGATAGCAATGCAGACGGCGATTACGGGAATCATGGTAGACCTCATCCCTGCCGCAAGGCCGCTTATGATTACCGTGGCCGGGCCGGTCTGGGCCTGGGCAGCCACTGCTTGGGTCGGCTTGTATTTGTTGGAGGTGTAATACTCTGCTACATAACCGACGACGAGCCCGCTTATGAGGCCCGCCAGCACTGCGAAATAAACGCCTATGTTCTCCCACCCTATGGTGTAGCCAACTGCGGGATATGCGAGTATTGCTGTCAGGATCGAAGTACCATAGACGCCGCGCCTCATGGCCCACAACAGGGAGGACTGGTCCGCCTTTTCCTTTGTTTTCACCAATGGGACACCTACGACCGATGCAATGAGCCCGACAGCGGCTATCACTAGTGGCAGGGTTATGCTGTTAGTGATAACGCTGCTTCCAAAGGAGGCGAACGCAGCAGCTCCTAGCGCCATCGCAGCAACTATCGCGCCCGTGTAAGAGTCAAAGAGGTCCGCGCCCATGCCCGCGACATCGCCGACATTATCGCCGACGAGGTCCGCTATCACGGCCGGATTCCTCGGGTCATCTTCAGGTATTCCTGCCTCGATCTTGCCGACAAGGTCCGCGCCTACATCGGCGGCCTTTGTGTATATCCCGCCGCCCACCCTTGCGAACAGCGATATCGAAGATGCGCCCATCGCGACACTTATTATTATCGAGGCTATTTCTGACGGTGGTTGGCCAAATGCCGTTAGTATGTAGTACCAGATAAGGAGCTCAACTATCACCATGCCGACCGCCGAAAGCCCCATGACGGCGCCTGAGGAGAACGCTATGTTAAGGCTCTTGTTCAGCGACGTTCTGGCTGCTGCGGCCGTGCGGCAATTCGCACGCGTGGCTATATGCATCCCCAGATAGCCCGAAAGCGCCGAGAAGAAGCTGCCGGTTATGAACGCATAGGGGGCGAAGACACTGACGATCCGTACGGCTGAAAGCAAGAACAGGACTATTGAAACGGCAAAAACGAACACCGCGAGCACCTTGTATTGCTGGTGGAGATACGCCTTCGCGCCCTGGCGTATGGCTGTGGAGATCTTTTGCATCTTCTCATCGCCGGGATCCTCTTTAAGGACTCGCCTGGCCAGATACGCCGCAACTGCCAAGGCAAGGACTGCACTTATTGGTGCTAGCAAGAACAGGTCCATTTGGGATTGCAGTGATAATAAACGACGGGTCGTATTAAAACTGCGAATGGTCCCCTACTGAAAGAAAAGGGGGTGAGAATGGCTGAGCGATGCCATAATGGAGAGATTAGACACCGTGTATGAGGATTGTCACGCCTACGAAGACTATCGAAACCATGCTCATCAGCTTGATGAGTATGTTCAGGCTTGGACCTGAAGTGTCTTTGAATGGATCGCCGACCGTGTCGCCAACTACTGCGGCTTTGTGGCAGTCACTGCCCTTACCGCCGAAGTTGCCCTCCTCAACATGCTTCTTCGCGTTGTCCCAGGCACCGCCAGCGTTGGCCATGAAGACGGCCACTACGAAGCCCGTTACGAGCGCTCCGGCGAGAAGGCCCACGACTGCTGATGGGCCGAGTGCTATACCTATTATCAATGGTGAGGCTATGGCCATCAATGCAGGCATTATCATCTCCTTCTGGGCCGCTTTTGTGGCTATGCTAACGCATTTAGCGTAATCCGGTTCGGCTTTACCTTCCATCAATCCCTTGATTTCCTTAAACTGGCGCCTGACCTCTTTGACTATACCTCCTGCTGCACGGCCGACTGCATGCATTGTCATAGAGCAGAACAGGAATGGCAGCATCCCTCCGATGAAGAGACCAATTAGCACTGGTGGATTAGTAACGCTAAGGTTCAGTACGACTGTCTTGTGCATAGTGAGAGCCACCACGGCAATCTCTTGCTGATATGCTGCTATCAGTGCGAGTGCGGTCAACGCGGCTGAACCGATTGCAAACCCCTTGCCTGTGGCAGCTGTCGTGTTGCCCAACGCGTCAAGTGCATCTGTGCGCTTCCGCACCTCCGGCTTTTGATGGGACATCTCGGCGATGCCGCCAGCGTTGTCAGCTACTGGGCCATATGCGTCGGTCGCCAGGGTTATGCCAAGAGTCGCTAGCATGCCGACAGCTGAGATGCCAACACCGTACAATCCCATCGCAGCGCTGAAGCCGTTCGGGCCGCTACCAGCAAGGTAGTAAGAGGCCCATATTGCTGCAGAAACAGCTATTACGGGTACTAATGTAGACTTCATACCTGTTGCTATCCCTGCAATTATGACTGTGGCCGGGCCGGTCTGTGACTGCGCAGAGATGTGTCTCGTCGGCGCATATTTATGTGAGGTATAATACTCCGTCGCCAGCCCTATTATAATGCCTGAGATTAATCCGGCGAGCACTGCATAATAAACACCGATATACGCCCAACCGAGTGTATTACCCACGATAAAGGGAGATATCACAGCAATCAGAATTGCTGAGGTGAATATGCCTCTTCTAAGAGCCCACAACAATGTGCCTTGGTTTGCATCCTCCCCCGCTTTGACTAGGAATGTCCCGAATATGGATGCAATAACACCTACGGTCGCCATCACCAAGGGAATCGTTATGCTTTCTACTGCCAGGCCCGCGCTACTGAATGCTGCAGCGCCCAACGCCATCGTAGCTACAATGGAGCCGACATATGATTCGTATAGATCAGCACCCATTCCAGCTACGTCGCCCACGTTATCGCCGACGTTGTCAGCGATGACAGCAGGGTTCCTTGGGTCGTCCTCAGGGATTCCGGCTTCCACTTTGCCGACTAGATCCGCACCTACGTCGGCGGCCTTTGTGTATATGCCACCACCGACTCTGGCAAATAGGGCCACTGAAGAAGCACCCATGCCGAAGGTAAGCATTGTGGTTGTTATTATAGTTAGCTTATCTGGTGTTGGGGCTAGGAAGCTGTTCAGGAAATAATACCAAATCGACAAATCGAGTAAACCGAGGCCGACGACGCAGAGGCCCATCACCGCCCCAGACGAGAAGGCTATGCGCAAGCCGCTGTTGAGGCTTCGTTTCGCCGCATTTGCCGTTCTCGCGTTAGCGCGCGTGGCCATGCTCATCCCGATATAACCGGACAACGCCGAGAAGAAGCCGCCTGTCAGGAACGCGAAGGGTATGAAGGGATTCACTACATTGTAGAAGGAGAGTATCAGCAGCAAGACAAACATGCCAACGAAGAAGTATGCGATTGTCCTGTATTGCATTGAGAGATATGCCTTTGCTCCGATCCTAATAGCCCTAGAGATTTTCTTCATCTCGGGCGTGCCTTCGTCTTCCCTTAAAATCCTCCACGCGAGAAAGCCCGCGAAGAGCAAAGCCATTATCGACCCAACCGGGGCCAGCCATAAAAGGTCCATGGTATCTCTTACTCGGTATTAATGTGAACCGCGCTACTGGGCGGTGAATAGTTTCCGCTATGCAATACAACACGCGAAAATTTTGGAAATATGGGAGATTTTTCTATTTGGGAAATAAAAACTCATTCTATTTCCAACTTGTTCTTGCCTCGCACGAATATCGTTCTTACTTTGACGCGCTTGAGCGCTTTCCTTAAACCTGAATCATTGGTCGCTACTATCACATCCTTATGGGACGCGGCATAGCCTATTATCGCATCATCGCCTTTGTTCGAGGTTTCGATGACAGGTACATTGCGCGCGAGTTGAATCGCAAGCGAAGCTGCGGATTTCCCTTCGGTTTTGCCTGACTTAGCCAGTTTTTCCAGTTCGGCTTTGATTGGGCGTATCGTCATCAATTCGAACGGCTCGTCGAGTACGCGCTCAAACTCGGAGAATATGTTAATGCCTAGTTGGAAAGGGACTAGGAAGAAGTTGGTGTCAAGGAGGATCTTTTTCATTCTTGCAGCTTCCTCGCGGTGGTGATGAACCCTGTGTGCCCTATCATCCTCGTCTTTGGTCTGCACCGCTCATTGCTGATCTCCCAGTCTCGCAGGATCACTTCGATTGTGTTAACGTCCTGGAACTGTTTTGGCAGGGATGTGACGAATCGTTTCACTTGCTCGATTGATGGTGAGTAAGAAACCAGATAACCGCCGAACTTCAAGGAGTGCACCGCGTGCGGCGAAACCATCCACGGCTCTGGCAGATCAAGTATGACTGCATCCACATCCTTTTCGTCGATTCCGTCATATATGTCTTTATTCTTCAATTCGACGAACTTGCTTAGACCTGCCTCTTCAAGGTGTGCGCGAGCCTGGTCCTGGTGCTCCTTCCTGATCTCGTATGAGTAGACTTTTCCCTCTGGCCTGATTGCATTCGCGAGCATCAGCGTCATGCCAGCGACGCCGGTTCCCGCTTCAACAACGCGCGCACCGCTGCTTAAACCAGTCAAACCTATGATTATCGCTGAATCCTTGGGGTAAACGATCTGCGCGCGCTTTTCCATTTTCTCGATGAAGTCTATTATTGATGGTTTGAGAATGAAGAACTTCTTGCCCATGTGCGTCTCGACCGGACCAGAGTAATCGACTTTCCTTAAATTGGATTCTTTGACAACACCGCCGTGGGTATGTAGGTCCTTCCCTTCGTCGACTAGTTGCCTCTTGCCTTTCTTGTCGATTAGAAGGCGTTTCATACTTCACCACCTCTTCTCGAACCCAAACTCCTTGTCAATGCCAGCTGCTATCTTGCGCATCCGCTCAAATATCCTCTCGCTGTCGCGCATCATGTCCTCGATGGTTTCTTCCAAGCTCGACTCGCGAAGGACGTACTTGCGGCCGGGGGCGCGAGAGACAAGGCCGGAGTTGAAGAACTTCTTCATGTGGAACAGTACTGTGCCGCGTGCGAGCCTCAGCTCCTCCGCGATTTCAGTCGAGGTCTTCGGCTCACCCTCTATTGAGGATTGGACAAGTATCTTGAAGACTTTATAGGCGGACATGTCAGTGTCCTTCTTGGTGAATAAGGAGAGTGAGCGACAGAGCCATTCTATATCCCTGTCCTCATCTGCTTTTGCCGGTGGATTAATCTCCTGTAATAGAATCTTGCGTTTTGTTTCCATTTCCTCAAAGACAAGGTTTTTATACCTGAACCTTCAAAGTTAATAAGTTATTGTTCCGAGATTAAGTTTTTATTGAATAATTATAATAATAGTCTATAAAAGGGGATTAAAATGTTCAAAAAGAAGAAGAATGACGAAGACCGCTTCGAGAAGGAAGACGATGGGGATAGCAGCGATGATATATTTGAGGGGGGCGTATTCGGCCGCGACCCATTTGGCGGGCTCTTCGGCGACTTCGGGCGTATAGACAAGATGATGAACGAGCTAATGAAGAACGCCTTCAGCGGCAAGATGAAGTTTGAGGGCGGCCAGCCGTTTGTTTACGGTTTTTCGTTAAAGAGCGGCCCAGACGGGAAGCCAGTATTTGAGGAGTTCGGCAATGTGAAGCCTGGTGTGAAGCCGCAGGTCAGTGACACAAGGGAGCCCCTAGTCGATGTCATGGATAGGGGCGAAACGATTATAGTTATAGCAGAGCTGCCGGGTGTTGAAAAGGCGGATATATACCTTGAGGCGACAGGTAGTGTTTTGGAGATAAAGGTGGATAAACCCGGGAAGAAGTTCTACAAGCAGGTCCAGTTGCCTGTTGATGTGCAGGACGATGCTGTCGACGCCACATACAACAACGGGGTGCTTGAGGTCAAATTGAAAAAGAAGCAGGCTTCAAAGCCAAAGGGCAAGAAAATAGAGGTAAAGTGACTGAGAAGATGGGCAAGACCATAAAACTGAGTACAAAGGAAGCGCCAAAAATCGATGTTGGCAGGAGCATAGTCCGCCTCAGCTCAAAATCAATGGAGAAACTAGGCGCACAGAGTGGCAGTGTTGTCCTGATTAAGGGTAAAAAAGAGGCAGTGGGCGTCGCATGGCGCGGTCTCCAGGAGGATGAGATAAAGGAGATAATACGCTTGGACGGTATTCTGAGGAGCAACACGGGAGTAGGTCTTGATGAGGAGGTCGAAGTCAGTGTCATAGAGCCGAAATCCGCTAAGAAGATAGTCCTTTCGCCGACGCAGGCGATTCAATATGGTTCTGGTTTTATCGAGTATGTGCAGGAACGGCTGCTGAACAAACCCTTCATAAAAAACAACAAAGTGCTTGTCGATGTGATGGGCACCCCATTGACTTTTATTATAACGAATACGGCGCCATCGGGCGTCATAATGATAACCGAGGAAACGACCGTCGCAATCGGCAAGAAACCAGTTGAGGAAAAAGGCGGCGTGCCAATGATCAGTTATGAGGACATTGGCGGGCTGCGTGAAGAAATAGAAACTATAAGGGAGATGATTGAGGTACCGATGAAGTATCCACAGGTATTCAAGAAGCTAGGGGTCTCGCCGCCGAAGGGCGTCCTTTTGTATGGCCCACCGGGGACTGGAAAGACCCTGCTCGCAAAGGCGGTCGCCAGTGAGACTGAAGCTCATTTCATACATCTTGCGGGCCCAGAAATTATGTGTGTTGGGGCTGAAACGCCCATGTTAGTCAATGGCAAGATTTCAACTGCTGAGGAGGTCTTTGCTCACATAGAAAAAAGCAGTGTGGTTGTTGAGAAAACAAAAAATAGAACTGTTGTTAAAGCTCCGAAAGGATTTAAAGTATTCTCGGTGAATGGAAAGCTGAAGGTCGAGGAAGATGAGATAGTGGAGGCTACGAGACTTGATGCAAAGGAATCGCTCCTGTTGGAAACGTCCAAGGGGACAAAACTCCACATTTCCCAGAACCAACCATTCGGCGTTTTGGAAAAGGGGAAATTGCAGTGGAAGAGGGCAAATGAGTTAAAGCAAGGCGATTATGTTGCGTGCGCCCGTTCGCTGCCTTTGAAGGATTCTAACGATTTGCCTTTTGCCAGGGCAGGTTTCATGAAACCCGAGTGTTCAAAATCGAACTTCTCTCGGGCGAATGCCATCAAGGTTCCTGACGAGCTTAGGGGGGAATTCACAAGGTTCCTCGGAGCCATGTTTGCGGAAGGGCACATAGCTGGCAGGATGGACGCTGTTTATTTCGCAAATAATGACGCTAGATTCAAGGATGAGATCGTTTCGACGCTTAAGAATGTTTTTGGACTCAATGGCGGCACCGTGGTCGTGAGGGACGATAGAGTTGATGCATACTCGAAAGCACTAGCAGAATTTCTCTGCGGTGTGGGGCTTCCAAAAGGGAGAAAGAGGGAGATGCATGTGCCCCCGTTCCTCTTTGATTGTGATGAGGAGTTGGTGTCCGCATTCGCCTCTGGCTATTTTGACGGTGACGGTACTGTGAGTTACTCAAAAGAGGGATACCCAACGCCAAGATTCTACAGTGTGAATAAAGAGTTCTTGGAAGAACTCGGTGGCCTCTTGCAGGTGAAGCTATCCATGCCATCAAAAGTGACTCCGTGGAAGACACCGTATTGTGATTTGTGGGCCTTGGTTGTTAGCGGTAGGGATGGGAGAAAAATCTTTGAAAAGACGATTCTGGACAAATCTCTTAAAAAACGGGATTGGAAGCTCTTGGGTAAACTGGAAGGTGAGGGCATAGTACCTAACATCGCACCGCTTCTAAAGACCATCAAGGTAAAATTAGGCTTTGTTTATGGGAAAACTATTAAGGAATCTTCAATCGAGCCCTACATTTCCGGTAGGAAGAAGGTAACTAGAAGAAAGCTTAGGGAGTTGTATGATATTTTTAAGAGTCGTGGGGATGTTGCTGAGTTAAGGTGCATCAAAGAGATATTGGACTCCGATGTAGCCTTTGATAAGGTGATTAAGATTGAGAAGATTGGAGAAGCTGTCCTCTATGACTTCGGGATCAAGAAGAACTCTAATTTTGCCGGTGGGTTGCCTTTTGTTTTCTTGCACAACTCGAAGTGGTACGGACAAAGTGAGGAGAACCTAAGGAACGTCTTTAAAGAGGCGCAAGATAACGCACCGAGCATAATATTCATTGATGAGATTGATGCCATAGCGCCTGCCAGAGAAGAGGTAAGCGGGGAAGTCGAGAAACGGGTGGTGTCTCAGTTGCTTACCTTGATGGATGGGCTGGAAGCTCGTGGTGAGGTTGTGGTCATCGCCGCGACGAACCGGCCAGAAGCCCTCGACCCAGCCCTCCGCAGACCTGGTAGGTTTGACAGGGAAGTGCAGATAGGCATACCGGATAGGAAGGGCAGGATGGAGATCCTGCAGATACACAGCAGAGGGATGCCGCTTACAGAGAAGGTCGATCTTGATATGCTAGCAGACATCACGCATGGTTATTCCGGCGCGGATCTGAACGCACTTGTGAAAGAGGCTGCGATGCGCGCGCTTAGAAGGGTAATGCCTGAAATCAAAAAACTTAAGGACGAAGAGCTGACAAAGGAAATCCTCGATAAGATTGAGGTTACCGAAAAAGACTTCGAAGAAGCCATGAGGAAAGTCGAACCCTCGGCTATGAGGGAGGTCCTTGTTGAGATACCCAAGATCAAGTGGAATGACATCGGCGGACTCAAGGAAGCCAAAGAAGAGCTGATAGAGAGTGTCGAATGGCCGCTGAAGCACGCAAAGGTGTTTAAGGAAGTGGGTATAAGCGCACCTAGGGGGATATTGCTATATGGACCGCCTGGCACGGGTAAGACCCTGCTCGCAAAGGCTGTCGCCAATGAAAGTGAGGCAAATTTCATCTCGGTCAAAGGGCCGGAGCTGCTGAATAAGTACGTTGGTGAGAGCGAGCGCGGCGTCAGAAAGATATTCAAGCGCGCAAGACAGGTAGCACCGTCGATAATATTCTTCGATGAGATAGAGTCACTGACTGGGACGCGTGGCATGGGCATGGACTCCAGCGGCGTCAAGGAGAGCGTCGTAGCGCAACTGTTGAGCGAGATAGATGGTGTTTCCGAGCTGAAAGACGTCGTGTTGATAGGCGCGACTAACAGACCGGATCTGATAGATACCGCATTGATAAGGCCTGGCAGGTTCGAGAAGCTGATATATGTGCCGATGCCAGACACTGAGGCGCGTATTGAGATATTCAAGGTGCACACGAAGAACGTCAAGTTGGATAAGGATGTGAAATTGGAGAAACTTGTGATAAGGACTGAGGGTTATTCGGGCGCTGATATCGAAGCTATTGTGAGAAAAGCTGGTATGCTGGCGGTAAAGGACGTTCTTGACAAGAAAACCAAGGAAGCCATGGTTGATATGTCACATTTTGAAAAGGCATTGAAGATTATCAACCCGAGCGTGACTAGCGACGACCACACTGGTTATTGGAAGAGGAATAAGGAAACTGCCAGGGGGGGTAATATCGGGGTCGCTTAGACCAGCTTCGCTTCAACCTCTGTGAACAGCGGACCTTTGAGCATAATTTCTTTATTTTTTGATTGTATGTATTGCAGCGCGTGCTCAGCTATTTTGATGTTCAGATCCGGTGCGGTTTTCGTTGTTTTGAATTGATATGAGAACGGCTTGCCCACCTTTACCGCTTCTTCTACCCCCGCCGCGAAGTAATCGGACATCGCACGCAGGTAGGTGATCCCGGTCGCGATTCCTTTTTCCTTGATCTCCTTGGCCTTGTCCTTAAACCCGCCTGGCGGTATGCCATAGACGCCCCCATTGTAGACAAATATCTCATTGACCGCTGCCGGGCCCAAAAGTTTTGCGCCTGATTCCTTCTCGAAGACTCTGACTGCTACCTTCTTTCCCAAGAACTCACCTTTGAAGACGTCAAAACTGCAGGGTGAAGGGTCGTCGCCGTGTTGGGCCGCGACTTTTTGGATTAGCTCGGATAGGTTCTTCCCTTCTGGTGTCTGTGGCGCCTTGTCAACCTCTATTGCGCGCACAATATCCTTGTCGCTTATTTCCATCGCTTGGTAGAATTGAGGGAACATGACTTCGCGCACGTCGATGTAATTGCCCCTTATCATGAGCATCCGCTCTATGCCGAACCCTGCGTTGAACACTGGGTATTTGATGTCATAATTGGCTAGCGCTATCGGTGAGTACATGCCGATGTCCGCAATCTCCACCTTCTTCTCCCCACTCTTAGCGTAGACCTCATATTCGGATTCGTTTGCATAGTAGGTCGATGTCGCTTTCTTTAGGACATACTCAAAGTCCTTAAATCCTAATGGTTTCATTACCTCAGCAGCCAGGGCCTTGCCTGCTTCGACCTCCATGTTCTCGTCGCATACCACGCAACTGGCGCCGTAGTGCGCGCGCAGGTGTGTGGCGTCCACCTTTTGCTCCCTCCTGAAACGGAGGCCTATTGAGAACAGCCTAATTGGATGCTCCATCTGGTCCTGCAAAGCTGCAACAGTCGGGAACCATGCTGCCGTCATGTGGCTGCGCAGGGTCGTCGTGGTCGGCTCGGCTTTCAAGTTCCTGAGCTCATCGAAGACTGAGAGTATGTGGGTCGATTGCTCCGTGGTCACGCCAAGCTTTTGTTCTATCGTGTCCACCAAATCATCGCCCTCTATCCTACCTAGTTTGTAGTCGCGGAGGACCTCCTTAAGCGCTTCGGTTTTGTTTTTGTCAAAGTTAGGTATTACCTTTTTTATCTTTTCGATTTTGGCTTCACTCAAGCCGATCTCCGGCCGGGGTAAACCGGCGAGATAGTAGCAGCGGTCCAGTATGGCAGGTGCTTCAGGGCCGTATTGCTTGTAGACGTCCTGCTCTTCGACAAATAGCGGGTTCTCGACTTCCTTAAACCCGAGGCGCAGGAAGTTCGAGCGGATTGTCTGCACCATGTTCGCTATTGGATGCGGCTCCGGCTTTGTTGGTTTAAGGAGCTTTTCCTTAAACGCATCGCTTGGTTTTGGGTATGCTCCGGCCGTCGCCTTCCAAGCCGAGAAGAAGTCCTTCTTTGCGTCCTCTTTGATTTTTTTTATGTCGTATATCATTTTTTCACCTAAAGGGGAGGGGGGCCACTTCCCATATTCACTGCCCGCCTTCCGGCCCGCCCATGAAGGGGGGTGGTGGTAGTGGGAGAAGCGGCTTCGGCCGCTGATGGTTCATGTACCAGAACAGCACGACTGCTAGTATTATCGCAATCAACACCATTTGGAAGTTCGCTGGTTTTTGGGATAACCCATATAAGAAAAGCACCAAGATGATAAGCGCTAGCACCGCTTCGACGGTTCCCATCCCCGGCTTCTTGCTCTGGCCGCCCTTGCCACTGGAAACACTTGAGCGTATCGCTTTGCTCTTGTTCTTAAGGAACTCACGCCATTTTTTCGGGTTCTTCAGCAACTCGATGTCGCCAGCAATGCGATCAGCCCAGGTCTTCTCCTTAAGCGGGATCTCATCGTAGTTTATAGGATATCCACCGCAACCGTCTATCTGGACATTGTGCGTCTTCTTCTTGATAGTCAGCCAGAAGCGATAAACCGGCGACCACATTAACTCGAAGCCAGCAACAGAGACGTTCTCTTTGTCAGCCTTCAGGGCACCAGATATCTTTTGTTGCACAAATTTCTCTAACTTATCCTCACCAATCTTTGGCTCTAGAATCTTTGCGCTGCCGCCGAGTTGTGTCATCTCATCAGCCAAATCAACAGTCTCTATGGGCTCGTGGTCAAGTAGGTCCTGCAGGTAATCTGCAAGTGAACCGTTTATGGCGTCTACTGCGACCCTACTACCGATTTCCTCTGAATCTGTTATGTTCTTGTTGTTGTCCCGCATTATCAGCTCGCAGGTGTAGGTGAAGAACCAATATGGCTTGAACATCAGCTCGACACCCATAACCTCATACTTCCTCTGGTTCTTCTCCTTCTTCATGAAGTCTTCCAGTATCTTGTTCGCTGTCTCTTTATCGACAAGTGTGGGTAATGTCTGTCGCCTCTCGGGCTCTTCCTTAGACGGGGGCGCCACGCCGGGCGGCTCCTCTGGCGTCTGTTTGATATTGAAAATATCGTCTTCGAGGTCTCTTACCAACTCATCAAACCCTTTGTCCTTCTCTTCACCATCTGGCATAGATAAATTTAAGGGGAAGAGGTTAAAAATGTCGGTCGGGTAAAGTAAAATAGAATAAAGAAAAAAGTTTAAGGAGGTTTAATCTGACCTCCTCTTGAGGATCCTGAACCCACCTGGCACTATGAGGATCTTTGTCTCTGATATCCTACCCATATCACCATCGAGATCATTCTCCAAGTTTTTCAAATCGCTTATCACCTGCTTCAATGTCAAACGGTTTGTCTGCGAGAGCGTCTCCGTGTCCAAGAGCACGATGTTGCCCTTCTTCAACTCCTTCCCAACCTCAGACATGACATTCGGCGTGCTTGCATTGATGCTCTTCACATAGGTGTACTTCTCCTCATCAAGGAGTTCGCCGCCATGCAAGCTGCCTTCTAGGTATTCATCTAGACTAACTGCTTCGCCGCCACCAGATGTGGCACCGCCGCCCATCCCGAGCCAATCTTTAACGCCCATTTTATTCACAGATTTATATTTTATAATGAATAGTTGGTGTTTAGGCAAAGGCTTTGAAATTAAGAGTTTTATTCAAAGCCACCCAAACTATATTCCTATGATTTATCACTAAAACTATAAAAACGTTTCCCTAAACATACGGAATCATGGCGGTCGAAAACAGCGATTTGATGATAATGATGTAATTAAAGAATACATACCTTCTAAACACACTCTAAATTCTGGAACGCACATATGACAAAGAAAAACCTCTTCTCCGATTTCACTGAAGGTTACCGCATATTCGAGAACAGAGAGGCACTTTCACCGCACTTCACGCCGCCGAAGTTGCCGTATCGGGAAGATGAAATAAAGACCGTAGTAGGCCTGATGGCACCAGCATTGAAAAGAGGAAAGCCCGCGAACGTCTTTATCTACGGAAAAACCGGTGTCGGCAAAACCATAGTCGCACGGTTTGTCGCGGCAGAACTCGAAGAGATGTGCAAGGAGAACAACACCCCACTCTACACCAGTTACATCAATAATAAGGTTCATGACAGCAAGTATCGCGTGCTCGTGAAACTCCTTAAGGATTTGTGGGAAAGGGAAAGAGAATATTTTGATAAGAAGGGTTTGAAGGTCCACGATTCCGGCGCGCCGCCGACGATACTCTACGAGACACTGCTCGAGTTTGTCAGGGATAAAGGTGCTGGTGTTGTCGTCATATTAGATGAAGTTGATGCAGTAAAGGATTTAGATAGCTTGCTCTACACATTAACGCGCGCAAATGATGATGTAAAAGGCGGGTTTGTCACGATACTCGGCATCTCCAACAACCTATTCTTCAAAAAGAACATCGATCCACGAAGCAAGTCAACATTATGTGAAGAGGAGCTTGTCTTCCCACCCTACAATGCAAAGCAACTGACGAAGATCCTGCAGGATCGTGTCAAAATGGGGTTTAAGGAAGATAAGGTAGAAGAGTCTGCGATACATTTGATAGCCGCGATTGCGTCTAAGGAAGGTGGCGACGCGAGATATGCCTTGCGGCTTTTGAGGAAAGCGGGCGAAATCGCCGAGGCGACCAATGCAAGGAGCGTTAAGGAAAAGGAAGTAAGCGAAGCCAAGAAGAGTGTTGAGGAAGACATAGTCTTTGAGAGTTTAAGCACGCTGCCGGACCAGCAGCAGATAGTCCTGCTCTCGCTTGCGAATCTAATGGAAGGCACGCAAAAAGGACTGACGGGCGAGAAGCTGACGCAATTCGCCTCCGGTGATGTTTATGAGGAGTATAAGAAGACCTGCCGCCAGATAAAAGAACCGCCAAGGAGCATGCGCTGGGTCAGGGAGTATCTAAACGATCTAGAAATGCTCGGCTTCATCTCAATGCAATTCAGCGGGAAGGGGACCAGAGGACAGACGCGCCTGATAGAACTCGGCGAGGATCCGACCAAGATTAAGGAATTTGTTCTAAAATCCCTGAAGCTCTCAGAGTAGCTGTTCCTTAGACCACATTCACAACTATCCCTTTTTTCTCCAACAACACTTTCATTCCTGAAACATGGCCCATTCCAACCACGACCACAAGCGTGTTCGCGCCCTGTTTAAGGATCTGCAATATATTGTTGCACATGTAGATGTTTCTTTCCTCAACAAGAGCCCTGTATAATGAGGGGAACTTCTGTTTAAGGAGTCCCATCAATTCATCAATACCTTCACCTTTTTCCAATTTATTCAAATCTAACTCTCGCGTCTCTCCAAACACCCCAACAACTTTGTCGCCGCGCCCCTTAAATAGAGGTCTAAGGAACAGGAACCCAGCGGCTCCAACCACATAACTGAAGAGTTTGGCCTTCTCCCCGAATTTCATCGAGCCCCACATCCGTGCAATCGTAGTTTCGACAGGCCGGTCTATCAAACCAATATTCAAACTATATTTTTTTGCGGTCTCGAACGCAGAGGCCATCTCTGCACCAGGCATGACGCCGAACTCCTTACCGATCTCCTGCTGCATCCACTTGAGAATCCCGGGCAACGTCAACAACTCACCTATGGATGGTCCCTCGGGTTCCACATCCGAATACCGGAAGTGGCCCCCCTCCCCGGAAGCAGTCTCAGGCATCTGTTCCTGCAGGGCCTGGAACCTCCTTAAATCCAGTTCCAAACAGACCATATCCGGCAGAACGACCCTTATAGTATCCTCTACCCGCTTTGCGCTTTTCTCAGAAACATGCACAGTGCCTATCAAATACACTACCCTTTCAACGACCTTCGGCTTGCTCGCCTGCGCCTCGACCGCAACCTCTGACACTTCTCCTCCAAACATAATTTTCGTTACAATTACGGGTTAGAAAAATGAAATTTAAAACATGCGTTAGACCACAACAAACCAGGCTTATTTAGAAAAGATTTTTATACCTTTCACCATAAACATTAACGAATTTAAATTTCGGGTGGAAAATGAGTATTAAAATCTCGGAGCTATACGGCACAGAAATATACACTACCAAGGCCAAGCACCTTGGAAAGGTTGAAGACATAATACTGAATCTCCAGAAAGGAGAGATCATGAGGCTGACCCTTGCACCGCTCAAGAGCGGTTTCCTCTCAAAAACAAAGGTCGAGGAGATCCTCAAGGAGAACAGCATAGGATACCAGGATGTCGAGACTGTTGGCGACATAGTTCTTGTCAAGCCGACAGTGCGTATCTCAACAACCCCCGCAAAAGAGTCCGCATCAAAGCGGTAAGGTTCTTTTTAGTGGTTTCCGACTCCACTACTCTTTATTTTAAGCCCTATACTGCTAAGTAGGTCCTATGGTTCTTGAGAAGCTTTCTTCAGGCCTGCAGGGTGTTTTAGAGCGAATACGCGGGTCTGGGGTGGTGGATAAACAGACTGTCAAGGAGATAGTAAAGGAGATACAAAAGACCCTAATAGCTGCCGACATCAAGATAGAGCAGGTCTTTGAAATCTCAAAAAGCATCGAGCAGAAGGCCCTTGAGGAGCGCTTGCCGACTGGCATATCGAGAAAAGAGCACCTTATCAAGGTTGTTTACCATGAGATAACCGAGCTCATGGGCGGGGAAGAGGCAAAGTTCGAGCTCGACGCAAAGAAACAGAACAAGATAATCCTAGTCGGCGTGCAGGGCTCGGGTAAAACCACACAAGCGGCCAAATTAGCTAAATATCTGACTAAAAAAGGCTTCAAACCTAGCCTCATCTGCGCCGACAAATTCCGGCCGGGCGCTCTGGACCAATTACGGCAATTGGGCGAAGAAATCAATATCCCGGTCTATGGCGAACCTGACGAGAAGAAGCCATGGAACATTGCAAAGCACGGTTTGGAGAAGTTTAAGGACCGCAACGTCGTCATAATCGACTCAGAGGGCCGCCATTCCTTAGACAAAGAACTCATGGATGAGATAGAGCACCTGGAGAAGGATGTCGGGCCTGATTACACTCTACTGGTTCTAGATTCGACAATAGGCCAGCAGGCCGAGGTCCAGGCGCAAGCGTTTAAGGAGCGGTGTCATGTCAACGGAATCATACTGACAAAGCTGGACGGTTCTGCCAAAGGCGGCGGCGGGATATCCGCATGCGCAGCTGCGCAGGCCTCCATCTTCTTCATCGGTGTCGGCGAGCGCATGGGCGACTTCGAGCGGTTCGATCCGCAGGCGTTCGTGGGTAGGCTGATGGGGTTCGGCGACGTCAAAGGCCTCTTACAAAGGTTCGAAGAGCATGTCGAGAAGGACGAAGCAGAGGACATGGCCAAAAGGATGATGGGCGGGAAATTCACTCTATTGGACGTCTACCAACAACTTGAGCAGGTCAAGAAGATGGGCCCTTTGAGCAAGGTCGCCGAGATGTTGCCTGGCTTCGGTGGGGCTGTTGCCAAGCTGCCGAAGGACATGCTGAACGTGCAGGAAGAGAAGCTCAAGAAGTTCAAGCCAATCCTGCAATCCATGACCCAAGACGAACTGGAGAACCCAAAATTGAGCCGTGCTCAGATAGAGCGGATAGCCAAGGGATCCGGGACCCAGCCGGAGGATGTCAGAGCGCTTATACAGCAATACAACCAGATGCGTTCAGCCTTCAAGAAGCTCAGAAAGGACCGCCGGTTCGCGCGCATGTTCAAGGGTATGGCCGATGAGGAAGTAGCGGCATAGATGTAGTTTTTATCGCTTAAACTTGAAAGCTAAATTTAACAATGGCCCGAAGAATACACGTTAGGTCGCAGACTGGAGGAGCCCACAGCACAGGAGCACCGCGCCATGTTCAAGAATTTGATCGTGCGAGAGGCAATTTAAGACAGTTGGTGGCCGAACGATTGAAGACACCATCACCCTATAAAGTGGAAACAAAGGCCTATAACGATCGTGTTAAACGACTTAACAGAGAGATAACATCGCTCGGGGGGGGTTTCCTCTGCGCAAAAATATGTGGAAAACCTTAAAGTGAAACTAACAGCCGCAAAAAGAATAGGCTCAGATACTTAAATATTCAATTTTATGAAGAAGGATCAGGCGACAAGGCAGCAATGCGACAAGAAATGGCCCTTCTAGAATCAGGGCTCACTGCACCAACACCTAAAACGAGACCCCGCTCCAAAATACGTCGTTGAGAACGACGCTATAATGGTTGTTTTAACGCAAGTATGTTTACGGCGCCCAACTGACCCTATAAAAAGGCTTTTATGTGACCGGCTGAAGCAGGTTTTTAGACCCGGTTCTGGCATCCCTTTTTAAGCCTTTTACTTCTAAATTTCCAGTGATAAAATCCAACTAAACGAGGCTATTTTTGCGCTACAAAAATCCTCAAAATTTAGAGTTGGTTATCTGCGATTATGGCTGAAGAATATAAGGCAGAGAGCATCAAGGTCCTGGAGGGGCTGGAGGCGGTCAGGAAGCGTCCCGCCATGTTCATAGGTGACACCACGTCCCGTGGCCTGCACCACCTAGTGGAGGAGGTTGTGGACAATTCCATAGACGAGGCACTGGCCGGGTTCTGCGACAGCATCGAAGCCAAGATTCTGCCGGATAACGTTATCGAGGTCACGGACAACGGCAGGGGCATACCCGTGGACATCCATCCACAATACAAGGTCAGCGGGCTTGAATTGGCATTAACCAAGCTGCACGCTGGCGGCAAGTTCGAGGGAAAGGCGTACCAGGTTTCAGGGGGCCTTCACGGTGTTGGGGTTTCAGCAGTCAACGCCCTCTCGGAATGGTGCGAAGTTACCGTCTACCGGGATGGCGGCGCCTATCGCCAGACATATGCGCGCGGAGTGCCCAAGACCAAACTGGAAACACTCGGCAAGAGCGACAAGACCGGAACTGTAGTGAAATTCAAACCAGACAAACAGATCTTCGAAACATTAGAATTCTCTTTCGAAACCCTCTCCCAGCGTCTAAGGGAGCTGGCTTTCCTCAACAAATGCATCAAGATACGCTTGGTCGACGAGCGCAGGGACGAGCCAAGGGAACAGATATTCCAATACAGCGGGGGCATACGCGAGTTCGTTGAATACATAAACAAGATGAAGGAGCCCATCCACGAACCGATTTACTTTGAGACAAAAAAGGATGACCTACAGGTAGAAGTGGCGATGCAATGGAACTCAGGCTACATTGAGAACGTCTTCTCATTCGCGAACAACATCAACACGATCGAAGGGGGCACTCACCTCTCGGGGTTCAAGACCGCCTTGACGCGCGCGATGAACAACTACACCGAGAAGAGGAAGACGGGCAAGATAAAGGATCTTAAACTTAGTGGAGAAGACACTAGGGAGGGCCTGACTGCCGTAATCTCCATCAAACTCAGGAACCCGCAGTTTGAGGGTCAGACGAAAACAAAGCTGGGCAACGGTGAGGTCGCGGGCATTGTGGATTCCGTGGTCTATGAGAAACTTTCTGAATTCTTTGAAGAGAACCCAAAAGAGGCCGAGAAGATACTGCTCAAGACGATAAATGCGGCAGAAGCGCGCGAAGCCGCGCGCAAGGCACGGGAACTGACCCGCAGGAAAGGCGCGTTGGAGTTCTCGTCGCTACCTGGTAAGCTAGCGGATTGCTCTAACAGAGACCCAGCGTTATGCGAGCTTTACATAATCGAGGGCGATTCGGCTGGGGGCTCCGCAAAAGGTGCGAGAAACCGAGAGTATCAGGCCATATTGCCGTTAAAAGGAAAAATACTCAATGTCGAGAAGGCCAGACTGAATAAAATATTCGAGAACGTTGAGATATCAACACTCATAACTGCCATAGGGACAGGTATCGGGGAAGAGTTTGATGTCACAAAAACTCGCTATCATAAGATCATACTGATGGCTGACGCCGATGTCGACGGCTCCCACATAAGGACCCTGCTGCTCACCTTCCTCTACCGTTATCTGGGGCCAGTCGTCGAGAAGGGCTATGTCTACATAGCCCAGCCGCCGCTCTACAAGATATGGAAGGGCAAAGAGATTAGGTATGCTTATAACGACGAGGAGAAGGACAAGTGCATCAAGGAGTTAGGCGGTAGCGAGAACATAAACGTCCAGCGCTACAAGGGCCTCGGTGAGATGAATCCAGAGCAGCTCTGGGAAACTACAATGGACCCGGAGAGAAGAACGATGAAACTAGTCACGGTCGAGGATGCGATAGAGGCCGATCGCATATTCACAATACTTATGGGCGACGACGTAGAACCCAGGAAAGAGTTCATAATCAAATACGCAAAGGAAGTCAAGAACCTAGACATATAGATGGCCAGAGCGAAGAAGGAAAAGGAGCCCACAGGGGGCGACAGTCCGGAGGTAATCGAGTCAGACGGAACCGTTATCAAAATAGGCAAGAACATCATCCCGAGAAACATCGAGGATGAGATGAAGGAGTCCTACATAGACTATTCCATGTCGGTCATAGTCGGCAGAGCTCTCCCAGACGTTCGCGATGGCCTGAAGCCAGTACACCGAAGGATACTCTACGCCATGCAGGGCTTGGGCCTTCAGCATAGCAAACCTTATAGAAAATCTGCGAGAGTCGTTGGTGAAACATTGGGAAAATATCATCCACATGGGGATGTGGCGGTTTATGATTCCATGGTCCGCATGGTGCAGGAATTCTCCTTAAGATATCCTTTAGTCGATGGGCAAGGCAATTTTGGATGTTTCACTGGCGACACAAAAATCAGGTTATTGGATGGAACAAATAGAACATTTGAAGATCTGGCTCAAAACTACGACTCAAATGAGACCTTCTACGTCTACTCGATCGACGACGAAGGTAATATAGTGATAGGTGAAGGGCGGAATTCACGCATCACGAAAAAGGACGTCAAGGTAGTTGAACTCACACTTGACAACGGTGAAACCATCCGCTGCACGCCAGACCATCGTTTTATGACCCGAGACGGCGTCTACAAACAAGCCAAGGATTTGACAGAGGAAGACAGCCTGATGCCCGGCTATTTCTCAACAGCTCCGATCAAAGAGGGTCTTAATGACTATCTCACAATTCTGAATCCAAAAACTAATGAATACACATTTGTACACCAAATTGCAGATGCCTACAATGAGAAGATAGGAAAAGCCCCCCAAATGAGTGGGCCATTCGTGCGTCACCATAAGGATCTTAACAGATGGAACAATGACCCGATGAATATAGCGCGCATGGGCTTTTCAGAACACCTTAAATTACATTCTGAACAAATCAGATCCCTCTGGGACGATGATGACTTCCGCCAGCGTCAGCGCGCAGGCGTCCAACAGTATTACAAAAGAAACCCGCAAGTTATAGCGAAGCGTAGCCAGTGTTTTATCGAATTAAACAAATCAGAGGAACATCGTCAATGCGTAAGCGCAAAGCTGCCCCATCTCCTCAAACTATATTATCTGGAGCACCCGGAGCGTTGCCTTGAGATTTCATATCAAAAAAAGAAACTTTGGCAGGATCTGGAATTCCGGAAAAAAATGTCAGAAGCCCTCACAGGCATTGAGAAAAGCTCGTTGTCACCAGAAGAAAGGGCGAGAGTCTCGAAAATCATAACCGAAAAGAACCTGGCAATGTGGCGCGATGAAGAAAAACGCACACAGATAATAAACTCACTTCGCCGTGCTTTTGAATCTCCCATAATAAGGGCAGAGATTTCAACCAGATCCAAATCTTTATGGAAAAATCCGGAATACCGGGCTAAATTCGGGGACGACCATTTCTCAAAAATAGCAAAAAAACTTTGGTTAAAGCCAGAAGTCCGAGAATTCCATCGCCAAAAAGCCAGAAAACAGTGGCAAGATGAGGGTTTCCGCTCAAAAGTATCCCAAGCTACACACATGCGAGACCTTAAGCGCTTTGCAGAAAACCCGGACATGATGAAAGAACTCGCCAAAAAAGCGGCCGATTCTCTGCACCAAAAATGGCAGGATGAATCATACCAAAGACGGGTTATACGCAGCAGGATACTCAAATACGGCTCATATCTCCTCAACAAGTTTGACGCGGAGAGAATTACTCCCCAAATCTTCAACCAAATGCGGTATAACAATTGCTTCCCAAAATTTGAAAGAGCGATGGAGCATTTTGAAAGCTTTGAAGAGTTTTTAACGTTATCCAAAACATACAATCATCGAATAATATCAAAACAGACACTCACCGAGAGATTTGACGTTTATGATATCACAGTCGAACCATACCACAACTTCCTTCTTAGCAGCGGCGTGTTTGTCCACAATTCGGTTGACGGCGACCCCCCGGCCGCTCAAAGATATACAGAAGTTCGTATGGCCCGCATTGCAGAAGAGCTTCTTGCGGACATAGAAAAAGAAACTGTGGACTTCATGCCGAACTTTGACGACTCAGAGCAGGAGCCTACAGTCCTGCCGTGCAAGTTCCCGAATTTGCTGGTCAACGGTTCCTCAGGGATAGCGGTCGGCATGGCGACGAACATGCCCCCGCACAACATGAGCGAAGTAATCGACGGTGTTGTTGCGACAATCGACAACCCCCCGATAACCCTACAGGAGCTCATGAAGTACATCAAAGGCCCCGACTTCCCGACTGGCGCAATAATACGCGGACAGGGCGGCATCATACAGGCATATATGACTGGCCGTGGCAGCGTCAGGATACGGGCGAAGGCGAAGGTTACTGAGGAGAAGAAAAAAGAAAGGATAATCGTAACCGAGATACCCTACCAAGTCAACAAAGCAACGCTAATAGAAGCGATAGCAGACTTAGTCAAGGACAAGAAGATTGAAGGAATTTCCGACATACGCGACGAGTCAGACAGAGAGGGAATGCGAATAGTCATCGAGATAAAACAGAGCGCCCAAGGTGACGTCGTTTTGAACCAATTATACAAGCACACTGCAATGGAAGCCACGTTCGGGGTCATAAACCTGGCGCTCGTCGACAATAAGCCCGTTGTTTTAGATTTGAAAGGTCTCATCGCCAATTTCATCTCTCACCGAAAGGAGGTCATAACCAGGAGGTGCAAGTTCGAGTTAAAGAAATCAGAGGATCGCGCTCACATCCTGGAGGGTCTGCGAATAGCACTCAACAACATAGATTCCATAGTCAAGCTCCTGCGCGCGTCCAAGAACGCCGAGGATGCCAAGAAGGGCCTGATGGAGCAGTTCAAATTCTCGGACAAACAGGCACTCGCAATACTCGACATGCGGTTGCAGAAGCTGACTGGTCTTGAAAGCGAGAAGATAGACCAGGAATATAACGAGCTGCTCAAATACATCAAATGGCTTAAGGATGTCCTGGCCGACGAAAAGAAGATTCTGCAGATAATCAAAGACGAGCTGACGGACATAAAGCAAAAGTACGGCGACGAGCGAAGGACTGAGATACAGGAATCTTCCGAGGACCTTGAAGCAGAAGACCTGATCGCTGAAGAGAACATGGTAGTCTCCATCACAAACCAAGGCTACATCAAGCGCCTGCCTGTTGACACATACCGCGCACAGAGACGCGGTGGCAGGGGCGTCATAGGGATGGAGACAAAGGAAGACGACTTCGTTGAACAGCTGTTCGTCGCTTCGACACACGACTACATGCTGTTCTTCACAGACAAGGGCACGGTTCACTGGCTAAAGGTATACCAGTTGCCGGTCGAGGGCAGATATGCGCGCGGAAAGGCGATAGTCAATCTGTTGAATCTGGAAAAAGAGGAGAAGATAAGTTCAGCGATAAAAATCAGCGAGTTCGCAGAAGGCCAATATTTAGCAATGATAACCACGGAGGGGTCGATAAAGAAGACCGACCTGGAGGCTTACAGCAGGCCAAGGAAGGGCGGTATCATAGCAATAAACTTGAGGGATGGCGATGAGCTAGTCACAGTCCTACAGACCAACGGGAAGGACGAGATAATAGTTGCCACTAAGAACGGCATGTCAATCAGGTTTAAGGAAACCGATGCAAGAGCAGTCGGCAGGGACTCAATGGGCGTCAGGGCGGTGAAACTGAAGGACAAGGACGAAGTTGTCGGAGCGGTAGTAGTAGACCCACAATCATCATTACTGACTATCACGGAAAACGGTTACGGCAAGAGGAGTTCATTCGACAGGTACCCGCTCCAGAACCGCGCAGGTCAGGGCGTTATAGACATAAAGACTACCGACAGGAACGGTTCCGTGGTCGCGGTCAAGACAGTCCATGATAACGATGAAATAATGACAATAACATCCAAGGGCATCGTAATCAGGGCCCCGGTTTCAGGAATATCCGAGATTGGCAGGAACACCCAGGGAGTCAGGATTATGAAGCTCGAAGAGGGCAACAAGGTAGTCTCGGTCGCGCGCATAGTCAGCGAGGATGAGGAAGTTAAGGAAGAATCCCAAGAGAAAAAGCCCCATTGGGGGAAGCGGGTTCATGAAGAGCCAAGGGTTGAAAAGAAAGAAGATTTGAAGGCAAAGGAGATAGCACCACAAAAGGAAATATTCCCGCAAGAGGAAAACAACGGAAAGGGAGAAATACCCGATTATCTCGTAAAATACATCAAGGCAAACCCAAACTCAGCAAAAGCCAAACGTGTAGCTGGGAAGTATGGTATAGACCTTAAGGATATTTAGAAAATGAAACCAACATCTCATTTTTTTTCTAAAAAGCCCAGACTTTTCCACTGGTCTATAGCGAGCGAAGCGAACGGTGACCAGTGGTAGTTGACAAATGGTCAAATGTTTATTCTCATTTCTTGTGCTGTGCACCTTGTTTGTATATAATGTCAATGCTCCTATCAATAAACCAAAAGTAAGCTTTTTCAAAGGAGTCTTCTGCACACAGACCTTTGGCTTCTTCCACAATTTTTTGAGCCTGCCCAACGAGACCATTTGCCGTTTTTAAGAGTTTTTTCTCTTCCGCGCTTTTCTTCCTAGTAAAATGTATCTCATAGTGTAGTTTAGCAATCTGGCGGGCATTTTTTTGAACCGCTGCCAACAACCTTTTATTTCCAGCTTTGCTAATGCCTGCCGCATTCAGTGCATAAGAGGCGGCTGTTATTTCCCGAGCCTGGAATGTTCTTAACAAGATTTTTTTCTGGCTCTCTGAAAGTCTTTGTGGGTCCATTCTAACAATCTCTGCAATGGCCTTCAAAGGTGCTTTTTTGAGTGTTTTCTGCAGACTTGTAATTGCTCTGGGCTTTTTGCTAGTCTGAATTCTTCTTGGCATATTATTCGTTTCACTTTTTCGCCATTGCCCAGCATTTGTCAAAGTAGCGTTTCCCAATCGGCTCTTTCTCGCCAATCTCTCTGCCATCTCATCTACAAGGTGTGCGTTTATGTCCGATGGAAGGTTATGTACTTTTAAGTGGTCTAAAAATGCTGGGCCAATTTTTTCCTTGATTTGAAAAGCTGTTAAGTGAGGTCTTCCTCCTCTGCTTCCTTTATAGCGCATCGTAAAATAAGCTTGCCCTCCCTTTAACTTTCATGAGTTGCCCTTAAAAACTTTTCATCGCTTTTAATCGATTCTTTCTTTTGCTTGTTAGTATTAAATGGGCCTGCGGAGACTTGAACTCCGGACCTTTCGATTATCAGTCGAACGCTCTAACCAAGCTGAGCTACAGGCCCGCGGACCTATTTTTGAAGTATATGGCTAAAAAGGCTTAAACTGCGCCAGAAATACCTAAATACCCAGAACCCTTCTAAGCGCCAGCATGGGTGGTGGCTCATACTCTTCATTGACTAGCTTTGCGGCCAGTCTCTTGTATCCGACAGCTGCCTTTGAGTGTGGTGAATGATAGACCACAGGTGTTTTCTCATATATCGATTTCTTGACACTCCTGTCCTCGGGTATAATGCCTATTATAGGCACTTCGCACAAGGACTCTATCTCCCTTGGCGTAACCTCGAAGGAACGCTTCTCAAGCCGTGTTATGACTATGCCCAGATTATTCTTCCCCATCTTCTTGGCGACTTCAGTTATCTTCAGCGCGTCTGTCACCGATGGGACATCAGGGTTTGTCACGATTATCACGTCGTCGCAAGCATCTATTATATGGTAGACCTCCCTGCTGAACCCTGGCGGTGAGTCTATGAAAGTGAGACCGTTTAACTGACTGTCCCTGACAACCTTTTTGAGCCCTGAGAGGTCAGCTATGCTCTTCTCGAGGGAAAGCGACGCCGGCACTATCCTCAGCCCGCGCGGCACGACCCTTATCGCATTGTACAAATGCGCCCTGCCCTCGAGCACATCTTGAAGAGAAACTGTCGCATCCGGCAGGCCTAAATGCACTGTCAGGTTAGCCGAACTGATATCTGCGTCAATGACCGTCGAGTCATAGCCTCGTTCGTGGAGTGCCGCCGAGACGTTTATGGCGGTTACTGTTTTTCCAACACCACCCTTGCCGGAAAGCACCCCGATTACCTTCTGCATCTTTCCTCCGTATATATAACACCTTGCAAATAAAAAGGAGCGGTTTTTAATGTCTAAAACGTAATCTTAGACGTAACACCAATAAGGTTCGGGGGCATAATGGATAAAATAGTCATGATTACTGCGGTTGTCGCAGTAATAATTGTTCTAGGATCTACATTTTTAATCTTAAATAACAGTCCTGTCAAGACGGGATCGACCTCTTCCGGGGCATCAGGAAACACGAACACCGCTAATGAAGGTGGCGAGACACATTCGGAGACTGGTGAGGGCACTAACGACAGACCGGTACATACGCCAAGCGGGAATTATACAAATGCTACATACGGCAAAATGCCCCCTCAGGTATCTGGCGACTGCAAGCTCTATCGAAATATTGAAACCAACAGCCTTGCCTGTTTTGGGAGGGCAGGGAACTACAGCACTCTAGTGACCAATGAATACACCCTCTCTAATTCAACAGATTACTTCTGTAAGGCTACGGTTTACGGTTGCAAACTCTATCAGAAGGTTAATTTCGAGATCCCCTAAGCCTATGAACAGCAAAATAATCACAATTTCAGCCTTGTTGCTATTAATCTCATCTGCCTCTGCCCAGACGTCGACATCCTGTAGCGGCACTGGGAAATACTGTTACGCCGACGTAGTATACCAATGCATCAACGACAAGCCGCAAGCAGTCGACTATTGCAATTATAAGTGTCAGGATGGGGCGTGCGTCAGCGGAGCTATAAACCCAGACATCAAGTATGTGCCGCCCGAGCCGAATACCCTAAAGGGCAGCGATGTCGTGTTTTATCTGACGCTAGCTATAGTGCTCACTGCGATAGTGATCTTCTACCTGAAGATACGGTTGAGGAAATAAACATCATATAGTTTCATAACGCCCAAACGGATCCGTTTAAATAATTTACCGAGTTAATTATTTGTGGCTGAACATCGTGTGGTTGACAGAAAAGGAAGAGTTCTCGTGCCCTCAGTAGCTGGCCTTAAGAACCCAAAGGCGTACTACCTAGCAAGGCACCCGGCAGGTGAAAACATCCTAGCCCTTCTGTCGCATGAGACGAAGACACTGGATTCTCGATATAAACTACATCTTAGACTCTTGGGCGTGCACCCCGCGTCGATTGAGGGCCAAGAGGTAGTTGCTGATAACCAAGGCCGGATAAGAATACCCAGGGGGCTTTGCAAAACCCCAAACTTCGGCAAGGAAGTAACATTCGCGAATATAGGCGGTGTCCATTTTATCTTTACTGCGCCCAACCTCGAAGAGAGGATGGCAGCCATTAAGGCTATGACGAACCTTAAACCCGAAGAGCATAGGGTTTCGGGTAAATCCAGGATAATAACCACTGTCCCTTCGGCAGCGACTATCAGAACTATACTGGAATCACATAATGCAGTACGCATGGGGACCAAAGAACATCGAAAGAAACTGATGTTCCCAAGGCCTAGGCATCAAAAGCCGGTATAAGCAATCCGAACTAAAAAGCCCCCAGAGGGATTTGAACCCTCGACCTACTGATTACAAGTCAGTCGCTCTACCAGACTGAGCTATGGAGGCGTGCGGGTTTTGTTGAAACTATAGAAATAAAAGCCCCTAAACTCATGGTAGTGATCAAAGCATGGCCTCAAAATGCTTCTTTATCTTCAAATAGTCTTCCCTGGCCAGCTCTTTGGTCTCAGGAAGCATTAGCGTTTCCCATCTTGCCTCTATAATCTTAAGCATCTCAGGAATCGACATCTTGATTCTTTTCTCGACCAAATACTTCTCAGTGAAGCGTTTTATCCCTATATCCCCAAAGGCATCCAATTTGTCCGCATCATATAGTATCTTAGCCTCCAAAGAGTCTCTCTTGTTTGGATTGGTTTGATAATCATGAACCTCAATTGCATGCAGGACAAGCCCTCTTTTGCTTTTTGGGAAGTTTATCCTACCGAGCACGTCCTTGGCGTATTCAGCACTCTTCAGCCCATGCAACTCAAGGCCATATTGGCGGCCGATGTCATGTAAATAGACGATAGCTACAAGGGCTTCCAAGTCCGCGTTGAGCTCTTTACCGAGCCTTTCAGCTCTTGCCCATACCCTGTCTAGGTGGTCCATTTGATGGACCGATGAATGCAACTTTTTCGGGGCTTTGTTATGCTCAATAACGACTTCCTTTTTCAGAATTGGAATCCAGCATTCGTAGCCCATAACCTAGGTTTAAGGAAGAGGACGGAAAAACCCTTGACGTGGTTTTATTAAATTAGTTAGGTACTACATTTATAATTGCACAAAGAATAATCTGATAGATGTTAGGTACTACAATCTTGCCACACCAAAACTCCAATCATGTGATTTTTTAACAAACTCTCATTAATAATGAACATATGACGCATCGCAAGAGCCAGACAGCCCTGGAATATCTGTTGATAGTTGTCGTAGCAATGGCCATCATAATCCTCGTAATGATGTTTACCCAAAGGTCCACCACCACAACAGAGAACGCCACGACATGTAAGGTAAACTCTTATCTGTGCAGCCTTAAGATCTGCACCTGCGACGACGACTGCAGGAGCGGTCTCAATGATAATATATGCGGTCCAGGTGGCAGATGCAACCCCACGACCGGCAATTGCGAAGCCTCCTGCGAGAGGAACTTAGCGGGCATCTCTTTCTGTTGCGGCAAGACAGATTACATTCCACCTGCCGGACGATGCAATTACGGAAGCGTGCCATGTCCGCTATCTGGTTACAGATGCAACCCAGACTGCACCTGCTCGCTTCTGAATATAGTGAATGGCGTCTGCGGAGCGACAGCCAACAGATGCGCAAATGGGACTCTAAAAGAAGTCCCAGACAACTCAACTCACTATCTCTGGCAGTGCGTGGGCAGGGATGGCGGCACGACAACCTCCTGCAGCTTCCTCAAGAGCCTGCCATCTGAAGGGGTATGCAGCATTATACAGAACAGATGTGACTTCGGTGACCTGATCGACATCCCCGACAACTCCACCCACTACCTCTGGCAGTGTACTGGAGCGGCCGGCGGGGCCACCGCCTCCTGCGAATTAACTAAGCCAATCAACGGGCAATGTGGTGCCATACACTACACATGCGCGCAAGGAACTCCTGGCAACACTCGCGGCAACTCCACACACTATATCTGGAACTGTTACGGTCTGTCTGGCGGCACTAACATCAGATGCAGCATGTACAGTAGTATCAGCGGACAATGCGGGTTAGACCGCTACGTGTGCGACGAAGGCGTCCCAGGATTCTACCGTGACAACTCCACTCATTATATCTGGAACTGTACTGGACTCAGCGGTGGAGCGAATGCGCTATGCGCCCTCAGCAGCAGCAGGATCGGCGAATGCGGAATCACTTCCCACTCTTGCGACTTCGGTACTCTGAACGACATCCCAGACAACACTACATACTATATCTGGCAGTGTTTAGGCACCAATGGCACTATACCGACGACATGCTCTCTGTCCAAACCACTTAATGGTGTGTGCGGGCCTTCTGACCATTCCTGCTCCGTAGGTATCCCCAGTGACCTCCCAAATAATTCGACCCACTACCGTTGGAGCTGCAATGGCTTATATGGCGGGACGACGATAGTTTGTGCCAAGCGCATACCAATCAACGGTGTCTGCAGTAGTACTCTAAACAGGTGCACCAGCGGCACTCTGAGCAACACCCCTGACAACTCAACCGATTATCTCTGGGACTGTGTTGGTTTATACGGCGGTACTACAGCGCACTGTAGGCGCAGCAACAGGGTTAATGGAGCTTGTGGTGCAACTCTCAATTCTTGCACCAGTGGCACTCTAAATAATACCCCCGACAACTCCACCTTCTACCTCTGGCGATGCATGGGCGCAAACGGCGGCACGACAGCTTCCTGCAGACTGACCAATGTAGTCAATGGTGCTTGTGGCACAACTCTAAACACGTGCAGTAAAGGCACTCTGAACAACACTCCCGACAACTCCACCTTCTACCTCTGGCGATGCATGGGCGCAAACGGCGGCACGACGGCCTATTGTAGAATAACTAGTGTAATCCCTGGTGTCTGTGGCGCAACTCTCAATTCCTGCGGTAAGGGCACTTTAAATGATACACCAGACAACTCCACTCACTACCTCTGGCAATGTGTAGGCGCAAACGGAGGCATAACAGTCAATTGTCAACTTCTCAAACTCGTCAACGGCGTCTGTGGCACAACACTCAATTCCTGCAGCAAAGGCACTCTGAGCAACACACCAGACAACTCCACTCACTACCTCTGGCAATGTGTAGGCGCAAACGGAGGCATAACAGTCAATTGTCAACTTCTCAAACTCGTCAACGGCGTCTGTGGCGCAGCCCGCAATTCCTGCAGCAAAGGCACTCTAAACGACATACCTGACAATTCTACCTATTATATATGGCGATGCGTGGGTGCATTCGGCGGCACAAATGCCAGTTGCCGAACCCTAAAAAGAGTCAATGGGGAGTGTGGCGTAACTATTAATTCATGCGATGCAGGCTTACTATTCAATATCCCAGATAACTCTACCCACTATCTCTGGCGATGTAACGGGACTCTTGGCGGCTCGGCAGTAACCTGCATGCTGCCCCTCAAAACGGACGGCGCCTGCGGCGCAACTCTGAATTCCTGCACTAGTGGAGTATTCGTCGACGTCCCAGACAACTCCACCTACTATCGCTGGGAATGCGCAGGGACGCTAGGCGGCGCGACAGCCTCTTGTTCAGCGGCTAAACAAATCGACGGCACTTGTGGTTCGACACCGAACTCCTGCAACACTGGAACTCTTGCGAACTACCGCTCGAATGCCACTCACTACCTCTGGGACTGTATTGGCATCAATGGAGGGGCAACAACCCCTTGTACCATGCTCAAGAAAATCAACGGTGTCTGCGGGGCTGATCTCAATTCATGTGACATCGGCGCCCTGAGTGACATCCCTGACAACTCCACAAGCTACCTCTGGGAATGCATAGGCGTCGGCGGCGGGTCGACAACATCATGCGCCCTCCTCAAACCAATCAACGGCACTTGTGGTGTCACACAAAACTCTTGTCTAACTGGCACGTTCAGAGACCTCCCGGACAATTCCACCTATTATCGCTGGGAATGCAATGGTTTGTATGGCGGGGATACAGCGACTTGTAGCTTGCGTAAGTAATAAGAATATGCCGATGGCGGGATTTGAACCCACGACTTCTACGTGGCTTAGAGCAATCTTGCGGTCTTTGACCGCCCTTATGAGCGTAGCGCTCTAACCAGTCTGAGCTACATCGGCATCAAGGCGACATTAATTCGCCAAATAAGCGCTCAGGAGTCTAATTTAGCCGATAAGGATATAAGAAGGTTATTCAACGGCATCTGGTTGTACCCTTATGTCACCTACGCCCTGCAAGATGCCGATAAGGCCGCCCAAGAAATTTGTTGTCCAGACGAATATCAGTCTATACAGCATAACTGCGGCAGTAGCCGTGGCTACCGGAACACTAACAGCCAGGGTGCTGCTGGCAACGACCTCATAGATGCCAAGTCCGGAGGGTATAAATGAGAGGAGTCCTGCGACTGACGAGATGATATGTATCATAAGCACGCCGAAGAAAGAGATGTTAACCCCGAAGCCAAAGACTAGCAGGGAATATATACAGAGGACATGACAAAGCTGCGGGATTGCGAACAAAAAGACCGAGATTATTATATGCCTCTTGTTCTTCATAATCATCTCCAATGAGGCATAAGACTTCTCGAATTCGATGAGGAAGACGCAGCGCTCGAAAGTGATCTTTTTACTCTTTACAACATTGTAAATTTTGTTATAGATCCGGACTATAAAACATACTATCTTCTCAACAAGCTTCTTTCGTGTCAATAACAAAAGAAAGCCAGTGGTCATCAGCGAAAAGATGAATACTACGACAACTATGGGAACCAGGAACTGCACGGGTATGCCTATGAAATATTGTATCAATATCACAGCTATGGCCGAGAACATGCTAACTGATATCCCCCAGGAAGACACGTACATTCCTATCGCTGCCAGCGATTTTATGTACGACACTCGATAGAATTTTTCGAGGAAGTATGCCATGGAAGCTTCACCTAAGGGCATTACGGTGGGCGTTATGTTGTCTAAGAACGAGCCGAATATCCACGCTTTGGATACGCCCCTAATCGGAGGCTTCAGTCCCACATAACGCAGGCAGCGATATAAGATAAACATGCCTGTACCAATGGCAGCTACATAGAATAAAAATCCAAGGACTACCCCGCCCAGGCTCAACTTCGAGAGTTCGCCGATTAACTCTCCACCAGCAAGATCCGAGGCTAAGTAGAAGCCCAGGATCCACAATATGAAAACGACTAACGTGAATGCGTATCTCTTTGACATCTTGGGTATTGAATTTTGAACATATAAAAACAAAAGGCTAGTTTAATCAAATGTTGCACATATTAATCCATATCTGGCTTTCTCTCTATCTTACCGATGCCCTGCAGTATGCCGACCAGACCCCCCATGAAGTTGGTCATCCAGACGAATATCAGCCTGTATAAAAGGACTGCGGCGAGGATCACTCCACTCGCACCAGGCGCGACAACGGCGGTGAGCTTCACAACTGCAGTTTCATAGACAAACAGCCCCGAGGGTATGATTGACAGCATGCCTATCATCGAGCTCACCATGTGCACCATCAGGAGCCCAAAGAAGGAGATATTGACCCCAAAGCCCAATATCACAAAATAGAGACAAAGGACATGACCTATCTGCGGTATCCAGAACAGGGCTACTGAACTAATAAAATGGCTCTTGTTATTCATTATCATGTCCAGCGAGGAGAACGAGCGCTCGAATTCAAAGTCATAGATGCTGCGGTCGAAGGTGACCTTCTTGTGCTTCACTCTGTTGTAGACTTTGTTATATGGCGCGATGAATTTCCAGACGATTCTCTTAACGAGCTTCTTATTCGTCAGTAGCAACAGCCATGCGAGGGTGGCAAGGCAGAAGAAACTCAGGGCAGCCATGACCACTACTAAATACTCCTGCGGTATGCCGACGAATATCTGGGAAAGCGCTATTGAGGCAGTCGCGTATATGCTAACTGATATCCCCCAGGAAGACACGTACATTCCTATCGCTGCCAGGGACTTCGAATACGCGATCCTGTAGAACTTCTCGAAGAAGTATGCGATTCCGACCTGCCCTATCGGAGCAATTGTCGGGCTTATGTTGTCAATGAAAGCGCCGAATAACCAGCCTTTTGCAACGCCTTTGATCGGCGGCTTCTGGCCGACATATTTTAGACAGCGGTGCAGTACCAAGATACCAGCGCCTATGGACACAAAATATAGAGCGAATCCCAACAAGATACTGCCTGGCGACGCTCGCAGGAACATCCCTATGAGGTCTATCCCGCCCATGCCCGCAGCCAGATAGAAACCAAGTATCCATAGCACGAAGACTACGGCTGTGAACAGATAACGTCTAGACATTTTTGGGCTGACTTATTGATGTTTCTGCGGATAAAAAGCCTTTTAAGGAAAAAAGGGCTAATAATAAGCCTTTTTAGGCAAGCGACGCTTCTTTTTCGGCGCATCTGGGCTGGTAGATCAGTTCGGTAGATCGCTACCTTGGCATGGTAGAGGCCCCGGGTTCAAATCCCGGCCAGTCCACTTCAGCAAATTCCTCCATTGCACTTATTGCTAGTCAGCGCGTCTATCACCCTCTGCATCCGTCCGAAGTCCTTGCCCATATACACGAATACAAAGGTCCTACCCAGCGACAGGGAATTTATCGTGAATTCTTTATTCCGATATATCTCAAATTCGAAAGGCGCATAAGTATAGGCCTCGCCGCCCTCACCGGCCACATTCTCCAATATCACTCGGTTGCCGTCATCTACCAGAGTCTCGGTCAGATTGTATCCAATCTCTGTTTCAAACAGCACTGGGAACGTGGTGATTGCATATTCTAGGAGCGTCCCGCCGCTGAACAAGGCGGCTGCAGCCACTTGTACTGTATATGCTATCACTGACTCTACTGAATCCCCGCAGACTCCTCTGTCCCTGTCTTCGAAGGTAGGATTCTGGTAGCATTCTATGCCATCTGGGACCCCCTGGTCGTATTTGACGTATGCAGAGTCTATCCGCCCGAATACGTCATAGCCCATCCCCTTTGGCAGGTTTTCTGTCTGTTTGGCCAAGTCTTCCATCTTTTCCATAGATTCTTGCTGCGATTGGAGGTTATCCTTAGTTTTTTCCAGCGCCACATAGCGCTTCTCCAGGTATATCTTAAGGTCAAGCAAATCAACGTATACGCGCCTAGCCAAATCTAGGTCTGGCCTGCATCTGCAGGTGCATTGGTCTATGTAATAAGTATCTGTGTAACAGTGTCTTTTGCCATTTTCCGTATAGCAGTCTTCACAGACATCTCGCTTGGCGGGGAGACTGGTGTCGAGGTCCCCCAGGCACTCGTAGCTGTCGTCACTAGCTGGGCAAGAAGGGTAATGGCATCTACCACAGTACTCCTCGTCATTGCATTCATTGCTCTCCTCTTCGCAGTCGCCGATGACGTTTTTTGAGCATTTCGAATCGCTAATCCTGCTGACCGTTAGTTGCGAGGAGGCCAGGGAATTCAAATCGTTTAAGGAAGATGCGGAATACTCACAATATCTGAGTGTCTCTTCGAGCCCATAGGTCATGTTGTTTTCCTGGAATGCGTTTTCGATATCATTAGGCGCATCCAGATCCTCGACATAATTGTCATTGACTTGTTTAAGCACCCCTGTGCACTCATCTTCCTCCCTAATCTTGTCTAGGTCTTTGTTCAATGCGTCTATTATACCTAAGGTGTCCTTCCTGAAACTGTCGCAAATCGACCTGTCTGGCGGGAATATATCATTGAGCGCCTTTGCCCCGCACAGGTCCTCCCCTCCATCATCCTCACACTTATCAACTTTATCCCGGCAAGTACTTCTCGTGTTCTTGCATGTGCGCCTGCAGCTATTACCCAGCGAGCCAGACAGACATTTTACAACGCACTTCTGGTACCTCTCTTCGCAATTGTATTTGTTGTCGCATTTGAATTCACAATCGTCATATTCGGACAGGCCATAATCGTCTAGCCATCGGTTTATATCATCAAGTATGTCGCCATAATCATCGGCTAATGCCTCTAGCTCGCCGACACGCTCCTTAAGCGCATTGGCATCGAAAAGCAATTCGCAGTCCTTTGCATCCTGACCTGATAGCCCTTTACAGGCGTCATCCCTTGCTGAGTCCATGCTGTATTTGCCCATGGCCTCCTTTGCAGTCGCAATGTCCTCATCCTCTAGGTCGAACCCCGCTGGCAGGAACGAGGGTTCCGACAGATACTGCCATTCAGCGTGCCAAGTGGCAAGTGGGACGGCGCCAGTATCCATCACAGAACCTATATCCCCCGAGAACGCCTTTAACGTCTCCAGATTCCCGAAGAGAAGAGTGGCAACCAGGTCTAAATCATAATGCCCCTCTTTCAGAAAAGGCCCTTCATTGGAGTTATATGCGGCCGCATAGGCCCTTGCATATATCGCAGCAGTGAACCACATACGAGCAAGGTTCTCATAGTTCTGATGGAACTCCCACGCGCGTTTGTACATATCCTTCATGCGGACATTTAGCGGTATCGTGACATTAGATTCAAAAAGAGTCGCTTCCCACCCATTATATCGGCTTGTCACAATCATGGGCATTTTTGCGACTGCAGCGATTTCTTTGTCGCCAATCTCTATTAATTTAAGATTGTTCGCAGCAAGTTCGCTCACTGTGACGTTTATGCCGTTCTCAAAGACGAATGTGCGTTGGCCCGCATCAGAGTAGTCGGCTAGAGTCGGTAGGATATCATTGAATTTTGCTGCCGCACTTGTAGTTACGTTATCCAATATCCTACTCCAACCTTCCTCATAAGAGTAAGTCAGATAAGGATTTATGCTATTGTTGTCGGGTATCCTCCCAATCTCCAGGATCGCATCATAGAAGGGTTCCTTAAGAGAGGACGCTATCATAGACCTGACATTGCTCGTCGCAAGGTTTATCCTCAGCCATGACAAGCGGTCTATGTGGGCGCTGTAGGCGTAGTCGCTCTTGACTGACCATTGCATCGATATCGCGATCACGACTACTAACAGCAAGATCCCCAAGACAGTGAAGAGCGGATAGAATCCCCTTTTGTTCATTTTTTCCAGATTTTGGCTATAACCCCCCCATTATAGATCTTGCCGTCGACAAGCGCTGAGACCATACCACCATAAGAAAGCGCACTTTCCGGCGAGCTTGCGCCGAACGCCAGCCTTCTGCTGCCCAAATCTATGACGATCGAGAAATCATACTCGATATAACCCATTAGATTTTTCAGCATCGGGTCTCTGGCATGCGCTTCCTTCACGATGTCCCAGTCCAGCACATTCTCCCCATAGGACCGCGATTCTTCGGATTTGAATATTTCACCAGCAACTGTCTCGACTAGCCGCTTTCCTGCATTATGCATATCGTCCTCTTGCGAGAAATTGAGGTGCCCTGACGAGACATTCAACAGCATTATGAGTGCCATTATCGCGACTATGAACGCCATGACCGCCATCGGCAAGTCTTCAAGGCCCTGCGGCCCCAGTTGGCCTCTTTTATTTAACATCCTGACCCCACGAGGTAAACCTTCCCATCATCCTTGACGATGCAGATGTAGTGTAAATCGCTATTGGACTGTTTGAGTATGCCGAATGAGTTGTTTGAGAGCGGTGTCGCAAAGGAGGACCCGCCGACCACATCCAAGATCCCGCTCTTTGTGCGCGTTATGATACCAACCATATGCCCGCCCTTGTCGAGAATCTCCACCGAGTAGTCCTCACCGTTAATGCTGCGTGGCAAGTCATATTCGAAGACCATGTCGCTGCTAGAATCATAAGTGTCGAGGATAAGGTTCCTTAGACTGCGCGACAGCTGGTTGGCGGCATCCGCTTGCTCGCTTGCACTGACGAAACCATATGCCGTCAGCAGCATGAGCATCATCCCCGTGAAGATTATGAGGTTTCCTAGCTTGCTCCAGGTCCACACCAACCACCCTCTCCTGTTCATTTTCATCTCCAGACAGTAAGCCTCATCTCTGCACGTTCTCCATCAGCCTCGAAATAATACTTTACAGTTCCCTCCCGCCCAGCCGGCTCTAAATCAGGGTTTATCTCGAACAAAGTACTGCAGCAGTCCCTGACTTCGAACTTGTAGTGATACCCCCTCACGAGTTCCCCTAACCTGTCTTCGACCGCCTTTTTTGCAGTCTGGACAAGGTCGCCTCTCCCGGCTGTGAGTATGCCCAATAATATCGACTTCTCGGCATCGCTTTCGTTGTACTGGCCGCAGTCGGTTGTAGAAGTGTTTATCGTGTAGTTGGATTCTGTCGTCACACATGAGTGCTCAATGTCGAATTCGTACGCCTCTTCCGGCCATGTCAGGTTCCCATAGATGAAGTTGAGATTGGTCTCCATAGGCCTAAGGATCTTCTGTTCCTTAACCCTCATAGTCCCGTCTATATCTGCAGTCGGATTTGCGTCCTCCGTCCATTCTCTCGACGTCATCGACACTGGACTCTCCATGGCTTTGCCTTTGACGAAGCTACCATTGTAGGTCCTGTAATGCGGCGAACTTGGATAGGCAGATGAGTTTACTATATAACCAAAAGATTGGAAGTACTCCGTCTTCTGCTTCGCACCGCCTATGCCTCCTCCTGAGACGACAAGCCTTAGTGCGAGGTTGCCCGTCGGGGTCACATATGCTTGTGGTGTGAAAACAAATTCATGATATGGGCCTTTCGCACTAGAATTCGTTACGCTCGTGAGAGGCTCCTTGGGTATCAGCCGGACCATTTCGTATCTGCCGATGAGACTATTTGCAGTCTCCTTACTGTTCCTTAAACCTATTTCTGGCAGGTTCTCGCCCAGGTCTTTATCCCTGATGAACATCAGGGCAGACGCCCCAGCCACGGACCTTATATCCTCGGCAAAGACGAAGTTGTTCCTTGCCGTTATGGCATCCGAGAGCAGTTTTTCAACAGTCATCCGGTCGACGTTTGCCTCCACTGGCAAGAGCTCCATGAAAGACACTCGTGTGTCTATCCCAGTTTCCAGATAACCCAAAAATTGGTTGCTGAGCTCCTTGCTTTTAGTTACGCTACACCTGATTTCCCGTATAGCATCAGCAAGTTCATCCCTTAAGTTACCTTCAATAGACCCAAGGCTATCTGTGATAGCAGACTTGAGATCCAAAATAGATTTACCTGTATCAGAGAAGCTTTTGGAGATGTTTTGCAAGAGATCGGATATCATGCCGCCGCAACTAATTTCTAGATCATTGTAGCCAGGAAACAGCTGGGAGAGCCCTTCGATTACATCACAAACGGTCCCAAGCTCCGAATCTGCATTTGACAGTAATTTGTCAGCTGCTTTGAGAAGTCCCTGCGAGTCAGAGACATATGACAAGATATCATCGATGCGCGCAGATAAATAAATAACCGAAGGATCATCAATGATGTCATATACTCCCTCCTTTTGCACTTTCTTCTCCATCTCCGCAAGGATGTCGAGGATGCGGTCAGAGTAGGACATTATCTTTCGAATATCATCACTGAAGCAGGATTTGACCTCCCTAAGCGCAGCCGTTTGTAGAGTCTTTATCTCCACCTGGCAACTGCTCTGGGCCAGGGCTCTAACGGCCTTTATAGCCACTTCATTTATGTTCTCATTCTCTTCTACGAATCCAGTCGAGCCTGCAGAACGGGCAGATTGGATGAACAAGAATGACAGGGCAAGGATACATATAGCCACAAAAACAGCAAGGTCCAGCGCAGCTGCTTGTCCCCTAATCCCAAGATGTGATGACTTTGCCATCCTTAGCCGAATAAACCAAAACCATATCATGTTTTCCTTCACCCATAACCCCTGAGTCATTGCCGATGATTTGAATCCCCTCCAGAATCATGGGCTCAGTCAGCTCCGTTGCGTTGATTATAGAACCATTTACAACGCCGCTAACAGCACCCACCGAGCCGTCTATGATGATAGCATATCCCCGGGGTATGGACAAGCTAGTCCGTTCCGAGGAGCCGTCATACCCAAGGCTGACGAGTTTTGTCAGTTTGTAAATCTCAGTAGACGCATCCACCGCAGCCTGGCGTTCATTGCCTTCGACAAACATAGCCATCGCATTGATGCCTATCCAAGTCACGACCATCATGACGGCGACGGCAGCTAGAATCATGAATGGCGCATCCTCAGTACCAAAGCCCTTACGTTTCATTGTAGGCAATTATCTCAAATGAGGCGTTCTGCACACTGGATAGGATACCCCTTCCAGTTTCTTCCGCTAGGGATTCTGCTTCTTTCGGGCCTGCTGCAAAGCTTATGAAGATAGCAAAGACAGCCAAAGCAATCAACATCGCAGCAGCTATCTTCAAGACTTCCGCAGAGACGGCTCTTTTATTCCTTAAACCCATCAGAAGCCCGCAGTCCTGTTAGCGATCTTCTCGGAGAAGCTCTCCAAGGCACTAGTCGTCGTGTTAATAGATGCCTGGCCCGACTCGCGCACGCCTGAAAGCAGCACGGCGAATATGGCCAGCAACGCTGCTATGACGATTATCGCCAGCGCCAGCTTGAAGACCTCTGAGGTCATCCCCTTCCGATTCCATATTCTCATTTTTGAAGAGATGCGACACTCTCATTCAAGCTAGCGGACCTGGCAGTCTCGATATTAGCAATAGTCGTATTCGCAGATTCGCTGATGCCGCTTAGCGCAGTCGCGAGCAGGAATATGATTCCCATAGCGAGTACCACCGCTAGCGCTAGCTTGAAGACTAAGGTTTGCATCGTTACGGTGTCAGTCCCCCTTCCTTGCAGCCCTCACCCTTCGTCAGGCAGTCGGTGTTAGCCTGCACATCGGCTGCTGCTGTTGCGGCCCCGCTTGCAATGCTTTGAGTCCCGCTCCATGCCGAGCCCATCATATACGCCACCACTGCCAGCACTGCAGCTATTATAATAACCACTAGTGCCAGCCTAAACACAGAATCCGTTTCACCTTTCCTATTTTTCGCAATTCGCATTTTGTTCTCCCTAGAGGCGAGTCTGGGAGCGGTTGCGGATAAAAGGTCTGATTTATTATCGGTGCGAAGGACTAATAGTTTGGTGGGCCGAAAGTTATCCTGAGGAGATAATGAATGCGGGGGACGCGATTCGAACGCGCGCAGGCCTACGCCACTAGGTCCTAAGCCTAGCCCGTTTGACCAAGCTCCGGCACCCCCGCAAAGAGGTTTACAGTCCCCGGTTTCGGGTCCTGTTCAAAGGATGCTGAGCAGGGCTATATTGAGGTTAAGAAATTAAAAGCAGAGCGGCCGCACCCGCGAAGCGAGCTCCTCAAACTCCCCCTTATTGAGTATCGTGTCCGGGTTTATGGCCGTGCCTTCCAGCGCAGTCGCATTCAAGGGTGCTTCCTCCTTCTTGACTAGAAGCAGAAGAAATGCTATTATCAAAATCGCTGCAATCAAGCCCTCAAGGAGGAACAATTTCCTCATTCTCTGGATTTAGGAAAGCTTCTTCGCAATCGCATCGCCCATGTCGCTGCATGTGGCCGTCCCGCCCAGGTCCTTGGTCCTGACTTTCCCCTCTTTCAGGACCTCCTGTATGGCCGCGACCACCCTGTTCGACGCTTTGGCCTCGCCTATCTCTTCCAGCATCATTGCCCCGGCCCATATGGTGGCTATCGGGTTCACCCTGTTCATGCCCTTATACTTCGGGGCAGAGCCGTGGATCGGCTCGAACATGCTGATGCCGTCCGGGTTTATGTTGCCGCCCGGTGCCATACCCAGCCCGCCCTGTAACATAGCACCCAAGTCGGTTATTATGTCGCCGAACATGTTTGGCGTCACGACGACCTGATACCACTCCGGGTTCTTGACGAACCACATGGTTATGGCATCGACGAAGTTGAACTCGTGCTCGATGCCTGGGTAGTCTTTGGCGACTCGCTCGACGACGCCCCTCCAGAAGTTGTAAACGTGGCTCAATACATTGGCCTTGTCCACAGCCGTCACCCTGTTCTTGCCCTTCTTCTTGGCCAGCTCGAAGGCGTACCGTATCACCCTCTCAGACCCCTTCTCGCTCAGCACGCCTATCTGGTAGGCTATCTCGCTGCCCTCCACGTCTATGTCCAGCCCGAACTTGACTGAGTAAAGCGACCTTATAACCTCCAGCTTTTGTTTGTTCTTCCCTATCTTGGCCCTATTGCCTATCCCTACGTAGAAGTCCTCAGTATTTTCCCTGACGACGTAGAAGTCTATGTCCTTTGGGCCCTTGTCCTTCAGCGGGCACCAGACGCCCTCCAGTAGGCGTATCGGCCGCAGGTTTATGTACTGGTCGAAGTGGAAGCGCAGGTTCAGCAGGATGCCCTTCTCCAGCACGCCGGGCTCGCATCTGGGGTCACCCAGCGCCCCTAGGTAAATGACATCGCTCTTCCCCAGCTCTTTAAATGTCTCCTCGCTGACCAGCTCGCCAGTCGCCAGATAGTGGTCCGCGCCCAGCGGGAACTCCCTCCAGTCGATCTCGAAACCCTCTAACTCAGATACCCTATCCAGAACCTTCCTGCCCTCTCTTATTATCTCCGGCCCGATACCATCGCCCGGAATCGATGCGATTTTGTATGAAGTCATTTTACTTCTTCATCTGCTTTTTCGTGTACTCGACCAGCCCACCAGCATCCATCAGCTTTATCAGGAACGGCGGCATTTTCTGGAAGGGAGTAGTCTTGCCAGTCCTTTTGTTAGTTATTTTACCTTCAACAAAATCAACTTCTAAAACATCGCCCTCTTTGCAATCAACATCAGCTTCTATCAGCGGCAGGCCTATGTTTATCGAGTTCCTGAAGAATATGCGCGCGAATGATTTTGCTATCACACAGGAAATGCCCGCGCCTATCAGCGCTCGTGGTGCGTGCTCTCTAGACGAACCTGAGCCGAAGTTGCTGCCAGTTACTATTATGTCTCCCGGTTTAACGCCCTTGGCGAAATCTGGCCTGGCATTCTCAAAGGCATGCATAGCCAGCTCCTTTGCATCGCTGGTTATCAGATATATCGCAGGTATTATCTGGTCCGTGTCGACATTGTCTCCAAATTTCCAGGCCTTGCCCCCCATCTTAGTCGCTTTCATTTCAACTCATTAGGATCTGTTATCCTCCCGGTTATTGCAGAGGCAGCCACCACATATGGGTTCGCCAGATAGGTCTTCGAACCCTTGTCGCCCATCCTTCCCACGAAGTTCCTGTTGGTCGTCGAGACGCAGATTTCCTCATTCGCCAGCACGCCCATATAACCGCCCAGGCATGCGCCGCATGTCGGCCCTGAGACATATGCGCCTGCGTTTATGAAGATGTCCGTCAGCCCCTCCTTCATCATCTGCTGCTGCACTTCGGTCGAAGCCGGCACTACTATCATCCTAACTTCCGGATGGACCTTCCTACCCTTCATTATCTCTGCGCCTGCGCGCATGTCTTCGATCCTGCCGTTTGTACAGGAACCAAGATAAGCTTGGTCTATTCTAGTGTCTACATCAGTGGCAGCTTTCACTTTTTCCGGCAGGAACGGCTCGGCCACTACTGGTTTTATGTCCTTCGCGTCGTACTTGAAAACCTCTGAGTACTCGGTATCTTTGTCAGAATAAACCGGTTCATAACCCCCCCTGACCCTACCCTTCAGGTAATCGAAGACCTTCTTGTCTGGCGGTATTATCCCTGCCTTCCCGCCAGCCTCTATTGCCATGTTGGCTATAGTTATCCTGTCGGCCAGTGGCAGGCTCTCAATCGCAGAGCCATACCACTCCATAGTCTTGTACAGCGAGCCTTCTACGCCTACGTCACATATGGCATATAAGATTATATCCTTACCCATGACATACTTGCCTAGTTTTCCCTCCACCACGAACTTCTGCGTTTCAGGAACCTTGAACCACATCTTGCCAGAGGCCATCGCAACTGCAGCTTCTGTAGAACCGGTCCCTGTCGAGAAAGCGCCCAGCGCGCCGTATGAGCATGTGTGCGAGTCTGCGCCGATTATCAGCCTGCTAGGGGCGACAAAGCCTGACTCTATCATCACCTGGTGGCATACGCCCCCGCGGCCTACTTCATAATAATTCTTTATCTTATATTTCCTAGCGAACTCGCGCATTGCCTTGGCCTGCTCCGCTGACCTGATATCCTTATTCGGCACATAATGGTCAGGTATCAGGACTATTTTGTCCCTTTTGGGCTCTATGTCCGCGAAGTTCTTGTCGTATACCTCGAAGGCCGGCAGGCCCGTCACGTCGTTGACCATGATGTAGTCTACCTCGGCCTCGACTATCTGACCGACTTCCACCTTGTTTAAGCCTGCATGCTTAGCCAGTATCTTCTCCGAAATAGTAGGCATATCAAAGAATCTTATAGTTTGAGGTCAGGCGATAAAAAACTAACCTGGGAGCTTATTGTGCCTGACTCCGTCCCTAAACCCTATCATGGCTTTGAACGCAGGCAAGTTCCTAGTCGTTATATTGATGCCCTTCTCACCTTTCCTCTCCGATCGGGTATGCCCAACTCCCCGCTCATGTAGAGTCCTTGAAATTAAGTCCAAGACCCTTGGATTTTCATGTACGAGCCTTACTTCTTTGTCATGCGGCTTGTTTTTCACTCTGATGCGGGGTCCATCGAATAGGGCTCGGGTGAAACCAAGACGTGCTTCTGGGTGATTAGGCAGAACGTCCGGTATTTGGGAAGGCTTGTATAATTCTCTCAGTCCCAGAGTATTTGCCAGATTAGCTGATGTGAGTCGTATAACGAAATGCCTTCTAGAACCCGTAGGTGGAGCCACCGAAGCTGCCAGCCCAATGACCTGCTTAGTGACATCATGGAGTTCATTGACCACCCCTCTGCTACTGACCCTGGCTATGAAGCTTGACTGGCCAGTCATCTTGTTGCGCGTTATCTTTAGCCTTCCAGAAGCTCTTGACCCTATGAGGTACCCTAATTGCCTTATCTTTGTGGGGTCAAATCGTACCTCTTGCCGTGAGCGCTGGTGGTATTCATGACGCCTTTTGGATATGAGAGCAGGTTCTGCGCGTCCCTTAAGCCAGTTCCCCACTACCCCCTCATTACACTCGAGTATCCTTGCTATCCCAGTGGCAGTGTACCCTTTCTTGGACAGCCAAGAGACCTTCGCTAGGGTCTCGAAGCTCTGCCTCTTCTTTTTTAAGTCCGCCCTTATCCGCTTAGGATCATAGCCCTGTCCCTCAATCTGTTCCCTATAGCGCCTTCTTATATCGCCCCACGAATACCCCCTCCCACTAGGCATTGAAAACTCGCGAACTTTTCTCATTGAGGGAACTTTGAGGCTAGGTGGTCTACTTGGCATAGAACTATAGAAGAGAAAATAAGAAAAAAGGCGGGTAAGATAAAGAAGCGGAAGATGCTCACTTCTTCTCGAACATCTTCCTGAGCTGGGCACCGACAATTTCAGTCTGGTGCTTCTTGCCCTCTTCGCGCATGCGCTTCAGGTTCGGCAGGCCGTTCCTGCCCTCAGTCACCCACTCCTGCGCAAACTTGCCGGACTTGATGTCGTCCAGTATCTTCTGCATGTTCCTGCGCGATTCTTCAGTGATTATCAGCTTGCCCCTGGTCCTGCCGCCGTACTCGGCGGTGTTTGAGACTTTGGCCCACATGTTCTCGATTCCGCCGGATTGGATCAAGTCCGTTATGAGCTTAAGCTCGTGGAGGACTTCGAAGTAGGCAATCTCCGGCTGGTAGCCGTTCTTCACTAGCGTCTCAAAGCTGGCCTTTATCATCTCACTGGCACCACCGCACAGATCGACTTGCTCGCCGAAGAGATCGGTCTCAGTCTCTTCTTCGAAAGTCGTTTCAATCACGCCCGCGCGTGTTGCGCCGATTCCTTTCGCGAATGCGAGCGCTATCTTCTTTGCATTGCCCGTCGCGTCTTGAGCGACTGCGACCAGCGCCGGAACGCCGAAGCCCTCTTGATAGACCTCCCTGACTCTGTGGCCCGGCCCCTTTGGCGCGACCATGAAGACGTCGACGTCTTTTGGCGGGACTATCCGCTTGAACCTTATGTTGAAGCCATGCGAGAACGCCAGCGCCTTGCCCTTTGTGAGGTTCGGTGCGATGTCCTTATTGTAAACATCGGCCTGTATCTCGTCAGGTATGAGCATGTGTATTATGTCGCCGGCCTTTGCGGCTTCAGGTATGCTCATCACCTTAAACCCTGCCTTTTCGGCTTCGCTCCATGACGGATCTTTGATAAGACCGATTATGACCTTGACCCCGCTGTCCCTCAGGTTGAGGGCCTGCGCATGGCCCTGGTTGCCGTAGCCGATTATGGTGACGGTCTTGTTCTTCAAAGCGTTCAAATCTGCGTCTTTCTCGTAATAGATTTTTGCCATTTTAACCCCATTTGTAGTAAGTAAAAGTGCTACGTTAGAAGTTTTCGGTTAAAAAACTATTTCTCGAGCGCCTGGGCCAGCAGCTCGCCGAACAGCACTGCAGCGACCACGACTGCCATCATCATGCTGATAAAAAGGCCCAGATCAAGGCCCATTATGTCGCCGCTCATTTTTCCAAGACCTACAAGCGAGTAGAGCACGAAAAAGGTGAAGACGCCGACCACTCCGCCAATGAGCGGTGCCGCTATTATCCTGTCACGCTTGCTTTCTGCCATCACTAGGTTAACGCCGTAAGGTTAAAAATTGTTATCAATTATTATTTAAAGACTAGACCTTAATTATATGATGAAACTCGGTTTCAGCAATAGGGATTATGACGAAGTAGTGAAGTCAAACAACAAGCTGCGCGCCGAAATGGAAAAGATGCGCCTCCAGAACGCCCTGCTCCAAGACCAGATAAGAGCGATATCCACATTGCCGCCGGAATTGAGTTCTCTCTACGTTTTTGTCCAGCTAAAGATGAGCGTCACGGTTGACAACATAAAAGCAAGCTCGAAGTTCGCAGACCTCGACGAGACTGAGATAACAGGGCGCGCCGAGGCGCTAGTCCAGAGGAATCTTTTCGAAAAGACAGAAAAAGCAGGGAAAACCTATTATTCGATAAACACCCCGGACATGTCTGAGTCATGGGTACCGAAGCCCGAAGAGACGATTAGGTCCGCTTACATCCCTCAGATTGACGAAAAAAGGAGTTCCTTAGACGATTAAGACTGGAGGTCCTTGCATATCCTCAAGACATCGGAGAATATCGCGCTCTGAGTCTCTCTTCCGCCCGCGCCGCGCCCTATTATAACAATATCCTTGCCGATATCTGTTTTGAACATGACAGCGTTCAGGTTGCTCTCAATGTTCAATGGATGGTTTTCAGGAATAATCTTAGGCCCGACAGACAGTTTGTTATCCTTTATCTCCGCTATCAACTTGATAACGTAGCCATTTTTCTTCGCCAGCTGCACCGCTTCCTTTGTGATTCCTCTAATCCCAGTCACCTTGACATCCGAGAACTTCTTGCTCATCCCCATGATGTCGTTAGCGAGTATCACTGCCTTTGCAGCCGCATCTATTCCCTCAACGTCGTAAGTGGGGTCTGCTTCGGCGTAGCCAAGTTCCTGCGCCTCTCGCAACGCAGTCTCCAGATCCATGCCGCCCCTGGACATCTTCGTCAGTATGTAGTTTGTCGTCCCGTTGAGTATGCCCTCCATGCTCCTGATTTCATCGGCTTGGATGCACTCGCGCACAAGGTTCATCAGCGGCATCCCCCCGCCGGCAGAGGCCTCGAAAAGCAGCCATTTGTTCTGCTTTCTAGCTAATACCATCAAATCAGAGAACTTGTTGGCGATTGCGCACTTATCGGAACTGACCACGTGAAGCCCCTTGCTGAGAGCGGCTTCGAGTAACCCCACCCCAGGCTCTCCCGTCTTGATGTCACTTGGCACGACCTCGACTGCTAGGTCTGCAGGGATGGATTTTATCATGTCCTTTGCACTCATCTTCTTCCACTGTGGCAATGAGTCAATCCACTTCCCTTTCTCGCGCAGTTCAAGGGCAGCTTTGAGGTCGATGCCTTTCTCGTCGACAAGGCAGCCGTTGTGCTCCCCGATACCAACGACTCTCAATTCAACGTCATGCTTCTTCTTGATGTACTCGGACTTCTCTAGGAGTACCTTCGCGAATCCCCTTCCGATGACGCCGAATCCGAGCAGCAGAATCTTTACAGTCTTCATCTTAATTGTTGTTTATCCCTGTTATCAGCAGCAGTTTCTTCCTCTTCGCGATCTCCTCTAACTTGACCATCGCAGTTGCCATGGCCCTTGCGTTCTTGGCCCCAATCTCTGCGAAAACAGACGATGGGTCCTTCAAACTCTTCAGACTGATGTCCAGCGACTTTATCATAACGTCCTTGTCGCAGATAGAGTAGATAGTATCCTTTATGTCAGTGTCTATGACATGCCCGATCAATATGAACTCCTGAGTGAGGCCCGCCTCTTCGACGCCACCGATTGCCTTCTCATTGATTTCTATCCCAGCTTTCTCTAGGTCGGCGACAATCGCCTGGAAGTCCTGCTTTGCAGCCTGAAACTGGATGACTACGGGAACAAATCCCTCTTTCTTCCTTTCCCTTATGTGGCTGACAGAGAACAGGTTACCCTTGTTTTTTGCTATAATATCAAGTACATGAGAGAGTGCGCCCGGACTGTCTTCAAGCTTTATCTCGATCTTGCAATCTTCCATTTCGTTATTATTTTTTTAGATTTAGAATTCGAAGCGCCAGATGACTGGCATTGGCTCCATTGTCTATACCGACGCATGCGACAGGGACCCCCTTCGGCATCTGTGCGATTGACAGGAGCGCATCCATCCCACCTAGTTTTGAAGAGACTGGCACGCCGATGACAGGCTTCTTTGTCTTAGACGCGACTACGCCTGGCAGTGCGGCCGAAAGGCCAGCTATACAGATAAACACGTCCGCGTCACTCTTTTTCACTATCTCGTCAAGGCGATCCGGCTCCCGGTGAGCTGAGCAGTATTCTACCTTATACTTAGCCCCAGCCTCCTTTAGCACCTCCTCTGCCTTCGTGACTATCTCTTCATCTGACTTAGAACCCACTAGTATCAGAATCATGGGTTATTTATTGGCGGATTTCTTAAAAACAAGCATGGAAGACCTGAAAGTCAAGGTCGAGAAGTATCTGGAGCGCGCCAAGCCACTATTCTCGAGTTTAACGAAGGTCGGTGGGCTTAAGGGTAGTGACATAAAGAGGGCAGAGAAGGTCCTGGACACGGCGTTGAGATACTATTCAGACGCCAAGCATTTCTACGAAAAGGGTGAGTACCTTAACGCGTTGACAGCCCTTGAATACGGGGAGGGTTGGATGGATGCGGGCAAAGAAACCAGTCTTCTCGACCAAGCTAAAAATTAGACCCACCCCGTAGCATACTCTCTATAAACCTCTCGTTCGGGGCCCTTATACGGTACTTCTTGAATACCTCTTCCTTCGTGATGCCAGTCTTCTTCAACTCGCGGTCGATTATCTCATCCTTGCTCTTCAACTCCTTGACACCGGCCTTCAACTTCTTCCTGACATGCGCCCTTTCCTCTTCAGTCCTTGCTCGCTCGAACTCCATCTTCATTGATCCGACGAGCTCCTCCTGCATGCGGGTCCTCTCGTCAAGCAGGCTGGTTATCCTCTCAGTTATCAAACGCTCGACCTCGATCTTTGACACCCCTCCCGCTTCATTGACCTTTGCGTTCACTTCCCCAAGAATCTGTCTGGTTTTATCATTGAGCGGCATCGGCATCGCAATGGGCTCCTTGCCCGTCCGGTACACGATCACACGATCAACTAGCGAGACGATGAATTTGATTGCGTAGTAGCCGCCAATTACTACGAATAAAGCGGTTATCCCCATTATAGTTGAGGAGGCACTCAAAGTGACAGAACTCGTAGCCGCATTTACCTCGGCCGCAATACTGGCGATTATGTCCCTAAAAAACTGTATCGAGTTAATGGCATATATGATACCCCCGTAAATGAGGACCCATACTAGCGTAGAATAGTCGACAGGTCGCTTGTGCTCGACAGAGACGACTTCATCATATCTTATCCTGTAAGAAGCGGGGGGGAACTTCCTTGACAGTACAATGTAACTATCCCCCAGAGAAACTGAGTACAAGAGGCTAGCATACTTAATGACTTCCTTTTCCTCCACTGAACTGGGTTGATCCACCAATTTTTTCGATAAGTTAAAGGCAACGGGTTAAAAAATCCTGATTGGCTATGCTAGACCGAGTTTAGCCTCTAATCTCAGCCATGTGGTCAAAGCGCTTCCTTATCAAATCTTCAGTTCCAATGTCCCTTCTGTGTTCTAACGGACCTTTGACGAACCTTGTCGCAGATAGTATCCTTTATGTCAGTGTCTATGACATGCCCGATCAATATGAACTCCTGAGTGAGGCCCGCCTCTTCGACGCCACCGATTGCATTCGTGACTATCTCTTCATCTGACTTAGAACCCACTAGTATCAGAATCATGGGTTATTTATTGGCGGATGGAGCGCGCCAAGCCACTATTCTCGAGTTTAACAAAGGTCGGTGGGCTTAAGGGTAGTGACATAAAGAGGGCAGAGAAGGTCCTGGACACGGCGTTGAGATACTATTCAGACGCCAAGCATTTCTACGAAAAGGGTGAGTACCTTAACGCGTTGACAGCCCTTGAATACGGGGAGGGCTGGATGGATGCGGGCAAAGAAACCGGTCTGCTCAACTAAACAAATATTTAGAGGTCCCCCCTTAGCATACTCTCTATAAAGTTCTCGTCCGGAGCTTTTATGCGATACTTCTTGAATATTTCTTCTTTTGTGAGGCCTGTCTTCTTCAACTCGCTCTCGATAACCTCGTCCTTGCTCTTCAGCTCCTCGACACCGGCCTCCAACTGCTCCCTGACCTGTGCCTTCTCTTCTTCGGTCTTTGCCTGCACAAGGGCCTTCTTCATGGACCCAATAAGCTCATCCTGCATGCGGATTCTCTCATCTATCAGGCCGGTTACCCTCTCGTCTATCAAACGCTCGACCTCGATCTTTGACACCCCGCCAGTCTCCTTGACCCTCTTGTTCACTTCCATTAGGGTTTGTAGGGCTTTGCCTGTGAGTGGCATTGGCATTCCGATTGGCTCCTTGCCTGACCGATACACGACCATTCGCTTAAGGAGTGAGATGATGAACTTGACCATATAATAGCCCGAGATTATGATGAACAGGGCGGTTATCCATTGTATGATTGAGTATGCGTTCAGGTTGGCATAGGTTATCGCAAGGTTTATTCCGGTCACAAAAGCCGCAACTATGTCCTTGAGCACCTGCACCACATTGAACGCGTAGGCGATACCTATGCAAATGAGACCCCAGAAAAGGGCGACGCGGTCGACAAGCCTCTTGTGCTCAATGGAGGCAATCTCCTTATACCCTATACTATAAGACTTCGGAGGGAACCTCCTTGACAGTACCATATAAGTTTCTCTCAAAGAAATCCCATACACGACGCCTTGGTACCTAGAGATTTCCCTTTCCTCCGCCGGACTACTTTCTTCTACCATCTCTTCGATAAGTTAAAGGCAACGGGTTAAAAAATCCTGATTGGCTATGCTAGACCGAGTTTAGCCTCTAATCTCAGCCATGTGGTCAAAGCGCTTCCTTATCAAATCTTCAGTTCCAATGTCCCTTCTG